>Ga0081539_10000115_pt1 | contig 188623 bp, 179 predicted proteins | sample TabmetS4T2R2_FD_71023 | JGI IMG/M metagenome (GOLD analysis project Ga0081539, IMG submission 71023) | Tabebuia heterophylla rhizosphere microbial communities from the University of Puerto Rico - S4T2R2 | ecosystem: Host-associated > Plants > Roots > Rhizosphere ... | reverse complement strand
CGTCAGCCCCGCGCGCGCCTTGCGCGGCGGGCCCGGGCGCGCGCGGGAACAACGCACGCGCGCTTTGCTCGACCGCGTGCGCCCTTGTCCGCCCTGCGGCGGGGCCCCGCCGCGCAACCGCCTGGGCCGGCGCGGCGTTGCCCCGGCGTCCGTTCCAGGAGGAGACAATGCGCGGACTCTGTTTTGCCCTCGCCATGGTGCTGGCGCTACCCGGCTGTGTCCGGGTCGTGGACCGGCCGCAACCGCAACAGAGCTCGGCCGTGGTCGTCCCGCCAAGCTCCACGGTGGTGCCGCAATCGGGGGCGACCGTGGTGCAGCCCGGCGGCTCGGCCACCACCATCTGCCCGCCCGGGCGCTGGTGCTGAACGAAGGCGGCGGGCTGCCGACCGCGGCGGCGGCGCGCCTCAGCGCCGCCGCCGCATCATGCGGTACAGGCTGAGGAAGACGGACGCCGCGCGGAGCAGCCCGACTTCCCGCACCAGGGCGGCGGGCCGCAGCGATTCGCCGGCGGCTTGCAGCGCGCGATCGCGGACCCGCTCGGCCTCCCACTCCCACCGGCTCGGCCGCTGCAGGGAGGCAGCCAGCGCCGCGATCAGCAGCAGCACGAGGTCGGCGCCGAGCAGGATGGCGGCGCGCGCCGCCTCGGCCTGCGCGCTCAGGAGATGCCAGGCGAGCAGATGCGCCGTGGCGAAGGCCGCCACCCCGAACAGGCCGGCGGCCGCCCACAGCCCCGCCGTCCGGACCTGGCGGCGGACCAGCAGCGCAAGGCGCGAGCGTTCGGCCTCGAGGGCGAACCTTGCGAGCCGGGCGGCGCGCATCCGCTCAGCGGCTCAGCAGCCGGCCGATCACGAAGCCCGCCACCGCCGCCACGGCGATCGCCGCGAAGGGGCGCCCGCGCACCATCTCGCCGACCTGCTCCACCTCGCGGCGGGTCATGCCGGCGACCCGCCCCGCCATCTCCTCGGCCCTGCCGGCCGCGCCGGAGAGCGCCGGCGTCACCTGCTCGGTCATCAGCGCCTCCACCTTCTGGCGCAGATCGGCGATCTTCTGCTCGACGGGTTCCATGCCGGCGCGGGTGCTGGAGGCCATGGCGCGGTCCTTTCCTCGCTGAAGCTTCGTAGCTGCCGGCTGAACGCCCTCTCGCGCGGGCTGGTTGCAGCCGTGGTCCGGTCCCGCGTCAGGCAGCCTCGCGCTCCAGGGAATCGCGCCGCAGCACCGGGAAGCGTAGCACGAGCCGGGTGCCGAGCGCGCGCGGCTCCAGCTCCACCTCGCCGCCGAGATGCGCGGCGAAGCCGCGGATCAGGGTGAAGCCGATGCCGTCGCCCTCGCTCATCTCGGCGATGCCGCCGATGCCGTCATCGTCGATGATGACCCCGACATCCTCGCCCTCGCGCGCGACGATGATGGAGACGGTGCCGCGCCGCTCCTCCGGGAAGGCGTGCTTCACCGCATTGGTCAGCGCCTCGGTGATGAGGAGCGCGAGGGAGACCGCCTGGTCGGTGGAGAATTCGAGGGGCTCCGCCTCGAGCTGCAGGGTGATCCGCTCGCCGGGCGGTTCGCCGAGGGATTCGAAGAGCTGCACCGTCAGCTCCTCGAGGAAGGGCTTGAGCAGGATCGTCTCGAAGCTCTGGTGCGTGTAGAGGTGCCGGTGCAGCGTGGCGAGCGCCTGCACGCGGTCGCGCGCCGAGGCGAATTCGGCGCGCGCGCGCGGCTCGCGCAGCCGCGCCGCCTGCAGGTTGAGGAGCGACGCCACGATCTGGAGGTTGTTCTTCACCCGGTGATGCATCTCGGCCATCAGCAGATCGCGCTGCTCGAGCGCCAATTGCAGCTCGGCGGCCCGCTCGGTCAGCGCGCGCGCCGCTTCCGCGATGGCATCCTCGAGCGCGCGCACCTCGTAGGGCTCGCCCGCCGGCTGGGCGGCCCCGAAGGGCGTGCCCGGGCGCCAGGCGCGCACCCGCGCGGCGAGGCTGCGCAGCGGCCGCGAGATCGCGAGCTCGCCGCCGACCACGATGGCGAGCAGGCAGCCGAGCAGGAAGGCGGTGAGCTCCAGCAGCCGCTGGCGCAGGATGTCGTCCGCGGCGCGCTGCACCCCGATGGTCGAGAGCCCGATCAGGATGCGGAGGTTCTCGGCGAGCGGCATCGAGGACCAGGCGAAGGCCGCGCCACCGCGCGAGCGCCCCTCGAGCGTCAACGGCGGTCCGAGCACCGAGAGCCGGGCGAGGATCTCGGGCGGCGGCACGTCGGCGGGGTCGTTGCGGGTCAGCGTGACGAGCGTGCCGCGCCGGTCGATGAACCAGATGTGGTGCGGCAGGTCGGAAGGGGCGCGCATATTGGTCTCGACGAAGAAATCGGTGAGCAGCGCGGCCGCCACCAGCCGCACCACGCGCCCGTCCTGCAACACCGGCGCGGCGCCCGGAATCACCTCGCGCCCGTTCACCGGCTCGGTGGTGAAGTCCCCGAGCATGTAGTCGCGCCGGGCGACCACCGCGTCGTGGAACGGGATGCTCAGGCGCTGCATGGCGGCGGGCATGGGGCGCCCGCTGCAATCGACCCGCCCTTCGGCATCGGTCACCCAGATGTTCGAGTAGCGCCGCTCGAACAGGGCGAGCAGGCGGGCGGCGAGCGCGGCGCACTCCGCGGCGGGCATGGTCGCCATGTCGCCGCGCTCGGCGAGGCCGCGGACGAGCTCTTCCATCGCCTCGAGCCAGGCGCCGTGACGCGCCGCGGCGGCTTCGCGCAGCATCACCGCGAGGCGCGGCCCGTTGGCCAGCGCCTGCACGTAATTGAGATGGGCGTTGGTCGCGGCGATGCCGATCACCGGGATGCCGGCGACCAGCAGCAGAAGCAGCAGCCTGCCGCGAACCCCGAGGATGAGCCTTCCGAAAGCACCGGGCGGCGCCTGGGGCGGCCGCCCGCCAGGCTTCATTTGTCGCGGTCCTGCTCGATCAGCCGCAGCAGCGCCTCCGGAACCGGTTCGCGCGCCACGTCATCGAACATGGCATGCAGCCCGCGCCGCAGCCACAGATCGAAGGCGGCATCCGGCACGCTCTGCCGCCCCGCCCGGGGGCGCTTGTTCGGCAGCACGGCCGGAGGCACCCGAACCTTTTCCGTAGGATCGTCCATCATGCCCTGGCTTGCGGGTCCCGCGCGGCCTGTGCCTCGCGGCGCGCCACTATATCGGATGCGTGCCGGCTCGCGCCAGCGCGAGCGGCGGCGGGACGGCGGGCGCCGTCCTCGGTCCCGCCCAGCAGCCAGGCCTGGAGCTGGCGGCGGGCGCGGAACACGCGGCACTTGGCGGTGCCGATGGCGCAGTTCATCGCCGACGCCACCTCCTCGTAGGACAGGCCCTGCACGGTCACCATCACCAGGGCGCTGCGCTGGTCCGCCGGCAGCCGCGCCATCAGCCGGCGCAGCTCGTTCAGCACCAGCCCGTCCTCCTGGCGGCCGATCCGCGCCATGGCGTCGGCCGGCGCCTCCTCCACATCCACCGTCTCGCGGCGGCGGCGCATGTCGGAGAGGAAGCGGTTGCGCAGGATGCGGAACATCCAGGCGCCGAAATTGGTGCCCGGCGTGAAGCTGTCCTGCGCCGCCAGCGCATTGGTCACGGCGGCCTGAACGAGGTCGTCGGCGTCGGCGCGGTTGCGCGTCAGCGCCAGGGCCTGCACCCGCAGGCGCGGCAGGATGTCCACGAGCTGGTCGTGGAACACCGAGGACGCGGCGCTGGAGGCGGGAAGGGTGGCGTGCGCAATGCTCATAAAATCTCTGTCCTGTTCTTCTCGTCGTAGGGGAAATGACGGCCGGGCTCGGCCAGTTGCCCTCGAGGAATGCCGATGTTGCATGGCAGCCATGCGTCAGGGCCGCGGCAACCCGTCGCCAGCGGCATCGTTGCGCCGTGACGAGAAATGCCGAGACGAAGCTCGACGCGCTTGCAGCCTTGCCTAGCTCTGGCCGCTGCGCAGCCGGGCGAGCGCCGCGCGTGCCCGCGACACCCGCGCCTTGATGGTGCCGGGCGGCACGCCGCAGACCAGCCCGGCCTCGTCCGCGGAGAGTCCGTGGGCGCCGACCAGGATCAGCGCCTCGCGCTGGGCGAGCGGCAGCGCCTCCAGGTCGCGCGCCAGGTCGGCAAGCTCCGCCGCCGCCTCCTGGCTCGCCGGGCCGGTGCCATGCGCCGCGATGGTGTCGAGCGCGCGCCGCTCGGTGCCGCCGCGGCGGAGCTGCTCGAGGAACAGGTTGTGCAGGATGCGGAAGGTCCAGGCGCGGAGATTGGTGCCGGGCTGCCATTGATGCTCGGCGCCCAGCGCCCGCAGCAGCGCCTCCTGCACGAGGTCGTCGGCCTGGGCGGGGGCGCGCGCGAGGAACCGCGCATAGGCCCGGAGCTGGGGCAGCAGGGCAGCGAGCCCGGCCCGGAAATCGCCGTCCATCGCCGTCATTTGCGCGCCTCGAGCTTCGCCGGGGCGCCGCGCCGCGACCAAAAGGTGGCATCATGCGCGACGTGACCCAAGCCGATCTCATCCGCACCCTTCCCTATGCGCGGCGTTTCGCCCGTGCCCTCGTCGGCAGCCAGTCGGCGGGAGACGCCCTGGTCGCCGAGGCGCTGCGGCGCGGCCTGCCGGACCTGCCGCCCCGCCTCGCCCTCTATGCGGGAGTGGCGCGCCTCGCCGCGGCCCCCGGCGCCGGCGGATCCGGGCAGGTGCAGGCGCTGCATGCGGCCGGACAGGCCGGCGCGGCGATGACGCCGACGCAGCGTCAGCTCCTGCTGCTGACCTCGCTCGAGGACCTGCCGGTGGCCGAGGCCGCGCTCGCGCTCGGCCTGACGGCGGAGGCGGCCGCCGCGAGCCTCGCGGAGGCGCGCGAGGCGCTGCGCGCGGCGCGCGCCACCGACATCCTGGTGATCGAGGACGAGCCCATCATCGCCATGGATCTCCGCCGCCTGGTCGAGGCCTGCGGCCATCGCGTGGTCGGCGTCGCCGCCAGCGAGAAGGAGGCGATCCGCCTCTCGCACGAGCAGCAGCCCGGCCTCATCCTCGCCGATGTCAATCTCGGGCGCGGCGGCGACGGCATCTCCGCCGTCGAGCGGATCCAGAAGAGCAGCCCGGTGCCGGTCATCTTCGTCACAGCCTATCCCGAGCGGCTGCTCACCGCCGAGCAGGTCGAGCCCGCCTTCGTCATCAGCAAGCCCTTCGAGCCGCTCGCCCTCGCCATCGCGACCTATCAGGCGACCACCGCCGGTTCGCCGCTGCCGGTCTGAAACCGCGGCTCCGCCGTCGCATTGATCCGGCGCGGCGCCACCGCGCCGCCAACGCGGGAGATGTGCGATGAACTGGGACCGCATCAGCGGCAACTGGAAGCAGATGACCGGCAAGGTCAAGGAGCAGTGGGGCAAGCTCACCGACGACGACCTCACCGTCGTCGACGGCAAGCGCGAGCAGCTCATCGGGCGCATCCAGGAGCGCTACGGCATCGCCAAGGATGCCGCCGAGCGCCAGGTGCGCGACTGGGAGCAGCGGATGTAGCACCGAGCCTTCCGGCAGGCGCCGCAACCGGTGCCTGCCGGTCCCGGCGGCATCGGCCCGGCCCGGCAACTGCCCCCGGCGCGCAGCGTTCCATGATGGGACATGCGGATCGGCCAAGGAGCCTGCCGGCGTGCTGTACTGGACCCTGCTCTTCCTGATCGTCGCCCTGGTCGCCGGCCTGCTCGGCTTCGGCGGCATCGCCTCCACCGCCAGCGGCATCGCGCGGATCCTGTTCTTCATCTTCCTCGTGCTGTTCGCGATCTCGCTGATCGCCGGACGCAGCTGGACGGGGTGAGCGCGCGGCGCGCCGTCGCGGCCCCGCCGGAGAGGGGGCCGTGACCGAGGACAACGATGCCGGGACAGGCCGCGAGCCGGAGCAGCGCCAGGAGACCCTGGCGGGGTTCCTGCGCCTCGCCGCCGCCTGGCTCGCCGCCAAGGACCGCGGCTGGGCGCGGCTGCAGATCGCCGGCGTGCTGCTCGTCACCCTCGTCCAGGTGTTCATCCAGATCCGCTTCAACTTCTGGAACCGCGACTTCTTCAACGCGCTCGAGAACCGCGACCACGCCGCCTTCACGCATCAGATCGTGATCTTCTTCGGCCTCGCCGTCGCCTCCATGGCGGCCTCGGTCTACCAGCTCTACCTCAAGCAGCTCATCCAGCTGCGCTGGCGCGAATGGCTGACCCGCTCGCTGATCGCCACCTGGCTGCGCGAGGGCCGCCACTACCAGCTCGAGATGGCGGCGACCGGCGCCGACAATCCCGATCAGCGCATCGCCGAGGATGTCCGCCTCTCCACCGAGATGGCGGTCGATTTCGCTCTCGGCATCGTCATCTCGCTCACCATGCTGTTCTCCTTCGTCGGCATCCTGTGGACGCTGTCCGGCGCGCTGCCGGTGCAGCTCGGCGGCGTCTCGCTCGACATCCCCGGCTACATGGTATGGGCCGCGCTGCTCTACGCGGCGATCGGCTCCAGCCTGACCTGGCTGGTCGGCCGCCCGATGGTCGACATCAACATCCGCCGCACCGGCGCCGAGGCGGATTTCCGCTTCGGCCTGACCCGCGCGCGGGAGAGCGGCGAGGGGATCGCGCTGATCCGCGGCGAGGAGGACGAGCGCCGCGTCATGGCCGGCCTGTTCTCCGAGGTGCGCGGCGCCGTGCAGGCGCTGATGCGGAGCCAGCGCAACCTGATGTGGCTGACCAGCGCCTATGGCACGATCGCCATGGTGTTCCCGACCATCGTCGCCTCCCCCGCCTATTTCGCCGGGCTGATGACGCTGGGCGGGCTGATGCAGATCGGCCAGGCCTTCGGCCAGGTGCAGACCTCGCTCAACTGGTTCGTCGACAACTTCCCCCGCATCGCGGAGTGGCGCAGCGCGGCGACCCGCCTCGCCACCTTCCGCGAGGCGCTCGGCGATCTCGAGGCGCTGGTGGAGGATCCCGAGCAGCCCACCATCGCGATCGTCGAGGGCGCGGCGGAGGAGGGCAGGGAGGTGCTCGCCTTCGACAACCTCGAAGTGGCCTTCGCCGACGGCACCACGGTGATCGAGGAGGCCTCGGCCGAGATCGGGCCGGGCGAGCGCGTGCTCATCAAGGGCGAATCGGGCAGCGGCAAGTCCACCCTGTTCCGCTGCATCGGCGGCCTGTGGCCCTGGGGCGCCGGCACCATCCGCATCCCGCCGCGCGAGGCGATGATGTTCATGCCGCAGCGCCCCTACCTGCCGCTCGGCAGCCTCGCCGAGGCGGTCGCCTACCCCAGTCCGGCGGGCGAGGTGCCGCAGGAGGCGATCGCCGCCGCCCTGGAGCGCGTCGGCCTCGGCGCGCTCACCGACCGGCTCGAGGAGGAGGAGCGCTGGGACCGCACGCTGAGCCTCGGCGAGCAGCAGCGCCTCGCCTTCGCGCGGATGCTGCTGCACCGCCCGCGCTGGCTGTTCATGGACGAGGCGACCTCGGCGCTGGACGGGGACAGCCAGGACGCGCTGATGCGCCTCGCGATCGCGGAGCTGCCCGAGGCGACCATCGTCTCGATCGGCCACCGCCCGGAGCTCGAGCAGTTCCACGACCGCACCCTGACCCTGGTGAAGACCGATCGCGGCGCCAGGCTTGGGCTGCGCCGCCGCGCGCAGCGCCGGCAGCGGCGCGGCAGGCGGACGCGGCGTGCAACCGCCGGGGAGGATGCGGCGTTAGCTGGCTGTTCCCCCCAAAGGAACCCCCTGTGACCTCGAGCGGAAGCCGGCGAAACCGGTTTCCGCTTTTTTTTGTGGATGCTGGGGGGCGGACCCTCGCGTGGCGAGCGCCGTTCCCAGCCCGACAACGGCTCGGCGCCCGAGAATGCGGGACGAGCCAGCGCCAAGAAGCCAAAAAAAGGAGGTGGGGGGGCTTGGGGGGCGGAGTTCACTCCGCCCCCCAACCTTTCTCCCAACGCCACCGCTCACCGCCGGCCCCGGCTGACCAGCGCCACCCCTGCCGCCGCGAGGGCCATGCCGAGCCAGGCCGCCGGCGCCGGCCGTTCCCCGATGGTCGCCCAGGCGATCAGTGCCGCCGCCGGCGGCACCAGGAAGAACACGGCGGAAACCCGCGCCGCCGCGCCGCGCCGCACCATCGCCAGCAGCAGCGTGATCGACACCAGGGAATTGACCGCCACGAGATAGGCCATGCCGGCGGCGAAGCGCCACGACCAGGTGATGCCGACATCCTCGAGCGCGAAGGCGAGCGGCAGGCAGGCCGCGCTGCCCACGAGATACTGCACCAGCGTGGTGCCGACCGGGTCCTGCGCCTGGCCGAAGCGCTTCTCGTAGAGCACGCCCGCGGTCATCGCGAGCAGCGCGCCGAATGCCGCGGCGAGGCCGGCGGCGCCGCCGGCGATGCTGCCGCGCGCGGCGATGACGATCGCCGCGCCCGCAAGGCCGAGGCCGAGCCCCGCCCAGCTGAGCCGGTCCACCCTCTCGCCCGCGAGCCGCGGGGCGAGCAGCGCGACCAGCACCGGCTGCAGCGCGATGATCAGCGCCGTCGCCGCGGTGCTCGCGCCGAGCTCGAGCGCCAGGGTGGTCAGCGCGAAATAGGCGACCTGCACGATCAGCGCATTGGCCACGACATGCCGCAGCGCGCGCCCGCGCGGCAGCCGCGCGCGCCGGAGCAGCGCGACCGGCGCCACCAGCAGCACGCAGGCGACATAGCGGACCGCGAGCAGCGTGAAGGGCGGCGTGCCTTCCAGCGTGACGCGGATCGCGGTGAAGCCGCCCGACCACAGCAGGACGAAGGCGAGCGGCGCGAGCCGGAACCAGTCGAAGCGCTGCACGGTCATCGCGCGCATGCTGCCACGGCCCCAAGATGCGCGGCAGGGCGCCCGCCAGGCCCGCGCGCAGCCCGAATCCCGGCGCAACCCTAGCCTCGCGCGGCGCGTTCCTGCTGCGTTACAGCCGGAGGTATTCCGCCATGCTGAGGCGCCAGTTGCTGATCTCGGCCGCTGCCGGCCCGCTGCTGGCAGCGCCCTTCCTGGCCCGCGCCCAGGTTCAGCTGCGCGATCTCGCGAGCCTGCTTGCCGCGACGGGCGGCTTCGTCCGTTGGCTCGAGCTGAGCCAGCGGGCCGGCATGCTCGACACGCTGCGCTCGCCGCAACCCATGACCCTGTTCGCCCCGACCGAGAGCGCCTTCGACCGGATGCCGGCGGGGATCTGGACCGACCTGGTCGGGCCGGCCACCGGGGGCCCGGACCAGGCGCGGCTGCGCGCGCTGGTCTCCCATCACATCCTGCTCGGGGTGCGCACCACCGTGGCCGAGAAGGGCCGGGTGGAGGACGTGCCCTCGCTCAACGGCGGGCTGCTGCGCCTGGACGGCACCGGTCCGAGCCTCACCGTCGCCATCGCGCGGCCGAGCGGCGGGCCGATCGCCAACAACCCGATGGGCGCCGGCGGGTTCCATCTGCAGCCGCCGGCCCAGGTGACCCTTGCCGACCTCGCCGCCAGCAACGGGGTGCTGCATGCGATCGACCGCGTCCTGCTGCCCTGATCCGGCGGACCGCGCAGCGAGAGGAACCGTCACATGCGATCCTTGATTCTGTGGCTGCTCGGCGTCCCGATTACCGTCATCATCCTGCTCAACCTGATGGGCTGGATCTGACGCTTCGGAATGCCGCGACTCCGCATCACGCACACCACGAGCTATCGCTACGACCGGCCGGTGCGGCTCATGCCGCACCGGCTGATGACGCGCCCGCGCGACAGCCACGATCTCAGGCTGGCGGGCGCGACGCTCGGCTTCACGCCGGCCGCGGCGGCGACGCGCTGGGCGCATGACGTGTTCGGCAATTCCATCTGCCACGTGACCTTCGGCGGCGAGCCGACCGAGCGGCTGGAGATCGTCTCCACCCTGGAGCTCGAGCATTTCCCGGCCCCCGAGGCGGCGCTCGAGCTCGACCCCGAGGCGGAGCGCTTCCCGCTCGCCTATGCGCATGACGAGTTCCCCGACCTCGCGCGCAGCCTCGAGCGCCATTGCCCGGATCCCGAGCGGCTGGTGGATCGCTGGGCCCGCAGCTTCCTGCGCGAGGACGCGGCGACCGCGCCGCTCGAGGCGCTCACCGCGATGACCCACGCGGTGAAGGCGGATTTCACCTATGCTTCGCGCGATGCCGAAGGCACCAACCCGCCGACCCTGACGCTCGCGACGAGGAGCGGCGCCTGCCGCGACTTCGCGCTGCTGATGATGGAGGCGGCGCGCGGCCTCGGCCTCGCGGCGCGGTTCGTCTCCGGCTATCTCTACGATGCCGACGATGCCGGGGCGATGACCGGCGGCGGCGCCACCCATGCCTGGTGCGACATCTACCTGCCCGGTGCCGGCTGGGTGGAGTTCGATCCCACCAACGGGCTCGTCGCCGGCAAGAATCTCATCCGCGTGTGCGTCGCGCGCGCGCCGGAACAGGCAGTCCCGGTGGCGGGCGGCTTCATCGGCGATGCGGCGACGGTATCGACGCTCGCGGTGAATGTCGCGGTGGCACTGCTCGATCCCCCGCCGCCCGCCAAACCCGCGCCGGACACCCCGCAAGCCGCCTGAGCGCTGCTGGGGGGCGGAGTGAACTCCGCCCCCCAGACCCCCCACCTCCTTTTTTTGGCTACGGGGAAGCGTGGCGAGCGCCGTTCTCAGCCCGACAACGCGGCGTCGCCTGAGAGTGCGGGAGCCGCAAGCGCCAAGAGTCAAAAAAAGGAGGTGGGGGTGTGGGGGCGGAGTTCTCTCCGCCCCCACTCTTCCAGCTCGAACGCCTCACCGCCGCCTGAAGCCGCCGAAGCCTTCGCTGCGTCCGAAGCCCTCGCCGCCGCCGCCGCCGAAGGGACGCCGGAAGCCGCCCTCGCCACCGCCTCCGCCGAAGCCGCCGCCGCCGCCGAACATGCGCTGACGTTCCTCGCCGAAGCTGCGGCTCTCATGGTCCCGCTGCAACTGGTCCCAATTGCCCTGCTCCCGCTGCCCTTGCAGCGACGCCTGGCGGGTCTGGCTGCGTGGCGCCGCCTGCTGCGATCCCGACGGCGTCTCGCCACGCCGGTTCGCCTGCTGCGCGCCGCCGGGCGCGCTGCCGGGCGTGTTGCCGGGCGCATTGCCTTGGGGCTGGTTGCCGCCGCCGCGCTGCGGCGGGTTCACCGGCTGCCAGGAGCCGTTGTTCCACTTCGACCACCCATCGTCGGTGTGGCGATACACGTTGCCATCGGCGCCGGCGTAGACATTGCCGCCGGCGCCGCGCACCACGCCCGCGCTGTTGCCGCCGGCGCCGCGCACGCCGACGCCCTCCGCGCCGGTCGTCGAGCTGAACGCGCCGGCCGAGCCGCGGGCATCGGAGCCGCTCTCGGTGTGCACAGTCTGGTTCGGCCCGCTGAATTCGCTGGAGCCCCAGCGGCCATAGGGATTGGCGTTCTGCGTCGTGCTGCCGGAGACGCCGGTGCGGGGATTGTAGAAGCTGCCATGGGCGGTGCCGCCATCGGGCCCCCACACGGCGCTGCCCCGGGCATAGCCGCCGGTCGCCGGATTGTAGGCGGACCACGCGCCGGCGCCGCCATACGGACCATAGACCGCGCCACCCGCGGCGTAGGCGCCGGTGGTCGGGTTGTACGCCACGCCGCCGCGCGCCGCGCCATAGGGTCCGTACACGGCGCCGCCGCGCGCCCAGGCGCCGTTCGCCGGGTTGTAGTAGACCCCGCCGGCATAGGTGTAGGGATAGGGCAGGTAGGCCGGCACGCGCCCCGGGATCACCGTGGGCGGGTAGTAGTAGCCGGTGCCGTAGACCAGCACGCCGCCGGCGACGTAGCCGGCCAGGTAGCCCGCCGTGTAGCCGAAGGTGACGGCCGCCGGCGTCGCGCCATAGACATTCACATAGGTGACGTTGTGCAGCGGGTGGCTTGCCGGGATCTGCCGGATCGCCGGCGGGACGGAATCGGCCAGCGCCCACGGCCCGGTCGGCGACGGCGCGACGAACCACGCGCCCTGGTAGCAGGCGTAGTAGCGGTTGCCGACCTGCAGCACCTCGTAATTGGTGTTCACCGCGTAGGAGATCGAAGTCCCCGGAATCCGCTCGAACCGCGGCGCGCCGACATAGGTCACCTCCAGGCGCGTGGTGCTGCGGCTGAGCGTGGCCTGTCGCGGGATCTGCGCCTGCAGCACCGCTTCCTCCGCTTCCGACGTGCCGGGCACCGAGGACAGCACGCTGCCGACCGGGCTCTCCGGCGGGATGCGCGCGAAGTCGGGCGGCAGGTTCGGCGTCGCGAAGGTCCACGGCCCATCCAGGCTTGCCGCGGCGAACCAGCGCCCCGACAGCAGGATGTAGAAGCGGCCGTCGGCCGTGCTGCGGAACAGGGCGGATTGCGTGTTGGTCGCGCGTTCCAGCGCGGTGCCGGGGATCGCGGCGAAGCTCGGGGGGCCGTCGGTGACGATGATCTCCGCCGGGCGCGTGCTGACGAAGATGGTGGGCGCCGTCTCCGCCGTCAGGGTGCGGCCCGGGATGGCCGCCCGCGCGGCGGCGAAGCTGCCATCGTCGGGCAGCGACGAGAACGCCGCCGGCAGCGCGCCGGCCGGGCGCCACGGGCCGCCATGGGCCGGTGCCGTCAGCCAGCCGCCGCCGACCAGCAGGTACCAGCTCTCGCCGCTCGAGCGGTCCACGAACACGTCCCAATTGGTGTTCACCGCCACCGACAGGCCGGTGGACCCGACCGGTGCCAGCACCGGCTCGCCGTCGAACACCACGAGGCTCGCCGGCCGTGCGCTGTGGAAGATCATCGGCGGATCGTTGTTGAGCGCCGCCGTCTCGGCGGGCCGCGGGCCGTCGCCCAGGCTCGCCAGCACCATGTCGAGCGGAAGGCGGCGGGCGTTCAGGGTGGCGAGATAGGTCCTGATCCGCGCCTCGAGCTGCGCCGCCTGGCCGGTGTCGAGCCCCGGGAAGCGCGAGGACACCAGCTGCGGATTCGTGAGGACCACGGTGCGGCTGTCGAGGTCGGTGCGGGTCGCCAGGGTCAGCTGCACGGTGCCGAGCAATGGCTGCTGCTGCCCGGCGCGGGTGATGGCGAGCGCGGCGCGCGCATTGAGCGTCGTGCGACCGGGCCAGGAGATCACCTGCGGCTGGTACACGGTGACGGTGGCGCCTTGCGCATCGATGGTGTGCGGCCACTGCGCCGGCGCGGCGGCGGCGGCGGCAGCGGCGGGCGGCGCCGCGGCCGGCTGCGCGGCGAGGTGCCGCGGCGCTGCCAGCAGCGCGGCACCGCCGAGCAGCAGGCTCCGTCGCGACGGCATCGGCATGCTCTGGATCATGTCCCGCATCCTCGTGAAGGTGGCGCGGTGGAACCGGTGGCGCGTCGCGCTATCGCATCGCACCGGCCGCCGCGAGCGCCTCGTGGCAGACCGGCGAGAGGGATGCGCGATTCTCCATCAGGCAGCGCATTTCCCGCCCGCCGCCCGGCATCACGCCGGTGCAGTGCGATCGCAGCTCGGCCATGCATTGCCGCAGCAGCCCTTCGTGCTCCTGCTGCATGCCTTGCTGCATCCCCTGGGGCTGGCCCTGCGGCTGGCCATGCGGCCCGGATGCCGCCGGCGCGATCGCACCCACGGCCTGCCGGCAAGCGGCCGTAAGGCTGGGGCTGTTGTGCTCCAGGCATTCCAGCGCCGCCTGGCCGCCGCGCGGCACGCCCGAGCAATGCGCCATGAAGTCGCTGCGGCAATTCTCGCGGACGGCTTCGATCTGCGCCTCGCTCGGCTGCGCGGCACCCGGCCCGCTGACGCCGGCGAGAAACAGCGCGACGAGAGCGCAGCGGCGCAATCCGGCGCTCATGAGATGCTCCATGGCACGATCCTTTCCACGCTTCCGAGCGACGACGTCATGATCTGCGGCTCGGCCCCCTAGCTGACGGCCGCGGCCGGCACCCAGCCGAGTTGGGCGAACAACCGGCCCAGCCGCAGTGCCAGCGCATCGCCGATGCGCCGCCCTTCCGAGCCGGGATCCGCCGAACGCGCCTCGGTCACGCCGCGCATGATGCCGGAGGCCGCGGCGGATTCCGCGAGGCGGCCGGCGATCGCCCCGCCGCCCATGGTCGCGACCGCGCCGGGCGTTCTCGGGCTTTCCGCGCGCGCCTGGAAGTTGTCGATCAGCCGCGGCGCCGCCGCGCCGTCCCGATAGTAGACCTGCGCTTCCACCGTGACGCTGCTCTGCCCGCGGCCGAAGCCGATGATCGTCCTTTGCGTCCGGTTCCCCTCGTCGACCGAGAGCATGTGGCCTTCCACCAGCACGATGCGCTGGGCGCCGGGCGGCGGCAGGGCGGCGGAGCGTTCCGCCGGCAGGCCGTAGCTGCGCAGCCGGCTCGCCACCTCGTCGCTGACGGCGGCGGCTGCCTGGCGGCCAGCGCGCAGCCTTTGCGCGTCGACCGGCTCGTTGCTCACCATGCTCTCGAACCGTGCCCGCATGCCGTCATCGAGCTTCACGTCGGCCGGGAGCACGCCGAGATCCAGCACGAGGATGCGCTCCGGCGGCGGCAGCGGCGGGCCGGCATAGCGCCCGCTCTCCTGGACGCGCGCCGGCATGCAGCCCGCGGCGAGCAGCAGCGCATGCGGCATCGCGACGACGACTGCCCGCCGACCGAGTTGTCGGTGCACCCAGACCATGCGTTTCCCCCTCGAACCCTGTCGTTTCCCTTGGCCGCCCACCCGCTGGTCGGCGGCCCGGCGTGCTCCCGCGCCTACCATTCGCGCTGCCCGCCTTCGCGAAAGGACCGCAGCACGACGTCCCGGATGCGGTTCAGCGCGGACTTGCCGCGCTTCGGATGCAGACTGCGCCCGCGCGGCTCGTGGTTGGCATCGGAATGAGATCCAGACTGAACCCGAGACCCGAAATATTCCAGGCGAATCTCGCCGCGCTCCGACCATCTCCGGCGATGAGCGGCCTCGGCCGCGTTGCAACGCGCGTGCTGCGCACAACCGGCACTCGGCTGCGTCGCCGGACTCTCTCCGAAACCCGCAACGAGCCGTGCGATCCTGCGCGCGATGCGGGCGGCATCGCCGCGCACCAACGCGGCGCCGAAAGCCCATGCCCCGGGGCGGCAAAAAAGATTGACCCGGCTCAATGAGCGACGGCAGTTTGGCGGCGGAACAGCTTGATCTCATAATGAGCGCTGCTGTGCGGTTTCCGCCGCCTGCGACATCCGCGCGTGACAACGGGGGCCGAAGCCGACGACGCGGGCCGCTTCGCATGGCTCCGCCCGACGCCGTCGCGCCCGCCGCTGCTTCCGCGTGGTCCGCGTGGCGGGGCGCCGCTTCCGTGCGGGAGGTTCCTGATGCGGTGTCATGTCGGATGGCTGGCCCCGGCGCTCCTTGCCGCAGCCGCGCCTGCCCTGGCGCAGGAGGGCTGGATCGGGCACCTGCCCGGCATCGCTCCCGCCCTCAACGCCTGCCTGGTCGGCGATACCGGCGGCATGGTCACATGGGCCGAGCCGCGCAGCGGTGGTCAGGTGCTGGTGCATGTCCAGCGCCCCGACGGCGCCCGCTTCGCCTGCACGGCGCAGGCCGAGCGCGGCCTGCCGCCGCAGCCGGTCGGCGTGTCGTCGCTGGTCGGCGTTCTTCCGCGGGCCGGCGAAGGCGCGCATGCCTACACCATGGATCGCCGCTGCGCCGAGGCGCGGCCGGTCCAGGCCGCAGACGGCTCCGTGCTCGGATGGGTCGCTTCGCCCGCATGCCGCTGATCACCGTGTCGCGCGCCCGCCGGCGCCTGGGAGATGTTCGATGATGCAAAGTCCGTCCCGCCGATCGGCGCTGAGGGGCACCATGGGCCTTGCGGCGATTCCCGTTCTCGCCGCCTGCCAGCAGCAGGTGCGCCTGGGGCAGGATGCCGTGGCGGGCCGCACGCCGGACGGGTTCGTCGAGCTCGAGGAAGTGCAGGTCGCCTATATCGGCAGCGGCAACGCGGGAAGCGGCACGCTGAATTTCCGTGGCCGCACCTACCGCTTCACCATCGGCGGCCTCGGCATCGGCGGGATCGGCGCGTCCACGCTGCGGGCCAGCGGCGAGGTCTACAACCTCGACGACATCTCACGTTTCCCGGGCGCCTATGGCGAGGCGCGGCGCGGCTTCGCCGTGGGCGAGCGGAGCCGCGGCGATCTCTGGATGCAGAACGCCGCCGGCGTGATCATGCATCTGAAGACGCATCGCGAAGGCCTCATGCTGTCCTTCGGCGCCGACGCGATCGTCATCACCATGCGCGCGTGACCCGCCGCGTCGCCTGGGCGCCAGACATTGCCCGGCCGCGACAGGGAAGCTTATGCTCTGCTCCGGCGGCACCGCGGTGTCCGCCGGGAACGCCCTCTCCACAGAGAAGACAGAGAAGACCGAGAATGTCCTCTCGCGCGCTGCCCTGGCCCGGCCGCACCCGCCCCGCCGCATTCACCCTGCTCGTGCTGTCGAGCGCGCTGGCCGCGTGCCGGGAAGAGAACACCTATGTCGCGCCGCCGCCGCCCAAGGTGATCGTGGCGACGCCGGCGCAGCGCACCATCATCCGGTATCTCGAGCTTCCCGGCAGCGCGGCGCCGGTGAACACGGTGAACCTCGTCGCCCGCGTGCCCGGCTACCTGCAGCAGATCACCTACCAGGACGGGCAGGTGGTGCAGCGCGGCGCCAACCTGTTCCTGATCGAGCAGGACCAGTACCAGGCGGCGGTGGCGGAAGCCCAGGCCTCGCTTGCCGCGGCGCAGGCGCGCCTGGTGCAGGCCGAGGCCGAATTCTCCCGCCAATCCACCCTGGGACTGCAGGATTTCGCCGCGCAATCGGCGGTCGACCAGGCGCGCGCCAAGCGGGACGAGGCACGCGCCACCGTGCAGCAGGCGCAGGCGAGCCTGCAATCGGCGCAGATCAATCTTGGCTACACCCAGGTGAGCGCGCCCTTCGACGGTGTCGTTTCCGCGCGCGTGGTCTCCGTGGGCCAGCTCGTCGGCCAGGGATCGCCGACCACGCTGTCCACCATCGTCCAGCTCAACCCCATCTGGGTGACCTTCACCATCAGCGAGCAGGACATGCTGCGCATCCGCCGCACCATGGAACGCGCGCACCACACCCTCGCGGATATCGGCGTCATCGAGGTCGACGCGGCGCTGCAGATCGAGACCACCTTCCCGCATCGCGGCCGGCTCGACTACGTCTCTCCCACCGTCGATCAGGCGACCGGAACGCTCGGCCTGCGCGCCGTGTTCGACAATCCCTCCTCCGCGATCCTGCCCGGCAATTATGTCCGCGTGCGTCTTCCGGTCGAGCGCATGGAGAACGCGCTGCTGGTGCAGGAGACCGCGATCGGCGCCGATCAGGGCGGCCGCTACGTGCTGGTGGTCAACGCCCGCAACGTGGTCGAGCAGCGCCGCATCCGCCCCGGGCCGCAGGCCGAGGGCGGGATGCGGGTGGTGGAGGACGGGCTGAAGCCGGAGGACCGCGTCGTGGTGGATGGGCTGCTGCGCGCGGTTCCGGGCCAGCGGGTGGAGCCGGAAACCCAGCAGGCCGCCGCCGCCACCAACCCGCCCGCCCGCTGATCCCGGCGCCGCCATGATCGCCCGCTTCTTCATCGCGCGCCCGGTGCTGGCGAACGTCCTCGCCATCGTCATCGTGCTGATCGGCGCGGTCTGCCTGTTCCGCCTGCCGGTCGCGCAATACCCGAGCATCACGCCGCCCACCGTCCAGGTCACCACCCGCTATCCCGGCGCCAGCGCCCGCACGCTGATCGACACCGTCGCCCTGCCGATCGAGCAGCAGGTGAACGGCGTCCCCGGCATGCTCTACATGCAGTCGACCAGCGCGAGCGACGGCAGCTACACCCTCACCGTCACCTTCGCGATCGGCACCGACCTCGATTTCGCGCAGGTCCTGGTGCAGAACCGCGTCGCGACGGCGCTGGCCGCGCTGCCGGCCCCGGTGCAGGCGCAGGGCGTGACGGTGCAGAAGCGCTCGACCGCGATCCTGCAGATCGTCACGCTGAGCGCCGCGGATGGCCGCTACGACAGCCTCTACATGGCGAACTACGCCACCATCGACCTGCGCGACGAGCTGTCGCGGCTGCCGGGGGTGGGCAACGTGAACATCTTCGGCGCCGGCCAGTACGCCATGCGCATCTGGCTCGACCCCGAGGCGCTGCGCATCCGCGCCCTGACGCCGCAGGACGTGGTGAACGCGATCCAGCAGCAGAGCCAGGAGGTGACCGCGGGCCAGCTCGGCGCCCCGCCTTCCCCGCCGAACCAGCCCTTCCAGATCACGGTGAACGTGGAGGGCCGCTTCAACCAGGCGGAGGAATTCGAGCAGATCATCGTCAAGACCGACAGCGGCGCCCTCACCCGGCTGCGCGATGTCGGCCGCGTGGAGCTCGGCGCGCAGACCTATGGCCAGGTCTTCATGCTGAACGGCCGGCCCTCGGCGGGGCTCGCGATCTTCCAGACGCCGGAGGCGAATGCGCTGGACGTCGCCGGCCGGGTCCGCGCCAAGATGCAGGAGCTCTCCGCGCGCTTCCCGCAAGGGCTGAGCTACGCCATTCCCTTCGACACGACGCGCTTCGTCAGCGCCTCCATCGACGAGGTCTACCGCACGCTGATCGAAGCCGCGGCGCTGGTCCTCATCGTGATCCTGGTCTTCCTGCAGGACTGGCGCGCCATGCTGGTGCCTGCCACCACCGTGCCCGTCACCATCATCGGCGCCTTCGCCGCCATGGCGGCGCTCGGCTTCACCGTCAATCTCTCGACCCTGTTCGCCATCGTGCTCGCCATCGGCATCGTCGTGGACGACGCCATCGTGGTGGTGGAGAACGCCTCGAAATACATCGAGCAGGGACAGCCCGGCCCGGAGGCGGCCGGGCGCGCGATGGACGAATTGTTCGGCCCGATCATCGGCATCACGCTCGTCCTGGTCTCGGTGTTCCTGCCGGCCTCCTTCCTGCCGGGACTGACGGGGCAGCTCTACGCCCAGTTCGCCCTGGTGATCGCGGCGACCGCGCTGATCAGCGCGGTGAACGCGGCCACCCTGAAGCCCACCCAATGCGCGCTCTGGCTGAAGGCGCCGGTGCCGCCGGAGCAGCGCAACCTGTTCTACCGCGGCTTCAACCGCGGCTATGACGGGCTGGAACGGGGGTATACGCGGCTGATCGCCCGGCTGGTCGGCCGCAGCTGCATCGTGGTCGCGGCGGCGCTGGTGCTGATCGGAATCGGCGCCTGGGGCATCGCGCGCGTGCCGACCGGCTTCCTGCCGATCGAGGATCAAGGCTATGTCATGATCGGCGTGCAATTGCCGGACGGCGCATCGCTCCAGCGCACCGAGGCCGCGGTGGAGCGCGTGCAACGCATCGCCCAGGCGGCACCCGGGGTGGACAATGTCATCGCCATCTCCGGCATCTCGCTGCTCGACAACAACGCCACCCTGGCGAACGGCGCCGTGCTGTATGTCACGCTGCAGGATTGGAGCCTGCGCGGCCCCGGCACCGGCAAGACGCTGCGCGACATCTATTTCGGCCTGAGCCGGCAACTCGACGAGGTGATGGAGGCGCGCGCCTTCGTCGTGGTGCCGCCGCCGATCCAGGGCGTCGGCAATGCCAGCGGATTCACCATGCAGGTGGAGCTGCGCGACGGCAGCTTCGACCTCGCGCAGCTCCAGGGCCTGACGCGCACCATCGTCGCCGATGCCGCCACGCAGAGCGGGCTGACGCGGCTCAATTCCTCCTTCCGCGCCACCGTGCCGCAGATCCGCGTTCGGGTGGATCGCGCCAAGGCCGAACAGGCGCAGGTGGATGTCGGGGCCGTGCTGCAGACCCTGGCCACCTATCTCGGCTCCACCTACGTGAACCAGTTCAACATCTTCGGCCGCGTCTTCCAGCTTTACGTGCAGGCGGAGGGAAGCCAGCGGACCAGTGTCGCCGACCTGGAGGCGCTGTCGGTGCGCAGCGCCTCGGGCGCGATGGTGCCGCTCGGCACCCTGCTGCAGATCGAGGAGACGGTCGGCGCCTCGCTGATCCAGCTCTACAACCTCTACCCCGCGGCGACGATCATCGGCGTGCCGGCGCCGGGCTTCTCCTCGGGCCAGGCGCTCGACATCATGGAGCAGGTCGCCGCCCACGTCCTGCCGCGCGGCGCCGGCTTCGAGTGGACCGCCATGGCGTACCAGGAGAAGCAGGTCGGCTCGCAGATGTACTTCGTGTTCGCCCTGGCGATCGTGCTGGTCTACCTCGTGCTGGCTGGCCAGTACGAAAGCTGGTACGCGCCCCTCGCGGTGATCCTTGCGGTGCCGCTGGCGCTGCTCGGGCCGGTGGCCGCGCTGCTCGCGCTCGGGATCGACAACAACCTCTACACGCAGATCGGCCTGGTGCTGCTGATAGCGCTCGCGGCCAAGAATGCGATCCTGATCGTCGAGGTGGCGCGCGAACGGCGCCAGCACGGCCACGACATCCTGGAGAGCGCGGTGGAAGCGGCACGCTCGCGCCTGCGGCCGATCCTGATGACCTCCTTCGCCTTCATCCTCGGCATGCTGCCGCTGGTGGTCGCGACCGGCGCCGGCGCCAGTGCGCGCCGCTCGATCGGCCTCACGGTATCGACCGGCATGCTGGCATCCACCTGCCTCGCCGTCGTGCTGGTGCCGTCCTTCTTCGTGCTGCTGCAGCGCTTCGAGGAGTGGCGCCAACGCAAGCGCGCAGGGGGGAATACGCGGCCACAGCCTGCGCAAGCGGGCGAGTGAGGGGCAGGACCGCGCTGAAGGGCTGGGGGGCGGAGATGAACTCCGCCCCCCAGACCCCCCACCTCCTTTTTTTGGCTCCTGGGAAGCGTGGCGAGCTCCGTTCTCGGCCCGACAACGCTGCGGGGTCTGAGAGTGCGGGAGGAGCCAGCGCCAGGAGTCAAAAAAAGGAGGTGGGGGTGTGGGGGCGGAGTTCTCTCCGCCCCCACTTCCGACGAAACCGCTCTAGTTCGCTGCCGATCGGCAGCGCCCGGGCGACGGGCTACGCGCTCGCGGGGCGCCGCGGCACCAGCAGCCGCGCGGTCAACACCTGCACGGCCTCGCCCGCCTGGTTCAGCGTCGTCGTGCGGATCGTGGCCCAGCCTTCGCCGGGGCGCGAGCGGGAGGGCTGCACGGCGAGCACCTCGCATTCCACCCGCAGCGCGTCGCCGGGCCGGGTCGGCCGCGGCCATTGCAGCTCCCCGCCCGCACCGACCACCCCGCCGGCGAGCGGCAGCGCCTCCGTCACCAGCCGCATGGTGAGGGCGGCGGTGTGCCACCCGCTCGCGGCGAGGCCGCCGAACAGCGTGCCGCGCGCCGCCGCCTCGTCGAGGTGGAAGGGCTGCGGATCGTAGCGGGCGGCGAAGGCCTTCACCTCGGCCTCGTCGACCTGCAGCGGGCCGGCGGCGAAGCGCTGCCCTTCCGCCAGATCCTCGAGATACAGCCGCGCAGACTCCGCCATCGCTCGCTCCGTTCTCTCCTGATCCCCGCCGTGGCGCGATCCGCTCGCCGCGGCCCGCGCCCAAGCCGCTCCCGCGCGTGGCGAGCTCCGTTCTCGGCCCGATAACGGCTCGGCACCCGAGAGTGATAGCCAAGAAAAGGAAGCGTGGGTCCGGGGAGTCGCGGCACGGCCACGACGTGAATTCCGCGCCCCATTCTTCCACGAATCCCAGTTCCGACGACACCGTTCCCGCTGCCGAGGATGCCCTGCACGGCGGGTCCCCAGCCGCCGCTTGTCCACCGCTCGTCGAGGCGCTGTGTCGCGATGCCCGCGAAGGCGTCGGTGGAGCTGCCGGCGCCGATGCCAGTCGCGCGGGACGTGGCCGGCTCCGCCATCATTGCCGCAGCAGCCGGCGCGTGGCTTCCGCGGCCAGCCGCGCCCGTTCCTCGGGCGGCAGGGCGGCGCGGGCGGTGCTCGGCGCCTCCACCGCCATCGGCGTGCCGGGCGCGAAGGCGGCGACGAAATCCTCGAGCCAGAGCCCGCCCTCGCCCGGGTAGAGCCGGCCGCCGCGCGCCTCGGCCCGCACCGCCTCGGGCGGCGGCGGGATGGTGGGCGCGTCGCACAGATGCGCGTAGCTGAACAGCGCGGGGTCGTGGGCCGCGAGATCGGCCGGGCGGCCGCCCGAGCGGCTGAGATGCAGCGCATCCACCAGGATGCCCGCATCGGCCGGCCGCACCGCCGCGAGGAAGTCGGCGGCGTCCTGCAGGCTGTGCAATTCGCTGTAGGGGATGAACTCCAGCATGATGCGCAGGCCGCGTTCGGCCGCGGCCTCGCAGAACCGCGCGAAATTCGCCGCCATGCGGTCGCGGTCGGGATCGTTGCCGACGGTCAGCACATGCCGCGCCCCGAGCGCCGCCGCCACGTCCAGCGCCGGCAGCCAGGCGGCGACATCGGTCTCGGGGAACAGCCAGAAGGCCTCGACATCGAGGATGGCGAGGCCGGTGTCGCGCAGGCGCTCCGTGATCCGCCGTTGCAGCGGCGGGTCGCCGATCACCTCCACTATGCGGTCGGTGGGGAAGGGGGGCGTGATGCGCAGCCCCACCGCATCGAAGCCGGCCGCCGCGCCGGCCTGCACCAGCGCCACGGGATCGGCGTCCATCACCGTGAAATGGGCGAGGGAGATGCGGCGCCCGCTCATCGGCCCAGCACCCGCGCGACCGCCTCCGAGCCGCCTGCGCCCGGCGGCAGGCGGAGCAACTCCGCAACGGCCGGCACCTGCGCGTCCATCGGCACGGTGCCGGCGCGGGCGAAGCAGCCGCGTGCGCGCGCCGGCGTCGCCAGGCGCGATAGCGAGGGGCCCATGACCACATCGCCGGCAATGGCCAGCAGCCGCGTGTCGCCATCGGCGATGCTGTCCGTCATGCGGTCTCGCTGCCCGGTGCCAGGGTGAAGTCGTAGCGCAGCAGCGCGCAGGGCCCCTCGATGCGATGGCCATGCGGCGTGGTGCCGCCCTCCAGGCGCTGCAGCGGGCGCACCAGGCTGTCCTTCACGCCGAACACCACGTCGGAATCGAGAAAGCGGTCGCCGGCGAGGAAGATGTGCGTGACCAGCGTCGCGCAGCCCGGCGCGCCGATCATGAAATGCACATGCGCGGGCCGGAACGGATGCCGGCCTTGCGCATTCAGCATGCGGCCGACCGGGCCGTCATGCGGGATCGGGTAGCAGGCGGGCACGATGCTGCGGAACCAGAAGCGGCCTTCGGCATCGCTGCGCAAGCGCGCGCGCAGATGCAACTCCGGCGGCGCCTCCCCGTCCTTCTGCACGTCGTAGAAGCCCGCGGCATCCGAATGCCACACATCGAGCCAGGCATCCGGCCGCGGCGCGCCATCCGGCCCGCGCACGGTGCCTTCCACGATCATCCGCTCGCCCGGCAGCCCCGCCGAGAGGTCGTCGCCCGCCCGGCGCTCCGGCGCCGCCTCGACATGGAAAGGGCCGAGCACCGTCGTCGCGGTCGCGCCGCCGGGCAGTGGATGGTTGATGGCGTCCACCAGCATGGAGGCGCCAAGGGTGTCCGACAGCAGGACGAATTCCTGCCGCACATCGGAACACATCGTCCCGGTCTCGGTCAGGAAGGCGATGCCGGCGGCCCATTCCTCCTGGCTGGGCCGCACCTCGCGCAGGAAGGCGTGGAGATGGCGGACCAGCGCCTCGCTCACCGCGCGCGTGCGCGGGGAGGGAGCGCCCGCCAGGCGCGCGAGGACGGCCTCGGTGATGCTGTGCTCGGTGGCGTTGCGCATCGCCTGTCCTTCAATCCGCCGCCGGCGGCGCGCCATCCCAGGCGCGGCGCAGCAGCGCGGCGAGCGACGCGGCATCGGGCGCGCGCGGGTTGGGGTAGCTGCTCTCGAGTGTCAGGCGGACCGCGGTTGCGATACCCTCCTCCGGCATGCCGAGCGCGCGCAAGGCACGCGGCGCGCCCAGCCGGGCGGCGAGGGCGGCGAGCGCCGGGCCTGCTTCCGCCGCCTCCCCTCCGGCCACGCCGAGGGCGCGCGCCGCGCGGCCGAGCGCCTCCGGCGCGGCCGGGGCGTTGTAGGCGGCGGCGTGCGGCAGGATGACGGCGTGGGTCTCGGCATGCGGCAGGTCGAAGGTGCCGCCCAGCACGTGGCAGAGCTTGTGGTGCAGCGCCATGCCCACGGCGCCGAGGCAGGTGCCGCTGAGCCAGGCGCCGTAGAGCGCCGCGGCGCGGGCCTCGCGGTCGGCCGGGTTGGCGAGGATCGCGGGCAGGGCATGGCCGAGGGCGCGGATGCCCTCCTCGGCCATCAGCGAGACGATCGGGTTGGCGTCGCTCGCATAGAGCGCCTCGACCGCATGCGCGATCGCGTTCAGCCCGGAGGTGGCGGAGAGCGCGGGAGGCAGGCTCAGCGTCAGCTCGGGATCGTAGATCACCACCTCGGGCAGCACCTTCGGGGAGCGCAGCGTGCTCTTCAGCCCGCCCTCCGTCTGGCCGAGGATCGCGGTGACCTCGGAGCCCGCATAGGTGGTCGGGATGACGACCTGCGGCAGGTCGGTGCGCAGCGCCAGCGCCTTGGCGAGGCCCGTGGTGGAGCCGCCGCCGATGGCGACGAGCACGTCGCAGCCCGCCTCGCGCAGCACGCCCAGGGCGCGTTCCGTGACCTCGACGGGCGTGTGCATCACCGCCCCGCTGAACAGGGTGCCGAGCGCCGCGCCGAGCGGCGCCGCGATGCGCGCCGCCGCCTCGCGCTGATCGGGCGTGGAGAGCACCATGGCGCGGCGGGCGCCGAGGGACTCGATCTCGGCCGGCAGCTCCGCCGCACGGCCGGCGCCGAACAGGATGCGGGAGGGCAGGGCGGTGTAGGTGAAGGGCGCGGGCGCGGTCATGGCGTCTCTCCTGCGAGCCAGGCGCGGCCGCGCGCGTAGAGCGCCTGCACCTCCGGCCCGGTGAGGCCCGGCATGTCGTCCTTCACGGGGTAGCCGAGCTTCGCCTGGATATAGGCGAGGTGGCGGTAGCCGGCGGGAAAGCGCGCGAGCAGCTCCGGCTCGAGCGGCACGCGCGTGCCGGGGACCAGCGGATCCATCCGGTCCTTCTCGTAGATCGGCTGGCGCAGCACGAGACCCCAGCGCCCGGCGCGCTTCTCGAGGAAGTCGTAGAAACGCCCGGTGCAGACCACGTCCACCGCCACCTCGTGCACGGTGGCGCGCTGGGAGATCGTCATCTTGGTCTGCGCGACGGCGCGGTGCCCACGCACCTCGGCGCTGTGGCCGCCGAGGAAATGCAGGATCGAGACGCCGCGTTCGGCGCCGGCCTTCGAGGCGGCGATGAATTCCTCCGCGGTGCCCTGGGTCCAGGTCGCCATCATCACCCCGTCCTCGTGCCAGAGGGTGCGGAAGCGGTCCCAGTCGCCGGCGTCGCGCCACACCGCCCAGTTCTCGATCAGCTCGCGGATCAACAGCCGGTCCAGCAGCGCCTCGTCCACTGGCGTACTCCCGTTGCTTGGGGTGTCGTCGGTCGGCGGCGCGGCAAGGCGGGCGCCGGGAGGGAGGCTACACGTACGAGCCGCGGCGTCAATATAGTGAATGCTTCACAACCAGGAACACCCTACCTGCGCATCCTTGACATCTCGCCGCGTTCCGGATTACGAAGCGGCCATGGACGCGAACGCCCCCCGCCGCGGCGAGCTCTCCCCCGCCGCCGTGAAATCGGCCAGCCGCGTGCTCGACCTCTTCGAGCTCCTGGCCCGCTGGGACCGCGACGTCTCCCATGCCGAGCTCGCCGACAGCCTCGGAATCCCCAGAAGCAGCCTCACCCAGCTGCTGAAGGACCTGGTCGCCCGCGGCTACGTCGCCTTCCACGCCCCCAGCCGCGGCTACCGCCTCGGGCCGGCCTTCGCCGCGCTCACCCGCCACGCCAGGGCCGAGCAGGACCTCATCGGCCTCGCCGAGCCCTTCCTGCGGGAGATCACCGAGCGCACCGGCGAGTCCTCCGCGCTCAACCGGCTGAAGGCCTGGCAGGCCGAGGTGGTCGCAACCGTGAACGGGCCGCACCGCCTGGTGACCCATATGCGCCTCGGGGATCTCGCGCCGCTCTACGCGACCTCCGGCGGCAAGGTCATCCTCGCGAACCTCCCCGGCGCCGAGCTCGAGGGCTATCTCGCCGGCACGGCGCTCGAGCCGGTGACGCCCAACACCATCGTCTCCGCCGAGGACCTGCGCCGCGAGCTCGCGACCGTGCGGCGCGACGGCATCGCCTTCTCCTTCGAGGAATTCACCCCCGGCATCGTCGGCGTCGGCGCGCCCATCCTCTCCGCCGCGGGCCGGCCGCTCGGCTCCCTCAACGTCGCCATGCCGAGCGTGCGGTACAGCCCGAAGGCGCGGGACCGCGTGGTGGACGCGCTGCAGCGCGCCGCACGCGAGATCTCGCGCCGCCTGGCGGGCGAAGCATCCGATGCGCCGGCGACGCCGGACGCAGACCAGGACAACCACCCCCGGAGCGAGGAAGCATGATCCACCGCCGCGAATTCGGCCTGATGACGATGGGCATGCTCGGCCTCGCCGCGGCCCCCGCCGCCGCGCAGGAGCTGCCGCGCGGGCCCGTCACCCTCGTGGTGCCCTGGGCGCCGGGAGGCTCGGCCGACGCGCTGGCGAGGCTGCTCGCCCAGCAGCTCTCCACCGACCTCGGCCGCTCCTTCGTCGTGGAGAACCGCGCCGGCGCCTCCGGCCTGGTCGGGCACGGCTACGTGGCGCGGGCGCGCCCCGACGGCACCACCCTCCTCTTCGCGGCGAGCGCCACCCTCGTCATGGTGCCGCACCTGCTGCCCGTGCCCTACGACGCCGATCGCGCCTTCGCGCCGATCGGCGTGATCCTCACCAACCCCATGCTGTTCTGCGCTGCGCCGCATCTCGGCGTGCACGACATCCCCGCACTGATCGCGCGGGCGAAGGCGGAGGCGGGCGGCATGAGCTACGGCTCGGCGGGCGCCGGCAGCTCGACCCATCTGGCGATCGAGCTGCTGCTCAGCATGGCGGGCGTGCGGGTCGCCGATGTCAGCTATCGCGGCAACGCCCCCGCCGTGCAGGCCGTGCTGGCGGGCGAGGTCGCATTCACAGCGGTGGACTCGCTCGTCGCGCTGCCCTTCGTGCGCTCGGGCGACCTGGTGCCGCTTGCCGTCACCACGCGCTGGCGCAGCGACATCCTGCGGGATGTGCCGACCGTCGCGGAATCCGGCTATCCCGAATACGAATGCGCGACCGACTTCGCGCTGCTCGCGCCGGCGGGAACGCCGGCGCCGATGATCGCCCGGCTGCACGAAGCGGTCAGCGCCGCCCTCGCCAAGCCGGCACTGCAGGAGAAGCTGGCACAGCAGGGCGTGGTCGCCGCAGTCGGCACGCCGCAGGAATTCCCCGCCTATGTGGCGCGCGAGAGCGCCAAATGGGGCGCGCTGATCCGGTCGCGCGGCATCCAGGTGCAGCAGTAGAGCAAGACTGGGGGGCGGAGTGAACTCCGCCCCCCAAACCCCCCACCTCCTTTTTTTGGCTAATGGGAAACGTGGCGAGCTCCGTTCTCAGCCCGACAACGCTGCGTCGCCTGAGAGTGCGGAAGCCGCAAGTGCCAATAAGCCAAAAAAAGGAGGTGGGGGTTCGGGGGCGGAGTTCTCTCCGCCCCCGATCTTCTTCATCGGCATCAGGAGAAGCGCATGTCGGTTGGTGTTGCCGTCATCGGGGCCGGCGTGATTGGCCGGACCCACATCCGGATTCTCGCGGGCCTGCCGCCGGAGCAGGGCCGCCTCGTCGCGATCGTCGATCCCGGCGAGGCTGGCGCCAGGCTGGCGGCCGAGCACGGCGTGCCGCATTTCGACGCGGCTGAGGCGATGCTCGACACAATGCGGCCCGATGGCGCCGTCATCGCGACGCCGAATGCGCTGCATGTGGCGGGCATGCGCGCCTGCATCGCCCGCGGCGTGGCCGCGCTGGTGGAGAAGCCGATCGCCGACGACCTCGAGGCGGCGGCCGCCATTGCGGAGGAGGCGGAACGGGCGGCGGTGCCGTTGCTGGTCGGCCATTACCGCCGGCACAATCCGCTGCTGCGCACCGCGCGCGCGTTGATCGCAGAGGGGCGGCTCGGCCGGCTGGTCTCGGTCAGCGCGGATTCGATGGTGCTGAAGCCCGACTCCTATTTCGACACCGCCTGGCGCCGCGAGGCGGGCGGCGGGCCGGTGCTGATCAACCTCGTCCACGACATCGACGCGCTGCGCTTCCTCTGCGGCGAGATCGAGACCGTGCAGGCGGTGACGGCCAACGCGGCGCGCGGCTTCGCGGTGGAGGACAGCGCCGCGGTGCTGCTGCGCTTCCGCGCCGGCGCGCTGGCGACGCTCAGCCTGTCCGACGCCGTGCCCTCGCCCTGGTGCTGGGACCAGACCTGCGGCGAGAATCCCGTCTTCGTACGGCACCAGGCCAATGCCTACCGGCTCTGCGGCACGGAGGCGTCGCTGGAAATCCCGGAGATGGCGCTGTGGCGATACGCCGGCAAGCGCGGCTGGGACCAGGCGCTGACGCGCGAGGTGGTGGCGGTGGCGCCGGGCGATCCGCTGGTCGAGCAGATGCGGCATTTCCTGCGCGTGATCCGCCGCGAGGAGGCGCCGCTCGTCTCCGGCCGCGACGGCGTCGCGACACTCGCGGCGACGCTCGCCGTGAAGCGTTCGGCGCAGACGGGCATGGCCATCCGTCCCGGCTTCACGCTGGAGGAGGCCTAAGGCGCGCTCAGCTGGCGGGCCCCTCCGCCGCGTCATGGCGCGGCCAGGCCGCGCAGCGATCACTGAACGAAAGGGAATGCAGCATGACGACAGGCGACGAATTCGACCGGCGCGACTTGATGCTGGGCATCGCCGCGGGCGCGGCGACGCTCGCGGCCGCGCCCCTGGCCGCGCAGGCCGCCGCGACGCGGGAGACCTTCGCCGCTCGCTCCGCCGACGGCACCGCGCTGCTGGGCGAGATGCAGGGCGACCCGCAGGCGCCGGAGATCCTGTTCATCCACGGCCTGCGCCAGAGCCGGCTGAGCTGGGACAAGCAATTCGCCGACCCCGCGCTCGCCGGCTTCCGCCTGGTGCGCTTCGACCTCCGCGGCCATGGGGATTCCGACAAGCCGGCGTCGCCCGACGCCTATGCGTCGGCGGCGTTGTGGGGCGACGATATCGCGGCGGTGCTTGACGCCGCGCGGCTTCGCCGCCCCGTCCTGGTCGGCTGATCGCTGGGCGGCTATGTCGCGGGCGCCTATCTCCGCGCGCATGGCGGCGCGCGCATCGCCGGCATCAACCTGGTCGACGCGGTCACCAGGCTCGCGCCGGATCTCCTCACGCCGCTGGCGGGCGATTTCTCCCGCACGACCGTCTCGCCGGACCTCGCCGAGCGGAGCGCGGCCACCGCCGATTTCCTGCGCGCCTGCTTCCACCAGCAACCCACCGATGCCGAGTTCGAACGGATGCTGGTGATCAACGGCATGACCGCGCGCGCCGTCGGCGAGGGCTTCGTCCGCACCGCGGTGCCCGATCTCGAGCCGGTCTTCGCTGCCTATGACGGCCCGCTGCTGATCACCCATGGCGCGCATGACGCGCTGGTCCGCCCGGCGATGTCGGAACGCATCAAGGCGCTGCGGCCGGACAGCCGTCTCTCCGTCTTCGCCGAGAGCGGGCACGCGCCGTTCCATGAGGAGCCGGTCCGCTACGGGCAGGAGCTCGCTTCCTCCGTCGCCGCGACGAGGGCGCCGTGAACGCGGATCGCCGCGCCGCCTTCTTTCCCGGCTTCGACAGCCTCGACGTCGAAGCCGGCGGCGTGCGCTTCGCGGGCGTCACCGGCGGCAACGGCCCGCCGCTGCTGCTGCTGCACGGCTTCCCCGAGACGCACATCGCCTGGCGCAAGGTGGCGTCGGCGCTCGCGCGCCACCACACCCTGGTCGTCCCGGACCTGCCGGGCTACGGCGCCAGCCGGCCGCATGCGATGACGCCGCGCTGGACGAAGCGCCGCGTCGGCGCGGCGCTGGTGGCGCTGATGCGGAGCCTCGGCCACGCGCGCTTCGCCCTCGCCGGACACGACCGCGGCGCGCGCGCCGGCTACCGCCTGGTGCTCGATCACCCTGGCGTCGTCACGCGCTTCGCCTCGCTCGCCGTCGTCCCCACGCTCGACGCGATGCGCAACGTGGACCACCGCTTCGCGTCGAAGAACTATCACTGGTTCCTGCTGGGCCAGGCGGCGGACCTGCCCGAGCGCCTGCTCGCCGCCGCGCCCAATGCGGTCCTCGACAAGGAATTCGCGAGCAAGAACGCGGCCGGCGAAGAGGTGATCGAAGCGCCGGCGCGTGACGCATACCGCGCCGCCTTCCGCGACCCCGCCGTACGCCACGCCATGTGCGAGGATTATCGCGCGGCGCTCGAGGAGGATCTCGCGCATGACCAGGCCGACCGCGACGCCGGACGCAAGCTCGACTGCCCCGTCCTCGTGCTGTGGCCCCGCGGGCATGACCTGCCGGGCAGGCCCGGCCCCGCCGAGATCTGGCGCGGCTGGGCGGACGAAGTCGAAGCAGCGGTCACCACCGGCGGTCACCTGCAGCCCGAGGATCGCCCCGGCGAGGTGAGCGCGGCGCTGGCCGCGTTCTTCGCGCGCGCTTCGTGCCGCTAGAGCTGGGGGGCGGAGTTCACTCCGCCCCCCAGCCTTTTTCGAACACGCAACGCAGCAGCGCCGCCCTTCAACCTCCCGCGCGGCGAGCCAGCGTGGCAAGCAGCCGTCCCGCTGCGCGGTGCGCGGCCGTCTCGATGGCGCGGTAGTCGCGGACGAGCTCGAGTCCGGCCTCCGTCAGGTGAGCGCCGCCGCCGCCGCGGCCGCCGGTTGCCGCCGACACCGCCTGAGTGCCGAGCACCCGGTTCACCTCGTCCACCAGCTCCCAGGCGCGGCGGTAGCTCATGCCGAGCGCGCGCCCGGCGGCCGAGATCGACCCCTCCCGTGCGATCGTTTCGAGCAGGGCGATCTTGCCGGGGCCGATGCGGCCGGAAGGAAGGTCGATCCGCACGCTCATGACGGCCGACCGCGTCGGGTCGGCCTGCGGGGATCGCCCTGACGAGGTCATCGGCGACCCCGGGCGATACCGCATATCAAGGTGCCCATCCTGCGGCCCCTTCAAACCCGTGCTGCACAGACGCGCCCCGCCCGGCGGCGCCGAGCGGAGCTTCACGTCGCGAAGCGTGGCGAGCTCCGTTCTCAGCCCGACAACGCTGCGGCGCCAAGAGTGCGGGTGCCGCTCAGCGCCAAGAAGCCAAAAAAAGGAGGTGGGGGTGTGGGGGCGGAGTTCTCTCCGCCCCCACTCTTTCTCATTCCGCTTCCACTTCCAACAAGACCGCCGCGCCGCGGATCGCCGCGCGGCCGCGGGCCATCGTCTCAGTCCTTGCCGACCATGACGTCGGACGCCTTGATGACGGCGTAGGCCTGGTCGCCGGCCGCGAGGCCCAGCTCGTCCACTGCCGCATTGGTGATCGAGGCGGTGACGACGGCGCCGCCTGGCAGTTCCAGCCGGACATGGGCGGTGGTGGCGCCCTTCTTCACCTCGAGCACCTTTCCGGCGAGGACGTTGCGGGCTGACAGCTTCATGGTCGTGGGTCCTTCCTTCTCAAGGATGTGGCCTTGCACTGCACCAGCGCGGCGCGCGGAGCAACCGGGCGCGGGGAGGGCCGGTCACGGCGCCGGCTCCAGCACGGGCGTCGCCGGCAGCGGCGTTGCCGGCTCGGCTTCTCCCGCCGCCGCCGCACGATCGAAGGCGACCGACTTCACCAGCGCCCAGAGCGCCATGCCGGGGGCGAGGCCGAGGCGGGAGGGTGTGTCGCGCGTCACGCGGGCGAGCAGCGTCGTCGGGCCGAGGCCGAGGCGCAGGAACACCTCCTGCGGCCCCGCTTCCGACATGCCCTCCAGCCGGCAGGGCAGGATGTTGTGCACCGAGAGCCCATGCGGCTCGGTCACCGCGACCGCCACGTCGCGCGCGCGCAGCCGCACGCGCAGCCTGGCGCCGGCCGGCTCGGGGCGCAGCGGCGTGACCAGCTCGCCGCCGGGGAAGCCCAGCCGCGTCAGCCCGCGCGCGGCGTCATGCGCCAGCACGGTGCAGGCGAGCAGCGCGCCGGCATCGCGCCGCCGGCTGAGCTGCGGCAGGTCGGTCCGCGCCGACAATGCCTCCACCGGCCCGGCGGCGGCCACCCGCCCCGCCTCCAGCAGCACCAGCGTGTCGGCCAGCGCATCCACCTCGTCCAGCGCGTGAGTGACGTAGAGGATCGGCAGCCCCGCCGCGTCGCGCAGCCGGGCGAGGAAGGGCAGCACCTCGGCGCGGCGGGCGGCATCCAGCGCCGCCAGCGGCTCGTCCATCAGCAGCAGCCTCGGGCGGGCCAGCAGCGCGCGGCCGAGCGCCACCCGCTGCCGCTCGCCGCCGGAGAGGCCGAGCGGCCGCCGGCGCAGCAGATGGCCGATGCCGAGCAGCGCCACCACCGCCTCGAAGCCCGGCCCCTCGGCGCCGCGCGGCGCACGGCGCAGCCCATAGCGCAGGTTGGTCTCCACGCTGAGATGGGGGAACAGCCGCGCATCCTGGAACACCACGCCGCAGCGCCGCCGCTCCGCCGGCACGGAAATGCCGCGCGCTGTGTCGAGCAGCACCGCGCCGTCGAGTGCGATGCGCCCCTCGCGCGGGCGCAGCAGCCCGGCGACGGCGGCGAGGATGGTGCTCTTGCCGCAGCCGGAGGGCCCGAACAGCGCGGTGACGCCGCCGGGTGCCGCGAATTCCGCCTCCAGCGCGAAACCCGGGAAGGCGTGGCTGAGCGCGACCTCCAGCATCAGCTCGGCGCCGCGCGGCCGAGCAGCCGCCACATCCGCCGCGCCACCGCCTCGGCGAGCAGGAGCCCGCCGACGGCGAGCGCGAAGGAGACCAGGGCAAGCCGCGCCGCCGTCGCCTCGCCGCCCGGCGTCTGCGTGGCGGCGTAGATCGCCAGCGGCAGGGTCTGCGTCTCGCCCGGGATGTTGGAGGCGAAGGTGATCACCGCGCCGAACTCGCCGAGGCCGGCGGCGAAGGCGGTGATCCCTCCGGCGAGGATGCCGGGCGCCATCAGCGGCAGGGTGATGGTGGCGAAGCGGTCGAGCGGCCCGGCGCCGAGGGTGCGCGCGGCGGCCTCCAGGCCGGTATCCACCGATTCGAGCGAGAGCCGCACGGCGCGCACGATCAGCGGGAACGCCATCACCGCCGTGGCGAGCGAGGCGCCCTCGGTGGTGAACACCAGCCGCACGCCGAACCACTCGTTCAGCACGGCGCCGATCGGCCCACGCACGCCGAAGGTGACGAGCAGCAGCCAGCCGACCACCACCGGCGGCATGACGAGCGGCAGATGCACCAAGGCATCGAGCAGCGGCCGCCCCGGAAAGCGCGCGCGCGCGAGCAGCCAGGCCGCGAGGATGGCGGGCGGCAGCCCCATCGCGACGCTGCGCAGCGCGACCTCCAGGCTCAGCCGCACCGCGCCCCATTCCTCCGGCGTCAGCCATCCCATGCCCGCTGCTCAGCGCGAGACGATGAAGCCGAAGCGCCTCCAGACCGGCTCCGCCTCCGCTCCCGTCAGGAAGCTCAGCAAGGCGCGTGCCTCCGCGTTCCCCGCCGCACGCCGCGTCACCGCGAAGGGGTAGGACACCGGCGGATGGCTTTCCGCCGGGAAGGTGCCGACCACGCGCACGGCCTGGCTCGCCGCCGCATCGGTGCTGTAGACGATGCCGTAGGGCGCCTCGCCGCGCTCGACCAGGAGCAGGGCGGCGCGGACATTGTCGGCCCGGGCGAGGCGCGGGCCGATCGCCTGCCATTGGCCCATCCACTCCAGCGCGGCCTGCGCGTAGCGCCCGACCGGGACATGGGCGGGATCGCCGGTGACGAGCCGGCCGTTCGGGCCGAGCAGCGCGGCGAGGTCGGTGGTGCGCGTCAGCGCGACCGGCCGCGCCCGATCGGCCGGGGCGATCAGCACCAGGCTGTTGCCGAGCGGGCTCGACCGCGTCTCCGGCGCGATCAGGTCGCGCTGCGCGACATAGTCCATCCACTGCTCGTCGGCGCTCATGAACAGGTCGGCGGGCGCCCCCTGCTCGATCTGCCGCGCCAGCGCCGAGGAGGAAGCGAAGGAAAAGCGCGGTGCCGCGTGGCCGCGCTGCTGCCACGCCTCGGCCAGGGCCCGCAGCGCGTCCTGCAGGCTGGCGGCGGCGAAGACGGTCAGCGGCTCGGCGCCCTGGGCGCGCAGCCCGGCCGGGGCGAGGCCGAGGAGCAGCGCCACGGCAAGCGGCGCGAGGCTGCGGCGAGTGCGCATGCGTCATGTCTCCGGCGTTGTGTGCCGAGGAACATAATGACGCAGCGCCGCGCGGTCCATCGCCCGGGCCGGAAGCGCCCTGTCAGGCTTCCGCCGGGGCGCCGGTGGCGGCGAGGGCGGCCAGGAAGCTCGACACCCCCGAGGAGCGCAGCGGCAGGAAGCGGCGGCCGAGCCGGCCGCAATGGCGCTTCACCGCGAGCGCGGCGTCATGGCTGACGCAGTCCACCGGGAAGGCGACGAGGTCGGCGCGCGCGACGAGGGCGGCGAGCGGCGCCGCGCCATCGCCTTCCGGCGCGCCGTCATGGTGCAGCAGCGTTGCCCCGAGCCGTGCCGCGCCCTGGCGCAGCGCCGGCAGCTGGCCCGGGCGGCCGCCGACATAGAGCACGGTGCGCGGCGGCGCGGGTGGCGGCGCCTCGGGCTCCGCCGCAACGGCGAAGGCGGCTTCGAGCGTCGCCGCCTCGCGGGCCAGCGCCTCGGCCTCCTCGCGCGCTTCCGCCTCCCGCTGCCGCGCTGCCGCGGCCGCGGCCTCCGCGGCGGCGGCGCGCGCCTCGAGCGTGGCGCAGCGCAACTCGGCGGCGGCGAGCCGCTCGCGCAGGCCCGCTGCCGGATCGGGCGGCGCGGAGGTCTCGGCCGGCGGCGGTGGCGCCGCCGCCTGCGCCGCGCTCGCCTCCAGCGCGGCGATGCGGCGGTCGCGCTCGGCGAGCGCCGCACGCGACCGGCCATGGCGCTCCGCGAGCGCCTCGCGGAGCGCGGCGATCTCGCGCTCCTGCGCGGCGAGCCGGCGGATATCGGCGCGGTTCGCCGCCCCGACCAGGTGCGAGAGCATGTGCACCTCGCCGAACACCACGCGGACCACCGGCTTCTCCGCCGCCGGATGGGTCAGCGTCGCCCAGTAGGCGCCGGGAATCTCGCCCGCCTCCGCCGCGGCGTGCCAGAGCCGAAGCAGCGCGGCGGCGTCCTCGGCGGCATCGAAGCGGCGGATCGCCAGGCGGTGGCGCTCGTCCAGCAGCTTGTTCAGCAGCTTGGCGCCGCCATCCTGGCGGCCGGCGAGCGCGACCGCGATGCCGTGCAGCTCATGGTCGGTGGCGTCGTCGGCGCCGAGGCCGAGCTTGCGCAGCAGCCGGCGCAGCTCATGGGCGGTGAGGCAGGTGCCGATGATGGAGCAGTGCAGGCTGTCATCGAGCTCCCAGCTGCGGCGCCGGCGGGGTCGCGACGGGGCAGGCCGCGCTGCCTGCGGCGGGACCGGGATCGCGGCGAGCGCCGGGGCGCCGGCGGGCGAGGAAGCGGCGGGCAGGCGGACGACGCAGTCGCAATCGGCGCCGCCGCTTCGCGATATCCAATCGGGAATAACGTGGTGCCCTTCACGCCGTTCCATCGCCCTGCTCCCTCATTGCCCGTTGTGTTCAATAGAGTATAACGGATCGGGCACAGGGGAGGAGGGGGCATCGGTGGCCGAGCATCGGGGGCGCGGGGCCGGATCCCTCCGGCGCCGCGGCATGGCGATCGCCGCTGCCGCGATCGTCGCGGCGGGCCTGCCCCACGCGGCGCCGCACGCCGAGGACGCCGCCGGCGCGCCGCTGCGGCTGCTCGCCGCGGGCAGCCTGACCCTCGCCCTCGGCGAGATCGCGCGCGCCTTCGCCGGCACGCCGGGCGGCGTTCCGGTCGAGACCGGCTTCGGCCCCTCCGGCCTGCTGCGCGAGCGCATCGAGCGCGGCGAGGCGCAGCCGGATCTCTTCTTCTCGGCGAGCCTCGAACACGCGGCACGGCTGGAGCAGGCCGGCCGCACCGCGGCGCCGGCGGTGGTCTTCGTGCGCAACCGGCTCTGCGCGATCGCCAGGCCCGGCCTCGCCGCCGATGCGGCAACGCTGCTCGACCGCATGCTCGATCCCGCGGTGAGGCTCGGCACCTCGACGCCGCGCGCCGATCCGTCCGGCGACTATGCCTGGGCGCTGTTCGCCCGCGCCGAAGCGCTGCGCCCCGGTGCGCGCGCCGCGCTGGAAGCCAAGGCGCTGCAACTCGTCGGCGGCGCGACCTCCGCCACGCCGCCGCCCGGCATCGGCGCCTATGCCTGGCATCTGCGCGAGGGCCGCGCGGATCTCTTCCTCGGCTACTGCACCAGCGGCGCCCAGGCGGCGCGCGAGCTGCCGGGCACCCGCGTGCTGGCGCTTCCCGAAACGCTCGCGGTCGGCGCCGAGTACGGCCTCGCCCTGCTCTCGCCGCGGCCGGAGGCCGCGCGGCTGGCCTTCTACGTCCTGTCGCCCGCCGGCCAGGCGATCCTCGCCCGGCACGGCTTCGAGCCGGTCGCGGCACGTCTCGGCGACGGGCGGCCGTGAGGCCGCAGAGCGATTCCCTTCCCACCCCATGACCAGGAGGCGCCGATGCGCGATACCCGCTTCGATCCGGACGAGCTGCGCGATGTGCAGGAAGGGCAGGATCACGCGCTGCGCCACGAGCTGATCTCCGCCCTGCGCCACGTCAAGGACCTGCTGCCGGACCCGGTGCTGGACGTGCTCGGCTGGGTCCGGCTGGAGGGCACCATCGCCGATCCCGGCGTGTACACCATCGGAGGGCTCGAGCGTCTGCCGGCAACGACGCAGACGGTGACCTACACCGCCGCCGGCGTTCCGGTCACCGACACCTATACCGGCGTGCTGCTGGTGGACCTGCTCGCCGATGGCGGCGGCGTGGTCGTCGATCCGGCAGCCAAGAACGACATCCTCGCCCACTACGTCGTCGCCACCGGCGGCGACGGCTACCGTGCGGTGTTCTCGCTCGGCGAGATCGATCCGCGCTTCGGCGGCGAGCCGATCATGGTCGCCTATGACGACGCCGCGGGCCAGCTCGGCCGGCACGGCGAGGAAGGGCGCGCGCGCATGGTGGTGCCCGGCGATGCCGCGGGCGGCCGCTACGTCTCCGACCTGCTGAGCCTCGAAGTGGCGGCAGGGCCCGACTTCGTCGCCGGGCCGGGCGGCGTCTCATCCGAGCTCACCCTCGGCGGCGCCGTCGCCACGCCGGCCACCTTCGACGAGGCGGCGCTCGCCGCGCATCCCAGCCAGACCCTGACCGTCACCTATCTCGCCGGCGGCACCCCGGTCACCGACACCTATACCGGCGTGCTGCTCTGGGACCTGGTGACCGAGGCCGGCATCCTCACCGATCCCGCGGTGAAGAACGACAGCCTCGGCTTCTATGTCGTCGCCACCGGCAGCGACGGCTATCGCGCGATCTTCTCGATGGGCGAGATCGACCCGCGCTTCGGCGGTGAGCCGGTGCTGGTCGCCTATGACGACACGCTGGGCCAGCTCGACGAGGACGGCACCGACGGCTTCGCGCGCATGGTGGTGCCCGGCGATGCCGCCGGCGGCCGCTACGTCTCCAACCTCGTCAGCATCGAGGTGGTGGACATCGACCACCCGCCCGCCGCCGATCCGCTGTGGGGGTGACGGCAGCCCGGCCGGCGGTCAGTGCCCGCCGCCGGCCTCGGCGCCCCACACCGCCCGCAGCCGCGCGTCGCGGCCGCAATTCCAGCGGTAGAACCGGTAGCGCACCGGGTTCTTGCGGTAGTAGTCCTGATGGTAGTCCTCCGCCGGCCAGAACGGCCCGGCGTCGCGGATCGCGGTGACGACGCGCTGGCGCAGCCTGCCCTCGATCTCCGCCTTTGAGGCCTCGGCCAGGCGGCGCTGCTCCGCGTCATGGACGAAGATGGCGGTGGCGTAGGTCTGGCCGCGATCGCAGAACTGGCCGCCGGCATCCAGCGGATCGACATTGCGCCAGAACACCTCGAGCAGCCGCGCATAGGAGATGCGGGCGGGGTCGAACAGGATGTGCACCGCCTCGACATGGCCGGTGCCGCCGGCGCCGACCTGCTCATAGGTCGGGCGTTCGCGCTGGCCGCCGGTATAGCCCGCGGTGGTGGCGCGCACGCCGTCCAGCGCGTCGAAGGGCGGCTCCATGCACCAGAAGCAGCCGCCGGCGAAGGTCGCGGCTGCCAGGCCGGGGCCGGGCGGCGGCAGCGCGCCGGCGGGCTGTGCCGCGCCGTGCCGCGCCACGGCGCCGAGGCCGAGCGCGGCCAGCAAGGCCCGGCGCTTCGCCAGGGGACCGAGCACGTCGGTGGCCGCGAGACAGGTCCGATGGCTCCGCATGTCGGCAGATCCTCTCCTGGCATTCCTTCTTCGCTCACCCGGACCCTTCGGTTCCGCGCCGGTCTCGGCGGGGGCTTGCCTGCCCGGCGCGGGCGTGGTTCGCTGTATCCAGTTGGATATAGCGAAGCGACGGGAGGAAGCCCATGGACATCACGGCGAATCAAGGCCGCCTCGGCGCCGAGGCCGCGGCCTTCCTGGCCGGGCCGCACCGCCTCCTGATCGGCGGGGCGTGGGTCGAGGCCCGCTCCGGCAAGACCTTCGAGGTGACCGATCCGGCCACCGGCCAGATGATCGCCAGGGTGGCGGAAGGCGACGCGGCGGATATCGCGCTCGCGGTCGCCGCCGCGCGCCGCGCCTTCGAGGAGGGTCCCTGGCCGCGCATGAGCCCGGCCGAGCGCGGCAAGCTGCTGTGGCGCCTGGCCGATGCGCTGGAGGCGCGGCGGCAGGAATTCGCCGAGATCGAATCGCTCGACAACGGCAAGCCGATCCGCGACGCGCTCGCCGCCGACCTGCCCGGCTCCTACGAGATCATGCGCTACATGGCCGGCTGGGCGACCAAGCTGAACGGCGAGACCATCGCGATCTCCGCCCCCGGCGACTGGCACGCCTATACGCTCCGCGAGCCGGTCGGCGTGGTCGGCCAGATCATCCCGTGGAATTTCCCGCTGATGATGGCGGCGTGGAAGCTGGCGCCGGCGCTCGCCGCCGGCTGCACCATCGTGCTGAAGGTCGCCGAGCAGACGCCGCTTTCCGCGCTGCGCCTCGGGCAGCTGATCCAGGAGGTCGGCTATCCGCCCGGCGTGGTCAACATCGTCACCGGCTTCGGCGAGACCGCCGGCGCCGCGCTGGCCGCGCATCCCGATGTGGACAAGGTCGCCTTCACCGGCTCGACCGAGGTCGGCAAGCTGATCGTCAAGGCGGCGGCCGGCAACCTGAAGAAGGTGAGCCTTGAGCTCGGCGGCAAGTCGCCGGCGATCGTGTTCCCCGATGCCGACATGGATGTCGCGGTGCCCGGCACGGCAAGCGCGATCTTCTTCAACATGGGCCAGTGCTGCACCGCGGGCTCGCGCCTCTACGCGCACAAGGCGGTGTTCGACCGCGTGGTGAGCGGGGTCGCGAGCCTGGCGACGAAGATCAAGGTCGGGCCGGGCCTCGATCCCGAGACGCAGATGGGCCCGCTGGTCTCCGACGAGCAGTTCCGCCGGGTGACCGGCTATCTCGATGCCGGCCGGCAGGAGGGCGCGCGCGTCGCGACCGGCGGCGAGCGGGTCGGCAATGCCGGCTATTTCGTGGCGCCGACCATCCTCACCGACACCCGGCCCGCCATGGCGGTGGTGCGCGAGGAGATCTTCGGCCCGGTGGTCTGCGCCATGCCCTTCGACGATGCCGATCTCGACCGCATCGCGCGCGAGGCGAATGCGACCGAGTACGGCCTCGCCGCCAGCATCTGGACCCGCGACCTCGGCATCGCGCACAAGCTGGCGCGCCGCATCAAGGCCGGCACGGTCTGGATCAACACGCACAACAGCGGCGACCCGGCGCTGCCCTTCGGCGGCTACAAGCAGTCGGGCTGGGGCCGCGAGATGGGGCGCGAGGCGCTCGAGCTCTACACCGAGGTGAAGGCGGTGCAGGCGCGTCTGTGACGCGCCGGCCCGCCCGTTCGAGGAGTCTGCGATGACCGACATGCCCTCCCGGCCAGCCGCCGGGCACCCGTTCCTGGATGGCAAGCCGAAGCGGCTGCTGATCGACGGCAAGTGGCTGGAGGCTGCCAGCGGCAAGACCTTCGCCACCATCAACCCGGCGACCGGCGAAGTGCTCGCGCAGGTCGCGGAGGGCGAGGCGGAGGATATCGACCGCGCCGTCGCCGCGGCGCGGCGCGCCTTCGACGGGCCGTGGCGCCGCGCCAAGCCCTATGAGCGGCAGATGCTGCTGCTGCGCCTCGCCGATCTCGTCGAGCAGCATTTCGAGGAGCTCGCCGCGCTCGACACGCTCGACATGGGCGCGCCGATCCAGCGCACCCGCGGCAACCGCCTGCGCGCGCTCGGCATGCTGCGCTACTATGCCGGCCAGGCGACCGCGATCCATGGCGACACCACGGATGTCTCGCTGCCCGGCGAGTTCGCCGCCTTCACGCTGAAGGAGCCGGTCGGCGTGGTCGGCGCGATCATCCCGTGGAACGGGCCGCTGACCGCGACGATCTGGAAGATCGGCCCGGCGATCGCCACCGGCTGCACCGTCGTGCTGAAGCCGGCCGAGGAGGCGCCGCTGACGCCGCTGCGCCTGGCGGAGCTCTGCCTCGAAGCCGGCGTCCCGCCGGGTGTCGTGAATGTCGTGCCGGGCTATGGCGAAACGGCCGGCGCGGCGCTCGCCGCGCATCCCGGCGTCGATAAGGTGGCCTTCACCGGCTCCCACCTGACCGGCCAGAAGATCGTCCAGGCCAGCGCGGGCAACCTCAAGCGGGTGTCGCTGGAGCTTGGCGGCAAGTCGCCCGACATCGTCTTCGCCGATGCCGATCTGGACGCGGCAGTGCCGGGCGCGGGGATGGCGGTGTTCGCGAATTCCGGCCAGATCTGCAGCGCCGGCACGCGGCTCTTCGTCGAGCAGCGCGTGTACGAGGAATTCACCCATCGTGTCGCGAGCTTCGGCCGCGGCCTGCGCGTGGGCGACGGCCGCGACCCGGAGACCCAGGTGGGGCCGCTGGTCTCGGCCGAGCAGCTCGAGCGGGTGACCGGCTACCTCACGGCGGGCCGGCAGGAGGGCGCCCGGCCGCTGGCGGGCGGCGAGCGGCTGACCGAGGGCGCGCTGGCGCAGGGCTACTTCGTGCCGCCCACCGTCTTCGCCGATGTGCGCGACGAGATGCGCATCGCGCAGGAGGAGATCTTCGGCCCGGTGATCTCGGCGATTCCCTTCCGCGACATCGCGGAGGTGATCGAGCGCGGCAACCGCACTCCCTTCGGCCTGGGCGCCGGGGTGTGGACGCGCGACGTCGCCAAGGCGCATCGCGTCGCGCGCGGCCTCCGCGCCGGCTCGGTCTGGGTGAATTGCTACCAGGCGATGGACCCGGCGATGCCCTTCGGGGGCTACAAGATGAGCGGCTATGGCCGCGAAAGCGGCCCGCAGCACGTGAACGAGTATCTCAACGTCAAGGCCGTGTGGATCCGAACCGGCTGAAGGCGGCGGTCGGGCCGGGTCGCCCGGCGCGATCCACCTGGCGTGGCCGCGGCAGCGATCCCCCGGCCACGCATGCGCTCGGCCGCCACGGCGACGCCGCCGCGAGCGGAAGCGCATCGCTTGCGCCGGCGAGCGCGTGCGCGACGGGTCGACAGCGGCGTGATCGCCCGCGCCGTCTCTCCTTCAGACGGTGCGTATCGGGATGGCAGCGGCGACCTCGTGCTCCGGAACCCTCGCCGGCGCTCCGGCACCCGCGCGATGACGACCCTTCGCGCGGGAGGATGCGCGGCCCCCGCCCTGGACTCGGATTCCCCCGCCGCCTAGCCTTCGGTGAGAAGCCACGGCAGGGGGGAAGCGCGGTTGCAGCTCGATGCCGCAGAGCAGGCGATGCTGGACGGCCGGCAGGGCGAGGCCGTCCGCCGCGCCATCGCCTATCAGGTCGAGGTCGGCCGCTTCTTCGGCGCCGAGCGCTTCGTCCCCATCACCAACGCCCACATGATGGGCGACATCGAGGTGCTCGGCGATTCCGGCCTCGACCTGCTGCGCGAGACCGCCGCGCGCGGCGCCCGCGCCGCGGTGCCGATCACCACCAATGCGCGCTGCGTGGACTTCGCCTGGGCCGCGCGGCTCGGCCAGGACCAGGCGGAAGTCGCCAAGGAACGCGAGGTGATCGCCGCGCTGCAGGCGATGGACGTCACCACCACCGACACCTGCATCAACTACCAGACCATCTACCAGCCGCATCTCGGCGAGCACGTCGCCTGGGGCGACACCGGCACGGTGATCTACGCCAACAGCATCTTCGGCGCCCGCTCCAATTTCGAAAGCGGGCCCGCCGCCCTCGCCGCCGGCATCACCGGGCGCACTCCCGCCTATGGCTACCACCTGGACCGCCATCGCCGCGGCACGCTCGTCGTCGATCTCTCGGCCGCGACCCTGGACGACCCCGCGGATTGGGGCGCCGTCGGCAAGCTGGTCGGCGAGCCGCACCAGAGCTACTGGGCGGTTCCCGTCTTCACCGGCTTCGGCCGCACGCCATTGCCAGAGGAGCTCAAGCAGCTCGGCTGCGCGCTCGCGAGCTACGGCTCGATGGCGATGTTCCACATGGTCGGCGTCACGCCGGAAGCGCCCAGCCTCGAAGCCGCGCTCGGCGGCAACGCGCCCACGGCCCGCATGCGCATCACCGATGCCGACATCGCCGACACCTATGCCGGCTACGCCCTCGGCGACGGCGACGCCTCGCTCGTCGTGTTCTCCGGCCCGCAGCTCTCGCTGCTCGAGATGAAGCGCCTCGCCGCGCTGTTCGCCGGCCGCCAGGTGCACCGCGGCGGCCAGGTCTTCGTCACCACCTCCAACGGCGTGCGCAGCGCCGCCGAGCGCCTCGGCTACCTCGCCACCCTGGAGAAGGCGGGCGTCGCGGTGCTGGAAGGCGTCTGCTTCTACATCCTGCAGGACCTGTCGCCCATGCGCATCCGGAACGGCTGGCGCAACCTGGTCTCGAACTCGGCGAAGCTCGTCAACATCATCGGCGCGCACCGCTTCAACACCATCCTCCGCCGCACCGAGGATTGCGTCGAGATCGCCTGCACCGGCGTGCTGCGATGAACGTCCTCCACACCATCCGCGTCACCCGCGCCTTCGGCCCGATCGTCGAAGGCGAAGCCGTGGTCTCCGCCGAAGGCTTCTCGCCGCGCTACGACCTCGACCGCTGGTCGGGCCTCATCACCAAGCCGGGCCACGCGCTCGAGGGACTCTCGATCGTCGGCAAGGTCTGCATCTTCCCCACCGCCAAGGGCGGCATCGCCGCCGGCTGGGCCTTCCCCGACATCAAGGCCAAGGGCATCTCGCCGCTCGCCTATGTCTTCGGCGTCACCAACCCCGTGATGGTGCAGGGCGCCATCCAGGCCGGCGTGCCGATCACCGAGGGCTGGTCGGAAGATCCCCGCGGCATCGTCCGCACCGGAGACCGCGTGCGCGTGGACCCCGCCCGCAAGGTCATCGAGCTCCTCGCTCGCGCCGCGTTAGCTGGGGGGCGGAGATGAACTCCGCCCCCCAGACCCCCCACCTCCTTTTTTTGGCTTATTGGCGCTGGCCCCTCCCGCACTCTCAGGTGCCGAGCCGTTGTCGGGCTGAGAACGGAGCTCTCCACGCTTCCCATGAGTCAAAAAAAGGAGGTGGGGGGTTTGGGGGGCGGAGTTCATCTCCGCCCCCCAAGCTTCAGCGCCGCACCGCGCGCACCAGCTCCGCCAGCTCGCGGTTGAAGCGCGCCGTATCTTCCCAGAACGGCGCGTGTCCGACATGCGGATAGACCGAAAGCCGCGCGTCCCGCACGACCGATGCCGTGTAGCGCCCCATGCTGACATCCACGAGCTTGTCGAGCTCCCCATGCGTCACCAGCACCGGGACATCCAGCGCGCGCAGGCTGGCCTCGAAATCCGCCGGCCGTCCCTGCATCGCCACGCGCACATGCCGTGGCGCCATCATGTTGAAGGCCAGCATGGTCTCGAAATCGCCGGTGCTCGGCTGCGTCTCGAAGCAGTCGCGCAGGAAGGCGATGGTGCTGCGGATGGCGATGGCGGGATCGGCATTGCCCATCGCCGCGACCCCCGTGTTGCGGCCGCCGCGCCCGAAGCGCGAGGGGTCCGCCGAGGAGGAGGTCGCGCACACCCAGTTCATGCCGCCGATCTGCGCCGCCCCGTGCGCGTTGAGGTAATCCCCCATGATCCGCCCGCCATAGGACCAGCCGACCAGCACGGGCCGCTGCAGCCCGGTCTGCTCGATCACCGCCTTCACCTCGTCGGCCCAGGCCTGGCCCGGCTTGTAGTAGGCGTCGCCCACCGGCTTGTCGGACATGCCGTGGCCGCGCACGTCATAGGCGATCATGCGGAAGTCGCGCGCGAGATCGGCGTCGCGTGTCTGCCGGTCCCAGGACAGCGCGCATTGCGCGTAGCCGTGGATGAACAGGATCGCCGGCCCGCTGGCATTGCCGTACTCGTAGGCCGCGATCTGCAGCCCGTCCGGCGTGCGCACCGTATGCGCGCGATAGGGCAGGGCAGGGGGTGCCGGCGTGCCGGGCGCCGGCGCCGCAGCCGGCGCCTGCGCCAGCGCCGTCCTGCCTTCCAGCGCGAGTGCCGCCGCGGCTCCGGCCATCATGGCCGCACGACGATCGATCATGGTGCTGTCTCCTCCTCGGATCCCGTGCGGTGACGGCGGCATGGCGCTTCCGCGCCACGCGGCAGCCCGCGCGGTCCGCCGCCATGCTACGCCGCTGCGCAGGCTTCGCCCATCCGCAAGCCCCTCAGCCCTCCTTCTCGACCCCCGCGGCGCGCAGCAGCTCGCCCCAGCGCTGCACTTCGCGCGCGATCAGCGCGGCGAGATGCTCCGGCGTCCGTTCCGCCGCCGCCGGCGCGCGCGTCGCATATTGCGCGTAGCGCCCCTGCAGCTGCGGATCGTCGAAGGCCGTCGTCAGCGCGGCGTTGTGCGCCGCCACCATCGCCTCCGAGGCGCCGCGCGGCAGCACCAGCGCATTCCACACCTCGAGATCGAGGCCCGGCAGCCCCGCCTCGGCCGCGGTCGGCAGGTCCGGCAACTCCGGCAGCCGCGCCGCGCCGGTCACCGCCAGGCCGCGGGCCTGGCCCGCCTGCACCAGCGGAATCGCCGCCAGCCCCTGCGACACCATCACGTCCACCGTCCCTGCGACCAGGTCGTTCAGCGCCGGCGCCTCGCCGCGATAGGGCACCAGCGTCCCGCGCCCTTCCGCCGCGGCGAAGGTCTGCAGCGCGCCGAGATGGGTCGTCGTCCCGGTCCCCGCGGTGCCGGCGACGAGGTCGCCCGCCCGCAGCCGCGCACGCAGCTGCCCGAGGCTCGTGATGCCGGAGCGGTTGGAGACCAGCAGCACCATCGGGTTGGTCCCGACCAGCCCGACTGCGCGGAAGTCGCGCACCGGGTCGTATTGCAGCCGGTTGTAGAGATGCGGGCTCACCGCCAGCACGCCGACATGGCCGAACAGCAGGGTGTGCCCGTCCGGCGCCGCGCGCGCCCCGCGCGTCGCGCCGATCGTGCCGCCGGCGCCGGTGACGTTCTCGACCACGACGGGCTGGCCGAGCACGCGCGCCATCGGCGCCGCCACCAGCCGCGCCATCACGTCGGTGGTGCCGCCGGCGGTGAAGGGGACGATGATGGTCACCGAGCGGGACGGTGCCCAGGTGGCTTGGGCGGCGGCCACCGCCGGCAGCGCGGCTGCCAGCGTGGCCCGCAACAGGTCGCGACGGCGCATGGTTCGGACGGTCCTTCCTCGGAAGCGCCGCGGCAGCCCGGGCACCTGCCCGGCCACGGTGCCGGGCATCGAGATGCCCTGATCGGCGCCGCCTGGTACAGCGTCATCTCGCGGAATTCGCACCTCGCCCCAATTTTCGCCGGCGAAGCCGAAGCCGCCGCCCGCACCCTGCACGCCCCGCGACCGGGCAACCGCCGCCACGCCACCAATCGCCTTCCCCCGCGCGGCGGGCTTCCCGCCGGCCGGAAAACCGCGCAACTCTTCGCGGGAACGCAGCACGGGGAGGAACACCGGCATGCTCCAGGCCATCACCCGTCGCGCGGCTCTCGGCCTGGCCGGCGCCGCCCTCGCCGCACCCGCGCTGCGCGCGCAGGATGTCTGGCCCACCGGCCCGGTGCGCATCATCGTCCCCTTCGCGCCCGGCGGCTCGACCGATGCCGTCGCACGCCTCGTCTCGCCGGGCCTCACGCAACGCCTCGGCCAGCCCGTCGTGATCGAGAACCGCTCCGGCGGCGGCGGCGCCATCGGGACGGAGGCGGTGGCCAAGGCGCGGCCGGACGGCCAGACCTGGCTGCTCACCTTCGACAGCCACGCGGTGCTGCCCGCGCTGCTGCCGCGGCTCTCCTTCAACCTGACGCGCGACCTCGCGCCGGTGATGCTGATCGGCGGCGCCCCCTATGTCGTCGCGACCAAGCAGGACAAGCCCTATCGCAGCCTCGCCGACCTCGTCGCGGCGGCGAAGGCGCGGCCGGACGCGCTGTCCTACGGCTCGACGGGCAACGGCACGATCGGCCATCTCACCATGATGCTGCTGCAGGCGCGCGCCGGCATCGCCATGCCGCACATCGCCTATCGCGGCGGCGGCCTCGCGGTGAACGACACGCTGGCCGGCACGGTGGAGGTGATGATCGGCAGCGCCGCGCTGGTGGCGCCGCACATCGCCGGCGGCACGCTGCGCGCGCTGGCGCAATTCGGGCCGGCGCGCCTGCCCGCGCTCGCCGCGGTGCAGACCGCGGAGGAGGCTGGCTACCCGGGCCTCGTCGCCGAGGCCTGGTGGGGCGTCTTCGCCCCCGCCGGCACGCCCGAGCCGGTGATCGGCCGCATGAACGCGGCACTCCGCGAGACCCTCTCCGAGGAACGCCTGCACCGCCAGATGGAGGAAGCCCAGCAGGCGCGGCTCGTGCTATCCGATCCAGCCACGCTCAAGTCCTTCCTCGACCGCCAGATCGAGACCTGGGGCCGCGTGGTCCGCGAAAACCACATCCAGGCCGATTGAGGAGACCGCGACATGGCCCTTGGCTTCCGCATCGCGCGCCGCGAGCGCAAGGTGGACGCGGCCCTGGTGCGGCGCTTCCGCGCCCTGCCGGTCGCCAATGTCAGCGATTCGATGTCGCGCATGGCGGCCGCCGGGCCGCGGCTGCGGCCGATGCATGCCGGCGGCGCCATGGCCGGCCCCGCGCTCACCGTGAAGACCCGCCCGGGCGACAACCTCATGCTCCACCGCGCGCTCGATCTCGCCGAGCACGGCGACGTCATCGTGGTGGATGGCGGCGGCGAGCTCACCACCGCGCTGATGGGCGAGCTCATGCTCGCCCACGCGAAGCGGCGCGGCGTCGCCGGCATCGTGATCAACGGCGCGGTGCGCGATCTCGATGCCATCGGCGCGCAGGAGCTTCCGGTCTTCGCCGCCGGCGTCACCCATCGCGGGCCCTTCAAGGACGGGCCCGGCGAGATCAATGTCCCGATCGCGATCGACGGCATGGTGATCGCGCCCGGCGACCTCGTGCTCGGCGACGGCGACGGCGTGCTGAGCGTGCCGCTCGATGCCGTGCCCGCGGTGCTCGCCGCCGCGGAGGCGAAGCAGGCCGCCGAGCAGCGCGAGATGCAGGCGATCCTCGCCGGCAGCAGCGACCGCGGCTGGGTGCTGAAGGCGCTCGAGCGCGGCGGCTGCGAGATGGAAGAGTGACGGAGGGCCCGATGAGCCAAGCCGACGAGTTCCACAACCTCGACAACCCCGCCGACGGCATCCCGCGCGAGCTCGCCGCCGGCGTCGATGCGCGCATCTTCGCCGGCGAGCACGCCATGCTCTCGGTGGTGACCATCGCGCCGAACGCCGAGGGCAAGCTGCACGACCACCCCGAGGAACAATGGGGCGTGCTGCTCGAGGGCAGCGCGGTGCGGGTGCAGGGCGGCGAGGAGATCCCGGTGCGCAAGGGCGATTTCTGGCGCACGCCGGGCGGCGTTCCGCACACCATGCGCGCCGGGCCTGAAGGCGCCCGCGTGCTCGACATCTTCAGCCCGCCGCGGGCGGAATACCGCGTTCCCGGCAAGGGGTTTGGGCGCGACTGAGGACTGGGGGGCGGAGATGAACTCCGCCCCCCAGACCCCCCACCTCCTTTTTTTGACTCATGGGAAGCGTGGAAAGCGCCGTTCTCAAGCCCGACGACGCTGCGTCGCCTGAGAGTGCGGGAGCCGCAAGCGCCAAGAGTCAAAAAAAGAGGTGGGGGTTTGGGGGGTCGCGGCACTGCCGCGACGTGAACTCCGCCCCCAATCTTCCTTTCTTGCGCGACCGCGCTAGATCCGCCCCATCAACGCCAGCACGATGATGATCAGCAGCACCAGGCCGAGCCCGCCCGAGGGGTAGTACCCCCAGCCGCTGCTGTAGGGCCAGGTCGGCAGGGCGCCGATCAGCAGGATGATCAGGATGATGAGCAGGATCGTGCTCATGGCCGCGCTCCGTCGCAGTTTCCGGCGTTGGCCGGGCTGGCGGTGCAACGGGTAAGTACCGGGATGGTTTCGGCCGCTCAATGCGGGCGCGGCTTACTCCGGCTCCACGCCCAGGTCGCGCAGCACGCGTCCGAAGCTCGCATGGGCCTCGGCGACCATGCGCGCCTGCTCGGCCCGCGGGCGGAATTCCACCACCGTGCCCGTGCTTGCTGCGACGCGGCGGAACTGCTCGGTTTCCACCGCCCTTCGGCACGCCGCCTCCAGCCGCTCCAGCACCGCCGGCGGCGTCGCGCGCGGCGCGAACACGCCGGCGAAGCTCAGCTGCTCGGCATCGATCCCCTGCTCGCGCAGCGTCGGCACCTCGGGGAATTCCGGATGCCGCCGGTCGGAGAACACGCCGAGCAGCCTGAGCTGGCCCTGGCGGATATACTCCGCCCCCGAGGCGGCCACGATGGAAGCGAAATCCAGCCGCCCCGCCATGACCTCGGTGATCGGCTGCACGTCGCCGCGGAACGGCAGGTGCTCATACTCCCCGCCCGCCGCGACCTTCATGCGGTGCACCGCGAGGAACGGAATCGAATTCGGCCCCGCCGTCCCGAACACCAGCACCCGCCGCTTCGCCTCCGCCACCAGCTGCGGCGCGTCGCGCACCGGGCTCTGCGCGCGCACGACGAGCCCCAGGATGTTCTCCGCCACGTTGCACACCGTCGCGACGCTCTCCGGCCCCAGCCCGAGGTTGCGCACGAGATGCGGCTGCACGACGAGCGCCGTCATCGGCGCATAGGCGATCGTCAGCCCATCCGGCGCGCTCTGCGCCAGCGCCCGCATGCCCACCACGCCGGAGCCGCCGTCGCGCTGCACCACCACGACATTCTGCCCGAGCACCGGCGCCATCCCATCCCCCAGCGCGCGCAGCAGGCCGTAGGAGCCGGCGCCGATGCTGTAGGGGCTGATGAGCTGCACGCTGCGCTCCTGCGCCGCGGCGGGCATGGCGGCGCACAGCGCCGCGGCGAGGACGGTTCGACGCTGCATCCGCCTCACGCCTCCAGGATCGCCACGGCGCGGGTCCAGCCTGCCGAGCCGCGATGCACCTTCACCGGGAAGCACGCCACCATGAAGCCGCTCGCCGGCAGCGCTTCCAGATTGTGCAGCTTCTCGAGATGGCAGTAGCCGATCTCGCGCCCGGCGCGATGACCCTCCCAGATCAGCGCGGGATCGCCGCCGGCGGCGATCTTGCGCCGCGTATGGCTGAACGGCGCGTCCCACGACCACGCATCGGTCCCCACCAGCCGCACGCCGCGCTCCAGCAGCCACAGCGTCGCTGCCTTGCCCATGCCGCAGCCGGTGTCGATGTAGTCGTCCTCGCCGTAGCGCGCGCCGGCGCGCGTGTTCACCACCACGATCTCGAGCGGCCGGATCGCGTGCCCGATGCGCCTGAGCTCCGCTTCCACATCCGCCGGCTGCACCACATACCCGTCCTCGCAATGCCGGAAATCCAGCTTCACCGCCGGCTGGAAGCACCACTCCAGCGGCACCTCGTCGATGCGCATCGAGGGCCGCCCGCCCGGCACCAGCTGCTCGTCCATGCGCGAGAAGTAGTGATAGGGCGCATCCAGATGCGTGCCGTTGTGCGTGCTGATCTCCACCCGCTCCACCGCGGCGTACTCGCCCTCCGGCAGGTCCTCGATGCGCACGCCCATGTATTCCGCCATGCGCGGCGCGGTCATGTGGTGATCGAGATACTGGATCTTCGGCAGCATCTCCGGCGGGTCGCTCTTGATCCCCGCCATCAGCGGCGAGGAGATGTCGATGATCTGGCGGGCCATGTCCCTCACTCCTGCGGCCAGGATGCTGCCGGCAGCACGCGCGCGCGGCACTCGCCGAAGCCGATCGGCACGAAGCCTTCGCGCTCCGCGCGCCCGCGGAAGATCACCTCGTCGCCATCTTCCAGATAGCTGCGCGTCTCGCCGTTCGGCAGCGTCACCGGCCCCGTCAGGTTGATCTCCGCCAGGCACGCCCGCGCGTGATCCTCGGGCCCCGATGTCGTGCCGCTCGCCAGCAGATCGCCCGTCTCCAGCTTGCACCCGTTCGAGGCGTGATGCGTCAGCATCTGCGCGAAGCTCCAGTACATGTGGCGGAAATTCGTCGCCGTCAGCCGGTGCGGCTCGCGCAGCGACGGCGTCGCCAGCCACGCTTCCAGCGCGATGTCGAACCCGCCTGACTCGCGGTTCTCCGCGGAATCCAGATGGGGCAGGGGAGGGGGCTCGATCGCCCGCGCGGGACACGCGAACGGCGCCAGCGCATCCGCCGTCACCACCCAGGGCGAGATGGAGGTCGCCAGGCTCTTCGCCAGGAACGGCCCGAGCGGCGCCATCTCGAAGCGCTGGATGTCGCGCGCCGACCAGTCGTTCACCAGGCAATAGCCCCACAGCCGCTCGCGCGCCTGCCGCATCGAGAGCGGCTCGCCCATCGCGTTCCCCGGCCCCACGAACACGCCGAATTCCAGCTCGTAATCCAGCGCCGCGCAGGGCCCGAACCCCACGCTCTTGTCCTCCCGCCGCGCGATCCCGAGCGGCCGCCGCACCGGCGCGCCCGACACCACCACCGTCGTCGCCCGGCTGTTGTACGCCACCGGCAAGTACCGGAAGGCTGGCGGCAGCGGGCTCTCCGGCCGCGCCACCGCGCCGAGCCGCCCCGAGTGGTCGATCGAGGCCATGAAGTCGGTGAAGTTGCCCACCCGCGCCGGCAGCAGCAGCTCCGCCTCGCGCATCGGCACCAGCAAGCCCGCCGCCGCCTGCGCGCGCCGCCGCTCCGCCCCGTCCGCCCACAGCAGTTCCGAAAGCCGCGCCCGCAGCGCCCGCGCCACGCCGCGCCCCAGCGCCATCAGCGGGTTCAGCGCCGGCCCGCTCGCCGCCTCCGCCGCCTCGCGCGCCGCACCCTCGAACAGCCCCGCCGCCAGCCCCGCGCGCAGGTCGAGGATCATCTCCCCGATCGCGACACCCCCGCGCGGCTCCTCGCCCTCGCGCCGGAACACGCCGAAGGGCAGGTTCTGGATCGGAAAGTCGCACCCCGCCGCATTGGCCGAGTCCACCCAGCTCCGCCGGGCCGGGTCATGCGTCGCGTCCAGCGCCATCCGGGACCGATCCTCCGTCTCTCCCGCTCGATCATGCCGAGCTTGATCGAGAAGGCAAGCCAAAATATAAATTACGGCACAACATCCATGCCCGACGACCTCGCCCCCTCCACCGCCGCCGAAGCCGCCGCCCACCGGCTGCGGCAGGACATCGTCGCCGGCGGCCTCGCCCCCGACGCCAGGCTCCGCCTGCGCGACCTGATCGCCCGCTACGGCATCGGCGCCACCCCGCTCCGCGAGGCGCTCTCCCGCCTCGCCGCCAAAGGCTTCGTCCATTTCGAAGCCCAGAAAGGCTTCTCCGTTCCCCCGATCACCCGCGCCCATCTGCTCGACATCACCCGCACCCGCCAGATCATCGAGCCCGAAGCCCTGCGCCTCGCCATGGAACACGGCGACGCGCCCTGGGAAGACGAGATCGTCGCCTCCCTCTCCCTCCTCCGCCGCGAGATCGAACGCCGCGCCCCCACCGAAGCCTGGCTCGACGCCTACGAGCTCAAGCACCACCGCTTCCATCGCGCGCTGATCGCCGCCTGTCCGCTGCCCACCCTTCGCGGCTATTGCGACGAGCTATACATCCAGAAGACCCGTTACCGCCGCCTCATGAAAAGCGCGCTGCCCGACTGGAGCCACGTCGTCCGGGCGCATGAGGATCTCGCATCCCACATCCTCGCCCGCGATATCGCAGCCGCCACCGCCGCCATCCGTTGGCATATCGGCACCACCGCGGAAGCCGTGCTCGCGCTGCTCGGCGAACCCCCGCCCACCTGACAGCCACTCCGCCCGGGCCTATCCTCGCCGCCACAAGGCAAGGAGAAGCGCCATGCTCGACGTCACCGCGAAACTGCCGCTCAAGGACCCCGAGCTCTTCCGCCAGGCCAATTGCATCGACGGAAAATGGGTCCAGGCCGATAGCGGCAAGACGCTGCCGGTGAAGAACCCCGCCAGCGGCGAGGTGATCGGCACCGTCCCCGCCATGGGCGCCGCCGAGACCCGCCGCGCCATCGAGGCCGCGCACCGCGCCTATGCCGGCTGGCGCGCCATGCTGGCGAAGGAGCGCGCCGCCATCCTGCGCAAGCTCAACGACCTGATGCTGGCGAACACCGACGACCTCGCCGCCATCATGACCGCCGAGCAGGGCAAGCCGCTCACCGAGAGCAAGGGCGAGATCGCCTACGCCGCGAGCTTCATCGAATGGTTCGCGGAGGAAGGCAAGCGCGTCTACGGCGACACCATCCCGCAGAACGCCAAGGGCCGCCGCATCCTCGTGACCAAGGAGCCGATCGGCGTCTTCGCCGCCATCACGCCCTGGAACTTCCCCGCCGCGATGATCACCCGCAAGGCCGGCCCCGGCTGGGCCGCCGGCTGCACCGGCGTGATCCGCCCCGCCTCGCAGACACCCTTCTCCGCCCTCGCCATCGCCGTGCTCGCCGAGCGCGCCGGCATGCCGCCCGGCGTCTGCAACGTCATCACCGGCCCCTCCGGCGAGACCGGCAAGGAGCTCACCTCGAACAACCTGGTGCGCAAGCTCTCCTTCACCGGCTCCACCGAGGTCGGCCGCATCCTCCTCGCGCAATGCGCGCCGAGCATCAAGAAGACCTCGATGGAGCTCGGCGGCAACGCCCCCTTCATCGTCTTCGATGACGCCGATCTCGACGCCGCCGTCCAGGGCGCGATCGCATCCAAGTACCGCAACACCGGCCAGACCTGCGTCTGCGCCAACCGCCTCCTGGTGCAGGAAGGCGTGTACGACGCCTTCGCCGAAAAGCTCGCCGCCGCCGTGAAGGCGCTGAAGGTCGGCCCCGGCATGGAGCCCGGCGTCACCCAGGGCCCGCTCATCAACGCCGACGCCGTCGCCAAGGTCGAGGAACACGTCTCCGACGCGCTCTCCAAAGGCGCCAAGGTCGTCACCGGCGGCAAGCGCCACAGCCTCGGCGGCAATTTCTACGAGCCCACCATCCTCGCCAACGTCCCACCCGACGCGCTGATGTTCCGCGAGGAAACCTTCGGCCCCGTCGCACCCCTCTTCAAGTTCAAGACCGAGGAAGAAGCCATCCGCCTCGCCAACGACACCCCCTTCGGCCTTGCCGCCTACTTCTACGCCCGCGACGTCGGCCGCATCTTCCGCGTCGCGGAGGGCCTGGAATCCGGCATCATCGGCATCAACGAAGGCATCATCTCCACCGAAGTCGCGCCCTTCGGCGGCGTGAAGGAAAGCGGCCTCGGGCGCGAGGGCAGCCACTACGGCATCGAGGAATACCTCGAGATCAAGTACCTCGCGCTGGGTGGCATCGGGACCTGAAGCAAGAACTGGGGAAGGGAGATGAACTCCCTTCCCCAGACCCCATCCCTCCTTTTTTTGGCGACTTGGCGCAAGGCCGCGAAGGCAGGACCAGAGCCCGAAGGCACTCCGGGCCGCAGGGTCGCAAAGCAGCGCCCAACCGCCTAGAACCCCGCGCCATGGCAAACTACGCGGTCAAGGAGATCTTCCTGACCCTGCAGGGCGAAGGCGCCCAGGCAGGGCGCGCCGCCGTGTTCTGCCGCTTCGCCGGCTGCAACCTCTGGTCCGGCCGCGAGGAAGACCGCGCCACAGCCACCTGCCGCTTCTGCGACACCGACTTCATCGGCACCAACGGCACCAAAGGCGGCCGCTACCCCACCGCCGACACCCTCGCCGACACCATCGCCGCCGAATGGCAAGGCGACCCCGCCCACCGCTTCGTCGTCCTCACCGGCGGCGAACCCCTGCTGCAACTCGACGACGCCCTCATCGCCGCCCTCCACGCCCGCCACTTCGACATCGCCGTGGAAACCAACGGCACCATCGCCGCCCCGCCCGGCCTCGACTGGATCTGCGTCAGCCCGAAATCCACCGCACCCCTCGCCCAAACCACCGGCGACGAACTCAAGCTCGTCTACCCGCAGCCCGAAGCACCGCCCGAACGCTTCGCGCACCTCGCCTTCCGCGAATTCCGCCTCCAGCCCATGGACGGCCCCGACCTCGCGCAGAACACGCAAGCCGCCATCGCCTACTGCCTCGCCCACCCCCAATGGCGGCTCAGCCTGCAAACCCACAAGACTCTCGGCATCCGATGAAGATCACCCAGTCCTTCACCTTCGAGGCCGCGCACCGCCTCCCCAAGGTCCCGCCCGGCCATCGCTGCCACCGCCTGCACGGCCACTCCTACAAGGTCGACCTCACCCTCGAAGGCCCCGTCGATCCCGAAACCGGCTTCGTCATCGATTTCTTCGAGCTCGAACGCGTATTCGCCCCGCTCCTCGCCCGCCTCGACCACCACTACCTCAACGAGATCGAAGGCCTGGAAAACCCGACCGTCGAAGTGATCGCCATGTGGATCTGGCGCCACACCAGGCCGGCACTCCCCATGCTCTCCCGCGTCGTCGTCCACGAGACCCCCGACTGCCGCGCCGAATACGACGGCGATTGACCGCCAGGCTCACGCCGGCGCGCCGCCTCGCGCACCTTGACATGCAACCCATCGGTTGCCTATCGTCTCCCCTATGGATCTCGATCCGGCGTTCCGCGCCCTGGCGGACGCTCATCGCCGCGACCTGCTGGATCGGCTCTACGAACGCAACGGCCAGACCCTGGGCGAGCTCTGCGACGGGATGGCCATGACGCGCCAGGCCGTGGCGAAGCACCTCGCCATCCTGGAGGAGGCGAATCTGGTCGCCACGCTATGGCGCGGGCGGGAGAAGCTGCACTTCCTCAACCCCGTCCCCATCCACGCCATCGCCGAGCGCTGGATCCGCAAATACGAGCGGGGACGCCTGCGCGTCCTCGCCGAGCTCAAGCGAATGCTGGAGGAGGACGCCGATGGCTGAATCGCGCTTCATCTACGTGACCTACATCCGCACCACGCCGGAAAAGCTCTGGCGCGCGCTGACGCATCCCGAATTCACCCGCCAGTACTGGTTCGCCACCTGGCAGGAATGCGATTGGCAGCCTGGTGCGCCGTGGAAGATCATGGCGCCGGACGGCCGCATCGCCGATGCCGGCGAGGTGCTGGAGATCGACCCGCCGCGCCGTCTCGTGCTCTCCTGGCAGCACCAGCTCGGCGACGAGATGCGCGACGAAGGCGTCTCGCGCATGACCTATGAGGTCGAGCAGCAGGGCGAGATGGTGAAGCTCACCGTGCTCCACGAGATCGACAAGCCCGGCTCGAAATTCCTCGAGGGCGTCTCGCAGGGTTGGCCGATCATCCTCGCCAGCCTCAAGAGCCTGCTCGAGACCGGCGCGTCTCTCGAGGCCACCCGGCGCTGGCCGGAAGGCATGTAGCGCCGGCGTCAGGAAAGGCGGGCCGGCCACAGCCGGCCCGCCCCGCCGTCAGACGACGAAATTCGCCGCCGTCAGCTCGCCCAGCAACAGCCCGGAGAACAGCACCTCGCCGGAATCGCCGAGGTCCAGCATCACGCCGTCGCTTTCCTGGCGGAGGTTCGCCAGCGGGTCGAATTCGTCGCCGAAGCCCACGAGCACCACCACGTCCTGCGTCTTCTCGAAGTCCGTGATGATGTCGTTGCCCTCGCCATGTGCCGAGAAGCGGAACTGGTCCGCGCCGCCGAAGCCGGTCAGCACGTCGTCGCCGGCGCCGCCGATGATGGTGTCGGCGCCGTTGCCGCCCACCACCACGTCGTCGCCGTTGCCGCCATGCAGGAAGTCGGCGGCGTGCGTCGCGAGGGACTGGTTGGCGACGCCACGGATCAGGTCGTTGCCGTTGCCGCCATAGATGGTGTCGGCCGCGATGTCGCCGCCGCGCAGGATGTCGTCGCCGCCGCCGCCGAACACCACGTCGCCGGTCGGGTCGTTCCACACGATCACGTCGTCGCCGGCGCCGCCGAACACGGTGTCCGCGCCGGCCATGCCGACCACGGTGTCGTTGCCCGCGCCGCCGAGCACGGTGTCGTCGCCTTCGCCCGTGTTGATGAGGTCGTGCCCGACGCCGCCGACGAGGAGGTCGTTGCCCGCCCCGCCGTTGAGCACGTCGTTGCCGCGCCCGCCGAACAGCGAGTCGGAGAGTTCGGCGCCGGTCAGCGTGTCGTCGCCGCCGAGGCCGAGGGCGGTGAATGTCGTTCCGGGAGTCGCAGTCGCGGTGTCGGCGGCGTTGCTGCCGACGAAGCTGCCAGACATGGATCGGAATCCTTCCTAAGGGTCGAGAAACTGCCGGCTAGAACCGGCGCCGGACCCTAGGATCGCCCCCCAAGGAAGGATGTTCCTGCGGTGACAAGCGCGCCCCCTACCAAACGCCCCCGTCATCAAAAAAAGGAGGTGGGGGGTTCGGGGGGGTCGCGGCACTGCCGCGACGTGAGCTCCGCCCCCCGTGTCCGACGCTTGTCGTTCAGCGCACCCCGTTCAACGCATCCGCCGTATCGAAATCCCGCAGCACGGCGTCGTCTTCCATCTCGATCTCTACGGCACGGTCCGCATGCTGCTGCGCGACATGCCGCGCGCCCACATCCCCGGAGATCGCCATCATCTCCGGGATGAATTCCCGGCTCCACAGCACCGGGTTGCCTGGCTTGCCGCGGAAGCTCGGCATCACGATCGCGCGGTTCTCCTCGGGATCGAATTGCGCCGCCAGCCGGTCGAGGATCGGCGCGCTCACCAGCGGCATGTCGCCGAGGCAGACGAAGAACCCGTCCGCCTCCTCCGGCAGTGCCGCGAGCCCCGCCTTCAGCGAGGCCGAAAGCCCCTCGGCATAGGCCGGCGCATGCACGAAGCGCACCGCCTTGCCCGCCAGCGCCTGCTCCACCCGTTCGCGCTCGTGCCCGGTCACCACGATCACCGGCCGTGCTTGCGAGGCGAGCACGTTGTCCACCACCCGCGCCACCATCGGCGCGCCCTTCTCGTCCGCCACCAGCAGCTTGTTCACCGGCGCCATGCGGGTCGAGCGTCCCGCCGCCAGCACGATCGCCGCCAGCCTGCGCGGCCGCCGCTGCGTCTTCGGCGATGCGCCGTTGCGCGGCGCCTCCTCGCGCGGCATCGGCCGCAACTCGATCTCCTTCAGCAGCCCGCCCACGCCCATGCCCATGATCTCGCGCGGCCCCACCTCGAGCCCCGCGAACAGCCGCTGCAGCACCCAGTCGAAGCCGTTGAGCTTCGGGCTCCGCGCGCAGCCCGGCAGCACCATCGCCGGAATCGCGCCGACGCGCCCGAGGCAGATCAAATTCCCCGGATCCACCGGCATGCCGAAATGCAGGATCTCGCCGCCAGCGCGCACGATTCCCGCCGGCCCGATATCGCGCCGGTCCACCACCGCCGAGGCGCCCGCCACCAGCAGCATCTGCGCATCCTGCCGCAGCAGCCGGTACAGCGCCTCCGCCACCAGCGGCTCCTCGTGCCGCACGCGCTCCACCGGCAGCAGCGTCCCGCCGAGCCCCGCCACGCGCTGCTCGGTCGCCTCCACCGTGCCTTCCATCACGCTTTCCTTGAGCCCGGGCAGCTCGGTCATCACCAGCCCGACGCGCAGCGGCCGGAACGGATGCAGCGACAGCGCCGGGCGGTTGCCGCGCGCCACCGTCTCAGCGATCGCCAGCACGCTCCCCGGCGCGGAGAACGGGATGATCTTGATCGTCGCCACCATCTCCTTCGCGGAGACGGGCGTGAAGTTCGGCAGGGTCGCGACGGTGACGCTCTCGTCCACCGCGTTGATGCGGTCGATGCGCGCCGCATCCACCACGAACAGCCCGGCAGTCTCCGCCACCAGGTTCACGCGGCCGGTGTTCGCGCGCGTGCTGGCGAGCAGCGGCGATTTCAGCGCCGCCGCGACGCGGTCCGCCGCCTCGTTCTCGCCGACATCGCCGGCATCGAACCGCGCGGCGATCACCTGCCGCCGCCCGGATTCGCGCAGCAGCACCAGCGCGCCCTCGTCGAGCACGGTGCCCTTCTTCAGCACGCGCCCGGGCAGTCGGATGGTGTGCGCGAGCACCGCGCCCTTGGCGTCCTCGAGCGGCGTCGGGCCGAATCTCATGCCGCCACCGGCTGTGCCGCCGGCCGCGGCGCGCCCAGCGCCGAACCGCGCCGCGCCGCCACTATCTCGGCCATGATGGCGAGCGCGATCTCCGGCGCCGTCACCGCCTCGATGTCGAGCCCGATCGGCGCATGGATGCGCGCCATCGCCTTCTCCCCATGCCCGAGCTCCGCCAGCCGCGCCACCCGCTTCGCATGGGTCCGGCGGCTCCCCAGCGCGCCGATGTAGAAGGCGCGCGACTTCAGCGCGACATCCAGCGCCGGGTCGTCGAGCTTCGGGTCGTGCGTCAGCGTCACCACCGCGGTGCGATGGTCCGGCGCCAGCGCCGCCATCGCCTCGTCCGGCCATTCGGTGATCAGCGTCACTCCCGCGAAGCGCTCTTCCGTCGCGAAGGCGCGCCGCGGATCCACGATGGTCAGCGCGTAACCCAAGGGCGCCGCCATCGGCGCCATCGCCTGCGCGATATGCACCGCCCCCACCACGATGATGCGCAGCGGCGGGTTGTGCGGATGCACGAACCAGGTCTCGCCGTCCAGCGCGACGGTGCCCGCCTCGTCGGTATCGAGCGCCGCCTGCGCTGCCTGCGCCAGCGCGCCGGGCAGCGCGTCGTCGGGGAATAGCGCCTGCTCGCCATCCGAAAGCCGCGTCAGCAGCACGACCGGCCGCTTCGCCGCGCGGTCCGCCTGCAGCCGCGCGAGGACCGCCGCCTTCACGTCAGCGGCTCCACGAACACCTTCACTTTCCCGCCACAGGCCAAACCGACTTCCCACGCCCGCTCGTCGGTGATGCCGAAATCGAGCAGCTGCGGCGCCCCCGAGGCGAGCGACTGCATCGCCGCGTCCGCCACCGCCCCCTCGATGCAGCCGCCGGAGACGGAGCCCGCCATGCGGCCCGACTTCGTCACCGCCAGCAGCGATCCCGCGGGTCGCGGCGAGGACCCCCAGGTCTCCACCACGGTCGCGATCGCCACCTGCTCGCCCGCTGCCTTCCAGGCGGCGGCGGTGGAAAGGATGTCCTCGGAATCGCTCATGCTGCCATTCTCCCGGCGCGTCCGGCGTGCGGATCCGACAGGGTCGCGACCAGCGCGCGTAGGCTGTCCAAATTGTGCACCGGGCGGAATTCGTCCACATGGGGAAGCATCGCCCGGATGCCCTGGGATTTGGGCTGGAACCCCTGATAGCGCAACAGCGGGTTCAGCCAGATCAGCCGCCGGCAGGAGGCGCGCAGGCGTTCCGTGGCCTCGGCCAGCCCCTTCGCCCCCTCGCGGTCCAGCCCGTCGGTGATCAGCAGCACCACCGCCCCCTGGCCCAGCACCCGCCGCGCCCAAAGCCGGTTGAACCGTTCCAGGCTCTCGCCGATCCGGGTCCCGCCGGACCAGTCCGGCACGATATGCGCAACGAGCTCGAACGCCACCTCGGCATCGCGGTGCCGCAGCTGCCGCGTGATGTTGGTGAGCCGCGTGCCGAACAGGAAGGAATGCACGCGGTCGCGGTCATTCGCCACCGCGTGCAGGAAGTGCAGCAGCACCTGCGCATAGCGCGCCATCGAGCCCGAGATGTCGCAGAGCAGCACCAGCGGCGGCGGCCGCGTCACCCGCCGCCGGCGCGCCAGGGTCAGGATCTCGCCGCCGCTGCGCAGCGAATCCCGCAAGGTCGCGCGCAGATCCACCGCCGGCCCGGAGGGATCGGCCCGGAACCGCCGCGTCCGCCGCTCGTCGAGCGGCAGCACCAGCCGGCGGATCTCCTTCTTCGCCTCGCCGAGCTCGGCCGCCGACATCGCCTCGAAATCCATCTGCATCAGCCGCTCGCGATCGCTGACGCTCAGCGTCACGTCGTGCTGCTGCTCTTGCTTCGGCGGCTCCGGCGGCTTCGCATCGGACCGCATCGCCTCGGCCAGCCGGCGTGCCCCCGGCGGCGTCTTCTGCCGCTCCTTCGGCTTCTCCATGGCGGCCATCGCCGCGGCATGCGCCGCCGCCTCCGGATCGCGCCAGAACAGCGCGAAGGCCTGGTCGAAGATCTCGAAATGCTCGTGCCGGTGCACCATCACGGCGCGCAGCGCGGCATGCACCTGGCGGCGGTCGCCGATCGCCACCGCGGTCAGCGCCTCCATCGCCGCCAGCGCCTCCCCGGGCCCGAGCGGCAGCCCGGCCCGCCGCAGCAGCCGCGTGAAGGCGAGCAGATTCTCCGCGAAATGCCCCGACCCCTCGGCCAGGGCGGGCGCCGGACGCCCGCCTTTCAGGATCTCGGCGGCGTCCCGCGGCGGGATCACGCGGCGTCCTTCGCCTCGGCGACCAGCCGCGCCGCCTCGGCACCCTTCAGCTTGGCGATGTCGTCCTGGTACTTCAGCAGCACGCCCAAGGTCTCGTCCACCACCGCCGGCTCCAGCGCCCGCGCATCCAGCGCCGCCAGCGCCGCCGCCCAGTCGATGGTCTCCGCCACCCCAGGCAGCTTGAAGTAGTCGCCCTGCCGCAGCTTCTGCACGAAGGCGACGACCTGATGCGACAGCGCCTCGCCCACCTGCGGCGCGCGGATGCGCAGGATCGCCCGCTCCCGCGCCGCATCCGGATAATCCACCCAGTGATACAGGCAGCGCCGGCGGATCGCGTCATGCACCTCGCGCGTGCGGTTGGAGGTGATGATCACCACCGGCGGCGTCTCGGTGCGGATGGTCCCGAGCTCCGGCACGGTGATCTGGAAATCCGCCAGGATCTCCAGCAGGAACGCCTCGAAGGGCTCGTCCGCGCGATCGAGCTCGTCGATCAGCAGCACCGCGGGATCGCCGGAGAGCGCCGCCAGCAGCGGCCGCTCCTGCAGATAGCGCCGGTCGTAGATGCCGCGCTCCAGCGCGGCGCGGTCGGTCTCGCCCGCCGCCTCCGCCAGGCGGATCGCCATCAGCTGCCGCGCATGGTTCCACTCATAGGCCGCGGCCGACATGTCGAGCCCGTCATAGCATTGCAGCCGCACTAGCCGCCGCGGCAGCTGCGCCGCCAGCACCTTGGCGATCTCGGTCTTGCCGGTCCCCGGCTCGCCCTCCAGCAGCAGCGGCCGCCCCATGCGCAGCGCGAGATGCACCGTCGTCGCCAGCGCGCGGTCGGCGACATAGCCGCCGCCGGCGAGCAGGCGCTGCGTGTCGTCGACGCTGCGGGTCACAGGAACAGCAGCGCCAGGATGACCAGCCAGACGGCGCCGCCGCCCCAGGCCACCAGCGGGATGCCGAACGGCGCCTCCGGCAGCAGGTCGAACAGCGAGATCGCCGGCGGCTCGGCCGGCGGCGTCACGCCGCGGCTCGGCGGCGCGGCGGTGCGCCCGCCCTCGGTCACCGGCTCGGCCATCTGCGGCGCCGCCACCATGGTGGCCGCCGCCGCCGCGGCGGCGGGCGGGGCGGCCGGCCCCGCCTCGGCCACCGTCCCCGCCTCCGCCATCGCCGGCTCCGGCGTCAGATGCGCGGCGAAGCGGTTGAAGAACTGCTCCGCCATCTGCTTCGCCGTGCTGTCGATCAGCCGCGCGCCGAGCTGCGCCATCTTGCCGCCGACCTGCGCCTTGACGGCATAGCGCAGCACGGTCTCCTCCGCCGCCGCCGCCTCGAGCGCGACATCGGCGCCGCCCTTGGCGAAGCCCATCGCCCCGCCATTGCCCTCGCCGCTGATGGTGTAGGAGGCGGGCGGGTTGAGGTTCTCGAGCTTCACCTTGCCGCCGAACCTGGCCGACATCGGCCCGATCTTCACCGCGACCCGCGCCTCGAAGGCGTCCTCGGCGGTGCGGGTGACGGATTCGCAGCCCGGAATGGACAGCCGCAGCACCTCGGGGTCGTTCAGCGCGTCCCACACCCGCTGCCGCGGGGCCGGGATGCGCCGCTCGCCGGTCATTTCCATGGCATATCTCCTGCTGGGGCGAAACCTAGGCGTGGGGCGGCGGAGGGGGAAGGGGGCCGGCCCGGACACAGGGCGGGTTTCGACGCAACCCGGCGCGACCGTAGGCGGCGGCTTTCGTCCACGGTGTACGGGTTCAAGAAAGAAGACTGGGGGGCGGAGATGAACTCCGCCCCCCAGACCCCCCACCTCCTTTTTTTGGCTTATTGGCGCCTGCGGCTCCCGCACTCTCAGGCGCCACGCCGTTGTCGGGCGGAGAACGGCGCTCGCCACGTTTCCCATGAGTCAAAAAAAGGAGGTGGGGGGCTTGGGGGGCGGAGTTCATCTCCGCCCCCCAACCTTCTTCTGGGGGATCGCGGCCCGCGACGTGAAGCTCCGCCCCCTAACCTTCTTCGAACGCGTACACCGCGGACGAAAACGCTTTAGTCTCCCGCGTCGATGCGCAGCCCAGGAAAGCCGGGGGGCGGAGTTCACGTCGCGGCGGTGCCGCGACCCCCCCAGACCCCCCACCTCCTTCTTATTGCGATCTGGAACCCGTGGAGGGCGCCGCCCTCCGCCCGCCAAGCTTGCGGCGCCTGAGCGTGCGGGAGGCGACCAAGCCCGCGCGGGCGATCCTGCCCGCCGCTGTGCTGCTGCTCCCAGGCCCCGCGGCGGCGGCCGAGGGCGCGGTGCCTGGCCTCGCCTGGGGCCTGCCCTTCGTCGGCCTGCTCCTCTCCATCGCCCTGATGCCGCTGCTCGCCGGCCGGCTGTGGCACCACCATTACGGCAAGATCGCCGCCGGCTGGGCGCTGGCGCTGCTGCTCCCCTTCGCCGTCGCCTTCGGCCCCGAGGCCGCCGGGGCCGAGCTCCGCCACCTGCTGCTGCGCGAATACCTGCCCTTCATCACCCTCCTCCTCGCCCTCTACACCGCCGGCGGCGGGGTGCTGGTCACCGGGCGGCTGGTCGGCACGCCGGCGCTCAACACCGCGCTGCTCGCCATCGGCGCCCTGCTCGCCTCGGTCATGGGCACCACCGGCGCCTCCATCGTGCTGATCCGCCCGCTGCTGCGCGCCAACGCCTTCCGCCGCCGCAAGACCCACACGGTGGTGTTCTTCATCTTCCTGGTCAGCAACATCGGCGGCCTGCTGACCCCGCTCGGCGATCCGCCCCTCTATCTCGGCTTCCTGCGCGGCGTCGCCTTCTTCTGGACCCTCGAGCATCTCTGGGCCGAATTCCTGTTCTGCGCCGCCCTGCTGCTCGGCCTCTACTACCTGCTCGACAGCCGGGCCTGGGCGCGGGAACGCCCGGTCGCGCCGGAATCCACCGGGCGCGAGCCCCCCGGCATCCGCGGCGGGATCAATCTGCTGCTCATCGCGCTGATTCTCGGCGCGGTTCTGATGCAGGGCGGCTGGCATCCCGGCAGCATCACCCTGCTCGGCGAGACCCTCGCCCTCGAGACGCTCGCCGGCACTGCGGTGTTCCTCGCTGTCGCGCTGCTCTCCATCGCCGTCACCCCCACCGCGCTGCGCGAGGCGAACGGCTTCGCCTGGGGCGCGATGGCCGAGGTCGCCAAGCTCTTCGCTGCCATCTTCGTGACCATGGGCCCGGTGCTCGCCATCCTGCGCGCCGGCCCGGCCGGCCCCGCGGCGCCGCTGGTGGCGCTGACCTCGACGCCGGAAGGCGCGGCGATCCCCGCCATGTATTTCTGGCTGACCGGCGCGCTCTCCTCCTTCCTCGACAACGCGCCGACCTACCTCGTCTTCTTCAACCTCGCCGGCGGCGAGGCGGCGCGGCTGATGGGGGAGGGGGCGCCGACCCTCGCGGCGATCTCCTGCGGCGCGGTGTTCATGGGCGCCAACTCCTATATCGGCAACGCGCCGAATTTCATGGTGAAGGCGATCGCCGAGGAGAGCGGCGTGCGCATGCCCTCCTTCCTCGGCTACTGCGCCTGGGCCGCGGCGATCCTGCTGCCGCTGTTCCTGCTGGTGACGCTGGTGTTCTTCCGCGGCTGAGCGGGCTGGCGCCGGCGATTCCCGCGACCTGGAATCAGAAGAAGAAGGATCGGGGGCGGAGAGAACTCCGCCCCCGAACCCCCACCTCCTTTTTTTGACTTATTGGCGCTGGCTCCTGCCGCGCTCTCAGGCGACGCGGCGTTGTCGGGCTGAGAACGGCGCTCGCCACGCTTCCCCGTCGCCAGAAGAAGGAGGCGCTCGTGCGGCCGCTGCCGCGCGGGCAGCACCGGCTGGTCGTCAATGCATCCGGTGCGGGAAGCCTGGGGGCGATGTCGAGGTCATCTCGGCAGCAGCGTACAGCACCAGAAGCGCCACGATCGCCTCGGCTGCTATGGAACGCGCAAGCCGCTGCGCCGCTCCCGGCTGCGCCGCGGCGATCGCCGGCGTCAGGCGATATCGGTTCCAAGCCGCGAAGCCGAGCATCACGGTCACACCAATGACTTTCGCGACGAGCGCCCAGCCATAGCCAGAGCGAATGAGATCTCGGAGGCTGCCCAGGATCGACCATGACAGCGCCAAGCCAGCGGCGAGAAGCACCGGCACCGCGATCATGGCGGCGCGCGACCAGGTTTCCACGATCGGCGCCGCGCCATGACCCTGCTGCAGCACCAGGAGTAACGCGGGCAGGCTCCCGAGCCAAAAGGCCGCTACGGCGAGATGGACCGATAAGAGGCATGCCACCGGCAGCCGTGGCACGACCTGGGTGCTGTGTCCCATGAAGACGTAGCTGGCGCAGACGACAAGTCCACCGGTCGCGGCCAGCCATGTCCATCGCGCGCCGAAGCCCGATAGTGCAAGGAGCAGGAGTCCGGCGCCGCCCAGCGCGTGAGAGGTCCCGGCACCGGAGGCGAGCATGATCCCCCACGTCTCCGAATCCGCCGGCATGCCGTGCTCGGCCAGCATCGCGACATGTGTCGCGATGGTGGCAAAGCCGAAGAGGAGTCCAAGCAGTGCGGCAGCCGCTGTCCAGCGGCGCAGCCGGGCGGCGTCGCCTGCTCGTTGGCGCGTACCGAAGAGAAGCGTGAAGAACCCGAGCCCTGCACCGCCCAGGCTGAAAGTGTAGTAGGCGGCACGCAGCGGCACGGCGAGGCCTGCCAGGCCGATCTCACCGGTCTGCAGCTTGGCGAGGATCACCGCCCCGGCTCCTCGATGCGGAAGCGCACGACGCCACCGCCGACATGACCGTCCGCCGACAGGCCGCGAAACTCGATCCGATAAGCACCGGGCGGCAGCGTTGCGCCGATGGTCGCCCGCAGCTCGCTGATCTGACTGTTGCGCGTCTCCTGCCGCTGAAGCGGGTGCTCACGTCCGGCTTCGTCGAACAGACGCAGCGAGGTCACGCGGGTCGGCTCCGTGAAGGCGAGTGACACGGCAGCCGGCGGGGTGCGCATCGCCGCGCCGTCCCGCGGCTCGGAAGCGCGGAGATCGCCGTGGGCCGCAGCGGAACCAACGGTGACCAGGCCAAGAAGAAGGCCGAGCGCTGCCCTTGCGGTTCCCTGTCGAACGGAGCCCCGTGCGGAGTGGCGTCCATCATCCCTGATCACGGTCTCACCTCAGTGTACATGCCGATGCGGCGCAGTCGGCGCGGACGTGCCCCGAGGGAGGGGCGCAATCGGCGATCCGGCGGGCCGGGCGGGCTCTCCTGCCCCGGTGGCGCAGGAGGGCGACCCTGCCGGTGCCGCCGTGCCGGCGGTCCGACTGCAAGCCGCCGCGAGCAGAACGGCACCCGCCGCCAACCCACGGATCCTATAGCCGGACCGCGCGCAGCCGCAGCGAATTGGCGATGACCGATACCGAGCTCAACGCCATGGCAAGGCCGGCCACGATGGGACTGAGCAGGATGCCGAAGAACGGGTAGAGCACGCCTGCCGCGAGCGGCACCCCGAGCGCATTGTAGACGAAGGCGAAGAACAGGTTCTGCCGGATGTTGCGCATGGTCGCGCGGCTCAGCGTCCGCGCGCGCGCGATGCCGGCAAGGTCGCCCTTCACCAGGGTGACACCCGCGCTCTGCATGGCGACGTCGGTGCCGGTGCCCATGGCGATGCCGACCTCCGCCTCGGCCAGCGCCGGGGCGTCGTTCACGCCATCGCCCGCCATCGCGACCACCCGGCCCTCGCTGCGGTGCTTGCGGACGATCCTGTGCTTGTCCTCGGGCAGCACATCCGCCTCGACCCCGGTGATGCCGAGCTTGCGCGCGACCGCCTCGGCCGTCGTGCGGTTGTCGCCGGTCAGCATGACGATGCGGATGCCCTCGGCGCGCAGGCTCTCCAGCGCGACACGGGCGGTGGGCTTGATCGGGTCGGCTACCGCGAGGACGCCCGCTGGCTTGCCGTCGATCGCGAGATAAAGCGCCGTGGCGCCGTCGCGTCGCAGTTCGTTCGCCATGGCCGCCAGTTCGCCCAGGGCGATGCCGAGGTCGGACATGAGGCGCGCATTGCCAAGCGCGAGCTTGCGCCCGCCCACCGTTCCGATGACGCCCTTGCCGGTCTCCGAGCCGAACTCCCGCACCTCCTGCAACGCCGATCCGCGCTCCTTGGCGGCGGCCACGATGGCCGCGGCGAGGGGGTGCTCGCTCGCGCGCTCCAGGCTCGCCGCCAGCGGCAGGATCTCCGCCTCCGCGACGCCGGGCGCTGGAAGCATGGCGACGACCCTCGGCTTGCCCTCGGTGAGGGTGCCGGTCTTGTCCACCACCAGGGTATCGACCTTCTCCATGCGCTCCAGCGCCTCCGCGTTCTTGATGAGCACGCCCGCGGACGCCCCCTTGCCCACGCCAACCATGATGCTCATCGGCGTCGCGAGCCCGAGCGCGCAGGGACAGGCGATGATGACCACCGAGACCGCGGCGATGAGGGCATAGGACAGCGCCGGCGGCGGGCCCCACAGCGCCCAGGCGACAAAGGCCAGGGCGGCCACAGCGATCACCGCCGGCACGAAGTAGCCCGACACGGTATCGGCCATGCGCTGGATGGGTGCCCGGCTGCGCTGCGCCTCCGCCACCATGGCGACGATGCGCGAGAGCATGGTGTCGGCGCCGACCTTCTCCGCCGCCATGACCAGCGACCCGGTGCCGTTCACCGTGCCGCCGATCAGGCGGTCCCCGGGTTGCTTCGCGACCGGCATGGACTCGCCGGTGACCATGGACTCGTCCACCGCGCCGCGGCCTTCCAGCACCATCCCGTCCACCGGCACGCGATCGCCTGGCCGTACGCGCAGGCGATCTCCGACCTGCACCTCGGCCAGGCCGATCTCCTCGTCCGCGCCATCCGGCCGGATGCGGCGCGCCGTCCTGGGGGCGAGGTTCAGGAGCGCGCGGATGGCGCCGCCGGTCTGCTCCCGCGCGCGCAGCTCCAGCACCTGGCCGAGCAGCACGAGCACGGTGATCGCCGCGGCCGCCTCGTAATAGACGGGGACGGTGCCGTCCGCCGTCCGGAAACCCGCCGGAAACAGGCCGGGGGCGAAGGTCGCGACCATGCTGTAGAGCTGCGCCGCGCCGGTGCCGAGCGCGATCAGCGAGAACATGTTGAGGCTGCGGTTCACCACCGACTGCCAGGCCCGGACGAAGAACGGCCAGCCCGCCCAGAGCACCACCGGCGTGGCGAGGACGCATTGCAGCCACACCGACGTGCTCGGCGACATGATCTGGTGGATGTTCAGCCCGGGGACATGCGCGCCCATCTCCAGGACGACCACCGGAACCGTGAGGGCAAGGCCGATCCAGAACCGCCGCGTCATGTCCACGAGTTCCGGATTGGGTCCGGCCGCTGCCGTGACCTCGAGCGGCTCCAAGGCCATCCCGCAGATCGGGCAGTTGCCCGGCCCCTCCTGCTGGATCTGCGGGTGCATCGGGCAGGTGTAGATGACGCCGCGGCGCGCCACGGGCGGCGCCGCGCCAGCCTCGCCGTGCAGGTAGCGCCTGGGGTCGGCCACGAATTTCTCGCGGCACCGCGCCGAGCAGAAGTGGAAGGTCCGGCCACCATGCTCGGCGCGATGCGTCCCGGTGACCGGGTCCACCTTCATCCCGCACACCAGGTCCGTCACGGCCGCACGATGTTGATGCCCCGCATGACGGCCATCACCGTCCGCGTGCTCCTGCGGGTGGTCGCTGCGTCCGCCGCTCGCCATCTCTCGCCTCAGTCCTCGGCTCTCGCCCGCGATACCCAGGAAGCTGGGCCTTCCCCCCATGGGAACGTCAAGCATCCCCGCGACCTTGCCGAGCGCAGCGGGTTGATCCGCATCAAGCTGCTTTTGAGGCGGCCGGCGTAGGGCTGGGGGGCGGAGTTCACGTCGCGGCAGTGCCGCGACCCCCCCAGACCCCCCACCTCCTTTTTTTGACTCATGGGAAGCGTGGCGAGCTCCGTTCTCAACGAGACAACGGCGTGGCACCCGAGAGTGCGGAAGCCACCAGCGCCAATAAGCCAAAAAAAGGAGGTGGGGGTGTGGGGGCGGAGTTCTCTCCGCCCCCACTCTTTCTTCTCCTGATTCCAGTTCCGCCGAAACCGCTCTCGCCGCCGATGATTGCTGCCAGGCGCGTCAGGAGGCCGCCCGATCGGGCACCGACGCGGCCGCGACATCGAGGAGGCCGTGCGTCACATGCGCGGAGAACAGGTCGACCAGCGCCAGGGCCTCGCTCGTCAGGGCTTCGCCGTGGCGGCGGACGACGCAGATCCGCCGCTCCAACGGCGGATCGCTGATGGCGTTGATCTGCAGGGCGCCCAGCTGCACGGCCCCGCGCAGGGCGCCGAGCGGCAACAGGGTCGCCCAGCCGCCCCCCCGGACCAGCCGGATGGTCGCGGCAAGGCTGTCGATCTCCGCATCTGGCGCCACCTCGAGTCCGGCACGGGCGGCGCCCTGGTCCACGATCCAGCGCAGGCCATGATGCGGTGCAGGCAGCGCCAGGCGCAACCGGGCGAGCAGGCCGAGCGGCACCGGGCCTGGGGGCAACAGGCCGGAGCCCGCGGCGGTCACCGCGACCAACGGCTCGCGCGTGATCGGCCGCACGACGAGGCCGGGCTGCGTCGCATCGTTGTCGACGAAGGCGCAGTCGATGCTGGCGTTCAGGACCATGCGCCGCAGCTCGTCGCTGAGGCCTTCGATCAGGTGCAGCCGCCGCTCGGGGAAGCGCTGGTTCCAGTCGGCCGCGCTGCGCGCGAGGACCTCCGCCAGCAGGCTCATCTCGTCGAGGGCCGGAACGCAGCCGGCACGCAGCTGGCCGCGCGACCGGGTGAGGCTGGGCCCCAGGCGGCCCAGATCCTGCAGGAAGGCGGCGGCCGACGGCGCCAGCGCATTGCCGAGCGGGGTCGGCGTCAGCCCATGCGGATGCCGCTGGAACAGGCGTTGCCCCAGCGCCGCTTCCAGCCGGCGCAGGCGCAGCGTGGCGGCAGGCTGGGCGATGCCGAGCTCCCGTGCCGCACGGGTCAGGCCCGCATGCCGCCAGGCGGCGTCGAAGCAATCGAGCTGCTCGCGCTCGATCGCGATCGGCCAAGGCTCCTCGGCCGGCGGCCGCAGGGCCGCGATTCCGATCCGGCGTGCGAAGGCCCGGATCAGCATGGGCTGCAGCGCCGCCTCCGCATCCGCCATGTCGGCGCTGCCGAGCAATTGCCAGCCTGGCCCGGCGGGGAGTGGCAGCAGCCGGCAAAGCGCCGTCTTCCCGTCACGCAGCCAGCCCGGCAGCAGCAGCGACGGCAGCAGGATCGGCAGCCGCGAGGGGCGCGGTGCCTCGTCGAGGCGATCGGGCGGCCAGCCGAGCGGCACCACCGTCAGCCCAAGCGCCGCCGCCTGGGCCGCGGCGCCGGCGGCGAAGGCTGGCGGCAGCTGTGGCAGCCCGACCTGCTCCGCTCCCTCGGCCGCGCCTGCCAGGATCCAGTGCTCGGTCAGCGTCGCGGACCGTTCGCAGGCATCCAGGGTGAAGCCCGCCTGCACGGCAGCGGCGCCCCCGGGCAGGGTGAGGGCATGCAGGCGGATCGGCGGCAAGTGGCCGCCGAGCTCCGCGGCGACGGCGGCAACGGCTTCGCGCGCCGGGCTTCCCGGCGCCGCGAGCCGCAGCCCGATCGCCAGCACCGCGGCAGGCTGTTGCACGCCGGCCGCGATCCGCCGCAGCGCCGCCTGCAGTTCCGCGAACAGCGGCCGTGCCGTGGCTTCGAACTGGCGCCCCGCGGCGGTCGGCACCAGGCCGCCCGGCTGGCGGTCGAACAGCCTGCTGCCGAGCAGGTCTTCGAGCGCGGCGACCTGCACGCTCAGCGTCGCCGGCGCGCGGCCCAGTTGCCGCGAGGCGGCGGCAAGGCTCCCGGTGTCGAAGGCGGCCAGGGCGCATCGGATCTGGCGGATCGTCGGCAGGCGCAGCCCGGGAGCCCCCTTCGCTCGAACTTATGGCCTTCGTCGCGAAAGGATATTGGACCCGCGGCCGCGGTACGCAACACGCTTGCCACCGCGGAGCGGAAGGGGATGGGATGGCGCGCGACATCAAGGCCCAGCGGGGCAGCCTCCTGCGCTGCAAGGGATGGCGCCAGGAGAGCATCCTCCGGATGCTCGAGAACAATCTCGAGAATGGCGAGGATCCCGAGAACCTCATCGTCTACACCGGCGCCCGCGCCGCGCGCAGCTGGGAGGACTACGACCGCATCGTCGCGGCGCTGCAGGCGCTGGAGGCGGATGAGACGCTGGTCTGCCAGTCCGGCCGCGCCATCGCCAAGTTCCGCTCCCATCCGCGGGCGCCGCGCGTGGTCATGGCCAATGGCAACGTCCTCGGCCGCTGGGGCACCCCCGACCAGTTCCACGAGCTGGAGCAGAAGGGCCTGACCGCGCGCCCCGGCATGACGGCCGCTGCCTGGCAGTACATCGGCGGCCAGGGCATCCTGCAGGGCACCTACCAGTCCTTCATGGGCGCCGGGCAGCAATTCTTCGGCGGCGACCTGCGCGGCCGCCTGATCCTGACCGCGGGCTGCGGCGGCATGGGCGGTGCGCAGCCATTGGCCGGCAAGCTCGCCGGCGCCGCGATCCTGGTGGTCGAGCCCTCCCGCGCACGGATCGAGCGCCGCATCGCCAGCGGCTATTGCGACCGCGTCACCGATGACCTGGAGGAAGCGCTGCGCTGGGTGCTGGATGCCAAGGCGTCCCGCAGCGCGCTCTCGGTCGGCCTGGTCGGCAATGCGGCGGTGGTGCATCCGCTGCTGCTGGAGCGCGGCATCGTCCCCGACATCGTCACCGACCAGGTCAACACCGATCCCTATCGCGGCTATGTCCCGGCCGGCATGACGCCGGAGGAGGCGGCGGCGCTCGCGCGATCGGACCAGGCCGAGCGCAAGCGCCGCGCCGAGGCGAGCCTCGTCGTCCATGCGCGCGCCATGCTCGAGTTCCGCCGCCGCGGCGCCGTCGTCTTCGAGTACGGCAACGGGCTCAGGCTGCGCACCGCCGATCTCGGCGTGACGGAGATGCTCGCGCTCGAGAGCTTCGTCACCATGTTCATCCGGCCGCTGTTCTGCGACGGCTACGGTCCCTTCCGCTGGCTGGCGATCTCGGGCGACCCGCAGGACATCGCGGAGATCGACGGCATCGTGGCGGAGACCTTCTCCCACAACCATGCGATCAACCGCTGGATTCCGCTGGCGCGGGAGCATGTGCGCTTCACCGGGCTGCCGGCCCGCATCGGCTGGCTCGGCCACGGCGAGCGCAGCCTGCTCGCGACCAAGGTGAACGAGGCGGTGGCGCAAGGCCGCACCAGGGGGCCGATCGCCTTCACCCGCGACCATCTCGATGCCGGCTCCGTCGCCAACCCGTTCCGGGAAAGCGAGAAGATGCAGGACGGGTCGGAGGCGATCTCCGACTGGCCGATCCTGAACGCGCTGCTCGCCTGCGCGAACGGCGCCGACCTCGTCGCCGTGCATTCGATGGGCGGCTACACCAACCAGTCGGCTGGCCAGACCACCATCGCCGATGGCGATCCGCTGTCCGCGGAGCGGCTGCGGGCGGTGCTCGATGGCGACACCGGCATCGGCATCATGCGCCATGCCGAGGCGGGATATGAGCGCGCGCTGGCCAACAAGGCCAGCTTCGGCCTGGGCTTCGCCTGATGTACGTGCTGCATGACAGCCGGCTCTCCGGCAATGCGTGGAAGGTGCGCATCCTGCTCGCGCAGCTCGGCCTGCCGTTCCGCCGGGTGACCTATGTGCTGCCGGAGGGCCGCACCCGGATGCCGGAATTCCTGGCGAAGAACCCGGTCGGCAAGGTGCCGGTGCTCGAGCTGCCCTCGGGCGACGCGCTGTTCGAATCCAACGCCATCCTCTGCCACCTGGCGGACGCCACGCCCTTCCTGCCGGAGGGGCTGGACCGCGCGCGGGTGCTGCAATGGATGTTCTTCGAGCAGTCGGAGGCGCTGAAGGCGCTGGCCGGGCCGCGCTTCTGGATCGCCATCGCGAAGAAGCCGGCGGAGAAGGCGGCCGAGATCGCGGTCTGGCATGCGGCAGGCAACAAGGCGCTCGCCATCCTCGACGGCCATCTGGCGGCGCGGGACTTCCTGGTGGGCGAGCGCTACACGATCGCCGACCTCGCCAATTTCCCCTACGTCGCCATGGCGCATGAAGGCGGCTTCGACATGGCGCGCTACCCGAACGTGACGGCCTGGATCGAGCGCGTCCGTGCCCAGCCTGGCCATGTGCCGCTGATCGAGGACGCAGCCGAGGGGGCGGTGTGATGCCGGTGAAGCTCGATCTCGCTGCGCTCGAGGGCGCGGTCCTTGGCGGGCTGGTGCTCTCGGCGGGCGGCAGCGGCGTCCAGCGCGGCCAGCGCAACCGCCGGATCGGCGAGCAGGCGCTGGACTACGGGCCGCTCATGATGGTCACCCTCGACGAGCTCGCCGATGATGCCGGCATCATCGTCGCGACCGGCGTCAGCGCGCCGGGCTTCGCCAAGGCGATCACCTCGATGCGGGATTCGATCCGGTCGGCGGAGCTGCTGATCGCCGCGACCGGCGGGCGCAGGCCGGCCGGCGTGATGCCGGGGCATGTGCCGGGGCTCATGGCCTGGATGCAGGCGGCGGTGCTCGGCATTCCCCTGGTCGATGCAGCGACCAATGGCCGTGGCCATCCCACGGTGAAGATGGGCGGCATGGGGCTCGCCTCGCGGCCGGAGGTCGCGGTGACCCAGGCCGGCTGCGGCGGCGCGGCGGACGACCGGGTCGAGATCGTGGTCACCGGCAGCATGGCCAAGACCTCGACCATCATGCGCGCCGCCTCGGTGCAGAATGGCGGCAGCCTCTACGCGACGCGCGGGCCTTTCGTCGCAAGCTTCGTCCGCCAGGGCGGCGCGCCGGGGGCGATGAGCTTCGCGACCGATCTCGGCCGCGCCATGCTTGCCAAGCCGGCCGGCTTCGCCCGGGTGGAGGCCGCCGCGGCCTTCCTCGAGGGCGAGGTGCTGGTGGTCGGCCGGGTCGAAGTCAACGACGTGCGCTACGACGGCGGCTTCGATGTCGGCCGCGTCGTCGTCGCCGGCGGTGGCGCGCGCATCGCCCTGCATGTGTGCAACGAGTACATGGCCGCGGACAGCGACGGCGTCCGCGTCCGCACCTTTCCCGACATGATGGGATCCTTCGATCCGGCGACCGGGGCGCCGATCGCGATCAGCGAGATGCCGGTGGGTCGCGAGGTCGCGATCGTCTCCGGCCCGCGCGACGCCTTGCCGGTCGGCGCCGGCGCGACCGATCCCGCGGTGTTCCCCGAGGTGGAGGAGAGGCTCGCCATCGCGCTCGCCCCCTGACGCAACGCCAGGGCGGGCTTGCATGGCAGATCTATGAGGATGCCGGTGGTGTCTCGTATCCTGCGGATCTCGGTCGTGCTGGTGTCGCTGGCCTGGTCCGGCCTCGCCGGCGCACAGCCGGTGCTGCTCACCGGCCGCGACCTCGGCATACCGGATGTCGTGCGTGTGGCGCGGCACGGCGCGGCGGTGGCGATAGCGCCGGAAGCGCGCGCCCGCGCCGAGACCGCCTACCTCGTCCTGCTCGCCGCCGCGGCGGCCGACATGCCGGTCTACGGGCTCAATCGCGGCGTCGGTTCGATGCGCCAGGTGCGCGTCCTGCAGGGCGACGTGGTCAACCCCGAGATCCGGCGTCTCAGCGAGGCGTTCAACCGCGCCATGCTGTTGAGCCACAGCCAGTCCGCCGGTCCCGAAGCCAGCGAGGCGGTCGTGCGCGCCACCATGCTGGTGCGGCTCAACTCGGCGCTGTCCGGCGGCGCCGCGCTGCGGCCGGAATGGCTCGACGGCTACGCTGCCTTCCTCAATCGCGGCATCCACCCGGTGCTGCGCAGCCGCGGCTCGATCGGGGAAGGGGACATCTTCATCAACCCGGCGATCGGCCTGGCCATGATGGGATTGGGCGAGGTCACGGTGCGCGGCGTCCGCAAGCCGGCTGCCGAGGCCCTCCGCGAAGCCGGCCTCACGCCGCTGGTGCCGTTCGGGAAGGATGCCCTGGGCCTGCTCTCGAACAATGCCTATGCGGCGGGCCTCGCGGCGCTCGCCGCGGCCGATGCCGCGGAACTGCTCGATCGCGCAGACCAGGTCTATGCCCTCAGTCTCGAGGCGCTGAACGGCAATGTCGCGCCGCTGCTCGCGAGCACGATCTCGACGCGGCCGTTTCCGGAGAACGCCGATGCGGCCGCAAGGCTGCGGGCGCTGCTGGACGGAAGCTATCTCTGGCAGCCGCACCAGCGCTTCCTGCAGGGCCCGCTGAGCTTCCGCGACACCTCGCAGGTGCATGGCGCGGTTCGCGCGCAGCTCGCGGTCCTGGAACGGCGCCTGGCCGTGCAGCTCAACGCCTCCGATGACAACCCGACCGTTCTGATCGAGGCCGAGCCGCCCGCCGATGCCTCGGCGCAGGAGCGGAGCTACTACGTGGCGGGGACGGTGATGGGGCGCCATGTGCGCGGCGCCGTCCTGCCGAGCGCGCATTTCGAACCGATCCTCTGGACGCTCGACCTGCAAGCGCTCGGCGTGTCGCTCTCGCACCTCGCGAACCACGCGATGCAGCGCGGCAACCGCCTCGCCTCCGGGCAGTTCACGCCCGATGTCGGCCTGACGCCGGACGAGCAGGCGGCGGGCGCCGGCATCGCCACCGGCTGGAAGACGAGCGACAGCCTTTTCGCCGAGCTCGTGATGCTGACGACCCCGGTCTCGGTGCGCGTGCTGCCTTCCGCCCGCGACATCGAGGATGTCGGCACCAACGCGCCGCTGGTGGCGCGGCGTGTGCTGGAAATCATCGACCTTACGCATCGCATCCTCGGCATCGAATTGCTCGTCGCGGCGCAGCTGGTCGATGCCCGGCTCCGCGCGACCCCGTCGCTGCCGCTCGGTGCCGGTACCCGTCCGCTGCTCGCGGCGTTGCGGGGCAGCGTGCCGTTCCTGGCGCCGGGACGGGCGCCGAGCGATGCCGTGGAGGCCTCCTATCGCCTGCTGCGCGGGCCGCTCGCGCAAGCTTCCGACCGCGCCTTCACCCCGCAATGACAGAACGACAGGACACGATGCGCCGCCGTTCCTTGCTCGCCGCCGCCCTCGCCGCCGCTCCGCCCCTGGCACGGTCCGCCTCCCCGCAGGGCGCAACCAGGATCCTTCGCGTCATACCCGCGGCGAACCTCACCAGCCTGGACCCGATCTGGACCACCGCGCCCGCCACCAAGAACCATGGCTATCTGGTCTATGACCAGATCGCGGCGGTGGATGCCGAGTTCGTCCCGCGCCCGCAGATGGCCGCAGGCTGGGACATCGGCGATGACGGCCGCAGCTGGACCTTCGGGCTGCGCGAAGGGCTGCGCTTCCATGACGGGGAGCCGGTGCGCAGCGCCGACTGCATCGCCTCCATCCGCCGCTGGTGGGCGCGCGACGTCTTCGGCCAAGTGGTGGCGGCGCAGACCGACGATATCGCGGCGCTCGACGACCGCCGCTTCCGCTTCCGCCTGAAGCGGCCCTTCCCGATGCTGGCGGCGGCGCTCGGCAAGTCGAATTCCTCGCAATGCTTCATCATGCCGGAACGGATCGCGCGCACGGATCCCGGCCAGCAGATCACCGATCCGACCGGCAGCGGCCCCTTCCGCTTCCTGCGCGACCAGTGGGTCGCCGGCGTGCGGGCCGTCTACGCGAAGCACGATGCCTATGTGCCGCGCAGCGAGCCGGTCAGCAGCATCGCCGGCGGCCGCGTGGCGCGCGTCGACCGCATCGAGTGGACGGTGATCCCCGATGCCGCGACCGCGGCCGCCGCGCTGCGCACCGGGGCGCAAGACTACTGGGACCAGGCGATGCACGACCTGCTCCCCTCGCTCCGGCGGGACCGCAACATCGTGGTGGAGCCGCGCGACCGCTCCGGCACCTATGCGATGCTGCGCTTCAACCACCTGCAGGCGCCGTTCAGCAATCCGGCGATCCGCCAGGCGGTCGCGATGGCGGTGGATCAGGCGCAGTACATGCAGGCGGTCGCCGGCAACGAGCCCGGCGCCTGGGGCACGTGCGAAGGCTTCTTCGCCTGCACCGGCCCCATGGCCAGCGAAGCCGGGAATGCCGTGCTGAAGATCCGCAGCATCGAGCGCGCCAGGGCGGCGCTCCACGCTGCCGGCTACAACGGGGAGAAGGTGGTGCAGATCGCGGCGACCGACAGCGCCCCGCTCGCCGCCGTCAGCGAGGTCACCGCCGATCTGCTGCGGCGGATGGGCTTCGATCTCGACTATGTCGCCTCCGACTGGGGCTCCATGCTGCAGAGGCGCAACAGCCGGGAGCCGGTGGAGCGCGGCGGCTGGAGCGTTTTCCATACGGTCTGGAATGGCGCCGACATCCTGAGCCCGGCGGTGAACACCCTGCTCCGAGCCAATGGCGCCGCTGCCTGGTTCGGCTGGCCGGGCGATCCCGAACTCGAGGCGTTGCGCAACGCCTGGTTCCAGGCCGCGGATCTTCCCGCCCAGCAGGCGGTGGCACGGCGGCTGCAGGAACAGGCATTCCGCTCCATGCCCTATGTGCCGCTCGGCTATTACGTGCAGTCGGCGGCCTGGCGGCGGAACGTGACCGGCGTGTTCCCCGTGCCGACGACGGTCTATTGGAACATCGGCAAGGCGGATTGATGGGCCGGGCTCGGGCCCGGTCTCGCCGATGCCCTCCAACATGGTGGCGGAAGCGGCCGGCGAGGGCAGCGGCACGGTGATCGCCGCCGTCGGCTAGAGCGGTTTCGCCGGAACTGGAATCAGGAGAAGAAATAGAGTGGGGGCGGAGAGAACTCCGCCCCCACACCCCCACCTCCTTTTTTTGGCTTATTGGCGCTCGCGGCTCCCGCACTCTCAGGCGCCGCAGCGTTGTCGGGCTCAGAACGGAGCTATCCACGCTTCCCCGTAATCAAAAAAAGGAGGTGGGGGGTCTGGGGGGCGGAGTTCATCTCCGCCTCCCAGCCTTCTTCGAACGCGTACACCACGGATGAAACCGCTCTACACGCTCGCCTCCGGGATCGAGGCTCGTTCGCCGGCCTGCCCGGGCGGCCCGAACAGTGTCTCATCCGCCAGGATCACCGCCGCCGTGCGCTGGTAGTGCTCGGTCAGCCGGGCCACGGCCTGCTCCACGTCGCGCGCCAGCACCGCCTCCAGGATCGCCGCGTGCTCCGCCTGCACGTCGCGCTCCGGATAGCCGCGCTTCGCCGCGAGGCGCCGGTAGCGCCGATGGCGGTCGGTCAATTGCTCGCAGAAGCCGATCGGCCAGCGGGACCCGCATCGCGCGATCAGCACCCGGTGGAAGTCGCGATGCCGGGCTTCCCAGCTCGCGGTGATGTCTCCGTCGGGCGTGCGCGGCGTGCGCGCCAGCCGATGGCCCGCGAGAAGCACGGCGTCCTCCCACGCCTCGGTGGCGGCGGCCATGGATTCGCGCAGGCCACGCTCCTCCAGCCAGCAGCGGGTGCGGGTGAGCTCGATGAGCTCCTCGGCGCTGATGCCCGGCACGGCGAAGCCGCGCTGGTCCTCCGCGACGACCAGGCCGTGCCGCTGCAGGCCCTGGCGCCGTCGCTCGCCGAGCTGCGCCGCCTCGAGGCGCTCGGCTTCGCCGGTGTCGAGATCGGCAGCAACGTGAACGGCACCGCCGTCGCCGATCCGGGCTTCGAACCCTTCTTCGCGGAGGCCGCGGCGCTCGGCATGGCGGTGCTGGTCCATCCGGTGCGCCCCACCGGCATGGACCGGGTGGTCGGCCCCGCAATCTCGAGCAGGCGCTGGGCTATCCGTCGGAGATCGGCCTCGCCGGGGCGGCCTCTCTCACCTCCGGCTTGCTCCTGCGGCAGCCGGCGCTGCGGCTCCACCGCCGCCAAGTCCCAAGAAAGGGCGGGAAGGGGTCTGGGGGTCGCGGCACTGCCGCGACGCTCATCTCCCTTCCCCAGCGCTTCCTTCACCTGGACGCGCCGCGCGCCCCACCGCATGCTGCGCGCCATGCCTGCCGACCCCGTCCGCGCCTTCGCGGAAGACGCCGCCGCCATCGCCGCCCATCGCCACGCGCGCGGCGAGTTCACCCGCCGCGATCTCCTGCTGATCCTCGCCGCCCTCGGAGCACCGGCCGCCGCCGCGGCCCAGCCCCGCCGCGAGATCGTGCTCGCCAATTACGGCGGCGACGCCGCCACCGCGATGAAGGAGGCCTGGGGCGACCCCTATGAGCGCGACACCGGCATCCGCGTCGCCATCGACGGCAGCGGCCCTTCCGGCGGCCGCATCCGTTCCATGGTGGAAAGCCGCCGCGTCACCTGGGATGTCTGCGACAGCGGCCCCGGCACCACGCTCGAGCTCGGCCCGATGGGCCTGCTCGAGGAGATGGACTGGTCGATCGTCGACCGCGCCAAGCTGGTGGACCCCGGCTTCGCCTATCGCTGGGGCATCGCCAACTACACCTTCAGCTTCGTCCTCGCCTACGACAAGGCGCGCTTCGGCGACGACCCGCCCAAGTCCTGGGCCGATTTCTGGGACACCCGGAAGTACCCCGGCAAGCGCACCCTGTGGTCGCGCAACATCCTCGGCATCTGCGAATGCGCGCTGATGGCCGACGGCGTCGCGCCCGACGCGCTCTATCCGCTCGACGTCGATCGCGCGCTCGCCAAGCTGCGCGCGCTCAGGCCGCACATCATCGGCTGGCAGACCGGCGCCATGAGCCAGGACCTGCTGCGCACCGGCGAGGCGGTGATGGGCAATGTCTGGAACACCCGCGTCCAGCTCCTCCACCGCGACACCCAGGGCCGCATCGACTGGACCTGGAACCAGGGCATCCTCGCCCCCGGCGTCTGGGTGGTCCCCAAGGGCAACCCGGCCGGCCGCGAGGCCGCCATGCGCTTCATCCGCTCCACCCAAGACCCCGCGCGCCAGGTCACGCTGCTGCGGCTGATGGGGCAGGGGCCCGCCAACCCCGACGCCGCCCCCCTGGTCCCGCCCGAGCTCGCGAAGTTCAACCCCTCCTCGCCCGAGAACGCCCGCACCCAGGCCAAGCTCGACGGCGAGTGGTACGGCCGCAACCAGTCACGCACGCTGGAGCGTTGGCTGGACCTGCTGGGCGGCTGAGCGCCGCCCCGTGACGCCAAGCTGCCCCGACCGCCGCGCGGCCGCCGCGCCCCGCCCACGCGCCCCATGCGCCAAGCCGTCTCCCCGGCCACCGCCTCGACGTGACCGCGTCACCAACCCCTGGCGCCCGCGCCGCCGCCGCACCCCGCCCACCCGCGCCCATGACGCCAACTCGCCTCCTCGACGTGACCGCCCCACCAACCCCTGGCGCCCGCGCCCCGATCGCGCCCGCCGCCCGCCCGCAGCCATGACCCCAACCCTTCTCCTGGGCCTCCTCCTCGGCGTCTCCGCCTCGGTGATCTGGGGCGGCCACGCGGTGATCGCGCGCGCCGCCCTCACCGGCCAGGGCTTCGTCCCGCTCGACCTGCTGTTCTTCCGCTACCTCCCCGCCGCCCTCATCCTTGCCCCGCTCGCCTGGCGCGCCCGCCACGCCATCCACCGCCTCGGCTGGCGCCGCATGCTCGCCCTCGCCGCGACGGGCGGCGCCCCCAACCTGCTCCTCTTCGCCGGCGGCCTGGTCTTCGCCCCGGCGAGCCATGGCGGCACCATCTCGCCGATGACCGTCTCCGTCGCCGGCGCCATCCTCGCCGTCCCGCTGCTCGGCGAGGTCCCCACCCCCGGCCGCCTCGCCGCCCTCGGCGTCATGGCCGCCGGCATCCTCCTCATCGGCCTCGACGGCCTCATGGGCCCGCATGAGGGCGCCTGGCGCGGCGACCTCCTCCTCCTCGCCTGCGGCACCACCTGGGCGACCTACACCCTGCTGCTCCGCCGCTGGCAGGTCGCCGCCATCCCCGCCACCGCCGTCGTCACCACCGTCTCCGCTGCCTTCGTCCTCCCCCTCTGGCTGCCCTGGCGCGCCGCCGACGTGCTCGCCCTGCCCTGGGACAGCGTGCTGTGGCAGATATGCGCCCAAGGCGTGATGCTAGGGGCCCTCTCCATGTTCCTCTATGCCCGCGCGGTGGAGCTCGTCGGCGCCACCCGCGCCGCAACCCTTTCCATCGTCGTGCCCGTGACCGCCCTGCTGCTTTCCGCGTTGATGCTGGGCGAGCGCCTCACCCTCGCCCAATCGGCCGGCGCGGCGCTCGCCGTCGGCGGCATGCTCGCCGCCATCCTCTTCACCGGCCGCAGGCCCGCATGAGCAACCGCCTTCCCACCTCCGGCTCCCTCTGGGCCGCCACCGCCCCGCCGCCTCCCGCCACCACCCCCCTCGAGGGCGAGGCCCGCGCCGAGGTCGCCATCGTCGGCGCCGGCTATACCGGCCTCTCCGCCGCCCTCCACCTCGCCGAGGCCGGCATCAGGACCACCCTCCTCGAAACCGCCGAGATCGGCTTCGGCGCCTCCGGCCGCAACAACGGCCAGGTCATCCCGACCCTCTCGCGCATCGACCCCGACGACATCGTCGCCGCCATCCCCGCCGCCCTCGGCGGCGCCGACAAGGGCGAATCCCTCCTCGCCCTCATCCGCGACAGCGCCTCGCTCGTCTTCGACCTCATCCAGCGTCACGGCATCGCCTGCGAAGCCGTTCAGAACGGCTGGATCCAGCCGGCCCATCTCCCCTCCCGCCTCGCCCTCTCCGAACGCCGGGCCGCGCAATGGGCCCGCCGCGGCGCCCCCGTCCGCCTGCTCGACCGCGCCGAGATGGAAGCCCTCACCGGCACCGGGCACTGGCATGGCGGCTGGGAGAACCGCTCCGGCGGCCACCTCAACCCGCTCGCCTTCGCCCGCGGCCTCGCCGCCGCCGCCATCGCCGCCGGCGCCCGCATCCACACCCAAAGCCCGGTCGCCAGCATCGAACGCGGCCCCACCGGCGGCTGGCGCCTCGCCACCCCCTCCGGCACCCTCGACGCCGCCCGCGTGATCCTCGCCACCCAGGCCTACACCGACGACCTCTGGTGCGGCCTCAAGCGCAGCATCATCCCGGTGCGCTCCTACCAGCTCGCCACCGCCCCGCTCCCGCCAGACATCCGCCGCACCATCCTCCCGCACGACCACGCCCTCTCCGACACCCGCGGCGACCTCCACTTCTTCCGCTTCGACCGCGCCGGCCGCCTGGTCACCGGCGGCAACCTCATCCTCCCCTGGGTCTGGCGCGCCCGCCTCGCCGCCCGCATCGCCGACCGCGTTCGCCACGTCTTCCCCCAGCTCCCCGACCCGCGCTTCGAGCACGCCTGGTGGGGCTACTTCGCCACCACCCCGGACCGCCTGCCGCACGTCTACGAGCTCGCCCCCGGCGTCCTCACCTGGCTCGGCTGCAACGGCCGCGGCCTCGCCCTCTCCGTCGCCCTCGGCCGCGAGCTCGCCCGCGCCTTCAGCGGCACCCCCCTCCAGGAACTCGCCGCACCCGTCGAATCCACCCCCGCCGGCATCCCGGCCTGGGAATTCCGCGCCGTCGGCGTCGGCCTCGCCGTCGCCTCCCACCGCTGGGCGGACCGGCGTGGCTGACGTCCAGCTCGCCACCTCCCTCCCGCCCCGCATCACCCGCGAGACCCCGGGCGGCACCGATATCGGCCCCGCCTGGCTTGCCTCCTGCATCGCCAGCTGGACCACCCCCGGCTGGTCGGCCCTCTCCCTCAACCCCGCCGCGGAATGCGCCCCCCTCCGCGCCGCCCACCCCGTCTTCGACATCCGCGAGGCCGCCCCCGGCGTCGAGCAGGATTACGGCCGCCCCGGCGTCTGGCTCGACGACATCCTCGCGACCCTCGCTGCCACCACCGCGCCGGTGGTCGGCATCGTCAACGCCGATATCCGCCTCGACCTCTCCGCCGCCCAGCGCGCCGCCCTCGCCGCCCGCGCCGCCGAGGAGATCGTCCTCTGTAACCGCCTCGAGATCCGCCACCCCGGCCAGCAGGACGGCCGCTACTACCGCTACGGCTACGACCTCGTCCTCATGCCGCGCGCCGCCGCCGCCCGCCTCGACATGGCCGGCTTCGGCCTCGGCCTGCCCTGGTGGGACTACTGGGCCGCACTCGACGCCCTCCTCGCCGGCATCCCGGTCTCGGTCGTGCAGTGCAACGGCATCCGCCACCTGACCCACGCCCAGGCCTGGAACCCGCGCAACTGGGAACGCGCGCTCCACGCGCTCCTCGACAAGCTCGCCCAACGCCGCACCCGCGCCGATACGCCCTGGGCGAGCCTGGCAACCACGCTCACGGAACGCCTCGTGCTCGGGCTTCGCGCCGGAGCGAAAGGCGGCTATCTCGCGACCCAGATGACGCAACCCGTCGGCACCATCCTCGGGCTCGAAATCGTCAGGCTCGCGGAGCAGAACACGTGGCGGCTGGAATGAAAGATTGGGGGGCGGAGTGAACTCCGCCCCCCAAACCCCCCACCTCCTTTTTTTGGCACTTGGCGCTGGCGGGAACGCCAGGCCGCACCCGCGAACCGCAGCCCGGCACGGAAGGGGGCGCGGTGCGGCATGACGCAGGGCATCTGGCACCGGCGTATCGTCCACGACCTGGTCTTCGAGATCGAAGGCACCGGCTGGCACGCCCCCGAGATCCGCGACAACACCGGCTACCGATGGACCGGCCCCGGCCGCTTCTCCACCCTCCGCATCCCGAGCCCGGACTCCGCCGGACGCGGCGAGCTCCACCTCCTCGCCCCCGCCGGCATGCGCCCGCCCCCCACCGAGCTCTTCCTCAACGGCACCCGCCTCGCCACCCAGCGCCGCGAGACCGGCACCCTCACCATCCTCGACTTCGCCTGGTCCGAACCGACCATCGCCGGCCAACCCAAGGCGGAATTCTGGCTCGACGTCTCCGGCCTCCGCCAGCAACCCTTCCAGAGCGGCCAATTCCGTAGCGTCGGCATCGCCGCCACCTGCCTGATCCTCGAGCCCGCCGCCACCGCCGGCACCGAGCGCGAGCACGGCCCCGCCCTGCTCGCCGGCCGCCGCTTCCTCGACCAGCACCTCGGCTTCCGCACCGGCCCGCTCCGCCTCGCACTGCGCGGCGGCGGCGCCGAGCTCCGCCTGGAAAACCTGGCGATCGGCAGCCGCGCCATCCCCGCCCTGACCCTCGCCCTCCGCCCCGACCTGCCCGAGCTGATCCTGACCCTCCCCGAAACGCCCCCCCTGCGCTGCACCCCCGCCGCGGCCGGCCTCGCCATCACCCCCGACCCCGGCCTCGCCGAGCGCCTGCGCATCGCCCGCCTCCTCGGCGAGCTCCCCACCCTGTTCGGCCGCTGGCTGGACGACGCCACCCGCGGCAGCGGCGGCGCCCCCGCCCTGGCGATCATCGCCCCCTGCCGCACCTCCCTTGCCGAGTTCGCCCGCGCCGCCGAGCGCGACCTCGCCGCGTCCCTGACCGGCGAGGCCGACCCCTTCGCCGCGCTGCTTTCCGGCGGGTCCGGCCCCTAAGGCGAACGGTACTGAAGCGCTGGACACCGGGGGCGGAGTGAACTCCGCCCCCGGACCCCCACCTCCTTTTTTTGGCTTACTGGCGCTGGTGGCAAGCGCACAGCCAGGAACTGGCGTGGCACCTTCAACCGAAAGTTGAGTTGCCGCGCTTTTCGGCTGTAAGCTGGCCGCCGCCTAATCCGGGTCATCGGGGCGTGCGAAACAAGGAATAGATTCTCATTCCCGGCAGTCTCGCCTGGGCTGCCCTTTGCGGATGGTTGCTGGAGAAGGGGCTCAAGCCTGACATCCCTTCATCCGCCACCAGGGCGTGGCTTGTCCTGGTTCTCTTGCTCGTGGGCTGGGCATTCATCGGCGGAGTCTGCCTCGAGGGTACCCTGAAGGGCGGCCTGGTGTTCCTCCGGGGACTGCTGGCAGTTGTCGTGGGGCTTGTTGCTTTCAGTGTCCCTTTCTTGGTGTTCCCCCATCCATTCATGTTCATCCCGGGCGGCATTCTCGCGGTCGCGGCCGGTTCTTGGGTATTCAAGGGAAAGGCGGAATGGCTCCACAAGTGAGGAGCAGCAACGGAGCATCGCGCAGGCGTATCTCTTTGGCCCACCTGGCATCGCCGCCCGAGCCGCGGCGGCTGTTCGGGCTGAGTCGCGTTCTGAATCCGACAGCGCTGTTTCGCCTCCAGCGCGCGGCTGCAACCAGCGCCAAATGCCAAAAAAAGGAGGTGGGGGTCCGGGGGCGGAGTTCACTCCGCCCCCGGTGTCCAACGCTGGAGTGGTGGCGCGCCTGTGCCGATTTCGCTTCCTCGCACTAGGACTAGTATCCTATACACGAAGAATGCGCGCCCATCCTCTCAGCCCCGCTCTCCGCCTCCCGCTCTCCAGGCTCCTGGCAGCCCGTATTCCTCGCCCACTGGCCGCCCGTACTTCGCTACGGCCAGCCCGCAGCGCCGCTTGTGCCAGGCGCACGCCGCCGGCTTTCGGCCTCCGCCGAATTCCCCAGCCATATCAATGTCTTGAACCCTCCGCGCCACCGCGTCGGGAAGGCGCGCATTGGTCCGAATCGCGCACCGCCGCCATCGCTGCGGATATCCCGCACTGCCTGGCCGTGCGGCGGGCGGGGTCCGGGGCGGCGTGCCGTCCCGGACCCGTCATCGCCTCAGCAGTGGTTGCCGAAGGACTTCAGCTTCTCGAGCACCAGCGCGGCGCAATCCGCCGGCGTGCGCCCGACCGTGCTGATGTGCAGCTCGGCGGTCTCCGGCAGCTCGTAGGGGCTGTCGATGCCGGTGAAGTTGGCGATCCCGCCCGCCTTCGCCTTCGCGTACAGCCCCTTCGGGTCGCGCTTCATGCACTCCTCGATCGGCGTGTCGACGAACACCTCGACGAACTCGCCGTCGCCCAGCATGTCGCGCACCATCCGCCGTTCCGCGCGGAAGGGCGAGATGAAGGAGCACAGCACGATCAGCCCGGCATCGACGAACAGCTTCGCCACCTCGCCGACGCGGCGGATGTTCTCGACGCGGTCCTCGGCGGTGAAGCCGAGGTCGCGGCAGAGGCCGTGGCGGATGTTGTCGCCGTCCAGGCTGTAGGTGTGCCGTCCCGCATTGTGCAGCTGCTGCTCCACCAGCTTGGCGATGGTGGACTTGCCGGAGCCCGAGAGGCCGGTGAACCACAGCACCATCGGCTTCTGGTGGTCGAGTGCGGAGCGCGCCGCCTTGTCCACCAGGAAGTCCTCGTGGTGGATGTTGGAGGCGCGGCGCAGCGGGAAGGCCACCATGCCCGCCGCGGCGGTGCGGTTGGTGAAGCGGTCGACCAGGATGAAGGCGCCGGTCGTCCGGTTCTCCTCATAGGGGTCGAGCGGCAGGCGCGCATTCGCCGAGACGTTGCAGAACCCGATCTCGTTGAGGTCGAGCTTGCGCGCCGCGTGGTGCTCCAGCGTGTTGACGTCCACCCGGTGGCGGATGGAGCTCACCGAGCACTGCGCCCACACGTTCCCGATGCGGATCATGTAGGCGCGCCCGGGAAGCATCGCCTCCTCGTCCATCCAGAGGATGTGGGCGGCGAACTGGTCCGCCATCTCCGGACGCTCGGTCGGCGGCACCAGCACGTCGCCGCGGGCGATGTCGATCTCGTCCTCGAGGGTGATGGTCACCGCATCGCCCGCCTGCGCGGCGGCGAGGTCGCCATCCGCGGTGACGATGCGCGCCACCTTGGACTGCTTGCCCGAGGCCGCGACCACCAGCGGGTCGCCCTTGGCGACGCGCCCCGAGGCGATGGTGCCGGAGAAGCCGCGGAAGTCGAGGTTCGGCCGGTTCACCCACTGCACGGGGAAGCGGAACGGCTTCTCCGCGCTGTCCTGCTCGACCTCGATGGTCTCGAGGTGCCCGATCAGCGTCGGCCCGTGATACCAGGGCGTGTTGCCCGAGCGGTTGGTCACGTTGTCGCCGTAGCGCGCCGAGAGCGGGATCGGCTGGATCGAGCGGAAGCCGAGCTCGGAGGCGAAGGTGACGTAGTCGCCGACGATGCGGTCGAAGGTCGCCTGGTCGAAGCCGACGAGGTCGATCTTGTTCACCGCGACGACGATGTCGCGGATGCCGAGCAGCGAGCAGATGTAGGAATGCCGCTTGGTCTGCGTCAGCACGCCCTTGCGCGCGTCGATCAGGATCACCGCGAGCGAGGAGGCCGAGGCCCCGGTCGCCATGTTGCGGGTGTACTGCTCGTGGCCCGGCGTGTCGGCGACGATGAAGGAGCGCCGCGGCGTCGAGAAGAAGCGGTAGGCGACGTCGATGGTGATGCCCTGCTGCCGCTCGGCCTCGAGCCCGTCCACCAGCAGGGCGAGGTCGATGTCGTCGCCGGTGGTGCCGTGCTTGCGGCTGTCCTTGCTGATCGCCGCCAGGGTGTCCTCGTGGATCAGCTGGCTGTCGTAGAGCAGCCGCCCGATCAGGGTGGACTTGCCGTCGTCCACCGAGCCGCAGGTGAGGAAGCGGAGCAGGCTGCGCTGCTGCCCGGCGGGCAGGCTGTGCTGTGAGGGAGACGCGTCCATCAGAAATAGCCCTCGCGCTTCTTCTTCTCCATCGAGGCTTCCTCGTCGCTGTCGATCAGGCGGCCCTGGCGTTCGCTGGTGCGCGAGGAGCGCATCTCGGCGATGATCGCCTCGAGCGTCGCGGCGTCGCTCTCCACCGCGCCGGAGAGCGGGTAGCAGCCGAGGGTGCGGAAGCGCACCATGCGCATCTCCGGCTTCTCCCCGGGCTCGAGCGGCAGGCGGTCGTCGTCCACCATGATCCAGGTGCCGCCGCGCTTCACCACCGGCCGCTCCTTGGCGAAGTAGAGCGGCACCACCGGCACGTCCTCGGCCAGGATGTAGTCCCACACGTCGAATTCGGTCCAGTTGGAGAGCGGGAAGACGCGGATGCTCTCGCCCTGGCGGATGCGGGTGTTGAAGAGGTTCCACAGCTCCGGCCGCTGGCCGCGCGGGTCCCAGGAATGGCCGGCGCCGCGGAAGGAGAAGATGCGCTCCTTGGCGCGCGACTTCTCCTCGTCGCGCCGCGCGCCGCCGAAGGCGGCGTCGAAGCCGTACTTGTCGAGCGCCTGCTTGAGCCCCTCGGTCTTCATCACCTGGGTGTGCAGCTGCGAGCCGGAGGCGATCGGGTTGATGCCGCGCGCGACGCCGTCCTGGTTGATATGGACGATGAGGTCGAGGCCGTAGCGCTGCGCGATCTGGTCCCGGAAGGCGATCATGTCGCGGAACTTCCAGGTGGTGTCCACGTGCAGGAGCGGGAAGGGCGGCTTGCCGGGGTAGAACGCCTTCAGGGTGAGATGCAGCATCACCCCGGAATCCTTGCCGATGCTGTAGAGCATCACCGGCTTGCGGAAGGATGCGGCGACCTCCCGGATGATGGCGATCGACTCCGCTTCCAGCCGAGCGAGATGGGGGGTCAGTCCCCGTGTGGTCGTTCTGGTGCTGGACACCTGGCCTCCGGATGCGAAATACTGCGTTGCAGCATGAACATGCCCCCCGGCATCTGTCCAGAACCGTTCCCGGGCCGCAAGTGCAATCAGGAGGAATTCCGCGTGATCTCGACACCCGCCGCTGAACGCGCGGCGCTGCTGCAACACTTCGCCGCCATCGCCGCCGCCGCCGGGGAGGCCGTGATGGCCGTCTACGGCCGCGCCGAAGCCGTCGCCAAGCAGGACGGCAGCCCGCTGACCGAGGCGGATCTCGCCGCGCACGGCCTGATCACCGCCCGGCTCGCCGCCGAATGCGCCGGCATCCCGGTGATCTCTGAGGAGGACAGCGAGCGCGCCGCGGCGAGTTCTCGCTTCATCCTGGTGGACCCGCTGGACGGCACGCGCGAATTCATCTCGCGGAATGGTGAGTTCACGGTGAATATTGCCCTGGTCGAGAGCGGCGTACCGGTCGCCGGCGTGGTCTACGCCCCGGCGCTCGGGCGCATGTGGACCGGGGCCGAGGGGCTCGGGGCCGAGTTCCTCGCCATCGCCCCCGGCGCCGACCCCGCCGCGGCGGAGCGCCGGCCGATCCAGGTGCGCACCGCCGACCGCGCGGCGGGGCTGGTCGCCGTCGCCTCCCGCTCGCACCGCGACGCCGAGACCGAGGCGTTCCTCGCCGGCCTCCCCGTGCGCGAGATCCGCTCCACCGGCTCCTCGCTGAAATTCTGCCTGGTCGCCGAGGCCGAGGCGGATGTCTATCCGCGCTTCGGACCCACCATGGAGTGGGACACCGCCGCCGGCCATGCGGTGCTGGCCGCGGCGGGCGGGCGGGTGGAGACCCCCGCCGGCGGCGCGTTCCGCTATGGCAAGCCCGAGGGCTGGCGCAACGGCTCCTTCATCGCCTGGGGCGGCTGAGGGGTCGGAAGCGAAGCGGACGCCGAGCCCGATCACCCGGCGCGCGCCAGTCGATGCCCTATCATTGATCTGGCGCGAGGGGTCTCCCTACTCCGGACGGATGCCGGCGGTCTGCACCACCCGGCGCCAGCGGGCGATCTCGGCGCGCTGGAAGGCGCCGTATTCCTCCGGCGTGCCGGCGACCACGGTGAAGCCGATCTGCTCCAGCCGCTGCGCGCTTTCGGGGTGCTTCAGCGCCTCGACCGCGGCGGCGCCGATGCGGGCGAGCAGTGGCGCCGGCGTGCCCGCGGGCGCCATCATCGCCTGCCAGGAGGTGACGACGAAATCGGCGAGCCCGCCCTCGATCGCCGTCGGCACCTCGGGCAGGATCGGGTGGCGCTCGCGCGAGGTGATGGCGATCGCCTTGAGCCGCCCGGCCTGGATATGCGCGGCGACGGTGCCGAGATTCTGGAAGGAGAGCTCGACATTGCCGGCGATGAGGTCGGTCGCGGCCGCGGCGCCGCCGGCATAGGGCACATGCGTCGGATCGGTGCCGGTCTCGATCTTGAAGAGCTCCATGGTCAGGTGATCGGAGGAGCCGACGCCCGAGGTGGAATAGGAGGTGCGGCCGCGATTGGCGCGCAGCCAGGCGATCAGCCCCGCCAGGTCGTTCGCCGGCACCTTCTGCGGGTTCACCACCAGCACGTTGGGCGTGGTGACGGCGAGCGTCACCGGCGCGAAATCCTTGACCGGGTCGTAGCCGAGGTTCGGGCGCAGCGCGGCGTTGATGGCGAAGACGCCGATCGAGCCGACCATCAGCGTGTGCCCGTCCGGCGCGGCGCGGGCGAGCACGCGCGCCGCCACCTCGCCATTGGCGCCGGGGCGGTTCTCGACCACCACCGGCTGCCCGGCCTGCATGCGCTGGCCGATGATGCGCGCGACGGTGTCGGAAGGCCCGCCGGCGACGAAGGGCACGAGGATGGAGATCGGGCGGTTCGGCCAGGCCGGCTGCGCCCGGGCGCGCGCGAGCGGCGTGGCGGCGATCAGGGCGAGGGCGGTGCGGCGATGCATGGATGGGTCCTCCCGGCGGTGCGCGCGCAACTTAGAGCGTTCGCGTCCGCGGTGTAGGCGTTCGAAGAAGGCGGGGGGCGGAGTGAACTCCGCCCCCCAGACCCCCCACCTCCTTTTTTTGATGACGGGGAAGGGTGGAGAGCTCCGTTCTCAACGAGACAACGGCGTGGCGCCTGAGAGTGCGGGAGGAACCAGCGCCGATAAGCCAAAAAAAGGAGGGGGGGGGGTTTGGGGGGCGGAGTTCACTCCGCCCCCCAATCCCGCCGCGGTGGCGGCTTGTCGCGCGGCGCGGAGCATCCTAAGCGCGGACGGGGCAGGGATCAGGGGACAACATGGCGACCGACCTCGAGATCGCGCGCGCGGCGCGGCTGAAGCCGATCGGCGAGATCGCCGAGCGCGCCGGCATCCCGGACGCGGCGCTGGAGCCCTATGGCCGCTACAAGGCGAAGATCGCGCTCGACTTCGTGGCCGCGCAGGAAGCGCAGCCGGACGGCGCGCTGGTGCTGGTGACCGGCATCAACCCGACGCCGGCGGGCGAGGGCAAGACCACCACCACCATCGGCCTCGGCGATGCGCTGAACGCGCTCGGCACGCGCACCATGATCTGCCTGCGCGAGCCCTCGCTCGGGCCCTGCTTCGGGGTGAAGGGCGGCGCCACCGGCGGCGGCCATGCGCAGGTGGTGCCGATGGAGGAGATCAACCTCCACTTCACCGGCGACTTCCACGCCATCACCGCCGCGAACAACCTGCTCGCCGCGATGGTGGACAATCATCTGCATTGGGGCAATGAGCTCGGCCTCGATCCGCGGCGCATCTCCTGGCGCCGTGCGCTCGACACGAACGACCGCGCGCTGCGCGGGATGGTGGTGGCGCTCGGCGGCACGCCGAACGGGCTGCCGCGCGAGGACGGCTTCGACATCACCGTCGCCTCCGAGGTGATGGCGGTGTTCTGCCTGGCGCGCGACCTCGCCGACCTGCAGGCGCGGCTCGGGCGCATCATCGTCGGCCGACGGCGCGACGGCGCGGCAGTGACCGCGCGCGACCTCAAGGCCGACGGCGCCATGGCGGCGCTGCTGCGCGACGCCTTCGCGCCGAACCTCGTGCAGACGCTGGAAGGCTCGCCGGCGCTCGTGCATGGCGGGCCCTTCGCCAACATCGCGCATGGCTGCAACAGCCTGGTCGCGACGCGGCTCGGGCTGAAGCTCGCCGATATCGTGGTGACGGAAGCGGGCTTCGGCGGCGATCTCGGCGCCGAGAAATTCTTGGACATCAAGTGCCGCATCGGTGGTCTCGCGCCGTCTGCCTGCGTGGTGGTGGCGACGGTGCGGGCGCTCAAGATGCATGGCGGCGTCGCCAAGGCCGATCTCGGGCGCGAGGACGTCGCCGCGGTGGAACGCGGCACCGCCAATCTCGACCGCCATGTCGAGAACATGATGCGCTACGGCCTGCCGGTGGTGGTCGCGCTGAACCGCTTCACCTCCGACACCGATGCCGAGATCGCCGCGGTGCAGGAGGCGATCGCGCGCCTCGGCAGCGAGGCGATCCTCTGCACGCATTGGGCGGATGGCGCGCGCGGCGCGACCGAGCTCGCCCGCGCGGTGCTCGAGCGCATCCAGCGAGGAAGCGCGCGCTTCGCGCCGATCTATCCGGACGCCATGCCGCTCGCCGACAAGATCCGCAGCGTGGCGCGCGAGATCTACCATGCGCGCGACATCCAGCTGCCGGACGATGCGGCAAAGCGGCTGGCGCGGTTCGAGGCGGAAGGCTTCGGCCACGTGCCGGTCTGCATCGCCAAGACGCAATACTCCTTCAGCGCCGATCCCACGCTGCTCGGCGCGCCGACCGGGCACGTCCTGCCGGTGCGCGAGGTGCGGCTTTCCGCCGGCGCCGGGTTCGTGGTGGCGATCGCGGGGGATGTCATGACCATGCCGGGACTGCCGCGGCGGCCGGCGGCGGAGGGCATCGGGCTGGATGAGGCGGGGCGGATCGTCGGGCTGTTCTGAAGGCCCGAGGCTGGACGCGGGGGGCGGAGTTCACGTCGCGGCAGTGCCGCGACCCCCCCAGACCCCCCACCTCCTTTTTTTGGCGACTTGGGGTTGGCCTGCGTCGCGGGCGGCTCAGAAACCGAAGCGGTAGGAGATCGCCAGGCCGATGGTCGCCTGGAAGTCCGAACCATAGGGTCCCCGCACGATGGGGCTGTCGGCGACCTCGCCCACCAGCCAGCGGAGATCGAGGAACGCCGCCGCGGTCCAGCGCTCCGTCACCCGGTATTGCAGGCTGCCGGCGGCGCCGAGGCTCGCATAGCCGCCGGGAGAGAAGGCGGCATAGCCCGACCGCAAGGCCTGGCTCTCCGAGACGCCGAAATAGGCCCGGGCGAACCGCGCATTCCCGAAGCTCGCCCGCGGCCCGACCGAGAAGGCCCAGGACGGCGCGAGCCGCCCCGACCAGTCGGCGCCGAGATCGAGGACGAGGCCGCCATGGCCACCGCCATTCACGCCCTGCCGCAATTCGGCGAACAGGCGGAACGGGCGCGCCTCATAGCGGAGGAAGCCGCCGAGCTCGAGCGTCGCATCCACGTCGCCGAGCCCGTGCAGCGCCTTGGCGTTGCTGTCCTGGTCGCGCGGGAAGCGCAGCCGGGCGATCGGCCCGAAACTGAGGCCGCCCCAGCGCAGCAGGGCGAGGCCCGCGCCGTCGCGCAGCGACAGGAAGGCGATGTCGCCATAGCGCAGATCGAAATCGGGCAGGGGCAGGACCCGCAGGCTGTCGCTGCCGGGGAATTCGGGCTGCGCCAGGGTGACCACGCCGAGCGAGAGCGACCAGCCTCGTCTCCCGGCCGCCGCCGCCTCGCTCTCCGGCAAGGCGAGGCCGGTGCCCGGCGCGGCCATCTGCGCCGCCCCCGGCTTCGCCGCGGCAAGACCAGCGAGCGCCGCGACCGCCACGGCGGCGCCCAACCGGCGCAGGAGGGGCGGCGCATCCGCCGCGGCGCGCCGGGCCGACGGCGCGATGGATGACGCGCCGGTGCCGCGCAACGCGGTCCCGGCGGCCGCCATAGCGTCCGCCGCATCGCCGACACCGCTCCGGCGCGGCGTGCGCAAGCTGATCCTCAAGGCCGATGCACTCCCATGCTGTTGAGCGGTGCCATGGCGAGATCCGGTGCGGGCCGTCATCGGGACGGCGCCGCCGGGGAGGTGCGCCGGTTTCGTCGCCAGGCGAGCAGCAGGGCGCCGCCTTCGACCGCCAGCAGCGCGCCGAGGATCAGCGGCCCGAGTTCCGCCGCCGTCATGCCGCTGCCGCGCAGCGCGGCGCCGAGCAGCACCAGGGGCGCGTTCCACAGCAGCGCGCCGCACGCCGTGCCGGCGAGGAAGGGCAGGAAGCGCACGCCCATCACCCCGGCCGGCAGGGCCTGCCAGATGCGCACCGTCGGCACCGCCTGGCCGATCAGGCTGTAGCCGAAGGGCCGGCCGCGATAGGCGCCGGCCAGGCGGTCGTACAGCCCGACATCGAACAGCGCCCAGCGCCCATGCCGCGCCACCAGCCGGCGCACCCGCGCCGGCCCGAGCGCGCGCCCGATGCCGTACCAGGCGACGGCGCCGGCCGCCGATCCCAGGCTGGCGGCGAGGACGACGGCGGCGAACTCCGCCGCGTTCCGCTCCGCCGCCAGGCCGATCGCCGGAAACAGCACGTAGGACGGCATCACCGGCACGAAGCGCTCGAGCAGCGCTATCAGCGCCATGCCGGCGGGGCTTGCGGCGGCGAGCTCCTCCATGCCGCTCAACCCTCGCAGAAGCCGCGCCGGCGCATGGCCGGCAGCGCACCGAGCCCCGGCGCGCGTGCCAGCCGGTAGCTCCACACCCGCGCCGGCCACCAATTGCGCCAGATCATCCCGGAGCCGCGGGCGCGCAGCCCCGGCCGCGGCGCCGGCACCGGCGAGCGCCAGAAATAGGTGAACTGGATGAAGGGCGCCCCCGGCGCGGCGGCGCGCAGGCAGCCCAGCACCAGCCGCAGCCGCTGCGGCGCCGGGCGCACCAGCAGCGGCAGCCCCGCAACCACCGCCGCCGCCGGCTGCTCCAGCACGCGCAGCAGCGCCGGCGCGGCATAGGCATCGGTCTGCAGCACGCGGGCGCGCGGCCAGCGCTCGCGCAGCAGGGCGCAGAACATCGGATCGGCCTCGATGAGCACGAGGCGAGCGGGATGCACGCCGCGCTCGACCAGCGCCGCGGTGACGGCGCCGGTGCCGGGCCCCAGCTCCACCACCGGGCCGGGGATGGCGGGGTCCACCCGCGCCGCCATGGCGCGCGCCAGCGCCGATCCGCTCGGGCGGAAGGCGCCGGCGCGCAGCGGGTCGTCCAGCCAGGCCCGGAAGAACAATGCGTTGTCGGAATGGGGACGCGCGCGCCCGTCGAGCGTGGTGCTCATCTCGCTCTCTCCGTGGATGGGTGGTCAGGGCGCGGCGTCAGCCGCCATGCGCCGTCTTGCCGCCATCGATCGTCAGCGCGGCGCCGGTGAGGTAGGGATGCTCATCGGAGCAGAGGCCGAGGGCGAAGGCCGCGATCTCCTCCGGCTGCGCCAGGCGCCGGAGGCCCGGCAGGTTCGCCCGCGCCCATTGCCGCGCGCCGATCCGCCACAGCGCGTCCGGCATGTTCTCCATGCCCGCCAGGCGGCGCACCAGGGGCGTGTCGGTGGTGCCGGGCAGGATGGCGTTCACCCGGATGCCCTGCTCCGCGTAGTCCAGCGCCGCCGCCTGCACCAGCGCGACCAGGGCGCGCTTGCTGGCGGCGTAGGCGCCGCGCCGCGCCTCGGTGGCGATGGCGTTGCTCGAGGAGGTGACCAGGATGTGCCCGCCGCCGCCCGCGACCATCGGCGGCACCGCATGCTTGATGGCGAGGAACACGCCGCGGAGATTGGTGTCGTGCACCAGGTTCCATTCCTCCGCGCTCATCTCGTGCAGCGTCTTCTCGATGCTGATGCCGGCATTCGCGAACACCACATCGAGGCGGCCATGGGCGCTCAAGGTGTTCTCGATGAAGCCCGCCACCTGGCTCTCCTGCAGGACGTCGGCGCGCAGGAAGCGGCCCTCGCCGCCGGCCTCGCCGATCGCCCGCTCCACCGCGGCGCCGCGTTCCGTGTTGCGGCCGCAGAACGCGACCCGGGCGCCCTCGGCGGCGAAGGCGATCGCCGCCGCGCGGCCGATGCCGGAGGTGCCGCCGGTGATCGCCACCACCTTGCCGGCGAAGCGCCGCCTGCCTTCCACCACCGGCGGGCCGGGCGGCCGCACCGACTGCCCGAGCGCCGCGCCGCCGGTGAAACCCGCCGCCAGCCCTGCCGCGCCCGCCGCCGCGACGCCGAAAATGCGGCGACGGCTTGACGGGCCTTCCTGCGCATCGGTCATGTCTGGCTTTCCCGGCCGTTGACGATTGAACAGCGTTAAGATGCGGCCCTATCTGAACGACGTCAAGATTCTTTTTCGGGGGGCTGGGACATGACCGCGGAACCGCCCGCACCGCGTGCCCGCTACCATCACGGTGCGCTGCAGGAAGCGCTGATCGCGGCCGCCGACGCCATCCTGGTCGAGCGCGGGGTGGAGGGCTTCTCGCTGCGCGAGGCGGCCCGCCGCGCCGGGGTTTCCCCCGCCGCGCCGGCGCATCACTTCCGCAGCGCCGCCGGCCTGCTGACGGAGCTCGCCATACGCGGCTTCCGCGACCTCACGCGCGCCTTGCTCTCGGAACCCGCGCCGCCCGGCGCCGATGCCGTCGCGCGGCTGCACGCCATGGGCATCGGCTATGTCCGCTATGCGCTGACCCATCCGGGCCGGTTCCAGCTGATGTACCGCAAGGATCTGCTGGAGCCCGACCATGCCGCCCTGCATGAGAGCGCCCAGGAGGCCAAGCGCGCGCTGGAAGGGGTGATCCGCGACTGCTTCGGCCTCGCGCCGGAGGGGCCGCTCCATCCTGCCGGGCAGGCCGCGCTGGCGGGGGCGTGGTCGATCGCCCATGGCTTCGCATTGCTGGCGCTGGGCGGTTCCTTCGGTCCCATCGCCGGCCAGGAGGAGACCTTGCAGCTGATCCAGCGCCTGCTGCCGGCGGCGCTGGCGCCGTTCCGTCCGGGGTGAAGGCGCCGGGGGCGGGGTGAGCTCAGCCGCCGATCTTCCGCTCGCGCAGCCGCGCCGCCGCGAAATCCACGAAGGCCCGCACCCGCGCCGAGGCGCGGCGGCCTTCCGGGTGGACGATGTGGATCGGGATCGGCGGCGGCTCGTGCTCCGCGAGCAGGATGCGCAGGCGGCCATCCGCCACCTCCGCCGCGATCTGGTAGGACAGCACCCGGATCACGCCGCGCCCGGCGAGCGCCGCGGCGATCGCGACCTCCGCCGTGTTGGCGACGAGCTGCATGCGGGGATGCGCCTGGCTGGTGCGGCCGTTCACGGTGAACAGCCAGGGCTGCCCGGCGGGCGCCGCGGCGAAGCCGATCGCGTCCAGGCGGTCGAGGTCGGCGAGGCCGTGCGGCTCGCCCTGCGCGGCGAGATAGGCGGGGGCGGCGGCGAGCACGCGGCGCACGCTGCCGACGCGCAGCGCGCTCATGCCGGAGTCGGGGAGGTGGGCGATGCGGATGGCGACGTCGATGCCTTCCTCGAGCATGTCCACGACGCGGTCGAGCAGCAGGAGGCGGATGCCGAGGGCAGGGTGGCGGGCGAGGAAATCCAGTATCACCGGCGCGACATGCATGCGGCCGAAGAGGAGCGGCGCGGTGACCGTGAGCGTGCCGCGCGGCTCGGCATGGGCGCCGGCGGCGGAGGCTTCGGCCTCGGCGATCTCGGCGAGGATGCGGCGGCAGTCCTCGCGGTAGCGCTCGCCGGCCTCGGTGAGGCGCAGGGAGCGGGTGGTGCGGTGGAGCAGGCGGGTGCCGATGCGCGATTCGAGCGCGGCGACGGCGCGGGTGACCGCAGCGGGGGAGAGGACAAGGCGGCGCGCGGCGGCGCCGAAGCCGCCGGCATCGGCGACCGCGAGGAAGACGCGCATGCTGTCCAGCCGGTCCATGGATTATTGCTGGGATTGAAAGGGAGCCTTGTCCAGGCCGGGCATTATCGCTGGATGGCGGAATGATCAACTGGAGGCGCATCCTTGTTGGAGGAGAGCGCCATGCCCCATCCCATCCGCCTCTATCGCAGCCCCCTCTCGGGTCATGCGCATCGCGTGGAGCTGATGCTGTCGCTGCTCGGGGTGCCGTGCGAGAGGATCGACGTGGATCTGCGCGCGGGGGCGCATCGGCAGCCGGAATTCCTGGCGCGGAATGCGTTCGGGCAGGTGCCGGTGATCGAGGACGGCGCGGTCACCCTGGCCGACAGCAACGCCATCCTGGTCTATCTGGCCGGCGCCTATGATCCCGCGGGAGGCTGGCTGCCGCGCGAGCCGGTCGCGGCGGCGCGGGTGCAGCGCTGGCTGTCGGTGGCGGCGGGCGAGCTCGCCGCGGGGCCGAACACGGCGCGGCTCGGCATGCTGTTCGGGCGGCAGGTGGATGTGGCGCGGGCGCAGGAGGTCGCGGCGCGGCTGTTCGGGCTGATGGAGGCGGCGCTGGAAGCCGCGCCGTTCCTGGCCGGCGGGGCGCCGACCATCGCCGATGTCGCGATCTATTCCTACACCGTACTGGCGCCGGAAGGCGGGGTGTCGCTGGCGCCCTATCCGGCGATCCGCGCCTGGCTGGCGCGCATCGAGGCGCTGCCGGGCTTCGTGCCGATGACGCGGAGCAAGGAGGCGGCGTGAGATGGACGGGATGACGCCGCGCGGCCCGTTCCATGCGGGCGAGATCGCGATGCAGGAGCGCGCGGGGGTGCGCGCGCGCATGGCCAAGACCGGCGCGGTGGTGATCCGGGACTACATGCCGGATCAGCACCGCGCGTTCTTCGAGAAGCTGCCCTATCTGCTGGTGGGGAGCCGGGACGCCGAAGGGCGGAGCTGGGCCTCGATGCTGTTCGGGCGCCCGGGCTTCGTGCGCACGCCGGATGCGCGGCGGATGGAGGTGCGCGCGCGGGCGCTGCCGGGCGATCCGCTGGCGGCGAATCTCGCGCCGGGCGCGACGCTGGGCGTGCTGGGGATCGAGCTCGCGACGCGACGGCGGAATCGGATGAACGGCACGGTGGTGGCGCTGGATGAGGAAGGTTTCGCGCTGCGCGTGGACCAGAGCTTCGGGAATTGCCCGCAATACATCCAGGCGCGCGGGGCCGAGCCGGTGGAGGCCGCGCCGGTGGCGCAGGCGGAAGGCGCGGTGCTGTCGCGCGATGCCGCAGCGCTGGTGCGGCGCGCGGACACCTTCTTCATCGCGACCGCCGCGCCTGGCGAGGGCGTGGACGTCTCCCATCGCGGCGGGCGGCCGGGCTTCGTGACGGTGAGCGAGGAGAACGGGCGGACCGTGCTGAGCGCGCCGGATTTCCGCGGGAACTTCTTCTTCAACACCCTGGGCAACATCGCGCTCGAGCCGCGCGCGGGGCTGCTGTTCCCGGATTTCGAGCGCGGCGACCTGTTGAGCCTGACGGGCGAGGCGGAGGTGATCTGGGACGCCGCCTTCGCCGGCGCCGAGCGGCTGCTGCGCTTCCGCGTGGCGCGTGGCGTGATGCTGCGCAACGCGATGCCGATGCGCTGGTCGGCGCCGGACTTCGCGCGTCAGCTCGCGGATTAGACTAGCTGGGGGGCGGAGTGAACTCCGCTCCCCAGACCCCCCACCTCCTTTTTTTGGATACGGGGAAGCGTGGCGAGCGCCGTTCTCAGCCCGACAACGCTGCGGCGCCTGAGAGTGCGGGAGCCGCAAGCACCAAGTCGCCAAAAAAAGGAGGTGGGGGGTTTGGGGGGCGGAGTTCACTCCGCCCCCCAATCTTTCTTCTAGGCTTCGCTTAGCGCCTCATGCACCACGCTGCGGAATTCGCGGCGGTAGAGCTCGCGCACCACGAGCAGCGTGGCGAGGATCAGCGCGAGCGGGTGCAGGAGCCAGGCCAGCGCGGCGAGGCCGAAGTAGTAGCCGCGCAGGCCCGAGTTGAAGTGGCGCGCCGCGCGGTTGGCGATCTTCGCCGCGACTTCCGCCTGCAGGAGCTGTGCCGGTCCGGTGCCGGGGCCCATGGCGCCGACCAGGATGGAGCAGTAGTTGAACTGCCGCAGCGCCCAGGTGAGCTGAAAGAAGGCGTTCACGAAGATCACCAGCATCAGGATGATCCGCATCTCCCAGCCGGCATCGCCGCTCGGCGCGGCGGCGAAGGGCATCGCCGCCAGCACGCGGCGGCCGAGCTCCGGGCTGCTCAGCATGGCGAGCAGGCCGCCCAGGATGAAGATCGAGGTGTTGGCGAGGAAGGACGTGCTGCTCATCAGGTTGCCGATCGCCGAGATATCGGCGATGCGGTTGTCGCGCGTCAGCGCCGCCCGCATCCATCGGCGGCGGTGCTCGTCCATGGACGCCATGACGCTCTGGCGCTGGATGCGCGGCACCCGGTCGACGAGGACCGCGTAGGCATTCCAGATCGCGAGGAACAGAGCGAGCGCGATCCAGTCCGTGTCGGTGAGGGGCACCATGGCGCGAGCGCGGCTCCTGGGCGAGATCGGGTGCTGCGTGCGCCGCGTGCAGCCCCGCGGTCAAGCCAGCATCAGCTCCCGGTAGCCGGTTTCGACAATGCCGTTCGCCCAGGCGCGGAAGCCGGGCGCGCTGCCCGTGTAGCGGGCCACGATGCGGCTCTGCCGGCCCGCGACATTGATGTTGACCCCGGTCATCCAGCTGTCGACTTCCATGGAGAGCAGCCCCCGCGCCACCTCCATCACGTGATCCATCCACGCCGCGACCGCCTCGGGCCGCGCCTCGGCGCGGGTCAGGCCCGCCGCGCGCAGGTGGCGCAGCAGCGCGCTCACCCAATTCACGCCGAACTCGATGGAGCGCGGGATGTTGCCCAGCACGGAATGCGGGCCGAGGATCATGAACATGTTGGGGAAGCCATCCAGCATCATGCCGATGAGAGAAGTGGCGCCGTGCTGCCATTTCTGCTTCAGCGTCACGCCGTCCTTGCCGGTGAATTCGATGCGGTCGAAGGCGCCGCGCAGCGCATCGAAGCCGGTGGCGTAGATGATGACGTCGAACTCGTACTCGGCGGCGGAGGTCCGGATCCCCTTGGGCGTGATGCGCTCGATCGGCGTCGCCCGGCTGTCCACCAGGGCGACGTTCGGCTGGTTATAGCATTCGTAGTACTGCGTCTCGAGCGGCACGCGGCGGGTGCCGAAGCCGTGATTCTTCGGGATCAGCATCTCCGCCACCTTGGGGTCCTTCACCCGCTGGCGGATCTTGTTGGCGATGAAGCGGGAGATCTCCGCATTGGCGACGCGGTCGGTCAGCATGTCCTTGAAATTGCCGACCCAGATGCCGAAGCCGCGCTCCGCGTAGAGCTTCTCCAGGAAGGCCTCGCGCTCCTCGGCCGGGACATCGAAGGTGTTGCGCGGATCCGGCGTGTGGAGGAAGCAGGAGAAGGTCTCCTCGCAACGGCGGAAGATCTCGTCGTAGCGGGCGCGGATCGCCGCCATCTCCTCGGGCGGGATTCTGGCGTTGTGCAGCGGCGCGCACCAGTTCGGCGTGCGCTGGAAGACGGTGAGCTGGCCGGCGGTCTTCGCGACCTCCTGGATCGTCTGCACGCCGGAGGCGCCGGTGCCGATGACCGCGACGCGCTTGCCGGCGAAGGTCACCGGGGTCTTCGGCCACAGGCCGGTGTGGTAGGCCTCGCCCGCGAAGCCCTCCATGCCGGGGAAATTCGGCATGGTGGGCGTGGAGAGCGCGCCGATCGCGGTGATGAGGAAGCGGGCGGCGTGATCGCTGCCATCCTCCAGCGTCACGGTCCAGCGGCGCGCCGCCTCGTCCCAGCGCGCGGCCTTCACCCGCGCGCCGAAGCGGATGTCGCGCCGCAGGTCGTATTTCTCGGCGACCAGGTTGAGGTAGCGCTCGGTTTCCGGCTGCGGCGCGAAATGCTCGCTCCAGCTCCAGTCCTGCAGCAGATCGCGGTCGAAGGAGAAGCCGTAGGAATAGCTTTCGGAATCAAAGCGGCAGCCCGGGTAGCGGTTCCAGTACCAGGTGCCGCCCACGCCGGTGCCGGCCTCGAACACCCGTACCGTCATGCCGAGCTCGCGCAGGCGGATCTGCTGGTAGAGGCCCGACATGCCGGCGCCGATGACGATCGCGTCGAAGGCGGCGGCGGATGCCTCCCCCGGGCTTTGGGCCTGCAGGGCCGGGCCAGTCATCTCCATCGCTTCTCCCGAATGCTCCGGTCCACTCGGGGGGAAGATAGGCAGGTTTCCCGGGCCGTGCGAAATTCCCCCTCCGCGCCCGGGCCTGCGCGAGCGCCGGGCGGATCACGGCAAGGGAAGGGGGAAGCGATGGCCAGGATGCCTGACGGCAGCGGTGCAGCGTGGCTCGGGCTTGCGGGGAAGCGTTGCGTCGTCACCGGCGCGGCCGGCGGCATCGGCCAGGCCGTCGCCCGCTTCATGGCCGCCGCCGGCGCGGGGCTCGCGCTGCTGGACCGCGACACGGAAGGTCTCGAGGCCCTGGCCGCGGAGCTCGGCGGCGCGGGCACCCGCGCCATCGCTCTCGCCTGCGACGTGGCCGACCAGGCGGCGGTCACCGCGGCCGCCGATGCCGTCGCCGCGCGGCTCGGCCCGGCGGAGGTGCTGGTGAACAATGCCGGGCTGCTGCGCCCGGGGCCGCTGGAACAGCTCGGCCTCGCCGAGTGGAACCAGATCCTGGCGGTGAACCTCACCGGCTATTTCCTCTGCGCCCAGGCCTTCGGCCGGGGGATGCTGGAGCGCGAGGCCGGGGCGCTGGTGCACATCGCCTCGATCGCCGCGCATGAGCCGCAGGGATGGAGCGGCGCCTACAGCCCGGGCAAGGCGGGCGTCGCCATGCTCTCCCGCCAGATCGCGCTGGAATGGGGGCCGCGCGGAATCCGCAGCAACGTGGTCAGCCCCGGCCTTGTCCGCACGCCGCTCTCGGAGAGCTTCTACCAGGCGCCGGGCGTCGCCGCGGCGCGCGCCGCTCTGGTGCCGAGCCGCCGGGTCGGCACGCCCGAGGACATCGCGGAGGCCGTGCTGTGGCTCGCCAGCCCGCACGCCGGCTATGTGAACGGTGCCGAGATCATCGTCGATGGCGGGCTCGGCCAGGTGCTGATGCAGCAGGTCCCGCGGCCGGGCTTCGAAGCCAAGGCGTGACGGCACGCGCGCCGCGACCCCCAGGGCAAGCGCCGTTCGCAGCCCGACAACGGTGTGGCGCCTGAGAGTGCGGGAGGAGCTACTGGAAGAAGAAGGATTGGGGGGCGGAGTGAACTCCGCCCCCCAAGCCCCCCACCTCCTTTTTTTGGCTACTTGGCGTTGGCGCTGGCCCATCCCGCACTCTTAGGCGCCGCGCCGTTGTCGAGCTGAGAACGGAGCTCGCCATGCTTCCCATAAGCCAAAAAAAGGAGGTGGGGGGTTTGGAGGGGTCGCGGCACTGCCGCGACGTGAAGCTCCGCCCCCCCAATCTTTCACTCGCGGAGCGGGTCGTAGGGCGCCAGATCGATTTCCGGCGTGCCGCCGAGGGCGAGGGTCGCGGCGAGCGCGCCGGCATAGGGGCCGATGGTGAGGCCGCTGGGCCCGAGGCCGTTGGCGATGACGAGGTTGGCGAGGCCAGGCGCGGTGCCGAGCAGCGGGCGGTCGTCGGGGCCCATGGGGCGGAAGCCGATGCGTGTCTCGAGCAGGGTGGCGCCCGCGAGACCGGGGGCGACGGCGAGGCCTTCGCTCAGCACCTGGTGCACGCCGCCGGCGATCAGGCGGTAATCGAAGCCGGAGCCGGTCTCGCGGGTGGCGCCGATCACCACGCGGTCCTCGAAGGCGAGCAGGTAATGCGCGGTCATCGGGTAGAGCACCGGCCAGCGCGACGTGTCCTTGCCTTCGAGGCGGAGATGGATGATCTGGCCTCGCTGCGGCTGGACACGCAGCCTGAGGCAGAGCGGCGCGAGCAGGGCAGGGGCCCAGGCGCCGGCGGCGAGCACCACGGCGTCGGCGTGGATCGCCTCGCCATCGGCGCGCACGCCGCGCAGCCTGTCGTTCTCCATCAGCAGCTCGGCGGTGGCGTTGCGCACCACGCCGCCGCGCTTCGCGACGGCGCGATGCAGCGCCGCGCCCAGGCGGCGGCCATCCAGCCGCGCGCCGCCCTCCACATGCAGCGCCATGCGGCCTTCGACCAGCGGCGGGAACAGCCGGCGCGCCTCGGCGGAGGACAGGCGCCGCACCGCGCCGGCCTCGGGCGAGGTCGCGGCACGCGTGCGCACGATGCGCTCCACCTCGTCCAGCACCGCAGGATCCGCCGGCGCGACGAGCGTGCCGACGCGGGCATAGCCGAGATCCGTCTCGCCATCCTCGGCGAGCGCGGCGGCAAGCCGCGGATGCGCGAGCGCGCCGCAGAGGGCCATGCGGTAGTAGTCGGGATCGGCGTTGGTGGTCGTCCAGGGGCAGACGATGCCGGCGCCGGCCGAGGTCGCGCGCCCCTCATGCGCGCGGTCGAGCAGGATGGTCTCCGCCCCCGCGCGCACGAGCTCATAGGCGGTGCAGGCGCCAAGAATGCCGCCGCCGATGACGACGATGCGCATCCGCCGGCGCCTCCCTCGCGTCAGGCCATGGCCTTCTTCAGGTTCTCGTCGATCTTCGCCAGGAATTGCTGCGTGTTCAGCCAGGGCTGGTCCTTGCTGATCAGGATCGCGAGGTCCTTGGTCATGGATCCGCTCTCCACCGTCTGCACGCAGACCTTCTCGAGCGTGTCGGCGAAGGCGGTGACGTCCGGCGTGTTGTCGAACCTGCCGCGATAGGCGAGGCCGCGGGTCCAGGCGAAGATCGAGGCGATCGGGTTCGTGCTCGTCTCGCGCCCCTTCTGGTGCTCGCGGTAGTGGCGCGTCACCGTGCCGTGCGCCGCCTCGCTCTCCACCGTGTTGCCGTCCGGCGAGAGCAGCACGGAGGTCATCAGGCCCAGGCTGCCGAAGCCTTGCGCGACGATGTCGGATTCCACGTCGCCGTCGTAGTTCTTGCAGGCCCAGATATAGCCGCCTTCCCACTTGAGCGCGGAGGCGACCATGTCGTCGATCAGCCGGTCCTCGTAGGTCAGGCCGCGCTTTTCGAACTCCGCCTTGAACTCGGCGTCGTAGATGGCGCGGAAAATGTCCTTGAAGCTGCCGTCATAGGCCTTGAGGATGGTGTTCTTGTGGCTGAAATAGACCGAGTAGCCGCGCGCCAGGCCGTAATTGAAGGAGGCGCGGGCGAAGCCCTCGATGGATGCGTTGAGGTTGTGCATCATCATGGCGACGCCGCCGCCCTTGAAGGGGAAGTCGCCGATCTCCTGCGGCTGGCCGTTCTCGGGCGTGTAGATCATGGTGACCTTGCCGGCGCCCGGGACCTTCATCTCCACGGCACGGTAGATGTCGCCATAGGCGTGGCGGCCGACCACGATCGGCTTCGACCAGTGCGGCACCAGGCGCGGCACGTTGGCGCAGATGATCGGCTCGCGGAAGATGGTGCCGTCCAGGATGTTGCGGATGGTGCCGTTCGGGCTGCGCCACATCTTCTTCAGGCCGAACTCGGCGACGCGCGCCTCGTCCGGCGTGATGGTCGCGCATTTCACGCCGACGCCGTACTGCTTGATGGCGAGCGCGGCGTCCACCGTCACCTGGTCGTCGGTCGCGTCGCGGTGCTCGATGCCGAGGTCGTAGTACTTCAGGTCCACGTCGAGATAGGGCAGGATCAGCTTGTCCTTGATGAATCCCCAGATGATGCGGGTCATCTCGTCCCCGTCGAGCTCGACGACGGGGGTCTTCACTGTGATCTTGGCCATGCCGATCCTCGTAGCCTGGCGCCCGGGAAAGCCGGACGCGGAAAGGGTCCTGCCGGCCCCGGGAGGGGCCGCAAGGGGCCGGACATTCGCATCGGCAAGGGGGCGCGGCAAGACCGCGCCATGAAATTCGGGCGGGCCCGGCGCCCGCCCGACGGCCGCCTCAGCCCAGGGAGGTCACGTCCATGGCCGAGGGGAACCAGGCATAGCCTTCCCCTTCCTTCGCCACATGGCCGAGGCCCGGCCAGGGGAAGTGGTAGGAGACGATCTGTTCGCGCTGGCTCGCGAAGCGTTCCAGCAGCCGCGAACGGGTCTGCGCGGACTGCTTGGGATCGGTGTCGTAGGCGAATTCCCACATCGGCCGGCGCAGCAGCAGCACCTGGTGATGCGCGAGGTCGCCGGTGTTGATCAGCACCTGGCTGCCCGACGCGATGGCATAGACGGTGTGGCCCACCGTGTGGCCCGGCGCGGAGATGGCGGTGACACCCGGCACCACCTCGGCGCCATCGCGCACCATGATCATGCGGTCGCGATAGGCGTTGAGGTTCTTCTTCGCGCCGTCGATGAAGACGGTCATGAATTCCGGCCCGCGCTTGTTGGCGTCGTCGGTCCAGAAGCGCAGATCGGCCTCCGAGATCGCGATCTGCGCGTTGGGGAAGTTCCTGTTGCCGTTGACATCCACCAGCCCCCAGCAATGGTCGCAATGCGCATGGGTGTGGATGACGACGTCGATCTGCGCGGGCTCGATGCCGGCGGCGCGCATGTTGCGCAGCAGGCGGCCGGTGGTCGGGCCGAACATCTGGCTCGCCGGGCCCATGCTGTCGCCCATGCCGGTATCGAACAGGATGAGCTGGCGGCCGGTGTTCAGGATCACCGCGTTCTGCTCGAGAGTGGCGGCATCCGGCGGCAGGAAATTGGCCCGCAGCAGCACCTCGATCTCGTTGGGCGGCGAGGCGGGGAAGGCGGCGCCGGGCTGGCCGAGCGGCAGGCGGCCATCGGAGACGATGGTGACCTCGAACTCGCCGTGCTTGAAGCGGTACCAGGCGGGCGGCAGCTCGTTGCGGAAGGGTGCGGCAGCCTCGGCGAGGGGCGGCAGCATCGGCGTGGCTGCGGCCGCGACACCAGCGCCGAGCAAGCTGCGGCGTGTGATGCTCATCGGATAATTCCTCCACGTGGCGCGGACGCTTCGACGGCGCCGCGGAGGAAGGCTAACATCCCGTTCCAGGTGGCTGCCATGGCGGGACCGCGGCAGGCACGAAGATGCTACCCAGGTGACGGGGAGGAAACCATGCTGCTGAGGCTGGCCGGATTGGGAGTGGCAGGCGCCGCGATGGCGGGCGCCTTCGTGGCGGGCGCGGCCTGCGGGGCCGCGGGCATGGCGATGTGCTGCCTGGCGGGCAGCCGGCTGCGGCACCATCGCGGTGGGCATCGCCATGACGCGCCGCAAGCATCCTCCTCGCCGCAGCCGGGCGATGCGGTGGCGCCGGTCGGGCCGGGCGACGCCGTGCCGCCGGTGGTCTGAGCGCGCTCAGTCGGGGATCAGCGCGGTCGCCTCGATCTCGAGCCGCGCCTCGGGCTCCACCAGCGCGCCCACCTGCACCAGGGTCATGGCCGGGTAGTGCCGGCCCATGACGCCGCGATAGGCGGTGCCGAGCTCGCGCAACGCGCCGCGATACTCGTCCATGTCGACGACATACCAGGTGAGGCGCGCGATGTGCTCCGGCCCGCCGCCGGCCTCCTTCACCACCGCGAGGATGTTGCGCAGCGCCTGCACGGTCTGCGCGACGAAGCCCGGCGCAAAGCGGCCGGCCTCGTCCCAGCCGACCATGCCGCCGACCAGCACATGCCGCCCGCGCCCCATCATGCCATTGGCGTAGCCGCGCGGCGCCGGCCAGCCCGGCGGCTGCAAGGTGGCGAGCGGGTTCATCACGCAGTCTCCTCGGCGCAGCGCGCACGATAGGATTCGAGTGCGGCACGCAGATCATCCGGCAGCGGCACCGGGCGACGACTGTCGAGATCCGTCGTCGCGGTCAGCAGGCGAAAACGCACCACTTCCTCATCCCCGCGATGCACATGCAGCCTGAGCGTGTAGGAGGAGCCGCCGATGCGGTCCAGCACTGGCGTGAGAGCGATGACCTCACCCATGGTGACGGGGCGGAAGTAATCGGCCTCGGCATGCGCGAAGCCGGTGCCGATGCGGCGCTGTTCGTGCAAATGGTGGAAGTCCACGGCGAGCGCATCGAGGAAGAAATCCTCGACCGCCGCATTGGCGATGGCGAACCAGGCGGTGAAGAACACGATGCCCGCGGGATCGCATTCCGCAAACCGCACCCGAAGCCGCGCGCGGTACGCGCTCCGTGGCAGCGCCGCAGCAGGGATGGCGGTGGGGCGGGTCATGCTTGGATGCCGGGGTGCGGGCCAGGAGGGGCGCTGCCCCTCCTGGACCTCCCCGCCGGGGGGGAAAGCTCCCCCCCGGACCCCGCCGGAGACGTACAGGTCCGGGAATGGGGAGGGGCATCGCGCACGCGCTGAAGCGGCGCACCGGTGACGCCCCTCCCCATTCCCGGACCTCTCCCCTCGGGGTCTGGGGGGCGAGATCGCCCCCCAGCGGGGAGAGCCCGAGAGGGGCAGAGCCCCTCTCGGTCCCGCACCAGGGCACTCAGCACGACCGCTCCGCCGCCGCCTGCGCGCGCAGCGCGAAGCGTTGGAGCTTGCCGGTTTCGGTGCGGGGGAGGGTGGCGACGTAGGCGATGGCGCGCGGGTATTTGTACGGCGCGATTTCCTTCTTCACGTGCTCCTGCAGCGCCTTGGTGAGGGCGGTGTCGGCGGTGATCCCCTCCTTCGGCACGACGAAAGCCTTGACGATCTGGCCGCGTTCGGCGTCGGGCGCGCCGATGACGCCGCATTCCTTCACCGCCGGGTGTGAGAGGAGGGCGGCTTCCACTTCGGGACCGGCGATGTTGTAGCCGGCGGAGACGATCATGTCGTCGCTGCGCGCCTGGTACCAGAAATAGCCGTCCTCGTCCTGGATGTAGGTGTCGCCGGTGATGTTCCAGCCGTCCTGCACGTAGTTGGCCTGGCGCGGATCCGCGAGGTAGCGGCAGCCGGTGGGGCCACGCAGGGCGAGGCGGCCGGCGGTGCCGCGCGGCGCTTCGCTGCCGTCTTCGGCGAGGATCTTCGCTTCGTAGCCGGGGACGGGCTTGCCGGTGGCGCCGGGGCGGATCTCCTCCTCGCGCGCGGCGATGAAGATGTGCAGCATTTCGGTGGCGCCGATGCCGTCCATCAGCTTGAGCCCGGTGGCGTTCTGCCAGGTGTCGAAGATCGGCTTGGGCAGGGCTTCGCCGGCGCTGACGCATTTGCGCAGGGAGCGCAGATCGTGCTGCGCGGCCTTCGCCGCCATGGCGCGGTAGGCGGTGGGGGCGGTGAAGCAGACGGTCGCGCGGTACTGGGCGATGGCGGCCATCAGCTCGTCGGGCGGGCATTTCTCCCCCAGCACGGCGGTGGCGCCGACATGGAAGGGGAAGAGCACGAGGCCGCCGAGGCCGAAGGTGAAGGCGAGCGGCGGCGAGCCGATGAAGATGTCGCCGGGCTCCGGGCGCAGGATGTGACGGCTGTAGGCATCGCAGATCGCCAGCATGTCGCGGTGGAAATGCATGGTGCCCTTCGGCTCGCCTGTGGTGCCTGAGGTGAAGCCGATCAGGCAGACATCGTCGGCTGCGGTGTCGCAGGCGGCGAAGTCGGGCGAGGCGGCGGCGCAGCGGGATTCGAGATCGCCGTTGCCCCAATAGGCAAGATGCTGGAGCTCCGGCGCGTTCGCCTTCGCCTTCTTCATCTCCTCCGTGAGGCGCGCATCGCAGAGGGCGTGGCTGATGCGCGCCTTGGTGAGCATCTGGCCGAGCTCCTTGGCGCGCAGCAGCGGCATGGTGGCGACGACGACGCCGCCGGCCTTCAGCACGGCGAAATACGCCGCGACCATCCAGGCATTGTTGGCCGAGCGTAGCAGCACGCGGTTACCAGGCTTGAGGCCGAGATCGCGCGTCAGCACATTGGCGATGCGGTTCACGCGTTCCGCAAGCTGGCGGTAGGTGAGGGTTTCGATCGGCGTGACCAGCGCCGGGTGATGGCCGCGGCCGCGCTGGATGTTGCGGTCCAAGAGCTCGGTCGCGCAGTTGAGGCGGAGCGGATAGCGGAGTTCCGGCAGGGTGAAGCGGAACTCCGGCCATTGGTCGCGCGGGGGAAGGTTGTCGCGCGGGAAGGTATCGGTGTGGGCGCTGGGGGCGAGGTCTGCCGTCGCGCCGGAATAGCTCATGTCCAATGCCAGGCCGTCCATCGCCGCCTCCGTCATCTGTTCGACCGAGCCGTGTGGTTCTGCATCTCGGCCCGCGCAATGATCACGCGCTGGACCTCGCTCGCTCCCTCATAGACGCGGAGCGCGCGCACCTCCCGATAGAGTTCCTCGGCCTTGTGGCCTTTCGTCACGCCGAGCCCGCCATGGGTCTGCACGCAGCGATCCACCACGCGCTGCGCGGCCTCGGTCGCGTGCAGCTTCGCCATGGAGGCTTCGCGGCTGACGCGCGGCGCGCCCTGGTCCTTGAGCCAGGCGGCGCGGTAGACCAGCAGCGCCGCGGCCTCGACCTCGGTCGCGCTTTCGGCGATTGCGGCCTGCGTCATCTGCTGTTCGAAGAGCGGTCCGCCGAAGAGCCGGCGCGTGGCGGCGCGTTCCAGAGTGAGATCCAGCGCGCGGCGCGCGAAGCCGAGGGCCGCAGCGCCGACGGTGGCGCGGAACACGTCGAGCGTCGCCACGGCGACCTTGAAGCCTTCGCCCGGCGCGCCGAGCATGTCGGCCGCGGGGACTCGCACGCCGTCGAAGCGCAGCGTGGCGAGCGGGTGCGGCGCGGTCACCTCGATGCGGGACTCGATGGCGAGGCCTGACGCGTCGGCGGGGACGAGGAAGGCGGAAAGGCCTTTCGCGCCGGGCGCTTCGCCGGTGCGGGCGAAGACGACATAGGTGGCGGCGATGCCGCCATTGCTGATCCAGGTCTTCGTGCCGGTCAGGCGGTAGTGGTTGCCGTCGCGCTCCGCTGTCGTGGCGAGGGCCGCCACATCGGAACCGGCTTCGGGTTCGGAGAGCGCGAAGGCGGCGAGCGCGGTGCCGGCGCGAACGGCCGGCAGCACGCGGGCCTTCATCGCCGCGTCGCCGAACAGCGTGACGGCGCCGGTGCCGAGGCCCTGCATGGCGAAGGCGAAATCGGCAAGGCCGGCGTGTCGGGCGAGGATGTCGCGCGCGATGCAGAGGGCGCGGACATCGAGGCGGCCATCCTCCGGCGCTGCTGCGCGCAGCAGGCCGGCCTCGCCCATGGCGCGCGCAAGCCGCTGGGTCGCGGCATCCGCATCGCGCTCGCCGGCGAGCGCTTCGGCGTGGCGGGCCGCCCAGGATTCGACCTCTTCCGCCCAGGCGCGGTGCCGGGGCTCGAAGAAGGGCCAGTCCAGGAAGGCCGTGTTGAGCATGCTCAGTCGCCCTTGAATTCCGGCCGGCGCCGCGCCGCGAAGGCGTCATAGGCGCGGCGGAAATCCTCGGTGGTCATGCACAGCGCCTGGGCGACGGCTTCGGCCTCGATCGCCTGCTCGACCGACATCGCCCATTCCATCTGCAGCATGCGCTTCGTCATCGCATGGGCGAAGCTGGGGCCGTCGGCGATCTCGCCGGCGAGCGCCGCGGCGGCTTCGGCCAGCGCATCCTCGGCGACGATGCGATTGAAGAATCCCCAGGCGAGGCCTTGTTCCGCCTCCATCGAGCGGCCGAGATAGAGCAGCTCGGAAGCGCGCCCCTGGCCGATGATGCGCGGCAGGATGGCGCAGGCGCCCATGTCGCAGCCGGCGAGGCCGACGCGGTTGAACAGGAACGCCACCTTGGCGCGCGGCGTGGCCAAGCGGAGGTCGGAGGCCATGGCGATGATCGCGCCGGCACCAGCGGCGACGCCGTCCACCGCGGCGACGATCGGCTGCGGGCAGGCGCGCATCGCCTTGACCAGCGCGCCGGTCATGGCGGTGAAGGCCATCAGGCCCTTGGTGTCGCGCTCGAGCAGCGGGCCGATGATCTCGTGCACGTCGCCGCCGGAGCAGAAATTGCCGCCGGCGCCGGTGACGACGAAGGCTTTCACCGCGTCATCGGTGACGGCGGCGCGGAAGATCGCCGCCATCTCGGCATAGGAGTCGAAGGTCAGTGGGTTCTTCCGCTCCGGCCGGTTCAGCATGATGGTGGCGACCTTGCCTCGCACGGCGAGGTCGAGATGCTGGGCGCGGTAGCGTGCGAGCGGCGGGGCGATCATGCTTCCTCCTCGGTGAGCGCGCGGCTGACCGAATGCTTGGCGCGGCCGAGCAGGGCGAAGATCTGGGCGCGCTCCGCCTCGCTGAGGCCTTCGAACAATTCGGCGATCCAGTCCTCATGCGCGGCCGACCAGCGGGCGAATTCGCGGCGGCCGCGCGGCGTGAGCCGCAGGGTCTGGGCGCGGCGATCGGTGGCGGAGGGGCGCTTTTCGATCAGGCCTTCGGATTCTAGCCTTGCGGCGAGGCCGGTGACGTTGCCGTTGCTCACCATCATGCGGCGCGAGATGTCGCCGAGCGTCAGGCCGTCCGGATGGCGCTGGAGCTGGGCGAGAAGATCGAAGCGCGGCAGGGTGGTGGAGAAGCGCGCGCGCAGGCGGCGGCGGATCTCCGCCTCGATCAGCGTGGTGCAGGTGAGCAGGCGCAGCCACAGGCGGAGCTCCGCCTTGTGGCCAGGCGGGCTGCCGGCGAGCGCGGTTTCCGCGTCCACGGGATGGAGGTCGTCCGGCGCGGTCACGTCTCGCCTCCATCCAGCGCGATCGCCTGGCCGTTGATCGCGGCGGCGCTTGGCAGGCAGAGGAAGACGCAGGCGGATGCGACTTCGCCCGGCTGCACGAGCCGGCCCTGCGGGTTATGGCGCGCGAGTTCCGCGCGCGCTTCCGCTTCGTCGCGGCCGGTCTTGGCGGTGATGCGGGCGACGCTTTCGGCGAGCAGCTCGGTATCGGTGAAGCCGGGACAGAGCGCGTTCACGGTGACGCCCTTCGCCGCGACTTCTTGGGCCAGCGCGCGCGTAAAGCCGAGCAGCGCGTGCTTCGCCGCCGTGTAGGCGGTTACATAGGCATAGCCCTTCAGCGCCGCCGTGGAGGCGATGTTGACGATGCGGCCGAAGCGCGCCTCGAGCATCGCCGGCAGCACGGCCCGGCTGGCATGCACCGCGCCGAGCAGGTTGACCCGCAGCATTCGTTCCCACAGCGCGGTGTCGGATCTCAGGAAGGGCGCGCTCTCCGCCGCGCCGGCGGCGTTGACCAGCAGCGCGACCGGGCCGCGGGCTCCGGCGGCGCCGGCGATGGCGGCGGCGAGCGCCGCCTCCTCGGTCACGTCCGCCACGGCGATGCCTGCCGCGCCGATCGCGCGCAGCCGTGCCTCGCGCCGGCCCAGCACGGTTACGCGCGCGCCGGCTTCGGCCAGCGCGTGCGCGCAGGCGGCGCCGATGCCGCTGCCGCCGCCGGTGACCAGGGCGTGACGTCCCGTGAGAGGTGCCATGCCGCCTCCGCGATGCTTGAAGCCTAAAACAAATTGCGAGCCAGCCGCAACGGAGCATTGCGGTCAAAATGCTTGAAGCCTAAACTATCTCGTGAGCGGCGGAGGCGGCGTGATGCGCATCGCGGTGATCGGCGGCGGGCCCGCCGGGCTCTATTTCGCCATCCTGATGAAGCGCGACCGCCCGGAGGCGCGCATCACCGTCGTCGAGCGCAATGCGCATGACGACACCTTCGGCTTCGGCGTGGTGTTCAGCGATCAGACGCTGGATGCCTTCGCAGCGGCGGACCCGCCCTCCTACCGCGCCATCACCGACAGCTTCGCCTATTGGGACGACATCGAGATCCATGCCAAGGGCGCGGTGCATCGCATCGGCGGCAACGGGTTCTGCGGCTGTTCGCGGCGCACGCTGTTGCTGCTGCTGCAGGAGCGCGCGCGGGCGCTGGGGGTGGAACTGCAATTCCGACGCGAGGCGCGGCCGGAGGATTTCCCGGATGCCGACCTGATCGTCGCAGCGGATGGCATCAACTCGCCGATTCGCGAGCGCTGGCGCGAGCATTTCGCGCCGGAGGTGGATCTGCGGCCCAACCGCTTCGCCTGGATGGGCTCCACCCGGCCCTTCGACGCCTTCACCTTCTTCTTCCGCGAGCGTCCTGAAGGCATCTTCATCGCCCATTGCTACCAGTACGAGGCGGGCGCCAGCACCTGGGTGATGGAGACCGATCCGCAGACCTTCGCGCGCGCCGGGCTGGAAGGCATGGGCGAGGCGGAGAGCGCGCGCTTCCTGGAAGGCGTCTTCGCCGAGGAGCTTGCGGGGCACCGGCTGATCACCAATCGCTCGATGTGGCGGCGCTTTCCCACCATCCGCTGTGCACGGTGGGTGAAGGACAACGTCGTGCTGCTGGGCGACGCCAAGGCGAGCGCGCATTTCTCGATCGGCTCCGGCACCAAGCTCGCGATGGAGGACGCCATCGCGCTGCACCGGGCCTTCATGGCGGGCGGCGATGTCGCTTCCTGCCTGGCGCGCTTCGAAGCCGGCCGGCGGCAGGAGGTGGAGAAGACGCAGCACGCGGCCGATGTCTCGCTGGTGTGGTTCGAGCATGTGCAGCGCTTCTGGCGCATGCACCCGACGCGCTTCGCCTTCGGCGTGATGACGCGCAGCAAGGCGATCACCTGGGACAACCTGGCGCTGCGGGCGCCGGAATTCGTGGAGGAGGTCGGCGAGGTCTTCGCGGACGAGGCGCGGGAAGCGGGCCTGCCGGCGGACCCGGCGAAGCCGCCGATGTTCCAGCCCTTCCGCCTGCGCGGGATGGAGATCGCCAACCGCGTGGTGGTCTCGCCGATGTGCATGTACTCGGCCGAGGAGGGCCTGCCGGGCGAGTTCCACTTCGTCCATTACGGCGCGCGCGGCATGGGCGGCGCGGGGCTGATCTTCACGGAGATGACCTGCGTCAGTCGCGACGCGCGCATCACGCCGGGCTGCACCGGCCTGTGGAACGACGCGCACCAAGCTGCCTGGAGCCGCATCGTGGATTTCGTGCACGCCCGTGGCGATACGCGCATCTGCCTCCAGCTCGGTCATGCCGGGCGGAAGGGGGCGACGCGGCTGATGTGGGAGGGGATGGACGAGCCGCTTGCGGAAGGCGCCTGGCCGATCATCTCCGCGAGCGCGATTCCGTACCACCCCTACAGCCAGGTCCCGCACGCGATGGATCGCGCGGACATGGATCGCGTGCAGGCGGACTTCGTGGCGGCAGCGCGGCGCGGCATCGCATGCGGCTTCGATATGCTCGAGCTGCACTGCGCGCACGGCTACCTGCTCGCAAGCTTTCTCTCGCCGCTGACCAACCACCGCACGGACGACTACGGCGGCCCGGTAGAGAACCGGATGCGCTATCCGCTCGAAGTGTTCCGCGCGCTGCGCGCGATCTGGCCGCAGGAGAAGCCGATGTCGGTGCGCCTGAGCGCGACGGACTGGGCGGATGGCGGCATCTCGGAGGAGGACACGCTCGCCATCGCGCGCGCCTTCGCCGCCGCGGGCTGCGACTTGATCGACGTTTCCACCGGCCAGACCGTGGCGGATTCCGCGCCGGTCTATGGCCGCATGTTCCAGGTGCCGTGGTCGGACATGATCCGCAACGAGGCCGGGCTCGCCACCATGTGCGTCGGCTCCATCACCAGCGCGGATCAGATCAACACCATTCTTGCCGCGGGGCGCGCCGACCTGGTGGCGTTGGCGCGGCCGCATCTCACCGACACCGCCTTCACGCTGCGCGCCGCGGCGCAATACGGGGTGGAGGATGTCGCCTGCCCGGTGCAGTATCGCTGGGGCAAGGACGCGCTGCTGCGCAACGCAGCGCGCGAGCGGGAGGAGATGATGGAGCTTCGGCGCAAGGCACGGCCGCGCAGCCACGCACCATCCGCGGCGCTGAAGCGCGCGGCGGAGTAGCTTCCATGGCCGTGCTCATCGCCGGCGGCGGGGTAGGGGGCCTCGCGCTCGCGCTGTCGCTGCACGAGCGCGGCGTTCCCTGCATCGTCTTCGAAGCGGCGGCCGAGGTGAAGGAACTCGGGGTCGGCATCAACACCCTGCCGCATGCGATCCGCGAGCTCGCCGCGCTCGGCCTGCTGCCGGCGCTCGATGCCGCCGCGATCCGCACGCGGGAGCTGCGCTACCTCAACCGCTTCGGCCAGGAGATCTGGGTGGAGAGGCGCGGCATCTGGGCCGGGCATCCGGTGCCGCAATTCTCGATCCATCGCGGCAGGCTGCATGGCGTGCTGTGGCGCGCGGCGCTGGAGCGGCTGGGGCCGGAAAACATCCGCACCGGCCATCGCATCATCGGCTTCGCGCAGGATGGCGAGGGCGTCACCGTGCGCTTCGCCGATGGCGGCACCGCGCGCGGCGATGCGCTGATCGGCGCCGACGGCATCCATTCGGCGATCCGCGCGATCCTGCATCCGGATGACGGCGGCATCCGCTGGAACGGCATCCAGATGTGGCGCGGCGCGTTGGATTGGCCCGCCTACGAGGGCGGCGACACCATGATCGTCGCCGGCGACATGAAGGAGAAGCTGGTGCTGTATCCGATCGGCGCCGGCGCCGCGTCCGAGACGCGGCTGACCAACTGGGTGGTTTGTGCGCAGATCGGCGATCCCACGCGCCCGCCACCGCGCCGCGAGGACTGGTCGCGGCCCGGCCGGCTCGAGGAAGTGCTGCCGCATGTGCGGCGCTACCGCATTCCCTTCCTCGATGTCGAGGCGCTGGTGCGCGCCACGCCGCAATCCTTCGAATACCCGATGTGCGACCGCGATCCGCTGCCCTGGTGGACGCGCGGCCGCGTTACCCTGCTCGGCGATGCGGCGCATCCGATGTATCCTGTGGGCTCCAACGGCGCTTCTCAGGCGGTGCTGGATGCGCGCTGCCTCGGCGCGCTGCTCGCGGAGCAGCCGGCCGAAGCCGCGCTCGCCGCCTATGAGGCGGACCGGTTGCCGAAGACGGGGGAGATCGTGCGCTCCAACCGCAGGGGCGGGCCGGAGCGCGTGGTGGATGTGGTGAGCGAGCGCGCGCCGAACGGTTTCGCACGGCTCGAGGACGTGATCGCGCGCGAGGAGCTGGCGGCGATCGCCGGCGGCTATGCCCAGATGGCGGGACTCGCCCCCGCGCGCCGATAGTTCGGTCCGAAACGCATCATCGCCCGGGAGAGCGGCGGCATGGTGTCCCCCTCGCGTTCCGGAGGAAGAAACCCATGCAGCGGATCACCGTCGCGCCGGACATCGATGCCGCAAACCCACATCCGCGCCACGCTTCCATCCTCGGCAGCCTGCTGGCGCTGATCGGGGCCGCCCTGGACATGCGGGCGAGCCGTCAGCGGCTGATGGAGCTCGATGCGCGCGCGCTTTCCGATATCGGGCTGAGCCGCGCCGAAGCCGCGCGGGAGGCGCGCCGCTCCTGCTGGTCGGGCTGACAGCGGGAAGGGGCTTCACGCCCGCGCGGATCGCTGCATCATGCGCCCCGCATCGAGGGGCAGGCCATGGCAGGACGTATCGTCATCCGGCGGGAAGGCAGCGTCGCGTGGATCACCATTGCGCATGACGCCAAGCTCAACACGCTCAATCCGGAGCTGATGGAGAGCTTCATCGCCGAGGTCGGCTCCCTGGCCGGCGAGGACGGGCTGCGCGTGGCGGTGCTGACCGGTGAAGGCGACCGCGCCTTCATCGGCGGTGCGGATATCGGCGCCATGGCGGCGATCGCGGATGGCGATTCCGCCACGCAATTCATCACCTTGGTGCATCGCTGCTGCGATGCGCTGCGCAGCTTGCCCATCCCGGTGATCGCGCGGGTCAATGGCTGGACGCTCGGCGCGGGGCTGGAGGTGGCGGCGAGCTGCGACCTTCGCCTCGCGGCCGAGACGGCGCGCTTCGGCATGCCGGAGGTGCGGGTGGGCATCCCGAGCGTGGTCGAGGCGGCGCTGCTCCCGGGGCTGATCGGTTGGGGCCGCGCGCGGCGCCTGCTGCTGCTGGGCGAGACGATTGGCGCGGCCGAGGCATTCGCCTGGGGATTGGTCGAGAAGGTGGTGCCGATAGATCTGCTGGACACGGCACTCGCCGAATGGATCGGCCACCTGCTCGCCGCGGGGCCGCAGGCGGTGCGCAACCAGAAGCGGCTGATCCGGGCCTGGGAGGACCTGCCGATGCGCGAGGCGATCGCCGCGGGCATCCCCGCCTTCGCCGCCGCCTGGGAGGGCGACGAGCCGCGGCGCATGATGGCGGCCTTCCTCGACCGCCAGCGCACGCCGCGGGGCTGAAGCGTTCTCGTCCGCGGTGTACGCGCGTTCGAAGAAGACTGGGGGGCGGAGTGAACTCCGCCCCCCAGACCCCCCACCTCCTTTTTTTGGCTTACGGGGAAGCGTGGCGAGCTCCGTTCTCAGCCCGACAACGCTGCGGCACCTGAGCGTGCGGGAGCCGCTCAGTGCCAAGTCGCCAAAAAAAGGAGGTGGGGGTGTGGGGGCGGAGTTCTCTCCGCCCCCACTCTTTTTCTTCTATGCCTCCGCGGCGGCGCGCGCGGCCCTAGTGGCGCGCCGCTTCTCCCGGAGTGCCGCCGCTTCGCGTTGCGCGCCGATGCGTGCGGCGTCTTCCCGCATCCGCGCGGCGATGTCCTCGTCCATCTGTGCCGGCAGGAAGGGAAAGAACCACAGCATGTTATCCGGCCGCCAGCGGATGTTCGGCACGTCGAGTGCTGTCGGATAGAGCGTGCGCGAGGGCACGGGGGCCGCAAGGTCCTTGCGCAGGAGGGAAAGCTCCAGCAGGCCGGCGACCGGCAGGCCCTCCACCCAGGCGAGGTCCACCGCATTGTTCGCATGGACATGGAACAGCGTGTGGCCCGCGGTCAGCGCATCCATCGCCGCGTTGACGCGCGCGCGATACACCGGCTTGTGCAGCTGGCGCAGGCCGTGGACCTCCAGCGTGATCTGCTCGAAATGCGCCAGCACGGCGGGGCCGGCGGCAGCGAGCGATTCCCACTCCCAGCCTTCGACATCCATCTTGAGGATCATGTCGCGCCGGTCATGGCCGAGCCTCGTCATATGATCGGCGAGGGAGAACAGCGCCTTCTCCTCATCCTTCGCCGGCCCGATTCCCTCGCGGCGGAAATGGCAGCGTGGATGCGCCTGCGGCGGGCCCTCGATGGTCGGATCGAACATGAAGACCTCGAGCCCACGCTCGGCGAGATCGAGATCGAAGGTGATCTCCTGCGCGATGCCGAAGCTGTAGCAGATCTGCCCCGGGCGGAAGCGATCGAGCATCACGTAGCCGCCATCGCCACCCGGGTTGCCAATGCGGATCTTGCGCTCGCCCGGCAGGTCGCTCGGCGTGAAATGCGACAGCGTCGCGATGACGTCCGGCAGGCTCATCGGCGGCGCTTCAGGCGGGCGGCGGGAGGAATTCGACCGCGTATTCGGCGGCGATGCGCACCACCTCGGCCGGATCGCCGACATTGTGGATGCGCGTGAACAGGGTGTAGAGGCCGCGCGCCGGCGTCACCCAGAACAGCGCGCGCACCGGCGCGCCGGAATTGTTGAAGATGCCGTGCGACTGGCCCATCGGCAGACGGATCATGTCGCCCGCGCCGGCGCTCGCCTTCGCGCCGTCCAGCACCAGGTCGAACTCGCCTTCCAGCACGCGGATGAACTCGTCCTGGTCGGCATGGATGTGCGGCGGTACGAAGGTGCCGGGCGGGAACAGCGTGTCGAAGGCGAAGCAGCTCTCGGAATGCGCCACCGGCCGGTAGGTCTGGCCGAGGATGGACCAGGTGATGCCGCCCAGGCCTTCGCCGGCGCGGGTGACGCCCGCCGTCATGGTGACCATGTGCCGTTCTCCCCTCTCAGACGTGGAGGTATTTGTCGCGTATTTCCGGCGCCGCCGCCAGCGCCGCGCTGTCGCCGGTCCACACCACGCGGCCCTTCTCGATGATGGCATGGCGGTCGGCGAGGCGCAGCATGGCGGCGAGGTTCTTGTCGATCAGCAGGATCGCCTGGCCTTCCTGTTTCAGTCGCGCCAGCACCGCCCAGATCTCCTGCCGGATCAGCGGCGCCAGGCCTTCGGTCGCCTCGTCCAGTATGAGGAGGCGGGGGTTGGTCATCAGCGCGCGGCCGATCGCCAGCATCTGCTGCTCGCCGCCCGAGAGGAGCGCGCCGGATTGGCGGCGCCGCTCGGCGAGGCGCGGGAAGAGGGCGTAGACGGAATCACGCGTCCAGCGCGGCGCGCCGCCGCCGCGATTCGCGGCCGTGGCGACGAGATTCTCCTCGACGCTGAGGGTGGGGAAGATCTGCCGCCCCTCCGGCACCAGGCCAATGCCGCGCTGCGCCACCTTGTGCGGCGGCAGGCCGGCGATCGGCGTGCCTTCGAAGGTCACCGCGCCGGACCAGGGCTTTTGCAGCCCCATCACGGCGCGCACGGTGGTGGTCTTGCCCATGCCGTTGCGGCCGAGCAGGGTGACGACCTCGCCGGCGCCGACATGCAGGCTGATGTCGAACAGCACCTGGCTCTGCCCATAGCCGCCGGTGAGGCCGCGCACGCTCAGCACGGCTCCTCCTCGCCGAGATAGGCGGCGCGCACCTGCGCGTCGGCGCGGATGGCTGCGGGAGCGCCGCTCGCGATGACGCGGCCCTGCACCAGCACGGAGATGCGGTCGGCGAGCGCGAACACCGCTTGCATGTCGTGCTCGACCAGCAGGATGCCGTATTGCGCGCGCAGCCGCGACAGCAATGCGACCAGCCGCGCGGTCTCCTCCGGCCCGGCGCCGGCGAGCGGCTCGTCCAGCAGCAGAAGGCGCGGACGGGTGGCGAGCGCGATGGCGAGCTCGAGCTGGCGCTTCTCGCCATGGCTGAGCAGGCCGGCAGGCGTGGCGGCGCGAGCGAGCAGCCCGACCTCCTGCAAGGCCGCCTCCGCCGCCGCATTCGCCGCAGCGTCGCGGGACGCCGGGCGCAGGAAGCGGAAGCAGGATCCGCTCCGCGCCTGCGCTGCCAGCGCGACGTTCTCCAGCGTGGTGAAGCCGGGGACCACGCAGGTGATCTGGAAGCTGCGTGCGAGGCCGCCGCGCACGCGCCGCGCGAGCGGCTCCCGCGTGACATCGCGCCCGGCGAAGATCACGCGGCCGGAATCCGGCTGCAGCGTGCCGCTGACCTGATGGATCAGCGTGGTCTTGCCGGCGCCGTTGGGACCGATGACGGCATGGATCTCGCAGGGCTGCACCGCCAGCGAGACATCGTCGGTGACGGCGAGACCGCCGAAGCGCTTGTGCAGCGACTCTACGCGCAGCAATGCCTCAGCCATGGCGGCGGCTCCGCGCTTCGAGCAGGCCAGCGAGCCCGCCGCGGAAGAACAGCACCGCGAGGATCAGCAGCGGGCCGAAGATCAGCCGCCAATGCTCGGTGAGCCCGGCCAGCCGCTCCTCCAGCACCACATAGGCGATCGCGCCGAGGATGGCGCCATGCAGCCGGCCGACGCCGCCGAGGATCACCATGAAGAGCAGCTCGCCGGAACGCTGCCAGGAGAGATAGGCGGGGGAGACGAACTCGGTGGCGTTCGCCAGCAGCACGCCGGCGAGGCCGCCGATGGCGCCGGCGATGGTGTAGGCGACCAGGCGGTAGGGATAGGGCTCCAGCCCCACAGCCTGCACACGCTGCGCATTCTCGCGCGCCGCGCGCAGCACGCGGCCGAAACGCGAGGCGAGCAGCATGCGGCAGAACAGCCAGGTCAGCAGCAGGAGCGCGAGGCAGGCATAATGGAATACCAGCCGGTCCTGCAGCACGGCGCTGCCGAACACACTGCTGCGCGCATAGAGTGTGTAGCCGTCGTCGCCGCCATAGGCGGCGAGGGAGGAGGCGGTGAAATAGGCCATCTGCGCGAAGGCCAGGGTCATCATGATGAAATGCACGCCGCTGCTGCGGATGGCGACGGCGCCGGTCGCCAGGGAGAACAGCGCCGCGGCGAGCATCGCGACGGGAATCACGATCGCTGCATCGGCGATGTTCTGCGCATCGAGGATGGCCACCGCATAGGCGCCGAAGCCGATCGCCGCCGCATGGCCGAAGCTGATCAGCCCGGCGCCGCCGACCAGGAGCGAGAGGCTCAGCGCGGCAATGCCGAGGATCATGATGCGCGCGAGCTGGGTGAACTCGTAGCTGGCGAGGCCGGCGAGAGGGGCGAGCGCGAACAGCGCGAAGACAAGCAGCGGGACCAGGTCCCGGCGGAGGTACGTCATGACCGGGTGCGGGCCAGGAGGGGCTCTGCCCCTCCTGGACCTCCCCGCCGGGGGGCAATCGTGCCCCCCGGACCCCGCGTTGGCGTATAGGTCCGGGTCAGAGGGAGGGGCATGGCGCAACGTCTCAACCGGTGCGCCGGTGATGCCCCTCCCTCTGACCCGGACCTCTCCCCTCGGGTCTGGGGGCGAGGTCGCCCCCAGCGGGGAGAGCCCGAGAGGGGCGGCACCCCTCTCGGTCCGCACTGCGTCATCACGCCCCCCGCACCGGGAACAGCCCCGCTGGCCGTATCGCGAGGATCGCGGCCATGGCGATGTAGATCAGCATGGAGGCGAGCGCCGCGCCGGCCTGTCGCGCTGCGGAGGCGTCCAGGAACAGCCGCATGAGATCCGGCATCAGCGACTTGCCCAGCGTGTCGATCAGCCCGACCAGCAGCGCCGCCAGGAACGCGCCGCGGACCGAGCCGATGCCGCCGATCACGATGACGACGAAGGCGAGGATCAGCACGGTGTCGCCCATGCCCGGCTCCACCGAGAAGATCGGTCCGGCCATGGCGCCGGCGAAGCCCGCCAGCATGGCGCCGAAGCCGAAGACGATCATGAAGAGCCGGCGGATATCCACTCCGAGGGCTGCGACCATCGGCGCGTTGGTGGCGCCGGCGCGGACCAGCATGCCGATCTTCGTGCGCTCCACCAGCACCCAGAGCAGAGCTGCGGTGGCGAGGCCCGCGGCGAGCAGGGCGATGCGGTAGATCGGGTAGTGCAAGCCGGGAAGGATCGGGATGCCGCCTTCGAGAAGCGCGGGGATCGGCACCTGCAGCGGCGCGGTGCCCCAGATCGCCTTCACCGCCTGGTTCAGGAACAGGATGACGCCGAAGGTGGCCAGCACCTGCGAGAGGTGGTCGCGGTCGTAGAGATGGCGGAACACCAGGAATTCGAGCAGCAGCCCGCAGGCCAGCGCGGCGGGCAGCGCGAGCAGCAGGCCGAGCCAGAAGGATCCGGTCGCGGCCGACAGCCAGGCGGCGAGATAGGCGCCGAGCATGTACTGCACGCCATGGGCGAGGTTGATGAAATCCATCACCCCGAACACCAAGGTCAATCCCGCCGCCACCAGGAACAGCAGCACGCCGAGCTGCAGCCCGTTCAGCGCCTGGATGAGCAGGAGCTCCGTGGTCATGCCCGCATGCGGCACTCGGCGGCATAGGGATCGGTGCTGTTCTCGAGCACCTTGCGCACGGTCTCGGTCCACAGCTTGCCGTCCGGCCGCTTGGCGACGCGCAGCAGCCAGAAATCCTGCACCGGGTAGTGGTTGGCGCCGAACCTGAAATTGCCGCGCACCGAGGCGAAGTCGGCCGCTTCCAGCGCCGTGCGCAATGCCGCCTTGTCGCCGAGATTGCCGCGCACGCGCTTGATTGCGGAATCGAGCAGCACGGCGCCGTCATAGGCCTGCGCGGCGTAGGTGGCGGGGACGTAATTGTACTGCGCCTCGAAGTCGCGCACGAAGCGCTGGTTGGCGGGGATCTCCATGTTCGGCGCCCAGGAGGCTGCGGAGTAGAAGCCGAGCGCCGCATCGCCCTGCGCCGGCAGCGTCGCCTCGTCCACCGTGAAGGTCGAGAGGAAGGGGATGTTCTGCAGCCCGGCCTGGCGGTATTGCCGCACCAGGTTCACGCCGAGGCCGCCGGGCATGAAGGTGAACAGCGCATCGGGGCGCGCGGCGGCGATGCGCGCGAGCTCGGCGGAGAAGTCGAGCTGGGTGAGGGGGACATAGACCTCGTCCACCACCTCGCCGTTGAAGCGGCTCTTGAAGCCGGCGACCGCGTCGCGGCCCGCCTGGTAGTTCGGCGTCATGACGAAGACGCGGCGGTAATTCTCGTCCTTCGCCACCTGGCCCATCACCGAATGGACCTGGTCGTTGTTGTAGGAGGTGGTGAAGAAGAACGGGTTGCAGCCGCGGCCCGCGAAGGTGGAGGGGCCGGCATTGGTGGAGATCAGGAAGGTGCCCTGCTCCGTCACCGGGCGGATGATGGCCTGGAGGATGTTGGAGAAGACGACGCCGACGATCATGTCGCAGCGGTCGCGCTCCAGCGCGGCGCGCACCTTGGTGACCGCGACATCGGGCTTCAGCTCGTCGTCGATGACGACGGTCTCCGCGGTGAGGCCGCCGAGCTTGCCTTCGAGGTGCCGCAAGCCGAGCAGGAAGCCGTCGCGCAACTGCGTGCCCAGCGCCGCCTGCGGCCCGGTCTGCACTGCGACGAGGCCGATCTTCACGGCCTGCGCGGATTGCGCGCGCAAATAGGCGGGCAGGGCGATCAGCCCCGTCGCCGCCGCGCCCGCCAGCAGGTTGCGCCTTGCGATCCCGGTCATCGGCCCGGCTCCCTTGGTGTCCCGGTGGATATTTTAAGCTTCAAATATCCCGTTCACGCAAGCCGCTTCGCCATGGCGGCGGCGCGGGCGACCAGCGGATGGTCGGGCTCGGCGAAGGGCGCCAGCACGGTGAAGTGGTTGGCGCCGGGCAGCGCCTCCCAGCTGCCGCCCCAGGCGGTGGCGAAGTCGCGTGTCTGGCGGATGAACTCGCCGCTCTCCTCGGCGCCGACCACGCCGTGCAGCGCGCCGCCCGGGGCGGGCAGGAACCGCGGCGACAGCGCGCGCGCCTCGGCGGGCGAGAGGTTCAGCGCGCGGGCGATGCTGGTGGGGAGCAAGGGCTCCAACTCGAACACGCCGGAGACGGGCAGGGCGGCAGGCACGAGGTCGCGCGGCAGGGCGGGGTTGCGCGCGGCGAAGTCGGTCGCCATCAGCAGCGCGGCGAGCTGGCCGCCGGCGGAGTGGCCCGCGGCGAGGATGCGCCGACCGGTTCGGCGGTGCATGAAGGCGGCCGCCTCGCGCATCTGCTCGACGATCCGCGCGAGGGGCACGGCGGGGCAGAGATCGTAGGAAGGCACCGCCACGGCCACGCCTCGAGCCACCAGCCCGCGCGCGCAGATGCTGGCGAAGCTGCGGTCCAGCGCCTGCCAGTAGCCGCCATGCATGAACATCGCCAGCGGATGCGCCTCGCCCGGGCCGGGCAGGAACAGGTCGAGCTTCTCGCGCTCGCCCGGACCATAGGCGAGGCCGAGCGCGGCATGCGGCCAGCTCTCGCGGAACGCGGCGGAATCGCGCGCCCAACCCTGCATCACCGCGGCATGATCGGCCACGCGCGCCCGGTTGTTGTATTCGGCCTCGGCGTCCATGGGCGGCATGGAGGCATGGCGGCCGGAACCGGGCAAGCCGTTCACGCGCCGCGCCCGCCCGCCCCGGACGGAAGCGAACGGAAGCAAGACGCCAAGACGCAAGGAGCCGGCCATGCGCGACGACATCGTGATCGCCTACATTCCCTGCCCGACCGTCGAGGAGGCGCGCGGCATCGGCCACCGGCTGGTCGAGGAACGCCTGGCCGCCTGCGCCAGCATTCGCGCCCATGAGGCGATCTATCGCTGGCATGGCCTGATCGAAACGGGCACGGAGCACGCCATCCTCGCCAAGACGACGCGCGCGATGTTCCCGAGGCTGCGCGAGCGCGTGCTGGCGTTGCACAGCTACAGCCTGCCCTGCATCCTCGCGCTGCCGGTGGTGGACGGAAACGCCGCCTTCCTGGACTGGGTGGCGGCGGAGACCGGCGCTACTCCGGCTTGAGCCCCGCGATCTCGATCGCGCGCCGCGCCTTGGCGAGCTCGTTCTGGAGGAAGGCGGCGGCGCCCGGGGTGGTGAGCTCGGCCGGCGTCGGCGGATCGGCGCCGAAGGCGGCGAGCCGGGCGCGCAGCTCCGGCTCGGCCGCCGCGGCGGCGACCGCGGCCCGGACACGCTGCAAGATCTCCGCCGGGACGCCCGCCGGCGCGAACAGCCCGACGAAGGAGGCGGCGAGGAATCCCTCATGGCCGGCTTCGATGAAGGTCGGCACCTCCGGAGCCTGGGGCGAGCGCTGCGGCGCCGCGACGCCCAGGATGCGCCCGCGGCCCTGGCGATGGAGGTCCAGCACCGTCGGCAACTCCACCAACAGCCCGTCCACATTGCCGGCAAGGAAATCCGGCACCGTCGCGCCGCCGCCGCGATAGGGCACGTGCACGAGATTGGCGCCGGTCGCCGCCTTGAACAGCTCGAGCGGAAGGTGGTTGGCGCCGCCGACGCCCGAGGTGCCGATGGTGATGCCCTGCGGCCGCGCCTTGGATTGCGTGACGAGCTCCGCCAGGCTGCGGATCGGCAGGCTGGGCTGCACGATGATGACCATCGGCACATTGCCGAGCAGCGCGACCGGCACGAGATCGGTGAAGGTGTCGTAGCGCCGGTTCGCCTGCAGCAGCGGCCCGTTGACGATGGAGCCCGGGCTGCCGATGAGCAGCGTGTAGCCATCCGGGCGCGAGCGGATCACGGCTTCCGTGCCGATCGCGCCGGTGCCGCCGCTGCGGTTCTCCACCACGATGGGCTGGCCCAGCGCGGGCGACATCGCCCCGGCAAAGAGCCGCGCGGTGAGGTCCGCATTGCCGCCGGCAGCGAAGGGCACGATGAAGCGGATGGGTTGCGCCGGCCAGCCCTGCGCCATGAGCAGAGGCAGCGCGGCGAGCAGGGCGCGGCGCCGCATCGCGCTCACGCCGAGTAGGGCGGGTAGCCGGAATCCTTCTGCTCGGTCTCCAGCAGCCGCAGCATGGCGTGCCATTCCAGCACGCCATAGGGCCGCCGCGTGCCGGGCTGGTAGAGATGCGCCGTGCGCTCCAGCACCTCCGCCGAGGGCAGGGTGAGCTCGGTGCGCGCCGCCATCGCGTCCACCTGCGCACGGCAAGCGAGCTCGAGTTGGTACATGGTGTTGAAGGCCTGCTGGATGGTGGCGCCGCAGGTCAGCAGACCGTGGTTCTGCATGATCAGCGCGTCATGCGGGCCGAGATCGGCGACGATGCGCTCGCGCTCGGCGAGATCCACCGCCGGGCCTTCATAGGCGTGATAGCCGATATGGCCGACGAAGCGCATGGAGGTCTGCGTCATCGGCAGCAGGCCGCACTTCATCGAGGCGACCGCCATGCCGGCGCGGGTGTGGGTATGGATCACCGCCGCCACGTCGCGCCGCGCCTTGTGGATGGCGCCGTGGATCACATAGCCGGACTTGTTTATGCCGTACTCGGTGTCCGGCTTCCAGAGGATGTTCCCCTCGACATCGATCTTCGCCAGGCTGGTCGCGGTGATCTCCCTGTAGAGCAGGCCGTAGAGGTTGATCAGCAGGTGCTCGGTGCCGGGGATGCGCAAGGTGACGTGGTTGTAGATCATGTCGGTCATGCCGTAGGCGTCGATCAGCCGGTAGCAGGCGGCGAGATCGAGCCGCGCCTGCCACTCCTCCGGGCTGACCTGATCGCGGATGGACGGCCACTGCGTGCTGTAGCCGGGCGCCATGCTGCCCATGTTCCTGCCCTCCTCGAGACGTCCCGGGCCCATCCTAGAGCGGGTCCGGGCCGGAGGGGAAATCGGCGCCCCCGCTACTCGGCGCGGATGTTTGCGGCGCGGATCACCGGCTCCAGCGTGCTGCGCTCATGCTCGACAACCGCGGCGAAATGCGCCGGCGTGCCGCCGCCGAGAATCGCGCCTTGCTCCGCGAGCCGTCCGCCGATCTCCGGATCGCGCAGCGCCGCCGTCACCACCTCGGCGACGCGGGTGACGATCTCGGGCGGCGTGCCGGCGGGTGCTGCCAGGCCGAAGGCAGTGCCGAAGACGAAATCCACGCCGGCCTCGCGCATCGTCGGCAGATCGGGAAGCTGCGCCAGCCTTTGCTCGGTCGCTGCGGCGACCGCACGCACCTGCTGGCCGCGGATCTGGCCGAGGATGTTCGGCACGTTGTCGATGACGAGGTCGATCTGGCCGGCGACGAGATCCGTCACCGCCGGCGCCGCGCCGCGATAGGGCACGTGCTGGATGTCGGTGCCGGTGACGCGCTTGAACAGCTCGAGCGCGAGATGGAGGCTGCTGCCCGGCCCCGCGGAACCGGCGGTGAGCTTGCCGGGCTCCGCCTTGGCCGCGGCGATCACCTCCTGCACGCTCCGCCAGGGCCGTGCATTGGCGACGCACATCACCTTGGGCGTGGTCGCGAGCAAGGTGATTGGCGTGAAGGCCGTCTGCGTGTCGAAGGGCATGCTGCGGTAGATGTACTGGTTCACCGCCAGCGGCCCGAGCGAGCTCGCGAGCAGCGTGTAGCCATCGGGCGCCGCTTTCGCGACGGCATCGGCGCCGATATTGCCGCCGGCGCCGGCGCGGTTCTCGACCACCACCGGCTGGCCGAGCTGCGTGGTCAGGCGTTGCGAGACGGCGCGCGCCAGCGTGTCCACCAGCCCGCCGGGCGGGAAGGGGACGACGATGCGCACCGGCCGGCTCGGCCAGGCGCCCTGCGCGCGCAAGGGCGTCGATGCCAGCGCGAGCGCGCCCAGCGCTGTCCGCCGGCTGATTCGGATCATGCCTTGCCTCATGCCGCTTCTCCCAGATAGGCGCGCCGCACCGCCGGATCGGCGGCGATGCGCGCCGCGCTGCCTTCCGCCACCACCCGGCCGGTCTCCAGCACGATGGCGCGATCCGTGATGGCGAGGGTGCGCCGCGCATTCTGCTCCACCAGCAGGATGCCGAGGCCGGCTTCGCGGATGCGCGTCAGCGCGCGGAACAGCTCGCCGCAGAGCAGCGGCGAGAGCCCGAGCGAGGGTTCGTCGAGCAGCAGGATCTCGGGCGCTGACATCAACGCGCGGCCGATCGCCACCATCTGCTGCTCGCCGCCGCTCATGCTGCGCACCGGCTGCGCCATGCGCTCGGCGAGGCGCGGAAACAGCGCCAGCACCTGCGCGCGCCGCGCCGCCTCGTGTTCGCGTGCACGGGCCGGATGCGCGCCCAGCAGCAGGTTCTCCCGCACCGTCAGCGCGCCGAAAACGCCGCGCCCTTCCGGCACCAGCGCCAGCCCGGCCTCGACGACGCGGTGCGGCGCCATGCCGGCGAGATCCGCGCCGCCCATGCGGATCGTGGCACCCGGTGTCGGCACCAGCCCGGCGATCGCCTTCAGCAGGCTGCTCTTGCCGGCGCCATTGGCGCCCAGCACGACCAGGATCTCGCCGCGTCGCACCGAGAGCGCGACGTCATCGAGCGCCTGGTGGCGGCCGTAGCGCAGGGACAGGCGCGCGACCTCAAGCATCCTCGTCGCCCAGATAGGCGCGGATCACCTCACGCTCCGCCAGCACCTCGGCCGGCGGCCCCTCGGCGATCACACGCCCGGCATTCATCACGACGCAGCGGCCGCAAAGCGAGCGGATCGCATCCATCACATGCTCGACCATCAGGATGCTGTGCCCTTCCTCGCGCAGCGAGCGGATCAGCGATATGCCCTCCTGCAGCTCGGTCGGGTTCAGCCCGGCCAGCCATTCGTCGAGCAGCAGCAGGCGCGGGGAAAGCGCGAGGGCGCGCGCCAGCTCCAGCCGCTTCTGGTCGATATAGGTGAGCGCATCGGCCGGCACGAGAGCCTTGCCGGCCAGCCCCACCCGCGCCAGCAGCGACTCCACCCGCGCCTGCGCCGTCCCGCCCCAGGCGGCATCGCGCCCGAAGGCCAGCCCGGCCAGCACGTTCTCGCCTGCGCTCATGCCCGGCAGCACGCGCACGAGCTGGAAGGTGCGCGCGATGCCGAGCCGCGCGATGCGGTGCGCCGCCAGGCCGCCGACATCGCGCCCTTCCAGCAGCACGCGCCCGGCATCCGGCGCCAGCGCGCCGGAGACGAGATTCAGCGCCGTCGTCTTGCCCGAGCCGTTCGGCCCGATCAGCCCGACGATGTCGCCCTGCGCGACGGCGAATGACACGCCGTTCAACGCGACCAGCCCGCCAAAGGCCCGCGTGAGCGCGTCCAGCCGGAGCAGTGGTGCGCTCACGCCACCGCCCTCCGCCGCAGCAGCGGCAGCAGGCCGATCACGCCGCGCGGCACGGCATAGACCACCAGCATGAACACCGCCCCGAGCAGGATGCTGGCATGGTTGGGGAAATGCGCGTTGAGCAGCTCGAAGAGCAGGGTCAGCGGGACAACGCCGAGCAGCGGCCCGAGCAGCCGGTGCGCCCCGCCCAGCAGCGCCATGATGAGCACCTGGAAGGAGATCACCGGGTTGAAGGCGATGGCGGGATCGATATAGGTCCAGCGCGGCGCCATCACCGCGCCGGTCACCGCCATGAACAGCGCGGAGACCGCGAACAGCGCGATCTTGGCGCGCGCGGTGTCGATGCCGACATGGCGCGCCACCACCTCGTCGCCGCCGATGACGCGCAGCGCGAAGCCGAGCCGCGAGCGGCCGATCCAGGTGCCGGCCGCGAGCAGCAGCGCGAACAGCGCCAGAAGCTGCCAGTAGATGCCCGCCTGCGTCGCATCGAGGAAGACGTAGCGCCCGATGGTGCGGGTGACATTGACCTCGAACCAGGTGACGAGCTGGCGGATCAGCTCGGCGAGGCCGAAGGTGAAGACGACGAAGTAGACGCCGGAGAGCCGCAGCGTCGCGAAGCCGACCAGCAGCGACACCGCCACGCCCAGCGCGGCGGCGACCAGCAGCACGACCGGCCAGGGCAGTGCCTCGCCCAGCACCGCGACGGCGTAGGCGCCGATGCCGAAGAACGCCGCGCTGGCGAGCGAGACATAGCCGGTCGGTCCGGAGAACAGCGCCCAGGCCGTCGCAAGCACGGCGTATTGCGCGATGCCGATGCCGAGCGCGAGCCAGAAACCGGTATCGAGCCAGGGCAGCAGCGCGAGCGCGGCGAGGGCCGCAAGCGCCAGGCCAAAAGCGCGGAGGCTCATCGCGCCACGCGCCCGAACAGCCCGGCGGGCCGCGCAATGAGCACGCCGAGGAACAGCGCATAGGTCGCCGCCAGGGTGAGGCCGGGGTCGACCCAGGCCGCCACCGCGGTCTCCGCCAGCCCGAGCAGCAGCCCCGCCACCAGGCAGCCCAGCAGATTGCCGACGCCGCCCATGATGACGACGACCAGCGCCTTCATGGTGAACACCACGCCCATCGCCGCGTTGAAGGTGAGGAACATGCTGACCAGCACGCCACCCGCCGCGACCAGCGCGCCGCCCGCCGCGAAGGCCAGCGCCGCCGCCCGGCGCACGTCGATGCCGACGAGCTGCGCCGCCACCGGGTTGACCGCGACACCGCGCAACGCCGTGCCCGCGCGCGTGCGCGCGAGCCAGAGGAACAGCGCGCCGCCGATCGCCACCGCGAAGAGCAGGGCGACCAGCCGGTTGGCGGGCACCACCGCGCCCAGCAGCGGCACCGGCACGGCGAGGACGCTGTAATTCTGATAGGCGCCGCCGAACGCCGCCAGCATCGCGCCCTGCACCACGAAGAGCAGGCCGAAGGTGGCGAGGATGCTGTCGGTCTCCAGCGCGGCGGGGCTGGCGGCGCGCCGCACCAGTGGTGCGAGGAAGATGCGATAGACCAGCAGGTTGAGCAGGAAGGCCGCCGGCACGATCAGCAGCAGGCCGAGCAGCGGGCTCACCCCCGCCGCCGTGAACAGCCACAGCGCGGCGAAGCACGCCGCCACCAGGAACTCGCCATAGGCGAGGTTCATGATGCGCGCGATGCCGTATTGCAGCGTCAGCCCCAGCGCGACCAGCCCGTACATGCCCCCTAGCACCACGCCCGAGAGCAGCGTGCCGGCGACCGCCTCCATCACGCCGCGCGCCAGGCGGGCTTCGGCAGCACCGGCTGGCGCGCCCCCGGCATGGAGGACGGCGCGACGCCGTAGAACTCGCCTTCCTGCCATTGCCCGGTGAGCCACAGCCTGGTGAGCAGGTTGTTCTCGAGCTTCACCTCGCCGATCACCGTGTCGAAGCTGCCGGTCTGCAATTCGCGGATCACCGCGGCGCGGTTCGGCCCGCCGGCGCGCTCGATCGCCTGCTGCAGCATCTCGAGGCTCGCATAGCAGATCGAGCTCGCCCAGCGGTCCGGCTCGCGGCCAGCGAAGTCGCGATGACGGCGCAGATAGTCCTGCACCTTCGGGCTGTCGGCGTTCCAGCCGCCGATGCCCATGATGCCGCTGGCGTTGTCGCCGAAGCGCTGGCGGAACAGCGGGAAGGCGGTGCCGACGCCGGTGTAGAAGACTTTCGGGTTGAAGCCGGAGATTCGCGCCTGCTCGGTGATCGCCAGCGTGTCGGGCGGGTAGGAGCAGGCGATGAAGGTATCGGCGCCTTGCCGCGCGGCTTCCGCCAGGATCGGCGTCATGTCCTGCGTGCCGATGGGATAGGAGCGGTCGTAGGCGAGCCGAAAGCCGGCCCGCTGCAACGCGCCGCGCATGCCGTTGGCGAGGTCGATGCCGAAGCCGTCGGCGACCGCGACCATCGCCACGGCATCGTTGATGCGTCCCGCCTCGCGCTGCGTCTTCAGCAATTCCACGAGACCATTCGCCGCCTGGCTTCCGGTGCCCAGCAGCCAGAAGGAATTGGGCCAGCGCCGCGCCAGTTCCGGCGCACGCTCGGTCACCGCGGTGTGCGCGAGCTGCGGATAGCCGGCGCGATTCAGGATCGGCCCGACCGCCAGGTTGAGCGCGGTGCCCCAGGGGGCGAGGATGAAATCCGCCCGGTCCTGGTTGACCAGCCGCTCGACGGCGCGGACGCAATCCTCGGAATTGCTGCGGTCGTCGTATTCCACCACCTGGAGGGGGATGCGCATGGCGCCCGAACAGATGCCGCCGGCGGCGTTCACGTCGCGCACCCACATCTCGTAATTGGGGATCACCGTGATGCTGGCGCCGCCCGCATTCGGCCCGGTCTTGGAGATCGCGTATCCGATGCGGATGGCGGCGGGCGCGCCCTGGCCGCGTGCGAGGGCGGGCGCGCACAGCGCGGCGGTAGCTCCCGCCAGGGCGCTGCGCCGGGCGATGGTCGTGGTGGTCATGATTGTCGTTCCTCCCTGTCGTGCCGCCCTTCAGGGCTTGTGGTAGAGGGTGGGGATCGCGGCATCGACGACGACCTCCACCAGCATCGGCGCGTCCGATCGCATGGCGCGTTCCAGCGTCGCGTCCAGCGCCTCGGCGCGCGTCACCTGCACGCCCTCGCAGCCCATGCTGCGCGCCAGCGCGGCGAAATCGATTCCCCCGATGTCGATGCCGGGGACGTCGCGCACCTGCAGCACCTGGCTGAAGGCGCGCATCGCGCCGTAGCCGCCATTGTTGATGACCACCACGGCGAGCGGCAGCCGGTGCTGCACCGCGGTCCACAAAGCCTGCGGCGAATACATCATCGAGCCGTCGCCGATCAGGCAGACCACGCGGCGGCCGGGCTTCGCCAGCGCGATGCCCACCGCGGCGGGCAGCGAATAGCCGAGCCCGCCGCTCGCCATGGTGAAGAAGCTGCCCCAGCGGCGCATCGGCATCTGCGCCTGCATCGCCGGGCGGTGCGAGGGCGCTTCCTCGACCAGGATCGCGTCCTCCGGCATCGCCGCGCGCAGGCGATGCAGCAGCCAGGCGGCGGGGATCGGATGCGCCGGCGCCGGCGCCGTTCGCGCGCGCGGCGGCGGCGGCGCGCGGTCGCTCGCGGGAAGCGCCGCGGTCAGCGTGGGCAGGGCGAGACGCAGGCTGCCGATGATGCTGGTGCCGGCAGGTGCCGAGGCCGCCGCGGCGCCGTCCGCCGTGAGCTGGATGATGGGCGTGCCGCTGCGGAAGATCGCCGCATCGCCGGGGACGTGGAAGGTGAAGACCGGCGCGCCGACGACCAGCACCACATCATGCGCGCTCAGCGCCTCCGACACCGCCTGCGGCGCGGCGGCGAGGAAGCCCGCGAAGAGCGGATGGTCTTCGGGGAAGGCGAGGCGGCTCGCGAAGGGGCTGGCGAAGACGGGCGCGCCGATGCGTGCGGCGAGCGCCTCCATCGCCGCGCCGGCGCCTTCCTGGTCCACCTCCGGCCCCACCACCAGCACGGGCCGCCGCGCGGCGGCGACGAGGCGCGCGGCCTCGGCGATCAGCGCCGGATCCGGCGCGACTTCCTGCGCGACGATGCGCCGCGCCACCGGAGCGCAGCGCGCGCCCCAGTCATCCGATGGAATCGAGACGAAGACCGGGCCCTGCGGTCTCTGCATCGCGACGGCGTGGGCCTGCGCGACCGCCGCGGGCACATCCTCGGCGCGCGCCGGTTCGACGCTGAATTTCACATAGGGTTTCGGGAAGCTCGCCGCCTCGCTGGCGCCGAGGAAGGGGAAGTTCGGCAGCAGCGCGCGCGCCTGCTGCCCCGCGGTGATCACCACCGGCGCCTGGTTGCGGAACGCGGTGAACACATTGCCCAGCGCATGCCCGAGCCCCGCCGCCGAGTGCAGATTGACGAAGGCGGCGCGTCCGCTTGCGCGCGCGAAGCCGTCCGCCATCGCCATCAGGGAGGCCTCCTGCAGCCCCAGCACGTAGCGGAAATCACCCGGCCAGCGATCCAGGAAGCCGAGCTCGGTCGAGCCCGGATTGCCGAACACCGTGGTCATGTCGAGCGCGCGCAGCAGATCCAGAACCGCCTCACGAACCGTCACCAATCCGGTCTCCGGCATGCGTGCCCTCCTCAGCTCAGGCCCATGGCGATGCGCCGCAGCGCGGCCAGGAACGCCGCCTTGTTCTCGAGCCCGACCAGACGATCGAGCAGGCGGTCATGCGCCGCGGCATGGCGCGCGAGCTCGCGCAGCACCGCGCGGCCGTCATCGGTGAGACGCAGCGCGTAGCTGCGGCGGTCATGCGCCGCGCGCTCGCGGCGGATCAGGCCGCGCCGCTCGAGATCCGCCAGCGCCGGCGTCAGGGTGGACTTGTCGCGCCCCGCGGCGGCGCTCAGCGCGGTCTGCGACACGCCGGGATTGGCGTCGATGAGGGCGAGAATGGCGAAGCGCGCCGGCCGCAAATCGGCGAAGCCGGTGCGCCGCGCGAAGGCCTGGAAGGAGGCTTCCTGCGCCAGCCGCAGATTGAAGCCGAGATAATGCTCGAGCCTGCCGAGCCGCAGCTCGGTGCCGCCCGCAGCGGCCTCGCGGATCGCGCGCGCCTGGGACATGCCGGACCTTCCTCCTGAATCGTAGGATATCCAACGATCGGCCGGCGCCGCAAGCGGGATCGCCCGTGCGTGGCGCGGGCGCGCGGTCGCGGCACCGCCGGCGTCACCGGGGCCGGACGTCAGCGCTCCGGCGCGAAGAGGGCGAGGAGCTCCGCCGCGCGCGCCGGCGCCGCCTGCACCGTGGCGGCCGGCGTGGCGCCGGCCAGCGCGGGATGCGGCGCATGGAGGAAGGTGGTCGCTGCATGCTCTCCGGCCCTTGCCTCGAGCGCCGCGCGGAACTGCTCCAGCGGCGCGCAGCGCTGCGCCACCGTCGCCACCAGGTGCTCGAACACCTCCAACGCGTCGAAATCGCGGTCGCGCCCATCCTCCGGCACGAAGACCGGCAGGCCGCCGCGCGCCAGCGCCGCGCCGGGCAGCATCAGATTCGCCGCCAGCCCGTACTCCTCCACCGCTAGCGCCACCATGTCGGGCTCGCGCGCCAGGAAGGCCCGCGTCCGCTCCGCCAGCCCGGAGGCCGCGTTGCTGTAGGCGAAGGCAGGCCGCCCGAGGGCGTCGAAGAAGCCGAGCTCGAAGGCGGTGCCGTCATCCGCCGAAGGGCCGCGGAAGGGCGTGAGATTGGCGATGATGGCGTCGCAGCCCAGCATCATCGCCCGGTTGCGCGCATAGATGCGCGCCGCGGCATCCGGCGCCGCGAGGTCCACCCCGTCATCCAGCGGCGCCCGCCCGCTGAGCCCGTGGCGCGCGCAGAGTTCGAGCTTGCGCCGCGCCAGCGCCCCGCCATCGAGGCGGAACGCGTCCGGCCCGGCGAGATAGACGATCAGCATCGGCCCCGTCCCATGCCGTGCCAGCATGGGGCAGGGCGGTCGCCACCGCAACGATGCCGCGCAGGGCGGCGCGGTCAGTGCCCGTCGGCGTCCAGCGCGTAGCCGGCCGAGCGCACGGTGCGGATCAGGTCCGGCTCGTTCTCGCCGTTCAGCGCCTTGCGCAGCCGGCGGATATGCACGTCCACCGTGCGCGGCTCGACATGGATGTCGCGCCCCCACACGGCATCGAGCAGTTGCTCGCGCGAGAATACCCGGTTCGGGTGCTGGAGGAAGAACTCCAGCAGCCGGTACTCGGTGGGGCCGAGATGGAGCGCGCGGCCGCTCCGCGTCACGCGATGCGAATCCTGGTCCATCGTCAGGTCGCGATAGGTCAGCGTGCCCTTGGCCGCGATGCCGCCCGAGCGCCGGAGCAGCGCGCGGATGCGCGCGAGCAGCGCCTCCATGACGAAGGGCTTGGCGATGTAGTCGTCGGCGCCGGTGTCGAGCGCGCGCACCGCGTCCTGGTCCTCGGTGCGCGCCGTCACCATGATGATCGGCAGGTCGCGCGTGCCCGGGCGCCGGCGCAGCTGGCGGCACACCTCGATGCCGGACATTGCCGGCAGCATCCAGTCGAGCAGCACGAGGTCGGGCCGCGCCTCGGCGACCCTGAGCAGCGCCTCCTGCCCGTCCGCCGCTTCCTCCACCCGGAAGCCCTGCTTCTCGAGGTTGTAGCGCAGCAGGGTGAGCAACGGCGCCTCGTCCTCCACCACCAGGATGGTGGGCTTGACGAGACTCGGATGAATGTCGGGCATCTGGCGGCTTCCCCCAAGCGACCCCAGCATCGTCATTCTCCGGGCGGCCTCACCACGGCGAAGGCGGAGCTGTCGGATTTCGGACGTTCCTCGGGCAGGCTGTCGCCGCGCACCGCATAATGCACCGTCTCGGCGATGTTGGTCGCGTGATCGCCGATCCGTTCCAGGTTCTTGGCCACGAACAGCAGATGGGTCGCCGCGGTGATGTTGCGCGGATCCTCCATCATATGCGTCAGCATCTCGCGGAAGATGCCGTTGTAGATGTCGTCCACCGGCTCGTCCGCGGCCCACACCCGCTCGGCGGCGTCGGCGTCGTCCTGCACCAGGGCGTCGATCGCGAGCTTGAGGTTCTCCATCACCATGCGCGCCATGCGCTGGAAGCCGTTCAGGCTGCCGAGCGCCGGCAGCGAGGCGAGCACGATGGAGCGCTTGGCGCCGTTGGCGGCGTAATCGCCGATTCGCTCGAGGTCGTGCGAGACCTTGAGCGCCGCGACGATCAGCCGGAGGTCGCCGCCGAGCGGCTGGCGGAGCGCCAGCAGGCGGATGGCGAATGCCTCGATGTCGCGCTCCATCTGGTCGAGCTGGAGGTCGCGCTGCACCACCTCGCCGGCGAGCTCGGTGTCGCGGCGCACCAGCGCGGCGGCGGAATCCGCCACCTGGCGCTCGGCGATGCCGCCCATGCGCGCGATCATGTCGCGCAGGCGGCGCAGATCCTCGTCGAAGCTGCGGACCAGGTGTTCGGGTTGCTCGGACATGATGCTTCTCCCCGGGCGCTCAGCCGAAGCGGCCGGTGATGTATTCCTGCGTCTTCTGATGCTTGGGCGCGGTGAACATCTGCGCCGCAGGCGCCACCTCAATGAGCTCGCCAAGGTAGAAGAACGCCACCTGGTCGGCGCAGCGCGCCGCCTGCTGCATGTTGTGGGTGACGATCGCGATGGTGAAGTCCCGCTTCAGCTCGTCGATCAGCTCCTCGATCTTGAGCGTGCTGATCGGATCGAGCGCGCTGGTCGGCTCGTCGAACAGGATCACCTCCGGCCGCACCGCGATGGTGCGCGCGATGCAGAGCCGCTGCTGCTGGCCGCCGGAGAGCCCGAGGGCGGAGGTCTGCAGCCGGTCCTTCACCTCGTCCCAGATCGCCGCGCGGGCCAGCGCCCACTCCACCCGCTCCTCCATCTGGGCGCGGGAGAGCCGCTCATGCAGCCGTACGCCGAAGGCGATGTTCTCGTAGATCGTCATCGGGAACGGGGTCGGCTTCTGGAACACCATGCCGACCTTGGCGCGCAGCTCGTTGAGGTCGGTGGCGTCGTCGATGATGTTGCGCCCGTCCAGCATCACCTCGCCCGTCGCGCGCTGGCCGGGATAGAGCGAGTACATCCGGTTCAGCACGCGGAGCAGGGTCGACTTGCCGCAGCCCGAAGGGCCGATCATGCCGGTCACCTGGCGCTCCGGCAGGTCGAAGTCGATCGCCTTCAGCGCCTTGTGCTCGCCATAGTAGAAGTCGAGGTTGCGCACCGCGATGCGCGGCGCGTTCAGCACAACCGTCGAGCGCGCCTGCACGCCGCCGAAGCTTGCCTGCGTCGCCGCGCCGTTCTCGGTCATCGTTCCGCTCATGCGTGGGGTTTCCATCTCAGTGCCGCGTCCGCAGCAGGCTGCGCGCAGCGATGTTGAGGCCGAGCACGCCGAGGGTGATGATCAGCGCCCCGGCCCAGGCCAGCGCGATCCAGTCCTCGTAGGGCGAGCCGGCGAAGGCGTAGATCGTCACCGGCAGGCTCGCCATGGGCTGCGTCAGGTTGATCGACCAGGCATTGTTGCCGAGCGAGGTGAAGAGCAGCGGCGCCGTCTCCCCCGCGACGCGGGCCACCGCCAGCAGCACGCCGGTGATGATGCCCGATATCGCTGCGCGCCAGCACACCAGCACGATCATCTTCCATTTCGGCGAGCCGAGCCCCACCACCGCCTCGCGCAGCGTGTTGGGCAGCAGCTGCAGCATGTCCTCGGTGGTGCGCACCACGATCGGGATGACGATGACGGCGAGTGCCGCCACCCCCGCCCAGCCGGAGAAGCCGCCGAAGGGCAGCACCAGCAGCTGGTAGATGAAGAGGCCGATCAGGATCGAGGGCGCCGAGAGCAGCACGTCCGAGATGAAGCGCACGACGTTGCCGAGCCAGGAGCCGCGCGCATATTCGGCGAGATAGGTGCCGACCAGCATGCCGATCGGCGTCCCGATGGCGGTGCCGAGCAGCGCCTGGATCAGGCTGCCGATGATCGGGTTGAGCAGGCCGCCCTCCGATCCCGGCGGCGCCGTCATGCGGGTGAACACCGAGAGGTTCATCGCCGCGAAGCCGCGCCAGGTCAGGCTGGCGAGGATCGAGGCGAGCAGCACGATGCCGAGCACCGTCGCCGCGATGCAGAAGACGCGCAGCGTCAGGTCGGCGCGCTTGCGCCTCCGCCCGAGCGCCGCGGCCACCTTGGGGTCCTTGCGCGGGCCGGGCACCACGCCCGTGGTCATGCTTGCGCTCATGGTTTCAGCCCTTCAGCCGCGGCCGCAGCATGTAGCGCGAGATCGCCAGCACGATGAAGGAGATCACGAACAGGATGAACCCCAGCGCCAGCAGCGAGGCGAGCTTCAGGCTGCCCGCCGCGCTCTCGCCGAACTCGAGCGCCACCAGCGAGGCGATGGTGTTGCCGGAGCCGAACAGCGAGGTCGAGATGCGGTTGGCGTTGCCGATCACGAAGGTCACCGCCATGGTCTCGCCGAGCGCCCGCCCGAGGCCCAGCATGATGCCGCCCACCACCGAGATGCGGGTGTAGGGCAGCACGACGCCGCGCATCACCTCCCAGGTGGTGGCGCCGAGGCCGTAGGCGCTCTCCTTGTACACCGGCGGCACCTGCTCGAACACGTCGCGCATCGTCGCCGCGATGAAGGGCAGGATCATCACCGCGAGAATCAAGGCGGCGGTGAAGATGCCGGTGCCGAAGGGCGGCCCCTGGAACAGCCCGCCGATCCATGGCAGCTCGCCCACCGTGTCGATGATCGGCGGCTGGACGTACTGCGCCATCAGCGGCGCGATCAGGAAGAAGCCCCACATGCCGTAGATGATCGAGGGCACCGCGGCGAGCAGCTCGATCGCGGTGCCGACCGGGCGGCGCAGCCAGACCGGCGCGATCTCGGTGAGGTAGAAGGCGATGCCGAAGGCGAGGGGGACGCCGAGGATGATCGCCAGCACGGCGGTGACGATGGTGCCGTAGATCGACACTCCCGCCCCGAACACCTCCTGCACCGGATCCCATTCGGTCGAGGTGATGAAGCCGAGGCCGAAGGCCCGGAACGCCGGAAGCCCGGCGCGGAACAGCTCGACGATGATGGCGCCGAGCAGGACCAGGACGAAGATGCCGGCCGCGCGGCAGACATGCTCGAAGATGACGTCGCCGAGGCTCGAGCTGCGGCGCCGGCTGGTGGCGGGGACCGCCGCGGTTGCGGTGATGGCCTGCTGCACGTGCTGGTTTTCCGATCGGTGGGCGTTGGGCGGTCGGGGGCGGCCCGCGGCCGGGCCGCCCCCGTTGGCGTCTTACTGTTCCCAGATCGAACGGCCGTTCGCCTTGATGTTCTCCCGCCAGGCCGCGCGGATGCGGTCATGCACGCTGGTCGGCAGCGGGATGTAGTCGAGCTGCTGCGCCGCCGGGCTGCCGTTCTTGAACGCCCAGTCGAAGAACCGCATGACGTTGCGGCTGCGATCGGCGTCCGCCGGGTCCATCGGCAGCAGGATGAAGGTGGGGGAGACGATCGGCCAGCTGGCGTTGCCGGGCTGGTCGATCAGGTTCGCGGCGAAGCCGGGCACGTTCCAGTCCGCGTTGCCGGCGGCGGCGGTGAAGCCTTCCATCGTCGGCCTGACGAACTGGCCGGCCTTGTTGCGGAGCTGCACCACGGTCAGGTTGTTCTGCTTGGCATAGGCGTATTCGACATAGCCGAAGCCGCCGCGCGTGTTGCGCACGCCGCCGGCGACGCCCTCATTGCCGCGCTGCCCGTTGCCCACCGGCCAGCGCACCGAGGTGGAGGCGCCGACCTTGTCCTTCCATTCCGTCGACACCGCCGAGAGATAGGAGGTCCAGACGAAGGTGGTGCCGGAGCCGTCGGCGCGGTAGATCGGCGCGATCGCCAGCCGCGGCAGGTTCACCCCGCGATTGGCCTCGACGATGCGGGGATCGTTCCACATCGTGATCTTGCCGAGATAGATCTCGGCGACGAGCTCGCCGGTGAGCTTGACCTGCTCGTTCTCGACGCCGGGCACGTTGATGATCGGCACCACCGAGCCCATCACGGTCGGGAACTGCAGCAGCTTGGCTTCGGTCAGTTGCTGCGCGGTCAGCGGCGCGTCGGAGGCGCCGAAATCCACCGTGCGGTTGCGGATCTGGTTGATGCCCGCGCCCGAGCCGACCGACTGGTAGTTGAGCTGGATGCCGACGGCGGACCGGGCAGCCTCGCCCCACTTCTGATAGACCGGGTTCGGAAAACTCGCGCCGGCGCCGGTGATCTGCGCCTGTTGTGCCTTGGCGGCGATGCCCGGCAGCATCGTGGCCGCGCCAGTACCCAGCAGGAAGGACCGCCTGTTCACGCGTCTCTCTCCGTTGCAACGGTTTTGGCCCAAGGCCGTTGGCCGGCTCGGGCGCTGGGGCCTTCTAGAGCGCCCGGAAGACGCTCGGATTGCAGATCAGTGAAGCTTCGATGACGAACAGGGGGATAACCTGCCGGCTTGTCCAGGTTTTCCAACCCCGGATCCGCCCATTGACGCCGCGCGTCATCGCACCGCAGCATGAGCGTCGCCGCCGTGGAGGGCCCCCGATGCATCGCCGAACCCTGTTCGCCGCCGGTGCCGCGCTCCTCGCGCCGCGACTCGCCGCCGCCCAGGGCGCGCCGGGGCGCCGGGTGCTCCGCTTCGTCCCCCAGGCCGATCTCGCCCTGCTCGATCCCATCCACTCCGTCGCCTTCGTCACCCGCAACCACGCCCTGATGGTGTTCGACACCCTCTATGGCTGGGATGCGGACCTCAAGGCGCAGCCCCAGATGGCCGAGGGCCACACGGTCGAGGACGACGGCCGCACCGTCACCATCCGTCTCCGCGAAGGGCTGCGCTTCCATGACGGCGAGCCGGTGCGCGGTCGCGACTGCGTCGCCTCCATCCGCCGCTGGGCGACCCGCGATGCCTTCGGCCAGGCGCTCTGGGCCGCCACCGACGAGCTGGACGCGCCGGACGACCGCCTCATCCGCTTCCGTCTCAAGAAGCCCTTTCCCCTGCTGCCGGACGCCCTCGCCAAGGTCGGCACCCATCTCTGCGCCATCATGCCGGAGCGCTTCGCCGCGCTGCCTTCCTCCCAGGCGGTGCCGGAGCTGGTCGGCAGCGGGCCGTTCCGCTTCGTCGCCGATGAGCGCGTCGCCGGCTCGCGCAACGTCTACGCGCGGTTCGAGGGCTATCAGCCGCGCCAGGAGCCGGCCTCCTACATGGCCGGCGGCAAGGTGGCGCATTTCGACCGGGTGGAGTGGGTGACGATCCCGGACGGCGCCACCGCCAGCGCAGCCCTCCAGCGCGGCGAGGTGGATTGGTGGGAGCTGCCGGCGATCGACCTCGTGCAGCAGCTGCGGCGCGCCCGCGGGGTGAAGACCGACATCCTCGACCCCAACGGCTCGATCGGCTTCTTCCGCCCCAACTGCCTGCACCCGCCCTTCGACAACCCGGCCATCCGCCGCGTCGTGCTGCGCGCCACCAACCAGGCCGACTTCATGATCGCCGCCGCCAGCGAGGACCGCACCTACTGGCGCGTGCCCTACGCCTTCTTCGCCCCGCCCAGCGTCATGGCGAGCGACGAGGGCATGGAGGTCCTGCGCAGCCCGATCACCGCGGAGGCCGCGAAACGCGAGCTCGAGGCCGCCGGCTACAAGGGCGAGAAGGTCACCTTCCTCGCCGCCACCGACTTCCCGGTGATCAACGCCATGAGCGAGGTGCAGGGCGACCTGCTGCGCAAGATCGGCTTCAACCTGGATTACGTGGCGACCGACTGGGGCAGCGTGGTGCGCCGCATCCTCAACCAGGACCCGCCCGAGCGCGGCGGCTGGAACGGCATGGTGAGCTGGACCGCCGGCAGCGCACAGGTGAACCCTGCGGCGAACAACCTGATACGCGGCCATGGCCGCGGCGCGATCTTCGGCTGGCCCAGCATCCCGGAGCTCGAGCGTCTGCGCGATTCCTGGTTCGACGCGCCGGACGACGCGGCGCGTGCGGCGATCGGGCGGCAGATGCAGCGCGTGGCGTTCCAGGAAGTGCCCTACGTGCCACTCGGGCAGTTCTTCTCGCCGACGGCACTGCGGGCGGATCTGACGGGGATGCTGCGAGGGGTGGCGCTGTTCTACGGGATACGGCGGGCATGAAAAAGCCGGGGGGCGGAGATGAACTCCTCCCCCCAGACCCCCCGCCTCCTTTTTTTGGATACGGGGAAGCGCGGCGAACTCGGGCCTCAACGCGACAACGGAGTGGCTCCTGAGAGTGCGGGATGGATGATCGCCCTCAGCGCGGTTCGGGATGTCCGGCCTGGCCGTGGCGGCGCCACCCGCCGCTGATCGCCTTGAAAGCCAGGACATAGAGCAGCCCGCCCAGCGCGATCAGGATCGGCAGGTTGTCCGCCGTGACCATGCCGTGACCCAGGAAGTCGGTGACGAAGCTACTCATCGATCAGCTCTCCAAGGAGCCAGTGCGCCAACAGATGTAAGGAAAATGCGGCGAATATTCACCATTGAATCCGCGCGGCCGCAGCTCGGAACCCGGCGCTCGGCTCTCCAGCCAGGAACAATACCACGCCGCCGGTGACGCACCCCACAGCGATCAGGTTGATGAAGGTCGCGGAAAGCTTCACGCGCTCATTGTGCCGCTTGATCTCCACCGTCACGGCAAACTCCTCCTTTGTGCGGCGTCATTCTCCCTGAAACGGGGGGCAAGGCGAGGTGATGACTCACTCTTGACCATGCTATCCCATATATGAGATGTGACGGCGCGTCGTCCAAGAAGCGCCGCTCGGCGCCCCCGCGAGGAAACCGCATGAGCCTCACCCGCCGCCTGCTCGCCGCTGCCGCCCTGCTGGCCGCCGCGGCACCCGCCGCCATCGCCCAGCCCGCCTGGCCCGCCCAGCCCATCCGCCTGATCGTGCCCTTCTCCGCCGGCACCTCCGACACCATCGCCCGCCTGGTCGGCACCGAGATGAGCAAGGCGCTCGGCCAGCCCGTGGTGGTGGACAACCGCGCCGGCGCCGGCGGCAACATCGGCAGCGAGGCCTGCGCCCGCGCGCGGCCCGATGGCTACACCATCTGCCTTGGCACCATCTCGAGCCACGCCATCAACCCCGCGATCTATCCGCGCCTGCCCTATGACGTGCAGCGCGACTTCGCGCCGATCACCCAGCTCGCCGCGCAGCCCAACGCGCTCGCCGTCGCCAACGACTTCCCGGCGCGCACCATCCCGGAGCTGATCGCGCGGCTGCGTGCGCGTCCCGGCGAGACCGCCTACGCCACCTCCGGCGTCGGCACCTCCATCCACCTCGCCGGCGCCCTCTTCGCGCAGATGACCGGCACGCGGATCGAGCACGTGCCCTATCGCGGCAGCGGCCAGGTCACCACCGCGCTGCTGACCGGCGAGGTGCCGATGGCGTTCGACAATCTCTCCTCCGTCCTGCCCTTCGCGCGCGAGGGCAAGCTGCGCATCCTCGGCGTCACCGCGCTGCAGCGCAGCCAAGCCGCGCCGGACATCCCCGCAATCGCGGAGACCGTGCCGGGCTTCGAGAGCCTCTCCTGGCACGGCCTCTTCGCGCCGGCGGCGACGCCGCGCTCGATCATCGAGCGCCTGCACCGCGAGGCCGTGGCCGCGCTCGCGGTTCCCGCGGTCGCGCAGCGCCTCCAGGAGCTCGGCATCGCCGCGGTCGGCAACACGCCTGAGGAATTCCGCGCCTTCGTCGCCAGAGAGACCGCGCGCTGGGGCGAGGTCGCCCGCCGCGCCGACATCCGCATCGAGTGATCGGCGCGATCGAGTGACAGGCGCGCCTCAGCGCGCCTATTCCTGCCACCCGGAACCCTCCGTCACCCGAGGCACGCCATGTCCCAGCCCCGCCGCAAGCAGCCCAGCGAGCTGCGTTCCGCCCGCTGGTTCGGCCCCGCCGATCTGCGCTCCTTCGGCCATCGCTCGCGCGCCATGCAGATGGGCTACGCGCCCGAGGAATGGACCGGCAAGCCGGTGATCGCGATCGTCAACACCTGGTCCGATCTCAACCCCTGCCACACCCACCTCCGCCAGCGCGCGGAGGACGTGAAGCGCGGCATCCTGATGGCGGGCGGCTTCCCGGTGGAGCTGCCCGCGCTCTCGGTCTCCGAAAGCTACGTCAAGCCGACCACCATGATGTACCGCAACATGCTCGCCATGGAGACCGAGGAGCTGCTGCGTTCCCATCCCGTGGACGGCGCAGTGCTGATGGGCGGCTGCGACAAGACCACGCCCGGCCTGCTGCTCGGCGCGACGAGCATGGACATCCCCGCGGTCTTCGTACCGGCGGGGCCGATGCTGCGCGGCAATTGGCAGGGCAAGGTGCTCGGCTCCGGCTCCGATTCCTGGAAGTACTGGGACGAGCTGCGCGCCGGAAAGATCACCGAGCAGGACTGGCTCGGCGTCGAGGCGGGAATCGCGCGCAGCCACGGCACCTGCATGACCATGGGCACGGCGAGCACCATGACGGCGATCGCCGAGGCGGTGGGCATGGTGCTGCCCGGCGGGTCTTCCGTGCCGGCCGCCGATGCGGGGCACATTCGCCTCAGTTCCGAGAGCGGCCGCCGCATCGTCGAGATGGTGTGGGAGGATCTCACACCGAGCCGCATCCAGACGCGTGAGGCGTTCGAGAACGCGATCGCGGTGGCGATGGCAATGGGCTGCTCCACGAACGCGATCATCCATCTGATCGCCATGGCGCGCCGCGCGGGGCAGGAGATCGGCCTCGAGGATTTCGAGCGCTTCAGCCGCAAGGTGCCGGTGATCGGCAATGTGCGTCCTTCCGGCGACAAGTACCTGATGGAGGATTTCTTCTACGCCGGCGGCATCCGCGGGCTGATGGACCGCATCCGCGGCCACCTGCATCTCGACTGCATCACCGTCACCGGCAGGACCCTCGGCGAGAACATCGAGGGCGCCAAGGTCTACAACGAGGACGTCATCCGCCCGCTCGACAACCCGATCTATGGCGAGGGCTCGCTTGCCGTGCTGAAGGGCAACCTCGCGCCCAATGGTTGCGTCATCAAGCCCGCCGCGATGGACCAGCGCTTCCTCAAGCATTCCGGCCCGGCCTTCGTCTTCGACGACTATCCCTCGATGAAGAAGGCGGTGGAGGACGAGGGCTACCCCTTCACCCCCGACAGCGTCCTGGTGCTGCGCAACGCCGGCCCGCAGGGCGGCCCGGGCATGCCGGAATGGGGCATGCTGCCGATGCCGCGGAAGCTCCTGAAGATGGGCCTTCGCGACATGCTGCGCCTCTCCGATGCGCGCATGTCCGGCACCAGCTACGGCGCCTGCGTGCTGCATGTGGCGCCGGAAAGCTATGTCGGCGGCCCGCTCGCGCTGCTGCGGACCGGCGACATCGTGACGATCGACGTCCCCGCGCGCTCGATCCGCATGGAGGTCTCCGACGAGGAGTTGGCCCGCCGCCGCGCCGCCTGGACACCGCCGCCGCCGCGCTACGAGCGCGGCTATGGCTGGATGTTCAGCAAGCACATCCAGCAGGCCGACCAGGGCTGCGACTTCGATTTCCTGCGCACCGAGTTCGGCGCAGCCGTCCCCGAACCCGCGATCTACTGAGGAACGCCGCCATGGCCCTGAGCCCCGAGACCCGCGACAAGCTGAAGCGGGTCAGCACCGCGACGCTGGCGACGGCGCTCTACAAGCGCGGCTTCCGCAACCAGATGATCCAGGGCGCGCTGCCGCTGCACAGGCCGACGGAAAGCATGGTCGGCGAGGCCTACACCGTGCGCTACATCCCCGCGCGCGAGGACCTCAACACGCTGGCGGTGTTCCGCGATCCCGCCCATCCGCAGCGCAAGGCGGTGGAGGAATGCCCGGCGGGCGCGGTGCTGGTGTTCGACAGCCGCAAGGATGCGCGCGCGGCCTCCGCCGGTGCCATCCTGGTCGGCAGGCTGAAGGCGCGCAGCGTCGCCGGCGTGGTGACCGATGGCGGCTTCCGCGATTCGGCCGAGATCGCGGCACTCGGCATTCCCGCCTATCATCAGCGGCCTTCGGCGCCGACCAATCTCACGCTCAATCAAGCGGTCGACATCAACGTGCCGATCGGCTGCGGCGACGCGCCGGTGTTTCCCGGCGACGTGCTGGTGGGCGATGCGGATGGCGTCATCGTGCTGCCCGCGCATCTCGCGGACGAGCTCGCCGCCGAGGCCGCCGAGATGACCGCTTATGAGGATTTCGTCGCCGAGAAGGTCGCGGAGGGCCGCTCGATCCGCGGCCTCTATCCGGCGACCGACGAGGCGAATCTCGAGGAATTCGCCGCCTGGCGGGCGGCGAAGGGGCGCTGAGCGCCCCGTTTCCCGTCAGGTCGGGTTCGGCGCCGGCATCGCACCCGGCTGCGTGCCGTGGCGATTCGCGCGCATGCAGCCGCGCACGAAGCTGCGTCGCTCGGTGCGGTCGGTGATGCCCTGCGCGCGGGCCTGCTGGGTGCAGACCTGCCGCTCCTGGCGCCGCGCCTGCTGCGCGGGGGTCCGCTGCCGTCGCTGCCGCCGCTCCGTGCGCGGCGGCGTGGACTCGTCGGGCGGCGCCATCCCTTGCGGCGGTGCCGGCGCGTAGGAGGGCGGGGTGGCGGGGTAGGACTCGGTCTGTGCCAGCGCCGCGCCGCCCCCCATCATCGCAACGCAGGCGGCGGCCAGAATCATGGATCGCATGGGCATGTTTCCCTGGTGGTTGCGCCGCAGCCCCCGTAAGCCGCCACGCCTTGGGGATCATACGCCCCTCTTCCCACGGCCTGGCAAGCTGGGCCTCCGCCCTTGTGATCGAGGATTTGCTTCAGCCCTGCTCGCGCGCCAGCGCGATGACGCGCAGCGCCTCCGGCGTCAGCGCATAGCGCTCCAGATCCTCGGGCCGCGCCCAGGCGACCTCGGCGACATCGTCGTCGGGGCGCGCCTCGCCGGCGATCCACGCCCCGCGATAATCGAGGATGGTGTAGTGGAAGCGCACCTGGCCGGAATCGTCGTGGCTGATCGAATCCACCGCCGCGACGAGCCGCAGCGGCCCGACCTCGATTCCCGCTTCCTCGTGCAGCTCGCGCCGCGCCGCGTCCTCGGCCCGCTCGCCGACATGCTGCGCGCCGCCAGGCAGCGACCACATGCCGAGCCGCGGCGGCTTGCCGCGCCGCACCAGCAGCACGGCATCGCCCTTGAAGGCGACGACGCCGATGCCGACCCAGGGCCGGCTGGGATATTCGCGGCTCTCCGCCGCCGTCACGGCCGCGCCGGCGCGGGCGCCGGTTCCGCGGGTGCCGCCGGCTGCTCGGGCTGCGCCGCCGCCGGAGCTTCCGGCGGCTGCTGCGCCGGTTGCTGCGCCGGCTCCTCGCGGCGCAGATCGGCGAGCCGCGGCAGGAACGCCTTCTCCTTCCACTGCCCGATCTGATAGACCCAGCCGCGCCAGCGCGCGTTCAGCCGCGCCGCCTCGTCATCGCCTTCCGCGGTCAGCCGCACCCACAGCGCCTCGCCGAGCTTGTTCGGCCGCACCACCACCGCGAGGTGATCGGTCAGCTCGAAGCGCGATTCGCCTGCCGGCTGGCCGGGAATCTGCGCCTCCGGCACCACGTCCACGAAGGTCAGGAACTCGAAGGCGCGGCCGACCTCGTCGAGACTCGTCTCGTCGGTCGGCGGCGGATCGGCAGGCGTCACTATGCGCAGCGGCGCATCCGCCTCGCCGGGCCGCTCCAGCACCAGCTCCGCTTCCTCGTTGCGCTTCACCACCACCTTGCGCACGCGCTCGCGCGGCAGGTTGGCGATGTCGCGATCGAGCCAGAGCTGCACATCGGCATCCACCGGCAGCCGCCCTTCCGCGAGCCAGGCCTGGTTCTCGTTCGGCCGGCGCACATAGACGCTCTCCGGCACGTTGCCCTGGGTGCGCACGCGCCGCCGGCCGATGACGAGCTCCACGATCGGCCGGTCGTTGGCGTCCAGCACGCGCAGCAGCGAGGAGGTCGCGCCAGCGCGCGCCACATCCTCGAGCCCCAGCCGGTCGAGCAGCTCCGGATTGGCCGTGCGCGGCTCGGTCAACCTGAGCTCGGTGAGGCCCACCAGCAGCTCGCGCATCTTCTCCTGGCGTGCGGGGTAGTCGCCCTTCTCCGGCAGCACCCAGGTCTCGCCCCGCCGCAGCACGGTCAGCGTCTGGTCGTACCGCTTCACCTCGAGCTTCGCCGCATTGGCAAGCAGCGGCGCGAGGTTCGGGAAGGCGAGATCGCCGCCGCCGAGGGTCGGCATCTCCGGCGTGCGCGGCGTCAGCAGCACGGCGCCGCCCACCACCACCACCGCGGCGCTGCCCAGGATCAGCAGATTGCGTCGGTTCATGCCGCGCCCCTCACGCCCGCGCCGCGGCGCGGCGCCGCGCCCGCACCACCGAGAGCACGATCGCGAAGATCGTGAGCAGCAGCGGCACCGCGGCGATGTTGACGATGCGCAGCCAGCGCTCGAGCCCTTCGATGTCGCGCCGCAGGTCGCGCTGCACGGCGCGCAGCTGCTGGCGCGTCTGCAGGATCTCCTCCCGCGCGCGGTCGATCTCGGCGCGCTGCTCCGGCGTGATCACCGCCTGGCCACGCTCGCCCTGGCCGGAGCCCTGGCGCAGCTCGCGCAGCCGCCGCTCGGTCTGCTCCAGCCGCTGGGTCAGCGCGCGCTCGGTCTGGCGGTAATGCGCCTCCGCCTCGCTGCGGATCGCGTCGACGAGCACGAAGGGGCGCAGGCTCTCGCCGCGCGAGCGCAGCGAGATCAGCGCGTCGCTGCCCGCCAGCGTATCCGCGAGGTTGGCGATGAAGGAGCCGTTGTCGGAGAAGGGCTGCGCCACCTGCTGGCCGAAGAAGTCCTGCAGGCGCACCCAGAAGCGGTCCTCCAGCACGTCGGCGTCGTTCACCACCACGATGTTCGCCATGCCTTCGGTCTGCGCACGGTGGGCGGGGAAGTTCTCCGGCCGCTCCACCCCCTGCGGTACCGCCGGCGCGCCGTTCGGGAAGGCGGACTGGAGCTGGCCGCGGATGCGCGCCGCGATGACGCGCCGCTCGCCCTCGGGCCGGAACTCCGAGAGGATGCGCGCGGGGTCAGGATCCTGCCGCACGCGCTGCGCGTCGATCACCTGCGTCCGATCGCTCGTCGTCAGCAGTGGGAAGAATTCGATCTGCGCACCCTCGCGCCGCCGCACCTCGCCGGCGGAAGCGACCGTCACCTGGTTGAGCTGCGCCGTCGCCACTTCCGAATCGCTGATGGAATCGCCCTGCATGTTGAACCAGGCGGGGTATTCCACCGCCTGCATGCGGTCCTGCGGATTGGCGCGCACGCGCCAGGCCCCGCGCAGATCCAGCACCACCTTGTCATGCGGCGCATCGATGCCCCAGGCGTTCAGCAGCCGGTCGAGATTCGACGAGGTGTCTCCCGCCGGCATGCCGCCCGGCCGCGGCCGGCTCGCCTGGCCTTCCGAATGCGGGTCCACCAGCACGATCAGCTTGCCGCCGCGCATCACGAACTGGTCGATGGCGTATTGCGTCGCCTCCGAGAGGTTCTGCGCGTGCGCCACCATCAGCACCTGCACGTCGTCCGGGATCACCTGCGCGTCCTGCGGCAGGTCGCGCACCGTGAAGAACTGCCGCAAGCCCTGGATGGAAGCGTAGGGCTGCCCGCCGGCGCCCGGCATGCGCATCATCATCGCGCGCGGATCGCCGCTCAGCGGCAGCGAGGAGATGATGCCCACCACCGGCCGCCGCGGATTGGAGAGCTCGTACACCACGCGCGTGAGATCGAATTCCAGGAAGCGCTCGCGGTCGGGTTGGAAGAAGGGGATGGTCCGCTCGTCATCCAGCAGGTTGCTGCCGGCCAGGCCGAAATAGACCTGCTCGCCGGACTGGTCGAGCGGCACGCCCTGCAGGCCGTAGGCGAGCGCGCGGTCCTCGGTTTCGGTGAAGGGCTCGGGGTCGAAGAATTCCAGCCGCACCTTGCCGCCGGAGATCGCGGCGTATTCCTCCAGCATCGCCCGCACGCGCTCGGCATAGGCGCCATAGACCGGCACCACCGAGCCGAGCCGCCGCGAATAGAACAGCCGCAACGTCACCGGATCCTGCAAGCCCGCCAGCACGGCACGCGTGCCGCCGGCCAGGGTGTAGAGGCGCTGCTGGGTGAGATCGAGCCGCGCCCGCGGCGCAACCCGGTCCACCATCATGTTGACGCCGACGGCGAGCACCAGCGCGGCAAGCACGCCGAGAGCCGTGGACCACAGCCGGCGCGAGCCGGGGCGGGGCAGGGCGGTCGCCATCGCGTTCAATCCGCCTTGCGATGGTCGAGCACCACCGCGTTCACGAACAGCCAGAAGCCCATGAAGCTCGCGAAGAACACCAGGTCCCTGAGCGCGATCACGCCACGGGTGAACCCGTTGAACCGCTCGGTCAGCGACAGCGCGCGGGCGATGTCGGCGAGCAGCGGCACGCGCTGGGAGAGGAACTCGGTCACCACCGGGCTGCCCGCCGCGGCGAAGAGGAAGCAGACCGCGACCGCGAGCACGAAGGCGATCACCTGGTTCTTGGTCAGCGCCGAGAGCGCCGCGCCGATCGCGAGATAGGCGCCGGCGACGAACAGGCAGCCGACATAGCCCGAGAGGATCACGCCGTTATCCGGCCTGCCGAGATAGTTCACCGTCAGCACCAGCGGGAAGGTCAGCAGCAGCGCGATGGCGCAGAACACCCAGGCCGCCAGGAACTTCCCCAGCACCGCCTGCCATTGCGCCAGCGGCAGGGTCAGCAGCAGCTCGATCGTCCCGAGCCGCCGTTCCTCCGCCCATAGCCGCATCGTCAGCGCCGGCACCAGGAACAGGAACAGCCACGGCACGAAGGAGAAGAACGGCATCAGGTCCGCCTGGCCGCGGCTGAAGAAGTTGCCCAGCGTGAAGGTCAGCGCGCCCGCCATCATCAGGAAGATGACGATGAAGACATAGGCGACGGGCGTCGCGAAATACCCCGCCAGCTCGCGGCGGGCGACGGTCAGCGCAGCCATCACGCCGCACCCTGCTGCGGCAGCGTCAATTCGCGGAACACCTGCTCCAGGTTGCGCCCCGGCTTGACCAGCCCTTGCGGCGTCGCATCCGCCAGCACCCTGCCGGCGGCGATGATCACCGCGCGCGTGCACACCGCATCCACCTCCTCCAGGATATGCGTGGAGATCACGATCGCCTTGTCCGGCGCCATGCGGCGGATCAGGCTGCGCACCTCGTGCTTCTGGTTGGGGTCGAGCCCGTCGGTCGGCTCGTCCAGCACCAGCACCGGCGGATCGTGCAGCAGCGCCTGCGCCAGCCCGACCCGCCGCTTGAAACCCTTCGACAGCGTCTCGATCGGCTGCAGCCGCACGCCCTCGAGCTGCGTCAGCGCCATCGCCTGCGCGACGCGCCCCGCCGCCTCGCCGCCGCGATAGCCGCGCACGCGCGCGGCGAAGTTGAGAAAGCCCGTCACCGTCATCTCGGGATAGGTCGGCGCGCCCTCCGGCAGGTAGCCGAGCACGCGCTTCAGCGCGACCGGCGCGTCCACCACGTCATGCCCGACGATGCGCGCGGTGCCGGAGGTCGGCGTCACGAAACCCGCCAGCATCTTCATGGTGGTGGACTTGCCGGCGCCATTGGGGCCGAGAAAACCCACCACCTCGCCGCGATCCACGGTGAAGGACACGTCGTCGACGGCCGTGAAGGCGCCGAAGCGCTTCGTGAGGCGCTCGATCTCGATCAGCGCGGCCAAGCCGGTCTCCCCTGTGCAGTGCGACGGGCGGGGGCGGATTTGTGCCCCGCTTGGGCGGGAGCGCAAGGGCTGGGGGAGTGAACTCCCCCAGACCCCCTCCTTTTTTTGGCACTTGGCGCCGGCTCCAGCCGCACTCTCCGCCCGCACACCGTTGTCGGGTTCAGAACGGAGCGCGGAGCCATTCCCAAGTGTCAAAAAAAGGAGGTGGGGGTTCGGGGGCGGAGTTCTCTCCGCCCCCGATTCTTTTTCTTACCCCGCGTCCAGCGCCCCCATCGTCAGGTCATGATCGAACACCCGCAGCAGCAGCCGCGCCGCCTCGCCCCGCAGCGTCCGCAGCGCCGGGTCGCGCTCCAGCAACACCTCCGCATCGGCATGCGCGATGTCCACCAGCCGCCCGTATTCCTGCGGGTCCTCGCGCGGATCGAACAGCCGCGCGCCGGGCAGCCCCGCCTGGCGCTCGCCCAGCGCCTCGCCGCCGCCGCGCAGGCGAAGGTCTTCCTCCGCGATGACGAAGCCGTCATCGGTGTCGCGCAGCACCAGCAGCCGGCGCTTCTCGCCCTCGGTCAGCCCCGGCGAGTGCAGCAGCAGACAGGAAGACGGCTTGGAACCACGCCCCACCCGCCCGCGCAGCTGATGCAGCGCGGCGAGCCCGAAGCGTTCCGCCTGCTCGATGACCATGATGGTCGCCTCCGGCACGTCGACGCCCACCTCGATCACCGTGGTCGCCACCAGCAGCTTGGTCTTGCCCGCCGCGAAGGCGCCCAGCGCCTGCTCGCGCACGGCGATGTCCTGCAGGCCATGGGCAAGCCCCACCTGGCCGGGGAACCGCCCCTCCAGCTCGGCGAAACGATCCTCGGCGGCGACGCTGTCGTCGCGATCGGTGCCGCTGATCGCCCGCACCACCCAATAGGCGCGCTCCCCGCGCGCCATCGCCTCGCCCAGCCGCGCGATCACCTCGCCGCGCCGCTCGCCGGCGGCGATCCGCGTCGCCACCGGCTGCCGTCCCGGCGGCTTGCCCGCCAGCCGGCTCACCGCCATCTCGCCCCATTGCGTCAGCAGCAGGGTGCGCGGGATCGGCGTCGCGGTCATCACCAGCATGTCCGTCGCCTCGCCCTTCTCGGCGAGCATCAGGCGCTGCGCGACGCCGAATCGGTGCTGCTCGTCCACCACGGCGAGGCCGAGATCGCGGAACGCCACGCCCTCCTGGAACAGCGCATGGGTGCCGATGACGATGCCGATGCTGCCGTCCGCCAGCCCCTTCAGCACCGCCCGCCGCGCCTTGCCCTTCACGCTGCCGGCGAGGAAGGCCACCGGCACGCCGGCGGCGCCGCACAGCACCTCCAGCGTGCGCACATGCTGGCGCGCCAGCAGCTCGGTCGGCGCCATCAGCGCCGCCTGCGCCCCGGCCTCCACGGCGTGCAGCATGGCGGCCACCGCGACCAGGGTCTTGCCGGAACCCACATCCCCTTGCAGCAGCCGCAGCATGCGCCGCGGCGCCGCGAGGTCGGCGGCGATCTCCGCCATGGCGTGCGCCTGCGCCGGCGTCGGCCGATGCCCGAACGCCTCTAGCGCCCGTGCCGCCAGCCGGCCCGTGGCGGCCAGCGCGCGGCCCGGCCGCTCGCGCACCCGCCGCCGCACCAGCCCGAGCCCGATCTGCCCGGCGAGTAGCTCGTCATAGGCCAGCCGCTTGCGCGGCGCGGCGGCCGGCATCTCCGCCGGCGCCTGGAGCGCGCGCAGGGCCGCCGCGAAGCCCGGCCACCCTTCCCGACGCAGCAGCGGCGCATCCTGCCACTCCGGCAGATCGGGCAGCAGCGGCAGCGCCGCCGCCATCGCCCGCCCCAGCTGCGCCACGCCGAGCTGGCCCGTGAGCGGCCAGACCGGCTGGATCACGGGGATCTCATCCGCCGCGCGTGCCCGTTCCGGGTGGGTCATCACCCAGGCGCCGCCCTCGGTCTTCACCGGCCCGGCGAACCAGCGCTCCGCCCCCACCGGGAGCGATTTCTGGGCCCAGGCCAGGCTCCAGGTCATGAAATAGGCGATCAGCCGCTCGCCGCCCGACTCGCAGCGCACCTGCACATAGCGCCGCCCCGCCGCCGAAACCCCCCGGCGGTGCGACAGGATCCGCACCGGCAACAGCGCCTCGCCCTCGACCGGCGCCTCGGAGGGCCGCGCCACCCGCCGCCGCAGCACGAAGCGCTCCGGCAGGTGCAGCAGCAGGTCCAGCACCCGCGGCCCGCCCGCCGCCTTGGCGATCAGCTTCGCCTCGGCCTCCTTCACGCCCTTCAGCCCCGCGATGGGCTGCAGCAGCGGCCCCAGCGGATCCGGCACGGCAGCCAGTGATTCGGTGCGGGCTGACAGCATTCCCATCGGCCTCTATATGCCAGGGGACCTCACTGCCAACATGCCTGATCCCGAACTCGACGCACGCCGCCGGCGCCTGGTCTTCCGCGCCCAGCACCGCGGCACCAAGGAGGCCGATCTGATGATCGGCGGCTTCGTCGCGCGCCATGTCGCAACCCTGACCGAGGCCGAGCTGGACGCGCTGGAAGCCGTGCTCGAATTCCCCGATGTCGATCTCGCGGACTGGCTCACCGGCCGCCGCCCCATCCCGCCCGAATGCGCCAGCCCGATGCTGCTGCGCATCCTGGACTCCGTCGCCCGCGGATGACGCCGCTCATCGTCCATGGCGCGCCCGAAGGCTTCGACGCGCTGCTGCTCGCCCGCCGCCGCGCCGAGACCGACGCGCCGGTCCTGCATGCCTGCCGCGATGACGCGCGCATGCACCGCATCGCCGACGCGCTCGCCTTCTTCGCGCCGGAGGTGGAGATCCTGCGCCTCCCGGCCTGGGACTGCCTGCCCTATGACCGCGTCTCGCCCAACCCGGAGATCGTCGCCGAGCGCGTCGCCACCCTGACCCGGCTGCTGGAGCCCGCGCAACGGCCGCGCATCCTGCTCACCACCATCAACGCGCTGGTGCAGAAGGTGCCGCCGCCCGAAACCTTCCGCGGCGCCACCATGGCACTGCGCAAGGGCGGCAGGGCCGCGCCCGAGGCGCTGGCGGCATTCCTCGAAGCCAATGGCTATCACCGCACCGGCACGGTGATGGAGCATGGCGAATACGCCATGCGCGGCGGCATCGTCGATCTCTATCCCGCCGGCGAATCCGATCCCGTCCGCCTCGACCTGTTCGGCGACGAGATCGAATCGCTGCGCCGCTTCGATACCGCGACGCAGCGCAGCGGCAGGCAGATCGACCTCCTCGCGCTGCGGCCCGTCGGCGAGGTGTTCCTCGACGAGGGCTCGCGCGCGCGGTTCCGCACCGGCTGGCGCGAGCTGTTCGGCGCCGCCGCCGCCGAGGACCCACTCTACGTCTCGGTCAGCGCCGGGCGGAAGCATCCCGGCATGGAGCATTGGGCCGGCCTCTTCCACGCGAGCATGGCGACGCTGCTCGACTATGTCCCCGGTGCCTCGGTCAGCCTCGATCATCAGGCCGACGCGGTGCTGGCCGCGCGGCTCGAGATGATTGCCGATCACTACGGCGCCCGCCGCGCGCCGGTGCGCGTCGCCGAAGGCGAGGTGCCCTACCGCCCGGCGCCGCCGCACCTGCTCTATCTCGACCGCAAGGGCTGGGATGCGATGCTGGCCGGCGGCCCGCTGCTGCAATTCTCGCCCTTCGCGATGGCCGAGGGTGGCGAAGGCATGGATGCCGGCGGCCGCCCCGGCCCGCTGCTGACCGAGGCGCGCGCCGCCGGCGAGAACGTCTTCCTCGCCTATGCCGCCCAGGCCGAGGCGCAGGCCAAGGCGAAGCGCCGCCCCGTCCTCGCCGCCTGGACCCGCGGCTCGCGCGAGCGGCTCGGCAACCTGCTGCGCGAGAACGGCGTCGCGGCGACGCCGGCCGAGGACTGGAAGTCGGTGCGCGCCCTGCCGCCGGGCGTGGTGGCCCTGGTGGTCATGGGCATCGAGCGCGGCTTCGTCGCCGAGGGAATCGCCGTCGCCGCCGAGCAGGACCTGCTCGGCGAGCGCATCTCCCGCCCCGCCCGCCGCCGCCGCCGCGCCGACCAATTCATCGCCGACGCCACCGAGATCGCCGAGGGCGATCTCGTCGTCCACCAGGATCACGGCATCGGCCGCTACGACGGCCTCGCGACCATCGAGGTCTCCGGCGCGCCGCATGACTGCCTGCGCCTCACCTATGACGGCGGCGACCGCCTCTTCGTCCCGGTCGAGAACATCGAGATCCTGTCGCGCTTCGGCTCGGAGACCGCCGGCGTCGCGCTCGACAAGCTCGGCGGCACCTCCTGGCAGAACCGCAAGGCCCGCGCGAAGAGCCGCATCCGCGAGATGGCGGCCGAGCTCATCCGCACCGCCGCGGAACGGCAACTCCGGGAAGGCCAGCTCGCCACGCCGCCCGAAGGCCTGTGGGACGAATTCTGCGCCCGCTTCCCCTTCGCCGAGACCGACGACCAGCAGCGCGCGATCGCCGACGTGCTGGAGGACCTCTCCGCCGGCCGCCCGATGGACCGCCTGATCTGCGGCGATGTCGGCTTCGGCAAGACCGAGGTCGCGCTGCGCGCCGCCTTCGTCGTCGCGATGAGCGGCGCGCAAGTGGCGGTGGTGGTGCCCACCACCCTGCTCGCGCGTCAGCATTACCGCACCTTCTCCGCCCGCTTCGCCGGCATGCCGCTCAAGGTGGCGCAGCTCTCGCGCATGGTCACCGCCAAGGAAGCCGCGCAGGTGCGGGCGGGCGTCAAGGACGGCACCATCAACCTCGTCATCGGCACCCACGCGCTGCTCGCGAAAGGCGTGGAGTTCGACAATCTCGGCCTCGTCGTCGTCGACGAGGAGCAGCATTTCGGCGTCAAGCACAAGGAGGCGCTCAAGGCGCTCAAGGCCGACGTCCACGTCCTGACCCTGACCGCGACGCCCATCCCGCGCACCCTGCAGCTCGCACTCACCGGCGTGCGCGAGATGAGCGTCATCGCGACCCCGCCGGTGGACCGGCTCGCGGTGCGCACCTTCATCATGCCCTGGGACCCGGTGGTGCTGCGCGAGGCCCTCCAGCGCGAGCGCTTCCGCGGCGGCCAGGTCTTCTGCGTCGTCCCGCGCATCGAGGACATGGCCAACACCTCCGGGCGCCTGGCGGAAATCGTTCCCGAGGCGCGCATCGCGCAGGCCCATGGCCGCCTCTCGCCGACCGAGCTCGAGCGCGTCATGACCGAGTTCGGCGACGGCAAGCACGACATCCTGCTCTCGACCAACATCGTCGAGAGCGGCCTCGACATGCCCGCGGTGAACACGCTGCTGATCCACCGCGCCGACATGTTCGGCCTCGCCCAGCTCTATCAGCTGCGCGGCCGCGTCGGGCGCGGCAAGCTGCGCGGCTACGCCTATCTCACCTGGCCGCAGTCGCATCGCCTCTCCGCCGCCGCCGAGAAGCGGCTCGAGGTGATGCAGACCCTCGACAATCTCGGCGCCGGCTTCACCCTCGCCTCCCATGACCTCGACATCCGCGGCGCCGGCAACCTGCTCGGCGAGGAGCAGTCGGGCCAGGTCCGCGAGGTCGGCATCGAGCTCTACCAGCAGATGCTCGAGGAAGCGGTCGCGGATCTGAAAGCCGGGCAGGGCAGGGGAGACGCCGCCGACCGCGACTGGACGCCGCAGATCAATCTCGGCCTGCCGGTGCTGATTCCCGAGACCTACGTCCCCGATCTTCCCGTCCGCCTCGGCCTCTACCGCCGCATCGGCGCCCTCGCCTCCGACCGCGAGACCGACGCCATGGCCGCCGAGCTCGCCGACCGCTTCGGCCCGCTGCCTTCCGAGGTCGAGAACCTGCTGCACGTCGTCGGCATCAAGCGCCTCTGCCGCGAGGCCGGCGTGGAGAAGCTCGACGCCGGGCCGAAAGGCGTGGTGCTCGCCTTCCGCGCCAACCGCTTCGCCAACCCCGGCGGGCTGGTCGCCTGGGTGCAGGCGCAGAAGGGGGCGGTGAAGCTGCGCCCGGACCACAAGCTGGCGCTGCTGCGCGAGATGGACCTGCCGGAACGCGTGAAGGCGGCACGCGACCTGCTGCTCTCGCTGGTGCGCGTGGCGCGGCAGGCCAAGGCGGCGTGACAAGAGCTGGGGAAGGGAGATGAACTCCCTTCCCCAGACCCCATCCCTCCTTTTTCTGGATACTTGGCGCCGCCCGAGCCGTCAGGCGTGCCGCCACGCGTTCCGCATGCGGCGAGTGCGGAAGGGGTCGGCGCTCCCGCGCCACCAGAGCCAATTCGCAAAAAAAGGAGGGATGGGGTCTGGGGAAGGGAGTTCACTCCCTTCCCCAGTACTTCCTGCAATGGTGGGCGCACGTGGGATCGAACCACGGACCTCCTGCGTGTCAAGCAGGCGCTCATACCACTGAGCTATGCGCCCCCGGTGGCGGGGGCGCCTGATTAAACGCGCCGCGCCCGCCGCGCAAGGTGCCCGCCCGCCGGCTCAGGCCTCGGCCAGCGCCACGTCCAGCAGGCGCTCGATCACCTCGGGCTCCTGCGCCCCGGCGATCGCATGCCGCCCCGCCACCACGAAGCAGGGCACGCCGTTGATGCCGAGGCGATGCGCCCGCAAGTTCTCCGCATGCACCGCATCCGCTTCGGCGCCCGAGGCGATGTAGCGGAACGCCATCATCGGCTCGATCCCCACCCGCTCGGCCAGCCGCATCAGCACGTCGGGATGGCCGATATCCGCGCCCTCGGCGAAATAGGCGTGGAACAGGGTCTCCACCATCGCCCCGGCGAGATCCTCGCGCGCCGCCAGCCGCACCATGCGATGGGCATCGAGGCTCGCGGGAATCCGGCGGATGCGGTCGAAGCGGAACAGCACGCCCTCCGCCCGCCCGAGCTCCGCGATGCTCGCATGCAGCCGCCGGGCGCGCTCCTCGCCGCCGAATTTCCGCACCATGTATTCCTGCCGTGCCACCCCCGCCGGCGGGATGTCCGGGTTGAGCAGGAAGGGCCGCCAGACCACGTCCACCGCGATCTCCGGCCGCGCCAGCAGGGCCCGCCGCAGCCGCCGCGTGCCCAGGTAGCACCAGGGGCAGACGAGATCGAACACGACCTCGATCGAGAGCCTGGTGCGGGGCGGGGCAAGCAGATTCACCGTGACATTCTAGCGTGCGCCGATCGGCATCGCACCTCCTGTCATCCGGCTGCCCAGCGAGGGGCGGCGCCGGTTCGAAAAGGGAAATATCCCGGTGGTTGTTTGATACGGCATGACACCCGTAATGCGAGTGTTTTTAACAGGTTATTAACCCGTAGTTGCGCTCGGCCTCGCCTACGCTTCGCGCCGTCGAATGGGAGGCAATGCCGGGCCCCACGCGGCCAGCGCAACTGCGGAGCATGAAGCCGATGCAGCGTCTCGTCCCTTTTCTCGCCGCCTTCCTGGTGCCCGGCTGCGCCACCCTCTCCTCCGGCGCCTTCCAGACCGTGACGATCCTGAGCGAGCCGCCAGGCGCGGCCTGCACCGTCACGCGCAACGGCGAGATCATCGCGGCACTTGCTGCCACGCCTGGCCCGGTCCGGATCAGGCGCTCCGTCCATGACGCGGAGATCCGTTGCACCTTGCCCGGCCATGCCCCGGCGGTCGCGACTCTTCCGGCGCGTTTCCAGACTGGGCAGGCGATCGGCAACATCGTGACCGTGGGCGCCGGCCTGCTCGTCGACGCCAGGAGCGGTGCGCTCGGCCGGTATCCTGCCTATGCCCAGGTGGCGTTCCAGCAGGTGGCGCCGCCTCCGGCGCCGGAGCAGGCGGAGGCGGTTGCGCCGGCGCCGCGCGGCGTGGCCCGCCTGGTGCACCCCGCCGGCTGCAACCCCGAGACGGAAGAGGATTGCCCCACCGAGGTCGCTGCGGCAGACCCGCCCGCGCCCGTATCGGGCGTGGTCAAGCACAAGCAGGCGGCTCCGGCGCCGGCCTCCACGCCGCCGCGCCGTGCCGCGGCCCGCACGGCCGAAGCCGGCCCTCCGCAACCGGCGAGCCCGCATTAGATCGGTCTCGTTGGAACTGGAATCAGCAGCAGTAAGATCGGGGGCGGAGAGAACTCCGCCCCCGAACCCCTCCCACACTCTCAGGCGCCGCAGCGTTGTCGGGCTGAGAGCGGCGCTATCCACGCTTCCCCGTATCCAAAAAAAGGAGGTGGGGGTGTGGGGGCGGAGTTCTCTCCGCCCCCACTCTTTCTTCTTCTGATTCCAGTTCGGGGCGGTGGCCTCCCTCAGGCGGCCGCCGCCCGCTCCGCCAGGTTCTTCGCCAGCAGCGCGGCGAATTCCCCGGGTGGCAGCGGCCGGCTGATCAGGTAGCCCTGCGCCTCCTTGCATCCGCCCAGCTTCAGCGCCGCCGCCTGGCTGGCGTTCTCCACCCCTTCCGCCGTGGTCCGCATCCCGAGCGCCTGGCTCACCGAGACCACCGCCCGCACGATCGCGTCGGCATTGGGGTCCACCCCGAGGTCGTGCACGAAGGAGCGGTCGATCTTCACCTTGTCGAACGGGAATTTGCGCAGATAGCCGAGGGTCGAGTAGCCGGTGCCGAAATCGTCCATGGCGATCCGCACCCCGAGGGCGCGCAGCCGGTCGAGGATCTCCAGCGTGTCCTCGGCGTCGCTCAGCAGGACGCTCTCGGTGATCTCGATCTCCAGCCGCTGGGGCGCCAGCCCGCTATGGGCCAGGGCGCGCTCCACCGCGGTCACCAGCCCGGGCAGCCGGAACTGCGCCGGCGAGACATTGACCGCGACGCTGAGCTCCTCCGCCCAGCCTGCCGCCTCGGCGCAGGCCTCGCGCAGCGCCCAGGCGCCGATCGCCGCGATCAGCCCGCTCTCTTCTGCGATCGGGATGAAATCCATCGGCGGCACCGGGCCATGGCCCGGCCGGTCCCAGCGCAGCAGCGCCTCCGCCCCGGTGATGCGGCCGCTCGCGAGGTCGATCTGCGGCTGGTAGTGCAGCCGCAGGCCGCCGGACGCCAGCGCCACGGTGAGGTCGGCCTCCAGCGCCCGCCGTTCGAGCAGGCGGCGGTTCATCTCCGGCGAGAAGAAGCGCCAGGTCCCGCGGCCCTGCTCCTTGGCCTGGTAGAGCGCGGTGTCGGCATCCTTGAGCAGCGCCGCCGGCGGCACCGCCTGGCCCATCGCCGCCACGGCGATGCCGACGCTCAGCCCGACCCGCGCCGGCCTGTCCTCGATCATCACCGGCGCCGCCACCGCGGCGAGCAGCCGCCGGGCCAGCGCCTCGGCGTCGCCCGGCTGGCGGGCGCGGGTCTGGATCACCGCGAACTCGTCGCCGCCCAGCCTGGCGAGGGTGTCGCTCGCCCGCAGGCAGGCGCCGAAGCGCGCCGCCATCTCGCGCAGCAGCTTGTCCCCCGCGGCATGGCCGAGCGTGTCGTTCACCTCCTTGAAGCGGTCGAGATCGAGGCAGAACACCGCCACCGCGCTGCCGTCCCGCTGCGCCAGGGCCAGCGCCTGGCCCAGCCGGTCGGCGAAGACCGTGCGGTTGGGCAGCCCGGTCAGCGGATCGTGGGCGGCGAGATAGGCGGCGCGTTCCAGCGCCTGCGCGAGCAGCCGGAGCGGGATCAGCCGCAGCCCGAGCATGGCGAGCGCCCCGATCAGCGCGCTGCCGAGCGCGATCAGCCCGGTCTCGACCACCACCCCGTGCAGGGAGCGCGCCGCCTCGGTCTCGCCGATCGGCTGCCCGTCGGGCCCGCGCACCGGCTCGCGCCAGGCCAGCACCGGCCGGCGCAGCCCGCCGCCGGTGATCGATTCGATCACCAGCCTGCCATCGGCGGCGAACACCCGGCGGCGCTCGGCATCCACGCGCGCCACCGCTTGCCCGGGTGCCGCGATGCGCAGGCCCTCGAACTGCCAGAACTCCGGGTTGCTGCGCGCGAGCTCCGCCACTTCGGCCGCGTGCAGCCGCGCGCTGGTCTCGACCGCCCCCGCCAGCCGCGCCTTCGCCGCGGACCAGTGCATCAGCGGCAGCGCCACCGCGACCAGCAGCGCGATCCCCGCGGCCAGCGCGGTCACGGCCCGCGCCGCCGCGCCGCTAGGGGCGCGGGGTTCCTCGGCCGCCGGGGCGGGCGTCTTGCGCAAGCCTTCGTCCTTCCTGCGGCCTGGCGCGGCCGCGCCGTCCGTCCTGGGGCGGCAAGGTGCCTCGACACGCGTGTCCTGGCCGCCCCGTTCGCCGCGCATCGCCGCGGACGGAGCGGATCGGCAGGCCACTGAAGAGCTTCGCCGCATTGCGGCGGAGTTCCCGTTCGGGACAGTAGGCCCGAAGTCTGAATCGATGCTTTCCGGGCGCTTCGGCGGCGATTCGCCCCGCGTTTACCGAAGCTTGGTGGCTTTGGGCGCTGATTGCGCCGGCAACCAGGACGAGCTGCCGGACCGACGCATGAACGCGCGCTGCCCAATCACGTCGCGCCTCGCCCGCGCGGCGTGGCTGCTCGGCGCCCTCGCGCTTGCCCTCGCCGCGGGGCCGCTGCGTGCCGAGGCGACGCCGCGCGACGTCCAGCTCCTCGCCCGCGCCCTCGGCTTCGTCGATCCGCTGCCCGCCCGCGGCGCGGTGCTCGCGATCGTCTATGCCGCGGGCGATCCGGCGGCGCGCGCCGCCGCCGAACGCCTCGCCGCCGGCGAGCCGGTCCGCCTCGGCGTCGTCCCGCTGCGGCTCGCCGCGGTGAGCGTGGGGGAGGCGGTGGACCTCGCCCGCAGCCGCCAGGTCGCCGCCCTGCTGCTCACCGAGAGCGCGCTGCCGGAGGCCGAGCGCATCGCGCGTGGCGTCGCCGGCACCGGCGTGCTCACCGCCGCCACCGAGCCGGGCCCGGTCGAGCGCGACCGCATCGTCCTCGCCGTGCGCGCCGCGCCGCGAGTCGAGATCCTCGCCAGCCGCAGCGCCGCGCGCGATGCGGGAATCGGCTTCGCCGCCGCCTTCCGCATGATGATCCAGGAACGCTAGAGATGCGGCGCCTTTCCGCTGGCCTCGCCGCCGCCCTCCTCCTCGCCGGTGCCGCGCGCGCGCAGACCATCAACTACGGCGCGCTCGAGGCGCTGTTCGGCGAGCCGGTCACCGCCTCCGCCACCGGCAAGCCGCAGCGCGTCTCGGAAGTGCCGGTGGACATGACGATCATCACCGCCGAGCAGATCCGCCGCTCCGGCGCGCACGACATCCCGACCGTGCTGGCGCGCTACACCTCGCTCGACGTGCAGCAATACGCCGCGACCTCGTTCTCGGTCGGCGCGCGTGGCCTGACCACGCCGATGAATCAGCGCCTGCTCGTGCTGGTGGACGGGCGGCAGGTCTATCTCGACGATTACGGCCGCACCGACTGGTACAACCTCCCGGTCCAGCTCGCCGAGATCCGCCAGATCGAGGTGGTGCGCGGCCCCAACAGCGCGCTCTACGGCTTCAACGCGGTCGCCGGCGTCATCAACATCGTCACCTACAGCCCCGCCTATGACCGGGTGAACAGCGTGGTGGTCCGCGGCGGCACCCATGGCTATGGGGAAGCCTCGGGCGTTGTCACGGCGCCGCTCGGCCCGGGCAGCGGCATCCGCCTCTCGGCGGGGCTGCGGCGCGAGACCGACTGGCTGCGCGGCCACACCCCGCTCGAGGGTTTCTACGGCATCGAGCAGCAGCCCGCGCGCGGCCAGTTCGCGGCCAACGCCCTGTTCCGCCTCGCCGAGGGGGTGCAGCTCGGCTTCGATGCCAGCTACGCTCGCTCCCGCGCCGACGACCTGACCGTCGCCGCCATCTTCGGCACCTTCGACCAGCAGACCTGGAGCCTGCGCAGCCGCCTGATCGCCGATACGCGCTTCGGCCTGATCGAGGCGGCGATCTACCACAACGCGCTCAGCACCGAGACGCTCGGCGGCGTCAGGGTCACGCAGGGCGTCACCGTCGCCCAGCTCTCCGACACGGTGAAGCTCGGCGCCGCCCACACGCTGCGCGCCTCGGTCGAGTTCCGCCACAACGCGCTGCAGAACGAGGGCGGCCCGACGCTGCACTACAACATCGTCTCGACGGGGCTGATGTGGAACTGGGCGATCGCCCGCGGCCTCGAGAGCACCGTCGCGCTGCGCTGGGACCAGTTGAGCCTGCACGGCCATGGCTACGAAACGCCGCCCTCGGCCTTCGCGAATGCCGCCTATGACCGCGGCATCGGCGTGCTCGCCTACAATGCCGGGCTGGTGTGGCGGCCGAGCGAGCTCGATTCGCTGCGGCTCTCGGCGGCGCGCGGCATCGGCCTGCCCAGCCTGACCGACCTCGGCCTGCATGCGGTGAGCAACGGCGTCCTGGTCTCGGGCAATCCGCGCCTCGCCCCGACGGTGGTGGACAATTACGAGCTCGGCTGGCGGCGCCGCATCCCCGCCATGGAAGGCCATGTCGGCGTCACGGGGTTCTATCAGGTGAATCGCGGGCTCGGCAGCTCGCTTGGGGTGGCGCCGGGCCTGCTGGCCGGCCTGCCCGTGCCGGCCATCGTGCCGGTCAATCTCGGCCCCGCCCGCAGCTACGGCGTGGAGCTCTCCGCCGCCGGCCGGCTGCCCTTCGGCTTCGACTGGGGCGCCGAGTATCGCCTCGCCGTGGTGGAAGGCGACCTCGCGCCGGCGGTGATCAACTACCTCGATGCCTCGCCGCGCCACCTGCTGTCCGCGCGGCTGGGCTGGGGCGGCGGGCCGTACCGCGCCGATCTCTTCCTGCGCTACGCCACCACCATGAGCGGCTACCGCGACATGGGCCAGCGCTACGCCGCGGTGACGGTGGACGACTACATCTCCGCCGGCGCGCGCCTCGCCTGGCGGCTCGACGAGAAGCTGACCCTCGCGGTCGAGGGCTCCGATCTGCTGCACGAGCGGCAGCGCCAGAGCATCGGCCTGCCGGCGCGCCGCCAGCTCTATCTCTCGCTGCGCGTGGATTTCTGAGCCGCGCGCGCCGGCGATGCAGCCCTGAAGGCGCTGTCGCGTTCATGCCGGAACGGACCGGCAGCGCGCGACAGAGCATGGCCCCTGACGACACAGAGCCCGGCGCTCGCCGCGCCGGATCGGCGAAGCCCGTACGCCCGCAGGGCCTGCTGAAATCCCTCGGCCTCGGCATCATCACCGGCGCCGCCGACGACGATCCCTCCGCGATCGGCACCTATGCCGCCGCCGGCGCCGCCATCGGCCCCGCCTTCCTGTGGACCGCCCCGGCCACCCTGCCGATGATGTTCGCGGTGGTCTATCTCGCGGCCAAGCTCGGCCAGGTGAGCGGCCGCGGCCTGTTCCACGTGGTCCGCGACCACTATCCGCGCTGGATCCTGTGGCCCGCCCTGATCGGCGTGATGGCGGGCAACACCATCGAGGCCGCGGCCGATCTCGGCGGCATGGCCGCGGCGCTCGGGCTCTTGCTGCCGGTGCCGGCGGGCATCCTGGTCCCCGCCATCGCGGCCGCGGTCTTCGCGCTGCAGCTCTGGGGGTCCTATACGCTCATCCGCAGCATCTTCCGCTGGCTCGCCCTGTCGCTGCTCGCCTATGCCGGCGCCGCCATCCTGGCGCGGCCCGATCCGACGGCGGTGCTCGCCGGCACGCTGATCCCGCGCATCGCCTTCACCCGCGAATTCCTCGCCATGCTGGTCGCGGTGATCGGCACCACCCTCTCGGCCTATCTCTACACCTGGCAGTCCAACCAGGAGGTCGAGGAGGAGATCGCCAAGGGCCGCACGCGCCTCTCCCAGCGCCGGGGCGCGACACGGCACGAATTGCGCCACACCCGCCGCGACGTCCTGATCGGCATGGCGTTCTCCAACCTCATCATGTTCTTCATCATGCTCGCCACCGCCGCCACCCTGCACGCGGCGGGCGAGACCGAGATCAGCAGCGCCGCGCAGGCGGCCGAGGCGCTGCGGCCGCTCGCCGGCGGCACGGCGGCGATGCTGTTCACGCTCGGCATCGTCTCGGTGGGCTTCCTCGCGGTGCCGATCATGACCACCGGCGCCGCCTACGACCTCGCCCAGGCGCTCGGCTGGCCGCACGGGCTGCACGCCCGGCCGCGCCAGGCGAAGCGCTTCTACCTCGCGATCGCCGGCTTCACCGTGATCGCGGTGGCGATGAACTTCCTCGGCTTCAACCCGATGAAGGCGCTGGTGTGGTCCGGCATCGTGCAGGGCTTCTCCACCCCGCCGCTGCTGCTGCTGATCATGCTGATGACGAATGACCGCCGCATCATGGGCGACAAGGTCAACAGCCGCGGCATGAACATCCTGGGCTGGACGACCACCGCGCTGGTCTTCGCCGCCAGTGCCGCCCTGCTGGTCAGCTCCTGACGTCGGAGGAAGAGCTGGGGGGCGGAGAGAACTCCGCCCCCCAGACCCCCCACCTCCTTTTTTTGGCGACTTGGGAAGCGTGGCCAGCTGCGCGCTTCATGAGATCGGTTGCCGCGGCGGAGAGTGCGGGAGCAGGAGCGCCGATACGCGGTGTGACTGCCCCTTCCTACTCCGCCTCCTCTTCCACCATCGCCTGGCGCAGATCCTCGGTGCTGATCAGCAGCACCCGATGCGCGCTGAGGATCTGCGGCGCCTGGTGCTGCAACTCTTCCCAGCGCGCCTCCACCGCGTCCAGCGCGGCGTCGAGATCGGCGAATTTCTCCTCGCTCGGCGCCGGCCCGTTCTCGCGCCAACGCAGATAGACCGGACCGGTCTGGCTCATCGCGTTCCGTCCCTTTCACGGCAATGGGGGGCGAGGCTTAGCCCAGCCGGCGCGGCGCCTCCAGCCGCCCGCTAGCCCCGCAGCGCCGGCAGGATCACGTCCCGCAGCACCACCGTCGGCGGCCGCCACTGGTCCGGCGTGTCGTAATTCCCCGCCGTCACCGCCACGACGAGGTCCAGCCCCGGCAGCAGGAACAGCCGCTGCCCGCCATTGCCGATCGCGCTCACCATCGGCTCCGTCCGCAGGCGGCCGGCGCCGTCATCCCGCGCCACCCCGCCGAGATACCAGTGATAGCCATAGCGCCGCCCATCCGGCATCGCGACCGCGGCCCGGATGGAGGCCGCCAGCCACTCCGCCGGCACCACCTGCCGGCCTTCCCAGCGCCCACGCCCCAGCACCATCACGCCGATCCGCGCCAGCTCGCGCGGTGTCATGCGCAACCCCGAGGCGGCGATCGGCTCGCCGCGCTGGTCGCGATCCCACGCGGCCTGCACCATGCCGAGCGGCGCGAACAGCACCTCCCGCGCGAATTCCTCCAGGTCCCGCCCGGTCCCCCGCGCGATCAACCGCCCGAGCAGCGCGGTGGCGCCGCCATTGTAGGTCCAGGCCTCGCCCGGCGGACGCAGGATCGGCCGCTCGAGGATGAAGCGGTAGCGGTCCGGCGCCGTCCCCATGGCGATCTCGCTGTTGCGCGGATCGCTGTAGGGGATGGCGATCTCCTCCCATTGCGTCCCCAGCGTCATGCTCAGCACATGCGCGATGGTGAGCCGCGCCCGCGCGGGATCGGCGGCGAGGTCGGGGTATTCCGGGAATTGCGCCATCAGCGGCGCCTCCGGCGCCGGCACGCGCCCCGCCGCCAGCGCGATGCCGTAGAGAAGCCCGACGATGCTCTTGGTCGCGGAGCGGATGTCGTGCGGCGTTTCCGGCCCGAAGCGCACCAGGCCGAGCGGCAGCGCCCGCCGCATGTCGAAGCCGGGGAGATACTGCTCGAAGACGATGCGCCCGCCGCGCATCGCCACCACGCCATGGACGTTGGACAGCAGCCCGGCTTCCCGCGCCGCCGCGAAGCGCTCGCCGAGATCCTCCGCGAATCCCGCATCGCCCGATTCGGCCTGCGTCCGGCCTGCCGCCAGCATCGTCCCTATGGCTCCGCCCAACACGGCCCTTCGGCCGCAATGCCCGACCGACATGACCGCCGGCACGCTAGAAGGCCTCCAGGGCCGGGACGAGGCCGCTTCTGGCGGACCGCACCAAGCTGGGCTCCACTGCGTGCCGGTTCGGCAATCCCAGAGGATCGGGGGCATGGACAAGCGCACCAGCGAACGCGCCCTCGGTCTCGCCGCCGCCTACCTCTCCCAAGGCGATCTGGCGCTGGCCGATCTTCTCGCGCGCAGCGTGCTGGACGCGGTGCCGGGACACCCCGCGGCCTGGCATGTCGTCGGCGCCGTCGCCACGCGGCTCGGCCTGCGCGAGCAGGCAGTCTCGGCGCTGCGCCGCGCCGCCGCCGCGGGCCACGCGCCCGCGCGCGACGCCCTGCGCCTTGCGCAGCGCCTGCCGCCCCCCACCAGCACGGATGCGGCCGGCCGTTTCCTCGTCATCAAGGCGTGGGGCTACGGCTTCTGGTCGGATGTCAGCCATGTGCTCGGCTGCCTCCTGCTCTCGGAGCTCACGGGGCGCACCCCCGTCACCTGCTGGGGCAGCAACAGCCGCTTCGGCGACGGCACGGGCGGTGACGCATTCCAGCACTATTTCGAGCCGCTGGCCACCGCCACGCTGGACGAGGTGTGTTCGCCGGGGCTGACCGCCGCCGATGTATTCCCCCGCAAATGGTCGCCCTCCAACCTCGCCGCCAACGACATCGCCAAGTGGCACGGCGCCGGTTCCCGCATGCCGGGCATCGCCTTCCTGAATCGGCCGGAGCGCGTCGTCGTCAGCGATTTCCACATCGCCGTCGCCGATCTCGCGCCATGGATTCCGGAGAGCCATCCGCTGCACGGCCGCGCGATCGACGATCTCCACCGGCTGCTGATCGAGCGCCACCTGCGGCCGCTTCCCGCCATCCAGGCCTGGGTCGAGGCTTTCCACGCGCGTCATCTCGCCGGCCGCCCCAGCATCGCGGCGCATCTGCGCGGGACGGACAAGAGATCCGAGATGGCGGATCTCGACCAAGCCAACCGGCTGATCCTTGCGCATCTCGATCGTGCCGATCCTGCCGCCGCGATCTTCCTGCTCACCGACGATCAGCGCCTCCTCGCGCCGCTTCGCCGGCGCTACGGCGAAAGGCTGGTCCACACCGACTGCCTGCGCGGCAGCGGCGACACCGGCCTCCACCACACCGCGGGCCTGGACGGCGTGCGCCTCGGCACCGAGGTGATGCGCGACGTGTACGTGGCGCTGCGCTGCGCGCGCTTCGTCGGCAATGGCGATTCCAACGTGTCGGCGATGATCGCGGTCCTGAGGCCGTGGCCGGCCGGCGCCTGCACGCTGATCGCCCCGTCGCGGCTGCATCGGAGGAACTTCCATATCTACGTGACCGAAGCCTAGGCTGGGGGGCGGAGTGAACTCCGCCCCCCAGACCCCCCACCTCCTTTTTTTGATTGCGGGGAAGCGTGGATAGCCCCGTTCTCAGCCCGACAACGGTTCGGCGCTTGAGAGTGCGGGAGGAGCCAGCGCCAAATAGCCAAAAAAAGGAGGTGGGGGGTCTGGGGGGCGGAGTTCATCTCCGCCCCCCAATCTTCTCGGCGCTTCAGAAGAATTTCGCGACGACGTCGGTCGAGGATCGCACCCCGATTGCGTCGAAATGCGTCTGCAGGAACGCCTCCGCTTTCGCCACCCCGAGCGCGTGAAGGTAGTGCAGGAAATCGAGGCTCGTGTTCACCTTCGACGAGGCGTTCAGCGGCGCGAGCTCGCGCTCGGCGTCGATGGTGTGGACGAAGACGCGCAGATACTTCCCTTCCGGCAGCTCGCCGCGGTCGATCAGCTCCGTCACGAAGCGGATCATGCGCATCTCGCGCATCAGCGAGGCGTTGAAGGAGAGCGTGTTCACCCGGTCGATGATGCTGCGCATGTCGCGCGGCACCTCGGGGATGTTGATCGGGTTGAGCTGCACGATGAGGATGTCCGGGCAGCCGCCCATGTAGATCAGCGGGAAGATCGGCGGGTTCCCCGAATACCCGCCGTCCCAGTAGTACCCGCCATCGATCTCCACCGCCTGGAACAGCATCGGCAGGCAGGAAGAGGCCATGATCACCGCCGCCGACATCTCGCGCCGCTCGAAGACGCGCAGCCGTCCGTTCAGCACATTGGTCGCGCAGGCGAACAGGGCGGGGGAGCCGCCTTCGCGCAGCCGCTCGAAATCCACCAGCCTCTCCAAGAGGTCCTGCAGCGGGCTGTGGTTTCCCGGGTTCAGCTCATAGGGCGAGAATTGCCGCCCGACCATGTCGGCCCAGCGCCACACCGGCGAGAAATCCATGTTCCCCGGGCTCATCCAGCGGTCGAGCGGCGTCGGCTGGAACGGCGAGAAATGCGCGAGTTGCCCGACCCCTTCCCAGAATTCCCTGAGCTGCTCGCGCGCCTTCGCCGTGCCGCCCTCGCTCAGCCCCTCCGCCAGCAAGGCGCCGTTCATCGCGCCGGCGCTGGTGCCGACGATCGCCTCCACCTCCAGCCGCTCATCGGCGAGCAGCCGGTCCAGCACGCCCCAGGTGAAGGCGCCGTGCGATCCGCCGCCCTGCAGCGCGAGCTTGATCCGCTTGCGCGCGGCGGCGGTCATTTGCGCTCCAGCCGCGTCACCGGCGACCATCCCGCAGGCGCGCCTGCGCCGAGTGTCGCGATCCGCTCGGCATAGGCCGCGCAGAGCGCATCCCCCGCCGCGCCGCCCGCCGCATCCAGCGCCGCCGCCGCCGCCGCGAACTGCCCGGCGCGGTAGCGCCGCACCACCTCGCGCCATTCCGGCAGCCGCGCCACCACCCCGGCATCGGCGAGCAGATCGGCGTCCGCCGGATCGGGCGCCACCGCCAGCCCCACCAGCTCGTGGATCTCGAGCGGCTCCTGCGCGCCCTTCGGCAGCACCAGGTCCACGGGACGGAACACGAAGGCGTTCCCCGCGGCGATGCGCACCGCGTCCGACACCAGGATGGAGGTGCCGTAGAGCTTGTTCATCCCCTCCAGCCGCGCGGCGAGGTTCACCATCGAGCCGATCGCCGTGTAGGCCATGCGGTCAGTGGAGCCGACATTGCCGAGCACCGCCTCGCCGGCATGCAGGCCGAAGCGCGTGGTCAGCGCCGGCCAGCCCTGCGCCGCGAAGCGTTGCTCCAGCGCGCGCGTGAGGCGCCGCGCCCGCAGCACCGCGTGGCAGGCATGCATGGCATGGGCGAGGTCGCGCCGCGGCGCGTTCCACACCGCCATCACCGCATCGCCGACATATTTGTCGATGGTGGCGTGCCCGGCGATCAGCACCGCGGTCAGCGCCTCGAAATAGGCCGAGGTCACCTGCATCAGCGCCTCCGGCTCCATGCGCTCGGCGATGCCGGTGAAGCCCGCGACATCGCTGAACATGATGGTGACGCGCCGCCGCTCGCCGCCGAGCTTCGCCTCCGCCCCCTCCGCCATCAGCTTGCGCACCAGGTCGCGCGGCACATAGACGCTGAACAGCCTGAGCGCCGCCTTCATCCCCGCGACCGAGCCGGCGAGCTGCTCGAGTTCCGCGAGCTCCGTCCGCACCGCGACCGGCGCGGCGAGGTCGAGCCGGCGCACCGCCTCCGCCTCTGCCGTCAGCGCGGCGAGCGGGCGGCCGATGCGCCGGGCCAGCGCCCAGAACAGCAGGGCGCCAAGGACGAGGCCGAGCGCCGCAGCGGCCAGCGCGATCGGCAGCCTGGCGCTCGCCGCCAGCGCTATCGCCGGGAGATAGACCAGGGCGAACCCCCCGACGAGCACCGCCCCGAGCCCCGGGCGCCAGCCCCTCACGACCGCAGCCCGGCCTCCGCCAGCGCCTCCCCGTAGAGCGCCAGCGCCGCCGTCTCCTCCATGGCATCGAGCGCCGCCGCGCCCTGCTCCGGCGTCTCGCCCGCGCCGCGGCGCTGCGCGCACAGCGCATAGGCCGCGATCTGCGCATCGCGCGCGCGGTCGAGACCCATCGCCGCCGCCGGCGCGGTCGGATCCGGAAGCTGCCGGAGCAGATGCAGCCGCCCGCCATGGGTTCCCACGCGCTTGGGATCCGGCAGGCCCGACTGGCGCAACTCCGCTTCCAGGAGCCGCCCGAGCTCCCAGCCCAGCCGCGGTGTGGTGGAGGCGAACAGATCGGCCTCCCGCGCCATCCGGCAGAGCAGCGCATCCGGCTCCTCCACCGCCTCCCAGGGCCAGCGGGTGGCCAGGATCACCCGCCTGATCGTCGCGATTCCCTCCGCCGGCAGGCCGGAAGCGGCGGCGATGCCCGCTGCCTCCTCGGCTGAGCGCGCCTCCATCTCGCCCGGCGCCATCCCCGCCCCGCCATCATGCAGCAGGTCATGGGCCGCCATGGCGAGCACGCCGAACATCGCCGCCTCCTCCCCGATCAGCCCGAGCCGCCGCGCCGCGCCGCACAGCCAGCCCATGGCGAGCGTCGCCTCCGCCTGGTGGTGGCGGTCGTGATAGGCGGGCTCGTTGCCCTGCTCGAAGGCGGCGCCGTGCCGCTCCACTGCCGCGGCGATGCCGCGCGCGGCCTTGCCGAAGCCCGATCCCGGCTCCAGCGGGGCGCCGGCGGCGGCGGCCATGGCGATCGCCACCGCCTCCCCCACCATCGGCGGCCCGCGCCTTCGCGCCAGCAGGAAACGCTCGGCCTCGGCGACCAGGGTCAGGGGCGGTTCGGCGGCGGGAGTCCCGGACATGCCCTCCGATGCAACCCCCAGCCTGCCCCCCGCGTCCAGCACGAAAGCGTATCGCTCGCCGCGGCACCCTGACCGCTGCGCCGCAGCACGCTAAGCTCGCGCCTCCTGCAGGGAGACGCGCATGGAACTCAAGGGCAAGGTCGCACTCGTCACCGGCTCGACCTCCGGCATCGGCCTCGGCATCGCCCGCGTCCTCGCCGGCGCCGGCGCCGACATCGCCATGAACGGCTTCGGCGACCCCGCCGAGATCGAGAAGCTGCGCTCGGACCTCGCCGCCGAATTCGGCGTCCGCTGCGCCTTCGTCGCGGCCGACATCTCCGACCCCGCCGCCTGCGCGGCGATGATCGAGTCGGCGACCGCCGAGCTCGGCGCGGTGGACGTGCTGGTGAACAATGCCGGCGTCCAATTCACCGCCGCGGTCGAGGAATTCCCGATCGAGCAGTGGAACCGGATCATCGCCATCAATCTCTCGGGCGCCTTCTACGCCATGCACGCGGCGCTGCCGGGGATGATGAAGAAGGGCTGGGGGCGGGTGGTCAACATTGCCTCCGCCCACGGCCTGGTCGCCTCCGAGCACAAGGCAGCCTATGTCGCGGCCAAGCACGGGCTGCTCGGCCTCACCAAGGTCGCGGCGCTGGAGCAGGCCAATACCGGCGTCACGGTCAACGCGATCTGCCCGGGCTGGGTGCTGACGCCGCTGGTGCAGAAGCAGATCGAGGAACGCGCCAAGACGAACGGCACCAGCGTGCAGCAGGAAGAGCACGCGCTGCTCGCCGAGAAGCAGCCGATGCTGAAATTCTCGACGCCGGAGCATATCGGTGCCGCGGCGCGCTACCTGTGCTCGGACGGCGCGGCGACGGTGACGGGGATCGCGCTCTCGGTGGATGGCGGCTGGGTGGCGCAGTAGCGCGGAAAAAGACTGGGGGGCGGAGTTCACGTTGGGGCACGGCCGCGGCCCAGCGTAGCGCGGTCCGTTCTCAGCCCGACGACGCTGCGGCCCCTGATAGTGCGGGAGGAGCCAGAACCAATCAGCCAAAAAAAGGAGGTGGGGGTGTGGGGGCGGAGTTCTCTCCGCCCCCACTCTTTCTTACTACGACGGAGCGGAGCCCCGATCCGCCCTCATTCCGCCGCCGCCGCCCGCGGCCCTACCGCCAGCACCTCGCGCAGCCGCCGCAGCATGTCGCGCGCCGGCTCGTTGAGCTCCTCCTCCGGCCCCGCGACCTGCTCCACCGCCGCCATCGCCTTGCTCCGCTCGGCGGCCTTGGGCAGCAGCACGGCCAGCCCCGCCAGCGCCTCCTCCCGCGCCAGGGTCACGATCACCGTCTGCTCGCGGATCACCGCCTGCCGCTCGGCGGGGCTCATCAGCGAGAAGGGCCGCTCCGTCGTCAGCAGCGCGTTCGACCGTGCGAGGCGCGAGCGCCGCACGCCGCCCCGCGCCTGCGCAAGCAGGATCATCATGCGGATCACCGCTTCCGCGTAGCCGCCCTGGCGGGTGCGCGCGAGCGCCTCGCGCACCTCCGGCGTGTCCATCACCGGCGGCGCCAGTTCGATGCCCTCCTCGATCGCCTCGGAGACGCCGAGCGTGGAAAGCGCCCCGTACACCGCGTGGAAGGCGAGCTCGGCGGAGGCGTCGCGCGCGTCGCGCCAGAGATTGATGCCGTTCTCCACCGCATCCGCCCAGGCGCGCTCCATGGCGAGGAAGGGATTGTCCGGCGCCGCGGGGCTGCGGTGGTCGCGCACCAGCCCCGCCATCGCCGCGATCGGCGCCATGAAGGGGTTGAGGTCGCTGAACAGGTAGCGGCGCGCGCGCAGCGGATGCAGCTTGCGCCGGAACTCCGCGCTGCGCTCGGTCGCCAGCTGGCGCACGATCGGCCCGGCCAGCAGGTCGTAGAGCGTCTGGTTCAGCGCCGAGATCTTCGCTACCACCGGGAAGGCCTCGTTGGTCGCATCGCCCGAGAGGGTGCGGATATCGGCGATGCTGCGCTCCACCAGCTCCACCTGCCACGCCCCGCTGGGGTCGCGCGCATCCTGGCCGCTGATGCGCATCTCGTAGAGCCCCGGCGCCACCGCCTCGATCATCTCGAGCGTGTTGGCGATCTCGGAGTGCTCCTTCCGCGCCACCGCGCCGGAGACGAAGATGCCGAGATGCCCGATCTGGTCGTGCAGCAGGTAGACGATGGTCTGGCCGAGCGCCTTGATCTCCTGCTCGTCGCGATAGACGTCGGCGATCCAGCGCAGCGCCTGCCCCACCGGGGTGATGTTGTCGCCGGCGGAGGCGAAGACGATCACCGGCGAGCGCACCTCGCGCATGTTGAAGGTGGCACCCTGGCCGGCGGCGATCTGCCCCGCGGCGAAGCGGTTGCCGATGAAGAGGTTGTCGACGATCCAGCGCATCTCCTCGCCGGTCATCAGGAAGTAGCCGCCCCACCAGCGCTCGAACTCCAGGAAGCGCTCGGTCTCGCTGTCGACCTTGGCGTAAAGGTCGAAATACTTGCGGAACCAGGTGTTGCCCGGGCTCAGGCTCTCGAAGTTCAGTACCAGGTTGGCGCCGTCGAACTTGCCGTTGCCGAGATCGGCCATCATGGCCGCCGGCCACGAGCCGCCGGCGAGCCCGCCCAGGTAGCGCATCGGGTTGCGCCCCTTCTCGCCCGCCCAGTAGGACAGCGGCGCGCCGTTCAGCACCAGCGCGCCGGTGAGCTCGGGCTCCGAGGCGCCGAGCATCATCGTCGCCCAGCCGCCCTGGCAATTGCCGATCACCACCGGCTTCGGCGCTTCCGGGTGGCGCTCCGCCACGGTGCGCAGGAAGACGCCCTCCGCGACGGTGATGTCGAGGATGCTCTGCCTGGGCTCGGGGTCGCGGAAGAAGATCACGAAATAGACCGGATGGCCGCGGCGCAGCGCGACCCCCACCTGGCTGTCGCTCTTGAAGCCGCCGATGCCGGCGCCGTGCCCGGCGCGCGGGTCGATGATGACGAAGGGCCGCTGCTTCGGATCGGTCGGCGGGAAGCCGGCGGGGGCGATGATGCGCACCAGCGCGTAATTGGAGGGCCGCGGCAGGCCGCGCCCGTCCACCACCATCTCCCAGTCGAACATCAGCACCGGGGGACAGCCGGCCTGCTCATGCTCGGTGAAGGTGTTGCCGGCCTGGCGCATGACGTCCCAGAACAGCAGCCAGCGCTGCGCGGCATCCACCGCATAGGTCGCGGCGTCCTGCATCAGCGCCGCGGGCGTGCGCAGGAACGGCCTGGGATCCGGCACCGGGGCGGCGGCGAGCACCGCCGGCGCCAGCGCCGCGGCGTTGCGCCCGGCGACATCGGCCAGGATGCGCGCCTGCTCCAGCCCGCGGGCGACGCCGGCGAGGGATTTGTCGAGGAACTCGCGCCCGGGCGGCGGAGAGGGTGGTGCCATGGCCGTGTGATCCTTTGCTGCGGTGCAGCATAACACGCCGGGCGTGCCGGCGGGTGCATGATGTGAGGCGAGGGCCCGCTTTGCCTAGCTGGACCGTCCGGCCTCCGAGTGCTCCGATAGCGCCTCGCGGTCCAAGGGGGAAACGGCATGAAGGGCGTGGTCTTCACCGGCGACCGGCAGCTCGCGCTGATGGACTTCCCCGATCCGGCGCCGGGCCCGGACGAGGCGGTGCTGGAGATCCGCGCCTCCGGCATGTGCGGCAGCGACCTGAAATTCTACCGCGCCCCGGCGGGGCCCGACCGCACCGCCGCACTCGGCCTGCCGCCGCTCGCCGGCCCGGTGATCGCCGGCCACGAGCCCTGCGGCGTGGTCGTCGCGGTCGGCGCCAATGTCGCGCCGCGCCAGGCCTGGCCGGGGATGCGGGTCATGCAGCACCATTACCGCGGCTGCGGCGTCTGCCCGCACTGCGCGACCGGCTGGATGCAGCTCTGCGTCGAGGGGGTGGCCGAGGTCTATGGCGTCACCGGCCATGGCGCGCATGCCCCATACATGAAATGCCCCGCCCGCACCCTGGTCGCGCTGCCGGAGGAGCTTTCCTTCACCACCGGTGCCGCGATCTCCTGCGGCACCGGCACCGCCTGGGGCGCGCTGCAGCGCCTCGGCCTGATGGGCGACCAGACCATCGCGGTGTTCGGCCAGGGCCCGGTCGGGCTTTCCGCGACGCAGCTCGCCGCCGCCATGGGGGCGCGGGTCATCGCGCTCGACACCAGCCCCGAGCGCCTCGCCCGCGCCCGCGAATTCGGCGCCGACCTGCTGATCGACCCGGCCACGACGCCGGACGTGATCGCCGCCATCCGCGATGCCACCCATGGCCGCGGCGCGCACTGCGCCCTCGATGCCTCCTCCGCCCCGCTGGCGCGGCGCCAGGCGGTGCGCTGCGTCCGCACCTGGGGCCGCGCCTGCTTCGTGGGGGAGGGGGGCGAGGTCACCCTCGACGTCAGCAGCGACCTGCTGCGCCGCCAGGTGACGCTGATCGGCTCCTGGACCTTCAGCACGGTGGGGCAGGCGGAGTGCGCCCGCTTCATCGCCGACCGCCGGCTGGATGTCGACGCGCTGTTCACCCACCGCTGGCAGCTCGAGCAGGCGGCCGAGGCCTATGCGCTGTTCGACCGGCAGAGCGGCGGGAAGGGGGTGTTCCTGCCGCACTGATGCCCCGGCTTGGGCGGGGCAGGGCTGTCCAGTAGTGGCTTTGGAAATAACGATTTATTGACGTTGCGGGACGAAATCAACCGGCCTAGAATGGGGTGCAATCGTTGGTGGTGCCAGGAAACGCGGCCTGTCAAAACTGGAGTGATCCCCCCGATGAGGGCGCCCGACCCGCCGCCGGACAGCCCATGGCTGAGCCCTGGCCTTCGCATCGAACCGGTGCGCGAGCCGAACGCCGACTCCGTCCTCACGCTCGACCACGCCTGGCGCATCACCACCGCCGAGGGCAGCTTCGAGGGCAACCTGGTCGGCCAGGTGATCTGGGAGCGCTTCCCCGACCTGGTCGGCGGCCCGCTCTGGCTGGCATGCCGCCAGGCCGCGCAGCAGCGCCGGCCCCAGCGCCTCGCCGGCCGCGAGGAGAATGACGGCCGCAGCGCCGAGATCCATGTGCTGCCCTGCCCCGGCGGCCTGCTGCTGCTGATCCGCGACACCACGCGCCAGCAGGCGGCGATGGCGGCGCTGCGCGAGAGCAACGAGAGGCTGCGCGCCGGCTACGAGGCGGCCCCGGTCGGCCTCGCCCTGGTCGACGCCGAGCTCCGCCATCTCGCCATCAACGAGAGGCTGGCGCGGCTCTCGGGCGGCTCGGCCACCGCCCTGATGGGCCGCACCGCCGCCGAGGTGGTGCCCGGCGTCGCCCGTCACGTGGACCCGATCCTGCGCGAGGTGCTGGCGACCGGCACCGCCCGCGAAGGCGTGCTGGTCGCCGGGCGCGCCGGCGGCGCGGCCGCCCGGGACCTGGTCGCCCACTACCATCCGGTGCACGACGCCGAAGGCCGGGTCGCCGGGGTCAGCGCCGCGGTGATCGACCTCACCCCGCTGCGCCGGACCGCGGCCGAGCTCAAGCGCGCGCTCCGCGCCGCCCGCGCCGCGAACGCCGCCCGCAGCCGCATGATGACCGCGGTGAGCCGCGAATTCCGCACCCCCATCGCCATCATCGTCGGCTTCGCCGAGCTCCTGCTGCGCCAGGCCGAGACGCCCGCCGTCACCCCCGAGCATGCCGCCCATCTGCGTGACATTGCGGGCGCCGCCTATCACCTCCTCGCCCTGGTCGACGATGTCGGCGCCGCCGCCGCCCTGGCGCATCCCGAGGAGCCCGGGCTGCGCCGCGGCACGGTGCCGCTCCGGCGCCTCGCCGCCGAAGCGGCCGAGCTCGCCCTCGGTCCCCACGGCGCCGCCGGCCTGCGGCTTGCCGGCGCCGGCGACCCGCTGCTCGCGGGCGACCCCGCCCTGCTGCGGCGCGGCCTCGGCGGCCTGCTGCGCGAGAGCGCCCGGCACGCGCCGCCGGGCGCCATCCATTGGCTCTCCTGGGCACCGGCGGAGGACCAGCTCGCGCTGCATCTCGACAGCCCTGGCCCGGCGGCGGATCCGGCCGCGGCCGAGGCGCCGCGCAGCGGCTTCGAGAGCCCGGGGCTCGGGCTGCAGCTCGCCCTGCTCATCGTTGAGGCCCATGGCGGCCGCCTGGCAGCGATGGAAGGCCCCGCCGGCGGCACGCGCTGGCGCATGGAACTGCCCGCCGCGGGCGCCGCCTGAGTGAGATTGGGGGGCGGAGTGAACTCCGCCCCCCAAGCCCCCCACCTCCTTTTTTTGGCTACTTGGCGCCGGCTGCTCCCGCGCGCTCGGACGGCGCGCCGTTGTCGGGATGGGAACGGTGCTCGTCGGGGGGGCGCGGCACGGGCGCGACATGAACGCCGAACCGGCCGAGCCTTAACCGTTGCTTTACGCGGGCTCCGCCATGGTCGCCTTCCCCGCGAGAGGACGTCATGCCCCCCGAAGCCGGCCCGAGCGGCCCGGCCCGCGCCGCGCGGCCGGACCGCTTCCTCGCCTTCGCCTTCGCCGCCGCGGAACTGCTGGTGGAGACCGATCGCGACGGGCGCATCCTGTTCGCCGAGGGCGCCTTTCCCGCCCGCTTCGGCCGCGCGGCCCGCGATTTCCTCGGCCGCCCCGTCGCCGCCCTGGTCGCCGCCGCCGACCGCGCCGGTTTCCGCACCGCGCTCGAGATGCTCCCCGGCACCGGGCGCCTGCACCCCACCGGGCTGCGCCTGGCCGATCCGGCCGGCACCGCCTTCGTCGCCTCCGGCCTCTGCCTCGCCGCCGACGAGGGCAGCATCTGCTTCGCCTTCGCCCCCATCCCGCAGCTTCTGCCGCAGCCGCCGCCCGGCGGCCCCGGCCTCGCGCGGCTGGCCGAGGACCGGCTGCGGAGCGGCGAGGCGGCCGGCAGCCTGAGCTTCCTCGATATCGCCACGCCGGAGGGCGCCTTCACCCCGCGCCCCGACCTCGCCGAGCGCATCCGCATCCTGCTCGCCGAGGCGCTGCCGGACGGCGTCGCGGCCGAGCTCGGCGGCGGCCGCTTCGGGCTGCTTGCCGACGCCGCCGGCCCCGACCTCGCCGCGCTCGCGGCGGGGATCGCCCGGCTGCTCGAGGAGCGCGGGCTGGTGCCGGTGATCGGCACCATGAGCCTCGATCTCGCCAGCCCCAGGCTGAGATCGGTGCAGGCGACCCGCGCGCTGCGCTTCGCCCTCTCCGCCTTCGCCCGCGGCGGCGATGCCGCGTTGCGCCAGGCCGGATTCGATGGCGGTCTCGCCGGTTTCGCCGCGAGCGCCGCCGAGCGCGCCGGCAGGCTGCGCGCCGCGCTGGCCGAGCGCCGCTTCCGGCTGGCCTTCCAGCCGATCGTCGCACTCGCCGACCGCGCGCCGCATCACTACGAGGCGCTGCTGCGCCCGATGGACGATGCCGGCACGGCGGAATTCGTCGCCCTCGCCGAGACGGTCGGCCTGTCCGAGGAGCTCGACTGGGCGGTGGTGGGCGCTGCCTGCGAGGCGGCGTCCAGGGCCCATGGCGCGCGCATCGCCTGCAACCTCTCCGGCCTGTCGCTGCAGAACCCCGCCTTCCGCGCCCGGCTGCTCGCCAAGCTGGACGCGGCGCCCGATCTCGCCCTCCGGCTGCTGTTCGAGATCACCGAGACGGCGGAGATCGAGGACGAGACGGAGGCGGCCGCGACGGTCATCGCGCTGCGCGACCGCGCCCTGCCGGTCTGCCTCGACGATTTCGGCGCCGGCGCAGCGGCGTTCCGCTACCTCCGCGCCTTCCCGGTGGATTTCGTCAAGGTCGACGGCGCCTATGTCGCCAACGCGCCGCAGAGCGAGCGCGACCGCGGCTTCATCGCGGCCATGGTGGACCTCGCCCGCACGGTGGGCGCCGGGGTGATCGCAGAACGCGTGGAGACCGAGGAGGAGGCGGCGCTGATGCTCTCGCTCGGGGTCGGCTTCGGGCAGGGCTTCCTGTTCGGCCGGCCGGGGGCGCTGCCGGGGCATTGAGGGAAGAGCTGGGGGGGCGGAGATGAACTCCGCCCCCCAGACCCCCCACCTCCTTTTTTTGATGACCTGGGAAGCGTGGGGAGCGCGCGCCTCACCCCGCGAACGGCGCGGCGGCTGAGAATGCGGGAGGGCATCTGCCTCCGCGGCGCGGTCGGTGATCGCCGGCACGGCACGTCAAGGCGGCAGCAGCGCATCCACCAACGCCTCGATCTCCTGCGCCACCCCGTCTTCCGCGAGGGCGGCGCGGATCGCGCGGCGCTTGGCGACGAAGTGCTGCCTCTCGACCAAAGCAACCTGACCGGCGACAGTCTCCGCGCGAAGTGCGGCGGCGGCGAGGTCACGATGTAGCGGATCGCCTCGATCGAACTCCGGGATAGGCAACGTCCAGACGAGATTATCGAAGTGCTTTGGTGTCATCTCGCCCCGCGGCTGAAGGTCCGTGACCTTCGCGAGCACTGCCGAGCTGTTGAGGACCGAAACCAGGTACGCGGCCTCCTCCACTGAGCGTGCAGGGGCCCAATAGGCCATGTGATCCACAACTGCGTGGCTCGCTTGTAGAATTGCGGCGCTCAGCCATGTCCCCGCCTTGGTATAGAGAACCCGGATCGGTGCCAGCGCAGCCTGGATCGAAAGGTTGCGCATGTGGTCGAGACGCTCGTACAGCGTCATGCGTGGGCTGCCGTCAGGGCGCCTATTGCTATGCGCTACCCACTTGGTCTCTGCATCGCGCAGCCAAGACGCAAGATGCCGATGTCCAGCCTCGCGCGCTGATGCGGCATCCAGCAGCCGTCCACGCTCCAGCGGAATAACCGCTGTCACAGTCTCCAACAGTCGGAAGGGCGCGACAGACTCGCCCAAGACAACCTCGCGCAGGAACTGCACCTCCACGGGTCCTCGCGGCGGTTCGACCTCAGTCCACGGCGCCTTGTCACGTGATCCTATCCGTCCACGCACGCGCGGCGCCTCCCGCCGCGACCCCAGCCGTCCGACCTGCTCGGGCTCCACTAGGAAAAGCCGCCTCGGATAAATGCTTGCCCCATCGCGGAACCGCGCACGATAGGGCGAGGCTCCGACAAGCATCCGCTCCCGCGGCCACGCCGCCCGGCTCCGCCGCAGCACCATCGCCGCTTCCGCCTCATGCGCATCGCGCCGCGGCAGGTGCCCCTCCCAGCGATCCACCTCGGCAGGATGCGGCCCCGCCGCCTCCCGCCGCCCGAACAGCACGCATGTGCTCGTCGTGCTGCTGCCGGATTGCGCGCCGAAGATCGGCCACACCCGCTCCAGCGCCCAGGCCCCCGCCAGTCGCACACTCACGGGCCCCATCCGGCCCGAACGCAGCCCCGCATAGACCGGCGCATTCAGTGCCGCATAAGGCAGCACGAAGCCGATCCGCCCGCCCTCCGCGAGATAGCGCTCTGCCCCACGCGCCCAGAACAGCGCGCACATGTCCTGCTGCGTCGCCAGATTGCCCCCGACCCAAAGATCGTAGCCGCGCAGCGCCTCGCGCAGCCGATCCTTCATGCTGGCGCTGAGATGGCGGTACACGATCCAGGGCGGGTTCCCTACCAGCACATCGGCCCGCTGCTCCGCCCGCGAGAGCCACACCGGCCGCACCAGGTTGCGCAGCACGAAAGTCCAGATGCCGTTGCGGCCTTCCCGGTAAAGGGCCTGCATCTGCGCATAGGTCCCGGCCAACGCCTCGGCATCGGCCGCCTCCGCCCCCTCGATACGCCGCAACGCGCGCCCCACCGCCTCGGGCGTCGCCTCGTTCTCCAGCCCCTGGCTCAGCGTATCGAGCGCCTGCTCGAACGCCGCCTGCTCCTCGGCGAATCCGGTGGGTATATGCAGCGGCGACCCGCCCGGCACTTCCACCAGCACATCGGCGCGGTCCACATAGCGCCGCAGGTTCCATTGCATGGCATCGCCCAGGAACACCGGCACCGTCAGCCGTTCCGGCCGCTCCGATACCAGCCTCCCCAGCGCCAGCAGCCAGGTCACCCGCGCCAGCGTCACCGCCACCGGGTGCACATCCAGCCCGCGCACCTGCTCCGTGCAGGCCGCGATGATCCGCTGCCCGCGCCATCCCGCCGCCTGCCCTGCCGCGATCAGCCGCCGCACCGCGTGGAACAGGAAGGTCCCCGAGCCGCAGGCCGGATCCAGCACCCGCTCGCGCAGCGGATCCTGCACCGCCGCCTCCACCACGCGTCCGGCCAGCCAGTCCGGCGTGTAGTACTCGCCGAGATCATGGCGCTGGTCGGGGTCCACCAGGCTCTCGTACAGGATCTTGAGGACATCGGCTTCGACGTCGCGCAGCCGGAAGCGCGCTGCCTGCTGGGCCACCTGGCGCACCAGCTCTGCCCCGCCCGGCGCTTTCAGCGGCCAGTCGAAAAAGTCCGCCTCCACCGCACCATGAATGCCCTCATCCGCGAGCGAACGCCCGGAAAGCAGCGCCTCCGCATCCCCGACCGGCAGATCGAGCACGCGCGCCGCGATCGCCTTCACCACCATCGTCAGATAGGTGTGTTGCAGGAACAGCGCGTCCTCGCCCACCTCGGCGCCATACGCCTCGCGCAGTAGCCCGTCCCATAGCTCGCGCTTCAGCCGCACCTCCGCGTCGTCGCGCAGCGCCGCCCATATGCCCTCCAGCACCATCCGGGCGCGCCCGAAGGTCAGGCTGGCGCGCCCGAAGGCCTGCGCCACCGCCCGCGGCTCCGGCACCAGCTCTGGTCGGTCGGACAGCAGCGGCTCGAGCCAGGCGAGGAGCTCCTCCGGCCGCTCCGGATCGGTAGCGTAGCGCGCCACCTCCCGCAGCGCGCCGCGCTCCAGCACATAGCCGATGAAGGTCGCGCCATCCGTCGCGAGCCCAGTCACCGGCCGAGGATTACGCGAACGGGCGGCGGCATCGGCCAGATAGGCCGGCATCCGCGCCAGCACATCGGCCAACTCCCGCCGCAGATCGGTCTTCAGCTCAATGACGGTGGCGCCCCACAGCGCATCGATCCGCCCGCTGCGATCGAGCAGCAGCACCTCATGCCCGATCTCTTCGTGGCGCGCGCCGAAGCCCTCGCGCAACAGTTCCGCGAGGTGAACGCGCAGCGCCTCGTGCCGCAGCCGGCCCGCCAGGGCACGCACGAGTTCGGGCAGCCTGTCGCGACGCCAGCTCACGCCGCCACGATGCGTGGCTGCACCGGATTCGCCAAGACTGGTCCGACTCGCGGCGTCTCTGTTACCCAGGTCCCATGTCAGCCGCCCAGCCCGACCTGTTCGGCATCGCCCGCCGCGCCCCACAGCCGGACCAGGAAATCCAGTCTCTCGTCCGCGCCCGGCTGCACGCCACGCTGAACCTGGTCCGCGGTGCGCCTTCCATGCCCTGGGACGACCCGCTCGCCATGATCCGGGAGGACAACGCCTTCCGCTATGCCAAGGACCTGCTCCCCCCGGTCGAGGGCGCCGCGCTCTGGGCCGAGTTCAACCGCGAGATGGAGCGCCTCTACGCCCTCCTGAACGCGGAACAGGGCGCAGACCCGGCCGGCCGACCCGGCTAGTTACTCCACGCGGCGTGGTCCTATTAAGTTTCAGCTGCTCCCGGGATTTCCCACAAGAGGGCGGCCCAACCCCAGTAAGGGAGTAAGATGGCAAGATAATACGGCGGCGCGCACCTCCTCCCGCCCTTGCCCCCGCCGTCGGCCCGCCCCACACAGCCGCCCCATGCCGGAGCCGCCGCGCCTCGCCGTCATCATTCCCTGCTACAACGAGGCTGCCAATGTCGCTCCGATGGTGGAGCGCCTCGCCGCCGCCCTCGGCGCGACGCCCTGGGAAGCGGTCTTCGTCGATGACGACAGCCCCGATGGCACCGCAGGCATCGCCAAGGCGATCGCCGCGCGCGACCCGCGCATCCGCTGCCTCCGCCGGATCGGCCGCCGCGGCCTCGCCTCCGCCGCCATCGAGGGGCTGCTCGCCACCGCCGCGCCCTATGTCGCCGTGATCGACGGCGACCTCCAGCATGACGAGACACTGCTGCCGCGCATGCTCGCCGCGCTGGAAGGCGATGCCGCCGACATCGTCGTCGGCAGCCGCCACGTCACCGGCGGCGCGGTGGGCGAGGGGCTCTCGCCGCTCCGCCGCCTGGTCTCCGATGCCGGCGCCGCGCTCGCCAATGCCGCCCTGCCGGCGCGCGTCGGCGACCCGATGAGCGGCTTCTTCGCCCTGCCGCGCCCGCTCTTCGAGGCGCTCGCGCCGCGCCTCACCGGCACCGGCTTCAAGATCCTGCTCGACATCCTGCTCTCGGCGCGGCGCGACCTCCGCGTGCTGGAGCTGCCCTACAATTTCCGCCCGCGCCATGCCGGCGAGAGCAAGCTCGACGCCGCGGTGCTGCTGGAATTCCTCGGCCTGCTCGCGGACAAGGCACTGGGCGGCATCGTGCCGCTGCGCTTCCTCGCCTTCGCCCTGGTCGGCGCGATCGGCGTGCTGGTGCATCTCCTCGTGCTCGGCCTCGCCTATGGGCTCGCGGAAATTCGCTTCGGCACTGCGCAGTGGATTGCGACCTTCGTCGCGATGACGGCGAATTTCGCGCTCAACAACCGCATCACCTATCGCGACCGCCGGCTGCGCGGCGCGGCGCTGCTGCGTGGGCTGCCGCTGTTCTATGCCGTCTGCGGCATCGGCGCCGCGGCGAATGTCGGCATCGCCACCGTGCTGCTGCGCGACGAGCTGCTCGCCTGGGCGCCGGCCGGCGCGGCGGGGGCGCTGCTGACGGTGGTGTGGAACTACGCGGTGTCCTCGACCCTGGTGTGGCGGCGATGAGCCGGGGGGCGCCGTTCGGGAAATTGCGTGGCGGTAATAAGGAAGAGTGGGGGCGGAGAGAACTCCGCCCCCACACCCCCACCTCCTTTTTTTGGCTTACTGGCGCTGGCTCCCCCCGCACGCTCAGGCGCCACAGCGTTGTCGGGCCGAGAACGGAGCTCTCGACGTGAACTCCGCCCAGTGCCGGGGGCGCCGGTCATGAGCTGGACCGTCGCGCTTCTCGGCGTCACGGCGTTGCGGCTTGCGCTCGCAGCCATCGTGCCGCTGGCGCCGGACGAGGCCTATTACTGGGTGTGGTCCCGGGCGCTGCAGCCGGGCTATCTCGACCACCCGCCGATGGTGGCGCTGTTCATCCGCGCCGGCACGCTGATCGCCGGCGACAGCGCCTTCGGCATCCGCCTGCTCGGTCCGCTCTCCGTGGCGCTCGGCTCCTGGCTGCTCGCCCGCGCCGCCGAGGATCTGTTCCCCGGCCGCCGCGCCGGTCCCTGGGCCGCGGCGCTGCTCAACGCCACCCTGCTGATCGGGGTCGGCGCCGTCGCCATCACGCCCGACACGCCGCTCGTCATCTTCTGGGTCGCCGCGCTCTGGGCCCTGGCGCGGCTGCACGCGACGCGGGGCGCGAATTGGTGGCTCGCCTTCGGGGCCCTCGCCGGCCTCGCGCTGGCGAGCAAGTACACCGCCGTGCTGCTCGGCGCCGGCGTGGTGCTGTGGCTCCTGCTCGACCGCACCGCACGGCCCTGGCTCGCGCGCTGGCAGCTCTGGGCCGGCGGCGCCATCGCGCTCGCGGTGTTCGCGCCGGTCATCGCCTGGAACGCGGCCCATGATTGGGCCTCCTTCGCCAAGCAGGGCGGCAGGGCAGCGGCCTCGGGCGGCGACGCGCTGCGCTGGATCGGCGAGCTGATCGGCGGCCAGGTCGGCCTCGCCACGCCGCTCGTCTTCCTGCTCTGCGCCGTCGGCGCCGGCCTGGCGGCCGGCACCTGGCTGCGCCGCGGCGATTCCGCCGCCGGCCTGCTCGCCTGCCTGATCCTGCCGGGCGCCGCGCTGTTCTTGTGGCAGGCGACCGGCAGCCGGGTGCAGGGCAATTGGCCCGCCATCCTCTACCCCGCCGCCGCCATCGCCGCCGCCGCCCTGCCCGGGCCGCGCTGGCAGCGCCTGCGCCGCCCGGCCGTGCTCCTCGGCGCCGCGATGACGGCGGTCGTCTATCTCCAGGCCGCCGCCGCGCCGATCCCGCTGCCCCGCCGCTCCGACCCCACCCTGGCGCGGCTCGGCGGCTGGCCCAATTTCGCCGCCGCCGCCGAGGCCGCCCGCCAGCGGGAAGGCGCCGCCTTCCTCGCCGCCGAGGAATACGGCCTCGCCGCCGAGCTCGCCTTCCGCCTGCCCGAGGCCAGGGTGATCGCCCTCGATCCGCGCTGGCGGCTTTTCGCCCTGCCCGCGCCGCCCTCCGGCGTAACCGGCCTCCTGATCCGCAGCGAAAGACGCGGCGAGGGCCCGCCCCTCTGGCCGGGCGCCATGCCGGTCGAGGGCGTGCTGGTCCGCGCCCGTCACGGTGTCGAGGCGGAACGCTACCGCCTCTATCGCGTGACCACGGCCGGGGACCAGCCCGCGGTCATCCTCCCGCAACCGCGCGGTCCTTGACGCCGCGCCGGACGGTTTCGAATTCTGCACGAGCCGAAGGGCTCGCAAGGAGCACGGGATATGCTGATCCGCTCGAGACGCGGCTGGGAACTGCCGCAGAACGCGGCCACCCCGGAATACCTGGCCCTCGGGCGCCGCACGGCCCTGGGACTCGGTATCGCGGCCATCCTCGCCCCCGGCCTCGCCGCCGCGCAGGCGCCGGCATTCCCGCCGGCCATGCGCAACCCGCGCTACCGCGTGGACCGCGCCATCACCGGCGAGCGCGAGGTCACGAGCTTCAACAACTACTACGAGTTCGGCAGCCACAAGACGATCGCGAGCGCCGCTCAGCGCCTGCCCCAGCGCCCCTGGACGCTGAAGGTGGACGGCATGGTCGAGCAGCCGCGCGAATACGACATCGACGCGCTGTTGCGCGACATGCCGCTGGAAGAGCGCGTCGTGCGCCACCGCTGCGTCGAGGCCTGGTCCATGATCGTGCCCTGGACTGGCTTCCCGCTCTCGGCCCTGCTGGCGCAAGTCAAGCCGCTCGGCAGCGCGCGCTTCGTGCGCCTGGAGACTGCGGCCAACCCCTCGGTGATGCCCGGCCTGCGCCAGTCCTGGTATCCCTGGCCCTATATCGAGGGCTGCACCATCGAGGAGGCGGCCAACGAGCTCTCCTTCATGGTGGTCGGCGCCTACGGCAAGGCGCTGCCGGCGCAGAACGGCGGGCCGCTCCGTATCCACTTCCCGTGGAAATACGGCTTCAAGTCCGGCAAGTCCCTGGTCCGCATGACGCTGACCGACCAGCGCCCGGTCTCCTTCTGGGAGACCATCCAGGCCAACGAATACGGCTTCTGGGCCAACGTGAACCCCGAAGTGCCGCATCCGCGCTGGAGCCAGGCGACCGAGCGCGTGCTCGGCACCAACGAACGCATCCCGACGCAGCTGTTCAACGGCTATGGCGAATTCGTCGCATCGCTCTATACGGGGCTCCGGAACGAACGACTCTGGGCCTGAGCCACACACACGATGCGCACCCTCGGATTGCTGCTGCTCGGCCTCGGCCTGGGCCTCTACTTCGTGACCGGACCGCTGCAGCTCGGGCTGGTGCTCTACCGCTTCGCGCCAGGCCTGCTGAACTCGACCCAGGCCGGCATACAGCGCTACGTCTCGCCCGATCTGTGGGACGCCATCTTCATCCCGGTGCTCACCTCGCCCCTCTGGGCCACCCCCGTCGCCCTCGGCGCACTCCTGCTGCTGATCTCGCTGCTGCGGCGGCGCTGAGTGCCGTGGTGCGGGCCAGGAGGGGCTCTGCCCCTCCTGGACCTCCCCGCCGGGGGGCAGCCGTGCCCCCCGGACCCCGCGTGAGTGTACAGGTTCGGGTCAGAGGGAGGGGCACAAGCGGCGTACCGCTTCAACGGGCGCGCCATGC
>Ga0081539_10000114_pt1 | contig 188734 bp, 158 predicted proteins | sample TabmetS4T2R2_FD_71023 | JGI IMG/M metagenome (GOLD analysis project Ga0081539, IMG submission 71023) | Tabebuia heterophylla rhizosphere microbial communities from the University of Puerto Rico - S4T2R2 | ecosystem: Host-associated > Plants > Roots > Rhizosphere ... | reverse complement strand
CGAGGCCTGGAACGTGGCGACGGCCACGGATCACACGATTACGGGACAGACCTCCACAGGCCCTTCCGTGACTCTGGCGATCTGGTCGACCGCAGAACAATGGAAGACCTGGTCGTTGCAGACGGCCGGCTGGACCAACGCCGGTGGTACACAGTTCCGTAACACGAGCGGCACCGGTCTGTCGGTGTCCCTGGCGTACAAGATTCAAAGCGCGGCCGGAGCGACTGGCGATGTCACCAACCGCGCCTCCTCGAGCATCTTCGCGCATCGACAGATCATCACCTTCAAGACCACCGGCGGCGGGGGCGACACGCAGCCGCCCACGGCACCCTCGGGCCTTCAGGCAACGGCTGCCTCGAGCAGCCAGATCAATCTCTCCTGGACAGGGTCGACGGACAACGTCGGCGTGGTCAACTATCGCGTGGAGCGCTGTCAGGGATCTGGCTGTTCGAGCTTCGCGCCGATCGCTACACCGACCGGCACTACCTTCAATGACACCGGGTTGACGGCCTCGACGAGCTACAGCTATCGCGTGCAGGCGGCTGATGCCGTGCCCCTCTTCAGCGGCTACTCCAACATTGCGAGTGCCACCACTCAGACCAGTGGTGGTGGTGACACGCAGCCACCGACCGATCCGACCAATCTCGTGGTCACCAATGTGACGAGCAGCACGATCAATCTGAGCTGGGTCGGCTCGACCGACAATGTCGGTGTGACCGGATATCCAGTTGAGCGGTGCACAGGATCAGTGTGCACGAACTTCGCGCCGCTCACGACAGCGCCTGGAACGACCTACATCGATACGGGTCTTGCGGCCTCCACAACTTATCGTTACCGCGTGCGAGCGCGCGATGCGGCGGGTAACCAAAGTGTGAATTACACGAACGCGGTGATGGCCTCAACGCTGGCTCCGCCAGACACCCAGCCGCCCAGTCCAGCGCCTGTGCTCAGTGGAACCGTAACATCGCAAGTCGTGCTGAACTGGACCGCCTCGAGTGACAACGTCGGGGTCACGTCGTATCGCGTGGAGCGCTGTTCAGTGAGCAGTAGCTGCACGCCGAGCGAAATCGCCTCCACGGCCGGCAACGTCCTCACGTACACCGACACGGCGGTTACCTCTTTGACGCTATACCGATATCGCGTGCGTGCGCGAGACGCGGCTAACAACGACAGCGCGTACTCGAACGTCGTCACGTTGACGGTCGGCGGTCCGGAAACCATCACATACACATACGACGCGAAGGGGCGACTGAAGACAGTCACCCACAGCGGAGGTGTCAACAATGGCGTACAGACTCAGTACACATACGACAAGGCGAACAATCGCAGGACTGTCGTGACGACGGGCTCGGGAAATCCACCGTAGCCCGAGTTCATAAGCTGGATCCAACGATTGAACGAACTGTCCAAGTCGAGGCGCGAACAATGAATTACATGCGTTTGCTGAATGGTGTTGCTCGGGTGGGTTCTCTTTTTGCAGCGCTGGTTCTGTTTGCGTGCCCAGCTACCACTTGGTCACAGGCCGATGTCAATCTTCCGCCACGTCAGGACACGAGAAGCAATACGGGTGTCAGCTACAAGACAGGTAGCTTCGCGCTCGACGGAACCGTTGATCTATCGATGGGCGGTGAGGGGATCGCTGGCTTGCATCTGGTACGCAGGTATGGAAGCAGTCTGTCACCCGTGCTTGCCGACAATACGAATGCTCAGGGTTGGACGTACAACACCGTCGCGATCATCTCGCGCAATCTCTACATCTATCCCCCCGATCAGGAGCCACCGCCGAATCCAAGTGCCATCCCGATGATCTATACCGTGTCGACCGGGTCGAAGACGGTGAGTTTCCGTGGGTCGCAGACCTCGGTTCCGCCAGCCACACTCACGAACATACGGGATGGAGGTGAGACGCTGGTATTCACGCAAGTCGGCAGTGGTGTTCAAAACTCCGGTAGCTACTTCACGTTTACGGACTCCGACGGTACTGTCTACATATATCCATGGCAGATCCAGACCCGCGTACAAAGCATTACCTATCCCGACGGTACTCGGCTCGACTTCACGTACGTCACGGCTCCGACCGGTAACAGAGTCACGAAAAGCGTCATCAGCAATCGTGGCTACGCGCTTCTATTTGATAGCCAGACATTCGCGTGCATCGTGAACCTGGCGGAGACCTATGTCACTGCCACCTCGAACTGTCCCGCGGGCGTGCCGTCCGTCACGTACTCCTATACGCAGTCAACCTTCAATTCGGGAGTACAAAACCTCACTGGTGCAACCAATGCGCTCGGTCAGACGACGACCTACTCGTACGTCGGTGCCGATCATCTGGGCTGCATCATCGAGCCCGGGCAAACGACCTGCAAGATATCCAACACGTACGACGTTTGTATCCCGCCACCCGGCCCAAGTCCGCCGCCCAATCTGCGCTACAGCGACAAGGTGCTGAGTCAAACCACCGGCACGGGTGAGACGTACGCCTATAGCTATCTGGAAGGCGGCAACTATCAATACTGCAATGACTTCACGGGGTACGGCACGCTTACAACGCTGACGGCGCCGGGCAACGCGACGAGCAGCGTCGGCACAAACGGCGCGGGCATGGTTGACGGCTTCACGGACCCGCTCAATCGCACAACCATAATGGGCTATTTCGACAACACGTTTCCCGAATGGGACCAGGAGCTGCCTTCTCATTTCATCGAACCGGATGGAAACTCGCAGTATGTGCTTCGTGACTCACGGGCGAACATTACCGAGAAGCGCTACAAGGCCAAACCCGCAACGGGCCTCCAGGACCGGGTGATCACAGCAAGCTACCCTGCGACGTGCACCAATCGCAAAACGTGCAACAAGCCAGATTTCATAATCGATGCGAATAACAATCGGACGGACTTCACGTGGGATCCGAACCACGGCGGAATCTCCGTTGAGAGGCGTCCTGCTGGCGCGAGCGGAGTTCGTCCGGAGAAGCGCTATACGTATACCCAGCTGTACGCGTGGGTGAAGAATAGCTCGGGCGGATTCGTGCAGGCGGCAACACCGGTTTGGATGCTCACCGGCATTTCGGAATGCATGACTTTCACGAGCTGCGACGGAAGCTCCGATGAGATCAGAACTATCATCACCTATGGGACGTCGGGAACCGCCAACAATCTCCTGCCGACCTCGGTGACGCTGAGATCCGGAGATGGCACCATCAGTGCAACGACAAGCAGGACGTATGACACAACTGGAAATGTTCTCACGATCGATGGTCCGTTGCCGGGGAGTGCCGATACGACGCGGAACAGATATGACGCACTACGTCGTGTAATTGGAGAGATTGGACCGGACCCTGATGGCGGCGGACCGCTCCTCCATCGTGCCACGCGCAATACCTATGATCCTGCCGGACGCCTCATCAGGGTGGAGCACGGAACGGTCAACAGCCAGTCTGACGCGGACTGGGTCGGGTTCACGGCGCTCGAGGCTGTGGACACTACTTATGATGTGATGGGCCGCAAGCTGAGGGAAACGGATTCCGGTAATGGCACGGTGCACGCAGTCACGCAGTTCAGCTATGACGGCTCGGGTCGGCTGGAGTGCACGGCCGCTCGCATGGATCCGGCCCAATGGAGCTCGCAGACGAATGCGTGCGTGCCGCAAACGAGCGGACCTTTTGGTCCGGATCGGGTAACAAAGAACTTCTACGACCTGGCGGGTCAGCTCACGAGACTCCAGGTGGCTGTCGGTACGAGCGATCAGGCAGATGAGAAGGCATTTACGTACACAGCGAATGGCCGGACTGCAACCGCTCTCGATGGCGAGAACAATCTTACCAGTTATGAATATGACGGCTTCGATCGGCTGTTGAGAACGCGTTTTCCGGTGACCTCGACCGGGGCACAAGCCAGCTCGGCGACTGACTTCTACGAATTGACCTACGATAGAAACAACAACGTTACCCAACGCCGCCTGCGCGACGGACAGCTTATTTCGTTCGGCTACGATGGTCTGGACCGGGTGACGACCAAGAATCTTCCAGCGCCAGAGACGGCCGTCAGCTACGAGTACGACTTGCAAGGTCACACGGTAAGCGCCACGCAAGGCAGCGCGACAATCACGCGACACTACGACGCCTTGGGACGCCTGAAAGACGAATCGACTGCCCAGGGTCAGATGAGCTACCAGTATGACGAGGCAGGGCGTCGACTGCGTACGACGTGGCCGGACGGATTTTTTGTCACCCAGGACTTTTTCGTGACCGGAGACGTCGCGGCGATCCGCGAATCCGGTGCGACATCGGGCGTCGGCGTGCTTGCAACGTACGCATTCGACAATCTGGGGCGGCGCGTGACCATCAGCCGCGGTAACGGCACGAGCACGGGTTTTGGGTTCGACTCTGCATCGCGGCTTACGAGTCTGGGGCACAACGTGGGCGGTACGGCGCATGATGTGTCGTCCACTTTTGGTTATAACCCTGCGTCGCAGATGCTCAGCTGGAGTCGTGACAACTCGGCATACGCGTGGACTGCGCACTTCAATCAGAACACGACGTATGGCGTGAATGGCCGCAATCAGCTGACTGGAGCCGGGACGACGTACAACTACGACGGACGTGGAAATCTCACGAACCAGGGTACTGGCGCGTACGGCTACACGGCTGAAAATCGCCTCATCAGCAGTCCGGGCGCTGCTGCCCTCTCCTATGATCCGATGGGAAGGCTCTCACAGTTATCGGCCGGCGGGAACGTGACGCGCTTCCAGTACGAAGGCAGCAACCTCGTTGCCGAGTACGACGGTTCCAACCAGATCCAGCGACGTTACGTGCGTGGGCCAGGCGCGGGTGAAGTAGTGTTGTGGTACGAGGGATCGGGGACCGGCAATCGGCGCTGGCTCCATCAGGATGAGCGCGGCAGTACTGTTGCAATTAGCGACTCGAGCGGCACTCCGATTGCGATAAATGCGTACGATGAGTTCGGAATTCCGGCTCCAGGGAACGTTGGTCGTTTTCAGTACACAGGGCAGACCTGGTTGCCCGAGCTCGGCATGTACTACTACAAGGCCCGCATCTATTCGCCAAAGCTCGCCCGATTCCTGCAAACCGATCCGCTCGGATACGTCCGCGATCTCAATCTATATGCGTATGCGAGCAACGATCCGCTGAATCGAGTGGATCCGGGCGGTACTGCCGATGCGCCAACCGGCTCACACATCCCTGCGGAACTAGGTACGCCTCAGCACACGGGAGGGCGTAATGGTCAGGCGCATGCGGAAGCGAGCCAACTGAGCGCGAGGGAGGTCGCAGCGCAAGCAGCAGCCCGAGGCGAGACAGTCGACACCATCGTGTACAACAAGAACGGGCCGAATGCCTCAGGCGGCGCGCTCGACACAAACATGCGAGGAGACGCGATTGTGAACACAACCGGCCCCGACGGGACCAAGTACCACTATGTCGTCGAGGCTGCATCTCCCAAGCAGACTGAAGCCAGTCAGGTTGCAAAGTGGGAGCGTGTTCGCGTAAACGCCCCCGAGGGTCACGTCGTGATCGTCGTCGCTGAGAAGGTCGGCGCGATCATGAGCCGACTTGGCCGTCTGGTGAACTCCGTTGCACCGTTAGTCGGTCTGCCCGGTGCCATGGCCGCTTACAAGGAGAATCCCGAAATGAGTGGGGTCGAGTTCATGCATCGAGCGGCTGGAACATACGATGCGGCTGTTGCTGCGGGGATCTTGCCCGCCCAGGAGTGGTACTAGATCATTCGCCGTATGAGTAGCACGCGGAAGACACCATCCTCGCGTATTCGGCGAGCACGCGACGTCACCGAGACAGTACGGGATGGCATGCTCTCGGAGTCCTTAGCGCTGGTGTTTCAGCCGAGCATCAATCTCGGGACAGCGGATGTTGTTGCTGCCCTGTCGAGCGAGATGAGCGCAGCGGGAGATCCGTTGCAGAGCATATGGACAGAGCTCGACAACGGGAAAAAAATGACAGTTGCAGTGGATGAGGCCATCACGCTGTTGAAAAGACACCCGACATTTAGCGTGTTTCAGGCAATCCCACAAAGTGAGATCGGGAACAACAAGAACAACTGGCTCAGTGCAGCGTTCGCGTACAACGTCTCGCCAAATGCCAAGACGTTGATTTTCGGCGTACCTGAGCAGGACGGCAGAGCCCCATTCAGCCGCCACATCGCGCTCCTTCGCGAAATGGCTGCCAGGGGTATCGCACCAGAATACGGCTTCGGATTCAGGCGCGAGTATGGACTCGGACCGATGCACTTCGCGATGGGACATGTCCTCGAAACCGGGGATAGAAAGGCATCGCAGTCAGACTGGGTTCGCATAGTTGCGTGGAACGCAGAGACATCCGGTAGTCGGGAGTCCTCGAAGCGCTACCGCTATGAGAAAGGCCTGATGCTCGACGTCTTTCCGCTGAACGTGCTCACGGATGTTCATCTGGACCAACACGTCGCCGGCTCGACGCTTCATGACTGGATCGTCCAGGAGACGGGTCCTGACAGCCTCAGTCAGATTGCAGATCGTTGCTTTGTGTGGAGCGTACCTCCTGTTGAGACTGCACGACTGTCAATTGCTTTGGATGGATCAGGCCTGATCATTGCAACTGCAAGAAAGCAGCGCTTGCAGTGAACTAAAAAAGAGGCCGGCAATTCCTTGCCGGCCCCAGCGTTTCGCAACCCCCTGTGAATCGAAACGTCGCTCAGCGCGCGCCGAAGTTGTACTTCGCTCCGGCGAAGAAGAACCGGCCACGCGCATCGTAGATCGCGCTGTTCGCCGCGACCGTGCCACCGTTGCCTGAGCCGATGAAGCCCAGCGGCGGCTCCTTGTCGGCCAGGTTGTCTACACCGACGTAGAGGTTCAACGCATTGCTGAAGTCATACGCCGCGCGCAGGTCGTGGTAGATGACCGACGGGAACGAGCGCCGGGTTGCGAAGTCTGCGTTCTGCGGGGGCTGGCCACCCACGCTGAAGAAGTCCTCAGCGTTGTTCAACAACATCTTACCGAGGTAGCGCAGCTCGTAACCCACAGTGAGCGGACCGCGGCGCAGCTCGGTATTGAAGTTGAATGCATGCTTCGGATCCCCGAGCTCGGACAGAATGCGATCAGGACGGGCCGGATCCGCGGGATTCAGGAAGTCGTCCCGCTGCAGCGTGCGCGTGTACACGAGCCTCGACTGCATCTGGCCAATGCCAATGTCGTGACTATATCCAGCCTCGAGATCGATTCCGCGCGAGGTCGACTTGGCATAGTTGAGCAACGTCTGCTGGAGGGTGCCTTCAGTGATACGGAACGGTTCCTCGCCATTGGGTCCACCCGCGGGACCATAGCGCGTGAACAGCCCGCAGAACTGGTTGTTGAGATCGGCCGCGTCATAGCACGCGTTGATGATGTCCTGCGCCGACGGCGCAGTGATCACGTCATCGATGTCGATATCGAAGTAGTCAGCCGACAACGAGAATCCGGGCAGGAAGGTAGGCCGGAAGACGATGCCTGCCGTCAACGAATCCGCCGTCTCTTCCTTCAGATTCGGATTGCCGCCACTCACGATCTCGAGCGACGCGGTGTGCACGAAGTCGTAGCCAGCCGGACGGCCGGCGGCAGCGCAGTTTGCAGCTCGCGTTGCCGAGCCTGTACCGATATTCCGCGCGGAGCAGGGATCGTTGGGGGCGGGTGCGAAATTCTGGCCCTGTGCCGAATACAGATCCGACAGATTCGGAGCACGCACGGCACGCGCTTTGCCGACACGGAAGCGGAGACCCTCGATGGGCGCCCAGTCGAGACCCAGGTTGTGTGCGAACACACCTCCCGTCGCGCCTTTGTAATCCGCGTAGCGGCCCGCGGCACTGAACGTCAGCTCGTTGGCGAATGCCTTCTCGCTCAGGAGCGGCACGCGGAACTCCGTGAACGCTTCGTTGACCTCGAACTTCGGCGGGTCGAAGAACGGCAACGCGTTGTAGAACGTGATGCCGCTCTCGACGAGATCGTCTGCCTTGAAGTAGTTGTCCTCGGTGCGATGCTCGAGTCCGAACGCGACGCCGATCGGTCCGGCCGGCAGCGTGAACCAGTTGCGGCTGGTACCGGAAACCACCGCACTGGTCACGAACTGCTTGATCTTCGCTACTGACGTCGTGTCCTGGAGGACATAGTCGCGCATTGCTGGAGTGACGTTTCCAGCGCCGAACGGATTGAATGGCACACAAGCCGCGACGTCATCGGCGAGCCGTGCCGTCGCAAAGGCGTCGCTCTCGGGAATCCCCTGTTCAAAGATCAGCGCCGCAGCCGGATCGGCTTGCGAACGGCAGACGATGGTGCCGCTCGCATTGCGAACCGAGTCCATTGCCAGCAGGAAGCGCTGAACGTTCAGGTTGCCGAGAACGTCGGTGTCTTCCTTGAATTGGCCGTAGTTCACGGAGACTTCATAGCTCCAGTCATCGGCGAACTTGCCACCCACGCCAAGTACGACACGAGTCGTCTCGCGCGTCGCCTCCTCCTGGCGAGGACCCAGATCGAGCAGATTCCGCTGGAGAGCGAAGCGTGCCGCTGCCGGCTGGCCCGTGGCAATACGCGTCGCGACGATGGTGGCGCGGGCTGCGTCGGTCAGAAACGGGTTGGTGAGAAGCGGTTGCTCACGCGCATCGCCAAGAGTTCCGCCCTGGAAGAACGCGGGCTGTCCAAACCGCATGGAGTCGGTCCGTACGTATTTGGCTTCGATGAAGGGTTCGAACGACTCGGCGATCGCCAGATGACCAAACACATTCAGCGAGGCGCGTTCGAGCTCGGGAATGATGGCGAACGCCTTCCCCTCACGGTTGGTGGTCCCGTTGCCGCCATTGAAGTTGCCGTTCGGGCCAAGCCCGATGCGTTCACCAGTCTGCGGAGTCAGCGAACCATCCGGCTGGAAAATCAACGAACAACCGAAGGCTCTGCCGTCCGTGGACCGACCGCAGGGCGCGAGGCCCGACGCGATACTTGGTGTGATGAGAACCTTGCCTTCGTTGGCGACCGTGGCCGAGCGAACGTCGTCATAGAACGTGCGGTCCGGAACGCCATCACTCCCGTTTGGAGTTCCAGGCGGATCCGTATCCGTCACGATGAAGAGACCTTGCCGCGCATACTCGCGGCGGTCGGAAGCGAAGAACGGTTCCTGCTTGGCGTATTCGACATTCGCGGCGATGTTGCCGCGACCATCCATGAAGTTCGTGCCCCAGAGCGCGCTCGCGTAGTAATCGCCGGCATCGCCTTCTGCATCCTTGCCACCCTGGCCGCGAACCTGGAATCCCTCGAAATCCTTCTTCAGCACGAAGTTCACGACGCCCGCGATGGCATCCGAGCCATAGACCGCGGAGTTGCCGCCGGTCACCACGTCGATGCGGTCGATGAGATCGGTCGGGAACGTATTCGTGTCCGGCGATACGGCGTTGCTGAGAATGTCCGCGCCTACGTGGCGACGACCGTTCACCAGCACGAGCGTGCGCTGTGTGCCGAGTCCGCGCAGATCGAGCAGATTCAGACCCGTCGTACCGAGGAAGCGGCTCGAGTTCTGTTGACTGAACGTGCTGCGCAGTGCGGGCAGATCGTTCAGCAGGTCGCCGATTGCCGTGTTGCCTGTCTGATAAAACTCTTCACCGGTCACCGTGGTGATCGGCACCGTCGATTCGAGATTCGGCCGCGCGATGCGCGAGCCCGTGATCACGACTTCGGTTGGTTCAGCTTCTTGCGCGGTCGCCTGCGACGTGGCTGCGAGTAGCGCTGTCGCCACAGCAAGCGCGACACCGCTCTTTCCGTTCAATGCGGTCATGAAAAGGTTCCTCCCTATCTTTCGGGTGTTTTATAGGCACCGACGCGCCCTGGGCTGGGTACGAACGGGCTGCTGGGGAAGCCGGTCCGAACCAGGGCGCAAGATGTTGCACTAATGTATGCGTGCTCTGTAACTAAACGCAAATACTGCTTCAAACCCGCCAGCGAGCCACTTCTCTCGCCGCACGCCGTTGTGTTCCTGTGAGCTCCCCGGCCGGTTCAATCTGCGGTCGCTCATGTCGCCTGCAGGCGTATTGTCGGCGCCACATCAGCCATGATCGGGACTCAAAGGGAACGAGCGTTTTCGAGAATAAGAGGTCCGCATGAGATCGAACCGGGATGTGTTCTCGGCAGCCGCCGTGCTGCTCTGTTCAACGATTGCCTCGAGCGCGCTGGCTCAACAAAAAGCCCCGTTTGCAAACGGTTATCCGGTGGCGCCGACTGGCCTGGCCGATCAGCCACTGCGCGAAGGGCCGTTCCTGTATCGCACGGCGGAACAGCAGGACGTGCGGGTAACCGTGTTCGCGCGCGGGCTGGAGTACCCGTACAGCCTCGCGTTCCTGCCCGGCGGCGAGTTGCTGGTCACCGAGCGGCCCGGCCGGCTGCGGATCATCCGCAATGGTGTACTCGATCCGAAACCGGTCGCCGGCGGACCGCCATCGCGCTACGCCGGTAAATCGGGCTCGGTGGGCGCAGTTCATGGATATATGAGCGTCGTGGCGCATCCGCGCTTCACCGAGAACCACTGGATTTATTTCAGCTATACCAAGCCGCTCGATGGGACGCGCGCGATCTCAGCCGTGGCGCGCGCCGCGCTGAAGAACGACACGATGAGCGACGTGCGCGACGTGTTCGTGGGAGAGGGCGTGCGCGGCGCCGTCAGCATTCTCGTGACGCCCGATAACAAGCTGTGGGTTGCGACCGCCGGCGAAGGCGCACAGGACCCGAAGTCGCTCGGCGGCAAAGTGCTGCGTTTGAACGACGATGGCAGCGTGCCGAAGGACAACCCCTTTGTCGGCAAGGACGGCTACCGCCCCGAAATTTACACGCTCGGTCACCGGAGTGGCATGGGACTCGCCGTGCATCCGACGACGGGCGAGATCTGGCTCACTGACATGGGCCCGAATGGCGGGGATGAAATCAACATCCTCAAGGCGGGCCGCAACTACGGCTGGCCGCTCGTGAGCCTGGGGCGTACCTATCCGGGTCCGTGGCAGGCGAAGTCGCAGGAACCGACTCACGCCGGCTACGAGCCGCCGGTCATCTACTGGATGCCGGCGATTTCGATCTCCGGCCTCACTTTCTATACGGCCGACAAGCTTGCGAAGTGGAAGGGCGACCTGTTCGTCGGCGGGCTGCGCACCGGCGAGATCCCCGGCACCGGCCACCTCGATCGCGTGCTCTTCAACGACAAGATGGAAGAGCTGCGGCGTGAGTCGCTGCTGCTGGATCTCCATCAACGCATCCGCGACGTGAAGCAGGGTCCGGATGGCCTGCTCTACGTTGCGACGGATGAGCCGCAGGGCGCGATCCTGCGCATCGAGCCTGCGCAGTGATCAGCGCGAACCGCCGTCAGCCTGCTGCGCCATGAAGGCCTCGTGACGCTCACAGACGGCGGGCCAGAGCGTCGCCGCTTCGGGCATGTCGAGATCGAAGCGCTCGCGCAGGGTCGCGACGAGCTCGTCCGCCGAGTTGAGCAGCGTTTTCTCAGTATGCGTCGGGTGATAGATCGTGAACACGCGACCGCGCAGGGACCGATGCGTGTCCGCAGTGCGCCGTTGAACCACGAGCGTCTGCACGAACGGTGACTGCGGATCGGTCTGCAGGTACTGGCACTTCGTCGCAAACAGCGCCTCATCCGCGGGACGCGCGCGAAAGTCGAACGAAAACGGATCGCCGCCGGGGGCGACTTCGGAAAAGCGCCAGTAGCTGTCTGGAATCTCGGTCAACTGCAGGCGGTAGGGCTGATCCTGGCGCGTCCCCGCGCGCAGTGGCAGCGGCTCGATGAGGCTGCCGCCAAAGCCTACGTCCACCAGATAGGGCTCATCGAGCCGCACCAGCAGACACAGGTGATTGCCGATCTGAAAATCGCCGACGCGCTCGCGATTCACGCCGCCATTCATGCGCGTGACGTCGAACCCGATCTCACGCAACGCCCAAGTCATGATGCCATTCATCTCGAAGCACCAGCCGCCGCGACGGCGAACCACGATCTTGTCGTAGATCCGCTCCAGGTCGAGCGTCACGGGCCTGCGTAGCTGCACGTCGAGGTTCTCGAACGGTACCGCGAGCGCGTGCGCGCGATGCAAAGCGCGCAGCGTTGCCAAATCCGCGCGCGGCGTACCTTCGAACCTTATTCGATGCAGATATTCGGTCAGCTTCAAGCAACACCCCGCGTCAAAGTCAGAGAAATCTGACAGGCCGATGCGGCCGGCGTCAATTGGCGGTGGCGCGCTGCCTGCGCAGACTCCGTCGCATCACGCTGCGATGGAGATACGCCATGTCCAAGACCCCACAAGACCTCGAGGCGAGATTCTGGACGGCGCTGGAAAAGGACATGACGCTCATGCTGGGCCTCGACGGCGTCGAGGACGGGCACACGCGGCCGATGACGGCGCAGATCGACGGACACAAGGGCCCCATCTGGTTCTTCACGGCGAAGGACCACGCGCTGGTGCAAGCCTTGACGGAGAACGACCGCGCGATCGCGACGTTCGCCTCGAAAGGGCACGACCTGTTCGCCACGATTCACGGCCGCCTGAGCGTGGACACCGACCGCGCGACCGTCGATCGCCTGTGGAATCGCTTCATCGCCGCCTGGTTCGAGGGCGGGAAGGACGACCCGCAGCTCTGCCTCCTGCGCCTGGACCCAGAGCGAGCCGAAATCTGGCTCGACGGGTCGAGCCTCGTCGCGGGCGCGAAGATGCTGCTCGGCATGGACCCGAAGAAGCAGTACCAGGACAAGGTGGCGGAGGTTTCGCTGCGACAGTGACGAGCCGCGACTGGGATGCCCTCGCGGCGAAACACGGCGCGACACGAAGTTTCGCGCGGCTGGCGGCGCTGCTGAAAACCTTGCGGTAATCAGAGCGCCGCCCGCGCGCTATTGAATCAACATCAGGCCAGTGCGGTCTTGAACAGCGCGAGCATCCGGCTCCACGCCTTCTCCGCCTGATCTTTGTCGTACACGCGTGAGTCCGGCGGACACCAGCCGTGCATCGCCGGGTACACCTCGACTTCCGCGTTCAACTTCGCCTTCGCGAAGGTTTCCTTCAGCACGTTCTTCGCTTCCGGCTGCTGCTGGTCGTCGTTCTGCGCGATGGCGAACAGGTACTGCGCCTTCATCTTCGGCACGAGCAGATGCGGGCTGTCCGGCTTGTCCGTCACGAGACCACCGCCATGGAACGAAGCGCCCGCACCGATGCGGTCCGGTAGTGACGCCGCCGTGCGCATGGTGATGGGACCGCCCATGCAATAACCGGTGGTGCCGACCTTGCGCTTCTTGTCGACGGCAGGCTGGCTGTCCAGCCACGACACGAACGCCTTCGCATCCGCCACCTGAACGTCCGGAGTCAGCGACCCGGCAAGCGCGAACAGCTTCTGCCGGTTCGCCTGATCGGAGAAGTCCATGCTTTCAAAAGTCGGCGCCTTCTTCGTGCGATAGAACGGATTCACCACCAGCACCGAATACCCGGACTCGGCGAGCCGCTTGCCCATCTGCTTGAAGGCGGGGCGCAGGCCGAAGATGTCCGGCCACACCAGGACTGCAGCGCTCGCGCCGCTCGCCGGGTGGACGAAATAGGCATCGCAGGTGCCGGCGGGCGTCTTGATCTCGACCTCCGAATCCTTGGTTTCGGCCGCATTGGCGACTGGCGGCAGCATGGCGACGAGCCCGGCGCCGACCGTCAGCGCGCCGAACTGCCGGCGTGACAGTCCCTGCTTGAGCTCATAGTCCAGCATGTCGTCCAGCGAGTGGTTGTCGCACATGAGGTCTCTCCTCTCCGTTCTTCGAGTTGGGGGGCGAGCGAAGCTCATGCGGAGCCGCTCGGGCGCGGCATGTTGCGCCAGTCCGGAAGAGGCTCGCAAGCCGCGCCCGGCCCGGGAACACTTTGGTCCGCGTGCCGGTAATTCGCAGTCCACGTGCCGGTAATAGGATTGGCGGAACCTCGCAGGGGGCCGGGACGTTGCCACACGGGCGACCGTGTTTTTTGGCCCGGCTTACGTCCAAGCGGTGAGAACGAATGACACCGGACTGGTGGAAACGTGGGGTGATCTACCAGATCTACCCGCGCTCGTTTCAGGATTCCAATGGCGACGGTGTCGGCGACCTGAGCGGCATCCAGCAACGTCTGGACTATTGCGCCGACCTCGGCGTCGATGCCGTGTGGCTGTCGCCCGTTTATCCCTCGCCGATGGCCGACTTCGGCTACGACGTTTCCGACTACCAGGACATCCACCCGATCTTCGGCACGCTCGGCCAGTTCGATCGCTTCGTCGCGGAAGCGAAGAACCGCGGCCTGAGGGTCATCCTGGATTTCGTGCCCAATCACACGTCCGACCAGCATCCATGGTTCAGGGAATCCCGTGCGTCACGCACGAATCCGCGGCGCGACTGGTATCTCTGGCGCGATCCGGCGCCGGGTGGCGGTCCGCCGAACAACTGGCTCAGCAATTTCGGCGGCAGCGCGTGGGAGCTGGATCCGGCGACGGGGCAGTACTACTACCACGCATTCCTGAAGGAACAGCCCGATCTCAACTGGCGCAACCCCGAGCTGCGGCAGGCGATGCACGACGTGCTGCGCTTCTGGCTCGAGCGCGGCGTCGATGGTTTTCGTGTCGACGTGCTCTGGCACCTCATCAAGGACGACGACTTCCGCGACAACCCTCCGAACCCGGCGTACACACCCGCCTCCCCTCTGCATCACAGCCAGATTCCGCTCTACACGACGGACCGGCCGGAGATGCAGAGCGTCGTGGCCGGGCTGCGCAAAGTGGTGGATGAATACCCGGGCCGCGTCCTGATCGGCGAGATCTATCTGCCCGTCGAGCGGCTCGTCGCCTACTACGGCGCGAACCTGGATGGCGTGCACCTGCCCTTCAACTTCCAGCTCCTGCAGACCGTGTGGAATGCACGCGGGCTCGCAACGCTCATCGACCAATACGAGCTCGCCCTGCCGCGCGGCGGCTGGCCCAACTGGGTGCTCGGCAATCATGACAATCGACGCATCGCTTCGCGCGTGGGCGTGGCGCAAGCGCGAGTCGCAGCGATGCTGCTGCTCACCCTGCGCGGGACGCCGACGATGTATTACGGCGACGAGATCGGCATGGTCGATGTGCCGATCGCTCCAGAGAGAGTGCAGGACCCGTTCGAGAAGAATGTGCCAGGCCTCGGCTGCGGGCGGGATCCATCCCGCACGCCGATGCAGTGGAAAGGCTCGCACAACGCCGGCTTCACGACCGGCGAACCGTGGTTGCCACTCTCGGATGACTATCCCGTAGTGAATGTGCAGGCGCTCGACGCCGACCCCAACTCCATTCTCACGCTGTATCGGCGGCTGCTCGAGGTGCGTCGTGGACACGCGGCTCTCTCGATCGGCGACTACGAGCCGGTTGCCATGACCGGCGATCTGCTCGCTTACGTTCGCCGCAGGAACGAAGAGCGGTTTCTGGTCGCGCTCAATCTCGGGACCGGCCCGTATGCGCTGTCGCTCGAGTCCCTGCGCATGATCGGGCGCACCGTGCTTTCGACTTACCTCGATCGGATGGACGAGACGCCGGTGAAGATGATCGCCCTGCGCGCCGACGAAGGAGTGATCGTCGCGCTCGAACGGGACGGCCGCGATCGTTAATTTTCAGGCGCTGCCGATTTCCCTCGAGGCCCGCTCATGATCAACGACCTCTGGTACAAGAACGCCGTCATCTATTGCCTCTCCGTCGGCACGTTCATGGATGCGAACGGCGATGGCGTGGGCGACTTCGCGGGGCTCATGCGGCGCCTCGACTATCTGCACGGCCTCGGCGTGACGGCGATCTGGCTGATGCCGTTCCAGGCTTCACCGTATCGCGACGATGGGTACGATGTTTCCGACTACTACGCCGTGGACAAGCGTTACGGCACGCTCGGCGACTTCGTGGAGTTCACGCACGGCGCCAAGCAACGCGGCATCCGCGTGCTCATCGACCTGGTGGTGAACCACACCTCGATCGAGCATCGCTGGTTCCAGGAGGCGCGCCGCGATCCCGATTCGAAGTACCGCGACTGGTACATCTGGTCGAAGAAGAAACCGCGCAACGCGCACCAGGGCATGGTGTTTCCGGGCGTGCAGAAGTCCACGTGGACCTACGATTCAGTGGCGCGCGCGTGGTACTTCCACCGCTTCTACGATTTCCAGCCGGACCTGAACACGTCCAACCCGCACGTGCAGTCGGAGATCCTGAAGATCATGGGCTTCTGGATCCAGCTCGGCGTGTCCGGTTTCCGCATGGATGCCGTGCCGTTCATCATCGGCACGAAGGGCGCGAATGTGACGAAGCCGGTCGAGCAGTACGAAATGCTGCGCCTCCTGCGCGAATTCCTGCAGTGGCGCCAGGGCGATGCGATCGTGCTCGCCGAAGCGAACGTGCTGCCCGAGACGGACATGGAATACTTCGGCCACGACGGCGACCGCATGCACATGATGTTCAACTTCCAGGTCAATCAGCATCTGTTCTATGCGCTCGCGGCCAGCGACGTGCGGCCCTTGCAGCAGGCGCTCAAGAAAACGAAGCCGCGTCCGGCGACGGCGCAATGGGGCCTGTTCCTGCGCAATCATGACGAGCTGGACCTGGGGCGCCTCACCGAGAAGCAGCGCCAGACCGTGTTCGACGCGTTCGGCCCCGATGAGAACATGCAGCTCTATCACCGCGGCATCCGGCGCCGTCTCGCACCGATGCTGAATGGCGACCGTCGCCGTATCGAGCTTGCGTACAGCTTGATGTTCACGCTGCCGGGAACGCCCGTGATCCGCTATGGCGATGAGTTGGGCATGGGCGACGACCTCAGTCTGCCGGAGCGCTACTGCGCACGCACGCCGATGCAATGGTCCACCGAGCCGCATGGCGGCTTCACCAAGAGCGACAAGCCCGAGTGCCCGGTCATCAGCGGCGGCCCGTTCGGCTTCGAGCACGTGAATGCCGCCCAGCAGCGCCGCGATCCCAATTCATTGTTGAACTGGACCGAACGTATCATCCGCATGCGCAAGGAGGTGCCGGAGATCGGCTGGGGCGATTTCAGGATCATCCGCCTGCCAGACCCGGGCATTCTCATCATCCGTTACGACTGGCGGAACAACTCGGTGCTGATCGTGCACAATCTGACCGCGACTCCGAAAGAAGTGCGCTTCGCCATCGGCATCGAAGGCAAGCAGGGAGACCTGTTGATCAATCTCCTGTCAGAAGACCACAGCAAGGCAGACCGCCAGGGCAAGCATCGCCTGATGCTGGAAGGCTATGCGTACCGCTGGTACCGCGTGGGCGGTCTCGATTATCTCTTGAAGCGCAGCGACATCGAGACGCCACCCGACGGCACGAACTGACGCACCGATGAGCGTACGCAAGCCCTTCTCGATGATCCGCGAGTTCCACTTCGCGGACTGGTTCACGCTCGGCAATGCAATCTGCGGCACCGGGGCGCTGTTCTCGAGCATGACGTATCTGCAGACCGGGAGCGCCGGCCGGATTTATGCGGCCGGTGCATTGATCCTCGCCGCGCTCGTGTTCGATGTGCTCGATGGGCGCATCGCGCGCTGGCGTCAGAAATCCTCGGCAATGGGTCGGGAGCTCGATTCGCTCGCGGATGTCATCTCGTTCGGCGTCGCACCGGCGGTGCTCGCTTACGCCTGCGGCATGCAGGGCCTGTACGATCGTGTGATCCTGGCATTCTTCGTGGCATGCGGCGTTTCGCGCCTTGCGCGCTACAACGTCACCGCTGAAACCCTGTCAGAAGGCACAGGCAAGGTGAAGCACTTCGAAGGAACGCCCATCCCCACGTCGTTCGCGCTGGTGCTGATGCTGACGTTTGGCGCCGCACGCGGTGCGATCAGGGATCGATTGTGGTTCGGGGCAGTCGAGATTGCGGGCTTCACGCTGCATCCTCTCGCGCTACTATTCGCCCTTTCCGGCTCCCTGATGATCAGCCGCATCCGGATTCCGAAGCTTTGATGAAGCTCGAGCTCAACGCGAACGGGTCCCTGCGCCGCTTCGAGTGCGGCGGAGTGCTCGTGAACCTGTTCGTCGGCAACGAGGTCGAGGGTAGCCCGACGAACGTATATCTGCGCCGCCATGGCGACTCCGTCGAATGGACGCCGCTCCTGGGACCTGCGAGCCCGACGCGATTCGAGGCGCCGAAAGGCGATGGGCTGCGGGGATCCGGCTCATGGCGCGGCATCGACTACACGATTGCGCTCGTGCTCGCCAAGAAGGCGAGCGCGTGGTTCTGGCACGTTCGGCTCGAGAACGCGGGCGCGGAAGCGCAGCATCTGGACCTCACCTACACGCAGGACCTGGCGCTCGCGCCGTACGGTGCCGTGCGGCTCAACGAGTTCTATGTGAGCCAGTATCTGGACCACACGCCGTTGTCGCACGGTGCGCACGGCGTGATGGTGGCCTCGCGGCAGAACCAGGCAGCTGACGGTCGTAACCCATGGTCGCTGATCGGCTCGCTCCGTCGTGGCGCCTCTTTCGCAACCGACGCCTTGCAGTTTCATGGACTCGCCACGCGCGCGGGCGCGTGGCCGGCCGGAATCGAAGGTGATTTGCCGAATCGGCGGCTGCAGCACGAACACTCGATGGTGGTGATTCGGGACGAAGCCGTGCGGCTTGCGCCGAAGGCACGGGTCGATGCGGGATTCTTCGGCTGGTTTACAGCGAATCATCCTGAGGCGTCGTCGAGCACCGATCTCGATGTGGTGAAGGAAGTGTTCGCGCAGCCGGAGGCGAAACCTCCAACTATCAAGGCGAACGCAAACAGCGGAGCGTCGCCCGCGACCACACTCTTCAGCTCGGCGCCGCGCCTCGAGGCACTGGACCTCGACGCCGAGGCGCTGCGCGCATTGTTCCCCGGCAACTGGCGCCACGAAGAACGCGACGAGAGCGGCGCGTTGCTGTCCTTCTTCCACGGCACCGACCGGCATGTCGTGATGCGCGCGAAAGAGCTTCGCGTCCAACGGCCGCACGGCCATCTGCTTCGAACCGGCCGTCACATCACGCCAGACGAAACCGCGCTCACCTCGACGGCGTGGATGGCTGGCGTGTTCCACTCGATGCTCACGCAGGGCCATGTGAGTATCAACCGATTCCTTTCGACGGTACACAGTTACCTGGGCCTGTTTCGTTCGCACGGTCAGCGCGTATTCGTGCAGCTCGCGGATACCTGGCGATTGCTGGACATCCCCTCCGCATTCGAGATGTCTCCGGACGGCTGCCGCTGGATCTATCGGCACGAGAAAGGTGTCATCCACGTTTCCGCTCAGGCAAGCAGCGCGGCCCGCGAGCTGACGCTGGCCATCGAGTTCGCCTCAGGCGATACGGCGCGCTGTCTCATCACGCATCACATCGCGCTCAACGGCGACGACGGCAGCACGCCTGGCCCCGCGCTCTGGCGGCGTGAAGGCGAGGATGTCGTCATCTCCGCTGCACCGGATGGCGATGTGGGACGAAGGTTTCCGAATGGCAGCTTCCGGCTCGATCCCGATTCGCGCACGAAGCTGGAGAGCGTCGGCGGCGATGAGCTGCTGTTTCTCGACGGGCAGTCCCGGCGGGAGCCCTATATATGTGTCATCACGGCCCCGGCGCGCTCAATCTCCCTCGGCATTCGCGCGCATCTCATCGGCGAAAGCGTGCCGACACCGCTGTACGTCAATGAACGCGACCGGCTCATCCCCACGCTGACGATGACGACCCCGGCCGCGAGCCCGCTGCGTGAGCCGCTCGCGCGCCTCGCGGAAATCGCGCCCTGGCTCACCCAAAACGCGCTGGTGCATTACCTGGCGCCGCGCGGCCTGGAGCAATACTCCGGCGGCGGCTGGGGAACGCGGGATGTCTGCCAGGGCCCCGTCGAGATGCTTCTCGCGCTCGGCCGCATCGAACCCATTCGCGATGTGCTGCTTCGAGTCATGCGCACGCAGAACCCGGATGGGGACTGGCCGCAGTGGTTCATGTTCTTCGAACGCGAGCGCGGCATCCGTCCGGGCGACTCGCACGGTGACATTGTGTTCTGGCCCCTGCTGGTGCTGGCGCAGTACCTGATTGCGTCAGGCGATCGCGGTGTGCTCGATGAGCAGGTTCCCTTCTTCGATCACGCCGGCCCCGATGCTGGAGAGATGGCCACGGTCTGGCAGCATGCGAAGCGCTCGCTCGAGCTGATGCGCAAGCGGGTGGTCCCTCGCACGGCTCTTACGGCGTACGGCCATGGCGATTGGAACGACTCATTGCAGCCGGCCGATCCGAGGATGCGCGATCGGCTGTGCAGCGCGTGGACGGTGACGTTGCACGTTCAGGTGCTCACCACACTGGCGCGTGCGCTGCGCGCCATCGGTCGCGACGACGACGCGTCTCCGCTCGAAAGCTGGGCCGACAAGGTGCGAGAGGATTTTCAGCGCCTGCTCGTCGCGGACGGTGTGCTGACGGGCTACGCGTTCTTCGAGAAGGGCGATCGTCCGCGCTATCTCCTCCATCCGAGCGACACGAGCACCGGCGTGCGCTACAGCTCGCTCGCCATGATCCACGCGATTCTGGAGGACATGCTGACACCGGAGCAGACGCGAGCTCATCTTGCATTGATCGACGAACACTTGAGCGCACCCGATGGCGTGCACCTGTTCGATCGGCCGATGACGTACCACGGCGGCCCGCAGCGCCTGTTTCAACGCGCCGAGACGGCGACGTTCTTCGGCCGCGAGATCGGTCTCATGTACATGCACGCGCACTTGCGGTACGCGCAGGCGCTCGCTCATGTGGGAGAAGCCGATCGCTTCTTTCAGGCGCTCTGCCAGGCAAATCCGATCGGCATCCAGTCGGTCGTTCGCAGCGCCACGCTCCGGCAAGCGAACTGCTACTACTCGAGCTCCGATGCGGCGTTCGAAGATCGCTACCAGGCCAGCGCGGAATACGAGCGGGTCAAGGGCGGGGCGATCGCGCTCGATGGCGGCTGGCGTGTGTACTCGAGCGGCGCGGGCATCGCGCTCGGGCTCATCGTGCGCCACTTCCTGGGCCTGGACCAGGAAGCCGAAGCACTGAGCGTCGACCCGGTCATTCCTTCCGCGCTGGATGGCCTCAGAGTCCAGACGACGCTGTTCGGATATCCCGCGGAAATCCGCTACCGCATTCGCAAGAAGGGCAGCGGTGTCGAGAAGATCGAGCTCAATGGCAAACCCCACCCATTCACTGCGCGCCCGAATCCGCATCGGCGCGGGGCTGCGATGGTCGCGAAGAGCGCCATCGTGGAGCAGTTCGCGTCCGGCCGCGGCACGCTGACGATAGAGCTCGGCTAGATCAAGCTTTCACGAGCGAGCGGTACCAGAACGCGCTGCGCTTCGGCGTCCGCTGCAGCGTCTCGTAGTCCACGTGCACGATCCCGAAGCGCTTGCGATAGCCCTGCGCCCACTCGAAGTTGTCCATCAGGCTCCAGGCGAAATAGCCCTTCACGTCCACGCCCTTGCCGATGGCGTCCGCGAGCGCGACGAGGTGCGATTCGATGTATTGCCGGCGTGGCTCGTCCTCGATGCGCCCTTCGACGATCTCGTCCTCGTACGCCGCGCCGTTCTCGGTGATGAAGATCGGCGGCAGGTCGTAGTCGCGATCGAGCCGCAGCAGCAGATCGGCGAGGCTCGCGGGCGCCACTTCCCAGCCCATGTCGGTGAGCGCGGCCGCGTCGCTCGAAGCGGTCGCCGCGGGATTCTCACCGCTCGAAACGATCGGGTAGTAGTAGTTGATGCCGAGGAAATCGCAGATTTCGGCGATGAGCTCCGCATCGCCCTGCTCCGTGCGCGGCGCATCCGCGCCGAGATACTCCAGGATGTCTGCCGGATAGCGTCCCTTGAACAGCGCATCCATGTACCACCGCACGAGGCGCCCGTCCTCGAGCTTCGCGTGCAGCGTGTCGACATCGGAATCCGTCGCTGCATAAACCGGGGACAGATTGAGCACGATACCCACGTCGGCAGTGCTCTGTGTTTCCCGGATCGCGCGCGCTGCCAGCGCATGGCTCACCAGCAGATGATGATTCACCTGATAAGCGACGCCGCGGTTCTTGATGCCAGGTGCGAACACTCCACGTTCGTAGCCGAGCACCGCAGTGACCCACGGTTCATTGTGAGTGGCGTACGAACCGACGCGGTCGCCGAGATGGCGCGCGACGATACCCGCGTAGTCCGCGAACCGATGAGCCGTGTCGCGTGCGAGCCAGCCGCCAGCGCGCCGTTGCAGCTCGGCGGGCAAGTCCCAGTGATACAACGTTGCGTAAGGCTGAATGCCGCGCTCGAGCAATCCATCCACGAGGCGCTCGTAGAACGCGAGGCCGCTCGGATTCACAGCGCCTGAGCCCAGCGGCTGCACGCGCGGCCAGGAAATCGAAAAGCGATAGGCATTCACGCCGAGCTCGGCAAGCAGGTCGAGATCGGAGTCGAGCCGATGGTAGTGATCGCACGCGATGTCGGCATTGCTGCCGTCCGCGATGGCGCCGGGCACGCGACAGAATTCGTCCCAGATGGAAGGACCCTTGCCGTCCGTGAGCGCCGCGCCCTCGATCTGAAACGCGCTCGTCGCCGCGCCCCACACGAAATCCTCGGGAAAACGTCTGCGCAGCTGCGCAATGGGCATGGCAGTCTTCATTGGCAACTCTTCATTTGCGGCTCGCACTCGGCGCGGCCGTCGATTCGCGCACGATCAGCTCGACTGGCGGCAGCGAGACGCGCGGACGATCGCCCTTCAGAAGTTGCAGCATCGCTTCCGCCGACCGCTCGCCGAGAAGCCGGATGGACTGCCGAACGGTGGTGAGCGGCGGCACGCGGTATTCGGAAGCATGCAGGTCGTCGAAACCGACGACGGATATATCGCGCGGCACGTTGAGCCCGCTGCGATGGAGCGCAAGACACGCGCCATACGCCGTCTGGTCGTTCACGCAGAAGAGCGCGGTGAACGGAATGTTCGAAGCGAGAAGCTTGCGTGTCGCCTCCGCGCCGCCTTCTTCGTGCCAGTCACCCGGCACGACGAGCTTCGCGTCGTACGAAATGCCTGCCTCGGTGAGCGCGCGCCGATAGCCACTCAGGCGCTCTTGCGCGTCCGGATGATCCAGCGTGCCCGAGATGAACACGACGCGCCGATGGCCCAGCTCGATGAGATGCCGTGTGGCAAGCATTGCGCCCTCACGATCTTCGATCGGCAGGCTGAACACACCGTTGGCCTTGAGGCCTCGGCCGCTCAGCACGATGGGCACCTTCTTCGCGTAGCCGGCGAGCGTGGCGTCTTTCAAGCGGCCGGAGAAGATGATGATGCCGTCCACGCGCCGTGCGAGCAGCTCACGCATGCAGCGCGCTTCGTCGTCCTCGTTCCAGTTGCCGCTCATGAACAGCGCGGCGTAGCCGTGCTGCTGCAGGTAGTGCTCGATGCCGCGCAGACCTTCACCGTAGAACGGGGAGTCGATGGCCTGCGTGATGACGCCGATGGTCGTCGATTTGCCCATCGCGAGGCCGCGCGCGGCCTGGTTCGGATGGAAATCGAGCTTCGCGATCGCGCTCTCGACGGCGTGCTTGCGCTTGGCGCTGACCTTCGCCGTGCCGTTGATGATGCGCGACACGGTGGCCATCGACACACCCGCTTCGCGTGCCACCATCTCCAGAGTAGGCGGCGCATGCGTGGCGCCCGCCGCCATGGCGCGTTTCTCCTGCTTCAAGCGGCTATCACCTTGCCGCTCTTTGCGGTGGTCGGGGACATGAGCTCCTGCTCCAGCTCCTCGAGCGTGCGGCCGCGGGTTTCAGGCACGAACAGCAGCACGAACACGAGCGCACAGCACGCGAGCAGACCGAAAGCGAGGAAAGTGCCGGCAGGACCCAAGGTCGAAAGCTCCCATGGAAAGATGAACGTGACGCTGGCGCTGACCAGCGCGTTGAAAAACCCGGCCACCGAGATGGCGGCGGCGCGTTGCTCGTTGGGAAAGATCTCCGACAGCATCACCCACATCACCGGGCCGAGCGAGATCGCGAACGAGGCGACGAAGCCGATGATAGCGATCAGCACGAGCCTTGCGTTCATCGCGGACTGCCCGAACGCCCACGCGATGACGAGCAGCGAAATCGACATGCCTGCGATGCCGGCAATCAGCAGCGGTTTGCGTCCCAGCCGGTCGATGAGCCAGATGGCAACGAAGGTCATGCCGAGATTGACGAGACCGACGAGCACGGCTTGCCGGAAGGCGTCGTTCACACCACCGCCGGCCTGCGCAAAGATCGTGGGCAGGTAGTAGAAAATGGCGTTGATGCCCGTGATCTGCTGGAAAAACGCGAGCCCGAAGGCCACCAGCATGACGAAACGCATGCGCCGTTCGGTGAGCCCGCGAAAACCACGCGAAACAGGTTTCGCAGCCAGGCTCGCGCGAATTTCCTGCAGGCTCGCCTGCGCGGCGCGTTCGCCGGCAACGCGCGCGAGCACCTGCAACGCCTGCTCGTCGCGTCCCTTGAGCAGCAACCAGCGCGGACTTTCCGGAACGAACAGCAGCAACGTGAAATACGACGCGGCCGGAAGAATCTGCACGCCGAGCATCCAGCGCCAGTTGTGATCGCCCACGCCGAGCAGCAGATAGTTCGAGAAGAACGACGCTGAAATCCCGATCACGATCATGAGCTGATTGAGCGAGACGAGGCTGCCGCGCTTGCCTGCGGGAGAAATCTCCGCGATGTACACAGGCGCAATGAGAATTGCGGAGCCGACTGCGAGTCCGCCGATGATTCGTGCAGCGACGAAGCCCGTGAAATGCGTGGCCGATGCGGCGAGCAGCGCAGAGACAACGAACATCAAAGCAGTGCCGAGCAAGACGCGCCTGCGACCGAATCGATCGCTCAGCGCACCCGCCATTGCATTGCCTGCCATCGCGCCCCAGCCCAGGCTGCTGACGGCCCATCCCAGTTTCAGATCGCCGCCCGTTCCCGAGAGACCGAAGTACTCGCGAATGAAGGGCACGACGCCGGAAATCACATTGGCATCAAAGCCCAACAGGAACCCACCGATCGCGACGGTGAGCGCAACGAACGCGATGTTGATGCGCGCATGCATCATGAGAGCGTAGCACCCCGCTTGCCTCGCTACTGAGAGCATGCTACCGTGATTTGAAAGCGCTTTCACGCGCTGTTTTCGGCACTGTTCGCAGGGGGAGGTATGGCAGTGATCGAACGCGTATACCGACGCACGCCTGTTGCCCAGGCGGTCTCGCTGATTCTCGGCACCACCGTATTGGCTGCCGGCGTTACCCCCGCCCTCGCCCAGGAGGACCTGCAGGAGGTTGTCGTTACCGGCATCCGGCGCAGCCTCGAGACCTCCCTGGAGCTGAAGCGGGATGGTCAGGGTGTGGTGGATGGCATCGTTGCCGAGGACATCGGCAAGTTCCCGGACACCAACCTCGCTGAATCCCTGCAACGTATCAGCGGCGTATCGATAGACCGTTCGATCGGCGAAGGCTCGCGCGTCACGGTGCGCGGCGTCGGCCCGGACTTCAATCTCGTGCTGCTGAACGGCCGCCAGATGCCGGCCTCGAGTCTCGAGGACACCACGGCTTCCAACTCGCGCGCGTTCGATTTCGCGAACCTCGCGTCCGAATCGATCGCCGCGGTCGAAGTCTTCAAGACCAGCCGTGCGGAGACACCGACCGGCGGCATCGGCGCCACGATCAACATCAAGACCGCGCGTCCCCTCGATAATCCGGGGCTGCGGACCAGTTTCGGCGTGAAGGGCGTGCACGACACCTCGGCCCAGAATCTCCCAAGCTCGTTGAAGGGGGATTCGATCACGCCGGAAATCTCGGGCATCTTCAGCGACACCTTTGCGGACGACCGCTTCGGCGTGGCGCTCAGCGCGAGCTACCAGAAGCGCGATCTCGGTTTCAATCAGGCCGCCGTCGCGAACGGCTGGCGCGCATTTGCCGGCGACGAGAACAACTGGGGCACGATTCCACAGCCCGGCACCGTGGGCGCCCTGGGCATCACGAACCGCCCGGAGGCAGCGGACACGTACTCCGTGCCGCAGAACCTCGGCTACAGCGTCAACGGCATCGAGCGCAAGCGCACGAACGGCCAGCTCACCCTGCAGTTCGCACCGGTGGAAAACCTGGTCGGCACGCTCGACTACACGTATTCCGAGAACAAGGTCGCCACCCAGCGCAACGAGCTGTCGGTGTGGTTCAACTTCGGTCCTTCCACGAGCACGTGGAGCGACGGACCGGTTGCCGGCCCGTTGATCTATTCCGAAACCATCGTGCCCCCGACCAGCGACCTGTCGATGGGCGGAGCGAAGTTCGCGACGAAGAACGAGAACAACTCGGTCGGCTTCAATCTCGCGTGGCAGGCCACCGAGCGGCTCGGCTTCGAGCTCGATATCCACGATTCGGATGCCGAATCCGGGCCCGACAGCCCGTACGGCTCGAATGCCGTGCTCGGCGTCGCGGGTTTCTATCGCGGCACCACGACCGCCGATTTCACGCAGGATTTCCCGGTGATCAGCGTCGCCCTGCCCCCGGGTCAGTCGGGCATCGATGCCTCGCAGATGCTGGTCACCGGTTCCAGCTTCCGCAACAGCTACATGAAGTCGGAGATCCAGCAGGCGCAGCTCAAGGGCGACTTCGAGTTCGCCGAATCCTCGCGCCTCGACTTCGGCATCGCTGCGACGGAAGTGAAGAACCGCTCTGCGTTCGCGAACGTGCAGCAGGATAGCTGGGGCGGCGCGACGACTGCGGCCGACTATCCGGACAGTGTGTGGCGCCCGGACACGGTGCGTAAGTACTTCGACAACATCTCGGGCAGCGGGAACCCGAACCTGTTCAACGATTTCTTCACGTTCGATTTCGAGACGGTGCGCGCGATCGCGGCGCGCGTCGGCAATCCGGCGATGTACGAAGCATCGGACGTGTTCACCACGGATCGCCGCGTCGAAGAGAAGTCGAAGAGCGCTTACGTCCAGTACAGCACTTCATTCGAGCTCGGCCGGCCGATGCACATTGCAGCGGGCCTGCGCTACGAGAAGACTGAAGTCGGTTCGGATGCGCTCGTGCCGGTGCCCGTGGGCCTGGACTGGGTCGCTAACAACGAGTTCTCGCTCCAGTACGACAACACCACGTTCACGACCCTGAGCGGTGACTACAAGTACGTGCTCCCCGGCGTCGACTGGAACATGGACGTCATGGACAACCTGAAGGCGCGCGCAAGCTGGGGCAAGAGCATCGGCCGCCCGCTCTGGAACGACATCCAGGGCGGACAGACGCTCGACCAGCTCGTGCGCATCAACGGCGGCACCGGCGCGCAGGGCAACCCCGGGTTGAAGCCGCTCGCGTCGAAGAACATCGACCTCTCGCTCGAGTGGTACTACGCGCCCGGGAGCTATGCGGCGGTCGGCTTCTTCCGCAAGGACATCGACAACTACATCGGCATCACCACGTTCACCGATTCGCCGTTCGAGGTGCATCACCCCGGCCAGGGCGTGTACTTCCAGGAAGCGGTGAATGTCGGCGGGTGCTCCTCGGGTGACCTCACCTGCATCCGCAACTACATCTTCGACAATCACTCGGGCGACCCGGGCGTCGTGCCCGACCCGGCAGTCGTGAATTCAGCCGGCGACCGCATCGGCAGGATCTCGGGTCTCCCGGGAGACCCGATCGCCACGTTCCAGATCAGAACGCCGGCGAATCAGCGCTCGGCAACGCTGCACGGCTGGGAATTCAACGTGCAGCACATGTTCGGCGCGAGCGGGTTCGGTGTATCCGCGAACTACACGCTCGTGGACTCGGGCCTGGAGTACGACAACCAGAATCGCGGCGAGCAGTTCGCGCTGGAGGGACTGAGCGATGCGGCCAACGTCGTGGCGTTCTACGAGAAACACGGGTGGCAGGTGCGCGCGGCGTACAACTGGCGCGACGAGTTCCTCACGGACCGGTTCGACGGCACGGGCCTGCCGAATCCCGTCTATACCGAGCCTTATGGACAGCTGGATCTCAATGTCAGCTACCAGTGGACCGACAACCTTACCGTCATGGCTGAGGCGATCAATCTCACGGACGAGATCCAGCGCCTGCACGGCCGCACGGAAACCGAGGTGCTGTTCGTGACGCAGACCGGGCCGCGCTACATGATCGGCGCGCGCTACAAATTCGGAAAGTAGCCGCCAAGCGATCACAATGGGCCGGTGAGTGAGGGCATTCGAGAGGTCGTGATCGTGGGGGGCGGGTCGGCCGGCTGGCTGACCGCAGGCGTGATCGCGGCCGATCATCGCGCCGCTTCCCGCACGGGCCTCAAGGTCACCGTACTCGAATCGCCGGACATCGGTCCCATCGGTGTCGGCGAGGGCACGTGGCCCACCATGCGGGACACGCTGCGCAGAATCGGCGTCACCGAGTCGGATTTCATTCGCGAGTGCGACGCCTCGTTCAAACAGGGCTCGCGCTTCGACGGCTGGGTCGACGGGTCGGTGCGCGATCGTTACTACCATCCGTTCGTGCTGCCGGTGGGCTACACCGAGACGAATCTCGTGGCCGGCTGGCTCGAACGCCACGCGGAAATCCCGTTCGCGGATCTCGTGAGCTTTCAGCCGCATCTCTGCGCTCAGGGTAAAGCGCCAAAGCAAGCCGCGACACCTGAGTACGCAGCGGTGGCGAACTACGCGTATCACCTGGACGCGGGAAAGTTCGGCGTTTTCCTGCGCAAGTTCTGCACGGAGCGGCTTGGCGTGCGGCACGTGCTCGATCACATGACGGGCATCAAGTCGCACGACAACGGCGACATCGCCTCAGTACAAACGCGAAACAACGGTGCGCTTGGCGGCGATATCTTCGTGGACTGCACTGGTCTGCAGTCGCTGCTGCTGGGTCAGCATTACGGTGTCGCGCTCCGCTCGCAGCGACACGTGCTGTTCAACGACAGCGCTCTCGCGTTGCAGATTCCGTATCCCGACGAAAACAGCCCCATCGCTTCGCAGACTATCGGGACAGCACAAAGCAGTGGATGGATCTGGGATATCGGGCTGCCCACGCGCCGTGGAGTGGGCCACGTGTACTCGAGCGCACACACCACGGACGACACGGCTGAAGTCGAGCTGCGTACCTACATTGCCCGCACCGGTGGACCGAAAGACATCGGCTCGCCGCGCAAGCTCACGTTCAATCCCGGCTATCGCGAGACGTTCTGGCACCGGAACTGCGTGGCCATTGGGCTCTCGGCAGGCTTCATCGAGCCGCTCGAGGCTTCCGCGCTGGCGCTCGTGGAGCTCTCTGCAGCGATGCTCAGCGACGAGATGCCGGCAACGCGCGCGACGATGGACCTCGCTGCGCGGCGCTTCAACGAGACGTTTGCGTATCGCTGGAGCCGCGTGATCGACTTCCTGAAGATGCACTACGTGCTCACGAAGCGCGGCGACTCCGATTTCTGGCGGGACAACGCGCGCGCCAGGTCGATGTCCGAGCGGCTCGCCGAGCAGTTGAGACTGTGGCGCCAGCAACCGCCCTCGCGGTACGACTTCAATCGGGTCGAGGAAGTGTTCCCGTCGGCGAGCTATCAGTACGTGCTCTATGGCATGGGCTTTCGCCCGGACGCCAGGCCGACATCGCGACGCGCGGACGATGCGGATCGCGCCGACGCCTTCTTTCGCGAAGCCGCTGCGCTCACCAGCAGGATGCTCAGCGCGCTGCCGACGAACCGCGAGCTCATCGCACACATCCGGCGGAACGGCTTGCCGCAACTCTAGAGGCTTCTGCGCATGGCGAACACGGTTCCGCTCAACAACATCGATCACAAGGACCTGCGCGTCATCACCACGCGCAGCGCCGAGTACGGCGATGACGTGATGCTCGCCGCGACCTTCCCCACCGAGTTCAGGAGCCTGCAGGCGCACTACCCTGTCGTGTTTCACAAGACGGCGGATGGCCAGTTCCAGCCCGTCGCGCTGCTCGGTCTCAAGGATAAGCAGAATCTGTTCCTCACGCGGCGCGGGTGGGATGCCACGTATCTGCCCCTGATGATCGAGCGGCTGCCGTTTCTGATCGGCCGGTCGAATCGAGAGCTCATGGTGCACGTCGATCTGGAAAGCCCACGCATCAGCCGCACGGCCGGCGAACCGCTGTTCCTCCCTCACGGCGGCAACACGGATTTCCTCGAGCGCGTGAACTCGGTACTGCTGGCGATTCACCAGGGCATGGAAGGCACACAGCCCTTCATCGCAGCGCTGCTGGAACAGAAGCTCCTGGAGTCGTTCGTGCTCGACATCCAGCTTGCCGACGGCTCGCAGAATCGGCTCGCGGGGTTCTACACCATCAACGAGGAGCGCCTGAATGCGCTCGGCGGCGATGCCCTGGAGGCGTTGAACAAGGCGGGCTTCCTGCAGCCCATCTACATGGCAGTCGCTTCACTCTCGAACTTCCGCGCGCTCATCGAACGGCAGAACCGCTTGCATGCTGGCGATCTCTGAACACGTGAGAGAAATCGCGGGAGTCGATCCGCGCGCGCTTCCGGATGAAGTGCTGAAAGCGACGCAGCCGGTCGTGCTGCGCGGGTTGGTCGCGAGCTGGCCGGTGACGCAAGCCGGTGCGGCGGCAGCGGACTACCTGCGCAGGTTCTATCGGGACGCGACCGTCGGCGTGTTGCTCGGCGCGCCCGAGATCGGCGGACGCTTCTTCTACAACGAAGACCTCACCGGCTTCAATTTCCGTCCCGTGCGTATGAAGTTGGACGCGGTGCTGGACGAGATCGCGCGGTACGCGAGCGATCCGCGGCCGCCCGCGCTCTATGTGGGCTCGACCACCGTCGACACATGCCTGCCCGGCTTTCGTGACGAGAACGATCTCGACATGGGAGACCGGCAGCCGCTCGTGAGCGTGTGGATCGGCAACCGCACGCGCATCGCCGCTCATCACGATCTGCCGGACAACCTCGCGTGCGTCGTAGCCGGGCATCGCCGCTTCACCCTGTTTCCGCCCAGCCAGCTCGCCAACCTCTACGTCGGTCCGCTGGACTACACGCCCGCCGGCCAGGCCATCAGCCTGGTGGACTTTGCGCAGCCCGACTTTGCGAAGTTCCCGAAGTTTGCCGAGGCGCTGAAGCACGCGCAGGTCGCCGAGCTCTCACCCGGCGACGCCATTTTCATTCCGAGCATGTGGTGGCATCACATCGAGTCGCTCGATGCGTTCAACGTGCTCGTCAACTATTGGTGGCGCCAGTCGCCGGCGTTCATGGATTCGCCGACCACCGCGTTGATGCTCGCCATCATGACCGTGCGGGACCTGCCCGAAGAGCAGCGCAAGGCGTGGGAGAACCTGTTCCGTCATTACGTTTTCGAAGCGGACGAGCAGACGGCCGCGCACATTCCGCAGGCCGCGCGCCGCGTGCTGGCGCCGCTGGACGATGAAGCCGCTCGCGAGCTGCGCGCACGGCTGTTGCAGAGGCTGAATCGCTGAAGGAGATGCCGCGTGGAACCGAAGAGCATCACGAGAATCATCATCGCGGGTGGCGGCACCGCCGGCTGGATGGTCGCGGCGGGCTTGTCGAAGACGCTCGGCAGGGTGCTCGACATCAAGTTGATCGAATCCGACGAGATCGGCACGGTGGGCGTCGGCGAAGCCACCATCCCGACGCTCGTCACGTTCCATCGCCTGCTCGATATCAACGAGCAGGAATTCATGGCTGCCACGCAGGGCACCTTCAAGCTCGGCATCGGTTTCGAAAACTGGCGCGCGCTCGGCGAGAACTACATCCATTCCTTCGGCATGACCGGCAAGGATCACTGGACGGCCGGCTTCCAGCACTTCTGGCTGAAGGGGCGCGAGCGCAAGCTCGCGGGCGACTACGGCGACTATTGCCTCGAGCTGAAAGCCGCGCTGGAAAACCGCTTCGCGCACCTGCCGCGCGGGGGCATGAACTACGCGTTCCACATCGATGCGAGCCTCTACGCGAAGTTCCTGCGCAAGTTCGCCGAAGGCTTCGGCGTCCAGCGCATCGAAGGCAAGATCGCAGAGGTCAAGACGGACCCGGAATCCGGCTATGTCACCGGCCTCCGCCTCGATCGGGGTGACGAGATCGAGGGTGACCTCTTCATCGATTGCACCGGGTTCCGCGGCCTGCTGATCGGGCAGACGCTGCACGTGGGATACGAAGACTGGTCGCACTGGCTGTACAACGACAGCGCCGTCGCCGTGCAGACCGAATCCGTTCGCGAACCCTGGCCCTACACGCGCTCAATCGCACGCGACGCTGGCTGGCAATGGCGCATTCCGCTGCAGCATCGCGTGGGGAACGGCATTGTCTTCTGCAGCCGCTACCTCAGCGACGACGAAGCGAAGAAGACGCTGCTCGCGAACATCGAAGGCAAGGTGCTCACGGAGCCGCGCGTCATCAAGTTCCGTCCCGGTCAGCGCCGCGAGCACTGGAAGAAGAACGTTGTCTCGGTGGGGCTCGCCAGCGGTTTCATAGAGCCGCTGGAATCCACCAGCATCCACCTCATCCAGCGCAGCATCGTGCGCCTGATGCAGATGTTCCCGAAAGCCGGCATCCAGCAGTCGGACATCGATGAGTTCAACCAGCAGATGAGCTCGGAGATCGAGCACATCCGCGACTTCATCGTGCTCCACTACCACGTGACCAACCGCACGGACACGCCCTTCTGGCGTGCCACGCGCGGCATGAGCATCCCCGCCTCGCTCCGCCATCGCATCGAGCTGTTCCGGGAAACGGGCCGCGTGTTCCGCGTTCCGAACGAGCTGTTTGCGGAGAACTCCTGGATCCAGGTGATGCTCGGTCAGGGCATCCTGCCGCAGCAGCATCATCCGGTCGCCGACCTCATGGGCGATCAGGAGTTGTCGGGGTTCCTCGCGGATATCAAGGCAACCGTCGATCGAACCGTTGCGCAACTGCCCAGACATCAGGCATACGTCGAGCAGTACTGCAAAGCAGGCTGAAAGGGACTCGCATGACACGGACAGTGGTAACGGTCGCCCTGTGGCTCATTTGTGCGAGCGCTGTCATCGCCCAGCCGCGCACGGCCATTTCCCTGCAGAACGGCTGGCTGTTCAAGCAAGGCCCCGAAACCGGCGACGTGCAGTCCACGCAGTTCGACGATTCGCGCTGGACGAAAGTCTCGCTCCCGCACACCTGGAATCGCATCGGCAACGTCGGCCTGACGCGCGCGCCTGAGTCCAATAGCTTCCAGGGCGTGAGCTGGTATCGCCTGCGATTCCAGGCGCCGCCGGGTGCTCGCGAGCGACGGGCGTTCCTGCAGTTCGATGGCGTCGGCGCCATCGCGGATGTCTGGCTCAACGGTCGTCAGGTCGGCCGTCACGAGGGCGCCTTCTCCCGTTTCCGCTTCGACGTCACCGCCGCGTTCAATGCGCAAGGCGAGAACCTGCTCGTCGTGAAAGCGGACAACAGCAGGCCGGCGCCGGGATCGACGACCGCGCACGTCATCCCGCTATCCGGTGACTTTTTCATCCACGGCGGACTCTATCGCGATGTGTCGCTGGTCCTTACGGCGTCCGTGCACATCGACATGGCGGACTTCGGTGGCCCGGGCGTCTACGGACGTGCCACCGAGCTGACGGCTGAGCGTGCAACGGTTTCGGTTGCCAAGCGCGTGACGAACGACGCGCCAGGTAAACAGGCCGTCGTCGTGGCCACGCGCATAGAAGACGCGGCGGGCACCGTGGTGGCATCGGATGAGAAGCGCGCGGAGCTGATGCCGGCACAGACGTCCGTCATCGAGAGCAACTTGCGCATCGACCGCCCGCGTCGCTGGAACGGCCTCGCCGATCCTTACATGTACCGCATCGTCGTCGCGATCCGCTCCACGCGTGGCGAGGTGCTCGATGAAGTTGCGCAACCGCTCGGGCTGCGCACGATCGCATTCGATCCGGACAAGGGATTCTTCCTGAATGGCGAGCATCTCATGCTCGTCGGCGCCTCGATGCATCAGGACCGGCCCGTCAAGGGATGGGCGGTCTCGCCATCCGACCGCATGCAGGACTTCGATCTCTTCCGCGAGATGGGCGGCAACGCCGTGCGCTTCGCGCACTATCAGCACGACCAGATCGCCTACGAGCTCGCAGACCTGCACGGCATGATCGCCTGGGCGGAGATTCCTCTCGTCAACGAGGTGTCCTTCGACGGAGCGCCGGCGAGCGAGGCGTTCAGCGCCAACGCGCATCAGCAGTTGAACGAGCTCATCCGGCAGAACTTCAACCATCCCTCGATCGCGCTCTGGTCGATCGGCAACGAAGTCGATCTGCTGCCGACGAGCCAGAACAAGGCGGGGCGCAGCGGTTCGCTCCTGAGCTCGCTCAATGCGCTCGCCAAACAGCTCGATCCGTCGCGCTTCACGACGCTGGCGGATTGCTGCGAGCAACCCAGATCGGGCGAGCAGAAGCCGCGCGACGCAATCGTCGGGATCACCGACACCGTTGGCTACAACCGCTACTTCGGCTGGTACGTCGGCAAGGTCGAGGATCTCGGGCCGGCGCTGGACGAAGCGCACGCGCGCCACCCTCGTCTGCCGATATCAGTGTCCGAGTATGGCGCGGGTTCCGCGCTTACTCAGCACAGCGACAATGCGCAGGGCGGTCCCATTCTCTCGAAGGGGCGGCCGCATCCCGAAGAATTCCAGATCCGCTTCCACGAAGAGTCCTGGCGCCAGCTCCGCGAGCGGAATTACCTCTGGGGTGCCTACATCTGGAACATGTTCGACTTCGCGAGCGACTCGCGCAACGAGGGCGACCTGACGGACGTCAACGAAAAGGGCATGGTTTCCTACGATCGCGCAGTGAAGAAGGACGTCTTCTACTTCTACAAGGCGAACTGGAGCCACACGCCCACGCTGCATCTCGTTGGCCGCCGCTACATCGACCGCGCGTATGGCGTTGTAGACGTGAAGGCTTATAGCAACGCGAAGGAAGCCCGGCTTTCGCTCAACGGCCGCGAGATCGGAACTGCAGCGTGCGACATGGGCATCTGCATCTGGCGCAGCGTGAAGCTGATGCCGGGATTCAATCAGTTCGTCGCCACGGCCGCGCCGAATCTCACGGACAGCGTGCAATGGGTTTACACGGGATCGCCCTCAGTGGTGCGCATCAAGGCGGGCGACCTGGCGGGATATGTCGCCGCGGATGGCCGCCGTTACGGCTCTGATCATTTCTTTTCGGGCGGCGAAGGCATGAGGCTGGATGCCATCGAGAGCTACAGGGTCGGAAGTTTTGCGTACGACGTTCCCGTGCCGGATGGCGAGTACGTCGTCACCGCGAAATTCGTCGAACCAACCGAAACAGCAGCGAGCAAGCGCGTGTTCGATGTCCTCGCCAACGGTCGCGTTGCCCTCGCAGGAGTCGATCCCTTCGCGCTCGCGGGCGCGAAGCTGAAGCCGGTCGATCGATCCTTCACCGCCCGCGCGACCGGCGGTCGCCTGCGCATCGAATTTCGTCCTCGCGACGGCATGGCCGCCGTCGTTTCCGCACTCGAAGTCATCGGACGCGAGCCCACCCGGAGGAACCCTCCTTGAGATCACGTCTTTCGCTCTCGATCCTCGTCGCCCTGTGCGTATTGACCAGTCCCGCTCATGCCGCGAGTCAGGAAGCCACCGTCGTCGCGTGGCCGCGCCCGACTAGCACCGTCGCGCTCGACCCGCGCATCGAAGCGCGCGTCGCCGAGCTGCTGCGCAGACTCACGCTCGAGCAGAAAGTCGCGCAGATGGTTCAGCCGGACATCGTTCACGCGACACCGGAAGACGTCCGCGCGCTTCGGCCCGGCTCCGTCCTGAACGGCGGCGGCTCGTGGCCCGGTAACCGCAAGCAGGCGAGCGTCGCGGAATGGGTCGCGCTGGCAGACCAGTACTACGACGCTTCGATGGACATTTCGCGCGGCGCGCCGGCGATCCCGATCATCTGGGGAACGGACGCAGTCCACGGCCACAACAACGTCATCGGCGCCACGCTCTTCCCACACAACATCGCGCTCGGTGCGACCCGCGACCCGGACCTCATCGAACGCATCGGCCGCATCACGGCGCGCGAAGTCGCGGTAACCGGCCTCGACTGGGTGTTCGCGCCAACTGTGGCAGTGGTGCGCGATGACCGCTGGGGCCGCACGTACGAGGGCTACGCCGAAGATCCTGAGATCGTTCGCGTCTATGGCGCACGCATCGTTCGCGGCCTGCAGGGCATCCCGGGCACGCCATCGTTCCTCAGCGCGGAACATGTCGTTGCGACGGCGAAGCACTTCATCGGCGATGGCGGCACGAACTATGGGATCGATCAGGGCGGCAACTGCGCCACCGAGCAGCAACTGCTGGACATCCATGCGCAGGGCTACATCAGCGCCATCGAAGGTGGCGTGCAATCCGTAATGGCTTCGTACAACAGCTGGCAGGGCAAGAAGGCGCACGGCCAACACTACCTCCTCACGGATGTGTTGAGAGGCCGACTCGGTTTCGAAGGTCTGCTGGTGAGCGACTGGGACGGGATCGATGGCGTGCAGGGATGCACGAAGGACCGCTGCGCGCGTGCCGTGAATGCGGGCATCGACCTGTTCATGGTGCCGACGAACTGGAAAACGTTCATCACGAACACCGTGGCACAGGTGCGCGCGGGCGACATCCCACAGAGCCGCATCGACGAAGCAGTCACGCGCATCCTGCGCGTGAAGCTGCGCGCAGGGCTGTTCGAGAAAGGCCGCCCCTCCTCGCGCCCACTCGCCAACAAGCGTGAGTTGCTCGGCGCCGTTCCACATCGCGCGGTCGCGCGCGAAGCCGTGCGCAAGTCGCTGGTCCTGCTGAAGAACGACAAGAGTCTCTTGCCACTGCGCCCGAAGATAAACGTTCTCGTCGCTGGCGATGGCGCGGACGATGTCGCCAGACAATCCGGCGGCTGGACGCTCACCTGGCAAGGCACCGGCAACTCGAACGCTGATTTTCCGGGTGCGACTTCGATCTTCGCGGGTATTCGCTCGGCAGTCGAAGCGGCTGGCGGCACGGCGACGCTGAGCGTGGATGGCTACTCGCGCTCGAAGCCTGACGCGGCAATCGTCGTGTTCGGCGAACGTCCTTATGCCGAGTGGCAAGGCGACCTCCCGACACTGGACCGTTCAGCGCACTACCGCGGCGAGCTCGCGCCGGGCCCCGACCCGAGCGACAACGACGAGCGCTGCGACGCCCCGCCGGTGCAAATCGCCGCTATCCCGGAGCGTGCTCCATCCCGCGAGGTCGCATTGCTCAAGAACCTCAAACAACGAGGCATTCCGGTCGTCGCCGTGTTCCTTACCGGACGACCGTTGTGGATCACACCTGAGCTGGAAGCGGCCGACGCGTTCGTGGTCGCATGGCTTCCGGGCAGCGAAGGCGCTGGTATCTCCGACGTGCTCTTCCGCAAGAACGACGGCACGGTGAACTACAACTTCACGGGGAAGCTCTCGTATTCCTGGCCGCGCACGCCGGCGGACACGCCGCTGAACCGCGGCGACGCGAACTACTCGCCGCTGTTTCCGTACGGCTTCGGTCTCACCTATAAGTGAGTTACCTCGGCGGCGTCGGAGAGTTCTTCGCCTGATTCGCGCGCTCGATGAGATACGCGCGCACCGACTGCACCTGATCCGGCGACAGGCGTTCCTTGAATGACGCCATGCCGTTCGCCTGAAGCGCGCCATCCAGCACGATGGCGCTGAACGCCTCGGGCGTGTTCAGCATCGGCGAGTAACGCAGATCGGGAAACACGCTGCGATTCGCGGCAGGCGGCTCGTGGCACATGGCGCAGTGACTCGCGAAATGCTGGCGGCCCGCTTCGATCGTTTCCTTCGAGGCGATCGACGGCGGCGGGTCCAGCACGGGCGGCGGCGGTGGCGGAGGAGCTGGCGGCAATTCAGCGGTGCCACCCAGCTTGAAAACGAGCAGCCGCGAATGGTTGCTCATGCCATACCGAACCAGACCATATCCAGCCGACACGGCGATGTATTGCTCGCCGTCGAGCTCGAACGAGCTGGCCGCAGCGACCACTCCGGTCTGCGCCTCCATCGACCACAATTCCTTGCCGTCGGTCGCGCGATACGCGACGAAGCGACCCTTGTTCGTCCCCTGAAAGACGAGTCCTCCCGCGGTCGCCAGCGTTCCGCCGCCGATCGTGCCGAGCACTCCCGTGCGCCACACTTCGTGCTGCTTCACCGGATCCCACGCCACGAGCTGCGAGCGCGCTTCACGCGGCAGCGTCACCTTGACTTCGTCGGGCGGCACCGGGAACTGCAATCCCGTGTTCGCGCCCATCGGCAGGGCTTTGAAGTTCGCCGCGCTCTTGAAGACCGTGTTGGTTTCGACCGCCGAAAAATAGATCAGCCCTGTCTGCGGGCTGTACGACATCGGATGCCAGCCATGCGCACCCTGCCCGCCAGGCTGCGTGAGAGCCGCCTTGCCGGTCTCGTCGTACCTGATTTCCGGATTCACAACCGGCCGGCCAGTCTTCGGATCGACGCCCGTGGCCCAGTTCGTCGTGACGAAGTTCTGCGCCGAGATGACCGCGCCCGTTTTCGCATCGTGCACGTAGAAGAATCCGTTCTTCGATGCCTGCATCAACACGCGGCGTTTCTTGCCGCCGATCTTCAGGTCCGCGAGCATGAGCGGCGAAGTGGCGTCGTAATCCCATGCTTCGCCCGGCACCTGCTGGTAGTGCCACACGTAGGCACCGGTATCGGCGTTCAACGCGATGATGGAAGCGAGGAAGAGGTTGTCGCCGCCGCCGGTCCCGCGGTACGCCCGATTCCAGGGAGTGCCATTGCCCGTGCCGAAGTAGACGAGGTTCAGACGTTCGTCGTACACGATGCCGTCCCACACCGTGCCGCCGCCGCCGAGGTCCCACCAGTTGCCATTCCAGGTTTTCGCGGCGGCTTTCAGGATCGGCGCTTCGACCGGGTCTGCGGGATTGCCAGGCACCGTGTAGAAACGCCATACAAGTTTGCCGGTCGCGGCGTCGTACGCGGAGATGTAGCCGCGCACTCCGAACTCGCCGCCGGCATTACCAATGATGACCTTGCCCTTCACGATGCGCGGGGCGCCGGTGCTCGTGACGGGCTTGTTGTGATCCAGGGTGAGAACTTCCCACACCACGGCGCCGGTGCGGGCATCCAGCGCAACGAGGCGGCCGTCGTAGCTGCCCAGGTAGATCCTGCCATTCCAGGCCGCGATCCCGCGATTCACCACGTCGCAGCAGCCGCGGCCCGCAAACTCACCGGGCACTTTGGGGTCGTACGCCCAGAGGAGCTGCCCGGTGCGCGCGTCGTAGGCCTTCACTTTGCTCCAGGCGGTCGAGACATAAAGCACGCCATCGATTGCGAGAGGCGTCGCTTCCTGCCCGCGATTCGTATCGAAGTCCGCAAACCACGCGAGACCCAGTTTCCCGACGTTCTCCGTGTCGATGCGGGCGAGCGGACTGTATCGCTGCTCGTCGGTCGTGCGACCGATCGCCAGCCATTGGCCGGGCTCCGAGTCGGCGCGCGTCAGGCGCTTGGCCGTCACCATGGCCGGCGCTTGCGCGTTGGCCGAATCTGCCGCATGCACCGATGCAGTGCCCGCGGCGAACGCAGCCACGGCGCAAGCGCGCACGAGCGTTGTGATGTGCATCGAGGCCCCCCTGTATCTGCAGGACTCCATGCTGACCAACGCGTGCGCCGGCAGGCAATCGCGTTCGTCTCGCGCCGCCACCTACCGGGCTTCGAACGCGGCATCGTTCTTGCTGCTGCCTTGCGCCCTTTTGCACCTCTGGCGGCCCCGGACCGCACGGACGCGTTCGCGATTCCATGCAGACATCGCCCAAGACCGTGGACTATCGGATGGAGAGCTTCGTCGCCCGCTTCGGGCAGCTCCCGCCGGGAGCCCGTCGGCTCGAGGATTTCGAGGCCCGTGATCACGGTGCGAGCTGGATCCGCCGCCTCCTGGGCCAGGGGGTCGCCTGCAATTACGTGATCGGCTATGCGCACGCAGCCCAGTGGTGGACGTTCTGCTTCGACCGGCAGGCCGCACCCTGCGCAGAGGGTGACGCCGAGGCCTGGCTGGTCGAGGCCTACGATTCGAGTGGTTTTACCTGGAGCGACACCTTCTTCTACGCTCCGGACGAGGATGACTGGTACCACCTGCCCGGCGGCAACCGGTTGCTGTTCATCCGGCGGCCAGCCCTGTAGACCCGGCTGTTAAACCTCGCCGCCCTGCCCGAACCTGCGGCGGGTTTTTATATCCGAAAGGCTCCCCCGTATGCGTAGCTCTTCCGTCGGCCTGGCGGCCCTCTTCGTCTGCCTCATTGCCACTCCCGCGCTCGCGGACTACGCGAACGACCGCGCGGAAATCCAGAACATTTCGAACCGTTACATGGTCGCCGTTGACGCGGGGGACATCGAAACGGTGATGGGGACCTGGGCCGAGGACGGCGTGCTCGACTGGGTGCGCGGCGTGGAGAACGGCAAGGCGGCGATCCGCAAGGCGATGTCCAATTTCGGCGGCGCCGCCGCGGCCCGCGCGATTCCCGATGGCGCGACTTCGCGCCCCCGCACGCATCATCACATCCTGAACCATGTGATCGACGTGAACGGCAACACCGCGAAGTCGACGGCTTACTGGTTCGCGATCACGAACAACACGCCGCAGAAGGACGTGCAGCTGCTCTACTTCGGGCACTACGAAGATGAGCTGGTGAAGCAGAACGGCAAGTGGCTCTTCAAGAAGCGCAAGGTCTACAACGAATCGCAGCAGAACCGCTCGCTGTTTTACCCTGGTTTGGGTGAGAAGGACCCGCGCACGAGTCACTGACGAGCAGCGGACGCTTTGCGCGGACTCCCGCAGGCCGCAATGGCCCGCCGCACGATCTGCAGACCGGATCGTGCGGCGGCTCGCGAGGCTCCCGCGAATCCGAATACCAGCCCGCTCCGGTCCGTGGCGCCGTACTTCGAGAGCGGATGAACTTCGATGCCCGCGCGAGCGCACTCTGCAGCCACGGCGCGCTCATCCACACCGCGCGCGACGTCGCTCCTGAAAATGCCCGTCACGTGCATGCCCGCGCGTGCCGGCCCGAATTCGATGACGTCAGCGAGCACTTTCGCTTCTTCGAGGAATGCGAGCCGCCGCTCGTCGTAGATCGCGCGCGTTTTGCGCAGATGGCGGGCCAGGTGCCCCTCGTGGATGAATGCCGCGAGTACACCCTGCATCAGCAGGGCCGTGTGGCCATCCGCCACGTGCTTGGCATCGACAAATGCGCACACGAGCGATTCCGGCACGATGACGAACGCGATCCTGAGCGCCGGGAACAGAATCTTGTTGAAGCTCCCCACGTACACGACGCGCCCGCGTTCATCCATGCCTTGCAGGGACGCGATCGGACGACCTTCGTAGCGATAGTCGCCGTCGTAGTCGTCTTCGACGATGTACGCGTCCTGCTCCTCGGCCCAATCGAGGAGTGCCTTACGGCGTGCGAGGGACATCTCGTAGCCCATCGGATACTGGTGTGCCGGCGTCACGTACGCGAGCCGCGCACGCGGTTCGATGGTCCGTCCGGCGTGAACGTCGAGGCCCTGCTCATCCACCGGCACGGGCACCACCTGCAGGCCCGCCGCGCGCAGACAGTGCTGCACGGGCTGATATCCCGGGGTCTCGACCCACGCGGAGTCGCCTGGATCCGCGATGACCTTGCCTGCAAGCTCGACGGCCTGCTGGGTGCTGGTGACGACGATCACCTGGTCCGGCGAACAGCGCGTCGCGCGCATCGCGGAAGCATGCGCCGAGATGGCTTCGCGCAGCGCTGGCAGTCCGTTGCTCGCGCCGTAGGCCCAGTAGTCCGCGCCCGCCCGCGCCGACTCGCGACTCAGCAGTCGGTTCCAGACTTTGCGTGGAAACAGGTCGATCGGGGGGAGCGACGGCGTGAAGGGTATCCCCGTCAGCGGGCGATAGTGGCCGGGATAGCTCTGCAATGCCTTCGCTCGCTGCGACACGCGGCGCTCAGCGACGGCGGGCTTGGGGGCCGCGACGCGTCTGCGCCTCAGCGGAGGCGCGTCACGTTCCGGCAGCTGCTCGGCGACGAAACTGCCGGCGCCCCTGCGCCGGACGATGTACCCGTCGGCAACGAGCTGTCCGAGCGCCGAGTCGACGGTATTCCGCGCGACGCCGAGGTCCTTGGCGAGCACGCGGCTCGAAGGCAGGCGGGCATTCGGCGCGAGCGCGCCGCTCGTGATGGCCGTGCGGATGCGGTCGCAAATACGGGCGTACGCAGGCTGGCCAGCGGCGGTTTCAAGGCCGGTCACATCGACAGAGAAAACTGAGCCGGTCAGCTTCGGCATCGCCCCCGAATGTTATCCGGTCTTTCGGGGGTGGCGGGGCGCAGCCCCGCCGAAATGTCACGCCCGCGTGTGTTCGATGATCCAGTTGGTCTCCCATTCCTTGCCATCGTGCGAAAAGGCCTGTGCCCAGTGCGCGGCGTCCGGCCCGAGACGGGTCCACTCGTAGCGGCAGACGATCGGCCGACCGTCATCGATGTCGTCGCCGTAGAACACACCGCGGTCGCCGGTGAATCCGCCGACCACGGGCGCGAGCATTTCGCCCCGCGAGCTGTTGATCCAGTACAGCGACCATTGACGTTTTTCGAGATGAAACACGCGCAAGGTCATGCCCGACCAGCCCTTCGTCGGGAACACGCCCTCGTCGATGTTGACCACGCCGTTCATCCGGTTTTCGCAGCGGAGCGAGGCGGGAAAAACTTCCCAGTCCTTGCTGCCGACCCAGCGTTTCTTCAGGCGGCGGTTGACGAAGTTCCAGTTGCCGACGAAGAAGTCGAAGTCGTGGATGTCGCCGGTCGGGAGCTTGATGCCCGACTTCGCCGTGATGCCGGCGGTGGACGGGTTCAGCGAGGCGTCCGTCGCGCTCGCGGAGGCGGCCATGTTCGACGATGCCGCGGAGGCCGCGCCGGCGAAGAGGCTCAGTGCCCCGGCGCCAGCAAGCATTTCGGCCAGCAACTGCCGGCGGGTGGTGGTGGAAGTCACAGGATTCATGCGCGCGCTCCGTTGCAGGAAGGCGCACAAGGTGCCCGCCATTCAGCAAAGCGAGAAGAGCCATTTAGAGCCGGCGGATGGAGCCACCGGCACGGCGGGAATCAGTGCGCGTGGAACTCGCGCAGCGCCTGGACTTTCTGGGCGGTGACGATCCACTCCAGCACGAACATCGAAGTCGCGGAAACCAGCGGTAAAACCAGCCCCGAGTAGAGACCCGTCGCCAGCAGCGCTGCGCCCAGCACGGTGACGTACAGCGTGAGGGTCGGACCGGTGTAATGGATCTTTCCGTCCGCGGCGTTCTGAAAGGCGATGACGTAGAAGCGCTTGTCTGCCAGGGGTGCCTGCAACAGCACGCGCATCCGGTCGCCGTCGCGGAGCGCCGAAGTTGCTGGCGTTTTCTCGACGACCACGCGTCGCTCGTCCAGGCGGAACTTCACCACCTGCGATGAGACGACGACACTGGAGATGACTCCGTCGACGAACCGATAGCCGTTGCTGCGGGACTTGCTCACCATGCACTCCACATCTGTGCCCGGTTGCCTGTCTAAGACCTGTGACAGCGAAGATTCTGTTTGGAGTGTAGCGCACACGCATCCGGAATTGCCGCACGGCGATGTGAACTGCCCTCGCTTCGGCGCGTGCCCCGGTCACAAATATGGCCACGCCTCGCCTCGCGCCCGAGGTTGCATTCCGGCTCGATCGGTACCAGTTCACGGAGTAGTGTATGGAGGCCCTCGGGCTGGAGCGTGTTATGGCAACGGGTTGGGCTGGCGACGGCGCAGTTCAGGATCAGATCGACGCCACCGTGAAGGATGGGATCTCGCGCGCGAAGGATCGTTTGCCGTCGGGCCCGAGCCTCATCCACTGCGCGAATTGCGGAGCTGAAATTCCAGCGGCGCGGCGCGCGGCCATCCCGGGCGTGCGCCTCTGCGTGCCCTGCCAGGAAGCGGACGACCGCGAAGCCACCCAGTTCAGTGGCTACAACCGCCGCGGCAGCAAGGACAGCCAACTCCGGTAGACGTGCCCGCGTCGTGCGTTTCAGCGTACCGCGAGCGATTCCCTTTCCAGCACTTTCCCGCGCAGGATCACCTTGTCGATGCGGCCCCACGCCTGCGTGTTTTCCAGCGGATTTGCCTGCAAAAGAAGGAGATTGGCGATCTTGCCGCGCTCCACGGTGCCGTAGTCCTTGTCGAGGCGGAACTGGCGTGCGTTGTTGATCGTGCCGGCGTCGAAAATTGCACGCGGCGGAATGCCGGCGCGCGCCATCATCTGGATCTCGAGGTAGGTGTTGTAGCCCGGCTGATTACCGAACGTCGGTGAGGATGGCGTATCGCTCCCGAGCAGAAGCGGGTGACCGAGATCGTAGAGGTACTTCAGCGCCCGCGCCCCCTGATCCCCGATCCGGCGGTAGGTGTTCAGTATCTGTGCTTCGGACATGTCCTTCGGCCAGAAGCCCCGCTCCATGTTCTTGAAGAACTTGCCGTCCTCCGTGTGATACCAGGCAAGCACCGTCGACGGCACGACCTTCTTGTAGAGGGGGTCCTCGAGCGTGGCTGGATCGAACTGCGCCCCGAGGCCCGCAATCACCTGCAGGGTGGGCTGGAAACCGATGTTCTTCCGGTGCACTTCGCGGAGCTGGCTCGCGATCTCGTCAGGAACACCGGGCTTGTTGTCTGCGTCGAGCCAGTTCCACGTGCCATGCGCGATCACGTCGACGTCGTTGGCCACCGCGATCCGCAGCATGTCGATGGCATTGGCATGCGCGACGACCAGCAGATTCCGTTCGTGCGCGAGGGTGCGAATGCGCTGGATCGTGGCATTGCTGATGAGCGGCAGGTTCGTACTTTTGCCGAACCCGTCCTCGATGAGGACCTTCACGCACAGCGCGCCGCTCGCGGCGATCCGCTGCACGACCGCCTCGGGCGTGTGCTCCCTGGGGTCGGCGCCCGCGGGCATGGGGTGCTCCGCCTGATTCGCCGGCTCGAACACATAGTTGGGGTTGTCCTTGTAGCGAATGCTCGGGTCGAGATAGGTCTCGACGCCGTAGCCATCGATGACCGGAACCTGCCCGCAGTGGAACAGGTCCGGATGCAGTGGCTGGGAGCGGAACGTTTCCAGGCCTTCAGCGGTATTGAGGAGGTCCAGAACCTGCGTCACACCGAAGTACAGGTAGTCGCGGGGTTGCTGTCGGAAATAGGCATCGCGCAGGTCCTGCGCGCGCTTGCTCTTGTCGAAGGCCGGGTGCGGGAGACCTGGGGTATGGCTCACGTGGACGTGGGAGTCCATCAGGCCCGGCGTCAGGAATTTGCCGCGGCCATCGAGCCGGACGGCACCGGGCGCCGCATTCAGCCGCACCGTACCCACCTCTGCGATGCGCCCCTCGCGGATCAGCACGTTGGCGTTTGATAGAGCTGGCTGGCCTGCCGGGGCCAGAACTGTCACGTTCTCGATGAGAACGTCCTGGGCGAACGCACTCGAAGTGGAGAGCCCCAGTGCAATGAGTCCCGCGCAAACCGATCCTTTGAGTCGCATGTGTTCCTCCTGGCAGGGGCGTAAGGCTACAAGAACCCGCAAGCCGCGCCCCGGTTGCACGGGAAAAAATCGCGCGGCAGAGCCCTGACTCGCGAGAACAATTCGCACATGGCCCCGTAGCATCGGGGTATGAAGCTCTTCTATCAGACGCATTCCCCGTTCGCCCGCAAGGCGCTGGTCTTCGCGCACGAAGCGGGTCTCGCCGCACGCATCGACGTCCAGCATCACGAGACGAGTCCGACCCGACGCAACGAAGCGGTCTTCGCGGAGAATCCGCTCGGCAAGGTGCCGGTACTGATCCGTCCCGGGCTACCGACGCTTTTCGATTCCGATGTGATCTGCGCCTATCTCGATACACTCCACTCCGGTCGCCCGTTGATCCCGCCCACCGGTGAAGCGCGCTGGCATGCATTGCGCATCCAGGCCGTAGCGCAAGGGCTGGCCGAGGCGGGCATCGCGCTTCGCTGGGAAACCGTGCGTCGTCCGGAAGCTCTGCGCTATGCACCGCTGCGCGACGGCTACGTCGAGAAGCTCGGCGCGACGTATGACTGGCTCGAGGCAGAGCTGGACGTGGACTCGCCGGTCCACGTCGGCCACATCGCGCTCGCGACGTGCCTCGACTGGCTCGAGTTTCGTGAATTGCCGTCGTTTCGTGGGAAGTGCTCGCGACTCACCCGCTGGTTCGATGCATTCGCGGCCCGGCCCTCGATGCGGGCCACACCCCTTAGTGGGGATACGCACGACTAGAGAGCGTCGGGCACAATCGCGAGGTGTCTGAGATCTCCGTACAAACGCTCCTGAAGACACCGACCGTCACCGTTCGGGATGTGTGCTGTCAGGGTCACTGCCGGCACAAGAGCGCGGAAGAGCACGCGAGCGCGACGCATCTGGTCTTTCCCTATCGGGGCGCTTATGTGCGCCACCTGGGGCGCGACGACGCGGTCGCCGAGGCGAGCCAGGTACTCTTCTTCAATGTGGCCGAGGGCTACCGGGTGAGCCATCCGATCAAGGGTGGCGATGCGTGCCTGGACATCCTGGTAGACGAAGATCTCCTGCGTGAGATTGCTCCGAAAACATTGTTGCGCGAAGGCGCAGCGCTGGCATTTCGCAAACAACGTCTGCGGATCGATCCACGCGCGCAGGCGCTCGTTGCGTTGCTGAGGCACAGCCTGCTCAACGGCATCGCGGAGCCGCTGGAAGCGGAAAGTCTTGCCCTCACGCTCGTTCAACGCTCGCTCAATCCGCGAACCGCGCACGCGGCGGAGGCCAGCACACAGCTGCAACGACTCGTCGATCGCGTGAAGCTCGTTCTCGCCAGCGATCTCTCACGGCGCTGGACGCTCGCCGATATCGCGAGCGAGGTTGGCGGCTCGCCCGTTTATCTGACGCAAGTGTTCCAGCAGGTCGAAGGGCTGCCGCTCTATCGCTATCAGCTGCGCTTGCGTCTTGCGCGAGCCCTCGATCTGCTCGCGCAGTACGAGGACCTCACGGCGCTCAGCCTCGAGCTCGGTTTTTCCAGTCACAGCCATTTCAGCGCGGCGTTCCAGCGCACGTACGGCCGCTCGCCCTCCGAATTCCGTCAAACGGCGCTGAAGCGCCAGCCTCCCTGAAAAGTCACTAAAGATTGTGAAAGCGACGCCCTCCGGCGCCGTGGCCTACTGCGCCTCACCCGAGCACGGGCATTCAACCGGAGAACGACGTCATGACGGAAAGAACGTGTGCCGCTTGCGACTGCAAGCTGGATTCCGATGCCATCAAGGTGAAGATTGGCGGCAAGACGGTGGAGGTGTGCTGCGACGATTGCGCGCAGAAACTGCGGGAGTCGCAGGCGTCCGCCGCCGCGCCCGGCAAGGGTCTGACGGCTGTGCTGGCCATCGGTGTGCTGAGTGCGCTTTTCCTGGCTCATCCGAACGCCGCGCGTGCATCGACGCCGGAGGAAGCGCCTCCACAGCAAGCCGTGACTTACACAGACATCGATCTCAGTGAGCCCGCGGGCGTTGAGAAGTTGTACGCACGGTTGCGCCAGGCCGCACGCAAGGTGTGCGCTTCGTATGCCTTCAGCGTGCGCTGGGATGCAGATCGGCGGTGGTCGGAGTGTGTGACGAAGGCCACGTCGGATGCGGTCAGCGATGTCGGCAATCCTGCGCTGACGGCTCGACATCTCGCCCGTCAGCGCGTGAAAGCGTGGCCGCTGCACGCTGACCGTTGAAACAGGCCTCCTGTTACGGCGGACGGTGCATCGTGAGAGCCCGTCCGCCGTCTTTTTAGCGAATGAGCCGTCGCTGCAGGTGTCGTTTCACGTCCGGCCATTCGGCTGCGAGGATGCTGTACATCACGGAGTCGCGCACAGTCCCGTCGCGGCGTGCCTGGTGATGGCGGAGCACGCCGTCCTTCTTCGCGCCCAGCGCCTCGATGGCCCGCTGCGACCGGAAGTTGAAGTTGTCGGTACGCAGGCCGACCACCTTGCAGCCCATCGACTCGAAGGCGTGCTGTAGCAGCAGAAGTTTGCAGGTTGTGTTGATGTGCGTGCGCTGCGCGCTCTTCGCGTACCACGTGTAACCAATTTCCACGCGATCGATGTCGGCGACGATGTCGTGATAGCGCGTGCTCCCGACGATGTTGCCGCCATTCATCTCCCGCACCACCCACGGCAACATGTCGCCCTCGCGCAGCCCGCGCAACGCGGTTTCAATGTAACTCCGCACCTTGCCCGGCTCGGGTACCGCCGTGTACCACAGCTCCCAGAGATTCCCGTCACTTGCCGCTGCAACGAGCCCATCGTGGTGATCCAGCGTCAGCGGCTCGAGCCGCACGCCGCCCCCTTCGAGTGTCACCGGTTCCACCTTGATCATCGGGATATCCTTCGAGCGTCCGCTACCAAAGCAGCCATGATTGTGCCTCGTCCGCGGGGTGCGCACCCCGGGCTCGGAGCCGGGTGTCACGTCCACGGCTTGTGGCAGACTTCTGCCACATGCGCGGGCCACTGCATAGATACTCGATGATCGGGCTGATCGCCGTCGCGCTGTCAGCCGGGATCGGCGGCGCGGCGGCCCTGGAATCCATTGCGTTCGTCCCTGAGGAGGTCGCGCGCGCTCTCGAAGCGAGCGGTGACGTCAATGCGCGGCTGCCCGATGGCAGCACGCCGCTTCAATGGGCTGTCTATCGGCGCGACGCAGGGAAGGTGCAGCAGCTCATCCGGGCTGGGGCTGATGTTTCCCTGGCCAACAACTACGGCGCGACCGCAATGTCCATCGCTGCGGAAGCCGGTGATGCGAACATCATTCGCATGCTGCTCAAGGCGAAGGCCGACCCGGATTCGCCGAACTCCGAAGGGCAGACCGCACTGATGGCGGTCGCTCGCACCGGCAACGTCGAGGCCGCAAAGCTTCTCGTGCGTGCCGGCGCGAAGGTGAACGCGCGCGAGAAATGGGGTAACCAGTCCGCGCTCATGTGGTCTGCGGCCCAGCGTCAGCCGGAGATGGTGCGTTTCCTCGTTCGCCATGGAGCGGAGGTCGACGCGCGCGGTGCCGTGCGCGACTGGGCGCGCAAGGTCACTTCCGAGCCGCGCGAGAAAGACATGGACCGCGGCGGCTTCACTCCACTTCTATATGCCGCGCGTGAGGGATGCCCTGCCTGCGTGAAGGAGCTGCTCGCCGGTGGCGCGGACATCAACCTCGCCGATGCGCGCGGGACCACGCCGCTCGTGCTGTCGATCATGAACATGAAGTTCGACACGGCGAAGGTGCTGATCGAAGCTGGAGCAGACGTTCAGCTTTGGGATTTCTGCGGCATGGCGCCGCTGTATACCGCCGTGGACCTGAATACCGTGCCGCGAGGCTTTCGCGCCGACGCGCCTTCGACGGATGTCACGACGAGCCTGGATATCATCCGCCTGCTTCTTGCGCGCGGCGCGAACGTGAACGCGCAACTGAAGCTGCCGCTGCCATCGCGCACACCTGCCGCGGCGGGCGGTCGCGCGGATAAACGTGTGCACAACATCGGCGCGACACCGTTACTTCGGGCGGCGGTGGGTGCGGATCTCGAAGCGATGAAGCTCCTCATCGAGCATGGTGCGCTGGTGGATTTGCCGATGGCCGACGGGACCACGCCTCTGCTGGCCGCGCTGCTGCCCTCGCCTTCACGCGCACCGGAAAAGAAAGAGCCGCAGGCCCTTGCTGCGATCCGCCTGTTGAAGGAAGCGGGCGCCGATCCGAAAAATGCCGTCACCAGGAGCAACACGGCGCTGCATCTGATCCACGTGCACGGTCTCAACGAAGCGCGTGTGCGTGGGAGCACCGCGCTGATGATGGCCACCGTGCAGGGGTGGACCGACGTGATGAAGCAGCTCGTCGAATGGGGCGTCGACGTCAACGCCCGCGATGCCGATGGCCTCACCGCGCTCGACTACGCAATGGGCCGCGAACGCATCGGCTTCCTCCAGCTACGCCCTGACCCGCGCAAGGACATGGCGGAACTGCTGCGCTCGCTCGGCGCCACAGTGGAGAACCCCGACATTCCACCGTGGAAGCCGCTCTCCGTACCCAAGATCACAGCAGTCGTTCCGGACTGAGTGACACGATGGTGCATGCACGGCGCGCGTTGCTGAGGTTTCTGGCTGGCAGTCCTCTGTTGGCTGGGCTGGGGCCGCTCGCGAAGGTGCTGGCTGACGAAACAGGGCTTGCGTCGGCGGCGGATGCGCTGGATGTGTTCGATCTGGAGGAGGCAGCGAAGCGTGTCGTGCCACCGGCGCATTGGGGGTATTTGCAGAGCGGGGTGGATGGGGAAGCGACGCTGCGTGCGAACCAGGCGGCGTATTCGCGCTATCAGTTGCGGCCGCGACGCTTCGTCGATGTGAGCAAGATCGATTTGTCGATGGAAGTGTTTGGCGCGAAGTACGCGACGCCGGTGGTTCTCTCGCCCATTGGCAGCATGCGGGCGCTGAACCCGGAAGGTGAGGTTGGAGTTGCGCGGGCTGCGAAGGTCAAAGGCGCGCTGCACGTTCTCTCTACGCAGGCTTCCTTTCCCATTGAGGACGTCACGGCGGCCCGTGACGCGCCTGTGTGGTTTCAGCTCTATACGACGAATCAGTTCGAGGTCACGAAGAAGCTGCTGAGGCGAGCGGAAGCGGCGGGGTGTCCAGTGGTAGCGGTGACGATCGATACACCGGCTGGACGGAACACGGTGACGGCTGCGCGGCTGCGGCGTGAAGACACGCGCACGTGCAGTGCCTGTCATGCGGTTGATGAGCGTGGCAATCCTCGGCCGGGGCTCTCGACGAAGCCGATGTTTGGTGGCATCGACACGCAGGGCGTCGGTCTCACATCGCCCTCGCTCACCTGGGACTTCGTCAAGCGGCTCAAGGACAGCACTACGATGAAGGTCGTGCTCAAGGGCATCGAAGCGCGCGAGGACGCGGCGCTTGCCGTGAAGCACGGCGCGGATGGGATCATGGTGTCGAATCATGGTGGGCGCGCGTTGGAGAGCGGACGCGGAACCATTGAATCCTTGTCCGAAGTCGTTGCTGGCGCCGCTGGCCGTATTCCGGTTCTGGTCGACGGTGGCGTGCGTCGGGGCACGGATGTCTACAAGGCATTGGCACTCGGTGCGAATGCAGTGGGCATTGGCCGGCCCTATGCCTGGGGACTCGCGGCGTTCGGCCAGGCAGGCGCCGAACGAGTGCTCGAGATTCTGAATACGGAGTTGCGATTGGCGATGGTTGGGTGTGGCGTGCGTTCAATACGCGAGATTTCGAAGGCATCACTAGTCGATCGCGGCCCGGTGTATCGCTAGCATGCATACGCGTCGCGCACTACTGCAGTCGCTCGCATTTGCAGGTCTGGTGCCCAGAGCGTTCGCGGATGATCGTACGATCGGCTCGGCGGCTGAGGCGCTCGACGTTTTTGATCTCGAAGCAGCGGCCCGTGGCAATGTCCCTCCGGCACATTGGGGCTATCTGCAAACGGGTGTTGATGGCGACGTCACGTTGCGCGCGAACCAGTCCGCGTTCTCCCGCTACGACATCCGGCCACGACGCTTCGTCGATGTGAGCCAGGTGAGCCTGGCAACCGAAGTGCTCGGCACGAAGCTGGCGTCACCCATTTTCTGCTGCCCGATCGGAGGACTAGGGTCGCTTCACCCCGACGGCGACGTTGCGGTCGCGCGGGCCGCGCAAACGAAAGGCGCACTGCTGATTCTCTCAACCGTGGCGTCACGCTCAGTGGAAGACGTGACCGCCGCCCGCGGCGCGCCCGTGTGGTTTCAGCTCTACACGAGCAGCCAGTTCGAAATCACGAAGGAAATCGTGAAGCGCGCGGAGGCCGCGGGTTGTCCCGTCGTGGCGGTGACGGTCGATTTGCCTGCGGGTCGCAACCTTGCCACGTATCTCCGCATGCGCCGCGAGGACAAGCGAACGTGCAGCGGCTGCCATACGCCTGTTGACGAGCACGGCTATCCCACCGCGGGAGCCAATACGAAGCCGATGTTCGCCGGCATCGACACGCAGGGTGCAACGCTGCAGTCCAGCTCGCTGTCATGGGACTTCATCAAGCGACTGAAGGATGTCACGACGATGAAGGTCGTGATCAAGGGCATCGAAACCCGTGAGGACGCCGTGCTGGCTGTGAAAAACGGCGCCGACGGCATCATTGTGTCGAATCACGGCGGACGCACAACTGAGAGCGGACGCGGCGCCATCGAATGCCTGCCTGAAATCGTGGCAGGCGTCGCGAAGCGCATACCAGTGCTGTTCGATAGCGGCGTGCGACGTGGCACGGATGCGTTCAAGGCGTTGGCGCTCGGCGCCAACGCAGTGGGTATCGGGCGACCTTACGCGTGGGGCCTGGCAGCGTTCGGTCAAAGCGGCGTGGAACGCGTGCTAGACGTTCTGAATACCGAGCTGAGACTCGCGATGGTCGGTGCGGGCGCTCGCTCCGTGCGTGAAATCTCGAAGGAGTCGCTCATCGAGCGTGGCGCGGCGTATCGCTAAGGCGCGCACTCTTCGCCCCGGTACCGCCGCTGGCACGCGGCTGCGATTGGCGCGCACCGAGGGCGTTGAAAGATTCGATCCGGTCCGGATCGGCGTTGGAAAGAGTCGATCCGGCCGGATCAGCGTCCAAAGAGTCGATCCATTCCGGATCGAACGGGGATCAACGCTCGTGCGCGCGGCCTTCCTTGCTGCTCATCATCCTTTCGTGGCCGGCTTTGAGTTCGGCCGCCGTGATGCTGCCGTCCTTGTCGGCATCCATTTTCGCGAACATGTCGCGCGAGCCCTTGTCGTGCTCTTCCGCGGACAGGATGCCGTCGTGATTCAGGTCGACCACGCTGATCTTCTCGGCTGAAGACATCGCCTGATGCGAGATCTTGCTGGGGTCTTCGCCTTTCATCTTCTTCTGTCCCGCATCCATCTCGGCAGCCGTAACCTTGCCATCCTTGTCGGCATCCATCGCATCGAACATCTTCTTCGCGCCGGCAGCGTGCTCGGCCGCCGTGATCTTGCCGTCGCGATTGGCATCCATCATTTCCATCTCGTTGTCCCAGGAGGTCTGCGGATTGCCTGCGAGCGCGCCGGCCGAGAGCAACAAGCCTCCAACTGCGGCCAGGACTGAAGCGGAGCGATTCCAGCGAGCGGTAGCCATGACACCTGTCCTATGTCGTGAAGCGATACCCGCTCCAACGCGAGAGGACAACAGCGGTTCCGCTATTTCTTCGGTGTCGCCACCGGCCGGAAATACGGCGGCAACGGCGCCATCGGCTCGTACACGTTCTGAAGCTTCGCGGTCTCCTCCGCGGTAAGGCGCGTGCCCACCGCTTTCACGGAGTCCTCGAGGTGGCTCGCCTTGGTGGCGCCAACGATGGGCGCAGTCACGCCAGGCTGTGCAAGAAGCCACGCAATGGCGATCTCCGCCGGACCCACGCCACGCTCGCCAGCCACTGACAACACCGCGTCGATCACCGCCTCGTCGGCCTTGCGATTGAACCGGTCCCGCGCCATCACCGAATGCGAGCGAACGGTGTTGGTGCGCCGGCTGCCCGCGAGCAGCCCACCGCCGATCGGACTGTAAGGAATGAGCCCGACCCCCTCTTCGCGACACAGCGGAATCATCTCCCGCTCCTCTTCGCGATAGATCAGGCTGTAGTTGTTCTGCATGCTCACGAACCGCGCGAGGTGCAGCCGGTCCGCGGTATGAAGCATCTTCGCGAGCTGGTACGCCCACATCGTCGAAGCGCCGATGTACCGCGCCTTGCCGGCCTTGATCACGTCCGTGAGCGCTTCGAGCGTCTCCTCCACCGGCGTTTCCAGATCGAAGCGATGGATCTGGTAGAGGTCCACGTAGTCCATGCCGAGCCGCTTCAGGCTCCCGTCGATGGACTCCATGATGTGCTTGCGTGACAGCCCGCGCTGGTTCGGCCCGGGCCCCATGGGCTGGTACACCTTCGTGGCGATGACCACGTCGTCCCGCTGCACGCCGAACTCACGCAGCGCCCGCCCGAGGATCTGCTCGCTCTCGCCGTGCGAGTACACGTCCGCGGTATCGAAGAAAGTAATGCCAAGGTCGAGCGCCTTGCGGATGACCCCGAAGCTCGGTTCTTCCGGAATCATCCAGTCGAAACCCGAACCGAAGCTCATGCAGCCCAGACAGATGCGCGAGACCTTGACGCCAGAGGAGCCGAGTCGAACGTATTCCATATCGAATATTATGCACGTATGAAAAAGCTCGTGGCCATCGCTGGCGTCCTCGTACTGGTCCTGCTGCTCGCCTTCGGCGCCTGGATCTGGAGCCGGCCGGAACGCGGTGTGACGGGCGAAGTGAGCACGCGTTTCCGCTGGCTCGGCCCGAACGACCGCATCGTCGTCGATGGATTCGACGACCCGAAGGTGCGCGGCGTGGCGTGCCACATCAGCCGCGCCGTCACGGGAGGCGTCAAGGGCGAGCTGGGTCTGGCCGAGGACACGAGCGATGCCAGCATCGCGTGCCGGCAGGTTGGCCCGATCGAGTTCGTCGGCAAGCTGAACGACGGCGAATCGGTGTTCGATGAGCGCCGCAGCCTCGTCTTCAAGCGCCTGCACGTGGTGCGCTTCTACGACCGCCAGCGCAAGGTGCTCGTGTACGTCACCTACAGCGATCGCGTGCTCCAGGGCAGCCCCAAGAATTCGATCAGCACCGTTCCGGTGATGGGCTGGGTCGCGCCGCAAGTCGAGGCGCCCGACCAGCCCTGATCAGCCGCTGTTGCGCAAAGCCGTGGCCACGGCGTTGATGGACAGGTGAATCCCCTCGCCCACGCGTGCGTCGTTCTCCCCGGCCCGATACCGCTTGAGCAGCTCCACCTGCAGCAGGTTCAACGGCTCGATATAGGGCAGGCGCAGACGGATCGACGCATCGAGCGCAGAATTCTTTTCCAGCAATCGCGACTGCCCCGTGATATCGAGCAGGCAGTCGTGCGTGACCTGCCATGCGGTTTCAATCCGGCTGAACAGAGTGTCGGCAAGCGAACGATCCTGCACGAGCGTCGCGTAGCGCCGCGCGATGGCCATGTCGGACTTCGCGAGCACCATCTCCATGTTGTCGAGCGTCGCACGAAAAAAAGGCCACGTAGCAGCCATCTCGCGCAGCAGCCCGCGATCCGGAAACGCCTGCAGCGCCTGACCCACGCCGTACCACCCCGGCAGCATCACGCGCGCCTGTGACCAACTGAACACCCACGGAATGGCGCGCAAGTCTTCGATACGATCGGACTTCGTGCGCGAAGCAGGCCGCGATCCGATCTTCAGCTCCGCGATCTCGCGGAGCGGTGTCATCTCGCGGAAGAACGTCTTGAATCCTTCGGTACCGTAAACCAGCGCGCGATACGTGGTGAACGCCTCGTTCGAAATCGAATCCATCGCGTGCGCAAAGCGTGCGGCCTCTTCCGCAGACGTCGCTGCGGGCTCGAGTGAAGCAAGCAGCGTTGCTGCCGTAATCGCTTCGAGATTGGCCGCGGCACTCTCGCGAGTGCCGTACTTCGCCGCAATGACTTCGCCCTGCTCCGTAATGCGAATTCGCCCCTGAACCGTGCCGCGCGGCTGCGCGCGAATCGCCGCGAACGATGAGCCGCCGCCACGGCCCACGGCGCCACCGCGGCCATGAAAGATCTGCATCGCGATCCCGGTTTCCTTGAACACCTGCGCGAGCGCACGCGTCGACTTGTGCAGATTCCACACGGAAGTGAGATAACCACCATCCTTGTTCGAATCCGAATAACCGACCATCACTTCCTGATAACTACGCTTGTCCGCCGCAAGCCGCACTTCGGGAACCGCGAGCCACGCGCGCATCACCTGCGGCGCTCTCTGCAAATCGCCGATCGTCTCGAACAGCGGCACCACCATGATCGCGGCCGTGCCCGGATCGGCTGGCCGATAGAGTCCCGCCTCCTTCAGCAGGACCTGCACTTCGAGCATGTCCGACACGCTCTCGCACTTGGAGATGATGTACGTGTTGATACATGCCCGGCCGTACTGCCCATGCGCCTTCGCTGCCGCGCGCACCACACCGAGCTCCGAATCCGTCTCCGGCGAGTAGGTGGCGAATGGACTGGCGAGCAGCCTCTCGCTCGCGAGCTCGCGCCTGAGCAACGCGACGCGTGCGTCCTCATCGAGCTTCGAGTAATCCGCCTCGACGCCCGCCACCTTCAGCAGATCCGCGACCACGCGCGCATGCACGTCCGAATTCTGCCGCAGATCGAGCGTGGCGAGATGAAACCCACAGCTCTCGACCGCGCGGATCAGACGGCCCAGCGCGCCACCCGTCGAAAGCAGCCCCGCACCGCCTTGGGACAGCGAATGCGCGATGTCCACCAAATCGGTGCGCAGCTCCTCCGGTCGCCGATAAGGCTCACCGGGCACCGAAGCCCGCCGTCCCGGCGGGTGACCCGTGAATTGCTCGTATGTGGCGGCGAGCCGCGCATAGATCCCGGTGATGGCGCGGCGGTAGGTCTCGTCCTGCCGCGCCGGATGGGTGTCGCCGCTGCGTTCGGCGAGCCGCTTCACTTCGTCCGTCGCCGCCGCCAGCTCCGTCGAAATGGAAAGCTCCGCCCCGAGCGCGTGCAACTGCTCGAGATAGCTTTCGAGCGCCGCCTGCGAAGCGCGCCCGAGCGCCAGCCCCAACGACTCCGCCGTGACATTGGGATTGCCATCGCGATCCCCGCCGATCCAGCTTCCGAGCCGCAGGAAACTGCGCGGCCGGTGCGGGAGCGAGCGCTCCCAGCGCGCGTAGAGCAGCGGCAGAACGGGCATGAACACATCGCGCAGCCAGGTGAGCGCGATCTCCACTTCATCCGCTACGTACAGCCGCTCCCGGCGCAGCGGCCGCGTCTGCCACAGCAGCGCGATCTGCCTCAGGATGGCCTGCTCCACGGCATCCCCGCTCGGCGTCTCGGTGCGGCCGAGATCCCGGTGCCTCATCAGCTCCGCGATCCGGTTGCGATGATCGATCATGCTTTTGCGCATGACTTCGGTTGGATGGGCCGTGAGCACGGGCACGATGAGGGCGGCATCGAGGAGCGCCGCCGCCTTGTCGATGCCGATGTCCTGCGCCGCCAAGCGCTTCAGCACCGTGGCCACATCCTCTCCGGATTCGTTCAGGCCGCCCTGGCGGTCCTCGGCGAGATTCGCCAGCATGGAAAAGAGCATGAAGGCACGGACGAACGAGAGCGTGTCGTCGAGGCTCAACGCATCCAGGCCCCGGTCCATGGCGGACGCGTCCGCCACGCCCCGATAGCGGTCCACGGAGCTGGCGCGGATGCTTTCGATGCGCTCGAACAGGGCCGCGCCCCCATAGGCCCGGATCACATCCCCGAGCAGCTTCCCCAGATAGCGGATATCCGGGTTCTGGACGATCGGTTTGGCAGCGGTCATCGCGCGTGCATGCATTGGGAGGAGACTCGGGAGAATATTGCTGGCGTCGCGTTTACATGCAAGAAGTTAACCATGAGTATCGTCCTGGTCACCGGCGGATCGGGCTTCATCGGCAGCCACACGATTCTTCAGCTCCTCGCCGCGGGACACGAAGTGCGCACCACCGTGCGCGACCTGAGGCGCGAGAGCGATGTGCGCGCCATGTTGCACGAAGGCGGATTGAAGCAGGACGCCAGTCGTCTGCGGTTCTTCGCGGCCAATCTCGAAAATGACGCCGGCTGGCCCGAGGCGGTCGCAGGCTGCGAGTACGTGCTCCATGTGGCATCCCCGCTTCCCGTCGGTGTACCCAAACACGAAGACGATCTGATCCGTCCCGCTCGCGAAGGAGCATTGCGCGTGCTACGTGCTTCGCGCGATGCAGGCGTGCGACGCGTAGTGCTCACCTCCTCATTCGCAGCGATCGGTTACGGCCACAAACCGCGGACCGCGCCCTTCGACGAAACGAGCTGGACAGACGCGAGCGGCAAAGTGACGGCCTACGTGAAATCCAAAACGCTCGCCGAGCGCGCCGCCTGGGATTTCATCGCGACGACGGGTGGTGCATTGGAGCTGTCCGTGATCAATCCCGTCGTCGTGCTCGGCCCGGTGCTGGGGCCCGACTACTCCGGGTCCATCCAGATCGTGCGACGTTTGCTGGACGGTGCCGTGCCCGCCGTTCCCCGCCTCTACGTCGGCGTAGTGGATGTGCGCGACGTGGTGGACCTGCACGTCCGCGCGATGACGCATCCCGCCGCACGAGGCGAACGATTCCTCGCGGTCGGCGGAGACTTCATCTCGATGCGGGACCTCGCACGAATCCTCAAGGATCGAATGGGCGCGGTTGGGCGACGCGTGCCGACCCGCGAGTTGCCGGACTGGCTCGTGCGCGTGGCAGCCCTGATCAATCCGCTGGTCCGCCAGGCCCTTCCCGAGCTCGGCAAGATCAAGAACGCGACGAACGAGAAAGCCCGACGCGTGCTCGGGTGGATGCCGCGCCCGAACGAGGAGTCGATCGTCGCGACTGCCCGGAGCCTCGAACGTCTGGGACTGCTCAAATGATCCGCTGCCGGACTGTTTCTTGCGTGCCAACAAGAGACGGACAAGGAGCGCAGGGCCATGGCGAGTCAACGATCCAACACCATTTCGATCCTGCTGAACGATTTCTTTGCCGACTGGGAAACGGGTTTCTTCTCGGCCAGCGCACGCGATTTCTTCGGAGCCGAAGTCCTGCACTTCTCACCGCGCGGGGGGACAGTGGAGTCCGAAGGCGGACTGCGCGTGACACCCGCCGGCGCCTTCGAAGATGTCGATGCGACGGGCAGCACTGCGTTGATCGTCTGCGGCTCGCAGAAATGGTCCGGACCCGGCGCGACCGACATCTCGGACCTGCTGCAGCAGGCAGAACAAGCGAGCGTTCCGATCGGCGCGATCTGCGCCGGCACGCTTGCCGCAGCGCGAGCCGGCTTGCTCGATGATCGGGCTCACACCAGTAACGGCCTGCCGTGGCTGAAGGAGCAGGTCCCGACCTATCGCGGTTCGGACCGCTACCGCGATGTGAATGATGCAGTGACGGATCGCGGGGTCGTCACGGCACCGGCGAGTGCGCCCGCTTCATTCGCCATCGCGCTCCTCGAGCTGGTGTATCCCGGGCACAAGAGTCTCGACCAGACGAAGCAAATGCTCGCCCGCGCGCGCTGACGCAAACGCAAAACGATAATTGGCGTCGCGGTCTCGCGAGTGCTGCGCGCCGAATGCTTCGCAGTGCGCGAGTGAATGGCTCACACACTGGTGATTCCCGCATGCCTGTGCGTTGCACGTGTCTCCATACTCCGGTCATTCCGAAGAATCGTGAGGGTCCCATGATCAACGACCTGATCAGCGCACAGTATTCGTTGAGCGCGCTCATTCCGGGAATGAGCAGCGCGCCTGACAGCACGAAGCCACCGGCAGGAATCATGTCGCTCATGGAAGCCATGGCGCGCCAGAGCCCGGCCAGCGCCTCCGAGATCGCGAGCGCTTATGGAGTTCCATCGGCGGATAGTGCGGCCTTGCTCCGTGCGCAGTTGTTTGCACTGAACGCGCAGCTCAGCGCGCCTCTCACTTCGAGCAGGCCCGTCGCGAAGACCTACGCTGCCGTGCAGAGCTCCACCGCCTCGACTGCCCTGGGCCTGAGCGAGTTCGCCTGACGCGGTTACGGCAACGCTGACGCCTCGGCCGGCACTCCTCCGGCACAGCAGTTGCTTAGCTCGGACTCGAGCACAACCGACATACGAGGCCCCTGATGAGCCAGGACGAAGGCCGGCTGAGGACCGGCGTAACTGGGCTGGACAACATTCTTCACGGCGGATTGATTCCCGAACGGCTGTACCTGGTCGACGGCAATCCGGGCTCGGGCAAAACGACGTTCGCACTGCAATTTCTCCTCGAAGGCGTCCGCCGCGGCGAGAAGTGCGTCTACGTCACGCTTTCGGAAACCAAGGCAGAGCTGACCGAGGGCGCCACCTCCCACGGCTGGTCGCTCGCGGGCATCGAGATCGTCGAGCTCGTTCCGGATCAGCAGAGCGAGCTCCATGGCGACGGGCAGCTCACCATGATCCAGCCTTCGGACGTGGAGCTGACCGAGACGATGCGCAAGATCCTGGACGCGATCGAGCGCACCAACCCCGCCCGCATCGTTTTCGATTCGCTGTCCGAGATGCGGCTCCTGGCGCAAAACTCGCTGCGCTACCGGCGCCAGATCCTGGCGCTCAAGCAGTTCTTCATCGGCCGGCGCTGCACCGTGATCCTGCTGGACGACCGCACGTCCGAGGGGCCGGATCTCCAGCTCCACAGCATCGCGCACGGCGTGATCGGCCTGTACCTCTCGCCTCCCGCCTACGGCCAGGCGCGGCGGCAGCTCCAGGTGGTGAAATTCCGGGGCAGCGATTTCTCCAGCGGCTTTCACGACTTTGCAATTCGCTACGGCGGCATGAAAGTTTTTCCACGCCTGATCGCAGCCGACCACGGCTCCGAGTTCGACCGGTCGCTCATCGCCAGCGGGGTCGCAGCCCTCGACACGCTCCTCGGCGGCGGCATCGAGCGGGGCACGAGCACGCTGCTCGTCGGTCCGCCCGGGAGCGGCAAATCGAGCATCGCCCTCCAGTACGCGGCCGCCGCCGCTGCGCGGGGCGATCACGCGGCGAGCTTCATCTTCGATGAGACGAAGGCCGCCCTGCTGGCCCGCTCGGAAGGCATCGGGCTGAAGATCCGCGAGGGCACCGGGCCGGGCCAGATCATGCTGCGCCAGATCGATCCGGTCGAAATCTCGCCCGGTGAGTTCGCTGCGACCGTGCGTCGCACGGTCGAAGAGGATGGCGCGCGTGTCGTGATCATCGACAGCCTGAACGGCTATCTGAATGCCATGCCTCAGGACAACTTCCTGACGGCGCAGCTGCACGAGCTGCTGTCCTACCTCAACAACAAGGGTGTCACGACAATCATGGTCGTGGCCCAGCACGGCATGCTGGGTGCGAACACCAGCACGCCTGTCGACGCGAGCTACCTGGCCGACTCCGTGGTGATCCTGCGGTACTTCGAGCACTGCGGCAGCGTCAGGAAGGCGATTTCGGTCATGAAGAAGCGCACCGGCGGACACGAGGAAGCCATCCGCCAGGTGTGGTTCAACCATGCAGGCATTCACCTGAGCGAGCCGCTGCTGCAACTCCGCGGCGTGCTGACCGGCGTGCCTGTCGAGGTCGGTGGGGATGGCACCCGCGCGACGTGGGCCTCGCCGCGCATTACGTAGCGCCGTGAACGGTCGACGCGTACTGGTTTTTCCGCCGAGCCGGCGGGATGGCGAGGTGACTTGCCGCCTGCTGGAGCGCGTGGGTCTCGTCTGCCGCGTGTGTCAGTCTGCGGCCTCGCTCGCCGAGGAAATCGAGCTCGGCGCAGACGCCATCGTGTTGACGGACGCCGCGCTCATCGCGCCGGGCTTCGACAAGGTGCTCGCCGCGATTGCCCATCAGCCGCAATGGTCCGATCTGCCGACGGTGCTTCTGTGCCAGACCAGTGCAGAATCACCTGCGGTCGCGCAGGTGATCCAGTCGATGACCAACGTCACGCTGCTCGACCGCCCGACCTCCGCGCGCACGCTCGTGAGCGCGGCGCAGGCCGCAATTCGCGCCCGACAGCGCCAGTACCAGACGCGCGAGCAGCTCGAAGCGTTGCGCGAAGCGGAGGAAGCGCTGCGCGCCCGCGAGCACGAGCTCGAAACGCTTGCCGAAAGGTTGCGCTCGGCCGACCGGCGCAAGGATGAGTTCCTCGCGATGCTCGCGCACGAGCTGCGCAATCCGCTGGCGCCCATCCGTAACGCGAGCGAGTTGCTGTCGCGTACTTTGCCGTCGGAGCCGAAACTCCAGAGCCAGGTTGCGATCGTGAAACGCCAGATCACTCATCTGTCCCGGCTGGTCGACGATCTCCTCGATGTCTCACGCATCACGCAAGGGCGCATCGAGCTGCAGCGCCAGCCCATCGACCTCGGCTACGTCATCGCGCAAGCCATGGAGAGCGTCGAGCCTTTGATGCGCGCCAAGCACCACAAGGTGACGATCACGCGGATCGAACATCCGCTCTACGTGAATGGCGACAGTGCGCGCCTCGTGCAGTGCCTGTCGAACATTCTCACCAATTCCGCCAAGTACACGGACGACGGCGGCACGATTCGCGTCGATGTGCGGGAGGAAGATCACTGCGCCGTGATCGAGGTGATGGACAACGGCATCGGCATTCCGACCGAGCTGCTGCCGCAGATCTTCGATCTGTTCGTGCAAAGCGCGCGCTCCCTCGATCGCTCGCTGGGTGGCCTGGGCATCGGCCTGTCGCTCGTGCAGAGACTCATCGAGATGCATGGCGGCCGGGTGACGGCGCATAGCGAGGGACCGGGCACCGGTGCGCGCTTCGAAGTGCGCCTGCCACTGACTACCGCGCCCGACGACGTGCAGGCGGAGGAAATGGATGCTCCCGCCACGGTCCGGCGCATCCTGGTCGTGGACGACAACGTCGACTCAGCGGAATCCCTGGAGCTGCTGTTGCGGCTTGACGGACACACTGTCGAGTCGGTGTACAGCCCGGAAGAGGCGATCGAGCGCGCGCGCACCTTCGATCCGCAGGTCATCCTGCTGGACATCGGGCTGCCCGGCATGGACGGATACGAAGTGGCCCGGCGCATTCGCGCGAGTGGCAGCCGTGCGCGGATCGTGGCGATCACGGGCTACGGTCGTGAGGAAGACGTCAAACGCGCCCTGGCTTCCGGGTTCGATTCACACCTGGTGAAGCCCGTGGACCTCAAGACGCTGAAGCGCAAGGTCACACACGCGGAAGTCAGGTCCGGGGCGGGCTGAGCGGCACGTACAGGTCGGCGCGCAACTCTTCCGGCGGCACCGTGTCCGGATCCGCGTGGTAGTGAATGAACGGAGGCGCGTCGGCAATTTCGGCATCGAGCTCGTCAATGATCGCCAGGTACAACCGATCGAGCGTCGACCAGCATTCATCGTAGGAACCGAGCTGGATCGCTCGCGCATAACGCCCGCCATCGATCGTCACAGAGCGCACATCGGAATGATGGGGAGCGCTGCCCGGGCGCAATGACATGCAACAGTCGAAGCGGCATTCAGCCGCGGGCACTGTGAACGGATCATCGTAGGGAGTGCCGTAAAGGCCCGATATGGCGCTGGGGTCCGGAAGCAGCGATTGCAGGCGCGCGTAACCGCGGTTCAGCTCCGCGTAGTCGCCAACGTTGCGTAGCGCGCTGACCGTGAAGGGCTCGCGTGAAACCACTTCGATGGAGATAGCCGGCGCCTCATCGGTCCGCGGCCTGCGTAGCTGCTCGTGTATCTCGGCAAGCGACCCGGCAGCGCGCGCGCCGGTTGCGGAGGTGCCGATGTCGGAGCGGAAGGCTCGCGCAAAGGCCTGCGAGGTGCCGTAGCCGGCTCTGCTCGCCGCTTCCATCACCGACGCGTCGGACGCGATCGCGCTCGCACCGGCCGCAAGTCTCAGCCGTCTCACGACGCCGACCGGCGTCTCGCCCGTCATGAGCCGGAACACGCGATGGAAGTGGTATTGCGACAGCCCCGCCACCTCCGCGAGGCGCTGCAAATCCGGAATCTCCCCACCAGTCATCGCCGTGGAGAGATAGTCGACGACCTTTTCGATGCGCTTTGCGTAGCGCACGCGCTGTGACGGCTTCATGGCGTCACATTACGCCCGCACGGCAGGCGTGTCGTTCCCGTTCTTGCTGTTCAGTGCTCGTGGATTTCGGAACGCAGCATCACCAGCGCGCCGGTGTGTGAAGCCATCTCCGGATGGACGCTGCCGGCGCGTGCGAAGTGGAAGTCGCCCGCCCGCACCAGGTGCGACCCGGCCACGCACACCTCGCCTTCGATCACCATGCATTCCTCATCCTTGCGATGAGGGTGCGCCGGAATGACGCCGCCGGGCTCGAAGCGGATGAGGCTCACCTGCCAGTCCGCCTCGACCTTCAGCACCTTCACCCAGACCTTCGGAAACACTTCATGCCACGGCAGTGTGTCGCCCCGGATCGTTTCCGTGTTGGGCGGGGCCGCGTTGCGAGTGCCCTCCAGAACGCGTGCGCGCAGCGAGTTGCGCTGCTGCTCGGACAAATCGGCCGGCGTCAGGTTTTCGGCGAGCGCCTGCAGGATCTCTTCGCCGAGCTCCGACGGGTCATCAGAGGATGGAGGCGACATCGGTCCCCCCTTCGCCGAGCTCGGCGCGTAGTGTGACCAGGGCGCGTCGAATGTGTGACTTCACCGTGCCCACCGGCAATCCGCACTCTTCTGCAATTTCGATGTGGCTCATGCCCCTGAAAAACGCGAGTGAGACGAGGCGACGGCGCACCGGCGTGAGTTTCTCCAGCGCACGATGCACAGCCGTGCCCTGCTGGATGAGCTCCAGAATGTCTTCCGGCCCCGGCTGCATGGACGGCGTTTCCTCATCCGACTCCTCGAGTGACAGGCGCTGCGAACGCGCCCGATTGCGCCGCTCACGATCGAGCGCACGACTGCGACAAATCATCACGAGCCAAGCAAGAACGGAGCCGCGGTCGCTGCGATATGCCGCCGGGTTCTGCCAGACCTGTGTGTAAACTTCGCAGACCACCTCTTCGGCGTCTGCGGGGTTGCGTAGAACGAGCTGCGCCATCGCGTAGACACGGACGACGGTCGCGTCGTAAAGCTCAGCGAGCGCGTCGTGCTCTCCAGCCGAGATGCGCTGGATGAGGGGTTTCAGGTCTGCGGAGGGCACGGGGGACTTGGCTGCAGCGATGATGGGCGTCCAGATGCCGAACCCTATCTATACGCATCGCGCGGTCGGGCGGATGCGCGTGATAGGCTCTCGAACACCCTTCCAGACCGGGTTCGGGAGCCGCAGATGACGAGAGCAGCGAAAGGATTTATCACGGTGACGCTCATGGCACTCGCCGCGTCAGCCCAGGCGCATACGCATTTGAAGAGTGCAGTTCCCGCCGAGGGCAGCACGGTTCAGGCGCCGCAGCAGGTCACGCTGAGCTTCTCGGGACCTGCCCGCCTGACGGCGTTGACCATCCAGAAAGACGGTGACAGCAAGGAGCAGAAGATTGCGCCGCTCCCCGAACAGGCCGCGGCGCAGGTCACCGTTCCCGTGCCGAAGCTGACGCCGGGCAAGTACCTGCTCAACTGGCGCATCGTGAGCGCCGACAACCACGTGATGTCGGGCAAGCTGAATTTCACCGTAGCGAACTGAGCCGCACGCACGGTGCTCGCCGATGGCCTGTCCGTCACGCTGCGAGCACTGAGCTTTATCGCGCTATTCCAGGCTGCGGGCATTGCGCTGTTCCGTGTGTTCTTCAGTGGCGAGCTCACCACGACCCGCGCCACCCTTCGCAGGATCGGCACGAGGTCGGCCGTCGTCGCCGCGATTCTCGTAGTCGGGCACTACGCGCTCGAAGCCGCCCGCATGAGCGGCGACCTCGCGGGAGTCATGGATCCAGCCCTGCAGAGCCTGGTGCTGCATTCTTCGACGAGCGCGGCGCTGGGCATGCGCCTGTCGGGTCTGCTGCTGATCGCAATCAGTTTCAGGATCACTGGGCTCATCGGAGCGTTGCTCGCCCTAGCGGCGTTCACGCTCGTGGGACACACCACGGACTACTCGTACCGGTGGCTGCTGAGCGTGCTGCTCTTCTTTCACCTGTTCGTCGTGGCGTTCTGGTTCGGCGCGCTGGCGCCGCTGCTCGTCGTCAGCTCGCGGGAACCACACGTCGTGACGGGACGCATCGTCAGGCGATTCTCGTCGCTGGCAGTGTGGCTCGTGCCCGGTCTGCTCGTCGCCGGAGTCGTTCTCGCGGCGCTGCTGCTGCCCGACCTCGCCGCCCTCGGTACGCCTTACGGACGCTTGCTGCTCGTCAAGATTTTCGGGTTCGCGGCGCTGCTCGGGCTCGGCGCCTTGAACAAGTGGCGACTCGGTCCGGCGATCGCGCGGAACGGCGCACGAGCGAGCCGGGCATTCCGGCGTTCGCTCGTGGCCGAGTACGCTTTGATGGTCGGTGTGTTGTCCGTTACTGCAGTACTGACAACTTTCTATTCTCCTGTTGAGTAAGCATGCCGGACTGCCGCTCGAACGAGCGCCGGTAGTGCCCATGCGACCGGCGCAGCAGCGCCTCGTGCGTGCCCTCCTCCACGATGCGGCCGTGCTCGAACACCAGGATGCGATCCATCGCGCGCACCGTCGACAGCCGGTGCGCAATCACGATGGACGTGCGCCCGGACATGAGCCGCGACATCGCCTCCTGGATCAGCGCCTCCGACTCGGAGTCGAGGCTCGAAGTCGCTTCGTCCAGGATGAGGATGGGCGCATCCGCCAGGAACGCGCGCGCAAGCGCGACGCGCTGACGTTCGCCGCCTGACAGCTTCACGCCGCGCTCGCCGACGAGCGTCTCGTACCCGCGGGGCAGACGCGCGACGAACTCGTGCGCGTTGGCAAGCCGGGACGCGCGCTCGATCTGGGCGCGCGAGGCTTCGGGACGCGCGTACGCGATGTTCTCCGCCAGGCTGCGGTGAAACAGGATGGGCTCCTGCTGCACGATCGCGATCTGCGAGCGCAACGACTGCTGGGTAGCGTGCGCAACGTCCTGCCCGTCGATCAGGACGCGGCCCTCCGTTGCATCGTGCAGACGCTGGATCAGCTTCACGAACGTCGTCTTGCCCGAGCCGGAGTGACCCACGAGGCCGATGCGCTCGCCGGGCGCGATGTGCACGCTCATGTCGCGATACAAGGGCACGGTCTGACCCGCGTAACGGAATGTCACGTGATCGAAACGCACCTCGCCTGCATGGATACGCAAGGGCTTCGCATCAGGCGCGTCCGCGACGCCGAAAGGCTCGTCGTACAGGCGCACCAGCTCTTCCATCTCGTTCACTGCACGCTGCAGATGATGGATGTGCTGGCCAATCTCACGCAGATACCCGTGCACCACGAAGTACGTCGTCAGCACGTACGTGATCTCACCGGGTGTGGCGCGCCCCTGCCACCAGAGCCAGAGGCCCGTGCCAGTGACTGCTGTGCGCACCAACCAAAGCAGCACGAGCTGGCCCGAGCCGCTCCACGTGTGACGCATCCACGTTCGATGGGTTCGTCGCGACCACTTGCTTATCACACGGCTGAGACGCTCGTCTTCGCGCGTCTCCGCGCCGAACGATTTCACGACCGCGTTCGAGCCAAGCGCGTCCGCAAGCACGCCGCCGATGCGCGTATCCAGCGCATTCGACAGGCGCGACGCAGGCGCGATAACGCGTGTCGCCAGCACAATGGACAGCGCCACGTAGAGCAGCGCGCCGCCCGCCATGATCGCGCCCATCACAGGCCAACGATGCCCGAGCAGCAGCCCCGTGCTGACCAGCACGACGATCGAGGGCAGCAGCATGAGCAGCAGCACGTCGTTGATCGAGTCGAACGCCCACATGCCGCGCGTGATCTTGCGCACCGTCGAGCCGGCGAAACTGTTGTTGTGCCAGTCCGTCGAGAAGCGCTGCACGCGATGGAATGCGCCCTGCGCGATGTCTCGCATCATGCGGAGCGTGAGAGGCACGATGGCCGTCCATCCCAGATGGCGGAGCGCGACCATCAGCAGGCCGAGCACGGCCATGGCCACGAAGGCGGCCATTGCATCGTCGAGAGCGGCCCGGCCGAGCGCGAGTGCGTCCACGAGACGGCCCGCGAACACCGGCACGACCACTTCCGTGAGCGTCGAGAGCGTCATGCCGAGCGCCACCGAGCCCGCCAGCGTCTTGTGGCCCGCCCAGTGCCGCATCGTGAAGAACAGAACCTTGCGCAGGGCCTGCGACCCTGCGCTGCGTGAATTAGCCATGACTGTCGAAGCGCGGGTAAGCGCGCTTTCCTTGCAAAACGTTGGTTGTTACGCCGACTGAAGCGTCGGCAATCGAGCTGCGGCTAGCGCTGCTTCAATGGCGAATGATGCCGAGGACAACGGTGCCGCTGATTACCGACCGGGGAAGGTGCATGCGTGACGACGGACTCATCAGGTGCCCTCCCTTCTGTGTAACGGTTGCGCCAATGACGAGGAGGTTGATTGATACCACGGACAACGTGATTGTTTCAAGCATCGGGGAAAAGAATTCTTTGTTCTTTGTGGGGCCTGCGGCCCCACGCCCCGCGGCCTATCCCGGCTCGCTGATCAGCGGCACGAATGCGACAGAGCCGAGACCTTCGGACTCGTACTCCGTCGCGCTCGTGCGCGTGATCTTGCGAAGCGATTGCGGCCACAGCTGTATGCCGACCGGAATGATCAGTCGGCCACCGATGGCGAGCTGCTCCTTCAGCTCCCGCGGGGCGTCCCGCGCGGCCGCCGCGACGAGGATCGCTTCGAATGGCGCGGCTTCTGACCACCCCCGTGTGCCGTCACCGACGCGCAGCTCGATGTTGTCGTAGCCCAGCCTCGCGAAACGTTCTTTGGCGAGCGTGCCGAGCACCTCATGCCGCTCGATCGCGTACACCTGCCGCACGATCCGGCTCATCACCGCGGCGGCGTAACCCGAGCCCGCACCGACTTCGAGGACACGATCGTCCGGTCCGATGTGCGCGGCCTCGATCATCATGGCGACCATGTACGGCTGAGAGATCGTCTGGCCTGCCTCGATCGGCAGTGGCCCATCGTCGTAGGCGAATTCCTCGTAGCCCGGGTCGACGAATTTTTCTCGCGGCACTTCGAGCATCGCTGCGAGCACGCGCGTGTCATGGATGCCGCGTCCGGCAATCTGCTCGTCCACCATGCGCTTGCGCGCGCGAACGGCCCAGTCCATGCCCCGGACACCGCAATTCTCGCTCCCATCAACTGATGCTGTGCCTTAGCCGCGCAGGGCCGTGGCTACCGGTCGCCGTGCCGCGCGGACTGCAGGGAACAGGCCGCCGAGCACACCGATGAACAGTGCGCAGCCAGCCCCGAGCAGGATGAGGGCCGGCGTGACGTTCAGGGAAAACGTGAGCTGCGAAGGCGTGTTGCCTGTCGTCGTGCTGACGGCGTTGCCGTTGAAGAAGAACCACGCGATCGCCGCACCCAGCAGCGCGCCCAGGAACGCGAGCAGCAGCGCTTCCACGAACACGGACACGACCACCGGTCCCGGACCGAAGCCGAGCGCACGCAACGTCGCGATCTCGATCGAGCGCGCGCTGATCGCGGAGTACATGGTGTTCAGCGCGCCGAACACGGCGCCGAGCGCCATGAAGCCGCCGATCACGTACGCGATGATGGTGAGCAGCTGCCCGATGGGCTTCGAGACCTCCGCGAAGTAGGCTGGCTCGCGCTTCACGTCCACCTGCAAGGTCGGATCCGTCGTGACGGAATCCTTGAATGTGTCGTAGCTCGCATCGTCCTCGAGCCACACCGTCGTGCTGTTGAAGACTTCCCCACGCCGCATGGCCGCGAGCAGCGTGTTCGCATCCGTGAGCAGCTCGGATTCGTGCGAATCGCCATTGCTCTCGAACGCGCCGACGATCTGCCACTCGCCTTGAGGAAAAGGCACCGGGTCGCCGACTTTCATGCCGGCAAGGCGCCCCTGCGCGGCCCGCCCCACGATGAGCTCGTTGAGCCCTGCCTTGAACATGCGCCCTTCGACGAGCTTCATCTCCGGACGGAGCGCGAACGCCTGCGGGCCCACGCCCCGGACCAGCACGAACGCGTCGCGCCCGGAGCGTTTGTCCGGCACCAGCACGAAAGCGAGATGCTCGGCGGAGCCTACCGGCCGGCCATCCTCGCCTTTGCGAATGCCGGGCGCATTCAGGATCGTCGTCGCGTTGTCGCGCGAGTATCCCCCGGAGGCCTCGCTGTTCGCGCCGCGCCCGAGCACGATCGCGCGCTCGGCGCGACCGCTGCGCGTGGCGGATTCGATGAACCCGCGTGCCATCGCGAGCACGGAGATCAGCACCGCGACGACGGCTGCAATGCCGACCACGATCACGAGCGAAGTGCTGTAGCGGCCGGGAATGCTTCGCAGGTTCATTCCGGTTACGGCGACGGCTTGTTTGAGGGCGCTCATGTCAGCGCACCGCCAGCGCGGTGACGATGTTGAGCCGCTTCGCACGCCACGCCGGAACGATGGCGCTCAGCACTGCCGCCCCGATCGACAGCGCGGCACCGATGACGTACACCGGCCGCGGGAGCACCGTCGTCCCGAGGATGTTCTTCGCGAGCGGAAACAAAGCCGCCGCGACGGCGAGCCCGATGAGCGCGGCCACGATGAACAACGTGACCGATTCGGCGAGCACGAGGACCAGCACCCGATTGTCCGTGAAACCAAGCGTCTTGAGCGTCGCCAGCTCCGCCGTGCGCTCGCGCACGGACTCCATCGTGGTGTTGAGCGTGAGGAACAGCAGCGCGAAGAACACAGCGCTCATGATCGCCTTGGTGAAGAAGTTGAAGTCGCCGATCTGCGCGAGCTGCTGCGAGGCCTGGTCCTGCTCGGACTGCGAGCGCGTCGCGACCGGCGAGTTGACGAACATGGCGTCGATCTGGCGTGCGAGCTGCGCGGTGCGTCCGGCGTCGCTGGTTCGCATGAGGAAGCGACCCACGGTGCCCTGTCCGACGGCGCGCGACTCCTCGAGGTAGGCATGGTTCGCGAGGCCGATGCGCGGCTGACCCTGCGCCGAGTCGTCGTTGTGCATGATGCCTGCGACGACGAACTGCCAGTCCGAGCTGCCGTCCTTCCTCGCCATGCCGGTTTTCAGCGTGAAGGTGTCGCCGATCTTCCAGTTGTTGTGCTTCGCCAGCCAGTCACTGACGATGATGCCGTTGCGCGTGCGCATGACGGCATCGATCTGCTCTTTCGGCACCTCCCATTCGGGCCGGATGGCAAGCCACGTCTCGGGAAGGGTGAAGACGGTGAGCTGGCCGTTCTTCTGGTCCTGGTAGTAACCGCCCATGAACGACACTTCGGTGATTCTCGTCACCCCCTTCAGCTTTTCGATACGCGCCTTGTAGCTGTAGGGGATGGGCTGGAAGTAGCGCGAGTCGACGAACATGCGGTCGAGCTTCTGCAGGCCGATGATGCGGCTGAAGGCCGAATCCACGCCCTGCAGGAGCCCGAACAGGATGAACGCGACGACGATGGAGAACAGCGTGAGGAGCGTACGCGCGGGTTTGCGCCACAGGCCGGCCCAGATGAGTGGCAGGTACTTCATGAACCGCCCCTTTCACGCTTTGCCAAAGCCTAAGTCAACGCGCGGCGACGTGTAATGGGGTTCTCGCTTCTGCGTTCGCTGCGCAGTCTAGTAGCATCCGGGTGAACACTTCCGGAGCGTAGCCATGCCAGTGCCCTGGTTGCAGATCGTGCGTCTCATGCCATCGATCATCGACGTGTCGCGCGAGCTCCTGCGACGGTCGCGACGATCCGAGCCGGAGGAGGCGGTGGGACGAACGGACGTGGTCCCCGCGACCGCGACACTCGAAGCGCGCATTCGCGCGCTCGAGGAAAACGAGCGGCGCCAGGCGGAGCTCGTCACCACCATGGCGGATCAGCTCGCGCAGCTCACCGAAGCGGTGACAGCGCTTCACGCGCAGACGCGCCGCCTGCTCGCAGGTCAGGTCGTTACGGCCGTCGTCGCGCTGATCGCGATCGCGCTCGCCCTGCGCTGAAAAATCAGGTGGCGGGAGTTAGCTTGAGCAACCGCCCGCCTTTCCCGTTGCGCTCGTCTTCGAGCAGCCAGATCGCGCCGTCCGGGCCTTGCTCGACTTCGCGGATGCGACGGTCCATGTCGAAGCGCTCCGCCTCGCGCGCCGTATTGCCATCGATGACGATACGCACCAGGCACTGCGAGGAGAGGCCGCCGATGAACGCATTCCCCTGCCACTGCGGAAAGAGCTTGCCGCTGTAGATCATCAGGCCGGCCGGCGAAATCACGGGATTCCATGAGACGAGCGGCGCCCTGAATTCCGGGCGCGTCGGATGATCCGGAATGTCGCGGCCATCGTAGTGGTTGCCGTTCGACACGATGGGGTAGCCGTAATTGGCGCCGCGTTCGATGAGGTTGAATTCGTCGCCGCCCGCCGGACCCATTTCCTGCGCAAAGAGCCGGCCCTGTGCATCGAAGGCGATGCCCAGCACGTTGCGATGACCGAGCGACCAGATCTGCGCGGTCACGCCACCCTGGCTCGCGAACGGATTGTCGGCAGGCACGGAGCCGTCATCGTTGAGACGCACGATCTTGCCGAGGTTCGTGCGCATGTCCTGCGCCGGGTCGAACTTCTGGCGTTCGCTCGAGCTCACCCAGAGATAGCCCTGAGAGTCGAACGCCATGCGGTGGCCGAAGTGTCCGGCCCCATCGACCTTCGGCACCTGCCGCCAGATCACCTGCAGATCCGACAGCGCACCGCCCTGCGCGTCGAACGTGATTTTCGCGCGCGCCACCGCAGCCCCGCGCGTGCCGTTGTCGCCCGGCTCGACGTAGCTCAGATATACGAGGTTGTTGGTCGCGAACTTCGGATGCAGCACGACGTCGCCGAATCCACCCTGCCCGCCATAGGCAACCGTCGGCACACCGGTCACGTTACCGGTCGCGCCGCCGATGGTGTGCACCTTCAGCGCGCCTTTTTTCTCCGTGACGAGCAGCCTCCCATCGGGCAGGAAGGTCATCGCCCAGGGCTCGTCGAACTTGCCCATCGGCGTCGCGATGAACGCGCTCTTGCCCTTGCTCGAGCTCGCGGCGAACGCCTCGTTGTTCGAGGCGCCACAGGCACTGAGGCAGGCGGCGACCAACAGGATGACGATCCGATGCATGGTGAGCTCCTGCATAGCTCGAGACTCGTGCGGAGATGCTACGGCAGAATAGCCCGCCCGGTCTTGCCGGGATCGTGCGGAGTGCAAGTTCATGAAATACATGCTGCAAACCATGGCGTGGGCCGCGCTCGCGGCGCTGTCCGCTTCCGGGTCGCAGCTTTGTGCGCAAGAGAACGATGACGCTTATCTGCGGACTTGCGCGGCGTGTCACGGACCGGAGCTGCGGGGTGGTGAAACCGGGCCGGCGCTGATCGGCAGCCTATTCCAGCAGAAGTGGGCCGCCGTCCCACCTGAGGCGCTGGAGAATTTCACACGCCTCACCATGCCCACGACGAGCCCGGGTTCATTGAGCGATTCGGACTACGCGGCAGCGATCGCGCACATCCGCCGCGCCAACGGCTGGTCGGTAGCGGTGCCCACCACGAGCCTGCGCCGCGTGCCAACGACGGAATGGCTGAACAACCGCGGCGACGCCGGCAGCACGAGCTATTCGCCGCTCGATCAGATCAATCGCGACAACGTCACGAAGCTGCGCATCGCGTGGCGCTGGCGGGCCGATAACTTCGGGTCGACGCCCGAGTTCTACTTCCGCGTCACGCCGTTAATGGCGGACGGCGTGCTGTACACGACGGCTGGCATACGACGCACCGTGGTCGCCATCGACGCGGCGAGCGGCGAAACGCTGTGGATGTACCGGCTCGACGAAGGTGCGCGTGAGAAGAGCGCGCCACGCCGCAACTCCGGGCGCGGCGTTTCATTCTGGCGCAGTCGCGATCCGGCCGAGCCGAGCCGCGTATTCACGATCAGCCCCGGCTATCAGCTCATCGCGCTCGATGCGCGCAACGGCACGCCGATTTCATCGTTCGGCACGCGCGGCATCGTGGATCTGAAAGTGGGCTTGCCGCGGATCGATGACGTGGACAAGGCGCCGGTGGGGTCGAGCTCACCGCCGGTTATCGTTGGCGACGTTGCCGTTGTGGGTAGCGCGTTTGCTGCGGGCGGCGCTCCGCGTTCGATGGAGGCGATTCCTGGCTGGATTCGCGGTTATGACGTGCGTACCGGTGCGCTCAAGTGGACCTTCCACACCATTCCGCAGGCGGGGGAGTTCGGCAACGACACGTGGCAGGGCGATAGCTGGAAGTACACCGGTAACACGGGAGTGTGGACGCCCTTTTCTGCCGACGTCGAGCGCGGTTATGTGTACCTGCCGATCGAAGCGCCGACCGGCGATTTCTACGGCGGACATCGGCACGGGGACAATCTTTTTGCCGACAGTCTCGTGTGTCTCGATGCGAAGACCGGCAAGCGCGTGTGGCACTTCCAGACTCTGCATCACGATATCTGGGACTACGATTTGCCGGCGCCGCCTGTACTTCTCGATATCACCGTGGGCGGACGGAAGATTCCCGCGGTCGCGCAGGTCACGAAAACCGGCTTCACGTTTGTGTTCGATCGCGTGACCGGCAAGCCTGTGTGGCCCATCAAGGAGCGGCCGGTTCCGCAGTCGGATGTGCCGGGCGAGAAGACCTCTGCGACGCAGCCGTTTCCGACTCGACCTGCGCCGTTCGAGCCGCAGGGATTGCGGCGTGAGGATCTCATCGACTTCACGCCGGAGATCAGGCAGCAGGCGCTGGAGATCGTGAGCCGCTATCGCATCGGGCCGCTGTACATGCCGCCGTCGGCTGTCGTTCAAGGGAAGAATGAAGGCACGCTGATTCGGCCGAATCTGTCGGGCGGTGCGAACTGGGCTGGCGCTGCGGTTGACCCTGAAACCGGGATGCTCTACGTCAGCTCGCTTTCAACCGTTGGGCCGATTGGCATGCGGCAGGATCCGAAGATTTCGGACATGCAGTACGTTGGTGCGTACGGTGAAGGTTTTCCGGGCGGATCGCTCGGCGGGCCGTTTGGCTTGCCGCTCGTGAAGCCACCGTGGGGTCGTATCACTGCGATCAATCTTAATTCGGGCGATCACGTGTGGATGGTCCCGAACACGGACACGCCCGAATGGGCGCGCACCAATCCGGCGCTTGCCGGAGTCACGTTACCGCGCACGGGCTCGTTCGATCAGGTTGGCCTGCTGGTCACGAAGACGCTGTTGATCGCGGGCGAAGGGAGCGGGTTGTGGCGCCCGGGCGGCGGTGGCAACAAGCTCCGTGCGCACGACAAGGCGACCGGCGCGATCCTTCACGAGCTCACACTTCCCGCGAATCAGTCGGGAATTCCGATGACGTACGCCGTCGGTGGCCGGCAGTACATCGTGGTCGCCGTGGGCGCGAAAGGAATTCCAGGCGAGCTCGTTGCGCTCACTCTGCCCTGAGATCGATCCACGTCGGGGCGTGGTCGCTCGCTTTTTCCCAGCCACGCACGGCGCGATAAACGCCTGCGGCGGCGAGCCGCGGGGCTGCGACCGGGTTGAGCAGCAAGTGGTCGATGCGTAATCCGGCATCACGTTCGTACGCGTTTCGAAAATAGTCCCAAAAGGTAAAAATCGTCGCATCGGGATGCATCGTGCGTAACGAGTCGGTCCATCCCTGGCTGACGAGACGCCCGAATGCCTCGCGCGTCTCCACCCTGAACAGCGCATCGTTCACCCAGCGCTCCGGCTTGTACACATCGCGCTCGGTCGGAATCACGTTGAAGTCGCCGGCAAGCACGACCGGCAGATCGCTCGACACCAGCTCCGCCGCGTGCACGATCAATCGTTCGAGCCAGCGCAGCTTGTAGTCGAACTTGGGCCCGGGCGCGGGATTGCCATTGGGCAGGTAGAGGCACCCGATGGTGACGCCCTGAACGATGGCTTCGATATACCGGCTATGGATATCGTCCGGGTCGCCCGGCAGCGCGCGGCGGATCTCTTCGGGCTCCGACCCGCGGGCCAGAATCGCCACGCCATTCCAGCTCTTCTGCCCGTGCCAGATCACGCCATAGCCCGCATCGCGGATGGCCTGCTCGGGCAATTTCTCCTGCGGACACTTCAATTCCTGCAGGCAGACCACATCCGGAGCCTCCTCCGTGAGCCACCGCTGGAGCGCCGGCAACCGCGCCCCGATCCCGTTTACGTTGTAAGTGACGATTTTCATGGGGCCATTCTACGGTCGTGCGCGCATCTCGTAGACTCCATCGCGCTTGCGGCCCACGGGGGCACACCGGATACTTTGCGCAGGGGGCACCATGGCCAAGAAACGCACAGGCACTATCGTCGTTGCAATCATTCTGATCGGCCTCGCGGTGCTGGCGTACGCCATCCTGCGCCCGGGCCCGATGGCCTTTGCGGACGGCAAGCGCGTCGCGCTCACCGAGTTCAGCGGCAAAGTCACCGGCGTGCCCGCAGACTTCACCGACCCGGACCCGCGCGCGCGCGGCAAGTACCTCGCCGTTGCAGCGGACTGCGAAGCGTGCCACACGGTCGAGCACGGCGTGCCCTTCGCAGGCGGCCGGCCGTTCGACACCGAGTACGGCACCATGTATTCGCCGAACATCACGCCGGACCCCGAAACGGGCATCGGCTCGTGGACCGACGAGGAATTCCTCCGCGCCATGCATGAAGGCATCGGCAAGGACGGCAAGCATCTCTATCCCGCGTTCCCGTATGCCGCGTACACGTACCTGACGGACGACGACGTGCTGGCGATCAAGCAGTACATCTTCAGCCTCCCGCCGGTGAAGAACGCCGCACCCGAGCACACGCTGCGCGCGCCGTACAACAACCGCAGCCTGATGAACATCTGGTCGAAGCTCTACAACCCGAAGGAGCGTTTCCAGCCGGTCGCGGACAAGTCGCCGGAGTGGAACCGTGGTGCCTATCTCGCGGAAGCACTCGGACACTGCGGTGACTGCCACACGCCGCGCACGATGCTCCAGGCGCTGGACAACCGTCGCAAGTTCTCGGGCGGCATGGCCGAAGGCTGGCGCGCGTACAACCTGACCAGCGACAAGGAATCGGGCATCGGCACCTGGACGAAAGAGGAGCTCGAGCAGTACCTCAAGACCGGCCACTCGCAGGACAAGGGCTCGGCTTTCGGCCCGATGGCGCAGGCCGTGCATCTGAGCTTCCAGAAGCTGACGGCATCCGATGTGAGCGCGATCGTGGCGTATGTGCAGAGCGTGCCGCCCGTTTCGACTCCGGATCTGCCGGCGCCGAAGATGGAGCCCGCACCCGAGCATCCGGGCGGACATGCCGTTGCGGATTCCAACCCACGCGGTCATGCGATGTTCGCGAGCATGTGCGCGGGCTGTCATTCATGGACTGGCACGGGCAGCTACGTGCCTCACACGACGCTCACTGGCACTCGCGCTGTGAACGATCCAACTGCAACGAACGTGGCACTCGCCGTGCTGCGAGGTGCGAGCACCTTGCCGCCGTCAGGCGACATCGTCGCGATGCCGGCATTCGGTGCCGCGTGGACGGATGACGAGATCGCGGACGTCTCCAACTACGTCATCGCCCGTTTCGGTGCGAAGCCTTCTTCGATCACCGGGAACGACGTAGCGAAGCTGCGCGCGATGAGATAACTAGAGGGCCTCGACGGCTTCGTCGCCTTCGATCTGCGTTTTGGCAGGCAGAGGCAGCGCGCGGCGGATCTCTTCAGTGTCGAAGACACTCACGCCGATGGGCGTAACGGTCCACGTGCCGTTCGCGCGCGTGACATTCGCCCAGGCGATCTCTGCGCCGAGCAGGCACTTCCAGCGCCCGAGACCTTCGACCGTGCGGCCACCCTGACTGAAGTTGCGAGTACGCACCGCGTTCCACTCGCCCCAATCCTTACCGTTCACCCGCGAGCGCACCTTGTCCGCATGCAGGAACACGGTGGACGCCCAGTCCACGCCCTGTGCCACTTCGCGCTTGTCGGCAGCGCGCGGATGCACGTAGATGTAGAACGGCCCTTCGTATTCGCGCACGCCGCTCGCATCGGCGGTGCTCTCATGATTCGCGGCGAACTCGGAATCCCGGCGGCGAATGAAGTACCGGTCCTGCACTTCGGACTTGAAGGCCTTGATGGCTTCGAGCTGCGTGGCATCCGTCGTCGGCGTGCTGTCACACACCGCGAATTCGTAGGACTTCACCGTGCGGAGCTGATCTTCCTTCGGCCCACCGCATGCGGTGAGCAGCACGGCTGCAGACACGATCGCGATTCGAATCACCCGTTGCATACCCGAGACCCTCGCGTTACAGCCGCGCATCGCGTTCCTTCGGAACGCGAAACTGCTTGCTGGTTGCCCTGGTTGAAGTGAAGACGAGCTCGCCGTCGTCATTGCGCTCGATCACGGACTCCTCGTCCGTCTCGGTCTGCAACGTCGCAATCTGCTTCTCCACCTGATCCTGATAGCTGAGCGAGCTGTCCCCGTACCCGTACACGGGTTCCTTCACCACGTAGTGCGCACGGGCCACGGCCTTCTTGCCGCCCTCCTCCACCGTGATGTCCAGCTGCGTGCGTGCGAGCGTCGCGCGCCGATAGAACGCGCGGGACTCGATGGCCATGCGGCAGTACTGCTGCGAATTCATCTTGACGACCTGGCCGCTCGAGTGGCCTCCGGAAGCATTCCGGTCCGCTTCGTACGCTTCCGCTTCGGTCAGCCCCGAGACGGTGCGGCCTTCCGCGAGCTTGAAAGTGATCGATGTGAGCTCGAAGTTGTCGCTGCGCATGGAGCAGATGTCGTCGGCGTGGCCGGCGAGGAACGCCTTGTCGGCATCGTCGACGAATTCACGAACGTTGCTCGTGTTCAGCTCCTTCGAGCAGGCGGACAACGCGAGGACGCTCGCCAGCAATATGGCCGCCTTCATCAGTAGTCCCTCAGCGAATCGATTATCTGGAAGAGCTTGCTCGCGACGACGCTTCCGGCGATGAGCGCGCACACCACGGCGCCGGCGCCGAGCGGCACGCCATACAGCACTTGCTCGCGCTTCTCCGGAATGTTCGCCCACAGGCGTTTCGCCACGAAGATGATGAGCAACGAGGCTATGACCAGCGCGATCGTGCGCGGCAGTTGCCATGGCACACCGAGTGAGGCAATGAGCACGCACGTCGCACTCGCGAGGATGATCAAATCCATGACGCGTCCCGGCGTGCGACCTGTGTCATCCGTTTCGTAAAGGCCCCACCGCGTGGTTGCCCGCACGACCAGCAGGAGCATCAGCCCCCCGAAGACCAGCGTGCTCTGGATGTGTTTGCGGACGGATCGCACGACGTCCGAGACGCTCGTCTTCCATGTTTCGATGTAGTCGTATTTGGCAGGAGGCTGCGGCGGCCCACCCGCGTTCGCGGGCAGCACCTCGGGCGTCACTCTCGGCGGCCGTGCAGGCAGGGAGATCGACTTCACGGGCGTCAGCGCGACCACTTTCTCGCAGGCAGGCGCCTCGTAAGTTGCCCACTCTCCACCGCCGCCAACATCGTCGCGACTGGAACCAGCAACCAGCACTCTGCCGTTCAACACTATCGAGGTGGCACGCACGGGCGGCGTCGGTGCGCCGAATCCAGGGCTCCATGTCTTCTTCGCGAAATCGCGCGCGTACACCGCGGGCTCATAAAGCCCGCCGCCATAGCCATACGACACTTCCTGCGTGCCGTTCCAGACGACGGCGCAGTCCTTGCCGACAAAGGCCATGCTATCGAGAAAGCTCTCCGGCTCACGCTCGAGCGGCAAGCGCGTCAACAGCCGCGTCGATGGCTGCCACTGCAGAAGCGTGCCGCGCCCCGAGAAGATCCAGTTGCCTTCCGGCGTGTGCGTCGCCTGCAGCCCGTGACGATGTACGTACATCACATCGGTCGCATCGACCCAGCGGCTCTCCACTGGATTCCATACGCTGGCGATGTCGGTGGCGAACGCGGTGCCATCGTCCTTCGGGTACGGAATACCGACGTGTGTCGGAAAATTCAGTTTCGTCGCGGACCAGGTGCCGTCCGCCGATCGCACCATCGCACGTTCGTTGCCGTGGACTAGCAGTATCTGTCCGTCGCTGAGCTCGCGCAGTACAGGCGCCTTGCTGTCGCGGGAGGACTCGCCGACGAACCTGCCGCACTCACTCCATTGCTCGGTGCCCGGATTCCACAATGCGCACAGGACAACGGCTTCCTCGCCATGCACCTTGCCCGCGACCATCACGCCTTCTTTCACCTCGAGGATCGAAGGCGACCGGAGCGGCGCCGGCAGAGGCGCGGTGTACCGCCACTTCGCGGTGCGTGCATTCCAGATCTGCACGAGTGCCGTCGCGCCGCCTGCGACCATCACCTGATCGTCGCCGAGCGCCAGCAACGCCGGAGATTCACGCTCGACGTAGTCCTCAGTCATGGGCTGCCAGCGACGGGCTTGCGCGTTCAACCACACGACGCCGAGGCGCTGGAACGTGCGGCCCGGCATGTCCGTATGTCTGAACGCGAGAATCCTGCCGTCCGCGGCGGTCACGACGTTGACCACCGAAGACCAGCGCGCCTCGTGTGCGATCGGCACCCAGACGCGCTCCTCGGGTCGCCACAGCAAGGTTTCGCGATCGCTGATGACGATCGCAACACTTCCGTCCGGCGTAGCGGTCGCCCGAAAGAAATCCCGGACGCCAAGCTGTTCCGGTGCCGGAATGGAATACGTCTCCGTGAAGAGGATCGGAACAGCGACGTCACGCCGCGGATTGCCTCCCGGCGGCGCAGGCGCGAGCGCCATGTCGTCGGCGAACGTCCAGCGCTGAGTCCCGGGATCCCAGATCTCGCCTCTGCGCGATTCGCCACCCATCACCAGCACGCCACCGTTTCCGAGACGACTGACGCTGCTCACGGAGCGCACGGCATGCATCGGCGCCGTAGAGATCCAGCGGTCGGTGCGCGGATCGTAGAGCGATGCGGATGCAGTGCTCGCTTGCCGCCGGCTTCCACCCACGAGCAAAAAGCGTCCGTCCAGCAGCTGGCTGAGACTCGCATTACCGACCGAATTGAGTCGCAGGTCTTCCTTTTCATCGGGCAGCCAGGCGAGCACACCTGCGCGGCTGTAGGAGTCCGAGCCGAAGAGCAGCACCGGACCGTCAGGCAATTGCGCAACCTGCTGGCCTCGCAGCTCGAGCTGCACATCGCCCGCGATTTCCCAGTCGGTGAGGCCCGGACGCAATCGTTCGATCGCGCCGACCGGCTCACGCGGACGCGAAACACCGCCGGTGAGCAGTATCGAACCGTCTTTCAAAACGGTGGCGACATGGCCGGAACGAGGCGCGATCAGCTCTCCCGAGCGATGCCACTGTCCTTCGCTCTCCGACCAGACCTCCGTGCGCGCAATGGGCTCAACCGCGGCATCCACACCACCGGTCACGAGCACGCGTCCATCGGGTAGCAGTACCGTCGCGTGCCTCGTGCGCGCGATGTTGAGTGGCGGCCCCTCCTGCCACGTGTCGCGCTTCGGATCGTAGAGTTCCGTAGATGCGAGCACTGACCGATCGTCGCCGAGCCCGCCGATGACCAGGATGCGTCCATCCTTCAACAACGTCGCCGTGTGCTGCACGCGAGCGGCGCGCATCGGTGCACGCGCTGTAGTTGTCTTCTCGCCGAGCAGCTCGGTGGTCGCGAGGAACGGACCGAACGGCTCTTCGCGATCCGCCGTGGAAGTGCCGCCGATCACCAGAAGCTCGCCGCTCGGCAAAGCGATCGCCGCGTGCGCGAAACGCGGCGCCAGCAAGCCCGGTGCGGACTCCCAGATGTTTTGCTTCGGGCGCCAGATGGTGACCGAAGACAACGCCGTCCGCTGATTCCAGCCATTGCCTTCGATGCCGCCAACGAAGAGGACACGCTCGTCACCGAAGCGGGTCGCCGTGTGCAGCAGCCTGCGCGGCTGTGCTGCGCCTTCGCGCGAGGAAATCCACTGACGGCGTTCCGGTTCCCAGATGAACGCGGAACCGCCGCCGAATATCACGATGCGCCCGTCATCGAGCAGCGTGACGCTCGCACCGTTCGGACTGACGGGAAGCGGGCCGGCCGTGCGGACGTTGGCAGCGTTCGCCGTGATCGTGAGTGTCAGGAGAATGAGGGATGGAACGAATCGCTGCATGCGGGCCGCGTTGTCGCATACCGTCGCGGACATGTTCCGCGCACCATCTCACAACCTACTGAAATTTCAGCGTGAACACGCTTCCTTGTCCGGGCGCCGAGCGCACTGAAATGAAGCCGTTGTTCGCCTGCATGATCTGCCGCGAAATGCTGAGACCCACTCCCGTGCCATTGCGCTTGGTGGTGAAGAACGGCACGAAGATGTCATCGAGATGCTCCGGCGCGATGCCGGGTCCATTGTCCATCACCTGCAGCAGCACCTTGCCCTGATCGTCGCGCAGGCCGCGCAGCTCGATGCGCGCCCCGGCGCGATCCGCGAGCGCTTCGATGGCATTGCGGATGAGGTTGATCAGCACCTGTTCCGCCTGATGTGCGTCGGCATGGATTGTGAGACCGGCTTCGCATTCCAGCGTGAGCGTGATGCGCTGGCCATCGATGTCCTGTGTCAGCAGCGTCCGCACACGATCGAGCAGCGAACGCGCGTCGATCCGGGAGAACAGCGGCGCCGGCAACTTCGCGAAGCTCCGGTATGCCTGCACGAAATCGAGCAGTCCGCTGCTGCGGGTGTGGATGGCGGTGACGCTCCTCAGCATGTCGGACTGTTCCTCACGCGTCAGCGTGCGGAAGGCCGGCGTCGGGCCGCGCTCGTCGATCATCGTCTCGCGGATCAGGCGGCTCAGCGAGATGACCGGCGTCACGGAATTCATGATCTCGTGGGTGAGCACGCGGATCAGCTTCTGCCAGGAATCGATCTCCTGCTGGCTGAGCTCGTTGCGAATGTTCTGGAACGACACCAGCTTGTAGCGCTGCTCGAGCAGCTCGAAGCGCTTGCCGTACAGCACGAGCTGGAGGGTCTCGTCGCCTCGCTGCACGCTGAGGAGCGCGCGTTCGCCGTCTCCCAGGCGTTCGAGAAGCTCCGGCAGTCGCGCGTCGATGCGGCTGAAGGTGCGCACGCTGTTCAGATGGGGCACGCCGAAGAGCCGCCGGGCGGGCTCATTCATCATCGTCACGGTGCCCTGCTCGTCCATGCACACCAGCGCGACGCCGACGTGCTCGATGACGGCCTCGAGATACTGATGGTTCGCGGCCTTCTGCCGGTTCAGCCGCTTGAGCTCACCGCTCAGCACGCGATACGCGTTCTGCAGGCGGGCGAACACCTTTCCCTTCTTCGGATCCGACAGCGGCGTGGAGAAGTCGTGATGCGCGACGAAGCTCAAGAAGCTTTCGAGCTCGCGCGAGGTCTGCTCGACATAGCGGATGAGCTCGACGGCGCTCAGCACCGCGAGCACGCCGGCTACGATCGGCGTGGCGATCCAGCCGGTGTCGAGCCAGCTCCACACCGCGACCATGCACAGCATGGCGAAGACAGCGACACGCACGAAGACATTGAAACGGAAATTCTCAAAGCCCATAACGCATCATCTTCCGGTACAGCGTCGTGCGGCCGAGCCCGAGCGCCTGCGCCGCCTTGCTGAGATTACCGTGGTGCTGGGCGATGGCCTTCTGAATGGCCTGCTTTTCCAGCGCTTCCAGATTCAGCGTAGCGGGATCGGGCGCCGCCGCCGCGGACATGAGCAGCCCATCGAGTTGCAGTGGACCCTGGTCGGCCATGATGACGAGACGCTCGATCGTGTGCCTCAGCTCACGCACGTTCCCGGGCCAGGGATAGCGCTTCAGCTTCTCGAACGCCGTGCCGTCGAAACGCGGCTCCGGCTTGTTGTACTTGCGCGCGTACAGCGCTGCGTAATGAGCGGCGATCAGCGGGATGTCGTCCACGCGCTCGCGCAGCGGCGGCACGCGGATTTCGATGGTGTTGATGCGGTAGAGAAGGTCTTGCCGGAACCGCGTTGGATCGCGCAGATCCTCCGGCGCGAGGTTCGTCGCGCAGATCACGCGCGCATCGATTTTGATCGGCCGGTCCGAACCCACGCGCGTCACCGTCATGCTTTCGAGCGCGCCGAGGAGCTTCGCCTGCATCTGCAGGCTCAGGTTGCCGATCTCATCGAGAAAGAGCGTGCCGCCCGTCGCCACTTCGAAGCGGCCCGCGCGATCCTCGCGTGCATCGGTGAACGCGCCCTTGCGATGGCCGAACAGCTCCGACTCGAACAGCGATTCCGAGATGGCTCCCAGGTCCACGTTGACGAACGACTGCTCCGCGCGCAGCGACTGGCGGTGAATGGCGCGCGCCACCAGCTCCTTGCCGGTGCCGTTCTCGCCGAGGATCAGCACATTCGCGTCGGTGCGCGCCACCTTGGCGATGCTCGCGAGCACGCCTCGCAGCCCTGCCGAGTTGCCGACGATGCGGTCGAACCCCTGCCCGATGTATTCGTTCAGCGAGCGCTGGCGGCGGCGCAGATTCGCCACTTCACGGTCCGCGCGCGCGAGCCGTGAAACAGCGGAGACCGTGGCAATGAGTTTCGCGTTGTCCCACGGCTTCACGACGAAGTCCGCGGCGCCTTCGCGCATCGCGTTGACCGCGGCTTCGACACCGCCGTACGCGGTCATGAGGATCACTTTCGTATCCGGCGCGAGCGACTGTGCCGTTTTGAGCCACGCCATCCCTTCCTGGCCGGAGGTGGCGCCCGTCGTGAAATTCATGTCGAGCAGGATCACGTCGAACACGCGATCCGCGAGCAGTTGTGTGATCTCGCGGGGGTCCGAAGCCGTCGTGACGCTCTGGAACTGCTTTTTCAGCACCAGCTCCGCCGCGAGCAGCACCTCGGAGTCGTCGTCGACGATCAGGATGTCGCAGGGTTCGGTCATGCGGGTGTTTCAGAGTGAAACATGGTTTGTTTCAAAGCGGAACAACCGCGTCCGGCGGCCGAGGGACTGTATTACACGTAACTCGTTGAACGACATGGCTCAATCTCGAATTCATGGCACTGGCACACATATTGATCTCTGCATGCACGGGGCCATGGACAAACCAATCGAAAAAAAGGGCTGGTCGAAGCGTCGCTGGGCCGCGATTGCGGTGCTGGCGCTCGCTGCAATCGCGCTCACGTGGCAGTTGCTGAGCCGTTCGCAAAGCACGCGGTTGAGCGTCGATCCGGAGCGGCTGACCACGGCTCTCGTCCAGCAGGGCGTGTTTCACGAGTACTACCCGTTCGATGGCACCGTGGAGCCGGCAACGTCCGTGTACCTGGACATCGAGGAAGGCGGCCGCGTCGATGAGATCTTCGTGGAAGGCGGCGCGCACGTTGACAAGGGCGACCTGATCCTGCGCTTCTCGAACGCCTCGCTCCAGCGCACAGCCATCGACACCGAGACGCAGTTGCTCGAGAACCTGGACATCCAGCGCAACACCGAATTCAACCGCGCGCAGAGCAGCCTCCTCTTGAAGGAAGCGCTGCTCGATCTCGATCACCAGATCCTGGAGCTCGAGAAGAAATATCGCCGCTTCGAGGTGTTGATGACGAGCAGCAACAGCGCGCTGTCGGCGGAGCAGTTCGAAACCACGCGCGACCAGCTGAAATATCTCAAGGACAAGCGGACGCTGCTCGCCGAGCGCATCCGGCAGGAAGCCATCCTCAGTGCGAAGCAGATCGCGCAGGCCCAGCAGTCGATCGAGCGGCTCAACCTGAGCATGGATCTGCTCGGCCGCATCGTGAAGAGCCTCGAAGTGCGCGCGCCGATCTCGGGATTTCTCTCGACGATCGACGCGCAGGTGGGCCAGAGCATCGCGCGTGGCCAGCGCATCGGGCAGATCGACCTGCTCGACCGATTCAAGCTGCGCGTGCGCATCGACCAGTTCTACATCAGCCGCGTGGAGATCGGCACGGCAGGCCACACCAATCTCGATGGCCGCGCGTGGGACGTGAAGGTCACGAAGGTGTATCCCGAGGTGAAGAACAGCACCTTCGAGGCGGACGTGGTGTTCGCGGGCGAGGTGCCGCCGACGCTGAAGCGCGGCCAGTCGCTGACCGTCGAGCTGAGCTTCGGCTCGCCCTCGCAGAGTCTGAAAGTGGCGAAAGGCAGCTTCTATCAAGCCACCTCGGGTCGCTGGGTCTATCTCATCGCCACCGACGGCAGGACCGCACGCCGCACGAACGTGCGCCTCGGCCGGCAGAATCCGCGCGAAGTCGAAGTGCTCGAGGGGCTGCGCGCAGGCGACCGCATCATCGCGTCGAGCTACGACAACTTCAACGGCGTGGACGAGTTGCGCTTCGTGAAACCGATCAGGACCAAACGGGACGACACATGATCATCGAAACCGAGAATCTCAAGAAGGTGTATCGCACCGATGTGGTCGAGACGACCGCCGTCGATGGCGTGAATTTCAGCCTGAGCGAAGGACAGTTCGTCTCGGTGATGGGGCCCTCGGGCTGCGGCAAGTCCACGCTCCTGCACGTGCTCGGCCTCATCGACAGCCCGACCGAAGGGCGTTACCGCTTCCTCGGCGAGGATGTGTCCGCTTATCCGGAGCGCAAGCGCGCGCGTATCCGCAAGGCCAACATCGGCTTCGTCTTCCAGAGCTTCAACCTCATCGACGAGCTCACGGTTTTCGAGAACGTGGAGCTGCCGCTCGTCTACTCCGAAGTGCCGGCCGCCGAGCGTCGCGCCCGCGTCGAAGCGGTGCTGGAAAAAATGGACATCGGCCATCGCCGCGATCACTTCCCCGCGCAGCTCTCCGGCGGTCAGCAGCAGCGCGTCGCCGTGGCGCGCGCGCTCGTCAACAAGCCGAACCTCATCCTGGCGGATGAGCCGACCGGTAATCTCGATTCCGAGCACGGCGATGAAGTGATGAAGATGCTGCTGAAGCTCAACGAGGAAGGCACCACCATCCTCATGGTCACCCACTCCGCCCAGAACGCCGCGTTCAGCTCGCGCATCGTGAATCTGCTGGACGGGAAGATCGTGTCGGACCGGGCGCAGGGACGTTAGCCCATGCGCAACTACCTGGTCGTCCTGTTGCGGAATCTGAGGCGCGAAAAGCTGTATGCCGCGATCAACATCGCAGGCCTCTCGCTTGGCGTGGCGTGTTGCCTGATCCTCGGACTGTTCCTCCGCAGCGAGTTGACGTACGACCGCCATCACGTCAAGCACGACCGGATCTACCGCGTCGTCAATTACATCTCCTCAGGCGACACCGGTGACAACTTCGCGCCCACCTCGCGCGTGCTCGGTCCGATGCTGGCGGAGGATTACCCCGAGATCGAGGCGGTGGTCCGTTTCCAGCCCAATAGCAACCAGAGCGGACTGGCCCTGCGTCACGGCGACGACATCTACTACTGGGATCACACCTACTTCGCCGACGACAACGTCTTCGATGTCTTCACCCACGACATCCTGTATGGCGATCCGAAGACCGCGCTCAAGGACGGCGCGTCGCTTGCGGTCAGCGAGACCTTCGCGCGCAAGTACTTCGGTACCGCCAATGCGCTCGGGGAATCGATCACGACCGATGCCGGCATTCCCCTCAAGATCACACTCGTGTTCAAGGACCTGCCACCGAATACGCATCTGAAGTACGACGCACTGTTCTCCAGCAACGTGCCGTTCCTGCGCATGCCGGAGAACACGACGCTGCGGCGGCAGCAGCTCTTCGGCATCAGCAACTTCACGTACGTGCTGATGAAACCGGGCTTCAAGCCGGCGGACTGGCAGAGGATCAGCGACGAGTTCTACAAGCGCTACATGGAAGGCGCAGGCAAGCAGGTCAACGCCACCTGGCGCAGCTGGTTGCAGCCGCTGACGTCCATCCATCTGCAGAACGAAGTGAAGTACGACCTGCCGAACGGCAACAAGATCTACCTCTATGGCTGTACGGCTGTCGCGCTCTTCATCCTCGCGGTCGCCTGCATCAACTACATGAATCTCGCGACGGCGCGCGCCACGCGGCGGGCGCGCTCAGTGGGCATCCGCAAGATCCTCGGCGCCAGCCGCCTGTCGCTCGGGCTGCAGTTCCTCGGCGAAGCCGTGATGTTCGCACTCATCGCGCTGGTGCTCGGCGTCGTGATCGTCGAAGTGGTGATGACACTGACACCGCTCAACGAACTGATGGGGCAGCAGGTCAATCTCGACCTCCTCGGGAATCCCACGCTCGCCCTGTCGCTGCTGGCGCTCGGCGTGCTGATGGGGCTGCTGTCCGGCGCCTATCCCGCGTTCTATCTCTCATCCTGGGCGCCACTCACTGCGCTCACCGGGAAAGAGGTCACGCCCGGCAAGGGGAACCTCCGTCTGCGCGAGTTCCTCGTGCTCCTGCAGTTCACGATCTCGGCTGCCGTCATTGCGTGCACGCTCCTGATGGCGGCCCAGATGCGCTACGTCGCGAACAAGTCGCTCGGTTTCGAGAAGGAGAACCGGCTCGTCGTGACGCTGCGCGGGCTCGACACCATCGAGAAGGTTCCCACGCTGCGCACGGAGCTCGCGAAGAACAGCCACATCCTCGGCGTGGCGCAGACGATAGTCCTGATGGGCCAGCAGACACCCGTCAATGTCACCCAGATCGAGACCAACGCGGGAGTGATGGAACCTACACAGATGACGCACATGCCGATCGGCGAGGACTTCACCCAGGTGATGGGCCTCAAGATCGTGGCCGGGCGCGATTTCTCGCAGCGCTTCCTGACCGACATCGGCGTGAATTTCATCGTGAACGAAGCGCTGGTGCGCAAGATGGGCTGGACCGAGCCGCTCGGCAAACGGCTGCAGATCGTCGCCCAGAGCGGGCGCGTGATCGGCGTGGTGCGCGACTTCAACTTCAAATCGCTCCACACGCTCATCGAGCCATTCGCGATGTACCCGATGAACCAGGACTACTCCGCCGTCCCGCCGATCAACCGCCCGTTCTTCCAGCAACAGCTCGTGCTCAACATCTCCCCCGACGATGTCGGCGGCACGCTCGCCTTCGTCGAAAAGGCCATGGCGCAGATCGATCCGAAGCACCCGTTCGAGTTCACCTTTCTCGATGAGCAGCTCGATGCGCTGTACAAGTCCGAGCAGCAGCTCATGAAGCTGATCGGCATCTTTGCCGCCATCTGCATTTTCATTGCATGCCTCGGACTCTTCGGCCTCGCTGCGTTTGCAACGGAACAACGCACGCGCGAGATCGGCACGCGCAAGGTGCTCGGTGCGACGGCAATGCAGATCATCCTCATGCTGTCCCAGCGCATCATGCTGCTCGTCGCGATTGCCGCGGTGCTGGCTTCGGTGCTCGCGTACTTCGCGATCGACGAGTGGCTGACCGGCTTCGCGTATCGCGCAGGAATCAATCCGCTGACTTTCCTCCTGGCCGCATTGGCAGCGGCGGCTGTGGCGTTCGGCACCGTGGCGCTGCAGTCGTACAAGACAGCTCACGCAGATCCGGTGGATGCATTACGGCACGTCTGAATAAGGAAGGACGCACGATGAGAACCGTTCTGAAGATTCTGGGGCTGCTCGCTGTCTTCGCGGCGGGCCCCGTCGTCGCACAGGAACTGGCGGGCACCTGGCAGGGCAAGGTTGCGGTGGATCCCAGGACCTCGCTGACCATCCAGTTCACGTTCGCGAAGAAGCCCGATGGCAGCTACTCCGCGATGCTCAATTCTCCGGATAACGGCGGCATCAAGGATGTCGCGGCCTCCGCAGTGTCCTGGAACGCGGGCGCACTGAAAGTGGAGGTTCCATCGCTCAGCGGCTCGTACGCCGGCACCTTCAAGGAGGGCAAGCTCGAAGGCCAGTGGACACAGCAGGGAACCGCGTTCCCGCTCACGCTGAGCGCATACCAGAAACCGCAGCTCACGAAGGTGGCCCTCGACACGCTCGTGGGCACGTGGCATGGCCCGCTCACGATTCCGGGAGGCACGCTCACGTTCGTATTCCGCTTCAAGACGAATGACAAGGGCGAGGTCGAGGGCACGATTGCCGTCCCGGAACAGGGCGGAACGGAAATCCCGATGTCCGAGATCGAATTCGCCAACGACAAACTGACCTTCAAGGTGCCGCGCATCCAGGGCGACTTCACCGGAACCCATAGCAAGGGCGCCATCACGGGTACGTGGAAGCAGCAATCCGCGGCCGTGCCGGGTGGCATGCCCGTAAGCCTGAAGAAAGGCGAGTTCGCGACACCGGTCTTCCCGCTGAAGCTCACCATGCAGTCGTTCGTCCCGCTGCAGGGCAAGTGGACCGGCAAGATGGGACCGCTGAACCTCGTGTTCCGCTTCGAAACGAACACCTCCAACCAGTTCATCGGTTTCGTCGACAGTCCGGATCAGAAGACGATGAACATTCCGATCACGGAAGCGAGCGTCGACGGATCGAAAATTACCGTGAAGGTGGCCTCAGCCGGCGGAGAGTACGTTGCGACGTTGTCCGGCAAGACGATGACGGGCACGTGGACGCAGGGACCCGGGAAGAATCCGCTCACCCTCACGAAACAGTAGCCGCGCGACCCCTCGTCCCGCCCGTACCCGGACGTCAGTCCGTGTGCGTGCGGGGCGCGCGCGGCGCCGGTGGGCCTGGGTTTCCGTTCTTCAGCGCGTTGGCCTTCGCCACGATGAAAGCGCGGATCGCTTCCGGCTCATCCGGCTGCAGCACCTTCGCGAAGGAAACCATGCCGTTCTGCGTGAGCGCACCGTCGATGACGATGGCCTTGAACGCCTCGGCGCTCTGGATGGCGCCCGCGTAGCGAAGGTCCGGAAACATACCGCGGCTGAACCCTTCGTTGCCGTGGCACGTGCCGCAGGTTTTTCCGTAGAGCTGCTCGCCGTGTGCGATGAGCTCGGGCGTACCGAAGGCGGGCGGCGGATTGAGCACCGGCTCCGGTTCGGGTGGCGCATCGGGCAGTTTCGCCGTGGCGCCGAGCTTGTACACGAGCAGCCGCGAGTGGTTCGGCGCCCAGTAGTTGCCCGTCAGCCGATAACCGGCGACGACGGCCACGTACTGCTCACCATCGACTTCGAATGTAGAAGGGCCAGCGACCACGCCAGTTTGCGCGCCGTGGCTCCACAACTTTTCTCCCGTGTCCGCGCGATACGCAGAGAACTCTTTCGTCCTGGTATTGCCCGCGAATACCAGCCCGCCCGCGGTGGCGAGCGAGCCGCCGCTGCGGCCATCTTCGAACGACACGCGCCACGCTTCCTGCTGCTTCACCGGGTCCCACGCGAGCAGGAAGCCCTTGTTGACGCGCAGCGCCTTCGGGTTCTCGAGCATCTTCGCGCTGCCGGCGAAGCTGATCGACAGTTTCTGCCCCATCGGGTTGTCGTCCTCGTGGGCAACGACGAAGGGGTAGCTGATCTCCATCGCAGGGATGTAGACGAGCCCGGTCGTCGGGCTGAAGGACATCGGGTGCCAGTTGTGCCCACCGCCGAAGTAAGGGATCGCGATGAAGCCCTTGCCTGTCACGTCGTAACGCGCGGCGGGAACGACGTTCGGGCGCCCGGTCTTCATGTCGATGCCGGTCGACCAGTTGAGCGGCACGTAGGGCTGCGCCGATATCAGCTCGCCGCTCGCGGCATCCAGCACGTAGAAATAGCCGTTCTTCGGCGCCTGCAGGATGACGTGGCGCTCCTTCCCATCGATGTTGAGGTCCGCGACCGTGATTTGCTGGACGGCGGTGTAGTCCCATGAATCCCGCTGCACCTCCTGGTAGTGCCAGACGTACTCGCCCGTCTCAGGCTTCAGCGCAACGATCGATGAAAGGAACAGATGATCGCCCTTGCCGCCCGGATCGCGAATCTCGGCCGGCCAGGGTCCACCGTTGCCGACGCCCACGAAGAGGAGGTCGGTCTTCGGGTCGTAGGTAATCGCGTCCCACACGGTGCCGCCGCCGCCGTTCTTCCACCAGTTGCCGCTCCAGGTCTTCGCGGCCATTTCCATCTGCGCGTTCTCGAACGGCTCGTTCGGATTGCCGGGGACGGTGTACCAGCGCCACACCATCTTGCCGCTCTCGGCGTCGTAGGCGGAGATGTAGCCGCGTGTACTGAATTCGGCACCACCCTGGCCGATGAGGACGAGGCCCTTCACGACGCGCGGCGCGCCGGTGATCGAATACGGTTTGTCGCGGTCGATCGTGTAGATGTCCCACACGGATTTGCCGGTGGCCGCATCGATCGCGATGAGCCGGCCGTCGATGGTGCCGAGATAGACCTTGCCGTGCCACGCAGCCACGCCGCGATTCACGACGTCGCAGCACGCGTTGACGGCCCACTCGCCTGGCACCTTGGGATCGAATTTCCAGAGCAGCTTGCCGGTCTTCGCCTCGTACGCGTAGAGCTTGCTCCACGCGGTCGTCACGTAGATGACGCCATCGATGACGATGGGCGTGGACTCCTGCCCGCGCCTCGTATCGAAGTCGGCGAACCAGGTGAGACCGAGATCCTTTACCGTTTCGGTGTTGATGCTCTTCAGCGGGCTGAAGCGCTGTTCCGCGTAGTCCCGCCCATACGACATCCACTGGCCCGCGTTGCTGGGCTCGTTCGCCGCAAGCAGACGCTTTTCATCGACTGCTGCGAATCGTGGAGCGGGCGGCGTGGCGCTTGCTTCAGGTTGTTCACGCGTGCAGGACGCAGTCAGCACTGTGAAGCCACAAACGATAGTCATCAGGGTTTTGCGCATGGCCCGGCATTCTGCATGGAGGCCTGCACATTCCTGCCACGAATGAGAGATGGAAACCGGCGCGTGGACGCGTAGCCTGAGGACACACCTTTCCGGAGATCACGCCTATGACCGATGTCAATCCCGGCAGTGTTCTGATCCTCGGTGTGGGTTCGGCGCGTGGCCTCGGTGCCGCCGCGGGTCGCGTATTCGCGGCTGCTGGATTCCCGGTGGTGATTGCGGGTCGCAACCGCCAGAAGCTCGATGAGGCAGCGGCGAGCATCGCCGCGGCGGGCGCGACGCCTCGCGTGGAAATCGGAGATGTCACGCGCACGGAGGACGTGACACGATTCGTCGCCGCGGCGGAAGCGCTCGGCCCGCTCGCCGTTGCCATTCACAACGCGGGCAGCAATCGTCCGTCACCTTTTCTTGAAGTCCAGCCGGCCGTCTTCGAAGAACACTGGCGATCGCACGCGTTCGGTGCTTTTCTGCTCGCGCAGGCAGCACTGCCCAAAATGCTACCGCGAGGAACCGGGACGCTGATCTTCACCGGCGCGACAGCGAGCTTGCGCGGGAGTGCGCGGTTCGCGCCCTTCGCTGCGGCGAAAGCGGCCGTGCGCATGACTGCGCAAAGCCTGGCGCGGGAATTCGGGAAGCAGGGAATTCATGTGGCGCACGTCATCGTCGACGGCGTCATCGACGGCGAGCGAGCGCGGTCTGCGATTCCGGATGTGGAGAATCGTTTCGGCGCGGACGGCATGCTGCACCCGGATCGAATCGCAGAGACGTATCTGGTCCTGCATCGGCAACACCGCAGCGCCTGGACGCACGAGCTCGACCTGCGACCCTGGGCGGAGACTTTCTGAGCAGATAGCAGGACTTGCACCGGTCTACCATTGAGCGCATTGAGTAATGCGTCTCCTCACTCGAAGATCTCTGCGGAGGCGACGCCTGCCGGATTGGTGTTCGGCGGCCGCTCGATGCCGCCCACGATCAGAACCTTGCCATTGGTGAGGACCGTCATCGTGTGCTGGTAACGAGGCCTGCTCATCGAGGGCCCGGCGGTGCGCAGCGCCGTGGCCGTGACGATCAACTCCGAGCTGTCCGCGATGTCACCGAAATTGGCGGTGACACCGCCTGTGACCAGCACACGCGAGTCCGTGAGCGGAGCGGCGGCGACGAACGTGCGCGGCGTCGCCAGATCCAGCGCACGACTCAACCCGAGAGTAGTCGCATCGAAGCGGATCACCGATGTGAGAGCGGATGCCGCCTGGTCCTCGCCGCCACCCACGATCCAGATATTTCCGTCGCTCGTCCGGACTGCGTCGTGATCGGCGCGCACCGTGCTTTCTGCAGGCGTGAGCGTGGTGAATGTGCCCGTTGCCGGGTCGTACAGTTCGGGCGGCGCCGATGTTCCCGTACCCGTGATGCCGCCATAGATGAGCACGCGGCCATCGTTGAACGCTACGGCAGTGTGCTGGTAGCGCGCGAACGACAAGGATGCCGGTAGTAACGTGAACCGGCCGGTGGCGGGATCATAGATTTCCGCGCTTCGCTCGGGCGTGCTGTCGAAGATGCCACCCACGATGAGGACTTTTCCGTCCTGGAGCCGCGTGGCCGTCGCGAAAAGACGCGGAATCTGCGGCGGACTCGCGGTAGGCGCCACAGCGCCCGTCTGTGGATCGACCACTACGGCGTCCGGAATGGCGACGAGTCTGCCGATCACCAGCACGCTGCCGTCAGCGAGTGACGCTGCCGTGAAACCTACTCGTCCGGAATCCAATGTGCCTGCCAGCTGAGTGAATGTCTCAGATGACGGGTCGAACGAGTACATCGATCGCGTAACCAATCCGCTTTCGTCCACGCCGCCCACGATGAGGACTCGGCCATCGTTCAGGGGCACGGCGGCGTGCATGCCGCGTGCGAAGGGCATCGCGATCGCGCGCATCCGCTCGCGATAGCTCGCCGTCAGCGCGAGATCCCGGATTGCAATTCCGGCATTGGCGACAACAGTGAGCCGAAACGTCGTGCTCGCGCTCAGCGGCGGAGTCGTGATCGTCTGGCCGCTGGCAATGGCGACGCCACCCGGTTGAATGCTGCCGATGCCGTTCTCGAAGACAGCCGTGAGTTGCGCGCGTTCACCCACGAAGTAGCTGACGCGGTCGGAGGTGAATTGGCTGATGGAAGGCGGGCCCGCTGCGGTCAACATCGGCTGGCCGTGATCGCCACAGGCCGCAAGAAACAAGAGCAAAACGCATGCGCAAGAGCCCGGCGCCTTCTCGAGTCTTTCGATCATCTGGAGCTTTCCTTCGCGTCGTCCGGGACCGGGCGGGCGGCGCGCAATATAGGCGGAGCGCGCCGTGCGCAGTAGCACCAGAAAAGTAAAAATTCGTGTCTTTTTTGTAGCTCCTGCCGAGACTGCTGTGCCGAGATTGCGGGCAAGTCGGAGTCTGTCCGGTGCAGCTCGCCGATTCCGTCTGTCGGCGACCTGCCGTCTACGCGCTTCGTTGATGACAACTCAGCGCGTCATTGCATGCCAAACGCCATACATCTTGTTCACGTGGCTGAAACGGCGCCATCGCTACTCTGCGCATTGCAAGAAGCGACGCATCGTCATGGCCAACCAGGACTACGCCAGCCCCTCGCTGGCAGCGATACTCCATGGAGCTTACGTTCGTACATGGCCGGAGAGGTATGAGCTTCTCGACGGCCTGCGGGGGCTGGCGTGCGTAGGTGTATTGCTCCATCACCTCGGCGTGGTGGGGTTTGGCCACTACTGCGTCATGATTTTTTTCGTGATCAGCGGATACTGCATCACGGCGTCGGCGCAATCGGGACTTCGGCGCGGCACCTCTTTCGGGATATTCATGATGCGCAGAGTCCGGCGCATCTATCCGCCTTATCTCCTGGCAATCGCATTCTTCGCTCTCACGCGGTTGATCAAGTCCACGCTCGATGGGTCATCGGTCTGGCGACCGGCGTGGTCTGACTGGTTGCAGAACCTGACCCTGACGCAGTGGCTTTCCGTACCCTTTCAGTCAATCGCCTTGCCGGGCGACAACCCGAAGCTGTTCGTCAGTGCGTTCTGGTCGCTCAACTACGAGGAGCAGTTCTACCTGATCATGGGAATCGCGCTTCTGGTCGCGGGGCGGTTCGGGATCCGCCTCGCTCGAAGCGTGCTTGCGCTTCTCGTGGTGGGTCTGGCGTGGAATGTGGCGCGGCCAGGCTCGATCAGCGGATTCTTTCTCGACTACTGGGTGCACTTTGCACTCGGGTCTTGCCTGTACTTCGTGCTTTGCGGCCCGCCGCGGCTGTCGAGGTTTGCGGCCTTTCTGGCCGGGATGCTGTTGCTTGGGATATTCAGCACCAGCCGGTTGCTGCCATGGCAGGGGAGTGAAACGGAGACTGCACAGCGCGTCTACGTGGAGCTCGCAGTTCTGTCCGCTATGGCAGTGATGCTGCTGCTTGTCAGGCCGTTCAGCGAGATCGTCAGCCGCAATGTGTTGTGGAAGCCAGTTGCCGCCATCGGGGCGATCTCGTACAGCTTGTATCTCGTGCACCAGTTCAATCTCACACTGGTCAGCACGATCGTAGCGGGTATCGTTCCGCACGCAATGCCGGCAGGCGTTGTCACCGCGGTCAAAGTCCTGATCCATCTCTGTATAGGCGCCGCGTTCTGGTACGTATGTGAACGTCCGTTCCTGAGCCGGAAACCGCTCTCACACGAGACGGCGGTGCCAGTTAGCGTTGCCCACATGCCGAAGACACTTGTATGACGAGACTGTTTCGTCCTGTCGCACTCGCCGTTGCCTTGATTCTCATGTCGTGCGAAATCGCAGCGGACACGAGCTATCACATTGGCAACAGTCTCACCTGGGACATGTACGTGGTCGGGCTGCAGCAGATGGCCCAAAGCTTCGGAGGGTCGCTGACGCCCGGCTATCACATCCGCTCGTCGCAATCCCTCTCATACATGCTGAGCAATCCCGGCGACGTCACTGTCGACTCGCCCGCTACCTGGCCGACCGCTCTGCCGGGTCAGCCGTGGAATTTTCTGACCTTCCAGCCATATCCCGGTTCGACCGCCGCATCGACGTTGCAGACGGATATCACGGCTGCACAGACGTTCATCGACCTCGTCGCCGGGACCTCGAGTCCACGTCCTGTCATCTTCATCTATGAGGCCTGGCCAGCTCAGGCCTCGTTTTCCGGCAACTATGGTGCGTACTGGAATCAGACAGTTCCCAACACCCTCAACCAGCAAACGATCCTCGCCCGACAATACTTCGACGCGCTGTTTCAACGGCTGACCGCGCTGTACGGTGACACCGCAACGATCCGCGTCATTCCGGTGGGCGACGTGCTCGCGCGCATCGATCAATTGATCGCCGCCGGGCAGTTCCAGGGTGCGAGCAGCATCGCCGATTTCTACCGCGACACGCATCATATGGGATCGGCCGGTCGGTTCACTGCGGCGATCACCGCGCTCGCCACGATGTATCGCCGCAAGCCTGCTGGGACTTCGTTTGCGATCTACCAGCAGTTCAACGACGGCTCGGTCATTCTCACACCGCAGGTCGCCGCTCAGCTCGAAAGCATAGTGTGGGATGTCCTGACATCGGACAGCGCCCGCACTGGCATATATCCAATCAGCCTGAATCCCGGATCGCTTTCTTTCCGATCGACGCCCATCGGCGCGCGCGATCAGCCCCAGACGGTGGCGATTTCCAACCTCACTTCCGCGCCGGTTGCGATCGATGCGATCGCCGTGACCCAGAACTTCCTGCAGACCGGCAGCACGTGCGGAACCTCGCTAGCGGCGAATTCAGAATGCACCGTGACGGTGACTTCTGCGCCTGCGGTCGCCGGCGCACTCTCCGGAATGCTTACGATCCGCTCGGCCGGCGTAACGTACTCCGTTTCGCTCGCGGGTAACGCGCCAGTCACTGCGACGATCAGCGCGGATACCACTGCAGCTACAGTCGGTCAGCCCGTTACGCTCACCTGGAATTCTTCCCCCGGTGCCACCTGCCAGGCGCAGAGTAGCGGACAAGGCGGTCAATGGATCGGCAGTGTTGCGCCGAGCGGCACGAGGACCTTCGCGGAATCGACTGCTGCTTCCATTGAGTATTCACTCCACTGCAGCGCCAGCGGAGTCGCCGATATTTCTGTTTCTGCTTCTGTGGTCTGGTCGTGGCCACCGGTCGACGTGACACTTTCGGCAACGCCAACCACCGTCGAGGCTGGGCAACCCACTTCGATCACCTGGAGCTCATCGGGTGCAACGGACTGCAACGCGAGTGGCGGCGGCTCTGGCGACGGCTGGTCCGGAGCAAAGCCGACCGGTGGAACACAATCGGTCACTGAATCCGTCGGTGCCGGGAACCTGACTTTCACCCTGGGATGCAGTTCTTCGCTGAGCGGATTGTCGAAGAGCGCATCGGTAACGGTCGTGCAGAACGCGCCCCGCAAATCGGGAGGCGGGGGCGCAACGGACCTCGTTTCACTGATCGTGGCCGGACTTCTGTGCTCGCGCCGCAGTCGTCGATCGGCTCGTGGTACAGCTTCGTGGCTCACGGTAGCATCGTGAGTACGCGCGGGGGCGCGTTCGCACTTGCATTGCTCAGCGCAGGACTCACGTTCCGCGATGCGCGTCAGCCCCCGGCTACTCAGCTGAGGACCTCAAATCCCAGGGGCCTGATGGGCGCGCCGGTGTTGCAAGTGGATGCGGGACACGAGGATAGCGCGATCAGGAGATCCATCTCCGCGCGCAGAGTGATCGCAGCACCAGCGCGGGTTCGCGGTGGCAGAAACGACAAGCGGCCGTCCGCCGCCACATCTGCATTCATGAAGAAGTTCAGCGAGTTCGGCAGCGGCTCGGGTTCAATACCCAGCTCACGGAATGCCGAGCACAGATTGTCATAGCAGTTGGCGTGATATTCCGTCACACCATACTGGAGGCGGTACATCTCGATGCTGCATGGCGCGTACAGGAGATCATGCTTGCCGACGTCATCGGCGACGATCGTCAGCATGCGCTCGCTGCGATCGGACCAAAGCACATCACCTGTTGAAACATAGATCTTTCCGCCGTAGTCGAACGTGCGGCCACTCGACAAGCGCTGTCTCCCGTCGACGGAAAAAGCAACGAGGTCGCCTGTTTGCCCGCCTTCGATGTCGATGACGCGCAACTGCTCGCCACGTTTGAGCCGCAACCCGGCCCCGCCACCGGCCGCTACAAGAAGCCTTTCAGCCATTTGTTCAGTCACTCGCAATTGAAGTGTGGGCAGAATACCAGACGTCATTTTCAGGGCCGTGATAGCTGCCGGCGCGGCTGACACCGTTCGAAGCTCGCCACACTTGTTACTCCGGCAGCTCGACACCCGCACGCCATACTGAATCCACCGGCCGCTGAGCACGCGGGGCGAAGGTAGCCGACGACGGTGTAAAGCGCCGGGTGGAGGGACGAACCGCGGCGAGGGTGCGGATCGTCGAGTGGGGCGGGATCATGAAGCGAACGAGGGAGGTCGGCATGCGCAGCTTGATCGCGGGGATGAAGGTTTCCCTCGACGAGAGGGTTCAGGGCGCCGATGGCTACGCCGATTGGGTGGACGCCTGGTCGGAGGACTATGAGCTCACGCCGCAGATCGACACGTGTCTGCTTGGCGGGGGCATGTATCCGGGTTACGAGCGATATTGGGCAGCGGTGCAGAACGAGCCCGACAAGCCGTCGCCGCTGACCGGCAAGGTGCCGACGGCGGCGGAAGTCGAATGGGCACGCTTCATTCCGCAGACGACGCACTACGTCCTCTCGAGCAAGCTGTCCTCAGCTGACTGGCCGAATACCCGATTCGTGCGGGGGCTGGACGAGATCTCCGCTCTCAAGCGGCAGTCCGGCAAGGATATCTATCTCGTCGGCGGCGCCCGGACGACCGCGAGCCTCATCGACGCCGGCCTGGTCGATGAGTTGCGCCTCATCGTTCATCCGCTGATTGCCGGAGGCAGCCACTCGCTCTTCGCTGCCACGGAACGTCGTCGCGGGCTCGAGCTGCGGCAGGTTCGGCAGCTTCCGGGTGGACGCGTGAGTCTCATCTACGGAGTTGGCTGAACGCCAGCGGCAGGGATCCCGGCGAACGACAACCAGCAACGCAACAGGAAAAGCCATGAAAATGAAATTTGTCCTGGCAGCCATGACCGCCAGCCTGATCGGTCTGTGTGCACTCACTTGCGAGGCGAGCGAGACCACCATCGAGCAGATGCCGGCGGAGCTCGAGACGCGGTTCGCGCTCAGCGCATTGCCGCCGGCGTTGCGGGACAAAGCGAGCGTCTATTTACTGGATCCCGCAAAGGGCTATCACCCTGCCCGACAGCGGCCGGGCGGGCTCGTCTGCCTCGTCGAGCGAACGGTCTGGGAGATGGCCGAGTTCCGCAATGACATCTATATCCCGCTCTGCTACGACGCCGCCGGCACGAAGGCACATTTGAAAGTGATCATGGATGCAGCCGCGCTTCGCGCGCAGGGAACGAGCTCCGCCGCGCTGAAAGCTGAAATCGAGAAACGCTACAGAGACAGCACCTACGCGGCTCCGGCGCGGGCGGGCCTGTCTTACATGGTTGCCCCGGTCATGCGCGCACCCGGCCCTCCCGATATGAAGGTTCACACCATGGCCATGCCGCATCTGATGTTCTATGCGCCGGGCATCACGAATGAAGACATCGGAGCGGCTCCCAACCTCAGCGAGCCTGCCAGTCTCCTGAATCCCTTCATCGACAAACAGGGTAACGCAGAGCAGTCGTACATGATTCAACTCGTGGGTGAGGCGGAGAAGGCCAGAATCCTGGCGGACGAGAAAGGGCTTCTGCATGACCTCTGCGCCTGGCGCGACACGCTCTGCCTCGCGAACATGAAGCACTGACGCGCTCCTACTTCGATCTGTGTCACAAGGCGTCCGACGACTCGCACATGTAGTCGGCCGCGTTCGCGGGATTCACCCTGATCTGCACGGCACGGCGCGTAAGCGCCGCCCGATCGACCGCGTGAAGGACGAGCCCTCAGCGATAGAAGACGTGATTGCCGATCGTCGCGACGGCGCGCTTGGTTCGCGCCCACGACGGGTTGACGCTGGTGGCGTGATAGAACAGCGCACCGGGGACGATTGGCATGTGCGTGTTGTCGTACGCGGCCTTCGCAACGTCCATGGCCTGCTTCCAGGCCACTCCATCCCCCGGCGAGATCGGTCCGAGCTCGGTCCATGAAAAGTGGGCGACGTGCCGGCGGCGAATCGGGTCCCAGCCCGACTGGTGCACGACTCCGCAAATACTGCGCGGGAAGTACTTCGAGCGCGAGCGATTCAGCGTGACTTCCGCCACCGCGAACTGCCCGTCGAGCGGCTCGCCGCGCGCTTCGAAATAGACGTTCTCGGCGAGACAGCGCAAATCGAGCGAACGCTGATGCGCCCGTGCAGCTTCACGCTCAGCCGCCTCGTACTGCATGGGTTCGACGCGCGTCCGCTGCGTGTACGCGAAAAAGACGATCGAGCCGATCGCGAGGAGCGGCACCGCAACCATCGCGACGGACCCGAGCATTTCCTTCGCGCCAATGAGCCGGTAGTACTGGAGTCGGCGACGCCAGACCACGGGCCAGATGCGCACTTCCTGGATGAAGGACGTCAGCATGGCGCGCAGGGTGAGCGACGCTCCCGCGCAGTGTCAAACCCATGCGGCATTATGTCGCGCCCGCATGCGCGAATCGTGAACCGGGGCTCAATCAGCGCGGCGGCAGAATGTTGCTCCAGGTTTCGGTCAGCACGTTGGTGCCGCTCTGAAGGAAGCCGCGCAATTCCGTGGCCTCGTTGGCGCGCAGCTGCTTCACGCGCACCGTCATGCGCCACACGTTGCCGGGCTCGACGAAGTAGGCATTGCTCTCGACGATCTCGCCGTTCGATGGCGCCGTCACGACGGCCTTCACCGCCGCATCCGGCTTGAGTGCCGCGAGCGCCGGACCGCTGAAATCGACGATGAACTGCTGTTCGTTCTCGGCAAGCTCGTAGTATCCGCGGCCGATGCGTGTCTGCGTGACCCATGCGCCGGGCGGCCGTTTTATTTCCCGAGTGCCCTGCCAGTGCACGCGATACGAAAGATCGAGCGGCTGACCGAGTGCGGGCAGCTTTTCCGGCACCCAGTACGCGACGATGTTGTCGTTGGTCTCATCCGGCGTGTAGAGCTGAACCAGCTCGACGCGACCGGCGCCCCAGTCGCCGACCGGCTCGATCCACGCGCTCGGCCGCATTTCGTACCGCGCTTCGCTGTCTTCGTAGCTGATGAAAGTGCGATCCCGCTGCATGAGGCCGAACCCGTTGAGCTTCGGCATCGAGAACGACGTCGTCAGCGTTTGCCTGGGATTGATCAGCGGGCGCCAGATCCACTCGCCGCTTCCCGTCGCCACCATCAGGCCGTCGGAGTCGTGCACCTCCGGACGGAAGTCCGTGCGATGCGGCTGGTTTTCGCCGAAGAAGAACATGCTGGTGAGTGCAGCGACTCCAAACGTCGCGACGCTCTGGCGCTGGAACAGACGCGCGTGCACGTCGACGACGGTCTCGTCCCCGGGATGAATGACGAACTGGTACGCGCCCGTCGCGCGCGGCGAATCGAGCAGCGCATAGAGCGTCAGGGTTTTGGCATCGGCCGCCGGTTTGACGAACCAGAACTCGGTGAAGCGCGGAAACTCTTCGCCCTGCCCGCCCACCGTGTCGATCGCGAGCCCGCGCGCGGACAACCCGTAGCGCTCGCCCGCGCCGAGTGCGCGGAAGTAGCTGGCGCCCTGGAACACGGCGACCTCGTCCTTGTATTCCTGCGTGTTCAGCGGGTAGTGCGCACGAAACCCGGCGTAACCGACGTCGCCCCAGCTCTCGGGATGGAGCGTGTTCTTGCCGAAGTTGAAGTCATCCCGGTCGTACGGGATGTGGCGCACCTTGCCCTCGCCATCGATCTGGTTCATGCCCACCGAACGGAACTGATACTCGCCGCCGAGATGGAAGAACATCAGCTCGAACGGCAATTTGTCCGCCCGCCACAGCGCGTGATCGGGACGGAAACGGATGTCGCGCACCTGGTCGTACTTCAGCGCCTGCAGCTCCGCGGGCGCCTTGCGGCTCGTGTCCCGGTACGGTTTCTGGGCCAGCTGCCGCGCTCGAGCTGCAACATCCTCGAAGCCCCAGGCCCCGGCGGGACCGGCATGCAGAAGGACAATGAACAGGAAACTGGCGAAAGAGGTGAGTCGGAGATGGGTCTGCATCAATACAGTAGTCCGGGTCGGCGCTTGCTGGTCGACGGGGCGAGAATGGTAGCGTAACGGCCATGGACTTTCCGCCCGATCCGGAGCGCAGCCCACCCATCGAGATTCCGCACGAGGAGCTCTCGGCAACGGCACTGCGCGGGGTCGTCGAAGCGTTCGTACTGCGGGAAGGCACGGAATACGGCGAGCGCGAAGTCTCGCTGGAGCGAAAGGTGTCGGATGTACTGCGCCAGCTCGAGAGAGGCGAGGCGCAGATCGTGTTCGATCCGAACACCGAAACGGTCGACATCGTCGTGAAGCGCCCATGGCGTCCCGTTGCCTCACGCGACCCGAGCTGACGCAGCTCGTCCGTCGCCAGTTGAGCTCGCTCTTCTGCGACGACTCGGGCATGCCGGCGCAGGGAACCGCCATCTACTGGCTGTCGGATCCGCGTGACGTCCGCCAGATCCGCTATGTCGGCCAGACACGCGCGCCGCGGCGGCGTTTTCTGCAGCACCTGAACACGGCGCGCCTCTGGTTGCCCGACGAGACGCCCTGGTGGGTGCCGTCGCCAAAGCTGCGCCCGTTGTATGAATGGATTCGCGAGCTGCACCAGGACGAGTTCCGGTTGCCCGCGATGGTCGTCTCCACGTGGGTCGACACCACGGCGCAGGCGCGCCTCGCGGAGCGCACGCGCATCCTCGAATGTCTCGAGCAGCGGCTGCCGCTGCTCAATTTTGAGACTGAGGTGCTCGGGCGGCAGATGCCGCTACTTTAGGTACACAGGAGCGCCGTGCGGATGAGGCCGGCTTGCTGGATCAACTGCAGTGCCTTGTCGTGCTCGATCTTCTTGCCGTCCTGCTTGTTCACCTCGTGCCCGAATTCCTTCAGTTTCTTGCACGTCGACTTCGAGTCCCCGAGGAGATAGGACGTCTGCGCCGCCAGCACGTCGCCCAGCAGATTGTTGAGCAGCCCGAGGCTCGTCACATCGCTGATCAGCGAAGTGAGCAGCGATAGAACGGATGCCACCGTGCTGGGCGTGGCCACGAACCCGCGATTCTTCGTCGGCATCTGCGCATCCGATGGATCGCTCACCGTGTAGCGCCCGACGACTTGTCCAGTGGCGCTCACTGCAAGCGCGACGCTCTCGACCACCGGTGCCGAGCTGATCGTATCGATGATCTGCCCCAGGTCCACGAGCGTTCCATCCGCCGTGACGAATGCATGCATGACGCCAGAGGCAATCAACGAGCTGCCTGCAACCTGGTCGCGATCGTTCAACGCGTAGCCGACGCTCATCGTGCCGCCGAGTGTCCCGAGATCGGTCATCGTTTTACCGGCATGCAGGAATGCGTGACGCTCGCCATCCGCACGCGCAGCGATGCCAGTCGATGTGCCGGCGCGATTGATCGCCATCCCGACGCAGTAGTCGCCGCCGAGCGTGCCGATATCGGTTGCCTTGTTCCTGTAGAGGAAACAGCGGGTCAATCCGGCCTGATCGAATCCTCCGATCACGAGCCCGTCCTCGTTGAGGGCGGTGGGGCCGGAAAGGAACGAGGCACGGCCCGGCACCAGATCGTCGAACTTCCTGCCGTGAAGGAAAAAGGCGTGCGTTCCGGTGCCGTCGTCGAATGTGCCGGCGATCTCACCCCTGGCGTTGATCGCCATGGCGGTGCTGTCCGTGCCGCCCATCGAGCCGAGGTCGTTGACCGCACCTTCGCTGAACAGCACCGCGCGATTCAGTCCATCGGATCTCGTGGATTGTCCAGCGACTTCGCCTGCACGGTTGACGGCATTGCCGACGCTTGCGCCGCCGAGCGTGCCGAGGTCCGACATGACACCGTCCGCATACAGAAAGGCGTGCGATTCACCGGCAGTCGTCAATGAGAATCCTGAAACCTGTCCGCCGTTGTTGATCGCACGGCCGACACTTCCCGGACCGCCCAGCGTGCCGAGGTCGGTGAGCTCGCCATCGCTGTACACAAATGCGTGCAGCTGTCCGTCCACGGTTTCGGAATACCCTGCGACCTCGCCGAGGTCGTTCACGCCTATCACTTCGGTGAAGCGGCCGCCGAGCGTGCCGAGATCCTTCACCTGATATGTGGGAACGTCCGCTATCGCGGGCGCTGCAAGCAGCACGCAGACCGCATAGGTCCATCGATGGTTGCGCACGTGAGACCTCCGGTCCCACGTCCAGCACTTTTCGTTCCCTCCGCAGCTCAGGCTACGGCGGTCGCTTCGATCTCGACCAGGATGTCCGGGTGAAACAAAGCTGCAACACCGAGCAGCGTCCCGGGCGGCTTGCAGCCTGCTTTCGTCAGGCGTTCCGTCACCGACGCAGAGGCCGCAAGAAAGGCTGGAATGTCCGTCACGTAGTAATTGAGTCGCACGACGTTGCGTAACGCCATGCCGGCCCGCTCGAGCACGACTTCGAGATTGTCGACTGCCTTGGCGAGCTGCGCTTCCATGTTGCGCGCGTGCAGGGGACCGCCATTCTCGTCGACGGAAGTCTGACCTGCGCAGTACAGGGTGCGCGTGGCGCCGGTGACCTGGAAAGCCTGCGAGTATCCGAATGGGTCCTGCCAGGTCCAGGGATTGATCGGTTTCAGCTCGAGCGACACGGTTACGACTCCGCTGGTGGTCCTGCGGCGAAGAATGCAGTGGCGCGGGAAGGGTTACAACCTGGCAGCAATGGTGATCGCCCACCAGGGACCGATGGACTGGCCGGTTGTCGCGGACCAGTACCATGCGGAGACGTCGGGCCACTGTTGCCCGTGTGTGTCATGAATGCGTTCGCGAACTTCGAGACGTTCCGCGCCACGCTGTGCCGTGAATGTGCCCCAGTGGGCGCCGTCTGAATCGAGGGTCAGCGGCTGCGGCGTGATTGCGTAGCCGATGCCGCGGAAGCAGTCGCTTGCCGGATGGAGCTTGCGGGTTTCCTGCGCCACCCAGCGGATGACGATTTCTCTTTCGCCGTCCGTGAAGCGCGCGATGCGGCCGGGGAAGTCCGCAGCGAAGCGTTGCTCGCGGGGGCCGAGCGGTAATTCGCGTAGCGGTTTGCCTGCGAAGTGGGTCGGCCAGCCGGGGAATTCGCCAACCGGCGCCTCGGGCTGGCGCGCGCCAAACAGCGGAACCAAGGCTGCGAACACGCATGCAATCAGCATCGCGCTCGAGCTAACTCGCATGAGTCACCCGTGGAAATCTGGAGGCCGCTCCTGCAATTCCGATCGCTGCGAGCACGAAGACAACGACGCCGATGAGCGCATGAGCGGGCTCGGCTTGGGGCACGATGCCGGCCTCCACGTAGAACAGCGCCGTCGCGCGCAACACGTTCGCCATCATCACGATGAGCATTGCGAGCGCACCGAGCAACACCGTCTGTACGGCGTTCAACCGACGCAAACCGGCCAGAGCGCAGCTCAAGTACATTCCGGTCCAGAGCATCTTGATTCCGCTGCACGGTGCGTCGATCGACACCTGCTGTCCGTTCCACAGGAGAACGGACCCCTCTCTCACGGCCGCGAATCCATTCAACTGCAACAGAAGCGCCGTCGCCTCGCCGACGAGCACGCGCAGCGGGTATCCCAGGAAGAAATTTAACGACGGAATCAGCGGAGGCGTGAGCAGCAGCAAGCCCCAAAACCACACCTTTCTATAGAGCGCGGCGAGGGCGCTCATCGCGATCAAGGCTCGAACGAGCGGCGGCACGAACGCATACGTCACGGTGTAGATCAGCACGACCAACACTGGCGGACCCCAGTGCACATGGGCGCTGGCTTGGTTGCGCCGGAGAAGAACGGCCGCGGTCAGGAGGCTCAGCAGTCCCCATGCATCTGCAGGGTCGCTCGCCATCCGAGTCGCCAGCCACAGCCACACCGGCCAGAAGGCCAGGATCAGGGCCGCGAGCGGCAGATACTCACGCCGTTGCAACGAGCGTCCGACGTCGTCTGAGATAGGCATAACCGAGAACGATCAGCGCAACGATCATGAGGGCCCACTCTTCCGGCTCCGGAATCGTCGGCACCGACCCTTCCGGCACGGGCTGTAGTCCAGCAGCGTCATACTGCTGTTGAGTTTCGAGCACGACGGCGCCGCTCACCGGCGTGACGAGTTGGTATTTCTGCGCCACCTCGATCGCCTCCTTGCGGTTTTCACTGCGCATCAGCCGTGTGACTTCATCCTTCGCCCACAACCGAACCAGATGATCCGACGTGCTTGCATCCGCCGGCATCGTGACGGCGCTCGACTCGATACGCTCACGCCGCGCCGTCACCCGGCTGAGAGTCGAATTCCATGCGGAGATCAGCCGCTCGAGGTCATTCGCACGAAGCGTCTCGATGCTCGCGAGCCCTTCCAGTTTCTCGCCCACGAGATTCGATCCGGGCGCCACCTGCAGCTCATACCAGTTTGCGAGCTTCGGCCCGCGCCACAGGCGCTGGCGCAAGGCTTCTTCCGTCTCCAGCAACACGGGCTGCGGACCATGAATCCAGAGCAGCACGGAGTCCGGCTGCTCGAACGCAAGATCGAGCCCGCGCGCCAAGGCTGGTGTGTTGTCGTGCCCGCCGTCGTAGTCGAACGAAGCCACCTCTTCGGCTGCATCCACACCTGTGCGCGAACGACTCTCGGCCGCGCGGTCGAACTCGTCGTGCGCGAACACCAGCCTGATGTCCATGTCCGCAGGCATCGCCCGCAGGCTCTTTGCGAGGGCGGCGGCTGCTCTTTCCATCACAGTCGATCCATCGACGACCAGCACGACCCGCCGCGGCCGACCGAGCAGCACATCGCTCCCGATCACCTGGCGTATCACATGTCCTTCGGATCGCGTGTCTTGCGTCCACGCGGTGTTCTGCTCACGCCTCGCCGCGACAATCGAGGCGTCCGGGCTGAGAAGACGCGCGTCCTCGATCTCCGCTCGGAATGTCCCGCCACTCGATGAGGCAAGCGCACTGCTCAGAGGCGACTTCGATTCGATCCACACGCCGTGCCGCAGATCCTTGCGCACATCGAAGTTGCGCTCGTGGAAGTACGGCAACGAGAGCACGCCTTCACGTGCGTTCGTCAATCCGAGCGGCGCCGTGATGCCGAGGCGCACCTTCATCTCCCCCGAAGGTGGCACTGGAAAGAGGTGCATGGAGATGCGATCCGGCCCCGCCGTCGTAACCAGCACCGGATCGCGGCGCGCGCTGACGACGGCCTGGTAGGCCGCCCTCACCTCGCCTCGTCCCCCGAAAGCCGCTTCGCGCTCTTCGCCGTTGATCCACAGCGTTACTCGCGACACCACACCGCCCGGAGGTAACGCGATCTGCGTACGAGCTTCGCGCGGTATCTGTGAGTCGTTCTTGAAGACCATCGTCCACTCGATATAGCCGAGCGCTGCGTCTCCGCTGACCGAGCCATCGAGCTTCGAGCTCGCGAGCCACAGGTCGCGCACCCGCCCGCCCACCGAATCTGCGCCCTGGTCGAAGTCCGCATCCCCCCACTCGAACAGGTCCCAGCGGTTGCTGCGTCGTGTGTTCACGGGTGCCGGGACGGAATTGAAGGCGCGGCCCGTCATCCGGTAGTAGAGCTGGCGGGCCATGTCGGGACTGACATAGCGATTCCTGTTGATGAACAGGCTCATCAGGTCCGTCGTGGCTCCGGTGCGCACGTAGCACATGCGGAGCATCTGGTCCTCGCTGCCGAACGCACGCAGCAGGCGCACGCCGCGCAGTCGAGTCTCGGCGCTCTCATCCATCGCCATGCCAGCACCGATGCGCGTGATGGTCGAAGGCGTGTCCAATGCAATGAGGGCGAGCAGCCCGGCCACGACTCCGGGCCATGCGCGGACCGACGCGTTTTGAGTTGCCGCGACCGCGCGCAGCCGAACCCGGAGACGCCACGCCACGAGTAGCGATGCGAGCGGTGCCCACGCGAGGAGCCCAAGACCGAAGAAGACGATGGCGATTGCGCCGAGTGGCAGCAGCGGCAGGAAGAGCACGGTGTAGACCAGCGCGATTCCAGTCGCGAAGCCGTTTGCGAGCGCAACCCAGCGAACCTGCGCGACCTTTTGCCAGGTCGTGACGAACCATGCCCACGCGTTCGCCGCGGCGACGCAGGCCACGAGCAGCACGTGGCCGAAGGTGGGCACGGGGTCGAAGAATTCGCTCGCGTTCAGGCCCAGCATCAATTCGACGGCGAGCGCGGCGAGCGGCAGCGCCACTCCGAAGAAGAGCAGCGCGGCACTGCGCATGTGCGACCAATAGAAGCTGCGGGGCGAAGAGACCGCGTCGTTATCGGGCATGATTGTTCCCTGACTCCTTGAGGCCGCGCCAAACGATAGGCGCGGACCCAGGCGGAGCCAGGGCGACAATCGGGCAAATCATGGCGGCGCGCGTGGGCCACGCGCGCCGCCTCATGCAAAGGGTTCTTTAGAACCCCAGGGTGATCTGGAAGGCCGCGGAACGCGTGCGCCCGAACCCGTAGTCACCGTGCTTCAGGTTCAAGCCGAGCGACACGACGCGCGAGATACGGCGCGAGATGCTGGCCTCGTAGAAGTAATCGTCGCCCCGGATCTCGCGTGAGTCGTCGTCGCGATCGAACTCGAAGAACTGGCCCTCTTCGCTGCGCAGTTTCCAGTGCGCGCGGCCGACACGCGGCACGAGCCGCCAGCCATCGCCCAGCTCGAACTGGTAGCCGACGGAGAGGAACTCCTGCTTCAGGCTGAAGGCGTCATCGGTGTCGAAGAGATCCTCGTCGCCGAAGTAGTCGGCGCCCGCCTCGATGACGATGCCGATGGGCGTGAGGAAGCCGAACCCGACGCCGATGCCATGGGTATCGCGGTTCGAGAAATCCTCGTCGAACCCGAGCCGCTCGAACTGGTCGATGCGCAGCTCGCCAAGCCCGGCGCGGGGGGTGATCTGGAATTCGGACTGGCGCAGGCCGTTGCCCGACTGCGCGAGCGCCGTGCCGTGCGCGGCAAACAGGGCACAGAGTGCCAGGCTCATCAGGAGGCTTCGCATGGCAGGTCCCCTCATGCGTTGGTGGCTGATTGATTGTGTTGGCGATTCTGGAATCGCACGTTTTGTGCCGGCAACACCCACATGCGAGGTGTCGAATCCCGGTACCTGCGGCATCATATTGCGCGACTTCGGCTGCGCAGCTCGAGGAGAAGATTCATGGCAGAGAGCGATACGGTCACACAGCCCCGGCTCCGGGAAGACATCGTCACTTTGCGCCGGATGCGGGAAGAGATCGTCCAGCGGCACATCGATGCCGAGAACAATGGCGACGTCGATGGGGTTCTCGCGAGCTTCCATCGCCCGCGCTACCACGTGGTGCCGAGTGGCGAGATCACGGAAGGAGAACCCGCCGTACGCGAGCTCATGACGGGTTTCCTGAAGAGCTTTCCGGATTTCCGCTTCGAGCAGGATGCGCTCCATCACGCCGACCACGCCGTCGTGCTCGAGGGCCGGATCACGGGCACCCATCGCGCCGACTGGGCCGGGCTGAAACCCGCGGGGCGCCGCCTCGATGTGCGCGTGGCCTGCGTCTTCGACTTCGACGGCGCAAGGCTCATGAACGAAACCGTGTACTTCGACTTCGCGACGGCACAGCGGCAGCTCAGCCCGGAGTAATCAAGCCATGAGCTCGCTCCCGAAAAATGTGCTCGACGCGGCGGATGTCAGCGCGATCACGCAACTCATTCTCGTCGAACGCGATGCGCGCGATTACGGACGCTGGGAGCGCATGCGCGCGTGCTTCCATGCGGACGCGCTGATTCGCATCACCTGGATCACCGGGAATGCCGATGAGTTCGTGAATGGCTCGATCGACATGGCGCGCCGGGGAGTGCTGGCCAAACACAGGCTCGGGCCGGTCCTCGTGCGCCTGGGCGGAGATCGTGCGGTGGCTTCGCTGGGTGGCGCCATCGACATTCCCGCGAAGGTCGATGGCATCGAGGCGCAGCTCTCGAGCTATGCGAGATTCCTTTATCGAACGGAGCGCCGCGGCGGGACATGGAAGCTTTCGGGCTTCGATGGTGTGTACATTCGCGATGAGCTGGTGCCGGCAATCCCCGGCCAGGTGTTGCGCGTACCGCCGGAGAAGGTGGCGGGGTTCCGCAGCTCGTATCGCATGTTGTCGTACGTGCTCAGCTCGAACGGCTACGCCGTCAACCCGGAGCTTCCCGGCGACGATCGGCCGGAAACCGTACGGGCTCTGGAAAAAGAGCTGTTCGACTGGGCCGGCGTCGCGCCCTAGACGCAACCGGCGGCTGCGTCGGCGAGCCAGCCAGTGAGGTAGCGCGCGTGGCTGCGTGCCACGTGCAGCTCGAAGGAATACTCGTCGAGACATTCGACGACCACCGCAATACTCGCGAGACGGGTGCGCGCGCAACGGCCGGGCGGAAAGCGTTGCGGATGGAGGTCGAGGCCACATCCCGCGGCAAGCACTTCGCGAACAGCGGAACCGCGAACATCGATTGAAGCGATGCCGTCGCTCAGGTCGACGATCGCAAGCCCATCGCCCGCCAGACGCGGCGCATTGCGCGAAGGCTGCACGACCAGCCATTCGGCAGGCCCCACACACAAGACGTGAAACGGTGCAGGTGAGGTAGTGCCGACTGGAGCGGGCAAGCGCTGACCGGCAAGCATGACCGCTTGCTCTCCGCCTGCGTACTCAGGCGCCCAGGACTTCACGCGCCAGACGGCTCGGTCTTCAACCGGCGTGATTCGAAGCGTCGCTGCTTCAGGCATTCATCCGCTCCCCGGCCGGGTCGAAGAACGGCGGATTCACGACTTTCGCACTCGTGACCCGACCCATGTCGTGCACACTCACCTGCTCGCCCACGTGCGCGCGCCCCGTTCGCAACAACGCCAGCGCAATCGGCTCGCCCGTCGCAACGGAGCGCCCCGCGGAAGTGACCCAGCCATCGGTCGCCTCCTTCGAGCCCGCCGTTCGCAGGTGACTTCCGATGACGATGTCGCCGGTGCCAACGAGCCCAACGAGCTGGAACCGATCCTTGCGCACGTGCTCGGGCAGCGTCAGCGAGCGCTTGCCCACGAAGTCCTCGGACTTCGCGGACGCAACTTTCCCCCAGCCGACGTCGTCCGGCACCGTCGTACCATCCGTGTCCGCCCCCACGTGCAGGAAGCCTTTCTCCAGGCGCATCAGCATCAGCGCGTCGATGCCGAACGGCTGGATGCCGTGCGGTTTGCCGGCCTCCATGAGTCGCTTCCACAAGTCCGGGCCCGCGCCGGAAGGCACGTTGATCTCGTACGTCAGCTCTCCGGAAAAACTCACGCGATAAATGCGCGCGGGGTGCCCAGCGAGCCGCCCTTCGCGCATCGCGAGATGCGGAAACGCCGCATTCGAGCAATCGATGTCCGTGTCGAGCGACGTGAGAATGTCCCGCGCACGCGGCCCGGCAAGCGAAACGACTGCCCACTGATCCGTCACCGGCACGATCGCGACGCGCAGGTGCGGCCACTCGCACTGGTGCCATTCATCGAGCCACGCGGCCACACGCCCGGCATTGCCGGAAGTGGTGGTGAGCAGTACGCGATCCGGGGCGAGCAGCACCACGGTGCCGTCATCGAAAAGAATCCCCGATTCGCGCAGCATGAGTGCGTAGCGCACGCGGCCGGGTTTCAGCGTTGCGAGATTGTTGATGTAGAAGCGGTCGACGAACTCCAGTGCATCCGGCCCGTGCACTTCGATCTTTCCAAGTGACGAACCATCGAACAGGCCCGCCGCGCTGCGCACGGCGCGCGCTTCCCGCATCACACCCGCATGTCGCGACTCGCCGCTTCTCGAATAGACAGCCGGCCTTTTCCATTCGCCGAAGTCTTCGAGCACGCCGCCATTGGCAACATGCCAATCGTGCATCGGCAACGTTCGACTGGGCGCGAAGCGTTCACCGATCGCGCGGCCTGCGATCGCACCGAGCGTCACAGGCACGAACGGCGGTCGCAGCGTGGTGTGGCCGAGCGCTGAGGACTTCATCCCCCGCAAGCGGCCAACGATGTCGAGCGACACGCTGTGCGACGTCTTCCCCTGATCCACGGACATGCCCGTGGTCGTGTAGCGTTTCACGTGCTCGATGGAGGAATAGTTCTCGCGCAACGCGAGCTCGAGATCCGCGACCGTGACGTCGTGGCGCAGGTCCACCCATTGGCGGCGCGTGTTACCCACAGGGCTCACGCGAGTCCCGCTGGCATCTGACGAGGCAGAAGGACTCGCCAGCGTGACCATCGGATGCTCATCGACGGGCTCGAACACGCCACTACCGTCGCCATACTTGAGCCGCCCGCCGGCCTGCGTATATAGATGAAGCGTCGGGTTCCAGCCGCCAGACACAGCGAGCGCCTCGCATGTGAACTGCTGCTGCGACTCGATGCTCTTCGAGTCGCGCGAGAGCCGACCTACCGTGACGGTGGACAGCGCGCTGAAGCCACTCGTGTCGATGGGAATCCAACCGCTCAGCAGGGGAATCGACGCGCCACGCAGCTCTTCAGCGAACGCCTGGTGCACCTCGTGCCGCGTATCCGTGACCGCGAGCACTTGAACGCCCGCTTCTTTCAGGCTGCGCGCCACCGCATACGCGGAGTCATTATTAGTGGCGACGACGACGCGCCGCCCGACGGCGACGGCATACCGACGCAAGTACTCGTGCGCGGCACCGGCCAGCAGAATGCCGGGTCGATCGTTATTGCAGAAAACCAGCGGCTGCTCGATGCACCCCGCAGCGAGCACGACGCGATTCGCGCGGACGATCCAGTACCGCTCGCGTGGCGCACCTCGCTGCACGTCTTCGAACGGAACCGTCTCGAGCAACGCGACGACATTCCGATCGTAATAACCCACGGCAGCGGTGCGCCTGAGAATCCGCACCTCCGGCAGGCGCGCGAGACGCTCCACCGTTGACTGAACAAAGAACGCGCCGGATATGCCGTCGACGCTCGCCCCATCCCACACCGCGCGGCCGCCGAGCAGTGGGCTTTGGTCCACTAGCAAAACGCGCGAGCCTGCGGTCGCAGCCGCACTCGCCGCCTTGAGTCCCGATACGCCGCCGCCGATCACCAGCACATCGCAGTGGACATTCCGCGTGTCGTAACGATCCGGATCCTGCTCCACCGGTGCGTGCCCGAACCCCGCCATGCGGCGAATGAACGGCTCGTACGTGTGCCAGCTGGGCCACATGAATGTCTTGTTGTAGAAGCCGGCAGCCCACAGCGGCGCGGTGAAATCCAGCACCCGCCCGATGTCGAAATCGAGGCCAGGCCAGCCGGATGGCACGAATGCTTCGAGCCCATCGTGCAACTCGACGAGCGTCGAACGCGCGGAAGGAATGGTGCGTGCGCCAGAACCGAGCTGTACCAGCGCATTCGGCTCTTCGAGCCCGGCGCTGAAGATGCCGCGCGGACGGTGGAACTTGAAACTCCGCCCGACGGTGCGCACGCCGTTGGCGAGCAGCGCCGAGGCCAGCGTATCCCCCGCGAACCCCCGCAGCGACTTGCCGTTGAATCGAAAGCGCAGCGACTGCGCGCGATTGAGCGCACCGCCCGCGGCAAGCCTGAACGAGGGACCGCTACTCATGCTTTTCGACCGCCGGTTTCGGATCGCCCATCCGGTACACCGCGAGAATCTCGTGACTGACGGTGTTGCGCGCCACGTTGAACCAGCGCCCGCAGCCGTACGCGTGCAGCCAGCGCTCGTAGTGGATGCCCTTGGGGTTACCGCGATTGAACAGGTAGCTCGTCCACTCCGCGTCACTCGCAGTCAGCGGCGGCCGCGTCACGTGCGAAGGACCGCCGAATGAAAATTCCGGCTCGTCGCGCACGCCACACCAGGGACAGGAGATCTGCAGCATGATCAGTGCGCGACGCCGGACGCTGCGCCTTCGTCGACGAGCGCGCCGGTTGCGAATCGATCGAGCCCGAAGGGCTCGATCAGAGGATGCGGGCGATTGTTCGCGATGGTGTAAGCCATGGTGTCGCCGCCCGCGGGAATGGCTTTGTAGCCGCCCGTGCCAAAGCCGCAATTGATGAACAACCCTTCGACGGGCGTGAGCCCCATGATCGGAGTGGTGTCCGGCGTCACATCGACCATGCCGGCCCACTGCCGCATCAAGCGCAGTCGGCTGAAGCTCGGGAACAGCTCCAGCGTCGCGCCGACGGTCTCGCGCATGGAAGGCAGCCCGCCCCGTTGCGCATAGGAGTTGTACACATCCGCGCCGCCGCCGATGACGATCTCGCCGCGATCGCTCTGGCTCACGTACGTGTGCACGGCCGCTGAAATCATTACGACGTCCAGTAATGGCTTCAGGGGCTCCGTGACCATGGCCTGCAGCGCCATCGTGGTGATCGGCAACTTGAAGCCCGCGAAACCGGCGAGCACCGAGGAATGCCCCGCCACGTTCATCACGAAGCGATCCGCGGCGATGTCTCCGCGCGAGGTGCGCACTTCGCGCACGCGATTCCCCGTGATGTTGAACCCGGTGACCTCACACCCCTGGATGATGTCGACGCCCAGCGCGCTCGCGCCCCGCGCGAATCCCCATACGACCGCGTCGTGGCGTGAAATGCCGGCGCGACGTTGAATGAAGCCGCCGACCACGGGAAAGCGCGACTCCATGTTGAGCAGCGGCGCGAGTTTCTTGATCTCCGCCGGCGTCAGCATCTCCGAGTCCACGCCGTTCATGCGGATGGCGTTGGCCCACCGCCGGTTGATCTCGAGCTCGTGCTCGCTGTGCGCGAGCGCGACGAGCCCGCGCTGGCTCAGCATCACGTTGAAATTCAGCTCTTGCCCGAGCCCTTCGTACAGCTTCAGCGAGTGATCGTAGAAGCTGGAGCTCACCGGATAGAAATAGTTGGACCGCGTGACCTGCGTGTTGCGGCCGGAGTTGCCGCCGCCGATCCAGCCCTTCTCCAGCACGGCGACGCGCCGGATGCCGTGCTTCTTGGCCAGGTAGTACGCGGTGGCGAGCCCGTGCCCTCCGCCGCCGATGACGACCACGTCGTACGACCGCTGGGGCTGCGGATCGCGCCACACGGGCTCCCACCCGCGGTTACCGCGAAGCGCCTGGCCGAGCACCTTGAGCAGGGAATAGCGTTGCACAGGGCGGAATTTATCCCATACACATGTGTATGGGAACTACCCATGTAGAATGGGGGCCATGAAAGCCCGCAGGAAACGCGAGCCGCTCGGCAGGGACGCATGGCTGAACGCCGCGCGCAACGCCCTGATCGAAGAGGGAACCGCCGGTGTCGAGATCAACAAGCTGGCGAAACGCCTCGGCGTAAGTCGCGGTGGCTTCTACTGGTTTTTCTTAAGTCGCGAGCAGCTGCTGGAGGAGCTGCTGAAGTACTGGGTCGACACCAGTACCACGCTCTACGAAAGAATTCTGGAGGGCCATGACCACGATGGCATGGCTGAGTACCGCGCCCTCACGGACTTGTGGATCGATGAAAAGGACTACGATCCAAGGTGGGACGGCGCGGTCCGGGACTGGGCGCGCACCTCACCCGCGGTGCTGAAGGCCGTGAAGGCCGTGGACGCGAAGCGCATCGCGGTGCTGGAGCAGATCTTTCTCGATCTTGGATACAAGGGAATGGACGCGCACATCCGCGCGCGCGTCACGTACTACCACCAGGTGGGATACTACGCACTCGGCGTGCACGAATCGCGCAAGGCACGTCGCAGGCTCATTCCGTTTTATTCGCGCGTGCTCACCGGGAAGGGTTGAGGATGCCAAGTCCATGGATGGCCGTTGCGGCCTGTGCACTGATTCTCGGCGAGTTCGAGGACCACGCGGACATCGGTGCACCGAAGCTCGCCGGTGCGGCCACGTACAACGCGGCCTCGCAGGAATATCTGCTCACCGCCTCCGGGTGCCACTTCGCATGGCGCAGGCTGCAGGGTGATTTCATTCTCCAGGCGCGAGTGGAATTCCCCGGGCCAGACGTGAATTCAAACCGGAAAGCCGGTTGGATGGTGCGATCGAGCCTGGATGTGGATGCCCAATACGTGGAGGGCACCGGGGCGGATGTCATTCAGCTCGAGCGACGTGGCACAACGTTCATCTCTTCCACTGCTCGATACGGCGATCCCTTCACAACTCGCGAGATCGCGGAGAGCGGCGTCGGGAGCGAGCCTTACGTTGGACTCTTCCTGTGTGCGCAAAACGAACAAGCCGTGATTCGCGACGTGCGCATCGTTCGCCCGGCGAAGAAGGACTTCGTCCCCTACCGTGATTACATCGGCAGCCACCTCGAGCTGCTCGATCTGCAGACCGGTCATCGGCAGATCGTTCACAGCTCGAAGGTCCCCTTCGAGGCACCCAACTGGACGCGCGACGGTCGCGCGCTGATCTTCAACACCAGCGGCACGGACCCCAACACGCGCGGGCGTCTCTACCGCTTCGACCTCGCCACTCGCCAGCCGATATTGATCGACACGGGCTTCGCCAATCGCAACAACAACGATCACGTGCTGTCGTTCGATGGAACGATGCTCGGCATCAGCGACCAGAGCACCGACGCAGGCCAATCGACCATCTTCACGCTGCCCGCAGGCGGCGGTGTGCCCAAACGCATCACGCCATTGACGCCGTCCTACCTGCACGGCTGGTCGCCCGATGCGAAATTTCTCGTCTACACCGGCGGACGCAGCGGTGAGTTCGACATCTACAAGATCGCAGCGGACGGCAGCGGGAAGGAGATTCGTCTCACCGCCGCCAAGGCGCTCGACGACGGCCCCGAGTTCACACCCGATGGCCGATCCATCTATTTCAATTCCACGCGCAGCGGGAAGATGCAGATCTGGCGCATGGGCGCGGACGGCTCGGACCCGCAGCGGGTGACGAACGACACATACAACAACTGGTTTCCGCATCTCTCGCCTGACGGCAAGTCATTCGTGATGATCAGCTACGTCGACGAGATCGACCCGGCAGAGCATCCCTACTACAAGCGCGTGTATCTGCGGCTCATGCCCGTTTCGGGCGGGACGCCGAAGGTCATTGCGTACATTTATGGCGGGCAAGGCACGATCAACGTGCCCTCCTGGTCCCCCGACGGACGCATGCTCGCCTTTGTGAGCAACTCGTCTATCCCTTAAGGGTGAGCTGATCCGCCGACCTCTGGCGCATCCCCAGCCATTCCTCCGGCGAATGGTGTCGGAATCGCCGCTGTTGCATCGTCCTCTGGTCGGAGGACGCGGCGATGATCTCTCTCAAACACATCTGGGCACTGATTGGCACACTGGCGCTTGCGGCGACGGCGACCCCCGCTTTCGCGGACGCTTGCGAAGGACTCATGCCCGAGCAGGCACGGGAGATGGCCAAAGAGGCAAGGCGAGACGGCAACCATCGCCTGGCGGCCGAGTGCTTCCGCATTGCTGGCGACGACATGCAGGCCGACCGCGAGCTGATTCGTGCGTCCGCCGATGAAACGCCCGCGGCGACCCAGAAGGTCGCCGCGAACGTCGAAACCGCCAAAGCCCAAGCGCGTCGCTTACGGGAAGCGTTCCGCTGACAGCTACCGTTCGACCTGGCTCACCTTCTGCGCGGGCTGCGCCGGAGTCAAAGATCCTGCCAGTTTCACCAGCGACAGGAACTCGCGCCGATAGCCTTCCGGATCGTGATCGAGCGCGCCTTTGGCGAGCGAGGTAACGTCGTCATAGCTGAAGTCGCCGACGTACTTGCTCCCACGCAGCAGCTGCCCGAAGGCCGCAACGCTCGCCGCGAAGCGCAGGTCCGGTGACAACTTCCCGTTTGCGACCAGCGCGCTCTTGCGGATCGGCCGTTCGAGGAGCTGGCTCTTGTCGCTATCCGGCAGCTTGTAGCGCAGCCGGATATGCGCGATCTCTTCGGCACGCGCATCGTTCGCCGGCTTCGCTCCGTAACGCAGCGGGTCGATGCGGCCGTGCGCGCCGGTGGGCACGATTTCGTACAGCGCCGTGACTCGATGGCCTGCGCCGATCTCGCCGGCATCCACCTTGTCGTTGTTGAAATCGTCGCGGGCGAGCATGCGGTTCTCGTAGCCGATGAGCCGATACTCACGCACTTCCGCCGGATTGAATTCGACCTGGATCTTCACGTCCTTCGCGATGGTGAATAGCGTCGAGGACAGCTCGGTCACGAGCACCTTGCGCGCTTCGGACAGGTTGTCCACATACGCGTAGTTGCCGTTGCCCGCATCGGCGAGCCGTTCGAGAAGCTGGTCGTTGATGTTCTCCGTGCCGAAGCCGAGGGCGGTGAGCGCGACGCCGGAGGCGCGCTGCCGCTCAGCCATGTCGACCAGGTCCTCGAAATTGACGATGCCGACGTTGAAGTCGCCGTCGGTGGCGAGCACCACGCGATTGATGCCGCCCTTGATGAACGTGTCGTGCGCTAGCTGGTACGCGCGCTGTATCCCCTCGGCGCCGTTGGTCGACCCGCCTGCCTCGAGCCGATCGATCGCCTCGCGGATCTTCTGCTTCTGGTCGCCGGAGGTGGGCTCGAGCACCACGCCCGAGCTGCCCGCGTACACGACCATGGACACGCGATCCCGCGCGGTGAGCTGATCCGTGAGCAGGCGGAACGCGTTCTTGAGCAGCGGCAGTTTCACCGGGGTCTGCATGGAGCCGGAGACGTCGATGAGGAACACGAGATTCGCCGCCGGGCGCTCCTCCGCCTTCACGTCGAAGCCGCGAATGCCGATGCGCAGGAGCCACGCGTCGTTATTCCAGGGTGCCGCGGCCAGCTCCGTGGAGACGCTGAACGGTGTGCTGCGCGTGGCCGGTACGGCGTACTGATAATCGAAGTAGTTGATCATCTCCTCGACGCGAACCGCATCCTGCGGCGGCAGCCGGCCATCGTTCAGGAAGCGACGCACGTTCGAGTACGAGCCCGTATCGACGTCGATCGAGAACGTCGAGACGGGTTGTTCGGCCGCGAGACGCACCGGGTTCTCTGCGAGGTGCTCATAACGCGAGGTGTCGACGTCCTGCTGATAGGTCGGTGGAGCAGTCGGCACAGATACCGACATCGGCACGCTCTGACTGATCGTGCCGATGTTCGCTGAAACCACCGCCTTCGCGAACGCCTCCTGGCGCTCGCGGACCTCGCGCGGCGAGTCCGTCTTGGCCGCCCTGTGATCGGCCCCCTGTGTTTTGTCTTCTTCGTTTTGCGAGGCACATGCGGTGACGATGGCCACCGCGACCAGCGTGCAAATACCCTGACTGACCCGTGACATAAAGGACACCTGTTACGAGCGCGATGACGCTCACCTGGCCGTATCGAACGAAGCTCGGCGGTGGATCGGGTGAACGCCGCGCCCATGGCCCGTTGGGATCCCGAATTCCGTCCGGTTTTTCGGGATTCCCGCTGCAACGTCGGCGGGGTGTACCCTTGGGCTTGGCTTCGGCCCTGCCCCACAAGAACCAAGGAGTCTTCGAGTGAGCCCGCATGCAGTGATGCTGGTGCTCAGCGCCGAGCCGCAGAAGGCCGCCCGCACTGTTGCGGAGCTCAGGGCTGTCGGGTACGAAGTGCCGGGGCCGGTCGCACCCTTCGAGCCGGGCACGGACCTGGATGGGCCGCTTCAGGACGCGCAACTCGTGGTGCTGGACCTGTATGCAGGATCAGTCGCCGCAGGCCTTGAGGCCGCCGAGCGAATCCGCGCCGCGACCCATTTGCCTATCCTGATCGTGTCGGACGTCGAGGCCGACGAACCCGCTTTCATTGCCGCAGCGCATCCCTTCGAATGTCTCATGCGGCCGTTCACGGCTCCCGCGCTCCGCACCGCTGTGGAGCTGGCCCTGGCACGGCACGCGGCCCGATCGAAACAGCCCCTGGATAACGATCGGTACCGAGACCTGGTCGAGAACAGTTACGACCTCATCTGCACGCACGACGAGCAGGGGATACTCCTGTCCGTCAATGCCGCTGCCGAAAGAGCGCTGGGTTATTCGCGCACCGATTTCCTGGGCCGGTCCATGCAGGAACTGCTGGTACCGGAAACCCGGCACCTGTTTCCAGCCTATCTCGCTGAGATCCTCGAGAAGGGCAGCGCCCACGGCGTGATGCGCATGCGCGCCGCCAACGGCGACGTGCGCGAGTGGGAGTACCACAATTCCGAACGGCGCCTCGAAGATGGCCGGCGCATCATCCGCGGCCTCGCGCACGACGTTACGGAGCAATTGAAGGCTGCGCGCGAGCTGCGTGCGAGCGAGCAGCGTTTCCGTGCCCTGTTCGAGCAGGCTGCGGTGGGCGTGGCCTATATCGACACGCACACCGGAAGGCTTCTCGAGGTGAATACGAAGTGCGCAGAGATCCTTGGCTATGAGCACCAGGACCTGCTGACGCAGAGTTTCGCCACCCTGATCCATCCGCTGGACCTGCCGCGGTACGAGCAGCTCATGGCGGAGCTCGCGAAAGAGGAAGTGCCGGAGTTTGTGGTTGAGTTGCGCCTGCTCGGCAAAGAACGCGCGGACGTCTGGGTCGCGCTGTCCGTGTCGCCCGTATCGAGAGTCGGCTCGCGTAGCCCGAAGCACATGGTGGTCGTGCAGGACATCGGTCAACGCAAGATCGCCGAGCGGCAGCGTGCCATTCTCGAAGCGCAACTGCGCCAGGCGCAGAAGATGGAAGCGATCGGCACGCTTGCCGGCGGCATTGCGCACGACTTCAACAACCTGCTCACGACGATGGTGGGCAACATCGAGCTCGCGCGACTGGATGTCGGGCCGGAGCACGCTGCGGTCGTCAGCCTCGATGCCGTTGCCGCGGCGGCGCGCCGTGCGACGGAGCTGGTGCGCCAGATTCTCGCGTTCAGCCGGAAACAACCTTCGCAACGATCGGTGATCGCGCTCGCGCCGGTGATTGCGGATTCCACGAGACTGCTGCGCGCATCGCTGCCGGCAGCGATCGAAATCGACCTGCACCTCGAAGGCGAAGCACCGCTGGTGCTGGCCGATGCGACGCAGATTCATCAAGTGGTGATGAACCTGTGCACGAACGCGTGGCAGGCCATCCCCGGAGGTCGCGGGCACATCGATATCACGCTGGATGCCGTGGATATCGAGGCGACCGCGAGCGCGCCCGGCGGACCGGCGATCGGTCGCTATGCGCGCATCACCGTGCGCGATACCGGCGAAGGCATGAATGCATCCACGCTCGAACGGATCTTCGAGCCGTTCTTCACCACGAAAGCTGCGGGTCGCGGGTCCGGGCTCGGTTTGAGCGTTGCCCACGGCATCGTGAAAGATCATGGCGGCACGATCACGGCTCGCAGCCAGCAAGGCGAAGGTGCCACCTTCGAAGTGCTGCTTCCGGCCGCCGTTGGCGCTCGCAACGGCGAAACCGTCAGCGCGCCGGAGCCCTCGGTGCCGTTGTTCGGCCAGGGGCGTGTGCTGTACGTGGATGATGAGAAAGCGCTCGCCGTTGCAGTGGGCCGCATGCTCGAAACGCTCGGTTACCACGCGACGGTCTGCTACAGCGGTACGGAAGCGCTCGACCTGGTGCGCGAGAATCCTCAGGGATTCGACATCGTGCTGACGGATTTCAGCATGCCGGGACTGTCCGGCACGGATCTGGCGCGCGAGCTCATGCGCATTCGGCCGGGGCTGCCGGTGGTACTTACGTCCGGTTATGCGGAACGTGCAGGCGAGAATCTGGCGGCGCTCGGCATCTGCCTGCGGCTCGACAAACCGTTCGACCGTGTGTTGCTCAGCGAGGCGCTGAGCCAGGTGCTCGCGAAGACGATCAAAGCAGCGGGCTGATCAGACTCTCTTGAACCACCCGTGCGTGTCGGGCACTTCGCCCTGCTGAATGGCGACGAGCGCAGCTCGCAGTCGCCGCGTTTCGGGACCCACTTCGCCGTTGCCGACGACATGGTCGCGTCCACCGCGAATCAACGTACCGACTCCCGCCAGCACGGCGGCAGTGCCCGAAAGGGCCGCTTCGCCGTTTCGCGTCCACTCGATCATCTCGTCGACGCTGAAGGGTCGTTCGTCGACGGCAATACCCTGCTCCCGCGCCAGCGTGAGCAGCGATTCGCGCGTCACGCCATGAAGGAAGGTTGAATCCAGGCTGCGCGTCAGGATGGCGCCCGGGCGAATCAACAGGAAATTCGCGGCACCGGTTTCCTGCACCTGCCCGCCCGCGCAGAACAGCACCTGGTCGGAATTGAACTGCTTGCGAGCCGCGAGCGTCGGACCCATGGCGGCAGCGTAGTTGCCGCCGGTCTTCACCATGCCGAGGTGCGAGGCGGTTCGTGTCTTCTCTTCCTCGACATAGATGCGCAGCGGCTTCATGCCTTGTGCGAAGTAGTCCCACACGGGGCTCGCGAGCACGATGAGCGACGCTTCGGTTGTCGGAGTCGCGGCAGCACCGATGTTGGGCAACGTGCCGAACAGCAACGGCCGCATGTACAGCGCCCCCGGGGCTTCGGGCACCTGCGCGCGGCAGCGATCGATCACCGAGAGGATCATCTCCGAGAGCATCGCGGCCGGCGGCTCGGGCAGAACGAGCAAACGCGCACTCTGGCGCATGCGCTCGATGTGCCGGTCCAGGCGGAACACGTTGATGCTCCCATCGCTCCAGCGATAGGCCTTGAAGCCTTCGAAGCACGTGCTCGCATAGTGCAGAACGTGCGCGGCCGGACTGATCTGGATCGGGCCTACGGGCTCAAGGCCCGGCGCGCTCCACTTGCCATCGCGGTAGTACGCGACCGACATGGTGTCGGCGAGGACGGTTCCGAACGCGGGCCGCTGGGTAACAGGTGTGTTCATGTCGGTCTCTGATCAGTTCGGCTCGGGATCGAGCACTGCCTGCAGCGCCGCGAGCATGCGCGCCTGACCCGGAAAGTATTCCCACTCGAACGCCAGCGGATAGGGGGTATCCCAACCCGTGACGCGCTGGATCGGTGCTTCGAGGTTCCAGAAGCAGCGTTCCTGGATCGTCGCCGTCAGCTCTGCGCCGAGGCCGGCGAACCGTGTCGCCTCGTGCGCGACGACGCACCGGCCCGTCTTGTTCACCGACTCGACGATCGTCTCGGTGTCCAGCGGCATGATCGACCTGAGGTCGATCACTTCCGCGTCGATCCCCAGTTTATCGACCGCGGCCAACGCAACGTGCACGAGCGTACCGTAAGCAATGACCGTCACCTCAGAACCGGACCGCACGACTTCGGCCTTGCCGAGCGGCACACGATAGTCGCCCTCGGGCACCTCGCCCTTGGGATGTGCGCTCCAGTTCACTGCCGGCTTGTGCGGATCCCCATCGAAGGGCCCGTTGTAGAGGCGCTTCGGTTCGAGATAGATGACCGGATCGTCCTCTTCGACCGAGGCGATCAGCAAACCCTTCGCGTCGTACGGATTCGAAGGCATCACGACCTTGATGCCGCACACGTGCGCGAAGAGTGCCTCCGGACTTTGCGAATGCGTCTGACCGCCGCGGATGCCGCCGCCACATGGCATGCGTACGACGACCGGCGCAGTGAACTCGCCACCGCTGCGATAGCGGATGCGCGCCAGCTCGCTGACGATCTGGTCGTACGCGGGATAAACGTAGTCGGCGAATTGAATCTCGGCGATCGGCCGCATGCCGTTCACGGCCATGCCTATGGCCGCCGCAACGATGCCGCCCTCCGCGATCGGCGTGTCGAACACGCGATGCTCGCCGAACTTCTTCTGCAGGCCATCCGTGACGCGAAACACGCCGCCGAAGTAGCCAACGTCTTCACCCATGATGACGACGGACGGGTCCCGCGCCATGAGCGTGCTCAGGCCTGAGTTCAGGGCCTGGATCATGTTCATGCGAGCCATGCTCAGCCGCGCTCCTTCGCCAGTTGCTCACGCTGCCGGCGCAGATGCTCCGGCATCTCCTTGAAGACGTCGTCGAACATCGTGAGCGGGTCCGCGCGCGGGCCGTCGTTGAGCGTGCCGTACGAGCACGCCTCTTCCCACGCAGTGGAAACCTGCTCCTCACATTCCTGCACGAGCGCGCGATGCCGCTCCTCACTCCACTGCCTGAGCGCGATGAGATGATTCTTCAAACGTTCGACCGGATCGCCGAGAGGCCACGCGGCCTCCTCTTCCTTCGGGCGATAGCGCGAAGGATCGTCGCTCGTCGAATGGGCTGCGGCCCGGTAGGTGACGAGCTCGATCACGGTGGCGCCCAGCCCGCGGCGCGCCCGTTCGGCGGCCCAGCGAGTGGCGGCGTACACAGCGAGAAAATCGTTGCCGTCGACGCGAATGCCCGGCAGGCCATGCGCCGGACCGCGGGCCGCGAATGACGGACCGCTGCCGCCCGCCACACCCTGGAACGTGGAGATCGCCCACTGGTTGTTGACGATGTTGATGATCGCCGGCGCGCGATAGGCGGAAGCGAAAACCATCGCGTAGTGAACGTCGGCTTCGGCGCTGGAGCCTTCTCCGGTCCACGTCGCCGCGAGTGAAGTTTCGCCCTTGATGGCCGCCGCCATCGCCCAGCCGACTGCCTGCGGCACCTGGGTCGCCAGATTCCCCGAGATCGAAAACAGGCGCTTCTCCGCCGAGTGGTACATGACGGGCAACTGGCGCCCCTTGCACATGTCTCGCGTGTTCGAGAGCAGCTGGCACATCAGGTTCACGATGGGCACACCGCGCAGGATGAACAGCGCCTGCACGCGGTACGACGGGAACAGCATGTCCTGCGCATCCAGCGCCATACCCGCGGCAACCGCGACCGCTTCCTCTCCCTTCGACTCCATGTAGAAGGAGATGCGCCCCTGGCGCTGCGCCTTCAGCATGCGGGAGTCGAATATCCGGGTGAGCACCATGTGGCGCAGCCCCTCGCGCAACGCCTGTGCTTCGAGGCCAGGATTCCACGGGCCGACGGCCTGGTGGCGGTCGTCGAGAACCCGCACCAGGTCCACCGCGAGGAACTCGATGTCCCGTGCCCGGGCACCGGGGTCCGGCCGAGCCACCGCCCCCGCAGGCGAGAGCGCTACATAACTGAAGTCCGGAGCATCCCCGGGACGTGCCGGGGGTTGAGGTACATGCAGGCGGGGTTTGGCATTCATGGCTGCGAAGGCTACTCCCGACTATCGCAACGGATGTTGCGAAACCGCTCGTTCCTGTCCCCCTTTTGCATAGGCCGTTTCACGCGTGCACCATTCGCGGCACGTTCTTTCTGCCGGGATAAACCAGGAATGGCCGGACACGGCGACTCCAATCGAGCAATTCTCTACGCACTCGGAGCGAACTTCGCCATAACGGTAGCAAAGGGCGTGGCTGCCTGGCTCAGCGGGTCCGGAGCGATGCTGGCCGAGACCGTGCATTCCGCGGCGGACTGCGGCAACCAGGGACTGCTGCTGCTGGGATTACGGCAAGCCAAGGCGCCTCCCTCGCCGGAATACCCGCTCGGATCCGGCAAGGCGATCTACTTCTGGTCGTTCCTGGTCGCCGTGATGCTGTTTTCGGTCGGCGGCATGTTTTCGTTGTACGAGGGCATTCACAAGCTGCAGCACCGGGAACCCCTGAACCAGTGGTGGTGGGCCGTCGGCGTGCTGGTTTTCGCCGTCGTGGCGGAGGGCGTGTCGATGCGGGCCTGCCTGGTGGAGGTGAACAAGGCCCGCGGTGGCCGGACGCTCCGTCAGTGGTTCGCCGAAACCCGGCAGGCGGAGCTGCTCGTGATTTTCGGGGAGGACCTGGCGGCACTGACCGGCCTGGTGCTCGCGTTGCTGGCCGTGGTGCTTGCAGTCGTGACCGGCAATCCGACGTGGGATGCGATCGGAACCGTGCTCATCGGTGTGCTGCTAATCGTCGTGGCGGTGTTCGTTGCGATCGAAGTGAAGGCGATGCTGATCGGGCAGAGCGCCGACCCAGGCGTCGCGCAGGACATGCAGAAATTTCTGCACGACCGGCCGGAGATCGCCCGCGTGTTCAACCTCATCACGCTGCAGCTCGGCAATGACGTGCTGGTGTCCGTGAAGCTGCAGATGGCCGGCGCGGGCACGGCTTCCGATCTCGTGGCCGCCATCAATGCCGTCGAAACGGATTTCAGGCGCCGATACCCGCAGGTGCGCTGGAGCTTCTTCGAACCGGACGACGAGGACTGATCGTCAGGTCACCGTCTGCGAGAAATCCGGGGATGCCTCGCCCGGGTACGCTTCGACCGGAATCGGGCCGCCGGCTGCCCTCACCTTTTGCTGGTCCTGCTCCGGCAACGTGTCGGCCAGGATGTCGATGCGCTTCCATGCCGGGAACGGCTGTCGCCCCACTTCGTTCGGCACATGCGGCGAAATCGTGCGCGTTTCGAACGTGTGGATGTAGCGGCCACAGTTCACGAAGATGTGAGTTGCCGTGATCCGCACGAGGTACTGGGCACCGGGCACCTGCCCATCGTTCGGCACGACTCGCGCGACTCCCTGCACCCGCAGCCGCCGCGGCGTTTGAAAATCGATGAACAGCATGCCGACCTGCGCCGTGCTCGCGATGTTGCCGAGTGACAGGTACATCCCATTGCCGTCGAAGACCGGAAACGTCAGCTCGCCCGGCGCGGTGATGCGCACGAAACCCGGTGCGCCGCCCTTGTACGAGACCGTGGGACGTCCTTCGTGGTCCACTGTGCTGAGGAAGAAGAACGGCACACTCGCGATGAACTCGCGGTCGCGCTCATCGAACTCAGTATGCGCGAGGGACTCGAGCCGGTCTGCGAGGCGGCGCGTGTCATGCTCGTCCTGAAAGGCGCGGTGAGTCTCGCTGTACAGGGTGCTCATGGTTTGGCCTCCGCAGTTGCGGACAGGCTACGACGGTGGCATCGGGGTCTCAACCCGAATACATTCGGGGCATGCACGCCCCGGACCGGTACACGACGACCGCGATCACACTGCACTGGCTGCTGGTCGCGGCTCTGCTTGCGCAGATTGCGTTCGGCTGGTTTCTGGAAGGCGTGCCTCGGGGCACGCCTGACCGGACGATCTACGTAAACCTGCACAAGTCGACAGGGATGGTCATCGGCGTACTGATTCTGACGCGCCTCTACTGGCGCCTCACGCATCCGGCTCCCCCGCTACCGCTTTCGTTGCCGGGCTGGGAGCGCGTCGCGGCCAAGTGGAGTCACACGCTGTTATACGTATGCATGGTGGTGATGCCGCTGTCCGGTTACATCGCCTCGAACTTCAGCAAGTGGGGCGTGAACTTCTTCAACTCGGTCAAGCTCCCGCCGTGGGGCATCGACGACCAGCAGATCTACGGTTTCTTCAACACGACGCACGTGATCACGTCGTTCCTGTTCGTCACGCTGATTGTCCTGCACGTGCTGGCGGCAGTCCGTCATCTCCTCAAGAAGGACGGCATCTTCAGCCGGATGTTGCCCGGCCCTGCGCAGTCACCTGTGACGACGAAGCGGCACCCTGACCTCGATGTTTCGTGACGCCACGTTGCCGGCGTCGTCCTTGCCCTCCACCGTGATCGTGTAGACGCGGCCCGTGCCACTGCCGGATCGCTCAGCGCGCAGCAGAACGGCGAACGGCGCGATGATCTGGAAGTCACCCTCGATCGGTTCGTTGCTCGTGACGTTCACGATGCGTGCAGTGGGCCACGAATCGATCAGGTCGACGAGCTGCGCGATCACCAGCACGGGGACCATCTGACCCAGGGGCGGCCACAGCTCATCTGTCGATGACAGGAGGAACCTGAACGTCGGAGCGAGCGTGTCGCGATGGACGATGTCCGGCTTCGGCGGCGCGGCCATGCCATCGCCGAGGAAGAATCCGGGATGCGGCGGCTGGTTGTAACCGACGTTCTGCCACGCGATGGCCGTGCGGTACTGAGGTGTGCCGAGAGCGGCGGTCTGGCCTTCGCTTTCGTGCACGCCGAACACTTCGAGGCCCGGCCTCGCGGGAACCATGTCGCTCACGTGCAAGGCGTCGCCGTGTCGGAGCCCAGCCATCGAACACCGTGAAGTACTCGGGGCCGGCGAGAATCTTGCCGTGGCGTGCGTCGTTCGTGGCCGGCACCTGGATGCCATCGGTCGGCACGATGAGCGAACGATAGTCCTTCGTCGCGTCGCCGATGACGGTGCCACGTCCATCGACGGTTCCATCCGCAGTCTTGCACGCGACTTCGGCGCGCCCGTCGCCATCGAGGTCGTACACCATGAATTGCGTGTAGTGCGCGCCGGCGCGGATGTTGCGGCCGAGATCGATGCGCCACAGACGCGTGCCATCCAGCTTGTACGCATCGATGAGTTGCCGGCCGGAGAGACCGGCCGATGCGTTGTCGCGCGAGTTCGAGGGATCCCACTTCACGACGATCTCGTACTCGCCGTCGCCGTCGAGATCGCCGACGCTCGCGTCGTTGGGGCTGTACGTGAACGTGCCGGTGGCCGAGCCAGGCGGCACTTCGACGTCTCCACCCGCGGGTCGCTGGAGTGGAATCGTCAGGTATTGCTGAACCGGTGTGTTTGCCTGCAGAACGAACGGCGAGCTCGGCGCGAGCTCCGTGTTTTTCAGCACGGGTCGCACGGTGTAGGTGTTCGTGCGAGTGGGATCGGCTGTCGTGTCGACGAAGTCCGTCGTCGTGGTGAGCGGAGAAGAGTTCAACCGGACCGGCGCATCCGAGTCGCTCGCGCGATAGACGTTGAATGCCAGGTCGGCAGGATCGGTGCCGAGAAGGCGCCATCCCACATAGGCAGTGGTGTCGCTCGCACGGAGCGCGATGACACCGCGACCCAGATTTTCCACTCCATACCGGGCCTGCGCGGATGTCGCCAGCAAGGCTACTATCGCCGCGAAAATCCCTGATTTTTTCATTGGAACCCCCTCCTTGCCCTGGTTCTCACGTCAAAATCGCTCAAATATCATATAAATATGTGCAGTACCGATCAAGATCGTTCAGGGAGACGCCTATGAAAAAGAACCGACTCGCACTGGCCATGGCACTGCTCGTCGCGTCCGCCACGGCTGCCGCGGCAGACAAATCCGGCAACCTCGCCGAGGCGCTGAAGATCATTCAGGGCAAGCAGCTCGTGGATCTGACGCACGCGTTCAGTCCGAACTCGCCTGTCTGGAGCGGCTTCGGGCAGGCCACGATGTCCGCTGCGTCCGATCCGACGACGCATCGGCCGTACACACTCGAGCAGGACGGCTTCCGCACGACTTTCTATTCGCTCGTCGGCCAGTACGGCACGCACGTGGATCCGCCCGCGCACTTCAGCGCAGACGGCATCACGATGGACAAGATCCCGCTGAATCAGATGATCCTGCCGCTGGTCGTGATCGACATGACTCCGCTCATGAAGTCCGACCCGAACCACGCGCTCACGGTGGACGACATCAAGGCGTGGGAGAAAGCGCACGGGCCGGTCCCGGCGGGATCGTTCGCAGCGCTGCGCACGGACATGTACAAGGATTTCGCGAGCAACCCGGAGCGCTTCAAGCGCTCGCCCTTCCCTGCCTGGTCGCTGGCCGCGATCAAGTATCTCTACGATGAGCGCAAGGTGACGGCGACGGGTCACGAGTCGCTCGACACCGATGCCACGCCGACCATGGAATCCGAGACGTGGCTCCTGAAGCAGCACCACTACCAGATCGAAGTGATGGCGAACCTGGACAAGGTGCCCGCCACCGGTGCGGTCATCGTCGTCACGTGGCCGAAGGTCGAGAACGGCTTCGGCTTCCCGGCGCGAGCGTTCGCGATCCTGCCCTGAGCACGAGCCAGCAATGCTGCGCACGATCCTGTTTTACGGCGCGCTGCTCGCGGCCGGCGCGTTCGGTTTGCAGTGGCTGCAGTACCGATACCTCGTGCGCACCTATCCAGCCGAGGTCTATCTGGTGCTCATTGCGCTGGCGTAGGTGCGGCGGCGGACCGAAGCGATCCTGCGGGAGCGCGAGCTGGGAATGATTCGTTGACGAAGCGGATTTTCGGGCGATTCGCGCCGAATCACCCATTCGTACGATTGCCGCTGGCATTCAGCGGCTTCGATTTTGCGGAGTGGTATGCGAAGTGGGTGGTCGACGAGGCGCGGGCGAAGGGCACCTCGGGCGCGGTCCGCGTGAACCGCGCAGCGGCGGGCCCGAGCTATACTGACTCGGCCGGTACGGCGCAGGGGGTCACTCGCATGAGGTTTGTTCTGAGGCTCGCAACCCTCGCAGCGGTCCTCGCTGCGCATCCGCTCACCATCGCAGCGGAACCGGATCTGCACCCGGGGAAGCCGAATATCTGGGGCATCTGGATGGGCACCGGCGGCTACACCGACATCGATCCCCGTTATCGCAACGACCCGTGGCCGCCTCTCCAGTTCACAAAGTGGGGTGCAGCCGAATCGAAGCGCATCACGCGGCCCGAGACGCCGGATGAATGCGCGCCCTACGGACCCATCGCGTACATGAGCGGCGCCAGTCTCTTTCCCATCGAGATTGCCCGCAGCACCAAGGGGCTCCTGATCATGTACGAGCCGAGCCCGGCGCCCCGCCGCGTGTACATGGACGGGCGCAAGCACCCGCCCGCGGACGAGCTCGACCCCACGTGGCTCGGCCACTCGATCGGCCATTGGGAAGGCGACACACTCGTGATCGACACCGTCGGCGTGAACGGCCGCAGCCGGCCGTTGAATGGCTATCTCTCCGGCGCGGTCAATTCGAAAACCGATTCGGCTCCGCGTCTGCCGCTCAGCGATGAGCTGCACCTCGTCGAACGGATGCGGCTGGTCGGCAATGGCGAGTACCTCGAAAGCGAGATGACCATCAGCGACCTGAAGACGTACACGCGTCCGTTCACCGTGAAGCACTACTGGCAGCGGCGGCCCGATCTCGATGTGTTCGAGTATTCGTGCGCCGACAACCGGCGACCCGATGCCGAAGGACACAATCAATGAGCTTTCTCCGCAGGGTACTGGTGTTGTCGACGGCAGCGATGGTCGGCGCCACGGCATGGGGCCATCACTCGTTCGCGATGTTCGATCTCGACCGGCAGGTGACGGTCCAGGGCACCGTCAAGGAACTGCAGTGGGCGAACCCGCATGTGTGGCTGCAGGTCAGCGTTCCCGATGGCAAGGGTAGCGTCACGGAGTGGAGTTTCGAAATGGGCGCAACGGGCATGCTGACGCGCACGGGCTGGAAGAGAAACACGCTGAAACCGAACGACAAAGTCACGGTGGTGATGAATCCGCTGAAGAGCGGCGGCCCGAGCGGGAGGCTGGTGCGCGTAACGTTGCCGGACGGACGCGTGCTGGGCCCAGGTGGCCCTGCGCCGCCGTTACCCGTCAAATCGCAATGAATGCCGACGAGGCGCAGGACCTTTGCGACGCCTTGTCCGGGCTGGCTGGCAAAGGTCCGACGAAGGATCCGCAGGCGCTGGTCGAAGCCAGGGGAATCCTGCGCAAGATCGTTCAGTCCGCTGAAGCGACGACGCACGTGAAAGAACGCGCCAACGACGTTGAGCTCGCCCTGCGCGGCTGGCTCGACGCCGAAGAGCAACATCGCAAGCTGCTGAAGGGTTACAGCAGCGACATCTACGTGTTGATCGACCGGCTACACAGCGCCGTGCGCGAGGCCGGTCGCTTCAAGGCTCGCTGATCCCGCTCACTTGCAGTAAGACGGCGCCGCTTCGAACGCTTTCTTCATCGCGCCTTTCAGTTGATGGGCGCGGGAGCTGAAGGGCTCGGAAATCCGCCACTCGCTCCGCAGCGCGTTCACCTGAGTCGCGAGCTCGTCGCACCTGGCGCTCGCCGCTTCCATGATCGGCTCGCATGCACGCGCTGCCGCCGCGCGCTTTTCCTCCGTGGAGGCGTTGGCATCCATTTCGATGAGCTGTTCGCTGACGAGTGTGCCGTCCGGGAATGTGCACTTCGCCTTGATGAGTACGCGCGGCGCGCTCTTCTTCACTTCAGCGTTTTGCGCGAAGGCCGCAGGAATGATGAAAAGCGAAATCGCCGTCAGCAGAGCACGATACATAACGCACCCGCCTTGTTTTTGTAGGGAATTGGCGTTGTTTTGGACATGCAGCGCTCGTGCCCGAATCCACACAGAAGTGCGCGATCAATCGCTTGTGACCGGGGTGCGGTCCGGCACGGATCTGCGTTCGTAAATCTTGTCGACGCTCAGTCGGAGCGTAGGCGGGAAGGCGGCCGTTTGCGGGGACGGGGACCGGTGTGTGTCCGGTAATGGGTTTTGGACCACAATAGCCGCCATGGAATCCCTCGTGTCCGGGCAGGTAAGCCCTGCAGACGTATCGACCGCGGAGCTCGATGAGCAGCCGCACGAGATCTTCCGCCGCCTCCGGCCGATCACCCCGCTGATCAGGCGCCAGGACGGCACCTATGTCGCGATTCGCGCGCGCGACGTCGAGCGACTGATCACCGACCCACGCACGCGGCAGGCGGAGACCGAGTTGCCCGTGTCCCGCGGCGTGACCCAAGGGCCGCTGTTCATGTTCTTCAGGCATTCGATGCTGTTCACGAACGGGCCGGATCACCGGCGCAGGCGTGGGCCGCTGTCGCGCACCTTCGCGGCCAGGCTGATTTCCGATTTGCGACCGCGAATCCGCGCTGTCGCGGATCGACTCATCGACGGCGTGTATGCGCGCGGCGAGATGAACCTGCTCGATGAATACTGCGCGCGGATTCCCGCGTCCATCATCAGCGAGATTCTCGGCATCCCCGATGCCGACATCCCGCACTTCACGCGCTGGGTGTACAGCATGGCGCGCTCGATCAGTCCGTCCTTTGCGCGTGACGATGTGCCCGAGATCGAAGTCGCGGCTCAGCACCTCGCCGTGTACGTCACGGAGCTACTGGCGAGCCGGCGACGGGCGCCGCAGGACGACTTCCTCACTTCGTACGTGAAGACGCTGGACGAAGGCGGCAATCTGTCGGCCGAAGAAGCTCTGTCGCAAATGGTCACGGTGATTCTCGCCGGCAGCGACACGACGCGAGCCGCCATGGCGATTCAGGTTTCACTGCTGCTTCAGCATCGCGAGCAGTGGGATGCCGTGTGCCAGGATGCGGCGCTGATTCCGGGCGCCGTTGCGGAGAGTCTGCGCTACGAACCGTCCGTAGGATCGGTACCGCGCGTCACGCTCGAGGACATCGACATCGATGGCTGCGTGGTGCCTGCCGGTCGCTTCCTGTCGTTGTCGACCATGTCCGCCATGCGCGATCCCGCGGTTCACGCGGATCCGGATCGCTTCGACATCCGCCGGGCCGATCAAGCACGCCGGCACCTCGTGTTCGGCAACGGCTCGCACCGCTGCCTCGGCGAAGCGCTCGCGAAAGCCGAGCTCGAAGAAGGACTGGCAGCGCTTGTCACACGTCTGCCACAACTGCGGTTCGTCGGCGATCCACCGGCCGTGCAGGGTCACGGCGGCATTCGTCGCGTGTCGAACATGCAGGTGCGCTGGGCTGGAAAAGCAAACGCTGGCGCCCCGTAGTTACCGCTGAAATCGGCGTCCTCAAACACTCGCAGCCCATTGACGCGTGAGGGAGATTCGCTTTCTTCCTCGTGTGTCGCGCTCGCGCACAGACCCTTTGTCCCATTGACAACGTTGTCAACCGGCGTATACGTGCGGCCCGAAGCCCACAGGGAGAGGGGGGCAACATGCGAATCGGCGTCATCCGCACGCTCACCGCGTGCGTGCTGTTGGGGTTCGTTTCGGGCGCGGGCAGTCACGGCCTGATTCAGGAGCCGGCGTCGCGAAACTGGTTCTGCGGGGCGATCACCAAGCCCGACCAGGTTGCGAATGGAACCGCGCAATACCCGGTTTGCGGGAACGCGTTCAGCGCGCCGGGCATCGAGTTCACCGCGGGCTACAGCTTCATGAGCGTGCTCACGCACACGACGGGACGTGCCGGCGTGGGGCCGCGGCAGAACGTCTGCGGTTTCAACTCTGAAACGTGGAATGGCGCCGCGACGGTGTGGGACCAGCCGATCGACTGGCCGACGAACACACTCACACCGGGCCCGCGCACGTTCACCTGGAACATCTCGTGGGGCCCGCACTTCTCCGACACCGAAGAGTTCCGCTACTGGATCACGAAGCCTGACTTCCAGTTCCAGGTAGGACGACCGCTGTCGTTCACAGACTTCGAAGACCTGCCCTTCTGCACGCTGATGTACAGCGATGCCAATCCGACGGGGAATCCGAACGTCATCGCCAATCCCGCGGCAGCGACGTTCCAGACTCGCTGCACCGTGCCCCAGCGCAGCGGACGCCACGTGATCTACGGCGAGTGGGGCCGCAACTTCTTCACGTTCGAACGTTTCCACGGCTGCATCGATGCGGTCTTCCAGGGCAGCGGCCCGAGCGTGGACGCGCAGATCGCGCTGAATCCGAACGTCACACAGTTCCAGGGCAGCGGCTCGATCACGCTCGACGGCCGCGGCTCGACCGGCACGAATCTCAGCTATCAGTGGAGCGTCGATTCGCAGAACCCGGGGCTCTACAGCATCACCAACCCCACGCAACCTCTTGCGACGCTCAACCTGACTGCGCCGCAGGCAGCCGGCAACGTGACGATCTCGCTGGTCGTCACGAGTGGCTCGGCCGCGGACAGCGCGACGCGCACGCTCACTCACCTGCCCGCGACAGCATCGCCGTGGTTCGACCTCGGGCCATTGACTGCGGATCCGCGGACACTCGTGGTTGGCGACCGCGTGTCAGTGCGCACGGTCTCGAGCACAGGCCAGGATGCCTTCTGGCCCGCGAATCCTCTGGTCATCACAGCCTCGACGACCGCAGCGAATGCGTGGCCATTCGCGTTGGCGCAAGCGATCAACGCGGCCAACGGCGCCGTGCGGGTCGGCGTTCTCAACGCACAGAACCAGGTGGTTCCCGCGCAGAACGCCACGAGCAATCGCGTCTTCGCGATGACCTCGGCGAATCTCGTGAGCGCTTTCCTGCAGATCGTTCCGGGCGCGGTGCCCACTGCTCCGACGGGCCTCGGCGCCGTCCCCGGAGATGGACAAGTGCAGTTGACGTGGAATGCCGTGTCCGGCGCGACGGGCTACAACGTGAAGCGCTCGACGACGAACGGTGGTCCGTACTCGAACGTCAACACCACGCCCGTCACCGCAACGACGTTCACGAACACAGGCCTCACGAACGGCGCGACGTACTACTACGTCATCACTGCGGTGAACGCGAGCGGTGAGAGCCCTGTGTCGACGCAAGTCTCCGCAACGCCTCAGGCTGCCAATGGTGGCAACGGCGGCGTCACGGTGACGCGAGCCATAACGGCGAACGGCCAATGGTTCAACGAGCAGCAGGTGCGCATCGCCAATACTTCGGCGATCACCGCGCTCTCGATCACTGTCGTCATTCAGCGGACGACTGGCGTGAGTCACAGCGGCCAGTACAACACCGTGGGCGGACAAATCCAGCAAAGCAATTCGAGCACCACGTCCGCCATCACGTATCAGTTCGCGCTCGCTCCGGGACAAACGCTGAATCCCGCGACGATGCGCACGTTCGCAGTCCAGACCTCGGGCACAGGCACGACTCATCCGACGACCGGCGACACATACACGGTGACCTACACCACAGGAGGCGTGTCGCGCACGCAGACCGGAACATTCTAAAGAGGGAGAGAGGCAACATGTTCTCGTCATCATTCGGCACGCGCCCCGCGCGCTACCTGCTCGCATTCGTTCTCTGCCTGATCGGCTTGCCGGGCGCCTGGGCACAGGCGCCAGGCTGCCAGGTCACCTACACGAAGACGTGGGAAGGCGGTAACGGATTCGGCGCCAGTCTCGCGATCACCAACACCGGACCTGCGATCACCAACGGCTGGACGCTGCAGTTCGATTTCCCGAACGGCCAGCGATTGCAGAACGGCTGGCCTGTCGCGTTCTCGCAGCCAGCGAACAGCCCAACGATGACAGTCGCGAGCAACGCCCAGTGGAATCAGACCATCGGCAGCGGCGCGACCTTCACGGCCGGTTTCAACGGCACGTTCAGCGGCGCGAACAACTCACCCACGACGTTCACGCTGAATGGCATGACGTGCGGCGGCACCACGCCAGCCAACACGCCACCGATGGTGAGCCTCACGGCCCCGACGAGTGGCGCATCTTTCCCCAACGGCTCGACTGTGCAGCTCACTGCAACCGCCAGCGATCCAGGTGGCGCAGTCAGCCGCGTCGAATTCCGCGTCGACGGAAATCTCGTCAACAGCGACACGTCGGCGCCGTACAGCTTCAGCGTCAGTGGCCTCGCTCCAGGCTCGCACACGGCGCAGGCAACGGCGTTCGACAACGGCAATCCGATGCTGAGCTCATCGACGCCCGTCGTGCCCTTCACGATTCAGGGAACGGTGCAACCAGCGATCGTTGCCGTTCCCAATTCGCACACGCTTGCGAGCGGTGCGAGTGGCTCGTCCAGCATTCGTCTCAACGCGGCACCGACGGGAAGTGTCACGGTGACCATTACCCGCTCGGGCAGCACCGCCATCAATTTCACGCCGACGTCCGTCACGCTGAACAGCGGCAACTGGCAGACCGGCGTGAACGTGACATTCACAGCCACGGCCGGAACTGCCGCAGCGACTTCGACGTTCACGGCTTCGGCGACGGGCTACACCTCAGCGACCATCTCCGTTACGCGAAGCGGAACGACCACGGGTCGCGCGGACAATCCATACGCCGGCGCGAGCGTGTACAACAACCCACTCTGGCGCGCCAATGCTGCTGCCAACGGCGGTAGCGCGATCTCCATGCAACCAACCGGTGTATGGCTCGATCGCATCAGCGCGATTGCAGGCAATGGCAGCCCGACCACGGGCACCATGGGTCTCGCCGACCATCTCGACGAAGCCGTCCGGCAGGACACGGCGAACGGCGCCATGCCGCTGGTCATCCAGATCGTCATCTACAACCTGCCCGGCCGCGACTGCGCAGCGCTCGCGTCGAACGGCGAGCTCGGGCCTAACGATCTGCCAAGGTATCGTACGGACTACATCGACGTCATCGCGGGCATCCTGCGCCGTCCGGCGTACGCGAACCTGCGCATCGTCCTGATCATCGAGATCGACTCCTTGCCGAATCTCGTGACGAACCGGACGACCCGGCCGACCGGTACCGCGCTCTGCGACACCATGTTCGCGAATCGCGGCTACGTCGATGGCGTTGGTTACGCGCTCGCGACGTTCGGCGCGATCGCGAACGTGTACAACTACGTCGACGCCGGTCACCACGGCTGGCTCGGCTGGACGGACAACTTCAACGCGTCCGTCGACATGATGATGACCGCCGCCACGGCCTCCGGCAGCACGCCGGCCAACGTGCACGGCTTCATCACCAACACGGCCAACACGTCTGCCTTGCAGGAGCCGTTCATCGTGGTGAACGACCAGACGCGCCAGTCGCGCTGGATCGACTTCAACCAGTTCAACGATGAGCTCACGTATGCGCAGGCCTTCCGCCAGCGCGCGGCGCAGATCGGCTTCGATCAGAACATCGGCATGCTGATCGACACGTCGCGCAATGGCTGGGGCGGCCCGAACCGGCCGACCGCGGCGAGCACGCTGCCGGATCTCAACCAGCGCATCGACGCCTCGCGCATCGACCGGCGCATCCACAAGGGCAACTGGTGCAATCCGTCCGGAGCGGGGCTCGGCGAACGGCCGCGTGCTGCGCCGGTCGCGGGCATCGACGCGTACGTGTGGATCAAGCCGCCGGGCGAGTCCGATGGCTCGAGCACGTTGATCCCGAACGACGAAGGCAAGGGCTTCGATCGCATGTGCGACCCGACCTACGGCGGCAACGCACGCAACAACAACAACATGACGGGCGCGCTGCCGAATGCGCCGCTGTCGGGACACTGGTTCCCGGCGCAGTTCCAGCAGCTCCTGCAAAACGCCTTCCCACCGCTTTAGGAGACGGCCATGAAAATCATCCTGGCATTGCTGCTCACGGGCCTCGCGGCGAATGTGTACGCACAAACTCCGGCGTGTCAGATCACGTACACGAAGAGCTGGGAAGGCGGCAACGGCTTCGGCGCCGACATCGCGATCCGCAACAACGGTCCCGCGATCACCAACGGCTGGACGTTGCTGTTCTCCTTCCCGAACGGTCAGCGTCTGCAGAACGGCTGGCCGGTTGCGTTCTCGCAGCCGGCCGGCAGTGCGCAGATGACCGTGGCGAGCAACGCGCAGTGGAACCAGAGCATCGCCAGCGGCGCCACGTTCATGGTCGGCTTCAATGGCACGTGGAGCGGCACGAACAATCCGCCGACCACGTTCACGTTGAATGGCACGACGTGCACGACCGGCGGCACGCAGAACACGCCGCCGACGATCAGTCTCACGAGTCCCACCGCAAACCAGTCGTTCGCATCCGGCGCGACGGTGGCGCTCGCTGCAACGGCGAGCGATCCTGGTGGAGCAGTGGCGCGTGTGGAATTCCGGGTCGACGGCAATCTGGTCAGCACGGACACGACTGCGCCGTACAGCTTCAATGTGACGGGGCTGGCGAACGGCAATCACACCGCGCAGGCCACTGCATTCGACAACGGTTCACCTGCACTGAGTGCTGCTTCACCTTCGGTGCCCTTCACGGTTGGCACGGGAGGGAACACGGCACCGACGATCAGTCTCACGAGCCCGACGCCGAACCAGTCATTCGCGGCCGGGGCGACCGTGACTCTTGCCGCAACGGCAAGCGATCCAGGTGGCGCAGTAGTGCGAGTTGAATTCCGCGTTGACGGAGTCCTCGTCAACTCGGACACAACGGCGCCTTACAGTTTCCCTGCAACCGGCGTTGCGTCGGGCAATCACACTGCGCAGGCAACCGCGTTCGACAACGGCACTCCTTCGCTGAGCACTGCCACCGCAGCGGTGCCTTTCACGGTGCAAGGTCCCGCGACCAGTGCAGTGTTCCGCGTGAATGCGCAGGGAAGAATCACGAAGAACGGCCAGCTCTTCCCGGTCCATTGCGGATCGTGGTTCGGACTCGAGGGGCGCCATGAGCCGTCCAACGATCCGACCAATCCCAGCGGCGCGCCGATGGAGCAGTACATCGGCAACACCTTCTGGGCGAACGGTGGTGCGGGCACTGGCCGCACCATCCAGCAGACGATGAGCGAGATCAGCGGCATGGGCATCAACATGATCCGCCTGCCGCTCGTTCCGCAGACTCTCAGCACCAACGACCCGCAGGGTACGGGGAACGTGTTGAAGAACCATCCGTCCGTGCGTGTTGCGAACTCGCGCCTGGCGCTGGAACAGATCATCCAGGCGGCGGATGCGAACAACATAGAAGTGCTGCTCGACATGCACTCCTGCTCCAACTATGTCGGCTGGAGAAAGGGACGTCTCGATGCACGTCCGCCGTACGTCGACGCGACCCGCGACAACTATGACTTCACGCGCGAGGGGTACTCCTGCTCGGCGACGAACAACCCGAGCACGGTGACCACGATCCATGCGTACAACCAGACGACGTGGCTGAACAATCTGCGCACGCTGGCGGGGCTCGGCACGCAGCTCGGTGTCGACAACATCATCGGCATCGACATCTTCAACGAACCCTGGGACTACACGTGGGCGGAGTGGAAGTCGCTCGCCGAAGCGGCATACGGAGCGATCAATGCTGTCAATCCGAACACGCTGGTCTTCGTTCAGGGCATCTCGGCGAGTGCCGGCAATCAGGACGGCACGCCAACCACCATCACCCAGGTGCCGCACGGGAACGCGGCATCCAACCCGAACTGGGGCGAGAACCTGTTCGAGGCGGGCACCAATCCGCTCACCATTCCGAAGGAGCGGCTCGTGTTCTCACCGCACACGTACGGTCCGTCCGTGTTCGTGCAGAGAATGTTCATGGATCCGGCGCAACCGCAGTGTGCAGGGCTCGAAGGCGATGCAGCCGGGGACCAGAACTGCAACATCGTCATCAATCCGACGCAGCTCCGGGCCGGATGGGAAGAGCACTTCGGCTACTTGAAGAACCAGGGATACGCCATTGTGGTCGGCGAGTTCGGCGGCAACCTCGACTGGCCGGGCGGCCAGGCGAGCATCCGCGACCGGGACCGCTGGAGTCACATTCCCGTGGGCGTGGTCGACGGGCAATGGCAGAACGCGTTCGTCGACTACATGATTTCCAAGGGAATCGAAGGCTGCTACTGGTCGATCAATCCGGAATCCGGCGACACGGCCGGCTGGTATGGCCACGCGTACGATCCGGTTTCCAACACCGCCGGCTGGGGCGAGTGGCGCCCCTTCGATCAGCGTAAAACCAACCTCCTGAACCGCCTCTGGACCGGCGTGCCTTAGTTGATGCCCTTCGGGCAGCGTCCAGGTGGGGGTTGCCGATGCGAAGCGCTGGCGCGCGCCGACCTGAGGCAGTGCCTTTAGACACGGCCAACTCGCTAAAGTGGCCGCAACTTCCTGACGGCCTCCGCGCTGGCAGCGCTGGGTATTGCAGGCATCGGTAGCAATCGGTAATCGCTTCCGCGCGGGCCGCAAGGTCCGCGCGGAACAAACCTGCTCGTGGCCAATCTGACGTATCGTTATCGGCGCTGTCGGAGCCAGACGATGACCATCAGACTGACGAGCACCCTGCTGGCGATCATTGGCGTGGCGGGCGTAAGCGCCTCCATGGCAGAGCTGAAGCGCACGCCGCCCGCCAAGGTGGACCTGACGGGCCTGTGGAAGCTCAACGAGGAGCAGAGCGACGACCCGCGCCAGGCCGTCGCGAAGAAAAAGGACGACAGCAGCACGTACGGGCGCTCCGGCGGCGGCAGCCGTCGCGGTGGAGTGACGATCGATGTCGGCGACATAGGCGACATTTTCGGCGGCCCGGTGGGTGGCGGCACCGTCAGCCGTGGCGGTGGCGGCAGAGGTGGGAGCAGCGGCGGAGGTCAGAGCGATCGCCCAGAGGGCGATCCGGAACCTTCGACGACGCGCATGCCCCTCGACTCATTTTTGGCAACGCGCGACCAGTTCGAGATCCAGCAGCGGCCCGATGGAGTCACGATCAATACCGAGGAAGACACGAGCACGTGCAAACCTGCCGCGACCGAGAAGGTCCGAATGCCCAACGGCGACATGGTGGATCAGAACTGCGGCTGGCAGGGCGACACGTGGGTCACGGAGCTCAAAGCCGAAGACGGCGTCACGCGCACGAATCGTTATGAGTTGCGCAAGAGCGGCAAGCAGCTCGTGATGGTGAGCTCGGTCAAGGGCGGCCACACGCAACTGGCCGGTCTGCAGATCAAGCGCGTTTACGATCGCATCGTCATCGAGTGACGGCGCGCGATCGGGTCTCCTTGCAGCAGGCGGCGAGCGCCGCATCGTCTCCAACTCGATACGCGCAACCGATGCCCGCGCGATCGGCGCGCCAGTCGCGCCATTCAGCATCACCGCGACCGAAGAGATCACGCATCTCTTTGCCGGCGCCCGCAAGATACGCTTCTGTGGGACTGCAGTAGCGAGCGATCAGTCCGGAAGCGATGCAATGCGCGTCCGAGTCCGGAAGATTCGGTGGCAGCTTCTGGCGCAACACCTGCGACATGCAGCCGTACGATGTGGGCTCGAGGCGTGCCGGCCGTTGCGGAATGGTTCCGCAGGCATTGAGCACAAGCGCGAGCAGGATTGCGCCGCCCGCTTGCCAATGTCTCATGAAGAAATGGGAATCACGATTTCTCGATCCGCGCCTGGATATCGTCGGCCCGCTGACTGGCCCTGAACTCGATGATGCGAAACTCGGCCAGGCCGTGTGCGTAGAACGGATCTTCCTGGATGAGGGTCTCGATCTCCTGGCGACTCTTCCCCACGGCCAGGATGATGCCTCCGTCACGCGGGATCTTCCGTCCCGACACCAGGAAATTCCCCGCTGCGTAGTATTTCTTGAGGAAGCGGACGTGCGCCGTCATGTGCGCGTCGATCTGCGCGAGGTCGGCCTTGTAGATGAGCTCGATGACGAACATTGCTGCCGAGCTTGCATCAAATCGATCGCAAAGAATAGTTTGGCCCTACTGTCGATTCGGCGAGCTCCCGAACGTTATCTCTGTGGACTTCCACAAGGAGCAAGCCATGAAGAAGTTTCTGGCCGTCTATACCGGTACCCCGGCAACGAGGGAAAAATCTGGCTGGGACCGTCTGGATGAAGCTACTCGCAAGCAGCGGGAGACGCAGGGTATCAAGGCGTGGGGCGACTGGATGGCGACTCACCAGTCCGCCGTCGTCGAGCAGGGCGCGCCGCTCGGCAAAACGAAGCGCACGGGCCCACAAGGCGTTTCGGACATCAAGAACAGCCTGGTCGGATACGTGGTCGTGCAGGCCGAATCCCACGAGGCAGCCGCGCGCATGTTCGAGAACCATCCGCACTTCACGATCTTCCCCGGCGAAGCGGTCGAGATCATGGAATGCCTGCCGATGCCCGGGCAGCGCTGATCGATAATGTCAGTTGCGCTCGAGCACGGGCGCGGAGGGCAGCTGGCGGATCACCTTCGGCTGCGGCAGAACACGGGACGACACCTGGCGGTGAAGCTTCCAGGTGCCGTTCGCTCGTTTCCAGATCTCGAGAATCTGGCCGCGACCGACGACGTTTCCCCTCGGTCGCTCCTGGGCAACCGTGCCGGTTCTCCATGCGACATCTCCGGCAATCACGACCTCTGCCGTGGTGGTTGTGAGCTCCGTTGTCTTGTTCGTCGCGAATGCTTTCGTCCATGAGGCGCGAGCTGCCTCGCGGCCTGTTACCGGAGATGCGGTGAGCGGGTCCATCAGCATCACGTCGTCGGTGCTGAGCGCCACCAGCGCATCGAGATCACGCGCGTTGAATGCCTTGAACCAGGCCTGCGTGGCGGCATCGATGGCTGCGCGATCCGCCGCTTCGTCCGCGAGCACGAGCGGTGAGGTGCCCAACAGGACCAGCAGCAGCAGGCAAAGCGGGCGAGGCATGGCGTAGTCTAAAACGTTCGTCATGCCTCGCCCGGTCTTCGTGCCCCCTCAGTGTTTCTTCAACACCGAGTTCACTGCGGCTTCGGCATTGACGAAGCCAAAGCCATCGAGCTGGCTGTAACCCTTGCCGATCAGGTTGTTGAACTCGCCGCGGAACGTGCCCCCGCCTTCGAAGCGGCCGAAGAACGTGGCGCCGCCGTCGACGAACTGACCCGACGGAATCAGGATGCCGCCGCCGAGCAGGTCCGCCGAGTTGCCACCGATGGCACCCGAGGGACCTGCGAAGTCGGCCTGATCCCGATCCACGCCGAAGGAAAGCAGATCGCCGCTGCGGAACGCGCCCGGAGCGAACAGGAGATCGAGCTGCTTCCACTGACCCGCCACCGCAGGCGGACTCGCGGGCATCGAGAAGCTCGCGTTAATGTCTGCTGGCGTCAGCCCAACGGTGCGGCCAACCACGAACGGCTGGCCGGGCGGCTGCTCCGGCGGAGTCGATCGCTCATCGAACACGATTCCCTTCGGCGTCTGCGTCGGGTTGGCATCGTTGCCATTCAGCGAGAAGCTCTGCAAACGCCGCGCGCCCAGGTGCGCCAGGGTGAAGAAGTTGGGCTCGAACTGACTGATCGCATTGCCATCGCCGAATGCATTGATCGTCAGCAGATTGCCACTGCTCGAGACCGCGGCACCCCACGAGAAGTAAGGATCGAGATCGTGGCGGAACGCACTGTCCTGCAGGATCTTGCGCATCTGGTTCGGCCGCACCCTGCCCGGCCCACCGGCTGCATCGAGCACCAGTGCGGCGATTGCCGCTGCATGCGGAGCCGCTGCACTCGTGCCGAAGAAGTTCGGGAAGTCGTCGGGATCGATATCCGTATCCTCGTCGAAGAAGAACGTGGTGTTGGCGCCGTCCATCGCCGCGATGTCCGGCTTCTGCCGGATCTCAGGGTGTTTGAAGCGCCTGTTGTCGGTATCGAAATAGATTGTGGACGGTCCCGGTGACGTGAACGACTCGGGCACGAACGGTGGGAAGAACGGATACGCCGCGACGCTCATGGCGCCGCGCGCCGAGTTGTGACCGTATGTCACCGGCGCGAGGTAGCTGTAGTACTCCTGCGGCTCCACACCGTCGAATCCGACATAGCGAATTCGATCCGCAACGTTGCGGTTCTTGCTGTTCGGCGTGTTGGCGCGCGAGATCACCATCTGCAGCGTGCGGCCCGGCAGGCCGACGAACTCGATCGGACGGTTCGTGAACAGGTTCTGCTCATCCGCCGCGCCGAGGAACGTGCCGTCCTCTTCGAAGAACAGCAGGTTGAAGTCCGTGAGCACCTGCTCGACGATCGTCACGGGCTGCACGATGAAGGAGTAGTCGCCGAACTGCTCCTCCTCGAAGGCATCGACCAGCACCGTGTACTCCCCGGTGGCCTGCAGCTCCATCGTCAGGAACTCGGGATTCGTGCCGGTATCGACGATCTCGAGGAGATTCCCGGCCGGGTCGAACACCGCGAAAATGATGTCGGGAATGGGCACGCCCGTCGTGCTGTCGTCGGCATCCAGGAAGATCTGGACGATCTGGCCCGCGGTGCCATTGAACGTGAAGAAGTCGATGCCTCCCGGCGGCACGGTACTCACACCCTGGGCGAGCGGCGGACCGGCCGGTGTCGGCGGAACCGGATCGAACGGCTCGTTCCATTGGAAGCTGAGCCTGTTGCCAGGTGCGAAGTCGATGGTCTGCGCGATATCGACTCCGTTGCCCGGGTCGAAATCGTGGAACCCTCCGGCGTACAGGTCCGGATCGACGTCCGCGAAATTCAGGTTGGTATTCGCCCAGGAGGCGGCAGTGCCGGGCACGATGCGCGGCTTCGAGTCGTAAGCCTCCGTGGCCGGGCGGTTACCGGCGGAGGAGAAATACGCCACGCCTCTCGCCGCCACGATGTCCACGGCCTGCGCGACGATGCCATCCTGGAACATCGGCTCGTCCGGATACAGGATGTCGTCGACGATCACGTTCGCCTTGAATCCCGGGACGGTGTTGGGCGCACCCTCGATCCCGGCGAGCGCGAGGATGTTGAGGGCGAAATTGACCTGACCGAAGTCGGCGGTGGCGAATCCGATGCGCGCTTTCGGCGCCAGGTCGTGGACGATCTGCGACATCGCGCGGCCTTCGTCGATGCCGCCGTCGTTTTCTTCGAGAATGACGACCGGCTGCAAATTGCCGTTCGGGTTCCCGGGACCGGGCAGGTCGCCCGAGGCGACGTCGTCCTCGGCAGTGATGTCACCGCCGTTCACGTTGAAACTGTCGGACAGCACGCCAACGGTGATGCCCGAGCCATCGATGCCCGGCGGGAGCTTGTCCACGCGGTGCTGGACGACGCCCTGGCTCGTGGTGGCTCCGACGTTCGTGACGAGGGGAGCCGAAGGAACCACGGCGAGCACGCCCTTCTGGCGCGCGAGGGTCTTGAGCGAACCGGTCGGCACCCACGCTTCGATCACACCCTTGCGATAGCTCATGTCCGAGGCGCTGACTTGTACGCTGGACATGCCCTCGACGCTCTTCAGAACGCTAGCCGCCGGCGTCTTTCCGTCCAGCGAAACACGCACGAGCACGCGGCCCGACGCGTCGAACTGCATTGGATGCAGCACTTCGTTGACTGCACTGGCTTTCAAGGCAGGGCTCGATTTCTCGGCGACGCCGGCGGCACGCTTTTGCGTGGCGACCGTGGCAGCCGCGGGTACGGCAATCTTGTCCAGGCCGCCGCCGAGGTTCGGCACGGCGTCCTTCGCCAGGACAACTGCGGGTGAACACACGAGCGCGGCCAGCACGCACGCGAGACTCGATGCGCCCCGGCTCGTTCGCATGCCGAGCCAGGGCAATTCCTCATGGCTGTTCATGAAATGCTCCCATTTGTTCTGCGGTTTTTCGATCGTCCGTGTCCGCATGTGCATGCGAATCGCGTCGTTTTTCTGTTGGGCGACGCTACGCTTCCGATGTTTCGGATTCAAGGCGCGCACGCTGCAAGGTGTGCCTCACGAGTCGATGCGAGTCTCTGCAATTGCCGAGCTTGGGGTGCGAGACGACGCCACTGTTAAATAGAGTGCTCAAAATTTGAGCACTTCTATATCTCGTCGAGATTAACGATGGCCGAGCGAGCGACGCGGCCGTTCGCGACCGCGACTCCTTCACTGCGCAGGAGTCGTGCCTGCTCGCGGTGGTGGCGCGTGCGCGGAGGAAAGGAGATCTTGCCGCCGGCCCCGACGATCCTGTGCCATGGCAGATGCATGTCTTCCGGCATGTTTCTGAGCGCGTAGCCGGCCTGGCGGGCACGACCCGGGAGGCCCGCGGCGCGCGCAACTTCTCCGTAGGTCGATACATGTCCGTAGGGGACTCGGGCAATCACGTCCCAGATCGCCTGGAGCGCGGCGTTGTCTTCGGTGCTCACGGCGGCGCGCCGGCGGCGCGTGGCCTCGCCGCTCAACGGCCGGAACAAGGCATGGAACGACTTTTTCGGGCGCGCCATCGCAAGGGATGGTGAGCCCGTTCACCTATGGACGCAACAGACGAGGCGCGAGCAATGCGCCGATCGCAGTCAGCGCGATGACCGGTAGTACATGTCCAGCGAGCACGTGCTGCTGCTCACCGGAAGGACAGAACACGAACACTGCAAGGCCGGCCCACGCGCCCGCGGTCGCACCGATTACGGCCCCTCGCAATCGGCTCGCCACTGGGACGGCGCGACGCAGAGCGGCTGTGAAACACAGCACTGCTGCAAGTCCGATGACGCCTGCAATCAGCGCGCACCGAACGCCCCACGGTGAGATCGTCACGCCCGTAATTGGCGTGTCTTGCAAATGAATTGGCTGGACGAGAGTGAGCGCCGCGTAGAGTGGAGCGACCAATGCGGCGGCGATGGCCAGGCCTGCCGCTCCGACTCCGAATCCTTTTCGACCGCGCCAGGTGGCGAAGACCGTCGACAGGGCAGTCAATCCGGCAAGCATGAACAGCGTCCAGAGAAGTCTGCTGCGATTTGCAGCATCGACTTCGAGGCCTGGCGCGAGTCGCTGATATACGAGCTCGGAAGCGAGCACGACGACAACAGCAGCCAGCAGTGCGACCACTGCAAGGGCTGCTGCCGTACGCGAGCGAGTTCGAGTGCGCGGCGCAGTTTCCTTCGCGAGGCTTGCGCGAATCCGCTCGTATAGCGCGTCGGGTGGCCGCGGTTCGCGGCTAGTGTGCGTCGACGGCATATTCGCTCCAGCCGGCATCGCCCAATGCCGCTTTGAGATGCTCGCAGGCGCGGTGCGCGCGCTGTTTCACGACGTCTGTTGTCGTTCCCAAGAGTGCTGCTGCGTCCCTCGCACTCAACCCTTCTTCCTTCAGGAGCACGTACGCGGAACGATTCTTCTCGGACATTCGGCCGAGCTCGAGTGTCACGACATCGATGAGGTGTTCGGCGGTCACTTCAGCTTCGGGCGTCGCGGCGACATCGACCTGGATGTCATCGCGCTCTGCGATGTCGCTGGCCGGGCCGAGATGCTCGGGTCGCCTGCGCCAGTAGCGAATCCCGCTGATGTACAGCGAGCGTGCGATGGCGTATGCCCAATACAAGGCATTCGATCCGGGTGCGTAAGTGGCGCGCGCCCGGTGGAGTTTCAGGAACGTGTCCTGGAACAGGTCGTCCGCTTCCGGGCGGCGAATTGCGAGGCGCAGGCAGAAGCGGTACAGCGGGGCGGACAGTTCTCCGTACAGGCGCTCGAAAACGCCGTCCTCCCCCGCCGCGTATCGCTCCATGAGCCGGCTCAAAGCGTCCTCGTTGCGCTTCATGCCCCGCACGGTAGCAAGCGTTACGCCCCAGTAGATGGCTCCGTCCATATATATGAGTACGCCGACCGGGATACGGGGTGACATTCGGCCCCGCTAACGTAAGCGCGGCGGCGGCGATGTCACCCTGCACGATGCGCATCGTATGAGGCGCCATGGCGACCTCACCCTCGATCGTGAATGTCGATGCCGTGCTCGATGCGGCACGCCTGCGCGGAGTCTCCCTGATCGTTGCGATCTGCGCGGGCGCGATCCTGATTCTCGATGGCCTCGACATCCAGGTCATCGGCATGGCGGCGCCCGATCTCGTGAAGGACTTCGGCATCGACCGGAGTGCGCTCGCTCCGGCGCTCGCCGCCGCATTGCTCGGCATGGCATTCGGTGCTTCGGGCGTGGGTGCGCTGGGCGATCGTTGGGGACGGCGCCCTGCCCTGCTCGCCAGCACGTTTCTCTTCGGATTCGCGACAGTGCTCGCGGCAACATCTCGCAACGTCACTGAGCTGGCTATCTGGAGACTGATCACTGGCATCGGCCTCGGCGGCGCGCTGCCGAGTGCGGCCGCACTGCTCGCGGAATTCACTGCGCAGAGATCGCGCTCGCAAGCGCTCGGGGCGGCATTGGTCGGCGTTCCCCTTGGCGGAATTCTGGGCGCGGCACTCGCGGGTGAGCTCGTGCCGGCCTACGGCTGGCGCGCGATTTTCATCGTCGGCGGTGTGCTGCCGGTGCTCGCGGCGACGTTCATGTATTTCGTGATGCCGGAGTCGCCGCGCATGCGTTACTGGTGCGCGTACCTGCGATCCGCCAGTTCCAGCTGCTGCCGCAGGCGGAGAAACTGCTGATCCGCGTGGCGCTGAAACGGCCGCATGGCGCCGACGGCGTTCTCGAGGAAACCGGCCGTGCGATCGAAGACGAGCTGGATCGGCTCGGCGCCAGGACGCGAGTCATCATGGAGCCGGTCGACGACATCGCACGCAGTGGCACGGGTGCCAAACAGAAGCTCGTGCGTGCCTCCTCATGAGCAACATCGACACCGTCCGCAGCCTGTTCGACATGTGGGGCAAGGGAGACCTCGAAGGGTTCCTCGCCATGCTCGACCCCAACGTCGAATGGCGCTTCGCCGACAACTTCGTGTACGGCAAGGTCAACCCGCTCATTGGGCGCCAGGCGCTGCGCGAGGGGAGCCTGAAGCGGCTGCGCACCGACTGGGAAGACTTCAATGCGCTTCCCGCGGAGTTTCTGGATGCCGGCGAGCACGTGGTCGTGCTCGGTCACTACGTCGGAAGGTACAAGACCACGGGTAGACAACTGCGCGCTCAGTTCGCGCACGTCTACAAGATCAGGAACGACAGGGTCGTTCAATGGCGCCAGTACGTCGACACGAAGGCATTCGACGACGCCATGTCATAGCCCGTAAGGAAACGATCGATCCCGAGAAGGCCGGCGAGTTCGAAGCGGCCGTGGCGAGCGCCGCGCCTCATTTCCGCTCGGCCGCGGGTTGTGACGGCATGTCACTCGAACGAGTGATCGAGTTCCCTGGCCGGTATCACCTCGTCGTGCTATGGGAAACCGTCGAGCATCACACGGTGACGTTCCGCGGATCGGAAGGCTTCAAGTCCTGGCGCGCGCTGGCGGGACCGTTCTTCGCTTCGCCGCCCGTCGTTACGCATACGGAGCTCGTCGCGCGGCAGTTCTGATCCAGCGGATGAATTCGGCGGGTGCCTCGACAGGCAGATACTCGCCACTCCCTTTGACTACGCCGCTCGTCAGATTCACGGCGCCCGCGCGGCGCAAGCCCGTGACGTAGTCCTCGATCGAGCGGCCGTCCGCGTCGCCGCGCAAATACAGAAGAGGCACGTCGATCCGCTTCGGCTCGGCATTGCGCTTCGCGTCGTGCGCAAATGCCCGATACCACTCGAAGCCTGCCCGCAATGAAGCGGGAGTTGCGTAGGCACTCGTCATTTCATTGCGCAGGGTTTCCGTGAGCGCTCGCTTGTCCTTTGCGAGAAAGTCGAAAAAGAAATCGAAGTAACGGCGCTCGTGACCGGCAACCAGTGTCTCCGGCAGCTCGGGCACGTTGTGAAACGCGAAATGCCAGATGCGTGGATCTGCGATGACGCGCGACCACGGATCGATGCCGGGAATGACAGTGTTCATCACGACAGCGCCAGCGATGCGCGAGGCATGGTCACGCGCGGCTGCGAAGGCGATCATGCCGCCGACATCGAGCCCCGCGACCACGATCGACTGGCCGCCGAGTGCTTCCGCTCCTGACAGGAGAATGTCTGCCAGCACGTGCTTCTCACTCGACGGAGGCGCGCCACGCGATGCGCCGACCGCGGGCAGATCGAAGGCGATCACGTGCTGGTCACGTCCCAGCTCGTCGATGACGCCTGCATAGAGAGCGCTCGAGTGAGGCCAGCCGTGCAGCAGAAGCAACGTGGGCTTCGCGGAATCGCCCGCTGTCCGGAATGCCAGCTCGAGCTCGCCGACGCGCACTGTATTCATGCGCAAGATCGAGCAAGGAGTGTTCCGGGATGTTCCGGGGGAAGAAATAGCCACCGACTTCGCCGCTCGCCTTGCAGCGAGCGTCCCGGTGCCGGTTGGAGTGAGGGGGGCACTCCGATTTGACCGATCGATCCCGGGTAAACGAAGCCAGTGGCTGGGGGAACTCCTTCGTCGTGGTCAGCTTCCGATGGCGCACAGTGTGCCCGTGCGCAGGCAGCCGTTCTGTCAACGCGTTGACACAACGATATCTGTCGGCGGGACAGTCCCTATCCCATTGCGTCGCTGCGGAGTCCCTCGTACGTCTGCTTCTGGAATTCAATCGTGCCGCGCAGGCCCGGTATCCGGGGCGCCAACGGCTTGCCGGGCACTGGCGGCGCGGGCAAACACTGCTGTAACCACAGCATCACCATGTTGTTCCGGGGATCGCCTTGCCACCAGCCACCGAAAGCGCCGCCCCATCCGAACGAGCCCACGCCGCCCCAGCCCTTGTAAACGGCGGAGTCCATGACGACCGACATGCCGAGACCGAACCCCTGGCCCGGCGCGAAACTGATGCCTGACACAGGTGGCGCCTTCAATTGCGCATCGGTCATTTGATTACTGGTCATCCGCTTCACGGTCTCGGGCCGCAACACACGCACACGATTCACCGCTCCGCCCTGCAGGAGCATGCGCGCGAAGGTGAGATAGTCGTCCGCCGTCGAGACCAATCCCTGGCCGCCGGACGTGTACGCGCGTGGTCGATCTTCGACGAAGCTCGAGAGGTCCGTGCGAACGAATTCGCGCGGCGCTGGCGAATAGTAGTTCTGCGCCATGCGAGCGCGCTTGCCTGGAGGGATCCAGAAATCCGTATCCGCCATCCGGAGCGGCCGGAACAGCCGCTCCAGCATCGCTTCACGAAGTGTGGTGTTGAGTGCCCGGGCAACGACGAACCCCAGCACGTCGATCGAGTGACCGTAGACGAATCGCTCGCCCGGCGCGTACATGAGTGGCATGGCGGCGAGCGCCTGCATCCAGGCGTCCGGCGTGAGCTTGCTGTCGATGCCCGTGCCGAACTGTGAGTACAGCGCTCCCGCGAGCGGGCCGCGCGCAAGAAATCCATACGTGAGACCCGACCGGTGCGTCATGAGATCTTCGATGGTGATTGCGCGGGACGCCGGATATGTGTCGTCCAGCGGACCATCCGCTTTTTTCAGGACACGCATGTTCGCGAACTCCGGCGCCCAACGACTTATCGGATCGTCGAACCGCATCCTGCCTTCATCCACGAGTGTCAGGGCCAGCGCGACGGTCACGGGCTTGCTCATGGAAGCAATGTTGAAGATCGTGGACTGCTCCATCGGGAGCTTCCGTTCGATATCGCGCAACCCGGCACGATGCGTGTAACGGGTTCGTCCGTCCTTCCAGATGAGCTGGATCACGCCCGGGATGTCGCCGCTCGCGACGGCCTCAGATGCCGATGCACGAATGGATTCGAGTTGCTTGTTGGTGAAACCTGCGCGACCTGCTGCGAGCAGTTCACCGGGTGCGATCGCCACGGCAGCTCCGGCTGCCAACAGGCTTCTGCGTGTCATTCGATACATGAATTCGACCCTTTCATTACATCTGCCGGAATCGCGCAAGATGCGCGCGGCTGACGGGGAGCACGTCGGGATGGTTCTTGAGGTGGATTGCCGAGCGGCCCAGCACGTCGCGCTCGAGTCTTTCGACCGCTCGCAGGTTGACGACGGTGCTGCGATGAATCTGCGCGAACTGCTCCGGATCGAGCTTTTGCACGAGATCTTTCAGGGACGTGCGAATCACGTGCCGCCCGTCGAGCGTGACGACCTCCGTGTATTTGTCGCCGGCCTGAAAGTAGAGAACCTCGGTCACGGACAGCACGCGCGTCGTGTTGCCGGCACCCGTATGCACCCACGCCAGATGCGCGGACTTCGGCTGCTCGAGCTTTCTCAAGAGCGCGATCAGGTCCGGACGGGGAGCGGCGCTCTGCTGCAACTTCAGAACACACTGGGCAAGCCGCGTGTTCGAAACAGGCTTCACGAGGTAGTCGACCGCTGAAGCCTCGAAGGCAGCAACGGCGTACTCCTCATATGCCGTCACGAACACGATGCGAGTGGTTCCTGCCGCGGCGGCGACCTCGATGCCGTTCAGGCCCGGCATGCGGATGTCCAGGAATGCGTACTGGGGGTTCAGGCGCTGCAGCTCAGACACCGCACGCACGCCGTTCTCGACGACAGCAACGATATCGATGTCAGGCCAGAGCCGCTTCAGGCGTCGCGCGAGGTCCTGCGCCAGCTGGGGCTCGTCGTCGGCAATCAATACCGTGTTCACGCAGCGCTTACCTCGTCTTCGCCGGAATGATCAGCTTCGCGATCACACCCTGCGGCTCGTTCGTATAGAGCAGCAGCTTGCCGTCTGTGCCGTAGAGGCTGGCGAGCCGCGCCCGGACGTTCGCGAGACCCACACCTTCAGGCGCGTTGTCGTTGAGGCCGATGCCCGTATCTTTCACGGTCAGCTCCAACGTCTGATCCTTCTTCACCACTTCGACCTGAATCTTGCCGCCGGCCATGGAGGGCTCGATGCCGTGCCGAATGGCGTTTTCCACGAGCGGCTGGAGTAGCAGCGGTGGCAGCGCATACGCATGCAGCTCCGGGCCCGCGGTGATCCTATAGTCGAGCCGCGCACCGAGGCGCGCGCCGGCGATGCCGAGCAACGTATCGATCAGCTCGAGCTCTTCACCCACCGTCGCAGTGAGCTCACGCGTGCGGCGCAGGCTCGTGCGCAGGTATGAGTTGAGCTGCTCGAGAATCAGGCTCGCCGTGTCCGGATCTTCCTTGATCAGGCTGTGGATATTCGCGAGCGTGTTGAACAGGAAGTGCGGCTCGATCTGCGCCTGGAGCAACGCGAGCCGCGCCGCGGTTTCCGCTTGCAGAGCCTCAGCGACGCGACGCCGTTCGCGCTCGAGAGCCTCCCGCACACCCTTCGTGTGAGAGAAATAGAGAAAGAACGCCGTGACCACGATGCCGATCAGGATGTTGCTCAGGACGATCTGCCGCAGGGTCGCCGGATTGCGGAACGCCAGGGCGATGATGTCGACGCCGCCCATGAGGCCCGCGAGCTTGGGGCCGACCACGGTCCCAGCGAGGATCGCGAACGCGATACCCCACACAGGCAGACGTCCCCGCAGGAACAACCTGATGACCGTCGCGATCACCCAGATGGTCAGCCCGGTGACATTGGTCGTGATGAGGCTTGCCACCAGGGCTTTCGGGTTCTGCAGTCCGGTCCACAAAGCGAACCAGGTGCACACGCCGATGACGATCAGGACGGTGCGGAATTCTCCCGGCTGCCACGAGACGGGCAGGATCGGCGTGGAGGTGCGCGGTGACTGCATGGGGCGAGAGAGTGCCGGATCGAGGCGACCCACGGGAACCCTTGCGACGAATGGGAGAAGCGCAGGCCCGACCTGCAATCGGGGCGCCTGAATGGGAGCGCCCCCAGGGTCAGTTGACGAGGGACGCGGGAGCCTGCATCTCGTAGTGCGCGGGCGGCGCCAGGCCGAAGCGCTTCAGGATTGCCGGCGCAATCTGCCGAGCATCGCCCTGCTGTTCGCCGGCGCCCGCCTGGAACGACGGGCCGCGGAACAGGGCAAAGCCTTCGGGGCGGTGATTCCCGGATCGCTGGCTCACGTACTTGCCGCTGATCGTGCCGATGTCGTTCGACGTCACCGCTTCGATCGGGCTGTTCGAGTTCCACACGATGGCCACGTCCGGAAGATCGCCGGCTTTGGGACCCCGGAACAGGGCGGTCGGGAAGTAGATGTCCTCCACGACATGTTCGCCCGTCGCCGGATTGATCAGCGCGCGAAATTTGGCAGCGATCTCGGATAGCAACGCGTCGTACTCCGCGCCGCTCGCGACCACACCGTTGGGCTCGCGGCCTGCAAGGTTGACCCGCAGGTAGCTATTGCCGACATTCGGCAACCGGAATACCCGCGTCTTCGTCCAGTCCAGCGGGGGCGGGCCTCCCGTCATCGCTCGATGCAAAGGCAGCAACGCCTCGCGAACACCGTCCGGAAGCATGCGGCGCGCGACGAACCCCAGCGCTTTCCGCACGGCGCTGCTCGAGAGTACCGGTGTGCCTGCGGGTGGCGCCTCGGTGGGCGTCGGCGCACGCCCTCGCGGGACCATCCACTCCAGCTTCGACAGAACACCGTCGACGAGGTGGTCCGCGCGGTGATCCGAGTACATGCCGCGGTCCGTGACGACGATGAGGTCATCGTCGTCTCCGAGCTGCTCCAGGACCGAGCCGAGCGCGCGATCCAGCGCTTCATACGTCTCGCGCAGCGCGTCCACCAGCTCGGGCACGGCGTCCGTAAACTCCGGGTGGTTGCGGTCATGGAAGCGCCAGAAGAAATGGCCGGCCTTGTGGATCTCGCAGAAATTCACGAAGACGTACTCGTGCTCGCGCTGGCGGATGAGATCGATGGCGAACTGCCGCTTGATCTCGATCCCGCGCATGAGCTTGCGCTTGAGTGCCACCATGTCGTCGAGGCTCGTGCGCGTGCCGGGATAGCGCGTGAACGGATGCTCGCCGTATTTCGCGAGCCGCGCAGTGAAGCTTGCCGGCCGCGTTTCGAAGCGCCAGAGCTTGAACTCCGTGGCCCAGTCGATCACCTGGATGCCGTTGAAGTTCTCGAGCGGGTAATCCACCGGGAAATCGACTACGGCGCACCGGACGCCGGCATCGCTGAGTGTCTTGTAGAAAGGCGGTGCCGACACGCGACCCGCGTTGACGGGGTCGATCTGATAGGACCCGACGCGCAACTGTTCCTCGTGAATGAATCCGTGAACCGCGGCGGATACTCCCGTCGCGATGTCCGTCCAGATCGAGCCCGGCAGCGGACGGTTCGGCGCACCGAGCAGCAGCGTGCGCGACTCTTCCAGCAGGCTGCGCAAAACCGGAAGGCGGCCGTCTGCGGCCCATTCGTTCAGCAGCGGAAAATCGATGCCGTCCAGACCGAGTGTGATCAGTCGACGGAGCATGAGGGTCCCCCTATCAGACGTAGCTCAGCCACCATACACGGCTGCGAGTCTTGACCCCAGCAACCCACCGGCAGAACGGATACAACAGCACGACCACGAGCAGCCACACGACATAAACACCCACCAGCGAGACTCCGTAGCCCTGCGGATAGAACGCCGGAAACGTCAGGAGCCGCCCTACCGGCACGCCCTGGAACGCGCCGAGCACGAGGCTGAGGAAGTGCAGCAGGAAGAAATGAGCGACGTAGAACGCGAACGGCACCCGGCCGTACATGACGAGCGCGTCCTTGAGAAAGCCGTGCATGCGATCCGCGAACGCGCAGAGTATGGCCGCAGGACCGAGCGTCATGGCGAGGAACAGCAGACTCGGCGGGTACTTCGTGGTGTTCAGAAAATCGATGAGCGTGGCCGCGCGACTAGCCTGTGTCTGCCAGTGATTCGGCTCGCCGTAACCGTCGATGAAGCGCAGCACTATGAACGCCGCTGTGATTCCGATTCCCCAGCGCAGCAGCGCGCGATTGCGCGCCGGCGCCTCGCGCTCGAACAGCCGTGAAGCGCCAAAGCCGAACAGCATCACGCCGAGCCAAGGCAGCAGCGGATACAGAAAGACGAAATGAATCGGGCCCACCGGTTTCGACATGGACACATGCAGGGAGGCCCAGAGCGGCGGACTCACATCGAACAGGTTCCGGCTCGTCGGCCAGAACGCATCGAGCACATTGTGTCCGACGACGATGAGCACGCCGAGCGCGAGGCACACGTTTCGGCCCAGGAACTGGAGGAGCGCCAGCAGCACCATGCTTGCGCCGATGACCCAGATCACCTGCATGAACACGAGCGTCCTGCCACCGAGCTGCTCGATGCCTCCCGGTGCAAATGTGACCGCGGTGGAAATCACGAAGAGCTCGATCAGGATCAGCCAGGCGCCGCGCGTGAGCAGGAACTTGCAGAGCTCCGCGGGACTCTTGCGCGCGGCCATGAGCCCGGCGCTGGTGCCCGCGAGGAAAACGAATACCGGCGCGCAGAAATGGGTGATCCAGCGTGTGAGCGCGAGCACGAGGCCCGCGTTGGGCGAATTCATGGGATCGAGTGACATCGAGATGCTGAAGAAGTCGCGTGTGTGATCGATGGCCATGATCACGATGACCAGGCCCCGCAGCATGTCGATGGACGTCAACCGGTACGCGCGCTGATCGGCGGATACGCTCACGGAACACCTGCTTTCTCTTCCCCGACCGGCAATCCTCCTATCCCGGCGATCCGTGGGCAACTGGCGCCGAAATTCGTCACGCGGACCGGCAGTCTGTCCCGAACTCCTCAGACGCTGAGGCGTGCGAGGAAAGTGCGCGCAGCGTCAGCGAGCAGCATGGTGTCGGGAATGGCAAGGAGGTGCGCGCCCGCGGCGATTGCCTCGTTCGCTTGCGCGGAATCGGTTACAACCGCGACTCGTGGTTTGCGCCGGGCCTTGATGCGAGCGTGCGTGTCTGCAAGGAGCGCCTGAAAAGTCGGGTTACCCAGAGGAGCCTGGACTCCCATCGAGAGAGCGAGGTCATTGGCGCCGATGGCGACGTAGTCGAGGCCCGGCACGTCCATGATCGCCTCGAGCGCATCGATTCCTGTGCGGCTCTCGATCAGCGCCACCGTGAGGGTCGTGGCGTTGGACCCGCGATAGAAGGTGCCCTGCGACTCCGCGACTCCGTAACGCGCTGCGCGCGTCCTGCTGCCCGCGCCGCGCTGGCCTTCAGGACTGAACTTCACCGCGGCGACGAGTGCAGCCGCATCCGCCGCTGACGAGACATTCGGCGCGATGATGCCGAGCGCACCCGAATCGAGGAACCCCTCGACCACCGAAGCCCGGATTTCCGGAACGCGAACGATGCACGGCAAGCCGACGACGTCGGCGGCGCGAACGAGATTGCGGCACGCAGCGTGATCGAGCGGCGTGTGTTCGGCATCGAGCAGCACCCATTTGAAGCCGAGTACGCCACAGACTTCGATGACCTCCGGGCAAAGCAGGCTCAGGCACACGCCGATCGATGGGTGCGTTTGGCGTCGCAGGTCCGGAAGCGTTTGCATGAGCGCTAGAACCTTCTGACGATGCTGCCGTCGATGGCTTGCACATCGGCGCAGCCACACAATTGCATGGCCCGGACGAATTCGCTTCTCAGGATGTCGAGCGCCCTCGCGACGCCTGCTTCGCCGCCGGCCGCCAGGCCGAACAGATAAGGCCGACCGATCGAGCACGCCTTTGCCCCTCGCGCCAGTGCCTTGAGGACGTGAACGCCACGGCGCACGCCGCCATCGAGAATGACTTCGATGCGATCGCCCACCGCGTGCGCAATTTCCGGCAGCACTTCGATCGGGGCTGCCGCTCCGTCGAGCTGACGGCCGCCGTGATTGGAGACGATGATCGCCGTCGCGCCTACATCGACCGCTCGCTGTGCGTCCTCGACAGCCATGATCCCCTTCAGCGCAAATGGGCCGCGCCAGATCTCGATGAGATCGCGGACGTCCTTCCACGTCACGAACGGATCGAGTTGCTCGCTGAGATAGCGGGTCTGCTCGGCCAGGCGATGGCTGCCATTGCCGAGCGCGATGTTCGGCATGGAGAAGGGCCCCTTGCCCGCCTGGCGCAGGAACCAGCGCGGATACATCGCGAAGCTGGCCGCGCTGCGCGGCGTGAGTTTCAGCGGCAGGCCGAGGCCGGTTCGCAGCTCCCGCTCGCGCTTGCCGCGGACCATCGCGTCGACCGTCAGGCAAAGTGCCTGATAGCCCGCGCGTCGGCAGCGCTCGATCATCTGGCGAGTGAGATCACGGTCCTTGAACGACAGGACCTGGAACATCTTTGGGCCGCTCGATGCGGCAGCCACTGCTTCGATGCTGTGCGTGGCGGCGACAGACAGGCTGTACAGAGTTCCCGCCGCGGCAGTGGCGCGTGCTACGGCCGGCTCACCATCGGGATGATAGAAACGTGAAGCGCCGGTCGGTGAACAGAACACGGGCCACTCGAGCTCCTGACCGAGTACATGCGTCGCCGTTCTGATCGCAGAGACATCGACGAGGCACTTGGGAATCAGCTTCTCATCATCGAACGCCGCGGTATTCCGGTGCGCCGTGATTTCCGTTTCGGCTGCACCGTCGAGGTAATGAAAGACGGGTGATGGCAGCCGACGCCGCGCCAGCTCCCGGAGATCCAGAATGCTGTGGCACGCCTGCAGGCTCCGTGGCGAGTGCGACATGGTCAGCCCGCGAAGGGTGTGGCGGCTCGGCCGGAGGCGCCCGGCTGGCAGACGAATACGCAGCCGGACTCCGGCCGGTCGTTCGTCATCATTTCTTCGGTGAGCCCGAGAATGCGCGCGACGTCCGGCATGCGCCGGCCCAGGCTCGTGATGAACAGATATGTGCCGTCCGGCCCGCCGAATGCGCAGCTCGTTGCGCCGGGCGTCGCGATGTCCACGCGCGCGAGCTCCCTGCCTTCGGGCGAATAGCGACGCACCTGGCCGGAACCCGTCAGAGCGAGCCAGACGCATCCGTCACGATCGACTGTCAGGCCGTTCGGACCCCCCTCGCCCAACTCGAGCGTCACGAATGCGCGCGGGCGGCTGAGCGTGCCGCGTGTCAGATCGAAGTCGTATGCGTCCACGCGTCGCGTGAGCGAATCCGTGAAGTAGAACGTGCGGGCGTCCGGACTCCAATCCATGCCGTTGGCGATGGTGAGACCTTCAAGCATCGTGTGGACGGAGCGATCGCTGTCGATGCGATAGAGTCCGGCGCGCGCCGTGAAATCGCTGGTGATCGTCCCGCACCAGAGTCGTCCGTGCCGATCGCACTTGGCATCGTTGAATCGGACGAGCGCGGGGTCGGCGCTCAGGCGGGCAATCGTCGCGAGACTCCCTCGAGTGTCGAGCGCAAGAATCTCGATACCGCCGGCGAGAACGAGTCCGCCGCGCGCGCGGGGAACCACTGCCGCAAGCGGACGCGCGAGATTCCATTGCGTGCTTTCGCGCCATCCGCCGGATTCGTCTGCGACTGCGGCATGAACGACTCCGCGCTCGAGGTCTGCCCAGAGCAGCCGTTGTCCCTCGGCGTCCCACGCAGGCGCTTCACCGATGAGGTCGCGCGACTCGATTGCAACTGTCGCCTTCATGGATATCGGCCGAGACACAGAAGCAGTGCTGCTGCGACGAGCAGCAGCACTGCGCAGGTCATGAGGATTTGCGAGTAGCTTCCGAGTCGGTCGTAGGCGTATCCGATGAGGCTGGGTCCGGCGCCAGCGCCAAGGGCGAACAGCCCGAAGATCGTGCCGTATACAGCGCCGTAGCTGCGCACGCCGAAGTAGCGGGCGATCAGATAGGAGAGGAGATCGCCTTCAACGCCACCGCAGAATCCCAGCAGCAGTATCGCGACAATCGCGTGGCTCGGCTCCAGAGTCGGCTGCGACAACAGCCAGCAGCCGACCGCGGCCGCGAATGAAACTGCAACACCGGCGAGCGGAGCCCAGACCCGATCGAGGAGCCAGCCGCCGACGAGCCTGCCCGCGATGACCGCGACGCCGATGCTCGATGTGAGTGTCAGTATCTGCGCGGCGTCGAGACGTGCGGACCGCAGGATATTTTCGAGGTGTGGGAGCGGCGCGCCGTTCGCGAAAGAAATGAGGACGAACGAGCCGACCAGCATTGCGAACGTACGCGTGCGTATCGCTTGTCCGAGAGTCAGCGAAGGCAACGATGCTTCCAGGGGACGCCGACGATCGGTGTCGTCGGGCAATCCCCAGAGCACGAACGGTGCGCCAATCACGACTGGCATGAGTCCGATGGTCGCCATGGTCATGCGCCAGCCGGCGATATCGAGGAGCCACCCTGCCAGGGACTTCATGGTCAACGCGCACAAGCCTATGCCCGACAGCGCGATACCGAGTGCGAGGCCACGCCGGACGACGAAGGTGCTGTTGAGCGCGCGCGTGAACGCGATCGACGTGGAACCGAGCCCTGCAATCGCAAGGAATGCCCACGTCAGGTAGTACTGCAAGACAGACTCGGTGGAGAGGGCAAACGCCGCGTAGCCCAAGCCAAGCCCCGCCAGGGAGAACGCAGCGACAATACGCGCGCCGAGCCGGTCGACTACGTGGCCGACAATCGGCCCGCCGACGAGCAGCACGACTGTGTTGAGCAGCAGGCCACCGAAGATCGTGGCCAGCGACCAGCCGAATTCCCTCGCGAGGATGGGAGCGAAGATGCCGATTGTATAGAAGGGAAGCGTCGGTGCGCCCAGCGCAGTGCCAACCAACGCCGCCACGAGGCAGCGCCATTCCCGGCGAATTTCGGAGACCGGCTTCAAGGGCGAAGCGTCCCGCGCAGGCGATCGATGAACGTGCGGATCTGCTCGTTCACGATGTCCGCAGCTTCGATGTGGGGGAAGTGGCCGGTCGCCTCCACGTAGCACAGATCGGCATGCGGTGTCTGGCGCGACACGAGCTCGGTCCACGGCGTCGTCATTCCAGGCGCGAGGCTCCGACGCTGGAACGTGTCGTCGAAGTAAGTGCTCTGGATCAGCCGTACGGGTGTCGTCACGCTGGCCAGCACCGCTGCCGCGCGGCTCGCGTCCCATCGAACCTTGCTGAGAATGATCTCCCGGGCAAACGTGCGATCCAGTTTCTTCAGTCGGCCGAGCACCCGGTCGCGCAACTTCGGATCGCTCGCCGGTGTGAACATCTGGCTGAACGCACCGAGCAGGAACGCATCGAGTCCGACTGCGTCCATTCGCTCTTCGACCGCTTTCGCGGCCAGCTCGGGGTCGCCATCCGCGACCAGGCCGCCCTCTATTAATATGAGTCCCGCGAGCGCCTCACGGGACTGCCGGTACGCTTCGAGAATGATGTCGACGCCGAGGCTGTGACCGATCAGCACGGCATCGCGACCGCCGTAGCGCGCTTTGATTTCGCACAGCGCCTCAGCGAGTGCCGCTACGGTTGGCTCTGCCGGCAGCTGCGACTCTCCATGACCCGGCATGTCGAATGTCACCACTCGATGTCGAGTGGCGAAGGCTGAGACCTGCACATTCCAGTCGTGCCGGTCACAGAAGCCACCATGAACGAAGATGAGGCACGGTGCGCCGCTGCCGGCGCTGTCGACACTCAGAAACGCCATTGGCCCGTGACGCCCCATTCGCGCGGCGGTGCCATGTTCACGAATGCAAAACCGAGGCCGGGATTGGGTGTGTCGGCATCGTCGAAGCCGCCAATGATGTAGTGCTTATTGGCGAGATTGGTCCCGAACACCGAGAAAGACCAGCCCTTCGGCCCCTGCTCGAAAGTGAGCCGCGCGTTGAGCAGGCCGTACGCACTCTGGCGATTGAGCGGCGAGTTGGCAACGTCGTAGTGGATGGTGCTTTTGTACGCGTAGTCGATGCGCCCTGTCGCCGAGACCGAGGCCGCGACCGGCCTCGTATACTCGGCCGCGGCCGTGATGGATGTCTTCGGCGTATAGACGAACCGGCTGTTCCTGTTGATGAGCCGCGCGGCGATGAATTGCGCGTCTGTGGGCAGCTCGGTGTATTTCGCGTCGGTCACGCCCAGCTGCGTCGACAGCTTGAGTCCCGTCAGCGGCAGGAATTCGAGCTCGACCTCTCCGCCGAGGATTCGGGCCTTCGGTACGTTGGTCACGATGTTGAACGGCGCCGGCGCGCCGTTCACCGTGGTGGATCCGCTGATCTGCAGCTGCAACTCGGTGTAGTCGCTGTAGAACGCCGTGGCATTGAAGCGCGCGCGGCGGTCGAGCAGATCGGAGCGCAGCCCCACCTCGTACGTCCAGACCTTCTCGGGTTCGTATGCGTTGAAGTCCGCGTTGTTGCTCGCGCGACCGTTGAAGCCGCCGGCCTTGTACCCCTTGGCCGCCGACACGTAGGTCATGACATCCGGGGTCCACTGATAATCGAACCCGATGCGTGGCGAGACGTCACTGGAGGTTGCGGATTTGTCGAGCTCAGGTTCCCGGAGCGTACCGCTTGGGTATGCGAGATTGCGGCGATCCACTTCCTTCTGATCGTGCGTGTACCTGAGCCCCGCGGTGAAGCGCAGTTTCTCCGTGAAGTGGTAGCTTCCCTGGCCGTAGCCCGCTGCGCTTTCGTTGGTGACTTCGTGATCGTTCGTGAAACTGCGCGAGAAGCCGAAGAGCGGTGTCACGAGCGGAAAGTCGACGAGATTGCGCACGTTCTCGCGGAAGTAGTAGAGCCCGAATACCCAGCTCAGGCGGTCGTCGAAGCTCGTTCCCGTGGCCTGCAGCTCCTGCGAGAACTGATGCTGACGCGTGACGTCGAACTCATCGAGGATGGTGATCGGCGAGAGGTCCGCATCCTGGTCGCTGTGCACGGTACTGCGGCGATAGGCCGAGATGGACTTGAGCGTCGTGGCGCTGCCCGGTTCGTAGCTGAACGTGAGCGATCCGCCCGCGAGATCGCCACGGCTGGAGTTGGGGCCGCCCGCGAAGTTGGAGAAATCACCGGTCGATAGCCACCGGCTATCGTACTTCAGAGGGGTGAAGGCATTCAGGGCCGCGATGGGCGGAGCCGCGGGATAGACCGATATGAGCTTGAAGACTGAGTTGGTCTCGTCGTATGTGACGGCATCCCCCGCGAGCAGCGCGCTGAACGTGTCCGAGGGCTGCCACGAAAGTGAAAGTCTGCCGGAGGTGCGATCGGTGCTGCCCATGCTCTGGCCATCGGCGCGCGTGCCATAGCCATCCTGCGTCCGCCGCGAAGCTGTGAGGAGCAACCCCAGCTTTCCCTCGACCACAGGCGCATTGAGATTGCCGAGCGCATCGAATCGGCTGCGGCTGCCGCCCGTGAGCTGCACGCGGCCGGAGAAGTCATTCAGATCCGGCCGGCGCGTGATGATGTTGACGGCGCCGCCGCTGGTGTTCTTGCCGAAGAGCGTGCCTTGCGGGCCACGCAGGACTTCGAGCCGATCGATGTCCATTGTGTCGAGGTTGTTCCCTTGCATGCGGCCGAGGAACACACCATCGACGTACACACCGACTGCTGGATCGTAGGTCGGGCGCACGTCGGATTGACCGACACCGCGAATGTAGATCACGCCCGACCCGCGGCCGGATGCGCCGCGTTCGGCGAAGAGGAAATTCGGCGTTGTCTGGCCGACGGCGGACAGGTTGTCGAGTGAGCGTTGCTCGAGGTCTTCGCCGCTGATCGCGGAAACTGAAACGGGCACGCGCTGCAGGGATTCTTCGGTCTTGCGTGCCGTGACGACGACCTCCTGCAACTGCGCGGTGCCTGGCCCGGAGGGCGGGCTTTCCGCGCCCGACGCCGGCGCGCCCGCGGCGGACACGAACAGAATTGCTGCTGTCACATGCGCTTTGCCGGGCGTCTTACCGCTCATCACCACGTATCCCCCTCGTCTCGATCCTGATGCGATCGAGGTGCCGAGGATGGACTCGACGCGATAACGCGTCCAATATGGATGGTCAATGATTCGATAATTCCTGGTTATCGAGGAGTCCGGCGACATGGAGCTGCGGCATCTCAAGTATTTCGTGGCGCTCGCGGACAAATTGAACTTCACGCGCGCCGCCGAAGGGCTGCACATCGCGCAGCCTGCGCTCAGCGTACAGATCCGCAACCTCGAAGCGGAAATCGGCGCGGAGCTCGTCAGTCGCGAGGGTCGCAATGTCCGACTCACGGAGGCGGGCCGCGCCTTCCTCGGGCAGGCACGCAAGACGCTCGCGGAAGCACAGCGCGCGGTGTCCTGCGCACGGCAGGCCGCAAACGGCGAAATCGGCCATCTGTCGATCGGACACAACGCGCCGGCGGGATTTCGCGTGTTCCCGAAAATCGTTCCCGCCTTCAGGCGGCAGTGGCCGCAGGTCGCCCTCACCTTCCACAGCCTTAGCATCGCGCAACAGCTCGAAGGGTTGCGTCGCGAAGAGCTGGACGTCGGCGTCGTGTGGCTGCCCGTGCCGACGGCAGAGTTCGATATCGAAGAGCTGATCCACGAGCCGCTGGTTGCAGTGCTGCCGGCGGACCATCGCCTCGTCGCGGCGAAGAGCGTGTCCATCAAGGACCTGTCGTGCGAGCCGTTGATCCTGCCCTCGCGCGCTCTGCATCCCGACACTTACCATCAGATCGAAGAACGGTTCACGCGCGCGGGTGCTGTGATGAACGTGGTGTACCAGCTAGAAACGTCGCTCGCGATGATCAACTTCGTTGCGATGGGCGTGGGCTGCACGTTGTTGCCGGACTATGTCCGCAGCATTCGCCAGGAAGGCGTCGTATACCGCCCGTTGCATCCGCCGAACCTGGTCAAGACGCTCGCGATCATCAAGAAGAAGGGCTACGGCGGTCTGGCGGCCTCGTTCTGCCGGTTCACGGTGCAACGCCTGGCTGCGGGAGCGCGCACGAATGTCGGATTTTCGAAGAAAGCTGTCGAGTCTTCGCGCAGGCGACGGTGCTAGGCTTCCGGGCACTCAAGGGGAGTGCCCGCATGGCCAATTCCGTCACGCATTTCGAGATCTTCGCCAGCGACGTGGAGCGGGCCCGGAAGTTCTACGAGCAGGTGTTCGGCTGGACATTCGAAGTGGCGGGCCCGCCTGATTTCTATCTGATCTCGACCGGGCCGGAAGGCGATCCCGGGCTCACGCACGGGTTGATTGCGAAAAGGCGTGGTCCGGCGGCGCAAGGCGCGCTCAACGCGTTTCGGTGCACGATCGGGGTGCGGTCGATCACCGATAGCGTGGCTGCGATTCAGGCGGCAGGTGGAACGATTCGCGGTTCGATTGCGGATGTGCCCAACGTGGGCAGAGTTGCTGAGTTTGCTGACACCGAAGGCAATGTCGCGTGTGTCATGCAGTACGTGCAGGGCTTCTCTCTGGCAGTGGAATAGTGGCAGCCATGGCGGCCGAGAGCCTCAGTCCGATCCAATCGTTGCGAGCCTATGTCGAAGGCTATCCGGAAGGCGGTCGCATCGAGCGACATGCGCACGATCACGATCAGCTTGCGGTGATCTCCGAGTCCGCAGCCATCATCGAGACGGACGATGTGTACGTCGTGCATCCATGCATGCACGCGCTGTGGTTGCCTGCCGGTGTGCTTCATTCGATCTTCTCGCCTCGGCCCTTCTATCTGCACGCGCTCTACTTCGAGGCGGGCACGATGCGAGCCGGCGCGGCAACGAATTCGTGCCCACAGGTGTTGGGACTCACAAGCCTCGCACGTGAGCTCGTGCTGTTCCTGTGTGAGGCGCCGCGCCTTTCGCAACGCGGGCCGCGACACGCTCATGCGCTCGCGCTACTCACCGATCTGTTGTCGGACGTGAAGGTAGACTCGTTTTCGCTGCCCCGACCGCGCAGCGACCGTGCGCGCAGGCTGGCGGACTATTTCACCGAGCACCCAGGCGACGGGCGCGCGCTGGAAATGGTTGCGGCCGAGGTTGGAGGCGCGAGCCTGCGCACGTTCGAGCGCATGTTTCTGGATGAGACGGGGCTCAGCCTCGCAATGTGGCGTCGGCAGAACCGCTTGCTGACGTCACTTACTCTGCTTGCTGAAGGCAAGAGCATTGGCGAGGTGGCCCACGCCGTTGGCTACGACAGCGCTGCAGCGTTCAGCACCGCGTTCAAGCAATGCTTCGGCGTCTCACCGTCCAATTACGCGTCGAATGGAAGCTGATCACGCGGCCGCAGCCGCGAAGAATCGCTGGAAGGAAGCGGTCACCGCGGTCCGGGCGCCGCCGATGATGTTGCGTCCCCAACTGTAGCCATAAACATCCTCGTAGTCGAAAGGCGCAAGCCGCGCCTGCATCTCGTGCACATCGGAAGCGCGCATCGGGATGTAGTTGGGATAGCTGTACATGAAGCTCACGCTGCGACGGTTCTGCGCCACCTGGGGCGAGTCGCCGACGAACATGGCGCCGCGACCTCGCACACCATTCTCCCAATGCAAAACAGTGCTGCCGGGAAAATGCCCGCCGGTGCGGACGAGCGTGACGCCTCCGCCGAGCGGAAGCGTATCGCCGCGCCAGAACTCGATCGTGCGAGAACGGCGCTGTACCCAGGCCTTGTCCGCCGCGTTCAGCAGGATCGGCACATCGCCCAGCGCTTCGCTCCACTCCACCATCGAGGAATAGAAATGTGGATGCGAAATGATGATGCGATCCACGCCGCCGCGTTCGCGCAATCGCGCTACAGCTTCTGCAGTGACGAGGCTGACGCACTCCCACAAGATGTTGCCGGCCGCGGTCGGCAGTAAAAACATACGCTGCGGGATGCCGAAGCTGCCCGTCATGTCGATGGCGAAAAGGCCGTCATCCTCGCCGATGCGCAGGGAATGATGGCGGGCGAGTCCCTCGTGTGTCGTCCAACGCTGGCCCTCCCAGCCGACATACTGCCGCTCGTCTTCGCAAATCGGGCAGGTGGTGGGTGGGCCGTCGGACGGCGCGAACTGGGTGCCACAGGTTTCGCAGATGTAATTGGTGTTCATGGAGCGCAACTTTAGAGACAATCTGGCTCCATGAAAGGCACAGTTCGTCGCAAATCCATGGAACCAGTTTTACCCTTCGAGCTGACGCTCGACGGCGTGCCGGCGGGCGGCCTGACCAAGGCGCTGCACCGTCAGCTGCGCACGGCCATTGTCGAGCGGCGCCTGCCGGCGGGTCATGCGCTGCCTTCGACGCGACAACTGGCGGGCAGGCTGGGTATTGGCCGTAACACGGTGATCACCGCTTACGATCTGCTCGTTGCAACGGGGTACGCGCGGTCACGTCGCGGAGCGCGCCTGGTGGTCACCGTTCCGCATGCAGATGACTCGCGACCATTGGGCTCCAGATCGCCACGCAAGTCGCTCGGCGCTGCCCGGCGCGAGTCCAACGGCCACATCGCGCCGCTCTGGCGCCGACCCGCAGAGGCCATCGTGTATGGCACGCCTTTGCCGGCGCGCTGTTTTCGAACAGGTGTGCCCGAACATCGCCACTTCGACCACGACGTCTGGCGGCGCCTCACGTCTCGCGCGTTGCGCGCTTTCGCACGCACGCCATTCAAGTACGGCCCCGCGCAAGGCTTGCCCGAGCTGCGCGAGGCAATCGCGGGACATGTAGCTTTCGTCCGCGCGGTTGCGTGTGATGCGAATGATCTGGTGATCACTTGCGGCGCTCAGCAGGCCTTCGACTTGCTGGCGCGTTTGTTGATCACGCCAGGCGTGACGCGTGTGGCGGTCGAGAATCCGGGTTACCCGCCGACGCGTGCCGCGTTCGTCGGCGCTGGCGCCAGGCTCGTGCCGGTACCCGTGGACGGTGAGGGACTTCGGCTGGACCGTTTGCCGAATGACGTCAAAGTCATTTGCGTCACGCCTTCTCACCAATCCCCAACAGGTGCGGTGATGTCCTCTGCGCGCCGCGCGGCTTTGCTCGCGCGAGCGCGCGCAATGGACGCGGTGGTGATCGAGGACGATTACGACGGCGAATTCCTGTACGACACCCAAGCGCACGATGCTTTGCAGACACTGGACCGCGAAGGCCGCGTGTTCTACGTCGGCACGTTTTCCAAGAGCCTCTTCCCTGCTCTGCGCAAGGGATTCGTCGTAGCGCCTGAATGGGCACGCGAGACGTTGATCGACATCAAGCACGCCACCGACTCGCATACGGACGCGGTCACGCAAGCGGCACTGGCCGCCTTCATCGCCGAAGGACATCTCGCGCGGCACATCCGTCACATGCGTCCGATCTATGCGCAGCGGCGGCGGGCGCTCGAGCAAGGCGCGCAGGCGCATTGGGTGAATTTCATGGAAACTCTTCCGGGCGATGCCGGATTGCACGTGAGCACGCGCATTCTCGACCCGGCGCTATCGCAGACCATCATCGAATGCGCGCGCCAACACCTGCCGGGCGCACTGCCCTTGTCTGCATACACCGTTGGAACCTCGAAACAGCATGGACTCTGCATCGGCTATGGCGGTGTCGAAGTCGATCAGATCACGAGCGCCGTGCGCGCACTCGGCGCCGCCATGAGAAACGTCAGGGCGCCGTGAATTCACACGTTTCACCGAGTGGTCGTGCGGAGACTGGGCACTGCCTGAACCCGACGCATAGGGCTAATCTCGGGCGCAAACAGATGAGGCGCCCATGAGAAGACAAGTTACTTGCGCGGTGTTCGCCATTGCGCTCGCCACGGCAGTTGTGGCACCCGCCACGGCACAGCAGATGCCCAACATTGGCTTCGTGAGCGTTGGGCGCGGCGCGCCGATCGCCGATGCGCAGAAATACCCGATCGTGGGGCCGATCAAGTTCTTCGGCATGGATGCCATCGCCGCCAGAGACGGTGCCGTGCCAAAGGGGGTCAAGCCACTCCCCATAGACGTCTTCAACACGAAAGACTTCTACAAGGATCGTGCGCTCTGGACCGATCCGCGCTATTTCCGCTGTAACGCCGGTTTGCCGATCGAAGCGCAGGCTGGCACGTACCCCGAAAGCAGGATCATCGGCAACGACCCACCCAAGACGGCGGCCTGGGGATTCTGCGACCGCGACTATCCGCGCAAGTCGATCGTCAGCCCTTATCCCTTCAAGACCGCACAGGCGCACTACGAGGCATTGCTGGCGGAAACGAAGAAACGTGGCGGGCCGACACAGCACACTTACGCGACGGTGCCCGGCGACATCGGCGGACGCTACGTGTGGCAGGAAGGTGGGCCAGGCGGGCTACACGGAACGTGGTACGCGATGAGCGTCAATCAGATCACGACGATTCTCTCGCTCCTCACGCCCGAATATCAGACCCGCATGGTCCAGGAGGCCTACCACCAGGCCGCGGGTCACGCGCAGTGGCCATCGCAATACTGCTGGCCCGAGGGTTTCATGCGCCGTTGGCACTTCGCGGCCACACTCATGCAGCCGCACGTCATCATGGTCACACCTGATGTGGTCCAGATCATGGCTGGCGTTGCGCGCAACTTCGTCACGAACGTGCATGTCGGGCGCGAGTTCATCATGACGGGATCGGTGCCGCGCCTGGGTCAGGATGTGCCGCGCTGGTACGGCGAAACCATCGGCTTCTGGGATGGCGACACGCTCATCACGTGGACGTCGAACATCCTGGGATGGAAAGCGCACGGCGCGTTCGAGTTCTCGAACAAGATGCAGACCATCGAGACCTATACGCCGATACGCGACGCGAGTGGCAAGGTCACCACGCTCAATCACGAGGCGGTGCTGTACGACCCGGAGGCTCTCGTCGAACCCGTCCGGATCGTGCGCAATCTCACGAAGGTAAGCACGCTGCGCGAGGGGGACCCGTACGCCTACATCGAGTGCGTGCAGACCCTTTACACGGTGAACGGCCTGGCGACGCCGGTGTCACCGGGTACCGTCATCCCATTCCGGGTGCCGGACATGTTCGGTCGCCCCTGGGCCCAGATCTGGGAGGAGAACTTCGAGCAGGGGATGCAGCGGCCGAATCCGGAGGAAGACCTCTTCAACTTCGAGAAGCCACGCTAGTCGCCCTGGCCAATCTCGCGATCGATATACTCGCCGGGTGCGGCTTACCGTCCTTTTCTGCTTTCTCGCTGCCCTGTGCGAAGGGTTCGACATCCAGGCCGCAGGTGTCGCGGCACTGGGGTTGACCCGAGCCTTCAACCCCACGCCCGAACAGCTCGGCCTCTTTTTCAGCGCCGGCAATGTCGGGCTGCTGTTGGGCGCTGTGATCGGCGGCCGGGCGGCGGACTATTTCGGCCGCAAGACCATCCTGGTCTGCTCGATCGCGCTCTTCGGCGTGTTCTCGCTCGCCACATCGCTTTCATCGAGCATGGAGTCGCTCACGTGGATGCGTGCGCTCACGGGCGTCGGCCTCGGCGGCTCGATGCCCAACCTCATCGCGCTCGCCGCGGAGGTCAGCGGTCCGCATGCGCGCAATGCGCGCGTTGCCGCCACATACATCGGCATGCCCGTGGGTGGCGCGGTGGCGAGCCTCATCGTGCTGATGATTTCGGTCGATCAATGGCGATGGGTGTTCGCCATCGGTGGCATCGCACCCCTCGTGATCGCGGCGGCGATGATCCCGTGGATGCCGGCGTCGCACGCGGTGTCCCAGGCGACCGGTGCCGATCGCGAGGCACCGCCTGCGAAGAGCAGTGCCCTGCTCGAACTGTTCGGTTCGAAGCGCCTCGTTCACACACTGCTGATCTGGGTCGGCTTCTTCCTCGTGCAGGTCACCCTGCAGCTCATGCTCAATTGGCTGCCGTTGCTGATGCAGTCCCGCGGCCTGGCCAAGGGCGCCGTGGCCGCCGCGCAGATCGGCTTCAACATCGGCGGAGCTGGGGGCGCGTTGCTGTTGGGATTCCTGCTGGACACGCGCCGCAGTCAGCTGAGCATCGGTGTAACCGTGCTCGCACTTCCCTCGGTGCTGCTGTTGCTGGCAAGTGCGCCCGCCGAGAGCGCTCCAGTAATCGGACTTGCCATGCTTCTGGGTGGAGGTGTACTCGCTCTGCAGATCATCCTTTACGGTGTCGCGAATCATCTGTATCCATCGAATGTGCGCGGCACTGCCCTGGGTGCGGCTGTAGCGGCCGGCCGTGCTGGTGCGATCGCTGGGCCCGCGTTCGGCGCTTTCCTGCTCAGCGCGGGACGGAGCTCGCAGCAAGTGCTCATGGGCGTTATGCCGATTGCCATCGTGTGCGACCTGTGTGTGGTCACTCTCGGCTGGCGCGCGTTTCGCGTACGATCTGCTCCGGTAGCAGGTGGAACTGGCGAACATGGCCGCCCGGAATGGAGAGGCTGAGCGACAAACGGGGCTGGAGCGGCTCGCCTTCGGTCGTTTCGTGCTGGACTCGGAGCGCGGATGCCTGCTGCTCGAAGGAGTCGAGGTACCGCTGCGGCCCAAGACCTTCACGGTGCTCCGGTATCTCGTTGCCAACGCCGGCCGCCTCATACCCAAAGACGAGCTGACCGACGCGGTCTGGCGCAATGGCGCTGTCACGGACGATGCGCTGGTTCAGAGCGTGGGCGAGCTGCGCCGCGCACTCGGCGATGAAGGGTCGCAGCTCATCAAGACAGTGCCGCGACGTGGATATCGGTTCGATGCGGAGGTGATCGCTCCAATCGAAGCGGTGCCGTCTGTTCGTCGCCGGTCGATTTCAAAATCGGCTGTGCTCCTGTCTTGCCTGGTCGCGCTCGCAATAGTCATAGCGACGTGGGCTATGCTGAGACGCGAAACCACGGACCGCGCGAAGCCTGCGATCGCCGTGCTTCCCTTCAAGAACCAGAGCGCCGACGCCACCCGAGACTATTTCGCAGACGGTCTCACGCAGGACGTCATCGATGCGCTGGGCCGCTTCTCTTCACTCACGGTGATGTCGTGGAACGCCGTCCATCCATACAAGAGCACGCCTGCGGATCCGCAGCAGGTGGCGCGCGGACTGGACGTTCGTTACCAGATCGAAGGCACGGTTCAGGACACGGGCGACCGCGTGCGCGTGAGCGCGCAACTCGTCGATGCGCAAGGTCGCATTCTGTGGTCGTCGCGTTTCGATGAGCCGCGCGGAAATCTGTTCGAGCTGCAGGAGAAGCTCACCGCGGAGATCGCAGCGGTGTTGGCGATCCGAGTCACGCAGTTCGAGCAACGGCGCGTATTCGCCAAGCGGCCTGAGAGCCTGGAAGCCTACGACTACGTGCTGCGAGCACGCCCGGCTTTGCGGCGGCCTACGCGCGCAAACACCGCGGAAGCACGCGCGATGCTGCGGCGTGCGCTCGATCTCGACCCCGGTTACGCAGCCGCGCATTCAGCGCTCGCGGAGACTTATCACATTGCAGTCTCGATGGGCTGGGCGGAGTCGCCCGCAACGTTTCTGAGTCGTGCGGCAGCGCTGGCGAACGAAGCCCTGGAGCTGGACGATTCGGACGTGCGGGCCCACATCATGCTGGGCCGTCTCCATCTCTTTCACAATCGATACCAGGATGCGCAGGCGCAGATGGAGCGCGCCATCGCGATCAATCCGAACGATGCCGACGGTCTCGCGGGCCGCGGCCACATTCTGCTCTGGCTCGGTCAGACGGACGCAGCGATCGAAACGCTCGAGCTCGCGCAGCGTATCGACCCGGATCTCAACGTGCTGGACCGGTTCGCGCTCGCACTCGCGTATTACGTGAAGGGCCGATACGACGCGGCCATCGAGCAGGCGGAGATCAACGTCCAGAAGACCGAAGACACGGCGTTCAACCAGATTCTGCTAGCGGCCGCCTACGCTCAGCAGGATCGACCCGAAGAGGCGGCCCGCGTCACGGCCATCGTCCGGCGGCGTGACCCGACGTTCGATCCCGAAACCTTCGGCAGCAAATTCCTGAATCGCGCGGATCTCGAGCGGCTGCGCGACGGCTTTCGCAAAGCGAATCTGTACGCAACGCCTACTTCGAACCCTTAGCGTCGCGCGAGCGCGGGCGGTTCTTTTCCGCCCTGGCGATGTTCCCTGCGACGTCCTGCTGGAAGAGCTTCGGCCCGATCGCCTTGCCGAACAGATAGAGCTTGCCCTCACTGATGATCCAGAACTCCGGGTTTGCCTCGGTGATCTCACCCCGGGCCAGGGCGATGGTGCAGAGGTTGCCGAATCGCGGGGCGTAACGGGCCGGGTCGGCCTTGAACAGCTCGCGATGCTCCGCGCGGGAGAAGCGGTAAACCTGCTCGTCCCATTCATATTCCAGCTCCGGCAAACCGCGCACCGCCTTCCCCAGCGTGAAGTACGCAACGGGGTCGTAGCCCTTGATGGCGAGCCCGGCCTGGTCCGCCGCCGTGGCCACACCAAACAGAGCGAGCAGCAGAAAAAATCTCAACAGCAGTCGGCGCATAGCGGGCTTTCGGCATTTCCTTTGGGTTCTCTCGGGCGTCTTTCGTGACGCCAGGCGGCGGCGACTGGCGAACTCGCAAGCCGTCGAAGTCAGAATACACCCCTGGGAGGTTTCTCATATGTTCGCCAAAACTGCCTTCATCGGTGCGATCGGCGCAGTGTGGCTCATGTCCGCTACGGCACGCGGCGATGCCATCGTCGAGTGGAACATCAAGGCCGATGCCATCGGCGCGGACAAGGGGCTCAATCCGCCGCTGCAGGCCCGAACGCTGTCGCTCGTTCACGTCTCGATCTTCGAGGCGGTGAACGCCATCGAACGCCGTTACACGCCCTACAAACTGCAGCTCACTGCCGAACGGCCGGCCTCTGCGGAAGCCGCAGCGGCGTCCGCAGGCTATGAAGCACTGGTGAGTCTGCACCCCGATCTGCGGAAGGATCTGGATGCCACGCTGATGAAACTGCTCGCAGACATCCCGGAGGGACCGGAACGGAAAAACGGAATAGCGCTCGGCAAGAAAGCTGCGGCAGGGATGCTGGCCCTGCGTGCCAACGATGGGAGCGGCGTGACCGAAAGCTATCGGCCTTTCACCAAGCCCGGCGTCTACGTGCCGACCACAATGGTCGCCAGCTCCACCGTCGGGGGGTTCACACCTTGGGTGATGAAGAGCGGCTCGCAGTTTCGGCCAGCGCCGCCTCCAGCTCTCGACTCTCCGAAGTGGACACGCGATGTGAACGAGATTCGTGAGATCGGCGGGCTCCACAGCACCCGACGCACCTCCGAACAGACCGACATCGGGCGGTTCTGGATCATCACGGGTGGCAGATCCTGGAACCCGGTGGTCCGGCAGGTGGCCCACCTGAAGACTCCCGACATCGTCGATCGGGCGCGACTCTTCGCGCTCGTCTCCGTGGCAACAGCCGATGCCATGATCGCCGTGTTCGACGCGAAGTACGCCTTCAACTTCTGGCGCCCCGTGACCGCGATCCGCAATGCCGATCAGACCGGCAACGCCTCAACTCCGCGCGACCCGACGTGGCTACCGCTCGCCGATACGCCGATGCATCCCGAGTACCCGTGCGCGCATTGCATTTCGTCCTCCGCCGCAGCCACCGTGCTACAGGCGTTGGTCGGCGACTCGCCCGGGGAGATCACGATGACCAGCGCAAGCGCGCCAGCTGTGACGCGCAAATGGACCCGGCTACAGGACTACAGCGACGAAGTGTCGAGCGCGCGGATCTATGCCGGATTCCACTATCGCTTCTCGACTGAGGTGGGGAAGGACATGGGAAGAAAGATCGGCGAGCTCACCGTGAAAACGCAGATGCAACCGCTATCAGGCGCTGGATCCAGCCGGTAACGTCTGCTCCTCGGGGCATCGTGTCGCGAGCCATCGCGAGAGCACGGCATGCAACGTTGCACGGCTGAAAGGCTTGCCAACGTAGTCATCCATGCCGACGTCGAAGCACGCATTCCGCCCGGCACTGGTCGTATCCGCTGTCAGCGCGATCACGACCGTGTGGGCGGAAGCGCCCTCGCGATTTCGCAGCTCTCGTGTGGCCGAATAACCGTCCATGACGGGCATCTGGCAATCCATCAGCACGAGGTCATAGCGCCAGGCTGCGAGCTTCGCGAGAGCCTCGCGGCCGTCCGCTGCATCGTCGACCTCGAGTGTGAAGCTCTTCAGCATGCCGTCCGCGACCTCGCGGTTGAGCTCCTGGTCTTCGACGACGAGCACGCGCCCCTCGAGCGGAGCGAAGGCGCGCAGGTGCGGTTCAATCACGGACGCGATTCGTTCGTCGCCGACGCTCCCGGTGACGGCGCGGTAAAGGTCCATGAGACGCAAAGGCCTCGTGAGCTCTGCCTCGAACCACGATTCGCCATCCGCTTCACCTCCGGCGAGCGTGACGAAGCTCCTGATGCGGATCACACGCGGGCGGGCGGCGCGATGTTTGAGCGCCGGCCCGAGGAACGCTGTCGGATCGACATTGGAAGAGGAGTCGTCGATCACGACGGCGTTGTACGCGGCCGCGTTCAGCTCCTGCACGGCTTCGTGAAGGGACTTCACACAAACGGTATCAGCGCCCCAGCTAGTCAATGCTCGCTCAATGAGTGCGCGGACGGACTCGTTGCCTTCTGCAACGAGCACGCGTAGCCCACGCAGCTCTGTAGGTGGCTGCGGCATCTGTGCGGCGGGATCGACGAGCGCCAGGGTCAGGTCGAAGGAGAACGTCGAGCCGGCGCCGGGCGCGCTCGTCAGCGACAGCGTCCCGCCCATGAGCTCGACGAGCTGGCGCACGATCGAAAGACCGAGACCCGTGCCGCCGAAGCGCCGCGTCGTCGACGCGTCTTCCTGCGCGAATTCCTCGAAGATCCGCGACTGACTCTGCGGCTCGATGCCGATGCCGGTGTCCGCTACGTCCACGTGCACGCGGAGCGATCCGTCCGCGATGCCGACCGCGAGCAGTCGGAGCGTCACCGCGCCCTGCTCGGTGAATTTCACAGCGTTTCCGCCAAGGTTCACCAGCACCTGGCGCAGGCGCACCGCGTCCGCAAAGACCTTCGGCAATGGGTGAGTCGGAGAATCGCTTAACACTTCCACCGTCTTGGCCGCCGCGCGCGCGGCGAGCATCTCGGCAGTCTGCTCGACCAACTCGACGAGATCGCATTCCACCGGAGCAAGCTGGAGCCGGCCTGCTTCGATCTTCGAGAAATCGAGCACGTCGTCGACGATGCCGAGCAGCGAGTCCGCGGAGCGATGAATGCCTTCGACAAATCGCCGCTGGCCGGGCGGCAGCTGCATGTCGAGCAGGAGCTCACTCATGCCGAGCACTGCGTTCATCGGAGTTCGCAACTCGTGGCTCATGCGGGCGACGAAATCGCTCTTGGCGCGCGAGAGCACCTGCAGCTGCGCGTTGCGCTCCTCGAGCTCACGCGTGCGGACGTGAACCATGTCCTCGAGCTCGCGGTTGTAACGCAGCTCTCTTTCTCGCTTTCTGCGATGGAGGAACCAGAGATAGCCTAGCGTGAGAAGAACGATGGCCGCGTACAGAGTCATCGCCAGTGGCGTGACCCATGGTGCTGGCGCCACGTGCAATGGAATTGCGAGCGCGTCGCTCCCCCAAACACCGTCGGCATTCGCCGCGCGAACCCGGAACACGTAGTTGCCAGCGTCCAGATTCGTGTATGTCGCCGAGCGCTGCCCGCCGGCATCGTTCCAGCCCGCATCGAACCCCTCGAGCCGATAGTGATAGCGATTGTTCGCCGGTGACGTGAAATCGAGCGCCGCAAAGGCGAACGTGAGGAGTTTGTCGTCGTGTGCGAGTTGCAATGGGCGGTCGGGTCCGGGCAGATCGCGAGGCTCGAGCGTCCGACCGAGAATTGCAGCTGAGGTGAGCACCACGCGCGGCGGCGGCGCGGCCGCCGGCTCGAAGTCCGGCGTGAACGCGTTGAACCCGTTGTTGCCGCCGAAATAGAGCGTGCCATCGCGCCCGCGATGGTGGGCGTTGAAGTTGAACTCCTCCGCCTGCAATCCGTGCGCTTCGTGGAAAACTTTCATCGCACGCGTGCGCGGCTCGAAGCGCACGAGGCCGTTGTTCGTGCTCAGCCAGAGGCGTCCCGCTGCATCCGACTCGATCCCGTAGACGACCTCACTGCGCATCTGCGCGAGGCCCTGCGGGCTTTCGAAGCGCACACCCGACGGGCTCGCGGAGCTGCCCACCACATGATCCACACCGCCGCCGGCAGTTCCGACCCACAACTCCCCGTGACCGTCCACGTGCAGCGCGTAGACGGTGTCGTCGCTGATGCTGCCCGGATCGCCGTCGCGGTGGCGGAAGTGATGAAAGCGGCCAGTGCGACGCTCCAGCAGGTTGAGCCCTCCTCCGATGGTTCCAATCCAGAGGTTGCCGAGCGAGTCCTCGGCGATTGCGCTCGCGCGAATGCTGCTGAGGCCGGTTGAGTCCGTGCGATCGGTGGGATAGCGCATGAAGCTGCCGGTCGCTGCGTCGAGACGCGCCAGGCCGCCGCCGAATGTTCCCACCCAGAGCTGGCCGCCCTTGTCCTCGTACAACGTCATGATGCCGTCGGCGGGAAGACTCCCCGGATCGTTCGCGGAGTTGCGGTAATTGCGCGCGATCCCGCGGGCCGGATCGAATCTGACGAGCCCGCCGGTCATGGTGCCAATCCACAGCTCGCGATTCCGGGCCTGCAGGAGAGCCATGACGCGCTCGTCGGGCAGCGAGAGCGGAGTTGTCTTGCGCCCGTAGCGCTGCTCACGGCCGCTCGAGGTGTCGAGCTCGACGAGGCCACCCGACGTGCCCACCCAGAGCGTGCCCATGCCGCTCTCGGCAAACGCGTTGACTGCGACGTTGCGCATGAGCGGAGTGAGGTGGTGCCCGAGCGCCCAGCTGCGGGGGTTCCAGTGGCTGGCGCCGGCGGCGCGCGTTCCGACCCACAGCACGCCTCCGCGGTCCTGGTAGAGCGACATGATGTCGTCGTTGCGCAGGCTTTGCGGATTGTCGGCGTCGCGGCCGTAGCGCACGAAGCGTTCCGAGCGCCGGTCGAACAGATTCAGGCCGTCCGCGGTCGCAACCCAGAGCCGCCGTGCATCGTCTTCGAGGATCGCGAGCACGCGATCGTTGCTGCTGAGTGAGCCCTGAACGCGCGCATCGTGACGAAACGCGGTGACGCGACGGGTGTCCGGCTCGAAGCGAATGAGGCCGGTGTCGAGCGTACCGATCCACAGCGCTCCGGCATGATCCTCGCGAATGGCGCGGACACGCACCGCGCGTGTGGAATCGCCGGGCACGCGGATGTCGTACTCGAGGAAGTCGCCGTGCGCGGGGTCGTAGCGATTCAGCCCGCCGTCGGTGCCGATCCAGAGCCGGCCGTGCGAGTCCGTGTAGATCGCGAAGACCTGGTCGGACGCCAGCGAACGCGGATCACCCTCGCGATGACGGAAGTGACGCGCCCGCCCCGTCTGCGAGTCGAGCACGTCCAATCCCTCTTCGGTGCCGACCCAGATGCGATCCTGAGCGTCGACGAGAAGCGTGCGTACCTTGTCGCTCGCGAGCGAAGCCGGATTGTGCGGATCGTGTCTGAAGCGCTGGAAACGATCGGTCTTGCGGTCCCATCGCGCGACGCCGCCTCCCATCGTGCCCAGCCACAGATCGCCGCGCTTATCCTCCCCGATGGACCAGATGTAGTCGCTCGCGAGACCCTGCCCGGAGCCGCGCTCGCGGCGATATTCGCGGATCGTGTAGCCGTCGTAACGATTGAGGCCGCTCTCGGTCGCGAGCCACAGATACCCCTGCGAGTCCTGCAGGATGCTCATGACGGTGCTTTGTGAAAGCCCGTCGCGCATCGTGAGATGCTCGAAGTACATGGGCCGCGCTTCCGGAACGAGATCCGGAGTCGCCGCAAACGACTGCAACGTGCTTAGCAGTGTGCACGAGATGCAGGCACGAAGAGCGTTGCGTACGTGCCGTCGCATCTCGTCACGCTATTCCTGCGGAGCAGGTGCGGGGGAAACATCCCCGGGCGTGGCGTTGTTACTCCACGTGTAGCCGTTACTCCATGTATAGCCGTTGCTCCACGTGTAGCCATTGCTCCACGTATATCCATCGCCCCACGTGTAGCTGCCGGTCCATTCGAATGCCGTCGGCTGCGTGAAAGTGCCATCCCACAGCAGTCCGTCGAGAAGCGACGCGACTCCCTGAAGCAGCGTCCCGACGACGCAGAGGAGCCCGCCGATCAGTCCACCCGATGAGCAGCTCTGCACTTCCATGATGTAGAAGTTGCCGTTCTCGTCCTGGTTCGCCCGGCCACCATAGTGCGTGGTGTTGGCGAGATCCTTCGAAACGTTGAGCCCGGCATTCGCGCATCCGGAGGCGGTGCTATAGACGGCGCCGTCTGCGTCCACGAGACCTGCGCCCTGCTGGAACACGGTGTAAGCGAGCTTTCCATCGGGTTTCACCGCGGGACGCGCACTCGACATGAGTCGGCATTTGACGTCGTCCGGTCGCAGCAGCGGACTCCGTTCGAGCATCAGAGCGACCACGCCGCTGGTCACTGCGGCAGCCTGCGATGTGCCTGAGATGGTGAGGTCGCGGTATTGGGCATCTACCCAGCCGGGATACAGCTGCGCGAGGGTGCCGCCGTCAGGTGCGTATGCGCGCAGATGCCCGCCCATCGACACCACTTCCGGCTTGACGAAGCCTTCATAGGTTGGGCCGGCAGAAGAGAACGAGGCCAGCGAGTACTTCTTCGGTTCGAGTGGCTTGTAGTTGTCCGTTACCGCACCGACCGTGATGACGTACGGAACATTACCGGGCACACCGATCGTCATGGCGCCCGGGCCGCCGTTACCGGCGGCTGCGACCACCACGATACCTGCGCTCCAGGCAGACATGACCGCCTGGTTGAGCGGGTCTTCCCAGTAGTGCGAAACCGGATTTCCGCTCAACGACATGTTGATCACGCGGATTCCGAAGGTCGACCGATTCGTCACGATCCACTGAATGCCGCGAATGACATCGAAGTAGCGACCCCTGCCCTGCGCGTCCAGGACGCGCACTGAAACGAGATTCACGCCGGGCGCGACGCCCTGATAGCGGCCCGTCTGTGCGATGGCGCTGCTCGCGATGACCGCCGATACGTGCGTGCCGTGTCCGTGTGCGTCGTCGATGTCGTAGCCGTACTTGTTGATCAGGCGTGAGGGATAGAAGTTTGGATCCTCCCGCGCGAGGATGACGTCGTACTGGGCGAGGACGCGCGGATTGCGACCGGACGACGAAATCTGCAGGGGGCCCTTCTCGCGCCAGAGGCCTGTGTCGAGCACGGCGACGGTCACTCCGCGTCCGGTGACTCCGCCTTGATGGAGTGAGCTCGCTGCGACCTCAGTTGGATAATAAGTCTCAGGAGCCGCGCTCTCGGTGCTGCTGCTGACGACGCCGTCCTGATAGATGCGCAGGCCCGCCACATCCTTCTCGGTGAGTGCTGCAAGCTCACGCGCGTCGAGCGATGCACCGACTGCCCGAATGATGTCGAGGTCGCCGATGATGACTCCGCCCACTTCTTGTACGGCGCGGCGCGCAAGCTCCGTGCTCGATGCCTGCACGATGTAGTCGCTGCGCACACCCGGCTGCGCCGCGCGCACCAGCCTGGATACGCTCGGGGATACAGTCGCTATTGGCGCCTGGACATGAGAAGCAGTGGCAGGTTTGGGGGGAAGATCGGGCTCAGGGACCGAGGCCCGAAGAATGAGCAGGACGCCGACCAGTCCGCCCGTGAAGACCCTGATCCGCCTGCGTGCGACTGTCATCATGACTCCCCTTCCAATCGCCGGCGCGAGGTGCACCGGTACGCGCAATGAAGTTTCGTGTTCTAGCCGGCTGCGCTGGCAACGGCCGCAAATTCGCTGGCCACGCGATCCAGATAGCGCTCCAGCGTGGCCCGTATCTCGGATGCGAGCACGACGAAATCGCGCCGGGCGTCCGTCGGATCGGGACTCCGGACGATGACACCGGTCCGGGCGAGCTCCTGAATCCGGCGCATCGCCGTGCTGGAGGACACCTGCTCGGCGGCCATACTGAGCGACGACACGGACAAACGCTCACCGGCTCCTTCGGCACGCACGAGCTCGCGCAGCAAGTCCCAGGCCACGTCGTCCAGGTCGCCCAGCGGCGGGAATTCGCGGCGCAGGCGGCGCAGATGATCCATCCCGAGCAGCGCAACATGCGTAGGCCGCGCAACTCCATTCATGTGCAGGCGCGCGGCGCCCTCGCGTGATCGAGTGCTGACACCCGACCTTACGATGGTCGCGAGCTCGTGCGCCTTGCGGGCGAGCGTCGCGACCTCCTCAGGCAGCACCGAGATCGCCCGCTCGCGCTCGACGCGCTGCACCGCGCTGCGAACGACGTTGAGCACGCTCTGCGGACGTGCCGGCTTCGTCAGAAAGTCGATCGCGCCCAGACGCAATGCCGCAACCGCGTAGTCCACGCGGGCATGCGCGGTCAGGAAGATGACGCGTGGCGCCAGACCAGGCGCGCACTGCGCATTGATCCGCTCCAGCAGGGTGATGCCGTCCATGCCAGGCATGCTGATGTCACTGATCGCAACGAGAATGTCGGGATTCGCGGTGATCAGGCGGAGCGCTTCCTCGGCTCCCGATGCGGTAAGACAGGCGTAGCCATTGGCAACGAGCACGGAACCCAGCAGCTCCAGGGTCGCTGGATCGTCATCTATCGCCAGAATGCGCGTATTTCCTGGGGCGAGGTGCATCCGAGCGTGTGGCCACTACACTATGATTGCGCTTTCCGCGGGACAGGATCCCGCGGCGACAGACGTATCGAATATACGCCGCCGCGGTAGCCTTATGGAACTGCGTTACCTTTTTACATCCGCCTCGAGTACGAGGCACCTTGGAAGTCCTGTTGACTCCATCCTACAGGCGCGTTTCGCAGGGAGCGCCACATGCACAGCCGCTCGTTGACAGAGCTTGCGCGCGCGTTCATCCGCGCATGCAGAGGAACCCGACATATTCACGCGCCCGCCACGGCCAAGGTTGATGCGGACGAGGCTGATGTGCCGGTGCTCGATGTAGGCGTGTTCAAGGAGTTACACGCAACGCTGGGCCGCAATACGGATGGCGTGCGCAACGTCTACGTGAAATTTATGGACAGTGCGGCGCAGCGGATCGACGAGTTGCGACATCAACCGATCGCCGCGGCCGCGAAGACGTTGCATGCACTGAAAGGGAGCGCCGGGATGGTGGGCGCGAGCCGTCTCGCAGTGCTGGCGGAACGTCTGCAGGACACCACGACGAACCGCGAGGCGCTGGCCGTTGCCATCCATGACATCGAAGGCGAGCTGGCCGCATTTCATGGAGCGCTGCGCGCACAGCTCGACTCTGTTTCGCGCGCAGGGTAGCCCTCATTCTTCTTATCGGCGCGCAGCGCCGCTATCCGTACGCGGTCGCTTCGACCCCGGTAAGTCCCGGCCGCAGGCCGTGATAAGAAGGCCCCGGCGGTGAGGCCGGGGCCGGAAGAGCCAGGCACCTGGCGGGTAGAGGGCACATCTCCTGCCCGCCGACGTTGCCGTGCCGTGAGCCCTGACCACGGCAACCGGTGCTTGGCTTCCCTGCCGAAACTACGCGCCATGTGCGGCGACATCAGAAGTAAAGGTCGCAAATTGCTGGCAACGAGCCAGAGCAGGACAGGAGCAAAGTTGCATCTGCGCGCAGTGCGCGCGATCAGACTCAGTCTAGTTTCGCTTGTTCAGCACACCGCCGGCGGCGCTGGAATGCTCCGTGTGCACGGACCCAGGAGGGAATGACATGCCGGCAGAATCAGGCGCAGTGCTTCACGAAATCAGTCTGTCGAAACGCGAACAGGAGGTTCTCGAGCTGGTGGCGAGAGGCCTGCAAACCGGGGATGTGGCGCGGCTTCTTGCAATCAGCGCCAACACCGTGTGTACCCACGTCAAAAGCATCTACCGCAAGCGTAACCTGTGCTCACGTGCTGAAGCCGCTCTCGAAGCGCAGCGGCTCGGTCTGGTCTAGAGACACGCCTTTTCTCAATGTCGACGCGATCTCGCACCGAGGTGCAGGTCCACTCGTGCGTCCAGCGCCCTGGCGATACGCCCGAGCAGTCGCAGTGTCAAAGAAGAATCCTCTGCCTTCAGAAGCCGTGCGATTGCTGACCGGCTGGTTCCGATGCGGCGGGCCAGCCCAGCCTGACTGACGTGCTTGCGTCGCATCGCCTGACGCAGGTCGCGCACCACTGCACGTTTGACCCGGCCGAGCTCGTGCCCGGCGACTGACCTCGAGATTGCTGCTTCCATCGGACGTTTCCCTTTGCTCACAACAGCTCGCGTGCGACTCATCTCCCGACGATGGTCGATGCTGCGCGCGAGCCACTGCCCGGGGTATCACCTGGACAGGGGATAGTCTTTTCGGAAGTTCAGGCTAGGTGGAGCGAGGATCTTTGGCGCGCGGACCGCGCTTCCGGCACACGGCGTGCGCGACATCTCTGCGGCCGTGCCTGCGCGGCGATGGCATCCATTGAGTCGCAACCCAGCACGGTTCGGGCGGGCGCCAGCCCGGCGTTGTGAGACACGGCGGGAACTTCTTCGATCCGGTGGCCATGAACAGACTCCCTTCGAGGCCGCGCCAGAGTGACGGATCGGAATGCGCGTGACAACTCTCTTTCGAGGGAGTGTTATCAGTTTTGATACGGCAGCGCGGAGCGAGGCAATCCCTGCCGTAGCCACAATTGATACAGGTTGTATCAGTTCCTGCGACTTGCAGTCACGGTTATGACACTGACGGCGAATGAGAACGTGCCGCTGTGGGTATCGAATTGCGTACTTCCTTGTGGGACCTGCGGCTGCTTTCCTCGGTGGCACCGTTCGACTTATGTTGTCGAGCCGGGCATGAGTGAGGCGAGCCGTCTCACTTGCAGCATTTTCTGCGAGCCAGTGCACGCTGCATAAACTTGACTCTCAATGGAGACACCCAGACACTGAAATCGCGAATGGTCTCGCCACTCGCGTCGTCTGCTCCGGGGAGTCTTATGACATCAAGAGCGAAACCGTCCGGTGACTCTTTGAGCACCGGCGCTGCGGACCGCAAGCCACAGGTCGCGACAGATCCGTTCATTCTCACTCTCTGCCAACTGTCAGCACCGGTCACCATCCGGCCACCGCAGGCGGCACACCTGAAGTCATTCAGCTTTTTCACGAGTCGTTCGCGCCAGCCGGATGGCAGCGAACGGCTGCACCTTCACATGGGCTATTTCGCGACGCTCGAGCTCGCTCAGGAGTGGGCGCAGCGCATGCGCGGTGCCTATCCGCAGGCGACCGCGATGCGTGCTCCGGCTGCATTTCTGCAAAAGCGTGACGCCACCGTTCCAACCTTGACGCCCGCTGACGACAAGAATTTGACCGACACACAGGTTCTGAAGATCCTCGAAACGCGGCGTGTCTCGCCTGGTGTAGAAGCGGTCGTAGAAAAAGAGAGCGCGAAGGTCGCGTTGCTGCGCCCGGACGATACCAACACTCGGCGCGCCTTGAAGATGGCGGTGGTCGAGAACGCGCCCGTGTCGTTCGCCGTGCAGTTGCAATGGTCAGTTCAACCCATCGACCTGACGAGCGTGCCGTCACTCCCGATCTTGAAGGCGTACACGCTCTATGCAACCGAGGGTCATCGGGAGGGACGTACGTGGTATTCCCTGCGCCTGGGATTCTTCAGCGACGCGATCTCGGCAAAACAGGTTGCGCACTACGTGCGCTCGAGCTTTGAATCCGTCGCCGTCGTGCCAATCGGCGAAGCGGAACGCGCCGGCGCAGCCGAGAATCGCATCAACCTCAGGATGCGTCCGCGTCAGGTTGACGGCCTGGAGCAAACGCGCGACATGCTCGCGCCCAGTGAAATGTGGAATGGGGACTCGCTCAGACGATAGGCGCCAGAACGCCACGGTAAATGGCTTCGTATCGATCCGCGTTTGCCGCCCAGCTGAATGCCTCTCTGATCCGTCGCACGTTGGCGAGCCCCATGGACTCGCAGCGCGCCGGATCGGCGGCGAGCGCTTCGATGGCGGCGCGCAGCCCCTGAACGTCCGCTGGTTCAACGAGCGTGCCATTCACACCGTCTTCGATCAGGTAAGGATTGCCTCCGGCACGCGTCGTCACGATCGGCAGCCCGGCGCTCATCGCTTCGAGAAGCGCCATGCTGCACGACTCGGCCAGGGTCGGCAGCACGAAGATATCTGCTGAACGGCACATCTCGCGGACTTCGTTGTTGGGCAGCGGACCGTGGAATACCACCCGATCCGCAAGACCCTTTCGCTTGACGGCGAGCCGCAGTTCGCGCTCCTGTCTACCGCTGCCCACGATGTGAAGCCTGACGTTGGCTGCCGCGAGCGAGGCCATCGCACTGAGCAGCACCCCGACACCTTTGCGTTCGATCAGTCGCGCTACACACAGCACGTTTACGCATTCCCGCCGCGTGATGGCACCGGACAGCCGCGGCTTTATTGCGTCGACCGCATTCGGAATGACCTGAAATCGCATCTGTGGCGCGAATGATGCCGCAAGCTTTCGCAAGCCTTCGCTGTTGGATACGACGGACGATGCATTACCCCAGATTCTTCGCGTGAGTGGTGCGAGCAACCAGTGAGAGATGCGCAGCGGCAGGTCGTGCGGATCGTAAAGAGGCACATCGGAGCCGCGTAACGAAACGACGTAAGGGATGCGGTGCTTGCCAAACGAGCAGAGCGACAGCGCGCCGGAGGGCAGCCCGAAGAAATAGTGGACCAGATCGTAAGGCTGCGCTCGCAGCAGCTTCCTCATGCGCAGCCATGCGAACAGCAGGAACGTCGCCGCTCCACGCAAGCCGCAATCGTGCGGCCCGTACCGCCAGCTCTGCACACGATGGACCTGAATGCCCTCGAGGATTTCGAGCTCGGGTTGTCCTGCGAGGCGCGAAGTCAGAACGTGGACTTCGTGGCCGCGACTCGCGAGCGTGCGCGCCAGTCCGAGGCACGCGTAGCTCGCGCCGCCGCCGATGGGTGGAAATTCATAGTTGACGATCAGGAGACGTAACGGCGGCGGAGTGCCCGCGCTTTTGTCAGCCGCGCGGACAGGCCCATCCACGATGGCAGCGAGATCTGCGCTACGGTGCTCCCTCACCCGATAAGCGTAGCGCTCGGGAAAATTGCGAGTCGTTAACTCTCCGTCATGAAGTCGCTGTCATATTGCAGGCGAGCACGCTCAGCTCAATTGCAGCCGCGGCGCCGGGCTTCTGCCGCCCACGAAAGAGCGCCGCCGATCATCTCGAGGTGCAGCGGTTCGGAATATGTTTCAGCCTTGTGGCCGAGCGCAGAGAAGAAAACGCCGCCGCGTCCGATGCAGCGTGTCCAGATAATCGGGTGATCGCCCATGTGCTGCTCGGGTGGCGCGTCGATGCTGCTCTCATCCAGACGCGCCAAGACCTTCGTCCCGTAACCTGACGGTACGTGGTTGAACGCGTACCACTCTTCCTCGCGGCGCCACTCAGCGGGCAGCACACGCATCGCCGGATGTTCCCGATCGACGACACGAATCACGCCCTGCTGGAACTGTTTTGGCTTCGATGTGTGGCCGATGAACTGCGCGCCAAGCATCACGTCGACGTACCAGCTCCAATCGTAGTGAGGATCGCCGCCTGCGCCATGCAACGCTACCGATCCGCCGCCTTGCTCGAGCCACTGCCTGAAGGCGGCGCGCTGACTGTCAGTGAAGATGTTCCCGCTCGTGCTGTTCAACACGATGACGTCGAAACGGGCGAGCGCCTCTGCGTTGAACACGGCGGCATTCTCGCTTACGAATTCATCCCAGCCCTTCTGCCGCACAATCGACTTCAGTGCTGCATTGGCCGCCTTGATCTGCGCGTCCTCCCGATAGCCGTTGGTCTTGGAGAAGATGAGCACGACGTGTTCGCGAGTGAACTTGGGCAGCACCGGTGGCTCGCTGTCCATGACAGGCGTCGGCCAGAACCGCGGATCTTTCACATACGCGGGGGCGGCCTGAGCCATTGCGAGGCTGCTCAGAGCCGCACAGCAGGCACCGATCGCAATTAGTTGTTTGAGCATCCGTGCAACCGCGCGACGATTACGAAGTTGAGGATTCTAGCGTATGCCTCGCACGCCACGCGAGGAGCAGCAGCAGGCTCGCCAACACCATCGCACCTCCGCCCGTGAATGCGAACGCTGCCCCCAGCGACACGTCACCCCAGTCAACCAAACATCCAACGATGAGCGGCCCGGCGCTTCCGGCACCGGCTGAAGTCAGCAACGAGAAGACGGCGATCCCGCGCGCCTGCATCGCGTTGGCGAGACTAAGTTGGATGGGCACTGCCATTGAAGCCACGACGCCAGCCGACAGAAACGCGTACAGAGCATGGAACGCCAGTGATCCCTGCATATCTGCGATCGTCGTCATCGCGATTGCGGTCGGCACCAACATGACCGATGCAATGAGAAAGCCCCGAACGATCGATGCCACCGAGACATCTTTGCGAATCGTGGCGAGCAGATTGGTTGCGAGCGTACCGAGCACTCCTGCCACCAGATAGATCACGCCCGCGTAACCACCCGCAGCCGAAGCAGAGATTCCAAATCGTCGGACCAGGTAAGCCGGATACCAGGCTACAGCGGCATATAGAAGAACGGTGAACGCCGTCAGACCCAGAAAGTAGAGACACAGAAAGCGATTCTCGATGAAGATCGCGGCGAGCACCGCACGAAGGGGCGGCACGCAGCGAGTCCCACTCGAAGCGCCGGGCCGCGAGGGTTCGTGAGCAAACACTGCGAGGAACGGCGCAATCGCCAGCCCCAGCACGCCAAGCGCTACGAACACGGCACGCCATGAATCCGACCCGCCCGCGGTTCTGCTCATCGCATCGAGGAGCCACCCTCCCAGCAACAGCACGAGACCTCCGCCGACAAACGGCGCGAGCATGAAGGCGCTCGTCGTGCGTGCGATCCGGCGACGATCGTCACTCTGGCTCAGAATGGAAAAGAAAGCGGGCGCGAGTCCGGCCTCGGCGACAGCCGTGGCTGATCGCATGATCACAAGGACCAGAAAGGCGCCCGCAAACCCGCAACGAACCGTGGCCACACTCCACAGCGCGACGCATGCGGCGGCGATACGAACGCGATGGCCACCATCGAGGAGCCGTGCGATGGGAAGTCCGCCGAGTGCATACGCGATAGAAAATGCGACGCCTTGGAGGAAGCCGAGCTGCGCGTTGCTTAGTGCGAATGTTTCCTGCACCGGCACCGCGAGCAGGCCCATCACCTGCTTGTCCGCCTGTGCGAGTACGTAGCACAGGAGGAAGAGGATCGATGTCCTGCCGAACGCGCGGTCCGCAGCAGGCGTCGCAGCCTGCTGGGCTCCAACCTCAGACATCATGGCCTGAACCCTGAATTGGGATCAGGCTGTGGTTGAAGTTGGGGGGAGTGGTCTGTCTCCCATATCGTGGGTTGCGTAGTTGCATACGCCGAGCCACATGCAGAGACCCCG